>Ga0153994_1000007_pt1 | contig 465468 bp, 441 predicted proteins | sample TSNC078MetaG_FD_104735 | JGI IMG/M metagenome (GOLD analysis project Ga0153994, IMG submission 104735) | Attine ant fungus gardens microbial communities from North Carolina, USA - TSNC078 MetaG | ecosystem: Host-associated > Fungi > Mycelium > Unclassified | place: USA: North Carolina, Lumber...
AGTTGGTGACGGTCACGCGTTCGGGCGCCGAAGTGGCACTGACCCCCACCGAGATGAAACTGCTCCTCGTCATGGTGAGTGTGCCGCGCAAAGTCTGGTCCCGCTCCGAACTGCTCTCGGACGTCTGGGATTACGACTGGGGCGGCGACACCCGCATCGTCGACGTGCACGTTCAGCGATTGCGCACGAAGATCGGCTCCGAACAGATCCGAACCGTCCGGGGATTCGGGTACACGATGGACAACCATCGGTGAGATCGCGGGACCTCGCGGCCAAGCTCCCGTCCACCGGCAGGCGGTTGTCGTTTCAGTGGAAGATCGCTGCAGCTATCACGTTCGTGATCGCCGTCGCGTCGATCACGCTCAGTACCGTGATGCATCAAACCTTTTCACACAACCAGGAGGACGCAGCGCGGGCAGCAGCTGATCGCAATCTCCAACTGGTGCTGCAGGACGAAACCGGCAGCATGCGTGCGCTGTTCCGCGCCACCACCGATGGTCTCGACGTTCCGGAAGAGTTGCGTCAGGCCGTGGCCGGCGGCAAACGTGCCACCTACCTTGTCGACAGCGGGGACCAACCATTTGTCTGGGCTGCAGCCGACGTCAACACCCAGGTGGTTGCGATTCGCGTCCCGTACACCGCACAGCGGGAATCGATCGCCAGCGTCGATCGAACTCTCCGCAACGCCACCGTCGCGGTGATCGCAGCGGGCGCCGTCCTGGGCGTACTGCTTGGGCTCGCGATGTCGTATCGACTGCGCTCGGCCGCCCGCGCGGCCCGCAAAGTGTCCACCGGAGCGGACATCCGCGTCCGCTCGGTCACTTGGTCACTCTTCGACGACGAGATCACAGAGCTGGCAGACGCGGTCGACGCGATGTCGGATGCGCTGCGGGGACAACTCGACGCCGAGAAGCGCGTGACAGCCAACATCGCACACGATCTCAGGACGCCCATCTCCGGACTGGTCGGCGCCGCCGAGCTTCTGCCGCCAGGTAGGCCTACCGAATTGGTGCGCGACGGCGTCCACAAACTCAGAAGGCTCGCCGAGGATGTCATCGAGGTGGCTCGTCTCGACACCACGTCCGAACAGGCAGACATCCAATCGGTGGAACTCGCACAGGTGGTGCGTCACGCGATCTCCATCACCGAGGTCGAGTGTGAAGTGAGTGTTCACGGCACCCCTGTGTCCTACACAGACGCACGTCGGCTCGAGCGGATCATCGCCAACCTGATCTTGAATGCTCGCAATCACGGAAAGTCTCCGATCAGAGTCGACGTCGACCACTCCCGTATCACGGTGCGAGACCAGGGCAACGGGTTCACCCAGGAATGGCTTCGTCAGGGGCCGAGGAGGTTTCAGACCGATTGCGTCGAACGTGGCTCGAATTCGGGCTTGGGCCTCGGCTTGACGATCGTAGTCGGGCAAGCCGCGGTCATCGGCGCTCGAATCGACTTCTCGAACCATCCGAACGGCGGCGCTGTGGTGACGGTCGACCTCCCGGAGTGCTCGTCAGACGAGTTCGATTGACACCGAGGCAGCTCGGCCGATCGGCCGGGACGCAGCGTCCCGGCCGATCAGTGGTGTCTCGAACTCAAACCTGTCCGACAGTGACTCCGGTGCGGACGTCCGGCGCACCCAGGCGTGCCGCATCAGCCGTCAGGTCGTCGGGTTGCTCCTGCGATTCCCGCTCGGCGGCCACACGCAACCGGTAGTGCTCGATCTCCTCCGCGATGTGCTCGGGAGTCCAACCCAGCACCGGTGCAACCAGTTCGGCTACTTCCGCGGCTGCCGCGTCGCCGCGGTCGTTCACCTCGATGGAGATGCGGGTACGACGGGTGAGGATGTCGTCGAGATGCTGAGCGCCCTCGTGGCTCGCGGCGTAGTGAATCTCCGCCTTGAGGTACTCGGGGGCGGAGTCCAACTGCTGCCCCAGTTCCGGCCTCGCCTCGATGAGTTCGAACAACTCGTCAGCCAAAGTGCCGTACCGACCGAGTAGGTGCTCGATCGTCGAGACGTGGAGTCCGGTGCGCTCAGCTGTGAGGTGCCGATTGTTGTGCGCGGCAAAGTAACCGTCGGCACCCACCAGTTGGATACGCTCGGTGCAGGACTTCGGCACCTTCTGCTCGAGTCCGTGCACCGCGGAATCGACTGCGTCCTTGGCCATCACGCGGTAGGTCGTGTACTTGCCACCGGCAACCACCGTCAAACCTCGCACCGGACTGGACACCGCGTGTTCCCGCGAGAGAGTGCTGGTCGAGTCCGATTCACCGAACAGCAACGGACGCAGTCCCGCGTACACACCGACGACGTCGTCGTGCGTCAACTCGTCCTGGAGCAGCTTGTTGACATGACCGAGGATGTAGTCGATATCGCTTCGGCTCGCTGCCGGATGCGCGAGGTCGAGATTCCAGTCGGTGTCCGTGGTACCGATGATCCAGTGGCTTCCCCACGGGATCACGAAGAGCAGGCTCTTCTCGGTGCGCGTGATGATCCCGGTCGAGGAATTGATCCGGTTGCGCGGGACGACCAGGTGCACACCCTTGGAGGCGCGGACCTGGAATTGCCCTCGCCCACCGACCATTTCCTGAATCTCGTCAGTCCACACACCGGCGGCGTTGATGACCTGGCGAGCACGGATCTCGAAGGCACGCCCCGTTTCCAGATCCACTGCCTTCACTCCGACGACGCGGTCCTCCTCGCGGAGAAAGCCGATTACGCGGGTGCTGTTGACGCACAGCGCGCCGTACTCGGCGGCCGTGCGCGCCAGCATCATCGTGTGGCGGGCGTCATCTACCTGACCCTCGTAGAACTTGACAGAACCCCGGATAGCAGAACGCTTTCCGGACGGGAACGATTCGAGTGTCTTCTTCTTGCCCACATGCTTGTGGTGTGAGGGAACCCCGCGGCCGGCGCCCATCACGTCGTAGACGCCGATGCCCAGACCGACGTACGGCCGGTCGATCAACTTCTCGAGCGGGTAGATGAACGGCACCGGCTTCGCGAGATGCGGGCACAGCGAGTTCAGAACCAGCGACCGCTCACGCAGTGCCTCGAAAACGAGCGCAAAATTGAACTGCTCGAGGTAACGAAGTCCACCGTGGAACAACTTGCTCGACCTGCTCGAGGTTCCGGACGCGAAATCGCGAGCCTCCACCAAGCCCACCTTCAGACCGCGAGTTGCGGCGTCGAGTGCGCTACCCGCGCCGACCACGCCACCGCCGATGACCAGGACGTCGAGTTCGGTTTCTTCCAACTTCTTCAGCGACTCCGCCCGCGATGACGGACTCAATGCTTGTGCTGTGCTCATGAAAACTGTTCCTTCACTTGAAAATAGGTAGAAATGCGGGCGCCGCGATCAGTCTGCGTCGACCCAGTCGAGTGTTCGAGTGACCGCTTTCTGCCAGCCGGCGTACAGCCGCTCGCGCTCGGTCGAATCCATCGACGGCGTCCAGCTCTTGTCCTTCGCCCAGTTGCTGCGGATGTCGTCCTCGCTCTCCCAGTACCCCACGGCCAGACCAGCGGCGTACGCAGCACCCAAAGCCGTGGTCTCGGCCACGACAGGGCGGATCACCTCGACGTCGAGCAGATCGGCCTGGAACTGCATGAGGAGTTCGTTCGCTACCATTCCGCCGTCGACCTTGAGTACTTTCAGGTCGACACCCGAGTCGAGGTTCATCGCCTCGATCACCTCACGGCTCTGGTACGCAGTGGCTTCGAGCACCGCCCGGGCAAGGTGCCCCTTGTTCACGAACCGGGTCAGGCCGACGATCGCCCCGCGTGCATCCGCGCGCCAGTGCGGTGCGAACAGACCCGAGAACGCGGGCACGAAGTACGCGCCGCCGTTGTCCTCCACGGAGCGTGCGTTCACCTCGATGTCGGCCGCGTTGTCGATCATGCCGAGGTTGTCCCGAAGCCACTGGACCAGCGAACCGGTCACGGCGATCGATCCTTCCAACGCGTACACCGTTGGCTGTTCGCCGATCTTGTAACAGACGGTCGTCAACAATCCGTTCTTGCTCATCACCTTTTCGGTGCCAGTGTTGAGCAGGACGAAGTTGCCGGTTCCGTAGGTGTTCTTCGCTTCGCCTGGAGAGAGGCAGGCCTGGCCGAAGGTTGCCGCCTGCTGATCGCCGAGGATTCCGGCGATCGGTACACCGGACAGCGTGCCACGTTCACGAACGAATCCGAAGACCTCGGAGGAGCTGCGAATCTCGGGAAGCATGGACTCCGGAATCCCCATATCAGCGCAGATCGCCGAATCCCAAGCGAGAGTGTCGAGATCCATCAGCAGAGTACGTGAGGCGTTGGTCGGATCGGTGGCATGCACTCCGCCTTGGACACCGCCGGTCATGTTCCACAACACCCAGGTGTCCATCGTGCCGAAGCACAACTCGCCAGCTTCGGCTTTGTCGCGAGCGCCCTCGACGTTGTCGAGAATCCATTTGACCTTGGGACCCGAGAAGTACGTCGCCAACGGCAATCCGGTGACGTCGGTGTACTTCTTCGGCCCGTCCTCGCCCGCGAGTGCAGTACAGATTCGATCGGTGCGTGTGTCCTGCCAGACGATCGCGTTGTAAACGGGCTTCCCCGTAGCGCGCTCCCAGACCACTGCCGTCTCACGCTGATTGGTGATTCCGACGGACGCGATGTCGGCTGCGGTCAGGTCGGCATTCGCCAGCGCGCCGGCCGTGACGTTGCGGACGTTGTCCCAGATCTCGATCGGATCGTGTTCGACCCAACCCGCTTGCGGGAAGATCTGCGAGTGCTCATGCTGTTCGACGGCAACTACGTGCCCACTGTGATCGAAGATCATGCATCGAGTGGAGGTGGTTCCCTGGTCTATCGCGGCTACGAATTGCGCCATCGTGCTACCCCTTTTGGTGTCGAAGAAAGTGCGAGAGATTTACTGTCAGAGATGATGATTCGCCATCACGCCGCGATAGTGGCCTGTTCCTCGGGCGCCTTCTCCACCGAGTCGTCAGGCAGGAATCGTCCTACCAGCTTGTCGTAGAGGAACACCCCGATCGGAGCGCCGATCAGCGGTCCCACGATGGGCACCCAGAAATACAAACTCCCGTACTGATCCCGCCAGGCGCTGCCGTAGCCGGTGAGATACGACGCCAGTCGCGGACCGAAGTCACGGGCCGGATTGATGGCGTAACCCGCGTTGGTCGCCCAGGCGAATCCGATTCCCACCACGATCAGTCCGACGACAAACGGTGCGAGATTCGCGAGCGGCGGAGTGCCGCGAGAATCCGTCACGGCAACGATGAGGAAGAGCAGGATCGCCGTGCCGATGATCTGATCGATCAGTGCCGAGCCGAGGCTGACCGGGAGCGTTCCGTTTCCGGGCATCGTCGAGAAGATCGTCTGAGTCGCCGTGGTGTGTCCGGGATCGATGGCATTGAGCATGTCGTTGTAATTCCACCGGACGATCAGGGCCGCGACAAAGGCTCCAGCGGTCTGTGCCAGCGTGTACGGCAATACCTTGCGCCAGGAGAAGTCACGGAAGATCGCGAAGGCAAAGGTCACTGCGGGGTTCAGATGAGCACCCGTCGCCCGGCCTGCGACATAGATGCCGAACATGACGCCGAGTCCCCAGGCCCACGCGATACTGTCGTGTCCGCCGAGACCCCCACCGCTCCCGCCGGACACAACCTGCGCTACAACTCCGACGCCGAACAAGATCAGGATCATCGTTCCGGCGAACTCGGCTGCCAACTCGCCTGGGAGCCCTAATCGCTTGGCTTTCTCCATCCCCACCCTCACTTCGTTGTGATGCATGTCATAGTTTGGATTGCTGCACCCGTAGCGTAATTCCCTTTGCACATTCACGCATAGCTCGTGCACATATGTGCAAATGCCCCATTTGTGCACCGTAACGCGGGTAACAGACAGACTTCTGGGACTTTGCGTGATCGAGCGCCTCAACCTGGTTCTACTCGGATAAGATTCGGTTCAGCGCTCTTGCACGTACGTGCAGACAGGACGAACCCATGGAAACTCCCACTTCCGACTCCGTTACCTCCGATCCGGCGGACCCGCGCATCTCCGACGCAGTTCAGGCCGCGCGTCTCTACTACTTCCAAGATCAGACGATGGCTGCCATCGGCCGCGACATGGGAGTGTCCCGATCCACCGTCTCCCGATTGATCACCTACGCACGCACCTCAGGTCTCGTCGAGATCAAGATCAGCACCCCGCACGGCCAGGCTCCTCGCATCGAACGCGAGTTCTCGGAAAGGTACGGAGTGCGCGCCCACGTGGTGACCGTCCCGGAACTGGTGGGAGATCTCGAGCGACTCGAGAAGGTCGCGACTTTCGCCGGGCGCCTGTTGGCATCGTTCTTCGACAGCGACATGGTGATGGGGATCGCCTGGGGAACCACTCTCAGCGAAGTCAGCAAGCACCTTGCCCCCAAACGCACGTACAACTCGTACGTCGTGCAACTCAACGGCGCCGCGAATACTCGTACCACGGGAATCTCCTATGCCAGCGACATCATCAGAACGATCGCCGACGCCTACGGTGCTCTGCCACAAGGATTTCCGGTGCCCGCCTTCTTCGACTACCCGGAAACCCGAGAGCAGCTGTGGCGCGAACGCAGCATCAAACGCGTACTGGACATGCAGAAGCGAATGGATCTGGCAGTCTTCAGTATCGGCGTCCCGGGCGGCAATGTGCCGAGTCACGTCTACACCGCCGGCTACCTCGAACCCGATGAAGCAGAGGCACTTCGACGCGACGGAGTGGTCGGGGACATCGCAACCGTGTTCTTCCGGTCGGACGGGAGCTACCGCGGAATCGAACTCAACGAGCGCGCGAGCGGCCCGCGACTGGACCTTTTCGAGAAGGTCGCCAGGCGCGTGTGCATCGTCGCCGGAACAGCAAAACTGCCCGCGTTGGAGGGAGCCCTACGGGGTGGGTTGATCACCGACCTGATCATCGACGACGTCAGTGCCACCGCGCTGGTGTCCTGACCGCTGCACCAACTTCTCGATTCCGTCGAGCAGCAGGCCGAGCGAGAAACCGAAATCGAAAGCGTCGTCGCCGGCGGCCTCGCCCTCCGGACTGCCGTCCTCGAAGCCGCCCTCGTCAATTGCAGCGCTGAGGTAGGGAAAGTCCTCGCGATTGATCACTCGTGCGATGAGGGCGCCGTAAGCCACGTCGTCGTCTGCCGACTGTGCCGATCGCGACGCAAGGTCGGCCGAGAATCGGGCACGACCGATCACGAACAACGACACGTTGGTCACCACTTGGAACTTCGACGCGGCGCTCAGCGCGACACCGTCAAGCGCGCTCAGACCCGCGTCGAGCCACGCCATGTTGTTGGGTCCGGTCGGCGGAGCGGTAATGGGTAGCTTGAGCCACCACGGCCGACTCAGCATCGTGGCGTATTCGTGATTTGCCCACGCTTCGAGCTTGACGCGCCATGACACTCCGTCGGGAATTACCGGCGGTGGACCGATCACCCGATCCGAAATCAGTTCGATCAGTTCGTCTTTGCTCGCCACGTAGCGGTAGAGCGACATCGTCGTGAACCCGAGCGCTTTGGCCACGCGGCCCATCGACAGAGCCGTCACACCTTCCGCGTCGGCCAACTCGATCGCGGTGTCGAGAATGTGCTCGAGACTGAGCCCCTTCTTGGGACCCCGCGTTCCCGGCTGGTCCAGTCCCCAGGCCAGCTCGACTGCTCTCGGTAGCGCTCCGCGATCCATAAGCTCCCACTCTTCACTCTTGCCATCATCCTAGAACTGTGTACGCTATAAACACGCGTTTATGCCATACACAGTCCTTCCTTGGAGGTCTCGATGTCAGGAACGATCCCCGCAATCTCGGTCCGCGGACTTCGTAAGCGATACGGCGATCAACAGGTACTGGACGGACTTGATCTGTCCGTCCCGGCCGGATCGGTATATGCCCTCCTCGGCGCGAACGGCGCCGGAAAGACCACGGCCGTAAGAATTCTCACGACCCTCATCCCCTTCGATGCCGGCGAGGTCACGGTCGCGGGGCATTCGCTCCCTGGCGATCCACAGAACGTCCGCCGACGCATCAGCGTCACCGGGCAATACGCGGCCGTCGACACACTGTTGACCGGCTCCGAGAACCTGACTCTCCTGGGCGAGCTGAATCACCTGGGCCGGAGTAGGTCTCGACGACGTGCCGACGAACTTCTCGACCAGTTCCACCTGACGGACTTCGGCGACAAGCGAGCGGGCGACTATTCGGGCGGCATGCTCAGACGACTCGACATCGCGATGAGCCTCGTCGCGAAACCGGACATCGTGTTTCTCGACGAACCCACCACCGGCTTGGACCCGCGAAGCCGCCACGAAATGTGGTCGATAGTTCGTGACCTCACGGCGTCGGGTGTCACGATCTTCCTCACCACCCAATACCTCGACGAGGCGGACGAACTGGCCGACACCGTAGGCGTTCTCAGCGATGGGCGTCTGGTCGCCGAGGGAACACCGGACGAGCTCAAACGTCTTGTTCCCGGTGGCCACGTCGCGCTGCAATTCGAGAATCTGACCCAACTCGACCTCGCCGCGGCATCACTACCGAAGGCACACGCGAATGCCGAGACCTTGACCTTGCACATACCCTCCGACGGCGCGGTTCCGTCGATCAAAGCCATCCTCGACTCGATCGACGATCCGTCGATCACCGTCGAGAAGTTCTCTGTTCACACCCCAGACCTGGACGACGTGTTCTTCGCGCTCACCGGATCAGGCCAGCCCGAGATTGCGAGCGTTCGATGACCTCCACCATTGCAGTCGATTCCGCGGTGATGCTTCGCCGGAATCTCAAACACGTTCTGCGCAGTCCAGATTCGATGATCACCGCGATAGCCCTTCCGGTCATGCTCATGCTGCTGTTCGTCTACGTATTCGGCGGCGCCATCAACACCGGTAGCGAGTACATCGACTACGTCGTGCCCGGAATCATCCTTCTGTGCGCCGGTTTCGGTGCCTCGACCACCGCGGTCAGCGTCTCGAGCGACATGAAGGACGGGATCATCGACCGTTTCCGGACCCTGGCGATCTCTCCGTCGTCGGTCCTGACCGGTCATGTACTGGCCAGCGTCGTCCGCAACGTACTGACTACGGCGATCGTGGTCGTCGTTGCGCTGATCATGGGATTTCGCCCGACAAGCGATCCGCTGCGCTGGCTCGGCGTCACCGCGGTGATCGTCGCCTTCGTCTTTGCCATGTCATACCTCTCGACGGCTTTGGGACTCTTGGCCCAGAACCCGGAGGCTGCAAGCGGATTCACCTTCGCCATCATGTTCCTGCCCTACGTCAGCACTGCCTTCGTGCCGGCCGAGACCATGCCGTCCTGGCTGCAGGGGTTTGCCCGGCACCAACCCGTGACCCCGATCATCGAGACAGTGCGCGGACTCCTGATGGGCACGCCGATCGGAAACAGTGCCGTCACCGCGCTCGCGTGGTGCCTGGGCATCGCCGCCGCGGGATTCGTGTGGTCGAACTGGCTCTACCGACGAAAGACCGCGAGCTGACCACACAAGAAAGCCCCACACCTGACGGTGCGGGGCTCTTTTGCTGTGCGCCTTTATTAACCGCGGGGGGTTAATAAAGGCGCACAGTGAATTACTTGGCGTCCAGCAGATCGATCACGAAGACCAAGGTCTTGCCGGAAAGCTGGTGCCCTGCACCGGCGGGGCCGTAAGCCAGCTCCGGCGGAATGGTGAGCTGGCGACGTCCGCCGACCTTCATGCCGGGAATGCCGTCCTGCCAACCCTTGATCAGGCCACGAAGCGGGAACTGAATGGACTCGCCGCGGCTCCAGGAAGAGTCGAACTCTTCACCGGACTCGAACTCGACACCGACGTAGTGAACGTCGACGGTGCCACCGGGAACGGCTTCGGCGCCTTCTCCGACGACCAGGTCCTTGATGACCAGATCGGTCGGCGCGGGGCCTTCCTGGAACTCGATTACGGGCTTGCTACTCATGGGTCCTCCTCGTTGAGGCGAAAATTGTGGGCAGGGGCTAGCGGGTGGTGATATCCCGATAGTCACGCTCGGTGTAGCCGGTGTAGATCTGGCGCGGGCGGCCGATCTTCGTAGCCGGATCCTCGTGCATTTCACGCCAGTGCGCAATCCAGCCTGGCAGACGGCCCATGGCGAACAGCACGGTGAACATGCGCGGCGGGAAGCCCATCGCGCGGTAGATGAGGCCGGTGTAGAAGTCGACGTTCGGGTAGAGCTTGCGCTCGATGAAGTAGTCGTCCGTGAGGGCGGCCTCTTCGAGTTGCATTGCGATGTTGAGCAGTTCGTCGTCGCCGCCGAGCTTGGCGAGGATGGTGTGCGCGGTTTCGCGGACCAGCGCAGCGCGCGGATCGTAGTTGCGGTAGACGCGGTGCCCGAAGCCCATGAGCTTCACGCCGTCTTCCTTGTTCTTGACCTTGCGGACGAACTCGGCCGCGGTGCTGCCGCTGGCCTTGATCTCGTCGAGCATCTCGAGCACTGCCTGGTTCGCGCCGCCGTGCAGCGGGCCCCACAGTGCGTTGATGCCAGCAGAGACGGAGGTGAACAGGTTGGCGTCCGACGAGCCGACCATACGCACGGTCGACGTGGAGCAGTTCTGCTCGTGGTCGGCGTGCAGGATCAGCAGCATGTCGAGTGCCTTGGCGACCTCGGGATCACCCTGGTAAGGCTCGGCCGGGAAGCCGAACGTCATACGCATGAAGTTCTCGACCAGGTTCAAGGAGTTGTCCGGGTACAGGAACGGCTGACCCACGGACTTCTTGTACGCGTACGCCGCGATGGTCGGCAGCTTCGCGAGAAGACGGATGGTGGACAGCTCCACCTGCTCCGGATCCTCGGGATCGAGCGAATCCTGGTAGTACGCCGACAGTGCGTTCACTGCGGACGAGAGAACCGGCATCGGGTGAGCGTTGCGCGGGAACCCGTCGAAGAACCGCTTGAGGTCCTCGTGGAGCAGGGTGTGTCGACGGATGCGGTCCGTGAAGGACTCGAGCTGGGCGTCGGTCGGCAGTTCGCCGTAGATCAGCAGGTAGCTGACCTCGATGAACGTCGACTTACCTGCCAACTGCTCGATGGGGTATCCGCGGTAACGCAGGATTCCCTTCTCACCGTCGATGTAAGTGATTGCAGAACTGGTGGATGCAGTGTTCACAAAACCGGGGTCAAGGGTGGTGTACCCCGTTGTGGCCAGCAGCTTTCCCAGCTCGATGCCGTCATTGCCCTCTGTTGCCCTGGCAATGGACATCGTGTACTCACCACCGGGGTAAGTAAGCGTGGGCTTTGTGTCATTGTCAGCGGGCACGAAGGATCCCTCTCAAGCTCGAACCAACGAGTAACTACATGCGATCAACTAGAAACTAGTCGCACGGGAGAGATCGTGCCGAAGGAGGGTCGCCCCACGGCTATTTTTCGGGCACTCAGGAACCCGACATACCCACCTGAACTGAAACACGTTTCAGCTCGAGTTTTCTCGCTTGTGTGACTAGAAGATTCAGTCTACGGAATCGCCGATCGACCGCGCTGATCTGCAGGCTTCGGCCCAGATCCGCGACAACGGCGAATGCCCGCCCTTTCGCCGACTCCTGCGTCAGTGACACACGATACGAAAAACAAGTTGATATCGATCGATACCTACTGGGCGTTACACGATCTCACACTATGAGAGCCGGATCACAGCGCTTTGATACCCCAGCTACCCGTCCACGTCTGCCCCGGATGGAGCACCAGGAGATCGATGCCCGAATTGAAGGCGTCAGGCGGGCAGGTCATCGGCTCCAAAGCCAATGCACGGCCGCGGTCGGGATACCCCTTGTCGTTGGCGGGATCTGCGATGAACGCCTGAATCCATGGGAACTCGCGGTTGGTCCACAGGGCAGTGCCTGTTCCATCCGGCGCGAGCAATTCGTGCTGCGTGCGACCACTGCCGTCGACGACGTCCAATGCGCTGTACGGAGTGTCCAACTGAACCCCGGCAAGCAGTCTCGGTGTCCGGAAGTCGTAGTCCGTACCGGCGACTGCCTGCGAATAGGCGTTCGGCAGCATCCTCGCCGGATCGATCGGCAACCGCGTGCCCGCTGCCAGATGCAGAGCACATTCGTCGAGCGGAAAGTCGCCGGCGCGAATGAAGGTGTGCATTCCGAGCCCGAACGGCGACGAGGTCGCCCCCTTGTTGGTGGCCGTGTGAGTGACGGTCAATCCGTCGGCACCGACCTCATAGGCGATCGTCAGCTGCAACGGATAGGGCCAACCCTTGTGAAGTCCCACGTCCACCGACAGTTCGACGCGCTCGTACGTGTGGTCCACGAGGCTCCAATTGCGACGCCGGACGAACCCGTGGCTCGCGTTCCCCAGCGCAGGTTCGGTGATCTCGAGTTGATGCTCGATCCCGTCGAACATGAAGTGCCCGTCGCGAATTCGGTTGGGCCACGGCGCGAGAACCAATCCGGCCGACAGTGGTGGCTTCGATCCGAGTGCCCAGGTCTCGGTCAGCGCACGCCGACCGTTGGGACCCTCGTGATCGAGAAGCCGCAACCCGGCACCGGCCGCGGCGATCTCGGCGCGATAGCCGCCACCCCGGATCTCGAACCCTCCCCTACCCGTGCTGTGCGGCGCAGTCATACGTACCAGTTTCCACCACGAGCGACCGGTTAACCAGGACGTCAGACGGCGCGTCCCACCTTGTAGCGAACGAACGCGGGAAATGCGAGGGCAGAAAGGACTACACCGACGATCACCAGGAAGCCGCCGCCCGCTGCCGCGACACCGGTCCCGAACAAGAAGGCCGCACCGCCGTGCAGTACGTCACCGATACGCGGACCACCTGCCACGACCACGATGAACACGCCCTGCAGTCGTCCGCGCATGTCGTCGGTTGCCACTTGCTGAAGCATCGTGCTGCGGAATGCGGCCGAGACCATGTCGACTGCGCCGCCGAATGCCAGGAACGCCACAGCGATCCAGAGCAGAATCACACTGGAACCAGGGCTCGCAAAGTACACGGCAACGCCGAAGCCGACCATCGACAGCCCCCACAGCGCGATGCAGACCAGCACGGCCCGCCCCTGGTACTGAACCCGCGGCAACCAGCCCGAGAAGACTCCGCCCAGAACGGCTCCCACCGACATCGCCGCGAACAGCAGTCCGAGCGCAAAACCACCGCTGGCGGGGTCGCCGAAGGATTCGTGTGCGATCTCCGGGAACAGTGCTCGCGACATCCCGAACACCATCGCGATGATGTCCACCACGAACGACGCGAGCAGAACCTTCTGCGTCGCGAGATACGTGAAACCGCCCAGGACCTCGCTCAATCCTGCCCGTCGAGACGTGCCGGTCGGCGGAATCGCCGGGAGCTTCCATACCGCCCACAGCGTGGCGAGAAGAAAGATCGAGTCGAGCAGGTACAGCAGTTGCAGACCGGCCGACGGTATGAGGACACCAGCCAGTAGCGGGCCGGCTATCGCACCGAACTGCACGACAGTCATGTTCAGCGAGTTCGCGGCCGGCAACTGCCTGCCCGGAATCAACCGAGGGATGATCGCCGCTCGCGTCGGCTGGTTCACCGCGAAGAACGCCTGTTGAACCGAGAACAGGCCGAGCACCAACCACACGTTGTTCACGTTCAAGGCGGCCTGGATCCAGAACAGCACCGACGTGACACCGAGTCCGATCGAGGTGATCATCAACAGCCGTCGTCGATCCATGACGTCGGCCAGTGCGCCGCCCCACAGACCGAAAACGACCAGCGGGACCAGACCGAAGATTCCCGTCAGACCGACGTAGGCCGAGCTTCGGGTGATCTCGTACACCTGTTGCGGTACGGCGACCACGCTGAGTTGAGCGCCGATAACGGTGACGATGCCGGCCGTCCACAGCCGTCGATAGTCGCGATTCTCGAGCGGAGTCGTGTCCGCGAGTAGCCGGCTCACGGCTGGAGACGGACGGCGGACCACTGTCCGTCGACCAGGCTCGTGCGAACTCGATTGTGCATGCGGTTCGCGCGTCCTTGCCAGAACTCGACGGACTCGGGCCGGATCAGGATCCCGCCCCAGTTCGGTGGCACCGGAATCTCGCCGTCCACGCCGAATCGGGCAGCGACCTCACGCAGTTGCTCGTCAAGATCGGCACGCGAGTCGATCGGGCGAGACTGCGACGACGCCCATGCGCCGAGCTGCGAACCTCGAGGCCTGGTTCGCCAATACTCTTGCGTCAGTTGAGCACTCACCCGCTCGGTGGTGCCGCGGACGATCACCTGCCTGGCAAGGGTCAGCCATGTGAAGTTGGCCGACGCGTACGGGTGGGCGGCGAGGTGACGAGCCTTGTCGGATCCGTAGTTGGTGAAGAAGAGGACGCCGTCCTCGCTGAGTCCTTTGCAGAGCACGGTCCGCGACGCCGGACGGCCACCCTCGTCCACCGTCGACAGAGTCATGGCGTTGGGCTCCGGAGCGTCCGCTTCGACGGCGTCCACGAGCCATTGACGCATGAGGGGCAGCCAACCGGTCTCGACGACCGAAGTATCCAATTCCGCACTCATGCGGTCCTCGACGGACTCCGATTCGCTGCCTGCTTGCGGATAGCCCACACGCATGGCCGCGAGTTCGTTGTCCACCGCCTGCGGGTCCTGACGTTCATTCGACACAGCCGAGAACGCTACTCCCGGGTACTCACTGGCCAACGGCTACGCGGCACGCGCTAAAGTTTGCCGTGGCTAGACCCGACCCGGACCGCGAGCCGCACCAGCGACAGCACCGAATCGGGACGAGACGATTGCGCAGTACGAAACACGGTGCGTGCTCATCCCTGCGAGCACCGAGGCGCAGTCACTGAAGCTGAGGCAGTGCGACTGTAGACCTGGCGCACTCGAACGAGGAGAGTCCACGAGAATGGCAGCGAGCGCAGCAATACCGGACGATTTTGTGAGCGGACTCGAAGGCGTCGTCGCCTTCACCAGCGATATCGCAGAACCCGACAAGGACGGCGGCGCACTGCGCTACCGCGGAGTCGACATCGAAGACCTGGTCGGCCAGAGGGTCACCTTCGGCAACGTATGGGCCCTTCTCGTCGACGGACGCTTCGGCCCCGGCCTCCCGCCGGCCGAGCCGTTCCCCCTCCCCATTCACACCGGCGACGTCCGTGTCGACGTCCAGGCCGGACTGGCGATGCTGGCCCCCATCTGGGGTTACCAGCCGCTCCTCGACATCGATGACGAGACCGCCCGCGACCAGCTCGCCCGCGCATCCGTCATGGCACTGTCGTACGTCGCGCAGTCCGCTCGCGGCATCTACCAGCCTGCAGTCCCCCAGAGCCGCATCGACGAGGCCAAGACGGTCACCGAGCGCTTCATGGTGCGCTGGAAGGGTGAGCCCGATCCGGCACACGTCGAGGCAATCGACGCGTACTGGGTCTCGGCAGCCGAACACGGCATGAACGCCTCCACCTTCACGGCCCGCGTCATCGCCTCCACCGGCGCCGACGTCGCGGCTTCGCTTTCCGGCGCCATCGGCGCGATGTCCGGCCCGCTGCACGGCGGCGCACCGGCCCGCGTTCTTCCGATGATCGAAGAGACCGAGAAGACCGGCGACGCCCGCGCACTGGTCAAGGGAATCCTCGACCGCAAGGAAAAGCTCATGGGCTTCGGACACCGCGTCTACCGCGCCGAAGATCCCCGTGCACGCGTGCTCCGCGCCACCGCGAAGCGCCTCAACGCTCCTCGCTACGAGGCAGCCGCAGCTCTCGAGCAGGCTGCACTGGCAGAACTGCGTGAGCGTCGTCCCGATCGCGCGATCGAGACCAACGTCGAGTTCTGGGCCGCCGTCATCCTCGACTTCGCCGAGGTTCCCGCGCACATGATGCCCGCCATGTTCACCTGTGGTCGCACCGCCGGCTGGTGTGCACACATCCTCGAGCAAAAGCGTCTCGGTAAACTGGTACGCCCGGCCGCCATCTACACCGGCCCGGCGCCCCGTACTCCGGAGTCGGTCGAGGGCTGGGACCAGATCAGCCACGCGTAGTACCCCGCTCGAATTCGCCAATCACGGTAGTACAGAACACAAGTGAAGGAACAGAAAGAAGCGATGACCTCCACACCGATCATCCCCGCCGACCTCAAGCCCGCCGACGGACGCTTCGGCTGCGGTCCTTCCAAGGTTCGCCCCGAGCAGCTGCAGTCCCTGGTCGAGGTGGGCGCTTCGGTGTTCGGCACCAGCCATCGCCAGAAGCCGGTCAAGAACGTTGTTGCCAGCATTCGGTCCGGCCTCGCCGATCTGTTCTCACTGCCCGAGGGCTACGAGGTCGTCCTCGGTAACGGCGGAACCACTGCGTTCTGGGATGCGGCTGCATTCGGCCTCATCCGCGAGAAGTCGCTGCACCTGACCAACGGCGAATTCAGCTCCAAGTTCGCTTCGGTGGCCAAGGCCAACCCGTTCATCGGTGACCCGATCGTCGTTTCCGCCGATCCGGGCAGCGCGCCGGTGCCGGTCTCCGACCCGTCCGTCGATCTCATCGGCTGGGCGCACAACGAGACCTCCACCGGTGTGTCGATTCCTGTCTCGCGCCCCGCGGGTTCGGAGAACGCCCTGATCGCCATCGACGCCACCTCGGGCGCCGGTGGACTTCCGGTCAACGTCGCAGATTCCGACGTCTACTACTTCGCTCCGCAGAAGTGCTTCGCTGCTGACGGCGGACTTTGGATCGCACTGATGAGCCCGGCCGCCCTCGAGCGCGTCGCGGAGATCAAGGATTCGGGTCGCTGGACGCCTGACTTCCTCTCGCTGCCCATCGCCGTGGACAACAGCTCCAAGGACCAGACGTACAACACCCCGGCCTTGGCCACCCTGCTGCTCTTCGCCAACCAGATCGAATGGATGAACAGCAACGGCGGCCTCGACTGGACCACCGCTCGCACCGCGGATTCGTCCTCGCGCCTGTACAACTGGGCCGAGGCCAGCGAGTTCGCCACGCCGTTCGTCGCTGATCCGGCACACCGCTCGCAGGTTGTCGGCACCATCGACTTCAACGACGACGTCGACGCTGCCGAGGTGGCAAAGATCCTGCGCGCCAACGGAATCGTCGATACCGAGCCGTACCGCAAGCTCGGCCGCAACCAGCTGCGCGTCGGCATGTTCCCCGCCATCGATCCCGATGACGTCACCGCTCTCACCAAGAGCATCGACTGGGTCGTTTCTCAGCTCGGCTGATTTTCGCGGTGCTTCACCGCTCGGCCCTCGACATGACGTCGGGGGCCGAGCGTCGTTTGCCAGGCCTTGTGAGCTACCACACCGGTGGTCGGATCCGAGGTCATCTCGCCCTGCGTGTCCTGCCGAGTCCATGGTCACGAATGAATTACAGTTGAGCGCGGCGCAAAGTCGCGAGCCGGCGCGATAAGGAGGTCAATGTGCGAGAGCTTCGAGTGATCGGACTTGAACCCGATGGATCGCATGTGGTGTGCGCAGATGCTGAAACCGGCCAGAAATTCCGGCTTCCCGCCGATGACAAACTTCGTGCAGCTTCCCGCGGAGACGTGGCTCGACTCGGCCAGATTGAGATCGAAATGGAAAGCCAACTCCGTCCCCGCGAAATTCAGGCGCGCATCCGTTCCGGCGCTTCCGTAGAGCAGGTCGCCGAAGAAGCGAAGATCCCCATCAGCAAGGTCGAGCGCTTTGCGTACCCCGTCCTTCTCGAGCGTTCCCGCGCCGCGGAGATGGCCCAGGGCGGACACCCGGTCCGCGACAACGGTCCGACGGTCCCCACCCTCTCCGAAATCGTGACTCACGCATTCCGCGCCCGCGGCCACAGCATCGACGAGGCCACCTGGGATGCCTGGCGCGACGAGGACAATCAGTGGGTCGCCCAATTGCAGTGGCAGGCCGGCCGCACCACCAACGCCGCGCACTGGCGCTACCAGCCCGACGCACACGGCGGAACGATCGTCGCACTCGACGACGCGGCATTCGACTTGATCGATCCCGACTTCGGTCGCCCGCTCCGCGGCCTGGTACCGGTGGCATCGAGCGAGCCCGAACAACTCGAACTGTCCCGATTCGACGTCGAACCGGTGGCGGAGATCGAGCCCGAGCCCGCAGTGGTCCCCGAGCGGACGGTAGTGGCGGAACGGATCGTGGCACCCGAACCGATTGCTGTCGAGCCGGAAACCGTCGTCGCCGAAGAGGTTCCCGAGCCTGCACCGGATGTGACCCCGAAAACCGCTCCGCAGCAGACGCAGACCAAGGACAAGCGCGGACGGCCTGCTCTGCCCTCGTGGGACGACGTACTCCTCGGGGTCCGCAGCAGCGGTCGCTGACCCGAAGGAAAGTATTCTTCTTTCGAGCGAGGCTGAGGAGAGAGGGCTGCCGGTGGCTGCACGGGTATCGACGATCTGGTTTCTGGGCGGCGCAGACGCTCGCACCGAATTGAGCAAGTACCCACAGCCTGATCAGACCGAGGCGCTGAAAATCGCCATGTCGCTGTACCCGGACAAGGAGTTCGAGTCGCTCGGGCCTCAGCCGCTGTCCATCGCCGCGACGGTGAGCCCCGGGTACGTCTTCGTCGGCGCGTACGGCCGAGTGAGTGTCGTCTGCAGCTCCGAACTCAGCACCTTCGTTCCCTCGAAACTACCTGAGTCCTGGCACCTTTCAGCCGAGGGTGGCTCGACGCTGTTGATCAGCTCCGTCCCCGAAACCGCGCAGGGTTCGTTTGCGCTGTGGGAGGACGGCGAGCTACGACGCTCGTTCAGTGCCATCCCGATCGACATCGTCGAAAATCTGGGGATCCCGCAGACCTGGGAACGGGAATTCTGGGCCGGCAACCATCCCCTGCGTTACCCGCCCGGGATCCTGCCCGATCCGCAGTCACTTCCGTTCCACCCACAACAGTTCGCGGAGTCTGCCAACCTCGAGTGGCTGGGATTTCGATACACCGGCGCGCCGCGAGAGCACGAACTCGACACGACGCAGATTCTCCTGTGGGGCTTCAAGATTCATCGCCCCGGCGAGGCACCCAAACCTGCGCCCCCAGCTCCCGCACCGGTACCCGAGCAGACGCCGACAGAGGTGCCCATGCCCGAGAACCTGCCGCCGATCCACGACGCACCGGTGGCCAAGCCGCGCGGCCGCCTCGCTCGGTACTTCGGGTTCAAGTAGCGCGAACCGGCATCACACGGTCATGCGGCTATCGCTGCGATCCATCCGAGCGGAACTCCGGCCGCTGCCCCGAAGACCACCCATCGCCAGACGGGAATCGCTCGCCAGCGCCACACGGTCGGCGCAAGTCCGCCTACCGCAATGAGATTGACGACGACTGCCAGGAGCACGTTCACGTCGCCGAGCGCGATGCAGAACGCCGCGACGGCGCTGGTCGAGAGCATCGCGGCGAATACCGACACCGCGATTCCGGTGAACCAGGGCGTGCGGTCAGAAGTCACCGGCCGGTCCTGACACGTTCGTAGAAGGCCATCGCCGCTGCGGTCGCGACATTGAGTGAATCGGTGCCTGGCGCCATCGGTATCTTGGCGCGAATGTCGGTGGCCCGCATCGCATGTTCGGTCAGACCTGGCCCCTCGGCGCCCAGCAGTAGCGCCACCTTCTCTCCGGTCATCGCTTCGGCCAAAGTGACCGCTTCCGGATTCGGAGTCAAGGAGATGAGCTGAAAACCGTTGCCACGCAGCTCATCCAAGTCGTGTGGCCACTTTGCCACATGCGCGAATGGCACTCGCAGCACGTGCCCCATCGACACACGGACCGACCGCCGGTACAGCGGGTCGGCACAACCCTTCCCGAACAGAACTGCATCGACACCGAGCCCCGCCGCGTTGCGGAACATCGAACCGAGATTCTCGTGATCGTTGACGCCTTCGAGGACCACTACGGTCTTCGCGTCCCTCAACACGTCCGAAACTGCGAGCGGCGCCGGGCGTGCTGCTGCAGCGAGGACGCCACGGTTGAGGTGAAATCCGACGACCTCGGCCATCACTTCCGCGCTCGTACGGTAGAACGGCACGTCCACACCGTCGAGATCGTCAGCGAGCTCCAGGAGCCGTCGTTCGACGCCGAGGAGACTGATCGGCTCGAACCGCGAGGTCAGCAGTCGCTGGGTGACGAATACTCCCTCGGCGATGACCAGCCCCTTGCCCTCCGGCAGGTCAGGGCGCCGATCCGAGGAGTTGAGATCGCGAAAGTCATCCAGCCGGGGGTCGGCGGGATCTGAGATGTCGATGACGTGAACCACGGGTCTATCGTGCCGTACGCACCGCGAGCCCCCCACCACTACTCCCGACCTAGCGCAACAGCGTGACGAAATGCGCGTCGAGCACCTGGCTGATCACCTCTGGATTGGTTCGCTCGGGATTGTCGACGCCGTGCGACGCGAGCCCGTCGGCGAGCGCATGCAATCTCATCGCCTCGATGTCGACCGAGGCACCCGGCCGTAGAAATCCCGCTTCAAACGCTGCGTCGACGAACGAACGAAAGTGCCCGAACAAGGTCCGATCCGTCTCGTCACGCACTGCCGTCAACGCCGAATCGGTTTGAGCGGCAGCAGCAAAAGCCTCCCAGACCTGCATTTCTTCTCGCCGGTCTTCGTCGAGGGGAACGAACTGATCGGTGAACTGACGGATGGCGCGGCGGATGTCGGGATCGAAGTCGATGCCGGCAATCCTTTCCTCCACCCGGACGGTCACGAGCGTCATCGCGAACAGCAAGAGTTCGGACTGCATCGCGAAGAAGTGACGTAGCGACCCCGTCGACATCTGTGCCTCGTCGGCCACGGCGCGGACGCTGGCGCTTGCGACACCGTCGCGTCGGATCACACGCCACACGGCCTCGGCGATCTCTTCACGCCGCTCATCCGGACTGCTACGTTTCACCACTTCACAAAACTAACACAGCTGTGCTAGTTTCCAAGCACTAACACAGTCGTACTAGAAATGAGCTGATGTCATGATCGTCCACCTGATCATCGCGTGCGAAATCATGTTCTGGGTGTTCATCGCCGCAGGTCTCGCCGCCCGCTATCTGCTGCGCCGCAAGACTCTGGGCGCCGCACTGCTCATCTGCGCACCCCTGGTCGACGTCGTGCTGCTCGTCGCCACGGCCCTCGATCTCCGGGGCGGCGGCGAGGCGAACTTCACCCACGGACTTGCTGCGGCCTACATAGGCTTCTCCGTAGCATTCGGACACAGCCTCATCTCCTGGGCCGACGCCAGGTTCGCCTACCGATTCGCCGGCGGCCCGGCACCGGTGGCGCCACCAAAGTACGGGAGCGCGCGAGCACTGCGCGAATGGCGCGAGTTCGGCAAAGCTGCGATCGCCTGGGCCATCGCGTGCGGACTTCTCGGCGCGGCCATCTTCCTCGTCGACGACCCCGCCCGTACGGGTGCGCTCGACGGATGGATCAGCAAGCTGACAGTGGTGCTCGCGATCTGGGGAGCAATCGCCCTGAGCTACACGGTGTTTCCCAAGCCCGAGAAGGTCACGGCGCGCGGCTAGCCTCGACCGCCTGTTCGGTCGCGTCGCACACGATCACCGGACGCAGGACGAAAACCGGCAGCCTGCCACCGTCTTCCGGTCGCGCAAGACGAAGTTTCAGTCCTTCGCTACGTAGCAGGTACACCCCGGCCGCTGTGCCCGAGACGAGCGAGATCACTCCACCCACGATCAAAGGCGCACGGGGATCCACGGAGTCGGCCAGCCAGCCCAGCAGCGGACTTCCCAGCGGTGTGCCACCGAGGAAACTGAGCATGTAGATACCCATCACGCGCCCACGCATCTCGGAAGGCACCGACATCTGCAGGATGTTCATCGCGGACGTCGTGAACGTCAACGTCAGTGCGCCCGTGGGAATCAACATCAGCGCCACCAACGCGTAGGTGGGCATCAATCCCACCGCGACCTCGAACACACCGAAAGCCACGGCGGCACCGAGGAACGTCCGCAGTCGCGGCGCTTCCTTCCGTCTTGCGGCATACGCAGCGCCGGCGAGGGTGCCCACGGCAAGCGTCGTGGACAGCAGTCCGTAACCGTCGGCCTCGAGACCGAACGTGTTGCGCGCCATCACCGCAAGGCTGATCGCGAAGTTCAAACCGAACGTCGAGACCATGAAGACGGACACCATGATCACGCGAAGGTCCTTGCGGCCCCACACGTATCGGAACCCGTCGCGCACCTGTCCCTTGGTACGCGGGGCCGGTTCGGACGGGATCAGCTCCTTCTTGTTCATCAGGTAAAGCGCGATGAGCACCCCACCGAACGTCGCGACGTTGAGCAGGAACACCCACCCGGTACCGATCAGGTTGATCAAAACACCCGAGATGGCCGGTCCGACGATGCGGGCCGTGTTGAACGTCATGGAGTTGAGCGCGATGGCGTTGGACAGGTGTTCCTTGCCCACCATTTCGATAGTGAACGACTGACGCACCGGAGCGTCGAGCGCCGAGACACAGCCGAGGGCAAAGGCAATCAGGAAGACGTGCCACAACGCGACGAGCCCACCGACGTCCAAAACACCCAACACCAGCGCGCACACCGCACTCGCCCACTGGGTGAAGATCAGGATGCGACGCTTGTCGTACCGATCGGCCAGCACACCGCCCCACACCGACAGGAACAGCGTCGGGCCGAACTGCAAGGCCATGACGATGCCCACCGCCAGCGCGTTGCCGTCCGAGAGCGTCAGTACCAGCCAGTCCTGGGCGATACGTTGCATCCACGTGCCGACCAGAGAAACGATCTGTCCGGAAGCCCAAAGGCGGTAGTTACGGTTGTGGAGCGCGGCAAACATGCCGGAATCGGGGTCTCGGGGCACCCCACCATCTTGCCCCTCGAGTAATTCGTTCGGGCAACGACCTCTGTGTAGCGGAGCTACGCAACAACTACTCGGTCGCGGAGCTACTCCGTCTTGTTGACCATCTCCGTGATGATCTCGACGGCCCCGCGCAGCGTCGCGAGTTCTTCGCCGCCCAGCCCGGCCAACTGCTCGTTCATCCACGCCTCACGCGCATGGGTCTCGTCCGCGAGCAACGCCTGCCCGGCGTCGGAGAGATTCACGATGATCTGACGACCGTCCGTGGGATGCGGCGAGCGCTCGACCAGACCGAGCTCGGCGAGAGAAGCAACAACACGCGTCATCGACGGCGGCTGAACTTTCTCACGTGCTGCGAGTACGCCAGGAGTCATCGGGCCGTACTGATCCAGGCTGGCCAAAGCCGACAGTTGCGTCAGCGATACCTGAGCGTCGACTCTGCGGCCGCGCAGATGCCTGGTGAGACGCACTACAGCCAGGGAAAGATCGCTGGCCAGCGCACGAGTTTCGGTGGTCACGCGTCAGACAATACGTCAAGAGCTGGCCGGTAGCTCACGTAATCGAATACCGGTCAACCCTGATTTCATGTAAGGGCGTCGGTAATGGGTCCGACAGTGAAGTAGGCCACAAAAAGTGCCGCCACGATCCAGAGCAACGGGTGGATCTTCTTGATACCACCGCTGGCAGCGTGCAGGACCACCCATGAAATGAAGCCGACGCCGATGCCGTTGGCGATCGAGTAGGTGAACGGCATGACGATCATGGTCAAGAACGCCGGGAGAGCCACCGAGAACTTGGTGAAATCGATGTCTCGGACCTGTCCGATCATCAGCGCACCGACGACGACCAGAGCGGGTGCAGCTGCCTCGATCGGCACGACGGAGTAGAGCGGCGTCAGGAACATCGCGACGAGGAAGAGCAGTCCGGTGACGACATTTGCCAGGCCCGTGCGGGCGCCTTCGGCGATACCCGACGCGGATTCCACGAACACGGTGTTCGACGACGCCGAAGCGCCACCGCCGACGATCGCGCCCGCGCCTTCGACGACAAGCGCGCGGCCGACGTTGGGGAGGTTTCCGTCCTTGTCGGTCAGGCCGGCTTCCTTACCGAGGCCGGTCATCGTGCCCATGGCGTCGAAGAAGTTCGCGAGTACGAGGGTGAAGACCAACAGGCTGGCGGCCAGAACACCGATGCGTGTGAATGCGCCGAAGATGCTGACGTCGCCGACCAGGCTCAGATCAGGCATACCGCCGAGCATGTCCGGGATTGCGGGGATGCTGAGGTTCCAGCCCTTGGGGTTGGTGCCGAGCGAGGGTCCGACGTCGGCCACTGCCTCGATGATCGCGGCGAGGATCGTCGTGACGACGATGCCGATCAGCAGTCCACCACGAACCTTGCGCACGACCAGAACACCCATGAGCAGCACACCGAAGATGAACACCACGGTCGGCCACGACGCGATGGAGCCGTTGATTCCGAGTCCGACGGGAACCGTCGTACCGGCAGCATCGGGGATGCGGCGGACGAACCCGGCGTCGACGAGCCCGATGAAGGCGATGAACATGCCGATACCGGCCGCGATCGCGGACTTCAAAGCCGAGGGAATCGCGTTGAACACCGCAGTCCGGAAACCCGTGAGCGCCAACAGAACGATGATCACACCGTCGATGACCACCAGGCCCATCGCCTCGGGCCAGGTGACCTGCGGTGCGATGGTGACCGCGAGCAGGCTGTTGATGCCGAGACCCGCGGCGATCGCAAACGGATAGTTGGCAACGACACCGAAGACGATGCTCATCAGGCCGGCCACCAGAGCGGTGACCGCAGCCACCTGGTTGACCGGAAGGATGTTGCCGAGAACGTCGGTCTTCGCCGCAGCGTCTTCAGCCGAGAAACTGCCGAGGATGAGAGGGTTGAGGACCACGATGTAGGCCATCGCCACGAAGGTGACGACACCGCCGCGAATCTCGGTCGAGATCGTCGACCCTCGTTCGCTGATCTTGAAATAGGTGTCGAGGATCTTGCCGGGTGCCGCCATGTTTGTTCTTTCCCCATCGCTGTAGGTCGCCGTGTGCCGGCGCACATGAAGCCGGTCGCACTAGGGAGAGTAGGCCACCGGGGTACGGGTAGCGTTAATTTTGTGACGGAGACTCGCAACACAACCAGCCTGATCGGCAAATTGTCCGCACCCGCGCCGGCACTGATCATCGGCACCGCGTTGTGGGTGATCGCCACGATCGTGGTCGCGGTGAGCGGGGATCGTTGGTCGGACGCCCTCCCGATCTGTTACGCGGGTATCGGAGTCGGCTTCCTCGGCTTCGCTCTGTTCTCGATTCAACGACGCGCAGCTGTGCGCGGAGACAAGGGCGCACAACAGGGCGCTGGTCTGGTCGACTGAACGGGTCGATTCAACGCTCTTCAGTATGGTAAGCCTACCCTGCACTCTGTGCCGATCCTGGCTTGCCGACGCTGAAAGGAACCACGTCACCGTGAAGACCCCCTACCGAGACCGATGGAAAAGCAGCAACCGTTCGAAAAGTCGAGCACGTTGGACGAAACTGACATCCGTTGCTCTGGTCGTGCTGGTCGGCACAGCACTCGTCTCCTGCGGTTCGGACGAGGACGACACTTCGAGTGGTTCGTCGGGTTCCGGTGGCGGCGCCTTCCCCGTCACGATCGATCACGCCTTCGGTAGCACCACGATCGATTCCGAACCACAACGGATCGTCACCGTCGGCTACAACGACGAGCAGGCTCTACTGGCCTTGGGCATCAAGCCCGTCGGAATGGTCGACCAGTACCCGGGTGAGCCGGACGTCAACCGCACGTGGCCGTGGGTCACCGGTCCTTGGGGCGGAACCGAACCGACCGTCGTCGGCAGCAATCCCGAAACCACGATCAGCGTCGAAAAGATCGCCGCGCTCGAGCCCGACCTGATCCTCGCTCTCTACTCGAGCATCGACAAAGACCTGTACAGCACACTTTCCGCGATCGCCCCCACCGTCGCGAAGGACCCGGCTTACGGCGACTACGCAACTCCGTGGCAGATCACGACGAAGACCGCGGCGAAGGCAGTGGGTCGCGAAGCCGACGGCGAGAAGTTGGTCGCCGATATCGACAAGCAGTTCGCCGACGCCAGAAGCGCACACCCGGAATTTGCAGACCAGACCGCGGTGATCATCAGCGTCGACGCGACCCCGGAGTTCTACGCCTTCTCGTCCGAGGACGCCCGCGGACGGGTCCTCGGCAGTCTCGGTTTCAAACCTGCCCCGGCGGTCGAGGCCTTGATGAACGGTGAGTTCTACGCGCCGATCTCCACCGAACGACTCGATCTCCTCGACGTGGACCGTCTCGTTGTCATCGGCAATCCCGATGCCGCCCAGGCAGTCCGAAACAATCCCGGATTCCAGCAACTCGACGTGGTCAAGAACAACCGCGTCGTCTACGTCAACGACGATCAGGCCCCGCAGGTCGGCGCGGCCCTGACCGCGAGCTCGGCACTGAGCTTGCCGTGGGCCACGAGCCAACTACTCGCCGAACTCACGAAGTAACCAGCGCCCGGCGCTTCCTGATCTGCGCGGTCCCCCAAATCCATACGCCTGCCCACACCATCCCGAACGCCCAGCCTGCCAGCACATCGGTCATCCAATGGGCAGCAAGATAGACGCGGGAGAATCCGACGGCGACCGTGTACAGGCCGAGGCTCGCGAGCATTGCCATCTTCGCGAGCCTCGGCAAGGCAAGCCGAAGGATCACGGCGGCAACCGAAGTCGCGAGGATCGCACTCATCATCGCGTGGCCCGACGGGAACGAATACGAATCGATTTCGATCAAACGCTCCGGAACGGGTGGGCGGGTCCGGGTGAAGATCCGCTTCAATCCGCTCATCACGAGCAGACCGGTCAACATCGACCCGGCGATCAGCAGAGCTTCGGCGCGTAGTCCCCGAACCAGAAGCACGATGGTGAGCAGCGTCGCGATCAGCCACGACGCGAGTGTTCCGCCGCTGTCGGTGATGACGTCGACTACGTCGACGAGCCACTCCGTCCGCTGACTCACCGCGCTGTCGAGCACCCACTGGTCGAAAGACATCTGTCCTCACATCCCTTGCGGCAGGGTCCACGTGCGCATCACGTGATGAACGTCGTCCGAGTCCACCCACCACGGCACGGTCACCGTCGCCTCCACCGCTCCCGTCAGTTCCACTGTCAGTTCGTGATGAATCACTACCTCGCCGCCGGGAACCTCACGGCCGAGGGCTGCGAAGCCGAGAACTGCCTGTGGTTCGTTCGCCCACGTAGTCACGATGCCGGTGCTGCTCACTCGACCGTGAACGGACGTAGACGCCGTCGCGACGTCGAGCAGATCCGCCAATGCGTCAGCCGTATCGAAACTGCCGAGCACCACTCGTTGTGCAGGTAGTGCCGCCCCCAGCCACGGTCGGTCGAGGACAAGAGCGTCGCCGGGATCGACCAGATCGCCGGAAAGCCCGCGCACGAACGGCGGCAGGTGCAGTTCCTCCAGGTCCAGAACCCGTCGCTGCGCTGCCTCACCCAGCAGTCGGTGTGTCCGAGCGACGACCGCGGAGGCCGGCATCCGCAGTGGGTCGGCAAGCCGATCGAGTAGCAGCTGAGCCAGTTCCGGATCGTCGACGGTATCCGATGCCAGCAATCCGGAGAAGAATCCGGCGTCGGGGTGTTCGGCGGCATCGAGCAATCCCTCGAAGGTGCGATCTCCCGGAGCGCGCAGCAAGCCCAGCACCTCACCGCTCAGTTCCGCATTCGAACGCAACCACCACGCCGTGTATCCACGACGGTCGGTGAGCAGCGCCCGTGTCGCCGGTGACTCGACCAGCAGCGACAACGCCTGCGGCCAGCGGTCTTCGTCCACGAGATCGAGATCGCGCACGGCTTCGACGCATTCGGGGTCCTCGTCGAGGGTGTCCCACCATGCGTCTTCGGCGTCGAGATCGTGATCGGGGCCGGACGGCAATTCCTCACGGACCACCGTGAAGCTCCACCCGACACCGACTACCCGTAACGCCTGTTCCCCCACCTGTTGAACGAAATCGGCGTCGACGATGCCGAAGGGAGAATCCTCGACCAGGACGCTTGCGAGTGGAGCTCCAGGAAGCAGAAGTTGGTCGGCGGACCGCAATTCGCCATCCGAATCAGGAAGCAGCACTTCACCGATCCACGACGGCAGCGCTCCTGGCGCCACATGGGCCGCCAGTCCGAGCACCACCTGCGCCAAGTCCGCCGCTACCGAATCATCCTGATCCGCAGCATCTTCGATCAATGCTCGCAGTGCCGGATCGGACAGCAGGTCGGTGGCACTGGCGGTCTGCGCTCCCAATCGAGACAGCAACGAGTGCGCTGCGACAGGATGAACCAACCTCGTCCACTGCACCGACGGTGCGTCTTCGCCCAGTTCGACGCCGACGACGACGGTCCGCGGACCGGTCACCGTTCGTCCGTCGGAAAGCGGAACCGGCAGTGTTCCAAGCTCTTCCACCGCGAGAGTGTCGATCACCAAGGGCTCGAGAGCCGAATAGAGTCGATTCCACCACTTCGGTTCACGTTCCACGCCGCTGAGCAGTTCGGCGATACGCGCGAGCCCGATGCGGTGCGTCGAGACCGCCGCGAGCGCTCGCTCGTGCTTGGGCCCGGAGAGTTCGGGGACGACCAGTCCGCCGATGATGTCGGTGAGCAACTCGGCGAGTTCGTCACTGAGCCCGGGCACCACGGACGCTCGCTGCGGCGCGCGGTCAGGTTCCCCGACCACCGGAAGCCACTCGTTTTCCTGCAGCTCCTTCAGAAGCGCTTCGCGCAGAAGCGAATCCGTCTCACTGCGGGCGAAGGCCGGAATCGGGACGAGCGCCGTTCGCTGCCGAGGAGGGAGAGCCGCAAGGAACTTCGCATACCCCTCGGCAAGCGGAGCGATCGGTGCACCGGGCATGAGGCGTCGCCGATCGGGTTGCATTGCAATGTCGGCAATGACGATCGCGGGGATCGACAGTTCCTCGTCGGATCGCGTCGGCGCCCGCAGGACGTCGCCTGCGACCGGCTCGACGACCCCGTCGCGGACCGGAACCAACCATCGTGCGTCAGCCGCCGTGTACTGCCACCACGTGCGATCACCGATGGAGATCTCGACGAGACCGGACTCCAACACTCGTTCCGATCGCTGAAAGATCTTCTCGCCCACACGAATAGATCCGAGGGCCGGAAGTTCGAGAAGCAGGTCGACGGCCTCGCGCGTCATCTGCGAAAGCAGCGCTGCGGCATCGACTTCCGGCCGAAGCGTCAGCACCACTTCCGAATCGGCACCGTCGCTCGGTAATTCGCCCGAGGGCCACACCAAACGAAGTACGGGGACACCGGTTTCCGGCACGGGGAGCTCGCGTGACTCGATCTCGCGCAGCGTGTGTGACGCGGAGAACCGAATCGATCCCGTCGACGAGCGCAGCTCCACCTCGTCACCGACCGAGAGAACTGCCGAGAATCCGACTCCGAACCGGCCCGTCACACCTTCGTCGGTGTCGACCTTGTTCGACGCTCGCAGCGCGGTGAGTGCGTGGACGCCGGATTCGTCCAGCGGACGGCCGGTGTTCGCCACCGTCAGAATCCGACCGTCCAGGTCCACCCACAGAGAGCCCTCGATGCCCTCGCGCGCCGCCGCATCGGCAGCGTTCTGCGCCAACTCGGTGAGCAGACGGTCGCGGTACCCGGCCTTCGCGAGGTCGGATTCCGCAGCCGCGTCTTCACGCAATCGCGTCGGAGATTCCGACCACGCGCGCAGCGTCGCCTCGCGGAGTGCGTCCGTGCCGAACGGATCTTCTACTCGGTGGATACCGAATCCTCAACTGCAACAACGCTCGACGGGCGAGCGGGCACCGCAATCAGCTCGACTGCTCCGTCGTCGAATGCGTCGAACTGCGGCGATCCCGCACCGAGCGGCAGGCTGGTGTCCGAGTGCGCGCCACAACCGTAGGACGCACTGACCACGCGGCCGTCTGCGGAGAGTTCGTTTCCGCACACGCCGAACGCTGCGTGCAACGAACCGGCGAGCGGCAGGAAGAAACCACACAGCCCACACGTCGACGGAGCAGCCTTCGCCATCTCCGACTCCGGGCCGAAGTCACCGTCGAACCAACGCTGCGCGGCATCGAGTCGGCCCTCGAGGCTCATGACCTGTTTGCGGCCGAGCCCGATTTCGAGAGCTACCTCGTCGACTTCCGGGTCACCGGTGGCGACGTAGCCGGGAACGAGCCGAGGATCCTCGGCCGGCGGAGCCAGTAGGTCACCGACGGAGAGATCGCCGGGACGGATCCGCTGATCCCATGGCAGCCATTCCGGCGCAACCAACGCGTCGGGACCTGGCAGCAGCGCCAACTCACTGACCGTTGCGTGGGTGTCCTCCGGTCCGGCAGCGACGACGACCGCCCACTGCCAACCGCGGTATCCCGGAATGTCTGCTGCAAATCGATGGGTGGCGGCAAATTCGTCCTCCGACGTCACGCCGAGGTATGCCCCCACACCGCCTTCATGCAGGTCGACGACTGCCGTTCGGGCAAGCTCGACCGCATCGGCCAGTACTGGGCGCGGCACTGCACGCTCTGGAGAAGTAGCAACACTCACTCCTCCAGTTTGCCGCACCACCGCAAGTCCGCAACGCACTGGGCTGCCATGCTGGGCAGATGAGTAGGTCACACGCCAATTCCGTGCGTACTTTCGCAGTGGTCGCCGTGATCGCGTCGGCCTTGGTGGGGTGCTCCGATTCCCCCGGTACCCCCGACAACCTCACGACCGAAACCGGCTCCGTCGAGATCGTCCGAGTGTCCGCGCACGATCCCGGCGCATTCACGCAAGGCCTCGAGATCGACGGAAATCGCCTCTACGAAAGTACCGGGCGCGTCGGGCAGTCCTGGGTCCGCTCGAGCGAGATCTCGGACGAGCAGTCCCCCGCTTCGGGACCGGAGATTGCACGTGCCGATCTCGACCCGCCGTTGTTCGGTGAGGGCATCACCATCGCCGGAGACACACTGTGGCAACTCACCTGGAAGGACGGCGTCGCAATCGCCCGGGACAAGAACACTCTGAGCGAACGTGAACGGTTCCCCCTCGACACCGAGGGATGGGGAATCTGTTCACTCGGGGATCGGCTGGTCTCCAGCGACGGTACGGCCAGGTTGACCTTTCGCGATCCCGAAACCTTCGCGTCGATCTCCACTATCGACGTCACCAGAGCCTCGCAGTCGGTCGGCAAACTGAACGAACTGGAATGCGCCGAAGACGGCTTCGTCTACGCCAATGTCTGGACCACGGACACCGTCGTCCGAATCGATCCGGCGGACGGGCGCGTCACCAACGTCTACGACGCTTCGCCGCTACGCGAAGAACTCGTCACGGATGGATCGACCAGCACCGTCGACGTTCTCAACGGCATCGCGCAGATTCCCGGTACCGATCGATTCCTGCTCACCGGCAAGTATTGGCCGCAGATGTTCGAAGTCCGTTTTGTTAACTGAGTCCGACATGACACAGGACTCGCAGGGGTGTGCGTGGTAGCCGCGCCGACACTAGGACAGAATTGAGTGGTGACCGGACCGCGCGAACCCTACGACCCCGAAACTCGGCGAATCCACGACGAGCCGGAGGGGCAACAGGTGCACCCCGGTTACGACAATTACCCACCTGCGGCCCGCCCGGACAATTACCCGCCCTCGGCCCGTCCCGCTGCCCGTCGGACGCCGTTGCCGCCGCTGCATCCGATTCCCGAATCGCGGGCAGACTCCGATTCCGCGGCCGGTTCGAAGGCGCCGGGTGCGGACGCTCCCAAGGCTCCCCCGATGCCTCGCAAGCTCACCGTCACTCGCGTCGCAGCGATGCGCAGCCGCGAACTGACGAACAAGGGCATCGCGACCTTCCAGCGCGCAGCGAAGGCCGACGGCGCGGACAAGTCCGGTCTGACTGCTCTCACCTACGCGGTGATGACGAACAACGCGACCGACGCGGCGATCTCCGTCGCTCTCGCCAACACGCTGTTCTTCTCGGCTGCGACGGGTGAGGACAAGACCAAGGTCGCGCTCTATCTCCTGATCACGATCGCTCCGTTCGCCGTGATCGCACCGCTGATCGGTCCGATGCTCGACCGCTTGCAGCGCGGCCGCCGCATCGCACTCGCGTCGTCGTTCGGAATCCGGACGCTCCTCGCGGTGATCCTGGTCTTCAACTTCGACAGTTGGATCCTCTATCCGGCCGCGCTCGGAATGATGGTGCTCAGTAAATCGTTCTCGGTGCTCAAGAGTGCGGTGACACCACGCGTCCTACCACCGGAAATAGACCTGGTGCGCGTCAATTCGCGTCTGACGGTCTTCGGGTTGATCGGTGGAACCATCGGGGCCGGTGCTGTCGCAGGTGCGCTCGCGCTCGCTTTCGGTTCCACCGGAGCCTTGTGGTTCGCAGTCGCCGTCACCGTCTTCGGCGCATATCTGAGTATGCGAATCCCGTCGTGGGTCGAGGTCACCGAGGGTGAGGTTCCCGCGACCATCACCTACCACCCGGACGAGGCACACCACGCCGGCAACGCCCCGCCACAGCCGAACGCCAAACCCGCCAAGGTCCGACAGCCTCTGGGACGCGCCGTGATCATCGGACTCTGGGGCAACGGGACCATTCGCGTACTCACCGGCTTCCTGACGCTCTACATCGCGTTCGTCGCCAAATCGCGTACCGATCACGAGCCACTCCAGCAGGCCATGATGCTCGGCCTGGTCGGCGCGGCAGCCGGTCTGGGTAACTTCGCCGGAAATGCCACGGGTGCGCGCCTCAAGCTCGGCCGGCCCGCATTGATCGTGCTCCGGTGCACGGCGTCCGTATGGATCATCGCGGTGATCGCAGCTCTGACGGACAACCTGATGACCGCCGCCCTTGCCACACTCATCGCCTCGGCCGCCAGCGCACTCGCCAAGGTCTCCCTCGACGCGTCACTCCAGCACGACCTGCCCGAGGAATCGATCGCGTCCGGATTCGGTAGATCCGAGACGGTTCTGCAGTTGAGCTGGGTACTCGGCGGCGCATTGGGGGTTCTGCTTCCGACCGAATACTGGATCGGGTTCACTGTTGTATCGGTGTTCCTGACGATCGGGCTCCTGCAGACCTTCCTGAGCTACCGAGGAAGCAGCCTCCTGCCCGGCCTCGGCGGGAAGCGACCCGATCTGGCCGAACAAGAAGTGACCGAAGTGATTTACACCGGTAAATCCAACCGAGGACAAGGAAGTACTCCGCAGTGATGATGCGCTCGAGAACAAAGAAGATCGTGGCAGCGATCAGTGTCCTGATGGTGGTGGCACTGGTTGCTTACGTCTCCGTTCTTTTCGTGATCATCAAGAACATCAACGACGACCCCGACAAGCTGCCGGTCATCACTGCATACGCACACGGCACGACGATCGAGACCAACCCTGCCGGGTTCTGCACCATCGATCTGTCCCAGTGCGCCCAGGTGGGCGACATCTACGCCCTCGATGTTCCCGCGGGCTACCCGCTGCAGCTGTCGTTGTCGACGGACGTTTCGGATGCGCAGTGGGCACTGCTCGCCGTCTACGAGGACGCCGACGGCAACCAGACCGGTGAGCCCCGAGTCTTCGAGCCCGGCGAGGCCTTGGCCGTGACGGTCGAGTCTTCGAGCGATCCCGTCAAGCAACTCGTCGGCGTCGAAATTCACCTCGCGGTCGGTGAGGGAAGCGAACAGGGACTGTTGATCTGGTCGATCAAGACCGCCTGATCCTCTGAACATGAAAATGCCCTGCACACCGATCGGTGTGCAGGGCATTTTGTTTCGAAGCCGTGTACGGCAGCTCGCATCGAGCGATCAGGTGTCGAGCTCGCGAGCGACGGCCCGGACGACCTCGGAGATCCGCTGAGCGGTCTTGCGGTCCGGGTACTTGCCGTTGCGCAGATCCGGCTGGACCTTCGCCTCGAGCAACGTGATCATGTCCTCGACCATGCCGTGCAGCTGGTCAGGGGTGTGCTTGCGCTCGACGGGCTCGCGACGCGACGCCGTAGCACCGCGCAACGACGGCGCCGGCTCGAGCACCTTCAGGCTCAGCGCCTGCGGACCGCGGCGGCCTGCAGCCATGCCGAACTCGACGCGCTGGCCGGCCTTCAAGCCTTCGACACCCTCGGGGAGGGCGGAAGCACGGACGTAGACGTCCTCGCCCTCTTCCTGCGACAGAAAGCCGAAACCTTTTTCGACGTCGTACCACTTCACCTTGCCGGTCGGCACCGCGTTCACCTGCTCATCACTCGACTGGGGCATCTGCCCCAATGTGCTCGGGAGGCTCCCGGAAGAGCCTCATGGCCTTGCTCGCATTGCTTCCGGTGGAAGAATGCAAAAGAACGCGCCCCACACTTGCTTCAGCGGGGCGCGCAGTCTGTTACCAGTCTACCTGTGACCAACCCGTGTCGGCACCCAGGTTTACAGGCACTATCCTCGTAGGTGTGGACCCTCAACCGAACCCGCGCACTTCCGGCACCGGAAACGGTCTGTTCCGTACGGCGATGGCACTCTTCATTGTCGGATTCCTGGCGATCGTGGCCATCTTCGCAGTCCATATCTTCAGCGACACCCCACCCGGCCTGGCCTTGTACCTGGTGGCACTCGCGTGCCCGATCGGCTTCATTCTGGCCATCGTCTACACGCTCAGATCCGGTCGACGCGTGCGCTGATCACTCCCGCCTCCAACCGAAAGGTCACTGACCATGAGAATCCTCCTGAACGTGATCTGGCTGGTGTTCGGCGGCTTCTGGCTGGCGTTGGGTTACTTCGCCGCAGGCATCATCTGCTGCATCCTCATCATCACGATTCCCTTCGGAATCGCAGCATTCCGCATCGGCATCTATGCACTGTGGCCGTTCGGTAAGACCGTCGTCGACAAGCCGACCGCTGGCGTCGGTTCGATGATCGGCAATGTCATCTGGGTGATCATCGCCGGTATCTGGTTGGCGATCGGACACATCGTCACCGCCGTCGCGATGGCAATCACGATCATCGGCATTCCGCTCGCGGTCGCGAATCTGAAGATGATTCCGATCTCGCTGATGCCGCTCGGCAAGGAGATCGTCGACGTGGACCGCGTCAATTACGCGTAGCCGTGGACCGCGTCAATTACGCGTAGCCGTGGACCGCGTCAATTACGCGTAGCCGGCAGCACAGCCAGAAGAACCCGACCACGGCAGGCGCTGTGGTCGGGTTCTGTCGTATCAGGTCGGATCAGCGGCCGAGGCTACCGAGTCCGGGGAGATTGCCGAGCGAACCGGTACCCGTTCCCGGGTTGCCCGGATGTACGGGGCCGACCGGACCCTCGGAGACCACGATGGTCACGCTCGACGCGCGCGAGAGCACGCTCTTCGCAGTGATCTCGACGGTGACGCTGCCGACAGCGGTGGGGGTTCCCGAGATGGTGCCGTCCTGTGCAAGTGACAGTCCACTGGGCAGAGTGCCGTTGGTGAGTGCAAAGGTTGCGCGGGAGTCAGCGGAAGCAAGCTTCTGCGAATACGCCTTGCCGACCTGACCAGCAGGCAGTTCGACGGTCGCGGGCAGCGGGTACGCAGCAACTACCGTCACCTTGCCCCCGTTGGTCGTCGACGCGATGGCGCCGGTCGAGGTATCGAGTGCGAGGTTTTTGACCTTCTCCAGTGCGGGAACCTTGGTATCGGTCAGAGCGGTGGTGGCGCGGGTCGTCAGGTCGACCGACCACAAGTGTCCGTTCATGATGTCCGCGACATATGCAATGCCTGCAGCCGAGTCGACGCTCACGCCGTTGGGAATCGCAGTCGGAGACAGCGTGGTCTTCGACAGGACTGCGCCGGCTGGCGTGATCGTCCACAGGTTGGTCGCCCTGGTGTCGGTCATGTAGACGTTTCCGGTGTTCGTGTCGACATCGACGTCGACCGGGTAGAGGTTGTCGGCACGCACGATCGACTTGAGCGCTCCACCCTTGCGTACGTCCGCCTGCCACAGCGTGCGTCCGTAGTTCTCGTCGAAGAAGTTGGTGTCTGCGATGTAGAGGAAGCCGCGGTCGCCGTCGAAGGCGAGCTTGGTCGGCGTTGCCGACTTGTCGACGAGAATGCTCGACACGGCGTCGGCGGCGTTGGGGTCGACGACTCGGATGTTGCCGGACTTGTAGTCAGAGAAGTACGCGCGGTGCGTTGTGGGGTCGACGACGACATCGTTGATCTGCGGCCGCGAGCCGTCAGGGTTCTTCTCGCTCAGCGTGACCGTCTTTTCGACCTTGCCGGTCTTGGTGTCGACAATCGAGATCGCGCCGCCGTAGGAGGAGGACACATATGCGCGTCCGAGGCCCGAGTCCACGGCAAGTGCCGACGGGTAACCGACGACACCGTCGATGTTGCCGACGGACTCGCCGGTGTTCGTGTCGACGACGGACAACGAGCTGGTCGGTCCGCCGTACTGCGTGATGTATCCGCGGTGGGTTGCCGAGTCGACGACGATGTCGCCAGGCTGCGTTGCGGAATAGCTTCCGACAACGCCGTGTGTCGGATCCTCGGGTGAGGCGTGTGCAGCGGGAGCAGTGACGGCCAGGCCGACAGCAGCAGCGGCGACGGCGAGGGACGCGGTGACCGCGCGCCGACGGTAGTGCAGATTCATGAGGGGTGCCTTAATGCTTTGGAAGACTCTGAGGATTCTGCCCTTCGGGCAGATGAGGCAAACCTAACCTAAGTTTCAATTTCGATGTTGAGACGCAGGCCACATCTTCGGCCGGAATCGACGCGCCTCTCAATCACCCGCCATTCCATTTCCATATAACGTGTGACCTTGCTCACATTACGGATGGATAACGGAACGGACACAACCGGACATTCACTCAGGCACCCCCACCTACCTGGGAAGAGTCTCCTGCGCTTTGTGTGACGCGTTGTACGTCCTTCGCCACGCCGCGTTATCAAATGGTGACACGAGAGACTCGAGCCGTTACCGTCGTTTTCGGCCGGGAAACTCGGCCACCTCCGGCCCGCCGCGCCAAGCCTTGTCCCGCGGGTACCGGACTTCCGACAGAGCATTCCAGGGACGAGGACGGGGGACCCAAAGTCCTCTGTGAGAACAGAAAAGTTCTCCAGTGGACACCGGTTCGATCGCAAGACCGAATCTTGGGGTGAAGCCAGACCCTTTCCAGCCAGGAAAGGCGAGGCCGGGCGACCTCTCAGCCCGAACCCGACAGCTGACCTCGCAGGCGCGTGTGGAGAGGATTTCGACCATCATGAGCGGACGCCATCGCAAGCCCACCACCACCGGCCGCACTGTCGCCAAGGTCGCCGTCACCGGCGCCATCATGGGCGTAGCAGGAATTGCAGCCACCGGAACCGCAAACGCTGCCCCCGACTCCGACTGGGATCGTCTCGCCCAGTGTGAGGCCGGCGGAAACTGGGCCATCAACACCGGCAACGGTTACCAGGGCGGACTGCAGTTCTCCCCCAGCACGTGGAACGCACACGGCGGCGGACAGTATGCAGCCACCGCAAACCAGGCCACTCGCGAGCAGCAGATCGTTGTTGCCGAGCGTGTTCTCGCAAACCAGGGTTGGGGCGCATGGCCGTCCTGCTCCTCCAGCCTCGGACTGAGCAGCGGCGCCACCGAGCGTTCCGCTCCGGCCACCACGGCTCCTCAGGCAGCTCCGGCTCCGGCTCAGCAGGTCGCTCAGACCGTTGCACACCCGGTCGCTGACGCCATCGATCAGGCAATCGCGTTCGCCAAGGCCAACGGCATCCCGGTCGACCCGCAGATCCTCGCAGTCGCCGACACCGCGAAGACGTTCCTCAAGTAACACCGGTAAGACTGTCCGCTCGGACGCTCGAACATCAAGAAGGCCCGCACCGATTCGGTGCGGGCCTTCTTCGTGTCGAGTTGTTATCGGTTGATGACGGTGTGCGGGTGTACGTAGGGAAGTGACTCCACCGGAACCGGAAAGGTGGTGTCCTCGCCGAAGGGTGAAAGTCCACCTGCGCGGGTCGATGACAATTCGGTCACTGCGTGATCTCCGTCTGCAGTTTCCGGCCATCCTGGATCTACATAGTGTTGCTTCGAATTGTTGGCCACGAAGTCATTTTGACAGGACGCCGTTACGCCGTACAGACCAGGTCTCTAATCTGATACCTGATGACCGAAACACGTGGCACCCCGGCGGGCAGTTCCGCAGCCGAAAGTCTGACCGATTGGCTCTCGGCGCGCAGTGACGCCGAGTTGACGGAGTTGCTGCGTCTGCGCCCCGATCTGGCCGTACCGCCGCCGAGCACGATGGTGGTTCTCAGCGGTCGGGCACAGCAACGCGCGTCAGTCAGCCGAGCTGCGGACGAACTCGACACCCTCGATTTCGGTCTTCTCGAATTGTTGGCACTGGCTGGCGCCGAGGAAACCCCGATGACGCGGGCGGAGCTCAACAGTGCGATCGCCGAACGCGCCCTGACCGGCAAGGGCAAGGTCACCAAGAAGGCCGTCGACAAGTCACTGTCGAAGATGCGCGAGTCCGCCCTCATCTGGGGTGTCGATCCCATCAGCGTCGTCCCGGCGGTCATCGGGATGATTCCGTGGCGTGTGGGGCGAGCCCTCGAGCCTGCCGAGGCGATGACCGAGACCGAGATCTCGGCAGCCCTCGACGCTCTGGACACCCGCGAGCGGGATCTCCTCGAGACTCTCGCCAACTCGAGCCCGATCGGCCGCACCCGCGACGCCGCCCCCGGAACGCCGCCGGAGCGCCCGGTTCAACGACTGCTGGCGGCCGGCCTGCTGCGGTGGCTCGACGAGCAGACCGTCGAACTCCCGGCGACGGTTCGTCAGGTCATCCGCGGCGAGCCGGTTTTCGATCCGACGACGCTGACCGCACCCGTCATCGGGGGCGACAAACTCAAGCCTGCGGACGTGAACGCCGCAGCAGCGGGCGAAGCGCTCGAGTTGGTACGCCAATGCGAGAACGTGATCGCCGTTCTGGGCGCAGCACCGGCCCCCGCACTGCGAGCCGGTGGTCTCGGTGTTCGAGAACTACGACGCGTGGCCAAGACGGCCGATCTCGACGAAGCGCGCGTGAGCCTGCTCGTCGAATTGCTCTCGGCAGCCGGCCTCATCGCCAGTGGAACGCCCGACCCGGCGCCGGTCTCGGACAACGCGGACGAATACTGGACGCCCACACTCGCCGTCGACGGCTGGCTCAACGCGTCCACAGCGCGTCGGTGGGAGGTCCTGGCATCCGCCTGGGTCGACGTACCGCGAGTTCCGTGGATGATCGGGCTGCGCGATTCCACCGACAAGCCGATCGCCGCATTGTCCGAGGAGGGCCGAGCCCCGGCGGCGCCTCGCGATCGCCAGGCCATTCTGGGGCTGCTCGCCGAACTCGACAGTGGCCAGACTGCATCGGCCGTCGAGGTGAGTCGACTCCTCGCGTGGCGGCGCCCGCGATGGAGCGGGCGCCTGCGGACGTTCGCGATCGAGCGGACTCTGGACGAGGCCGCCGCGCTCGGACTGGTGGCCCGCGGCGCTTTGTCGTCGCCGGGACGAGCATTGCTGCACGGTGGGGACGCCGAAGCCGAAATGCAGTCCGCGCTACCCGAGCCCATCGACTACATCCTGGTCCAGGCAGATCTGACGTTGGTTGCTCCCGGCCCGCTGGTACCGGACCTGCTCGAGCAGGTGAGCCTGGTCGCGGACATCGAGTCGGCAGGATCGGCGTCCATGTACCGCATCAGTGAGGACAGCGTGCGTCGTGCGCTCGACGCCGGTCTGACGGCCACCGAACTGCATGCGATGTTCGCTTCGAAATCGAAGACGCCTGTTCCCCAATCACTTTCGTATCTGATCGACGATGTCGCCCGTCGACACGGGCGACTGCGTGCCGGGGTTGCGGCGTCGTTCATTCGGTGCGAGGACGCATCGCTTTTGGCGGAGGTACTCGCATCCGCGGTGGCCGAGCCGTTGGCTCTGCGCGCATTGGCTCCTACGGTCGCGATTTCGCAGGCCCCGCTCCGCGAAGTCCTGGCCGAGCTGCGAGCCGCCGGATTCGCGCCGGCAGGTGAGGACTCCTCGGGCACGTTGGTCGATCTCCGCCCACGTGGGGCACGTGTACCTAACCGACGCAGCCGACCGGCGTCGAGAATGCCGGCGAGCCCCTCGGCGGATCAGCTGGCGTCGTTGGTACGCACGATGCGGGCAGGTGACCGCGCTTCCGCCCCGGGCCGTGGTGGTGTCCGGACGGACGGTTCGAGGGAGAACAACGCCGCCACCATCGCCTTGCTGGCCACGGCGGCCCGAGACAATTCCAGCGTCAACATCGGCTACGTCGACGCTCAGGGGGTGGCGACGCATCGCATCGTCGACCCCGTCAGCGTGGGCGGCGGACAGTTAGACGCCTTCGACCCGGCTAGTGGTGCCGTACGCCGTTTCACGTTGCACCGCATTACTTCCGTCAGCCCCGTCGACTCCGGAAAAAAGTAGCAGGAAACAAGCAACTGGCTTTTTTCTGTAAATGAAGTATGGTCGAGGTCAGTTTGTGATTGCCACTTCGAAAAATGAGGAGCGACAATGGCTGACAAGGCGCCGGGTAAGAACATGAAGAAACCCGCCCAGTCGATCAAGGAACGCCGCGCGGAAAAGCGGGCGAAAACTGCGGAGTCTTCCGAGTTCATTCGTAAGCGGAAGCGGAGCTGACAGCACAGTCCAGAGGAAGACGAGCTGACTGCGAAGCTGACCCATGCCTGCCTCCACCGACACCCTCGTGCACCTGCACGAGACATTCAACCTGTTCAAGTCACGTAGTCGAGGAACTGATGCGCGCTCGCGCGGCTACGCAGCGGGCATGACCCTCGCTTCACTCTGCGTCCTCGACGAACACGCTCGGCAATCCGGAATACTACTTTCGGATTTACCGCAGAAAGAGAATCAACCATCGTGAAAAGAACAATCCACACCCTGGACCGTATTCAAACGAGACTTGAATCGGAGCTTGATTCCACTCCGGGTGATTCCGAAAAGAATATCGGTTATCGATCCGGGATTTCCGAAGCTATTACTCATGTAATGGAAATGCGGAAGTCAGTGGTCGCGCAGAAATAGGAGGCGGATCGATTAGGTACTCACCCCAATAACTGCCGCACACCACCGATAAGAAAGACGACCTGGTCCTCGTAGAAGTCGGCGAGCCGCTCCGGCGCGAGCGGCTTGCCACTTCCACTCCAATCGTCCGCCCGGCTCAACGCGTGGAGGAAGCCCATCAAGGCGATAGCCCAGCGAGTCTCCATTCTGTCCGGATCGGTAGCGGGAAAGGTACGACGGACCTGGTCGAGCAGGTGATCGCGGAGGTGCAGCTCTGTCGCCTCGAGGGCTGGATGGCCGGCTCGCGACATCCGCGGCTGCGAGATCTGCGTGACGATTCTGATCCATCGCATTCCCCGCGTGCGATGGCGAACGAGCAATGCCTTGTAGGGCGCGGTGACGGCCCGTACCAGCGCCTCGACCGTCGGCGGTGTCCTGTCGGCGGCGAGGGTGTCCACGTTCGCGCTGATCTGATCTCGCACCGACGTCCCCATGTCCAGCAGCACCGCGGCGACCAGATCGTCCTTGGTGCCGAAGTGGTAGTGGACGGACGACGGCCCGAGACCGGCTGCGGCGTTCACCGCGCGCAGGGACACGGCGTCCAATCCCTCTGTCGCAAAAAGGCGCTCGGCAGTTTTGAGCAAGCGTGTGCGCGTCGCGTCGCCTTGACGGTTCTGCCTGGAGTCGGTCATACGAACGAGCTTCGCACGGGCTCGACAAACGTCTCCACAGTGGCGAACGCGGAGTCAGAGTGATTCACAGCCTGCTCTTTCCTGATTCACATGATCGACTTGAAGAAACACTATCCTGCAACATCGACGCATAAGTTGTTGTATTGCAGATGATTACAAACCTCCCACTGTGCGGGAGATTCAACTTATTGGATCACTTGATCCATGTTAGACATCTCGATCAGAGCGAGTGAGCCAAATCACTTCCCTGTCGACAGGAGATGTCATCGTGTGGTCCGCATCGTCCATCCGCTTCGGAGCCTTCCTCGCCCCGTACCATCCGCTCGACGCCGATCCCGCCCTGCAACTCAGACGCGATATCGACCTCATGACGCACTTGGACCACCTCGGATTCGAGGAAGCCTGGATGGGTGAGCATCATTCGACCGGCGCCGAGATCGTGCCTGCCCCGGACATCTTCATCGCCGCAGCCGCCGAGCGGACCGAGCGCATCCAGTTCGGCACGGGTGTGACGTCCCTGCCCTATCACCACCCGCTGATCACCGCCGACCGCATCACTCAGCTCGATCTCCAGACCCGCGGACGACTCATCTTCGGCACCGGTCCGGGCAAGATCCCCCTCGATGCACACATGATGGGCATCAACCCGTCGGACCAGCGTCGGCGCCAGGGCGAAGCACTCGAAGCCATTCTCGCGTTGCTCCGCGGCGAGGTCGTCACTATGGAAACCGACTGGTTCACGTTGCGTGACGCGCGTGCACAGCTGCCCACCTACCGAGCGGACGGCATCGAGACCGTGACAGCGTCGACCATTTCCCCCAACGGTTCGGTACTCGCAGGCAAGAACAGCCTCTCCCTACTCTCGTTGGCGGCGAGTTCACCCAGCGGCTTCGACGCACTGGATCGCAACTGGGATGTGTACGAGAAGGTCTCGACCGAACACGGCCACCGCGCCGACCGAGCGACGTGGCGTGTGGTCAATCCGATGTTCCTCGCCGAGACCCGAGCCGAGGCTGAGCGCGCCGTGAGCCGACGGATCGGATCGATGGCCTCCTACGTGAATCGACAGACCGGCCAGAACCCGGCCTGGGCAGATACCCCTGCCGGAATCATCGATCAGTGGCGCAACGACACGCTCGGCGAGTTCGGTCAGGCGATCATCGGTACTCCCGAAGATGCGATCGCGCAGATCGAGCGTCTGATCGAGAAGACGGGAGGGTTCGGCACGTTCCTGATCCTTCACGTCGACATGGCGAGCTGGGAGGACACCAAACGCAGCTACGAATTGTTCGCCTCCGAGGTGGTCCCGCACTTCCGGAAGCGCAATGTCGGGCGTCAGGCGAGCATGCAGTTCGCCGAGGACAACCGCGAATACCTGATCGGCGGGCTGGTCGGAGCGATCACCAAAGCCCATACCGACTACTACGGCCGGCCGGCCGAGACGGGAACCGTGCGCGCATGAGGGCCGTCCGATTCCAGCAGGGAGAATTCGCCGTTGCCGAGGTGGCCGACGCGCCGTCGTTGGCGCCCCATCAGATCCGCATCGACGTCGTCGCCTGCGGGATCTGCGGCAGTGACCTGAGCATGTCGAAGGACCCGTGCCGGTTCGTTCAGGTCGCGCACGACGGGGGCTACCCGCTCGCCACCTTCGATCCAGACGCGCCAGTGGTCCTGGGGCACGAATACGCGGGTATCGTCTCCGAGACCGGTTCTGCAGTAGAAGATTTCACGATCGGCGATCGGGTGGCCGGCATCGGGTTGGCCACCGACACGACTACCGGGATCCCGACGATCATCGGCTACTCGAACGAGTATCACGGCGCGTTCGGCGATCACATCGTCGTCGATGCGTTCTGGGTCCGCAAGGTTCCCGACCACCTGTCACTCGAGCACGCCACACTTGCCGAACCGCTCCACGTGGGCGAGATGCACCTGCAACAGTCCGGCCTCACCTCGGCCGATTCGGCGCTCGTCATCGGCTGCGGAACGATCGGACTGGGCGCCATCGTCGCCGCCAAAGCGCGCGGAGCGCAGATCGTCATCGCTTCGGAGCCCTCCCCGAAAAGACGTGAGCTCGCCGAGAAGATGGGTGCGGACATCGTCGTCGATCCGGCCGAGCAGGATCCGATCGAACTGTGGAATCGGATGATCGCCGAAGGCAACCAGCTTGTCGGTCAGGCCGCGAACGGAGTTCTGATCGCCTACGAATGCAGCGGCCGGGCGGGAGTCATCGGAGAACTGATGCACACGCTGCCGTTCAACTCGCGGATTCAGGTTCTGGCTGCGCCGTTCGGCGACGAGACGATCATTCCCGTCGTCGGGCAGTTCCGGAGGATCTCGATCAACTTCGGTCACGGTCCTTACGAGAATGCCTACGACATCACCCTGCAGAGGCTCGCCGACGGCGAGATCGACGCCGAAGCGATCATCACCGGCCGGGTCGGTCTGGATGAAGTCTCGGACGCTTTCGCAGCTCTGCGCGCACCCGACGAACACGTGAAGATCCTCGTTCTACCCGCCGGCCTCCCGGAATAGCGGTCGACCCTGCCCTGTTGACGTAGGGGTGCCCGCACTCGGGCACCTCTACTTCGGGGTGTGCAAGCGTCGCCTGTTGGCGTATGCGCTCCGATACCAGGACAATGGCAGGGTTGGCGTCAGCCGACAGCGCGGTGCAACGCTTTGTGGCTGCCGCGTTTGTTTCACTAGGAGGCTTCCGTGACCGACGGACCGTTGATCGTCCAATCCGACAAGACGCTGCTGTTGGAGGTCGACCACGAGCGCGCCGGCGATGCCAGACAGGCAATCGCCCCTTTCGCGGAACTCGAACGGGCCCCGGAACACGTCCACACGTATCGCATCACTCCCCTGGCCTTGTGGAATGCCCGCGCCGCCGGACACGACGCCGAGCAGGTTGTCGACGCGCTCGTGTCGTACTCGCGGTTCGCGGTCCCCCAGCCACTGCTGGTCGACATCGTCGACACGATGGCCAGGTACGGACGTTTGCAGTTGGTCAAGAGCCCGGTGCACGGCCTCATCCTGGTCAGCCTCGACCGCGCAGTCCTCACCGAGGTGATGCGACACAAGAAGATCTCGCCGATGCTCGGTGAGAAGGTCGACGACGACACCGTGATCGTCCACCCGAGCGAACGCGGCCGCCTCAAGCAGATGCTGCTCAAGGTCGGCTGGCCCGCCGAGGACCTCGCCGGCTACGTCGACGGCGAAGCGCATCCCATCGACCTCGCCTTCGAAGAGGGCCACTGGGAACTGCGTGACTACCAGCAGATGGCAGCGGATTCGTTCTGGGCCGGTGGCTCGGGCGTCGTCGTGCTGCCGTGTGGCGCCGGGAAGACGATGGTGGGCGCAGCCGCCATGGCGAAGGCAAAGGCCACCACCCTCATTCTGGTGACCAACACCGTCGCCGGCCGGCAGTGGAAGCGTGAGCTCATCGCCCGCACGTCGTTGACCGAGGAAGAGATCGGCGAATACTCCGGCGAGCGCAAGGAGATTCGGCCGGTCACGATCGCCACGTACCAGGTCATCACGCGTCGTACGAAGGGCGAATACAAGCATCTCGAGCTGTTCGATTCCCGCGACTGGGGACTGGTGATCTACGACGAGGTGCACCTGCTGCCCGCGCCCGTCTTCCGGATGACGGCAGACCTGCAGTCTCGCCGCCGTCTCGGCCTCACCGCGACACTGGTGCGTGAAGACGGCCGCGAAGGCGACGTCTTCTCGCTCATCGGCCCCAAGCGCTACGACGCTCCGTGGAAGGACATCGAAGCGCAGGGCTGGATCGCGCCGGCCGACTGCGTCGAGGTGCGAGTGACGATGACGGACGCCGAACGCATGTCCTATGCCGTCGCCGAACCCGAGGAGCGCTACAAGCTGTGCTCGACGGCGCACACCAAAATTGCTGTCGTGAAATCGATTCTGGCCAAGCACCCCGATTCCCCGACCTTGGTGATCGGTGCCTATCTCGATCAACTCGACGAACTCGGCGAGGCTCTGAACGCTCCGGTGATCAAGGGATCCACCAAGAACAAGGAACGCGAGATCCTGTTCGATCAGTTCCGTAACGGTGAGATCCAGACGCTCGTGGTGAGCAAGGTCGCGAACTTCTCGATCGACCTTCCGGAGGCGTCTGTCGCCGTGCAGGTTTCGGGAACGTTCGGGTCGAGGCAGGAAGAGGCTCAGCGACTCGGGCGCCTCCTGCGGCCCAAGCACGACGGCGGTCAGGCTCACTTCTATTCGGTGGTTTCCCGCGACACTCTCGATGCGGAGTACGCGGCCCATCGTCAGCGATTCCTCGCCGAACAGGGCTACGCCTACCGGATCACCGACGCCGACGACCTGCTCGGACCTGCAATCGGCTGACCATTTCTGCAACGTGTTGCAGAAACAAATGGACATACGTCCAGTTATCTGTAGAGTGTCCCCTGTCACAGTCGTGTCCATCGGCCGGGGGTCACCAGCACCATGCGCTCAGTTCCACGTCTACGGGGTCGGCTCGCCGGAACCATCTCGCTGCTGACTGCCGCCGTCGTCGTCGCCACGACCGGCGTCAGTGCTGCGGCACCGAGTCCAGCTCCTGGCGCGCAGAACTCGGTGTACGCACTTGCGAACGGCTGCTACGCACTTCGCACGGAGTCCGGTGATTTCGTGCGCCGTGACGGAACCGCGTACCTCACCGATTCCACGAAAGCCGCCGACGCCGAACCGTTCCGCCTACACGCGGCCCAGTTGGGCCGTTTCATGCTGTACGGCCCGGACGGGTCGATGCTCTCGCACGACGGCGCAGACTCCGTTCTCGCCATCCCCGAAGCATCTCCGTCCACCGACTGGACCGTGATGTCCACCGGCGAGTCCTTCGTTCTCACCGCGACCTCGAACGGCCGCCAACTGATCTCGCGAGACTTGATGCTCACGATGTCCGATCCCGGTGACGTTCCCGAATCGGCGTTCACTCTGATCCCCCGCGACGGCTGCGCCGATTTCCCCGAAGCAGAAGTGGGTGCAAGCGGTGTTCCGGGAGAAATCGGGCCGAACGGTGAAGTCACCGGATTCATCGACACACACGTGCACATGAATGCTTCCGAGTTCATGGGCGGAAACCTGCACTGCGGCCGACCTTTCGATCCACAGGGCGTCACCGCAGCGCTCGTCGACTGCCCGGACCATCAACCCGACGGGATACCGGCCCTCCTCGAAAACGTTCTGTCGTACGGAAATCCCTTCGAAACTCACGACACCACCGGCTGGCCCAGCTTCGCCGACTGGCCGGCGCACGATTCCCTGACACACGAGCAGACGTACTACAAATGGGTCGAACGGGCCTGGCGCGGCGGACTACGCATCTTCACCAATCTCTTTGTCGCCAATCGGGTCCTGTGCGAGCTGTATCCGAGCAAGCGGAATCCCTGCGACGAGATGGAGACCGTCCGAATCCAGGCGCAGCAGACACGCGAACTTCAGGACTACATCGACGCCCAGTACGGCGGACCCGGCCGCGGATGGTTCCGCATCGTGAGCTCCCCCGAACAAGCCAGGCAGGTGGCCGCCGACGGAAAGCTCGCCGTCACCCTCGGGGTGGAGGTATCCGAACCTTTCGGTTGCTCTGTGCGTAACGGGATTCCGCAGTGCACCGAGGACGACATCGACCGCGGCCTGGACGAGTTGTACGACCTGGGTGTCCGGCAGATGATCGTCACGCACAAGTTCGACAACGCTCTGGGCGGTGCCCGTTTCGACGGCGGCGTCACCGGCGTCGCCGTCAACATCGGCAACTACCTGGGTACCGGGGAGTTCTGGCAATCGGAATCATGCACCGGCGTCGCCGAGGACAACGTGCTGCCCACCAAGGTCGACGGCGCACAGAATCTTCTCGCGGTACTCCCACCCGGAGTGACGCTTCCGGTGTACCCCTCTGGTCCGCAATGTAATTCACATGGCCTCACCGATCTGGGCGCATACACGATCAGGGGTTTGATGGATCGAGGAATGATCGTGGACATCGACCACATGAGCGTCAAGACCGCCGAAGCAGCCCTCGATATTCTCGAAGCCGCGAATTACTCCGGTGTCGTCTCGAGTCACAGCTGGAGCGACCCGAGCCTGTACAAGCGGATCTACGCGCTCGGCGGTTTCGTCGCCCTGTACGCCGGGCAACTGGACGCGTCGGACGAGAAGCCCGAAGAGCGTGGATTCATCGACCAATGGCGCGACGCGCGGGCGATGCGAAGCGAGAACTACTACTTCGGTTTCGGCTACGGCGCCGACACCAACGGCTTCGGGCCGCAGGCCGCACCGCGCGGTGACGCCGCCGAAAATCCGCTGCAGTATCCGTACACCGCCTTCGACGGCACGGTCATGGACCAGCATCGCGCCGGCACCCGAGTTTTCGACGTGAACACCGACGGTGTGGCGCAGTACGGGATGATTCCCGACTGGATCGCGGACATGCGCATCGCTGCGGGAGCCGACGGGGACACCATCATCGAGGACATGAGCCGAGGCGCCGAGGCTTACCTGCAGATGTGGGAGCGCGCGCGAAACTAGCTACGCTGGTGGACGGTCCCCGCGCGATCGGGGGCCGGTCCTAGATCGTCCGGCACCACCCGAAGGAACTTTTCGTGGCTGACTTCCAGTTCACCGTCGACAAGGCTCACGCCAAGTCGGTCAACGACACACTGGCCGACGTACGCCGCCTGCAGATTTCTGCGGTGATCTTCGCGATCGTCCTCGCCGCCGTCGGGGCCTGGCTGATCAGCATGGGCGAGGTGTGGTCCATCATCATCGGCGCGGTCCTCGCCATCGGTGCGGCCAGTTCACTGTGGGTGGCGGTGTGGGCGCCCCGCAAGGTGGGAAGCGTCGAATCTCTGTATGCGAACAACCCACTGGTCCCTGCGATCGTCACCGAGGTCCACCCGCGTGCGGCGACGCTGACCGCGCTGATCGACATCGCGAAGCCGGCCGCCGGGGCGCCGAAGTACGCGCTCGTCAGCCGCAACGTTCGACTCAATCCGAAGTGGCGAGTCGGCGACCGCATTCCGTCGGTGGCGCTGCGTTCGGATCGTTCCACCCGAAGCAAGGCAGACACCTGGCAGATGGTCAGTCCCATGCCGATCGAATGGGGAACCAAGGACCCGGCCGTCCTGGCACGAGCGATCGCCGCTGTCAGCGCGAGCGAGTGGAACTTCCTGCAGAGCCGGATTCCCGACTCCGAAGAAGTTCGCACTCACCCCGATCGCCGGGTTCTGATCAAACCGGCCGATCTTCCCGACTCCCTGCGCTAGCCCCAACGGTTACGCGAGCGCGGGAAGCACTTCCTTCTCGAACATCTCGATTCCCGACGTGTCGTACGCGGCCTCGGGGAAGTAGAAGATTCCGTACTCGAGTCCCTGAGCCTTGAGCGCCGACAGGTTCTCGATGATCTGCTCGGGTGTACCCACGGCAGGCATTCCGCGGAAGGCGTCGAGCGACGCATCGGCGGCAGCTTCGCCGACCAGCGGCGTCAGTCTGGCTTTCAGTGTCTCCAACCGCTGAGCCACCTCGGCTTCCGTCGCGCCGATGGCCACGTTGTAGTTGGCCGAACGGACGATGGCGTCGAAATCGGTACCGACGGTGTCGCAGTGCTTCTTCAGGATCTCCGACTTGTGTACGAAGCCCTCCGGGGTGCCGTCGAAGTTGGTGTACTGCGCGTACTTGGCCGCGATCTTGAGTGTGACCTTCTCGCCGCCGCCGGCAACCCAGATGGGAATTCCGCCCTCTTGCAACGGAAGTGGGCGGCACAGCGCTCCGTCGACCTGGTAGTACTTGCCGTCGAGCGTGGCGCTGCCGGTCGACCACGCCTGCTGCATGATCTGGATTCCTTCGTCGAGTCGGCCCAGTCGCTCACCGGCAGAGGGGAAGCCGTAGCCGTATGCGCGCCACTCCTGCTCGTACCATCCACCGCCGATTCCCATCTCGACGCGTCCACCCGTGATGAGGTCGGTGGTTGCAGCGACCTTGGCGAGGTACGCCGGGTTGCGGTAGCTCATGGCGGTACACATCTGGCCGAGTCGGATACGCGACGTCGACGCACCGAGTGCGGCCATCAATGTCCACGCCTCGTGAGTCGCTTCTTCCGTCGGCTGGGGAACGGTGTGGAAGTGGTCGTAGACCCACACCGATTCCCACGGCCCTGCCTCCGCGCGCAGCGTGAAGTCTCGCATCACCTCCCACTGCTTCGCGGGGTCGATGCCGACCAGGTCCAGACGCCAGCCTTGAGGTACGAACAGTCCGAATCGCATGTAGCGAGCGTACCTACCGTTTCCCGACGCGCGAGCGGGGTGACACCCGCGGCGAGTAGACCGGAATGAAGCGGAACATCATTGCTGCGCCGGCGAACGAAGTCGCGCCCAGGGCGGCGAATGCCCACCCGAGCGGGAACACCGCGGCGAGAAGACCGATCGCGAGCGGCCCACCGAACATGCCCGTGTCGTGGGTCAATCGCCATGCAGCGAGGAACTCGGCGCGCTCCTCGGGCGGAGCGATATCGGCACCGAGAGTCATGATCACGCCGTTGCCCAATCCGTTGCCGATCCCCATCACGACGGCGACCACGGTCAGCCCCAGTGCACCCGTCGAGAACGGCAGCATCAGGTACGACACACCGATCACCGTCAGCGAAGGCACCGCGACCAGCCTGCGGCCGTACCGGTCCATGATGTGTCCGGCCGGGTACGAGCACAGCAGGTCCACGGCCGCGCCGATACCGAAGATCACACTCACCTGGGCTGCATCCAACCCGAGGTGCAATGCCCACAGTGGCAGAACCGCCTCCCGCGAAGCACGGGCCGCGCCCATCAGAAGGGAGCCTGTCCCGAGCGTCGACAGGGCGGCACGATGACGGCGAAGGATGTCCGGGAGGGTGACGTGCCCGTGATCGCCGATGCCCGCCTGCGCCTTTCGCGGCGGGTCGGGAACGCGAGCCATCAGTGCCCCGGCGAGTACGACGCCCACCAACTGGACCAGGAATCCTCCGCGCGCTCCCACCAGGAGAATCACGCCGGCACCGATGAGCGGTCCCAGGAAGAAACCCAACCGCCACATCGCCGCGAACGACGACATCGCTCGGGCTCGTAGGCCGAGTGGCACGGTCTCGGCGAGGTAGCTCTGCCTCGCGAGGCCCCACACCGCATTCGCCAGTCCGGTCAGCAGTGCTCCGACTCCCAGCATCCACGGAGTCTGCGCAAGCAGGCAGATCACCACTCCTGTTGCACCCAAGGTACTTCCGCCGATGATCGATCTTCGCTCACCGAAACGCGACACTATCCGTCCGGCCGGGAGGTCACCGAGTACGGCGCCCAAACCACCGAGGGCAACGATCAGGCCTGCGACGGCGACCGACGCACCCAGATCCCGGGCGGTCACGGCCATGATGGGGGCAGCCGCACCCTGACCGATCCCGAAGATGGCCGCCGGCACGAAAACCGTTGTCACCAGCGGCTTGAGCCCGGCAATCGCCGGCCGTTCCTTGGGTAGAGTTTCCGTCACGCGCTCACTTCTGCCGCGTCAGCGGCCCGCGAAAACCGGTTCGCCGGACGATCGAGGCCGTAGTGGCCCCGCAGGGTGGATTCGGTGTACTCGGTTCGGAAGAGCCCACGCGCCTGCAGAATCGGCACGACCCGGTCGACAAAGACCTCGAGCCCACCCGGCAGGTACGGCGGCATGATGTTGAAGCCGTCCGCGGCGCCCTTGTCGAACCATTCGGTCAACTCGTCGGCCACCTGCTCCGGTGTCCCGGCGAAGGTCCGATGCCCTCGGCCACCACCGAGTTTGCCGATCAACTCTCGAACGGTCAGCTTTTCGCTCTCTGCAAGGTCTTTGACGAGTTGGTATCGACTCTTGTTTCCCTGAATCCGATCGATGTCCGGCAGTGGCGGCAGCGGGGCGTCCAGGGAATGTTCGGTGAGATCGACGCCCACCATGTTCGAGAGTTGGCGCAGTGAATACTCCGGAGAGATCAGGTCCGTGAACGACTGCTCCAGGGCCTTGGCTTCTTCTTCCGTATCCGCGATGAAGGGAACGATGCCCGGCAGCACCTTGATCTCGTCGGGACTACGCCCGTACTTGATCAGCCGAGCTTTGAGATCGTTGTAGAAATCCTGCCCCTGCTCGAGAGTCCGTTGAGCGGTGAACACGGCTTCGGCATATCTCGCCGCGAAATCCTTACCGCTTTCGGAGGAACCGGCCTGCACCAGCAGCGGACGTCCCTGCGGAGACCTCGGCGAATTAAGCGGACCGGCGACCGTGAATCGTTCACCGTCGTGGTCGATCCGATGGACACGATCAGGATCGGCGAAAATTCCGGTCTCTTCGTCCAGGACAACGGCTCCCTCTTCCCAACTGTCCCAGAGTCCGAGCGTCACGTCCAGAAACTCCTCGGCACGCTCGTAACGACCGCTGTGCGCCGGTACTGCATCGAGGCCGAAGTTGGCCGCCTCGTCGGCGCCGGCCGACGTGACGATATTCCATCCGCCGCGTCCCCCGCTGATGTGGTCGAGGGAAGCGAACTTTCTTGCGAGAGTGTACGGATCGCTGTAACTGGTCGACGCCGTCGCAATCAGACCCACCTTGTCGGTGGCTGCAGCGATCGCCGAGAGCAGGGTCACGGGTTCGAAGATCGCCTGCGTGTTGTGCTTGACCCGCGGGCCGACTGCCAGTCCGTCGGCGAAGAACACCGAGTCCAGCTTTCCTCGTTCGGCGATCCTTCCCAACTCCTGGAAGTGCTTGACGTCCAGAAGGTTGGCCGCATTTGTGTGTGGGTGGCGCCACGCCGCCTCGTGATGGCCGACGCCCATCAGGAAGGCGTTCAGATGAAATTGTCGTTCGGACATGAGTTCGCAGAATCTTTCCGTGAAAGTGGGGTCAGGTCGTGACGCGCCAGCGCGAGAGCCGACGTTCGATCAGGACCAGAATCGCGTTGATCGTCAGACCCAGCAACGAGATCGCGACGATACCCGCGTACATGTTCGGGATCTGGAAGTTGAGTTGTGAGGCGGTGATCAAATACCCGAGACCGGCTTTGGCCCCGACCATTTCGGCGGCGATCAGTACGAGAATCGACGATGCGGCGGCCATGCGAATTCCGGTGAAGATCGTGGGCACCGCAGCGGGTAGAACCACCTTCTGGAACAGCCGAATCGAGGAGAACCCCAGCGAGGCAGCGGACTTGATCAGCAGCGGATCGACCGTGCGGACACCGGAAATGGTGTTGAGCAGAATCGGGAAGGTGCAGGCGTAGATCACCAGGGCGATCTTCGATTCCTCACCGATTCCCAGAATCAGCACGAAAACGGGAAGCAGCGCCAAGGCTGCAGTGTTACGGAACAATTCGAGAATCGGGTTGAGGAAGTCGGAGACCGGGCGGTACCAGGCGATCGCAATTCCCAACGGAATCGCGATCGCGATGGCCACGAAGAATCCGGTCAGCGCACGCGTCAGGCTGGCTGAGACATGTTCTTGCAGTTGTCCGTTCTCGGCGAGGGTGAAGAATGCGGACACGACTTCGGTGAAGGGTGGGAGGAAAACCTTGTCCACCAGCCCGAGCCGAGGTGCCGCTTCCCAGATCCCGAGGAAAATCGCGATCGCAATCGACGGCTTGGCGATCCGCCACGCGGCGGAACCGACGTAACGCGCCGCCTTACCGCCGGCCTGGCTCCGCTGCGCAATGTCAGGTGTTTTGTCGGGCAACGGTTTCGGGTCGACGACCACGTCCGGCGTTGCCAATGCGCTAGACATGTGCAACCTCCTTGGCGGGATCGAGTTCGCCGGCGCGGGCGCGCTCGACTTCACCGTGCAGCAGTGTCCAGATCCGGTGCCGGAACACTCGGAACTCCTCACCGGATCGCACGTCGTCGCCGGACCTGTCGATGTCGATGTCGACGATCGTCTTGACGCGCCCCGGCCTCGAGGTCAGCACGGCAACACGTTGTCCGAGGTAGATGGCCTCGTCGATTCCGTGGGTGATGAACAGGATCGTTTTGCCGGTGGCCTTCCAGATGCGCAGAAGCTCATCCTGCAGCGACTCCCGTGTCTGTGCGTCCAGGGCTGCAAACGGTTCGTCCATCAGCAACACCTCGGGATCGAAGGCCAAGCTGCGAGCAATCGCAACTCGCTGCTTCATTCCGCCGGACAACTCGTGCGGATAGCGATCCGCGAAGCCTTGCAGACCGACCAGTTCGAGGTAGTGCTCGGCGAGTTCGCGTCGCTCGCTCTTCTTGACGCCCTTCGCCTCGAGTCCGAACTCGATGTTGTGACGTGCAGTGCGCCACGGAAGCAGTGCGTACTGCTGGAAGACGATCCCCCTGTCCAAGCCGGGGCCGGTGATCTGCTTGCCGTCCAGAAGGATTCGACCGGAAGTGGGCGAACTGAGTCCACCGAGAAGGTCAAGGAGAGTCGACTTGCCGCAACCACTCGGCCCTACGAGTACCAGGAACTCCCCCGGCGCCACGTCGATGTTGATGTCCTCGACTGCGGTGAAAACCTCGTCGGTCCCACGAATGTCGAACTGTTTGGTGACGTGCTCGAGCCGTAGTTTCGGTTCTGTGCTCATTTTGCTGCCTCCAGTGCCTGTCCGTCAGCGCCGCTGTCGGGTGAATACGTTCCGTTGGCGTATGGATTGAACTCGTTGGTGTAGATGTCCGACGGCTTCAACTTCCCCTCTTCGAGTTCGCCGTTTCGGGTGAGCCAGTCGATCCACGTGCTGATCTCGGTATCGGTGATCGTTCCGCCGGGGCCGGCGACTCCCGGACTCTTCCAGTAGCTGATGAGCTTGGTGTCCTCGTTGCGTCCTCGGTTGTTGATGATCGAGGTCAGCTTCGCGATCACTTCCTCACGTGGGTGCGTCTGAGTCCAGCGGATGGCTCGCGCTGTTCCCTGAACGAAATCGGCGACCGCCTCCTTGTTCTGCGCGATGTAGTCGTCACGGAACACCAACGTGCCGTAGGTGAACGAGCCGAACAGCGATTCGTCCGTGAACAGCTCACGAAGACCACCACGTTCGAGCGCGGAGTCACGGAAGACCGAGCCGAGAGTGGCGACGTCGATCTGTCCCTGCCGCAGCGCTTGTTCCGTGTTGACCGGCGGCACCACGATCAATTCCACCTGCTTGATCTCGTCCGGCGTAAGCCCCTGTCGCGCAAGCCATTCACGCACGACGAACTCGTGATGCGCGCCGAGGGTATTCATCCCGACCTTCTTGCCGATCAAGTCCTTCGCAGACTTGATCGGACTGTCGTCGAGCACGTAGTACCCGTTGAAGCTCTCCTTGTCCGAGCCGTAGTACCCGATGACCGAGGTGATCGGCGAACCTGCGGAAGCCAACTTCACCACGGCACCGTTGAACGCTCCACCGAACTCGGTTTGACCGGTCGCCGCGTTCTGAATGCTCTGAGGGCCGCTGGTCGTGTCACCGATCCAGTTGAGCTCCACGTCGTTGAAGTAGCCGAGGTCGGCGGCCAACTCGGGGTAGATGACCTGTCCGGTGCTGCCTTCGTACCGCAGGACGGTCTTGCCGTCGGCGGTCTTGACCACTTCGTCGGAGGAGCCCGAGCAGGCAACGGCGAGGCTGGACAGAGTGACAAGAGCGACGACCGCGGCTACCGAGCGCGCGAAACGAGGGCGAATCATGAAGTGGCTTCCTGTAGAAGATGATTGGTTCAGTTCTCGGCTACACCTGTCCGGAGCGCCGTGTGCGGCGCTCGGCACAGGCAGGTGTGGGGAATGTCAGTTCAACGACAACAGTTGAGCGACATGAGCGGGAAAGACCGAAACACGTGAGACTCCAATGAATGTGACGACGGAATCGAGCCGTAAGCAGTGCCGAAACCATACGTCGGCACCCACTACCTGGGTCAACGGTTACATTCATGCCGGATTTAAAGTGTCAGGTCCGTATCATGATGGCATGCTTTCGCCGACGACTGCGCAAGACTTCGAGCAACACCGTGGCCATCTGACGTCGGTGGCCTACCGGCTCACCGGCAGTTTCAGTGACGCCCAGGACGCGGTGCAGGAAACTTGGATACGCTTGCAAGTCGCGCAATCACGCGAAGGTGCCGACCTCGAGATCCGCGAACTGCGCGGATGGCTCACCACCGTTGTCGGGCGGATCTGTCTCGATCATCTCAAGTCGGCCGCGGTGCGCAGAGAAAGCTATGTAGGACAGTGGCTTCCGGAGCCGATCGTCACGGCCGTCGCCACCACCGCGAGCACACCCTCAGCGACACCCGATCCGCTCGCGTACGTGGTGGCTCAGGAACAGAATCGCTTTGCTGCCCTCGTCGTCCTGGACACCCTCACGCCCGCTCAACGAGTCGCCTTCGTCCTGCACGACGGCTTCGACGTACCGTTCGCCGAGGTGGCCCGTATCCTCGACATCGAAGTCGCCGCCGCCCGACAGTTGGCTTCACGGGCTCGGAAAGCCGCAGCATCGGCGCCGGTACCGGTCAGCAGCGAGGAGCATTCCGCCGCAGTCGAACGATTGGTGACGGCTATCGCGAGTGGAGATCTGAACGCCGTGATCGATGCACTCGATCCCGATGCCGTACTGATCGGTGACGCAGGCGGAACGACCCGCACGGCGGTCAACATCGTCCGTGGCAGTGATCGCGTGGCGCGGTTCTACCTGGGGTTGGCGCGCAAGTACGGACCCGCTGCGGTGTTCTCGATGTCACCGGTTCTCGTCAATGGACAGCTCGGCGGTGTATTCGCCGGCTCACCCGGGGACGACCAGTACCCACAGTTCGCCGCGCGAGTCGCCGGCTTCACCGTTCGCGACGGAGTTGTGTGCGCGGCCTACGACATCGCGAATCCAGCCAAGTTCAGCGCTGTGCCGATGCTCGATCACACCGAACCCGAGCGCAAGTAGCGAGACTCCCATTCTTCGAGGTGCGACCTGGACACCTGCGTTCCGAACCACAGCCGGTGCAGCACATCCGATCCCAGGTGATGTAGTGCGGTGTGCGTTCCCCACCGCTGCGACGCCCATTCGGGTTCGTTGTGGGCGGCGTCGATCCCGGCCATCGTGCTGCCTCGCAGTTCGAAGTCCAGGTCGCGACGAAGCTCGGAAAGCTCGGACCAATTCGCCTGTGGTGCATAGTGCCTTGCGCGGATTTCGGTCAGCAGCTTGAACAGGACACTGCCGGCGCGTTCGTCCACCCAGACCAAAGTCCGTCGATGTGCCCCGCGTCCGACCGTCCACAGGACGATCAACGCCACCACGACTCCGATTGCCGTCTCGAGCATGCGGCTGAGAATCAGATGCTGGACGGTCCCGTGCGCACCACCGGCAGCGCCGAGGAGAATGGCCAGGGCGGTGATGAAGATGACGGCGATCCCGTAGTTCCGCACCAGGAACAGCTCGATCCCCGCCATCAGGACGGCAAGCACCGCCACCATCCACAGACCGGTCGGACCCCATACATAGATGACGCCCAACAGAATCAACCCGAGAACGGTTCCGCCGATGCGATGGATTCCGCGATAGGTGCCCAGTATCCGATCCGGCCCCTGGTGAAGGACCATCGCAGCGGCGATCACCGCCCAGTCCGGGCGATCGATGCCGAGCAGAACAGTGAGGGTTCCCGCCGCCATACAGGCCACTGACAGCCGAAGGGCCGTGATCGACGCTCGGCTGGACGGATTGCAGGCGCGGAGGAACCGATACCGGATCGTCGGATCCGGCAGAGGTGGATGAGCACCGACCTCGTCGACGTCGAATGCGGGGTCCGCCATGAGTTCGGGATCGTGGTCGTCGGAGATCGCCCTTGCCATCGAGATCTGCGCTCGTTGGAGTTCGCGGGTCAACGGGTGGTCCTTCCCGACGATTGCGCCGCGGTACAGGCACTGCCACGCGTCGTGCAGGCGAAGCGCGGCAGCGTGGCGCTTGTCTCGCGCCAACTCCGGCGGGGCGTACGTCGCCTGTGCTTCCGTGTACTCCGCAACGGCCGAAACGGCTGCCTGTACCGCGCTGCGCTCTATCGCTCTCGGTGCCCACAGGATGCCCGTCATCGAGACGACCACCGCGCTGATCCCGCCGACAGCCGTCCACGTCGCGACCTCGACCGGCGGCTGGCCGGGAGTGGCGATCACGGAGCTGATCTCGGTGGTGAGCAGTAGGAAGAACGCGCCCGGTGGGCCCAATCGAAGTGCGTCGACGGTAAAGGCGCACGTCGAGACCACGACCGCCATGATCAGTACGACGAAGACCAGGAGAAACGTCGGCGCGCCCGCGGCGATGGCTCGGTGGACCGGCTCCCCGACCGACGCCCCGATGAAGGACAGGATCGTCAGCACCGTCGCGGCGATACCGACTGCCTTCCATCTGCTCCGGTACGGGCGCCCCTCACCGTAGATCGACGCGAATGCGCCGAGGCCGACCAGGAGTGAAGTAGGTCCGAATCCGAGCAGCGTGGCGATGGACGCCGGAATCGCCAGGGCGAGTGCGACTCGAACAGCTCCTGGATACCGGTTTCCCACCGGCGGCAATCCGAACAGGACGCTGCGCGCCGGCCGCGGTGCCGGGAGGCTGGACTCGTGACCCGCTGATGTTTCTTCGGGGTCCACTGCCCATCCTTCGCGCCGGCCTGTTCGTGTCTGTGTCGTCCTATTCTTGCGGGCGGGCGACGTGGCATTCGAGGCGGGTCTGGAGGTCGATTCGACCAGCCCCTTATTGACACACCGTCAACAGTGTGGATGATAGGTGAGGTCAGATCCGCTCGCGGGTCGCACTTCATCGATCGGGAGAAATCACGATGACGCAAGGATCAACCGCAGTCGCTGCAACCCGGACCACAGAACGACGGTCCCCGTGGATGGACGACGAATTGGAGTCCGTTGGCGACCTGGCGAGGAACTTCTTCGCCAAACACGTGACACCGCACCAGAAACGCTTCGCGGACCAGGGTTTTCCCGACAAGTCTGCATATCGGGAACTCGGGACACTCGGGCTCGCCGGCATGTCGATCCCCACCGAGTACGGCGGCGGAGGAGGAACTTTCGCACACGACGCCGTCCTGTTTCACGAGCAGGTGATGGCAGGTGATCATTCACTCCAACTCGGTGTGCACTCGGGAATCGTGCCGCACTACCTCAATGCCTACGCCGATCACGAGCACAAACTGCGCTGGTTACCGAAGTTGGTGAGCGGCGAATGGGTGGGCGCAATCGCCATGACCGAGCCCGGCACCGGGTCCGACCTACAGAACATCACCACCCGCGCCGTCCGTGACGGTGACGACTATCTGATCAGCGGCGCAAAGACATTCATCTCCAACGGCCGCAATTGTGATCTGGTGATCATTGCCGCCAAAACCGATCCCAGCCTCGGAGCGCGAGGAGTGTCGCTCATCGTGGCCGAGGTCGACGACAACACACCGGGTTTCGAGCGCGGGCGAATACTCGAGAAGGTCGGACAGAAGGGCCAGGACACCACCGAGTTGTTCTTCGACGGCTTGCGCGTGCCGGTGACAAACCTGCTCGGGGACCGCGAAGGCACAGGATTTGCCCAGCTGATGCAACAGCTACTGCCCGAACGATTGATCTGTGGGGTTGCTGCCACTGCGGCAATGGAGCGTGCAGTCGCCATCACCGTCGAGTACACCAAATCGCGAAACATGTTCGGGCAAACGCTCTTCGATCTGCAGAACACCCGCTTCGAACTTGCCGAGTGCGCGTCCATCGCTCGTATCTCACGAACGTTCATCGACGACTGCATCGTCAAATACCTTGCCGGGCAGCTCGATGCGACTACCGCCGCGATGGCCAAGTACTGGCTCACCGATCAGCAGTGCGCCGTGATCGACCGGTGCGTACAACTGCACGGCGGGTACGGCTACGTCCTCGAATATCCCATCGCCCAGATGTACGCCGACGCTCGCATTCAGCGCATCTACGCCGGATCGAACGAGGTCATGAAAGACCTCGTCGCGAGATCTCTCTGAGCCATCAGGAGTCCGCCTCGCAGGCCGGCAGCACTTCACGCACGATTGCCAGCAAGCTGCGTACCAGCAGAAGGTGCACCTGTTCGCGGTCCAGCGACCCGGTCACCAACCACTGCTTACTGGCGGCCTTCGCCAATCCTCCGTACGCCACGATCACCGAATGAACAGCGGCCTTGCTGCCTTCAGTCGGTTGAATCTCGAGCGCATCCATCATGCGTCGCGCGGCAACGTCGTCCGCGTCCTGCAGGATCCGATCCATCTCGGGATCACGGCGAAGGTCGTCGGACATGACTGTCGAGATCCACATGTCTCGATGACGCCAGGCGACGTCGAGCCACCGATCGATCACGGCGGCGATCCGCTTCTCCTGGCTCGCCGATCGCGGAATGCGGTCCACCGCCACTTCGGGGATGAAGACGAATCGCCGTACGACGTCGAGATACAACTCGCGCTTGGAGCCGAAGTAATGATTGAGCAGCGGACGACCGACCCCAGCGGCCTTGGCCAACTCGGTCATCGAGACGTCGGCATAGGGCTTCTCCTCGAAAACCTTTGCCGCGCTGACAATGATCTGTTCACGGCGGTCTTCGGGTCCGAGACGCTTTCCACTGGCGACCGGCACCGAGTTCATTCTTTTCTCGCCGGCGTGCTGTTGACGGTCGCCTGGGCCTCGACCATGAGCGAAATGTGTTCCACCAACCGCTTTCGAGAGATCTTGGAGGACGGGGTGTGCGCCTGATAGATGAACGCGAGGGCGCCGAACAGCCCCACCGAGTTGAGTTCGGAGTTGGCGGAGTCGGCCGTCTCGCCGCCGTACATCAGCTCCAGCGACGCGGAAATCGGATTGGTGAACTCCGCCATCAGTTCTCGCCCCCGGTCCCACAGGGCAGGTTCCGCCTGGGATTCGACGAACATGATGCGTCCACGGCGCGGATCTTTGAATACGTAGTTGGTGAAGGCCTTCACCACGTGACGGATCAGGGCCGACGGTTCGGAAGGCGCGGCTCCGAGAGCGTCCAGAATGGTGTCACGAGCGCCGAGGACGACTTCGTCGAGCACGGCGACCAACAGTTCGTCACGGTTGGTGAAGCTCTCGTAGAAGTACCGTTCGGTCAGCGCGGCCTCGCGGCAGGTCGCACGCATGGTCGCGGCAGCCGCGCCCTCGGTGCCCATGATCTGCAATCCGGCTTCGATCAGCTGCGCCCGGCGCGCGGCGCGGCGGTCTTCCGGTTCCTGCCCACGCCACCTGCGCGGGCCGGTGCGCCGAGCCTCGATATCCGTCATGCCCCCATGTTCTCACTGACCGGCAGTGCTCTCGACCTCAGGTGATCGTGGTGACGCTCGAGAGCGAATTGACAGCGATTGATGTCAGTCGAACAAATTCTGACATCAACCGCTGTTGACATCACATGATGTCAGACTTACTCTTCGTTCAGTTGTTCACGCACCAATCAGGAGGCGTCACACATGGTCGACATCGACCCACCCTCGGGGCCATCGGCCAGTGAAGAGGAAACTCCAACTCGCCGAACACGAGTCGTCGTCATCGGAGCCGGTTTCGGCGGCATCGGATCTGCCGTCCGCTTGAAGCAATCCGGAATCGACGACTTCGTCGTTCTCGAACGCGCTGCGGAACCCGGGGGGACCTGGCAGGTCAATACCTACCCCGGCGCACAGTGCGACATCCCCTCGATCCTGTATTCGTTCTCGTTCGCGCCCAATCCGAACTGGACGCGGCTGTATCCGCTGCAGCCGGAGATCTACGACTATCTCCGCGACTGTGTCCACCGCTTCGGACTCACCGGTCATTTCCACTGCAACCAGGACGTGACAGAGGCATCGTGGGACGAGCATGCCCAGATCTGGCGGGTACACACCTCGGAAACCGTGTGGGAAGCACAGTTCCTCGTTGCGGCCACCGGCCCGTTCAGCGCCCCGGCCACTCCTGACCTCCCCGGACTCGAATCGTTCCGTGGTCAGATGTTCCACACCGCCGCCTGGAACCACGATCACGACCTTCGCGGCGAACGGATCGCAGTCGTCGGCACCGGCGCCTCAGCGGTGCAGATCATCCCCAGACTGCAACCGCTCGCAGACACGTTGACCGTGTTCCAGCGGACACCGACGTGGATTCTGCCGCACCCGGATCAGCCGATGACCGGCTGGCCGAGCACCCTCTTCGAGCGGGTACCGCTCGTCCAACGACTCGCACGCAAGGGGCTCGACCTCCTTCAAGAAGCCCTGGTACCCGGATTCGTGTACAAGCCGTCACTGCTCGAAGGCTTGGCCGCGCTCGGCCGAGCTCACCTTCGCCGGCAGGTACGCGACCGCGAACTTCGCGCAAAGCTGCTCCCCCACTACGCATTCGGATGCAAGCGTCCGACGTTCTCGAACACCTACTATCCTGCGCTGGCGTCATCCAATGTGGAGGTCGTGACGGACGGAATCGTCGAGGTACAGGAGCGGGGAGTACTCACCGCGGACGGCACTTTCCGCGAAGTCGACACCATAGTCATGGGTACCGGCTTTCGCATGGGAGACAACCCGTCGTTCGACATCATCCGAGGCAAGGACGGCCGCAGCCTCGCGCAAACGTGGAACGGCAGCGCCGAGGCCTTCCTCGGTACCACCATCAGCGGGTTTCCGAACTTCTTCATGATTCTCGGCCCCAATTCGGTGGTCTACACCTCACAGGTCGTCACGATCGAAGCGCAGGTCGAGTACATCGTGAGTTGCATTCTCCAAATGGACCAACGCGGTATCGGCAGCATCGACGTCCGCGCCGAGGTGCAGCGCGAGTTCGTGCGCGCGACCGATCGCCGACTCACCACCAGTGTGTGGAACGCAGGCGGGTGCAGTAGTTACTACCTCGTCGACGGTGGCCGCAACTACACCTTCTATCCCGGATTCAACCGATCCTTCCGTGCCAGGACCAAGCGGGCCGACCTCGCTCACTATTCGCACGTAGAACCCGTCTCGCCCACAGCACTCGCCACTGCTCGAGAAACCGTGAGGAGCCGATAATGCTCGGCATCAACGCCTTCCGAGGCACACCCGTCGTCGCACCGTCCGGCGCCCGCCGCTACACCGACGAGGCACACGCGATCGCTGCCCGCGACGTCGAATTCGACTGGGACGGTGTACCACTGCACTACGTGCCGAACGAACCGATGGTCACCCACGTCATCAACTTCATGCATCTCGTGTTACCGGAGGGAGAGCGGGCCATGTCCGCGACACTCGCCGAAGCACTCCCTCTCATCGAGGACACCCGCCTGCACGAGGAGGTGGTGGGGTTCGTCGGCCAAGAAGCAACACATGCGTCGTCTCACAAGGGTGCACGCGAACATCTTGCGGACCTCGGCATGGACATGAAACCGATGTCACGCCGGATGGACTGGCTCGTGGACAAGATACTAGGCGACAAAGGATTGACCGGAAAAGCCAAGCACGCCTGGCTCTGTGAACGTCTCGGCCTGTTTGCTGCCATGGAGCACTACACAGCAGTGGTCGGGGAATGGCTGCTCACCGATCCCGCGCTCGAAGATGCCGGTATGCACCCGATGATGCTCGACATGGTCAAGTGGCACGGCGCCGAGGAAGTCGAACACCGCAACGTGGCTTTCGACGCCTACATGTACGTGGACGGTAGCTATGCCAGACGCGTTCGCACGGCGCTGCTGGCCAGCTTCACGCTCTTCGTGTTGTTCATCGCCTCGATGAATTACCTTTTCCGACAGGACCCGTCGAAGGCGAAGGGACGCCTGTGGCCTCTGCAGCTGATCAGCGCCACTCGTCGCGGCCTGGTTCCGAACATGAAATTCCTGGTCACCGAGATCCCCCCGTATCTGCGGCCGAGCTTCCATCCGTCCCAGATCGGGGACATGGACGTCGCCATGCGTTACCTCGCTCGCTCACCTGCCGCCAATCGTTCTTCCGGAGAGGGTGAAGGATGAACAAGACGACTGCCGACCGTCCTCACGACGCACCCGACTTCACACCGACTCGGTCGTTGAGGTTTGCCGCGCAGGCTACGGGCGCATACCGTCGGATCTTTGCGTCGAGCCTTGCAGCGCAAATACTTTCGCGCCCCAGACCGGTCCGCTACAGCGGGTTCGACATGACTCTGGACGTGAAGTCCGTCCGGTTCGAATGCGACGACGTCCTGAGTGTCACCTTGACCCCGAGGGAAGGCATCACCCTGCCGTCGTGGATTCCCGGCGCTCACCTCGACGTCTTTCTCCCCTCGGGAAGGCAACGACAGTATTCGCTGTGCGGCGACCCCGACGACTTGACCTCGTATCGGATCGCCGTCCGCAGGATCGACGAGGGTGGGGGCGGCTCGCGCGAGATACACGAGTCGCTGAAACCCGGCATGGTGGTGGACGTCCGAGGGCCACGCAATGCATTTCCGTTTGTCGCTGCTCCGTCGTACCTCTTCGTTGCGGGCGGAATCGGAATCACTCCGCTACTTCCCATGGTGCAATGTTGTCACCGCCGCGGAATCCCCTGGCGTTTGGATTATCTCGGACGAACTCGCACAGCGATGCCCTTTCTGCACGAGATCGAAGAGTATTCCAGTGGTCGGGTAACCATCCGACCGGACGACGAATCCGGCCCGCCGGATGTCGAAACACTGGTCTCCGCTGCAAAGCCCGGCGCAGCGGTCTACACCTGCGGACCTGCCCCGCTGATGAACATGGTGCGTGCTGCAGCTTTCGCGGGCAACCCGACCGGATCGGTGCACAGTGAGCGTTTCTCGCCGCTTCCGGTGATCGACGGCAACCAGTTCACGGTGCATCTGGCGCGCACCGGTCTCACCGTCGATGTAGGCGAATCCGAAAGCACTTTGGCTGCAATACGGCGCGCACTGCCTGGAGTCGCGTATTCCTGCCAACAGGGCTTCTGCGGTACGTGCAGGGTCCGGGTGCTCTCCGGGTCCGTCGATCATCGCGACACCCTCCTCACCGAATCCGAACGTGCCGATTCGATGTTGACCTGTCGATCACGTTCCACCGGTGGATCCCTGGTGGTGGACCTGTGATGGGAAGATTCTCCCTCGTTGCGGCCGACGAAGACTTCATCCGATCCGCGCCGGTGCGGATCACTCACCGGATCGAATCCGAAGCGACGTGCGAAAGCGTGTGGCAGACGTTGACCTCGGATGGAGCGCTCGCGTCCTGGGCGCGCGGGATCACCGGCGCCGACTGGACCTCGGCCAGACCATTCGGCATCGGGACTACCCGAACCGTGCGCGCCGGCGCTTTTGCTTCACTGAACGAGAGATTCTTCCGCTGGGACGAGGGGCACCGAATGACGTTCTACGTGGAGTCGGCGTCACTGCCGGGGTTCAAACGCTTCGCCGAAGATCTGGTGCTGGAACCGACTTCGGCTGGAAGCCGCCTCACCTGGACGTTCGCGGTGCAAGCGCAGCCGTGGTTCGCCCCGATTCTGGCTCTGTCCCGACCGATCCTCGAACGCGTCACTCGCAGCTGGGCCGACGGCGCCGTCCACCACACACTTCAAGGAACTCCACAATGACGGCGACCGAGATCGACACGACCACACAGGCGAACGACGACACCGTGACGCAGGCAGTGCGCGACGCGCGTGCTGCTTCCGCGTGGTGGGCAGAACTGACATTCGAGCAACGCGCTCGTCGCCTGGATCGGTGGCGAGGAATCATCGCGCGTCGAGCATCCGAACTCGCCGACGTCGTGCATCGGGACATGGGCAAGCCGCACCCCGACGCGATGCTCGAAATAGCCATGGCACTCGAACATCTCGCGTGGGCGTCGAAGAATGCCCGAAAGGTACTGGGCAGGCGCAGCGTCGGTTCCAGTCTGTTGACGATCAATCAGGCCGCCTCGGTGGAGTATCGGCCTCTCGGGGTGATCGGTGTGATCGGTCCGTGGAACTATCCGGTCTTCACTCCGCTCGGTTCGCTCTCGTTCGCCCTCGCTGCCGGCAACGCCGTGGTCTACAAGCCGAGTGAGTTCGCGCCGGCAGTCGGGCAATGGTTGGTCCGAGCGTTTGCCGAGGTCGTCCCTGAACATCCTGTGCTGCAAGTCGTCACGGGTGACGGTTCCGTCGGCGCGGCACTGTGCCTGGCCGGCGTCGACAAGATCGGGTTCACCGGATCCACCGCCACCGGCAAGAAAGTCATGGCGGCCTGCGCCGAGACCCTCACCCCGGTGTTGATGGAATGCGGCGGCAAGGACGCGCTCATCCTTGATGCCGACGGAAATGTTGGTGCCGCCGCGGACGCTGCAGTGTGGGGTGCGTTGTCCAACTCCGGTCAGACCTGTCTGGGCGTCGAGCGTGTATACGTGCACGAACACGTCTTCGACGAGTTTCTGCACAAGACAACCACTTTGGCTGCCCGAGTTCATGCGGGGCCCGACATCGAGGACAAGATCGGCCCGATCACCATGCCCTCGCAGGTCGACGTCATCCGGCGCCACATCGAAGACGCGGTATCGCGGGGTGGGCATGTCCTTCTCGGAGGGCTCGGCTCGATCTCCGGTCAGTACGTGCAACCGACCATCATGGTCGACGTACCCGAAGACAGCCTCGCCGTCACGGAGGAAACTTTCGGCCCGACCATGACGATCACCAAGGTCGCCTCGATGGACGAGGCGGTGAAATTGGTCAATGCGTCACCATACGCGTTGGGAGCAAGCGTGTTCGGCAAGGACGGAGCGGCTGTTGCCGATCGGCTCCGATCCGGAGGAGCGTCGGTGAACTCTTACGTGATGTATGCCGCGGTTCCCAACCTGCCACTGGGTGGGGTCGGAGCATCCGGTTTCGGGCGCGTTCACGGCCCAGATGGCCTGAAGGAGTTCACCTACGCTCGTTCGACGACTCGGCAACGATTCCGTTCGCCACTACCACTGACGACGTTTCGACGGACCGCCCGAATCGACTGGCTGGTCAAAGTTCTCATCCGCGCTCTACACGGAAGGCACTGAAGCAATGACGGGACGCTTGTCCGCAATTGCGGGAACAGTCCGCGATCTGGGCATTCCACTGCCCGGACGCCGAATCGACTACGACGTCGCCGGCAAGGTCGTTCTGATCACCGGTGGAGGGGACGGTATCGGTGCGGCGCTGGCGCGCACTCTTCACCGACGTGGGGCGACGGTGGCGCTGGTCGACGTCAACCGGAATTCGCTGGCAGCAGCGGAGCGCGCATTCGAGTCACGGCGAGTCGTGACGGTGACGGCCGATGTCCGCGATCGGGACGGCATGACCGCAGCCGTGCAAACGATCATCGAGCAGCTGGGCAGAATCGACGTCGTGGTGGCCAACGCCGGAATCACCCCTCCCCCGGCAACATTGCGCCAGATCGATCCCGACGCCTTCGATCGTGTGCTCGACGTCAATCTCACCGGCGTCTTCAACACCGTGCATCCGACCGTCGACGAGGTGATCCGCAACAGTGGGCACATCGTCGTCGTGTCATCGGCGGCGTCGTTCGCCCCCGGTTTGGGCGGCGCTTCGTACATGATCAGCAAGGCGGGGGTCGAAGCGCTCGGCCGGGCGCTGCGTCTCGAGGTTGCCGGCTACGGCGCCACTGCCGGCATCGCGTACTTCGGGATGGTGGATACACAACTTGCGCGGGCAACACTCGACGACGACGAGATCGGGCGCAAACTCGACGCTCGACTACCCGGTCCCCTCCGTCATCGAATCTCCCCGGACCGTGCCGCCACGGTGATCGCCGACGCGATCGCGCGCCGCGCCGGCCGGACCCTTGCACCGGCAGCCTGGGAACCCTGGGCGTGGGGACGCGGATTCGTCAACGTCCTGGCCGACGGCTACCTGGCCGGGGACAAGCAAGCACATGAACTGATCCGCGAACTCGAAGCCAGAACCACCGCAGCAGTACCGACAAACACAGCGGCCCCGATGAATGCAGCCAGGAGAACATCATGACCACGTTGTGTGCAGCCTTCCAACGAGTGTCGGCTGTAGCGCCCGACGCGGTGGCCTTACGTGACATCGGCGACGCGCGAACACTGACGTGGCGCGAGTACGCCGAACAGGTACGCGAGGTTGCCGCGGGATTGGCCGGAATCGGCGTGGGACATGGCGATACGGTTGCCTTGATGATGAGCAACCGGATCGAGTTCTACCCGATCGACGTCGGCGCCCAACACCTCGGCGCGACGTCCTTCTCCGTCTACAACACGTCGGCACCCGAAGCCATCCACTACATCCTTGCCAATTCCGGTGCGCGAGTTCTCGTCTGCGAGGCCCAGTACGTGGATACCGTTCGCCGATCCGGAGCCACACTCGACACGATCGTGGTAGTCGACGCGCAATCGCATGTCCACCAGCCCGGCACCGTGACCTTGGAGCAGATGAAGGATTCTGCCGCATCAGATTTCGATTTCGACGGCACCTGGCGTGCGGTGAAACCGAACGACGTCGCCACGTTGATCTACACCTCCGGCACGACGGGCAACCCCAAGGGCGTCGAGACGACTCATGCGTGTCTGTTGTTCGAAACCAACGCCGTCAGCGCAGTCCTCCCCGTCGAATTCGGTGACCGCATCACCTCGTACATGCCGTCGGCGCACATCGCGGATCGACTCACCTGCCTGTACATGCAGATGGTGTTCGGCACCCAGATCACCGTCGTACCGGATCCCGGCCAGGTGGCTGCCGCGCTCCCCGATTGTCGCCCCACGATCTGGGGCAGCGTCCCCCGCGTGTGGGAAAAGCTGAAAGTTGCCGTCGAATCGGCCGTCGCCAACGAACCGGACGACGCGCGTCGGGCTACGTTGAAGTGGGCACTCGACGTCGGCCGCACTCGTCTCGCACACCTGCGGGCCGGTGAATCCGTCCCCGCCGAACTGGAAGCGGAGTACTCCCGAGCCGATGCGATGGTTCTCTCCGCGCTGCGTGCGAAACTCGGCTTTGCCGACCTGAAGTGGGCCATTTCCGGTGCAGCGCCGATTCCGCCGGAGACCTTGGCATTCTTTTCAGCCTTGGGAGTTCCGATCTCGGAGATCTGGGGAATGTCCGAGCTGACATGCATCGCGAGCACCGCGCCGGCCGAGCCGACCAAACTCGGAACGGTCGGAAAGCTGCTCCCAGGCATGGAAATGCGCATCGAGGCGGACGGCGAGCTGCTGGTTCGAGGCCCGCTGGTCATGAAGGGGTACCGCGGCGAACCGACGAAGACGGCCGAAGCGATAAGCGCAGACGGTTGGCTCTCGACCGGAGACATCGTCACGGCCGACGCGGGCGGCTACCTCACCGTGATCGATCGGAAGAAGGAGCTGATCATCAATGCGTCGGGAAAGAACATGTCACCCGCCGCCATCGAGACAGCGGTGAAGACGTCGTCGTCGTTGATCGGTGAGGTCGTGACGATCGGCGACGGACGGAAGTTCAACACCGCATTGATCACGCTCAGCGCCGATGCCGCGGTCGAGGCGGCGCGCGCACTGGGACTTGCGGTCGACGCCGCAGTACTCGCCGAGGACGCTCGGGTCGTCGACATCGTCGCAACTGCTGTCGCCGAGGGAAACTCGCGTCTGTCGAGGGCCGAGCAGATCAAGCGATTTCGCGTACTCACCACGTTCTGGGTACCTGGTGGCGACGAGCTGACACCGACGATGAAGCTCAGGCGCAAGCCGATAGCCGAGAAGTACGCGCCCGAAATCGCGTCACTCTATGCGGATTCGATTGCAGAGGACGTTTACGAGCCGGCGCCCTGCGCATAGATCAGTGTCTCGGTGGCCTTGACCACAAAAGTAGCGGCCGATCCCGGAACCAGATCGAGCTCGGCCGCTGCGCTCGCCGTGATGTCGGCAGACAAGCCCGGCTGGCCCGCGTCGTCCTCGGCTCGGACTCTGACGACATCGCCTCGGTTTTCGATCTCCGCGATCGTTACTGCAAATGCGTTTCGGGGACTGCCGTGCGGCGGATCCAGGTAGACCGAAACTGCTCGCGGTTCGAAGACCGCCACGGCGGCACTGCCCGCCGGTAGGTCGGTCTCCGTCCGGCCCACAATATCCACCCCGGTCGGACTTCTGAGCACTCCGTCTCCGGTCATCGTGCCGCTACGCAAATTGATCCCCGCGATGCGTGCGGCGAAGGCACTACGCGGGCGGGTCAGAACCGTTCGTACGTCACCACGTTCGACGACCCGGCCACCGTCCACGACGACGACCGTGTCGGCCAGCGCCAGTGCGTCCAGAGCGTCGTGCGTGACGAGCACGGCCGTACGATCCCCGGTCCGGAGCACTCGGCGCAGCAACGACCGCAGCGCGGGAGCAGAGGCGACATCGAGCGCGGACATCGGTTCGTCGAGTAGAAGCAGTTCGGGTTCAGCAGCCAATGCCCTCGCCACTGCGACCCGTTGCGCTTGGCCGCCGGACAGCTGTGAAGGCCTGCGGTCAGCCAAATCGCCGGCGTCGACTGCGTCCAGCCAATGGCGGGCAGACTCGGCGGAATCGCGACGCGACCGCCCTGCACTGCGCGGCGCGAACGCCACGTTCGCAGCCGCACTGAGATGGGGAAAAAGAAGTGCCTCTTGCGCGAGTAGAGCAGTGCCGCGCCGATGCGGCGCCAACGCGACTCCCCTACCGGTATCGGTGAGAACACGGGAATTGAGTTCGATCAACCCACGCCGCGGATGATGTAGTCCGGCAACCGCCGCCAGTACCGTCGACTTGCCTGCGCCGTTCGGTCCGAGGATGGCGGTCACCTCACCGGCCGCGACGTCGAACGCCGCGACGACATCGCGCTCCGGAATCTCGATGTCGACGTGGAGGCCACTCATAACGAACCCGCCGATCCGCGTCCACGCACCGCAACCACGATCACCACCGCGACCACGACCAGCACCAGCGAAAGCGCCACCGCTGCATCAGGATCGGTCTCACGCTGGAGATAGATTTCCAGGGGCAGAGTACGCGTGACCCCTTGCAGACTTCCCGCGAACGTCAGCGTTGCACCGAACTCCCCCAAAGCACGCGCGAAAGCCAGCACTGCCCCTGACACCAGACCGGGAAGCACCAGCGGCAGAGTCACCCGACGAAGCACCGTGGTGGGGCGGGCTCCGAGCGTCGACGCTACGGCCTCGTATCGCGTGCCCGCAGTACGTAACGCACCTTCGAGGCTGACGACGAGGAACGGCAGCGCCACAAACGTCTGCGCCAGAACCACCGCGGTTGTCGAGAATGCTATCTGGATGCCGAGCACTTCCAACTGCTCACCGATCAACCCTTTGCGGCCGAACGTGTACAGCAAAGCGATACCGCCCACCACGGGCGGCAGAACCAGCGGGAGCAGAATCAACGATCGAAGAACTGACAGTCCCCGAAAGCGGCTGCGTGCCAACACCGCCGCCATCGGTACCCCGAACAGAATGCACAACAGCGTGCTCATCGCCGCTGTCTTCAAACTCAGTTTCAGCGCGGCAACCGACGATTCGGAAGTCACGAGTTCCCAGAACTGCGACCACTGCACGGTGGCAAGCATCGCGGCCAAGGGAGCGATGACAAACGCCCCGCCGATCAGCGCGGGGAGGTAAATCCATACCGGCAGCCCGAGCGGGGCGCGGACTGCCGGTCGTAGGCGTGTCACGGAGCAGCGAATCCCGCGTCACTCAGAACTGCCAGGCCCTTGGGCCCCTTCACAAGGTCGACGAACTTCGTTGCCGTTTCCGAATTCTTCGAATCCTTCAGCACCGCGATCTGGTACAGGTTGACCACCGTGGTGGCTTCCGGGAACGCTACGGTCTGCACCTTGTCGCCGGCGGACTTCGCGTCGGTGACGTAGACGATGCCGGCATCGGCCTGCCCGGACGTCACCTTGTTGAGAACGTCCGTCACCGAGGATTCCTCACTGACGGGCGAGAGGGTCTCACCGGTGGCCGTCTCGACCTTCTTCGTAGCCGCACCACAAGGGACCTGCGGAGCGCAGATCACCAGTTGCGTCCCGTCCTTCGTCAGGTCGGCGAAGGACGCGATGCCCTTCGGGTTGCCGGGCGGCACAACGATCGTCAAGGTATTGCTCGCGAAGTCCGACGGCGACCCCGCGACGACGCCGGCATCGGTGGCCTTGGTCATGTTGGCGGCATCGGCCGAGGCGAACACGTCAGCCGGTGCACCCTGCGTGATCTGGGCGACGAGATCCGATGACCCGGCAAAGCTGAAAGTGACCTTGGAACCGGGGTTCTCGGACTCGAACTCAGTACCGAGTTCGGTGAAGCTGTTCTTCAGTGACGCCGCCGCGAAGACGGTGATGCTTCCCGTGGCACTCTCGCTCGAGTTTGTTGTGGTCGGAGCGGCCGACGACGTCTCCGACGACGAATTGTCGGAGGAACTACAACCAGTCACCAGGGCAAGCGAAAAAGCGCCTGCTGCAACAAGTCCGACTACACGCTTCACGGATTTCCTCCAGTATGTTCAGTACTACGGTGTTTGCAGAGTTGCCAGGTTTTCAGAGTTACGGCGTTTCAGGGTTACGGCGTTTCCACGATGACCGTGGTGGCCTTCACGATTGCGACGCCGATACTCCCGACCTCGAGTCCGAGCTCCCGAACCGCGTCGGTACTCATCAACGAGACGACGGTGAAGGGCCCACACTGCATTTCGACCTGTGCCATCACCTTGTCGGTGACGACCTTGGTGACGAGACCGGCAAACCGGTTGCGGGCCGAACTCGCGCCCGTCAGCGGATCGGCCGGAGCGGGTCCGGCGTTGGACCGGGCGAAGCCCGCCAACTCGGCGCCGTCGATGACCTTGCGGCCGGAGTCGTCCGTCGTCGCGGTGAGAAGCCCACCGTCGACCCACCGTCGAACGGTGTCGTCACTGACACCGAGCAGACCGGCAGCTTCGCGGATTCGAATGTTGGGCACCAGGTGATCGTAGGTCGCAAGTGCGGACCTAACAAGCCGAAATGCTCCGCAGATGCGTGAACTAGTCAATCCTGATCACGTATCTGCGGAGCATTGTCGATAGTTGCCGTAGACGAGTCAGCGCATCATTCTTCGGCCCAGGGCACGCGGCAGGAGTCGGTGCTGAACCCTTGCTCGGTGATCCCCAATGCCGAATACATCCGGGCGCGCATGTTTTCGAGCCCGATCTGATAGGTCAGTTCCACGACGCCCGCCCGCCCGAACCTGCGCTCGAGATCCGCGACCTGCTCGTCCGTCACTCCGTTCTCCCCGTGGGGGTCGCCGGTCATGGCATCGGCGTAGGCGATCGCGGCCCGCTCGTCCTCGCTGTACTTCGGTGAATCCCGGTAGTTCGCGATCCCTTTCAGCTTGTCGATGTCCAAACCGTCCAGGCGCGAGAGCATCGTCCCGAAGTCGACACACCACGAGCAGCCGACGGTCCAGGCGACGCGATAGACGGCCAGTTCACGAATGTTCGACGGCAACACCTTCGACGCCTTCTGCACGGCCATCTCGTGACGGGCAGCGGCGACGAACAGTTTGCGGTGATTGGCCAGGACGGCGAAGGGCTCGGGGACTTCGTCGTACTGCCTGGCGGCAAATTTGTATGCCACTTTGATCAACGGACTGGCTTCTGACGGTGTCACTGCGGGAATGCGAGTCATGGCAAGCCTCCGTTTGTTCTGGGGCACCGGATTCGATGCTCTCTACAGAGTTGGACGACGGCGGCGATTCAAACGTGACAAGCACCGCGCCCGAGCGGATGTGAGGATGCGGTCTCAGCCGACTAAGCTGCAAAGATGCCTTCGACGCCCCGCAACCGCACCGTCTCGCGTCTGCAGCCGTTCGCATCCACGATCTTCGCCGAGATGACAGCGTTGGCCACCCTTCACGACGCGGTCAACCTCGGTCAGGGCTTTCCGGATACCGACGGTCCTGCGGCCATGCTCGAAGTAGCGCGGCGAGCCATCGTCGAGGGCGTCAACCAATACCCACCCGGCCCGGGCATGCCCGTGCTGCGGCAGGCCATTGCCGAGGATCGGCGCGTCCGCTACGGACTCGACAGTGACCCCGACTCCGAAGTTCTGGTCACCGTCGGCGCCACCGAGGCGATCAGTGCTGCGATTCTCGGACTGGTCGAACCCGGCGAAGAAGTAGTGCTGATCGAGCCGTACTACGACTCCTATGCAGCATCTGTCGCATTGGCAGGCGCTGTGCGTCGCACAGTTCCGTTGGTAGCCGCGGGAGACGGATTCGCGGTCGATCTCGATGCATTGCGCGGCGCGATCACCGCCAAGACGAAGATGCTGATCGTCAACAGTCCTCACAACCCCACCGGCACCGTTTTCACCGATCACGAACTTCGAGCGATCGCCGAACTCGCGTGCGAACGCGACCTGATCGTGTTGAGTGACGAGGTCTACGAGCACTTGGTCTTCGACGGCCTCACCCACACACCGATGGCGTCGCTCCCGGGCATGCGTGAGCGCACCGTCACGGTGTCCAGTGCCGCAAAGACTTTCAATGTCACCGGCTGGAAAACCGGCTGGGCGATCGGCCCCCGCGAACTCATCGACGGTGTTCGCGCAGCCAAGCAGTTCATGTCGTTTGTCGCCGGTGCACCATTTCAACCTGCCGTTGCGTATGCGCTGACCAACGAACAACCCTGGGTGGTCGAGCTTCGGCAGAGCCTGCAAGGCAAACGGGACGTACTCGGCAAAGCACTGACCGAAGCCGGTTTCACCGTGCATTCCGGCGGCGGCACGTACTTCCTTCTCGCAGACATCAGGCCGTTGGGTGAGACCGACGCGGGAGATTTCTGCCGCGCGCTTCCCGAGCGTATCGGCGTCGCAGCCGTACCGGTCGACGTGTTCGCGGACAACCGCGACGATTGGAAGCACCTGGTGCGCTTCGCCTTCTGCAAACAGGATCACATTCTGTCCGAAGCAGCGCGCCGTCTCCACCTGCTCCAAGGAGCAGCACACCCATGACAGCGCGGACAATCCCGACCGCATTCGTCCACCGCTACCTCGCGTTCTCGCCGGACAATCACGTCGATTTGTCGGGTGCACTGCGAACTGCCGGGATCGACCTCGAGACTTTGTCCGACCCTCGCGCCCGACTCACCCCGACACAGGTCACCACCTTCATCCAATCCACTTGGCAGATCACCGACGACGAATTGTTCGGCCTCGGATCAGCTCCGGTCCCCCGCGGCACTTTCCGATTGATCTGCCTGACGCTGATCCACTGCCCAGATCTCGGATCGGCCTTCGATCGAATGTCCGACGTGATCCGCGCACTGCCGGCGCTCGCCCCACTGTCGATCGAGAAGGGCGAGGAAAGCACGCGGGTGAGTTTTGCCGTCCGAGCTCGCGAAGGTATCGCCGAACCTGATGTAGCAGAACGTGTTACCACCGATTTCGTCCTGATCTTGCTGCACCGCTTTTCCGCGTGGCTGATCGGGAAACGCGTCCGCCTGCGGGCCGTCGAATTTCCTTACTCGGCACCGGATGCGCGGTTGGCGCAGGACTACGACTACATCTTCGGAGCACCCGTCACCTTCGGCGCGCAGCGAGCGGCACTGGAGTTCGACAACTCGGCAATGCGTGCACCGATCATCCAAACCGAGGAGACATTGGAGGAGTACCTCCGAGAATCTCCGATTCAGCTCATGTCCGAACGCGATTACGACAGCACTGCGTCGGCGCAGGTGCGACGGGTCCTGGAACTCGGGGTGAAGGGTCGAACCTCCACCGCCGAGGAGATCGCCGAGATGCTCTCGATCAGTGTTCCCCACCTGCGTCGACTACTGCGGCGCGACGGAACATCACTGAATCAGCTGCGCGAGGAAGTACTCCGCGACGTAGCCATCGCCGGTCTGCGACGCGGAGAATCCGTCGAAGTACTCTCGGCGCGATTGGGATTCTCCGAACCCAGCGCCTTCCGTCGGGCCTTCAAACGATGGACCGGCGACACCCCGAGTTCGTACCGCTAGCTGACACAGAACTCGTTTCCCTCGGGATCGGTCATCGTGATCCACACACTCGGCCCCTGTGCTCCTCGATGCAGGATCGTCGCTCCGACCTTCTCGAGTTGCGCTGCGACATCCTCGCGCTTGTCCCCCACGCGTATGTCGAAATGGAGTCGGTTCTTCACCGTCTTCGATTCCGGAACCAGTTGGAAGAGAACGCGGGGACGTTCAGGATGCTCCGGATCGCTGATGGCCGCACCTTCGCGCCAGACGAGAACTCCCTCGAAGGTCGTGGTGTCGGATTCCTTGGCGTGACCAGCGGCAACGAGGCCCCTGATGAAGTCTTCGTCGCTAGGCTCCGCTGCCCACCCGAGTGCTGCGGCCCACCACTTCGCTTGTTCGTGCGGGTGCGCCGAATCTACTGTGACTTGAAATTCGTATCCCATGTTCCGACGTTAACGCCGACCACCGACACGTGGCGCAGGTTCGGGTGAGCCCGGGCGTCAGTCGACGCTCTTGATGGTCTTCATGGTGATCAGCGACGTCACCCTCGAGACAGCCGGAAGCCCGCTGAGCTTGGTGACCATGAAGTTCTCGTACGTCGCGAGATCTTTCACCGCGACGCGGATGAAATAGTCGGGAATTCCGAACAGTCGCCGACATTCGATCACTTCGTCGAACGCCGCGACCTGGGATTCGAAGTCTTCGATGGTGGCCTGGTCATTGACTCCGATCTCGGCGGTGACGATCACCTGAAATCCTCGACCGAGCGCTTCCTGACTGACGATCGCCCGGTACCCGGTGATGATTCCGTCGGCTTCGAGCTTTTTCACGCGGCGCAGGCAAGGCGAGGGCGTCAGACCCACCAGATCGGCCAATTCGGTGTTGGTCAAACTAGAGTCCTGACGAAGGTGAAACAAAATTGCGTCATCCATGGCATCCATCGCACTATTATTGCGCACTGTTCACTATGTGGGCATTATGAGCAATCGATCACCTCGATCTTTGTTATAGATTTGCGTCGTGATCGAACCAGCATCGTCGACGGCCGCAACTGCCGTCGAACTCCCGCCGCGAACCCCGGCGTGGCGGCACGCCTTCCAGCTGTCGCTGCCGGTCGGATTCGGCCTGCTCCCACTCGGGATCGCACTCGGCGTTCTTGTGGTCCAACAGGGCCTCAGTCCTTGGTGGGCAGTCGCTTTCACCTCGCTGATCTACGCAGGATCGCTGGAGTTTCTCGCCGTCGGAATGGTCGCGGCCATGACACCACTGCCGTACGTCGCGCTGACCGCACTGCTGGTCAACTTTCGACATGTGTTCTACGCCTTGAGTTTTCCGCTGGAAAAGATTCGAAATCCCTTCGCTCGCTTCTACAGCATGTTCGCACTGACCGACGAGGCCTACGCGATGTCGGTGACTGCCGATCCCCGGGCGCTCACCGGTCGCACCATCGTCTACTCGCAGCTGTACCTGCACGCCTACTGGATCGGTGGTGCGGTTCTAGGCGCGACTGCAGGGCAGTGGATTCCGGACTCGATCGTCGGTCTCGACTTCGCCCTGACCGCGCTGTTCGTCGTCCTCTCGATCGAAGCAATTCGTGCACAGAACGGATTCGCGGTGCCGGTCGCCGCGGTCACCTGCGCTCTGGTCGCCCGGCTAGCAGCGCCGGAGCACATGCTGCCAATCGCGATGGGCGCCTTCGTGCTCTTCCTGATCGGCCGCTTCGTCTACGACTCACGAAAGGCGAAAATCGATGCCTGACACCTCATACATCTTTGCCGCCGTCGCCGTCATGGCCGTGGTCACCTTCGCACTGCGGGCGATACCGTTTGCCGCGCTCATGCCACTGCGCTCCTCCGCCCTGGTCGGCTACCTCGGCATCTACATGCCGGCAGGCGTCATGCTGATTCTCGTGATGTATTCACTCAAAGGGGTGTCGATCACCGCCCCTTCTCACGGCCTACCCGAACTGATTGCAGTGTGCGCCACTATCGCCGCGCACCTGTGGCGAAAGAATGCCGTCCTGAGCATCGTCGTCGGAACGACGATCTACGTCGCGCTGGTCAACACCGTGTTCGCCTGAGCATTTCCCATCGACGAGCAAAATATCTTTACTCCCGAATGGGCAATTTGTAACCTCCAGGCGCTTATCTGAACAGTTGAACACTTATACGATTTCAGTAGTGTGGCCGCCGGCCGCGACTGAAAGATCGGTGAGGTTCGATGTCCACGACAATGACCACGACGGGCACTCGAATCGCCGGTGCCTGGCACAGTCTGGATCGAGGCCAGCGTCGAAGCATCATCGGGATGACCGTCACCGTCGTTGCACTCAACGTCGTCGGGTGGGCAGTTCTTCTCGGTCTGGTCGTGCCCGGCCACTACACGATCGAAGGCAGTGTCTTCGGCATCGGACTCGGTGTCACGGCGTACACGCTCGGCATGCGCCATGCGTTCGACGCCGATCACATCGCCGCTATCGACAACACCACTCGGAAGTTGGTGGCGGACGGCAAGAAACCGATGTCCGTCGGGTTCTGGTTTTCGCTCGGACATTCGACCATCGTCTTCGTTCTCGTCACCCTGTTGGCTTTGGGTGTGCGGCAACTGGCCACCAGCCTTTCCGACGACAACTCCGATCTGGAGAAGTGGACCGGCTTGTTCGGCACCACCATTTCCGGCACGTTCCTGATCTTGATCGGAATCCTGAACCTCGTCTCTCTCATCGGGATTCATCGGGTGTACACCAAGTACAAGGCCGGAACCTTTGACGAGGAACAACTCGAAAAGGAACTCGACAACCGCGGTGCCCTGAACAAGATCCTCGGCCCGGTCATGAAGATGGTCCGCAAGCCCTGGCACATGTACCCGGTCGGCCTACTGTTCGGATTGGGATTCGACACCGTCACCGAAGTCGGACTTCTGGTGATCGCCGGCGGCGCGGCGGCGACAGGGCTCCCGTGGTATTCGATCCTCGTCCTACCGATACTCTTCTGCGCCGGGATGTCGCTTTTCGACTCCATCGACGGATCGTTCATGAACTTCGCCTACGGTTGGGCGTTTGCCCAACCGGTGCGAAAGATCTACTACAACATGGTGATCACGGGGCTCTCGGTGGCAGTAGCCCTGTTGATCGGGACCCAGGAAATCATCTCGATCTTCACCGACAAACTCGACATCCACGACGGCATTCTCGGCGCAATCGGAAACCTGGATCTCGGCGCGATGGGCTTCATCATCGTCGGACTCTTTGTCGCCACCTGGCTGATTGCTCTACTCGTGTGGCGGTACGGCCGCATCGAGGAACGGTGGCAGGCGCAGTCCATTGCCGCCGCCTCACCCCGATCGCCCGCTGAATAGTTTCTCGATTTGAATCTCCTGGTGGGCACGTTCAGCGGCTTTCACTTACTTAGGGGAAGGCGCATCCTGCGGAGTTGGTGAGATGCAATAGTGGAGCTCGTAGAGCAACAGCCCCGGCGAGGAGCAAACAGTGCAGGTACGTCACGCGGTAGCGGGTTTGGCGATCACGGGACTTGTTCTCGCAGTGGCAGGCTGCGGTAGCAGCGACGACAAAGCTGCCGAAGGACCAGGCATCGCCGTGGCGGCGGAAACCACACCGGCTCCCGACCGGGTGACCGTGCACCGACCTGGCTTCATCGACACCAGCATTTCCGCGTTCGACGTTCCCGCATGGCCGGGTCCGCACCCCACCGAATTCCTGCGGCCCAACCCGCCGTCGGGCGAGAGCGGTGAAATCGTCGGCAACCAAGCTGCGGCAACGTACTCAGCCTCGCTCGACAACCCCGACGCACTGTGGAACGTCGGTGGCACGGTGGAGTGGCTGGTTGTCGATCCGCTTCGGTGAATACGCGAGCAGGGCCGTAGCGCACCGTGGCTCGGCGTCATTGCTGGGCGTCACGCCCAGGCAGCGCGGCTTGCACGCGGTTTGTGATCTGCAACGCGGCCAAGATGCGACTGACGTGGGCTTTGACCGTGCTCTCCCGCATACCGAGCTCCTGCGCAATCTCTGCGTTGGTATCCCCGCGAGCGAGGAGGTCGAGGACGTCCCGTTCGCGGGGCGTCAAAGACTCGATGCGTTGGCGGGCATTTGTTGCGCGCCTTCGTATCGGCCCGGTGGTAGCGGTCGATAAGTCGCCTGGCAGCATTGGGGTGCAAGATGGCCGATCCCGCAGCCACGGTGTGGACCGCGCGCACGATTTTGCCGGGAGCAGCGTCTTGAGCAGGAACCCCGCCCTGGTGTGGGAACTGTCTCGTGAAGTCCTACCGAACCCCGCCCCGTCTGATCCTCAGGTGAACGCGTGATCGATCTGGTTGGGCTGCTGGGACATGTACCCGCTTATGGTGCCTACGCGCTGGTCGGCACTGCGGTCCTGGCCGAGCCGGTTCTTCTTGTCGGCGCCCTTGTCCCCACGTTCACACTTCTGGTGACAGGTGGCGCGATGCGAGTTCAGTTCCGCGACAACGCTGCACAGAACTCTCCGGGTTGGTCGACATGCAACCGCAACCCATCGATCAGAGTGGAGCCAGATCCCTTCGACAGCCGTTTCGGGAGCGTGACCGAGACGGGTCGGTCGAAGCCGACGTCCACGACAGTGCCGTCGGGCCCCGGTAGAACCAGGCAGTCGTCGACAATCGCATTTGCCGTCTCACCGAATCTTCGGACCATGCTCACCCGCGAAATCCGTGATCGGTCCACCTCGACGCGTATACCTGCGCCTGATCGAAACACCGCTGTTCGAGGTGACACGAGATGCGGGCGCACGACGCGTCCGGCAAGCCACCCACCGATCGCGATCAGCGACAACACCGTTGCGATGAGCAGCACGATGCGGAGCCAAGGCCATGGAACCAGGAAATGAATCGCTACGGCCTCGATCACACTCGCCGCTGCAAATGCCACCGGTATCGACATGGTCCCCCTCGCGTAGCCGAAAGTCGCTGTATCGCTGGAACCTCCGTCAACCCGACCTCTCGCGAGTAACCACAATGTTCGGATCATGAACTTCCTCCAGACATGAGACGTGCTGCGACGCGCGCGACCACTTCCCGTTGCGCCGGATCAGGCACCAGATCTGCGATCCCGACCGAGACGCCCACACCTGCAGATTCTCCGTCCGTCGGCACGTCGCCGAGGACTTCGGCCAGCGATTCCTCCAACGCGCACGACAAGTTCGCGATCTCGTATGCGGCCTCGGTAACCTCGCGCCCAGCCAGTGCGGCGAAACGGCGGTACAGATCGACGATTCGCTTCCGGTCCCTCTCGTCGGACAGCAATCGCGTAGCCGTGGAGAACAGTTCATGCGGCGCAGTTCCCGAGATCGCCACCAATTCCCACATGTCGCGTTCACGCTCGAAGACATGCCGAACCGAATCCGTCGGGGACGACGCGATCAACTCGTCGAACGCGGACAGCAACTCCACCGGAAGCGGCGAGACCACCCGGCCGGCACCTCGCGCCGAGAGCATTTCCTCGAGGCGCACGCGCTGGTCTGCGAGGACGCGCTGCTTCCGGTCTATCTCCGCGATCAGGGAAGAAAGATCTTCGGCGAAGTCGTCCGGTTCTCGTGCATCGATCGGTTCCGGCTCGATCATTGCGGCAATGGAGCCGAGTGGAATGCCGGCGGCAGAGAGCCAACGAATGCGCATCAGCCTGACCAGATCGGGTAGTTCGTACGTTCGGTATCCGTTGGACAGCCGTCTCGGCTCAGCCAGCAGGCCCAGTCGGTGATAGTGCCGAACGGTCCGTGGGGTGGTGCCTGCCGCACTGGCCACGTCGCTGATTCGCATACGAACAGCATCAACTATGACGCTACGTCATAGTCAATATTCGGCACGCCGGGCCACGGGCCCAAGGTCCTGTTCTAGCGGCCAGGAGTTTCGCGGACGAATTTCGCGGGTATTGATCCCTTGCGGCGGCGATTTCCAGAGCGAGGGGTCAGCCGCGCAAGGTCTGCCCCCGGCTGTCACTCGCCGGGCGGCGGGCCGCCAAAACCAGCGGGGCCGGCGAAACAATCTGTGCCAGGCGATGATTTCGATGCAAACGACACGAATCGACACCATCCTGATTCTGATCGTCGGGACGGCCATCGGACTGATCGTATGGTTGGCCACCCGGCAACCGATCGCTTCGATCGGGCTCGGCCTGGCTACCGTCGTCATCTGCTGGATCTCGTGCTCGATGATCCACGGCTTCCCTCAACGATCGTCCAAGCACTTGCATCCGAACGACGATCCGGAACGCGATTCTCCGAAGCGGAGATGACTCCGGCCCCCCGCACCGAGCAGTGAGTGGTTCACCTGTCGCAGGTGAACCACTCACTCCGGTCAGGTGATCAGACCTCGTCGGGTCGCCACGTCGCGACGGCCCAGATCACAGCGACGTCGAGAGCGATGATCACGATCGACCACAGCGGGTAGTACGGCAACCACAAGAAGTTGGCCACGATCGAGAGGGCTGCGATCACGAATGCCATCCCGCGAGCCCAGGTCATCCCCACGAACAACCCCAGGGAGACCGCGATGCCGATGATTCCGAGCACGATGTGGATCCAACCCCACGTCGTGACGTCGAATTCGAAGGTGTAGTTGACTCCGACGACGAGGAGATCGTTGTCTGCGAGAGCCGCGATGCCTTGCAGTAATGCGACTACGCCGGCAACGAAGAGCAGGCATGCGGCCGCCACCGTCGTCCCGATGGCAAAGCCTTGTCGGACAGGATGGTTCGCATGTGATTGGCGCGGAGCAGTCATGGCGTCCCCTTCATCGGCGAAATAGCGTGAGAACAGTATTCAAAGGTTCACGCCGACGGACATCACCCAGCAAGGATGAACAGCCGTCCAGCACCGCAATTGAAATTCATGGGAACATATGTTCGATTACGGTGTACTGTGGTGTCCATGACCGCCACGATGCAACCGTCTCTGTTCGACAACGGTGACCTCGGCGTTTCTTTGGCCGAACTCGACGGCACCGTGCAGCGACGCATTCTCACCGCCGGCGCCTGGGTCGACCATCGCCCTGCCTGGTTGACCGGGTCCGCGGCCGTGTTCGACAACCTGGAGGCCACGGTCCCGTGGCGCTCCGAACGGCGTCAGATGTACGACCGCGTTGTCGACGTACCTCGGCTGGTGTGCTTCTATGCAGAAAACCAACAGCTGCCGGACGCACTTCTCGCCGAAGCCAAGGATGCGCTGAGCAGGCACTACTTCAACGAACTCGGCGAGCCCTTCGCCACGTCGGGGCTGTGTTTCTATCGTGACGGTTCCGACAGCGTTGCCTGGCACGGGGACGACACGGGACGAAGCCGCACCGAGGACACAATGGTTGCCATCCTGTCTCTCGGTGCCGCTCGCCCGCTCCTTCTGCGCCCCCGCGGGGGTGGCGAATCGATCCGGTTCAATCTCGGTCACGGCGATCTACTCGTGATGGGCGGATCTTGCCAACGAACCTGGGAACACTGCGTCCCCAAGAGTGCGAGAGCCCTCGGGCCGAGAATCAGCGTTCAATTCCGCACTCGCGGAGTCAGATAGCGTCGCGAAGCTCGTCTCGAAGCGCCTTCCGATTGAGCTTGCCGACGGCCGTCTTCGGTATGGATTCCGCGAAAACAATCCGACGCGGTTTCTTGTACGACGCCAGTCGCTCGCCGACGTGCGCCACCAATGAGGCTTGGAGTGAGTCGTTTTCGACGGTCCCGTCCTTGAGGACAACCACCGCCGTGACGGCCTCCACCCACTTGGCGTCTGCGGTTCCCACCACGGCAACCTCACGAACAGCAGGATGCGTCAGGAGTGCGTCCTCGACTTCACGGGGATAGACGTTGTATCCGCCGCTGATGATCATGTCCGACGCTCGGTCCTTCAAGAACAGGAATCCCTCGGCATCGAACTGGCCGATGTCACGTGTGTGGACCCAACCGTCTTCGGTGAAGGTGTCAGCATTCAGTTCCGGTGCATTGAAGTATCCGGCGATCGCAGATGGCGAGCGAATCACGATTTCACCCGGTTCTCCCTGCGGCACTTCGTTTCCCTCACCGTCGAGCAGCCTGATCTCGACGTCGATGGCCGGCTGACCGCAGGACAGCAAGCGATCTTCCGTGTGATCTTCGGGCCGTAGGACTGCGATACACAGCGGTGCCTCGGTCTGCCCGTAGTACTGCAGAAAACGGTGTTGTCCCCAAGCCTGCATTGCACGTTCGATGGTGGCCAGCGGCATCGGCGACGCACCGTAGATCACGGATTTCAGACTCGAGATGTCTGCGGTCGCGAAATCAGGGCGTTCGAGAAGCATCTGAATCATCGTCGGCACCAGATTGATTGCGGTGGCACGATGCTCGGTTATCGAGCTCAAGAACGTCGAGGGATCGAATCCAGGAAGAATGACGGTCTTACCGCCGCGGAGCCAGAACGGAAGCACGAAAACACCGCTGGCATGGATCAGCGACGCCGCGTGCAGCATCGTGTCGTCTCGAGTTGCAGGAAGCAGATTGAGCAGTACGTTGCGGCAGATACCGGCGTAACTACGTTGAGTGTGCTGCGCAGCCTTCAGCGTTCCGGTAGTCCCCGAGGTGAACAAAGTCAGGATCACGTCGTCAGGAGCCACCTCGACGTCCGGGGTGTCCGAAGGCATGCTCTGCGCCTGGTCGAGCAAGGAGCTCTGTCCCGCCGCATCCGTTTCCAGACCGATGAATGTCCGATCGGGGAACCGGGCGGACAGTTCCGCGGCCCGGTCTGCGAGGTCACGACCGAAGACGACGTGCGAGCTGTCGGTGTCCTCGAGCATCCGCGCATGCTCGTCGAGCGACAGTCGCGAATTGAGTGGAACCCGGTTGACGCCGGCTTTCACACAGGCAAAATCGACAGGCACGCTGGCTAGAGAGTTGTTGACCAGCAACGCAACCCGCGCGCCGCGCCCGATACCGAGCGCAATGAATGCGTGTGCCAATCGGCTGCTGAGTTCGTCCACCTCCGTGAACGTCATCGATCGATCGCCGAAGACGACGGCCGTTCGCGGGCCGTGCTGTCGCGCGCCACGGACGATCAGGTCTCTGGTTATGGGCATCATGGTTCAGTTTCCTCGTTCGAATTCCGGTTGTTCTCGAATCGGCCGTGCCGGCCGGCGCCCGCGGCGAACGCAGCAGCGCCGCGCACACCTTCAGCGATGACAATGGGATTTCCTGCAACGCCCTCGGCGCGCAGTGCTTCGGCAAGTGGTAGATCAAAAGATCGATAGGCCGACGCGCGATCCGCGAGCATGCAGAGTTGAGGGAAAGCGGTCAGCTGGTGTGCAAGCTCCTTGGCAGCCTGAAGTGATTGCCCCACTGGAACAACACGATTGGCAAGTCCGAAGGACAGCGCCTCCGGAGCGTCGACCGGGCGACCGGTCAAGATCATGTCGAGCGCTCGCCCCTGCCCGACGATTCGCGGCAGACGCACGGTCCCACCGTCGATGAGGGGAACTCCCCAGCGTCGGCAGAAGACTCCGAAAACGGAATCTTCCTCGCAAATTCTCAGATCCGCGAGCAAGGAAAGCTCGAGCCCTCCGGCCACCGCGTATCCGCTGACCGCAGCGATCAACGGTTTGGACAACACCAACCGACTCGGCCCCATCGGCCCGGTGCCGCCACCTTCGGGATGCAACTCGTGCACTCGGGCGGGGTCGGAGACTGCGGTCAAATCCGCACCGGCACAAAATGTGCCGCCCGCACCCCACAGAATCGCGACCTTCTGACTCTCGTCCGACTCGAAATCCGAGAACGCATATCGCAACTGCGCCGCCATCGGTCCGTCCACCGCATTCTTGCGATCGGGGCGATTCATCACGATGACGGTGACGCCGCCGTCACGCTCCACATAGACATCGCCACCTGGTCGATCGGAGTCGGTCACGATAATTCCTCACTGCTCGCGGATATGGTTTCCCGGTACCCACCATGCCACTTGTAACAGAATTTGTCAGGAGTTGTTCAAAAGTTGTTACAAAATGATCGAGGAATGTCCGCAACCCGAGTCGTACTGGACCTCGCGACGGCCAGTCCGGACACCGAGTTCAGCACCGCCGTGCTGACCCGGGCCGGCGAGATCGTCGGCGTCAGCGCCTCGAGCATTCGCGTGGCAGCAGGCCGTCTGTGCCGCGAGGACAAACTGCGTCGAACCGCTCGCGGAACGTATGTCCTCAACCCGGACGGCATCCCCACCTACGGCGAGGTCGAGGGGTGGCGTACACGCACCGATCGCATACGCCCCTGGGACGGCACCTGGATCGCCGTCGAACACTCAGGTCTCAAGCGAAGCGACCGCACTGCCGCTCGCCGGCACGATCAGGCGTTGCGCCTGGCGGGCTACGAGGACTGGAAGCCCACACTCGCAGTCCGACCGAACAATCTCGCCGGCGGCACCGACAGCGCCCGCCGCACTCTCCGCCGACTCGGCGCCGCCCCCGAATCTACAGTCATGGAGATCGATCACCTTGCCCCCGAGGATGATTCGATAATTCGCACACTCTGGAACTCGGAAGCACTGTTGGCCGACATCGCCGGGGCCCGTGAAGCACTCACACAGGCGCAAACACGCCTGGCGACAATCAGTCGCGAGGAGGCGGCCCGCGAATCACTTGCTTTGGGCAGCGCGGTGATCTCGGTCATCGTGCGCAATCCACTTCTTCCGGAAGAACTCGAACCGACGCAGCCACTGCGAGACCTGATCTCGCACATGCTCGAGTACCAAGATGCATCTCGTGAACTGTGGCAGTCACTGCTCCAATTCTGATCGACTTCTCCCAGAAGTTAATTCAGTACGTGGCGCGGCCACCACTGGCGTCGTACACAGCACCGGTCGAGTAACTCACCGCAGACGACGACAGCCAGGAGATCAGTTCGGCGATCTCGTCCGCCTTCCCCATTCGCGCCATCGGCGTCAAAGACTGCGAACGGGCGAGGATGGCCGGATCGGTGCCGGCATTCATCGGACTTTCCACCGCCGCGGGAGCTATCGCGTTTACCAGCACACCGGTGGTGGCGATCTCTTTTCCGAGCGATTTCGTCAGCGCAACGACGGCCGCCTTGGACGCCGAATACGCACTCTGATTCGGGTTTCCGTCCTTGGCCGCAATGCTCGCAAGGTTTACGACTCGCCCCCACCCCGACGCGACCATCCCCGGCACGAATGCCCGGCACATGAGAAACGTTCCCTCGACGTTGATGCGGAACGTACGCTGCCAGCCCGCAAGATCGACGTCGACGAGTGGCGCCGACGGCCCGACGATTCCCGCACTGTTGATCAAGATGTCGACCCTGCCGATTCGAGCACGAAGCGCGTCGACTGCGACCGGATCACTCACGTCGAGTTGTTCATCCGCCCCCTCGGCAAGGTCGGCAGTAATGATCCGAACGCCATTCTCCGTCAACAGCTTTGCACTGGCGGCACCGATTCCGCTCGCACCACCGGTGATGAGCGCGGTAACACCCTCGGGATAACTCTGCATCGTCTTCACTCCTGAGTTTCTGTGCGATACGCACTCAATTTATGTTGCAAATAGGCATAATTGCCGTCACACTGTGTAGAAATTCTGAATATATGGCGTTTGTCGTCAACGTCAAATACCTGGAGGCCTTGCCGATGGAAACCCGCTGGTTGCACGCGTTTGTCGCGGTTGCGGAAGAACTTCACTTCGGGCGGGCCGCATCACGGCTCCAGATGGCCCAGTCTCCGCTCAGCCAGATGATCCGAAAGCTCGAAAAGGACATCGGCGTCAAGCTGTTCGAGCGAAGCACTCGCAGCGTCGCACTCACATCCGGCGGACACGCATTTCTCCCCCACGCCTATCGCGTCATCGAGAACATGGAGACGGCACGACACGCTACGCGCGCGTCGTCGGGGGGCGTCTACGGACGGGTCACGATCGGTTTCACCGGAGTGCTCAATTATCAGGCACTTCCGCCATTGACCCGCGCGTTGCGTCAGCGCTATCCGGAAGTCGAACTGACACTCCTCGGCCGGATCATGACTCGCGACGCGGTCATTCAACTCGAGAGCGGCGCCCTCGATCTGGCCTTCGTGGGACTACCAGTGGAATCCGCGTCACTGTCTACCCGGCTGATTCGACGGGAGGCATTCGGCGCCGTGCTTCCGATCGACCATCCCCTCGCCGAGAGGGACGCGATCGACCTCCGTGAATTGGCCGACGACGGATTCGTGACCACCCCGCTCTCGGCCGGCTCTGCCCTCCAGGAAACCGCGATGCGCGCCTGCATGAACGCAGACTTCAGACCTCGCGTCGTCCAGGAGATCACCGATCCGTACATGATCCTCATGCTCGTTGCCGCGGGCGTCGGCGTAGCGCTGATGACGTCCGGGATGGCTGCGATCACCCCACCTGGCAGTGTGTTCGTCCCGCTCACCGGCGAGCCGACGTTCATGAATCACGGAATTGCCTGGTCACCCCGGCACATGACCGATGCGCTCGCCGTCGCACTGGAGACGTCCGAGGAGATTCTGCCCACGCCCGATATTGAGACCAAAAACGTCATTATCTGAGACTCATTTAGTGTTGGACGCGCCATAGTCCTTCGTGGCACTGTCGTCTCAGCCGCCGAAAGGTGAGGGACGTCACCGATGCGTGGTGCATCACCAAACGTGCCGCCACGGCCGGCCCATCGGGACGAAAGGACTTCACATGGCACCACCGATCACCTCCACCGGTTCCACGCACTCCACCGAAGAACATCCGAATTCGAACGCGCGGCGCGCCGCCGTTTCAGGCTTCCTCGGCAGCACCCTCGAGTACTACGACTTCTTCATCTACGGCTCCGCGGCCGCGCTCGTATTCCCCAAGATCTTCTTTCCTGGCGGCGGCTCGACGGCAACGCTGCTCTCGATCAGCACCCTGGGCGTGGCCTACGTCGCCCGCCCACTCGGCGCAGTGCTGTGGGGACACCTCGGCGATCGGTACGGACGCAAGAACGCACTTCTCGCCTGCCTGCTCCTCATGGGTGTTGCGACAGTCATCGTCGGTTGCCTGCCGACCTACGACCAGATCGGCATCGCCGCGCCGATCATTCTCGTATTGCTTCGCCTACTTCAGGGGCTCTCCGCCGGCGGTGAATCACCCGGCTCTTCGGCACTGACACTCGAACACGCACCGGATCACCGTCGCTCGTTCTTCACCTCGTTCACCATGAGCGGGATCATGTTCGGTATCGTCGTCTCCAGCCTGGTCTTCATCCCAGTGGCGAGCCTGCCCGACGAAGACCTCTACTCGTGGGGCTGGCGAGTTCCCTTCTGGCTCAGCATCATCGTGACCGTCGTTGCCCTGTGGCTACGTCGCGCCCTGGATGAGCCCGAGGTGTTCGAAGAACTCAAGGAACAGGACGAGACGGCCGGAATTCCCGTCGTCGAGATGTTCCGCTCGCACTGGCGCACCGTGATCCGTATCAGCATGAGCTCGACCTTCGCGATGATCAACACCATCGTCAACGTCTTCGCCCTGGCGTACGCCGTCGAATCGGGATTCGAACGCTCAACCATGCTGTGGGCAATCGCGACCGCCAATTTTGTTGCCGTACTGACTCAGCCGCTGTTCGGCATTCTCTCGGATCGCTACGGACGTAAGCCCATCTTCGTCGTCGGCGCGATCGGAGCCGGCCTGATGATCTTCGTGTTCTTCCATTCGATCGGAACCCAAAGCGTCCCCATGGTCTTCGCTTCCGGAATCGTCATGATCGGCATCTTCTACGCGATGCCCAACGGCACGTACCCGGCGTACTTCCCCGAGCAGTTCCCCGCGAAGGTCCGGTACACCGGAATGGCCGTCAGCCTCATGCTCGGACTCCTTGTTGCCGGCTTCACACCGGCTATCGCCCAGGCCATTTCGGCCGGAGACAAGAGCAACTGGACACCAGTTGCATGGATGTGCCTGGGCTTCGCCGTCGTCTCCGCCATCGCGGCAATGACCGGACCGGAAACGTACCGCACGCCCACAGCAGAACTGGGCCTACCGAAGCCGAGCCTGCCGAGCAAGCAGGACTCAGAGCTCACCAGCAACAACGCTTGACCGGACCGGCCCCTCGCGCTGAATCTCCGCGAGGGGCCGTCCCTACTTATGCAGGAGAATGTCATGACTACCGAATACACACGTCACCGTATCGGCCTTGTCGGGTCGGGCATCGCCACCTCACTCTCGCCCGCGTTGCACGCACACGAAGCAGCAGCACTCGGACTCGACGATTACAGCTACGAACTGATAGATCTCGAGAACCTGAACATCCCGGTCGAGAAAACCGGTGAGGTGGTGCGTGGCGCCGTCGGGGGCGATTTCACCGGACTGAACATCACGCACCCGTGCAAGCAGGTTGTCGTGGACGCGCTCGACGAGCTGTCCGACAACGCGCGGTTGCTCGGTGCCGTCAACACGGTTGTCGTCGACAACGGCCGTTTGATCGGCCACAACACAGACCACAGCGGATTCCTCACCGCACTGCAACGCGGTTTGCCCGACGCCGCCTTGGACCGAGTGGTGCTCGCAGGGGCAGGAGGGGCGGGTTCCGCTGTGGCCTACGCCCTCGCCGCCGCCGGCACCACGGATCTTCGCATCGCAGATATTGATCCCGATCGCGCTGCCGATGTGTGTTCTCGCGTCTCCTCGGCTTTCCCTGCCACGCGCACAACGGCTTTGGCGATCGGTGAGATCGCCGTCAACCTGACTACGTGCGACGGCGTCGTCAATGCGTCTCCGATCGGGATGGTCGGCCATCCCGGAACTCCCTTCGATCCCTCTGCGCTCCATTCGGATTTGTGGGTTGCCGACATCGTCTACCGACCGATGCGCACCGAATTACTCGATGCTGCACTTGCTCTCGGATGCTCGGTCCTCGACGGTGGGCAGATGCTGGTGGCTCAAGCCTCTGACACCTTCACACTCCTGACCGGTATCGAAGCCGATACGGATCGCATGCGCAGCCATCTGAGCGAAATGCTCGCCGAGACGGCACGCGCATGAGCACAACCGAACGTCTACTTTCTCGAGAAGTACCGGGAGCACCGATGAACGTGACTGCACCGTTCGCCGAACCGCTCGACATGGGCACCGTCCGCCTGCGGAACCGGTTCGTGTCCGCTCCGATGGAACGCAACTACTGCGAAGTCGACGGCACCATGACGGACGAGTACGTCGCCTACCTCGCCCGCCGCGCCGAAGGTGGTGCGGCACTGATCTTCACCGAAGCGAGCTACGTGCGCGCCGACGGCAAGGGTCGCATCCGGCAGATGGGTGTCGACGTCGACGAACGGATTCCCGGCATCAAGAAGATGGTCGAGGCGATCCACGCACACGGCGCCCTCGTCGGAGTCGAACTCAACCACGGTGGACGCACGGCGCAGGGGTCGGTCAGCGGATTTGTTCCCGTTGCGCCGACACCGATTCCGTGCATGGTCGTCGGCGGCGAGATGCCCGAACAACTCGACGGCGACGACATCGAACACATCATCGAGTGTTTCGGTGAAGCCGCGGCGCGCTGCCAGAAGGCCGGCGTCGACGTCATCTCCCTACACGGCGGCCACGGGTACTTGATCCACCAGTTCCTCTCCCCTGCTTACAATCACCGAGACGACGAATGGGCGGAGCCGACCCTCTTCGTCAACAGAGTCATCGCTGCGGTACACGAGCATGCTCCGGGAATTACTCTGGGACTTCGGTTCTCAGCTTTCGAAGGTGTCGACGGCGGACTCGACGCCGAGACAACCCGCGCCCGCATCGACGCCGTCGACACCGACCGACTCGATTTCCTCGACGTCTCGGCAGGCAACTACGAAGCGGGACAATGGATCATCCAGCCCGGTGAATGGTCGCGCGGTCTCCTCGCGCCGTACTCCGAGCAGTACCAGCGCGACTTCGACATCCCGGTGGGTGTGGCCGGACGCATCACGTCGCCGGAGACCGCCGCGCGGATCATCGAATCCGGGCAAGCCAACTTCGTCAGCATGGCTCGTACGTTGCACGCTGATCCGGACTTCCCGAATCGCGCCATCGACGGTGGCCGGTACCGCCCCTGCATCGCCTGCAACTACTGCATCGACAGCCTGGCCGCCGGCCCCATTCCCTGCTCCGTCAACCCGTGGGTCGGACGTGAACTGGATCAGCCCACACAGCCGGCTGATGCCACCGTGCGGGTCGCCGTCATCGGTGCCGGTCCGTCCGGAATGGCCGCTGCCCGCGACCTCGCACTTGCCGGTCATCGAGTCGACCTGTACGACGAACGCCCTAGCCTCGGTGGCGATTTCGCTCTGGCATCGACGCTGCACGAGTATCCCGAATACGGGCGGATAGTGGACTGGTACCTCGCGGAACTGGCCGAACTCGGGGTGCAGTGCCACACCTCGACCAGAGCAGATGCCGCTTTGCTCTCTGGTAGCGATTTCGACGCGATAGTTCTTGCCGCCGGCGGCGTCGGCCCCGTGGTCGATCTCCCCGGAGCAGCAACCCGTACCGTTCGCGACGTCCGCGAATTCCTCGTCTCCGGCGATCCTGCCCCCGAAGCAATCACCATCTTCGGCGCCGACCGCGAGGCTGCTGCCGTCGCAGACGATCTGCTCCAGAAGGGCACACAGGTCGTCATGATCGGCCCGCAGGAAACCATCGCACACGACGTCGGCCGACGCGGCAAGATCGTGCTGCTGCCGCGCCTGGCCGCAAGTGAAAACCTCACGACCTACCTGAGCTCGATCGTCACGAAGGTCGACGCCGAGTCGGTCACGATCTCGACAGGCGGTGTACTGAGCGAAGTCGACGCCCCCGGCGAGCTGCTGATCTCGCAAGGCGTCGAGCCGCGCTCGGAGCTTCTGACCGAACTCCGTTCACTGGCACCACGACTCGGCGTCCATACCGTCGGCGACGCGAGCGGTGACGGCGGGTCCATTCACGCCGCACTCGTGACCGCAGCCGACGTTGCCGTCACCATCACCGCCGCTGCTGCGGCCCGTCAGGAGGTTCACGCATGAGCGCACAGACAGCCGCACCGGTGGCAACTGCGTTGCCACCCATCGGACTCGGAACCTGGCCACTTGTCGGTGCCGACGCCACGAACTCGGTACTCTCCGGAATCGAGGCCGGGTACCGCCTCATCGACACCGCCGCGATCTACGGCAACGAGGACGCCGTCGGCGTAGCGCTGGCGACATCGGGTCTACCGCGAGAAGAACTGTTCGTCACCACTAAACTTCGTGGAAACGAACAGGTTTCCGGTGACATCCGCGGAGCGCTCGAGCAGAGCTTGGAACGACTGGGACTGGATCAACTCGATCTGTTCCTGATCCACTGGCCGCTTCCGCGGATCGATCGTTACGTCTCGTCATTCGAGGCGATGCTGGCCTGCCGCGACGCCGGGCTGGTTCGGTACGTTGGAGTGTCGAACTTCCTCGAGCACCACCTGCGCCGCGTCGTCGCTGAAACCGGCGAGGCACCGGCAGTCAACCAGATTCAGATGGACCCGTCGCTCGCTCGAATCCCGGTTCGCCGCGCAAACGACGAACTTGGCATCTTCACTCAGTCATGGAGTCCGCTCGGCCGGGGCGACGTGCTCGGCAATGCCGTTGTGAGCCAGATCGCCGATCGAATGGGTTGCACCCCTGCGCAGGTGGTCCTTGCTTGGCATGTCGCGCAGGGCGTGGTTCCGGTCGCGCGGTCCGCGAATCCGACGCGCCAGGCCGAGAACCTGGCAGCACTCGACGTGACCCTCACCGGCGAGGACATCGAAGCACTGAACAGTCTCGACCGCGGCGAGTCTGCGGCACGGGACGTCGAAGCAGAGGAACATTTCTGATGACGCTGAAAGTCGGAATCGTCGGCTGCGGCAAGATCGCCGCCAACCATGCCCGCGCCCTGCAACAAGTACCCGGAGTCGAGGTAATCGGCTGCTGCGACCCCGATCTCGGACGCGCCCAGGAATTCGCGGCACTCCACGGCATTCCCGCAGCCGTGAGTTCCGTGGAACAACTTCTGGCCCTCGGACTCGACGCCTGTACCGTCTGCACGCCCCATCCGGTACACGAAGAGGTGGTCGTTGCGGCTGCCGAGGCTGGTGTACATGTGTTGTGCGAGAAACCCATCGCAGTCGATGTTGCTGCCGCCGACCGCATGATCGAAGCCGCCGACCGCGCCGGGATCACGTTCGGGGTGCTCTTCCAACGCCGATTCTGGCCGGCAGCGCGTCGGATCCGGGACGCCATCGACGACGGCCGGATCGGACTGCCCACTCTCGGCGAGGCGTCGGTCATCCTGCACCGCCCGTCGAGTTACTACTCGGCCGACGCGTGGCGCGGACGCTGGGATACCGATGGCGGCGGCGTGCTCATGACGCAGGCGGTGCACCAGATCGACATGCTGGCCTGGTTCATGGGCGAGGCCGTCTCGGTCAGCGGCTTCATCCGCACCCATACACACGGTGAGCACATCGAGACCGAGGACAGCGCGTCAGCTGTGATCTCCTTTGCCTCGGGCGGCACCGCCACCGTCACCGCGACTACCGGTGCCAATCACAATCTGGGCAACCGTGTGACAGTGATCGGGCGCACCGGTGCCATGGCCAGCGTCCTCGAGTTTCCCGAAGGGCACGAGGGTGTCAACGAAATCTGGACCGTGCCGGGCGAAGTGGAGTTCCAGTCGCCGTACTCCGCCGACGTCGACGCCAATCTCGATGTGGGAGCCGTCAATGCGGCACTGACCGACTTCCATACCCTGCAGGTACAGGACTTCGCCGATGCCGTCCTGACCGGGCGCGAACCCGCCGTCACAGGCCGGCACGCCCGCGCGTCACTTGCCATCATCGCCGCAATCTACGAATCGTCACGAACCGGGAAGGTTGTCGAACTGTCGTCGACACCGACCCTCGCAACAACTGCCAAGGAGCAGAAATGAGTAGCAGTACCCCCCTCACCTACGACGTGGTTGTCGTGGGCTCCGGCGCAGGCGGGCTTTCCACAGCAATTGCCGCAGCACATGGCGGCGCGTCGGTACTCGTTGTCGAGAAGGCCGACACCTGCGGCGGTGCAACGGCATGGTCTGGTGGGTGGATGTGGACCCCGCGCAACATGTTTGCCATCGCCGACGGAGTTGTCGAGGACCGTTCGGCGGCGCGGACATATCTGGAGAACCGACTCGGCGACAATTTCGACGCCGCCAAGGTCGATGCGCTCCTCGACGGCGCACCCGAGATGGTCGAGTTCTTCGAACGCAAGACCGCGCTGAAGTTCGTTCCCGGAGCCAAGATCGCCGACATACACGGCGACACACCGGGAGCCGGCACGGGCCACCGTTCCGTCGGACCGACGCCGGTGAGCTTGCGAAAGCTCGGCCCCGATGTCGCGGCGCTGCTTCGTCGACAACTGTACGAGACGTCGTTCCTCGGCATGGGTATCATGGCCGGCCATGATCTGCAGGCTTTCCTGCACTCGACACGCTCGCCGAAAGCATTTGTACACTGCGGTGTTCGAGTCACCAAGCACATGTTCGACCTCGCCACCAAGCGCCGTGGTCAGCAACTCGTCAACGGCACCGCGTTGGTCGGCATGATGCTGCGCTCGGCACTCGATCTGGGGGTTGATATTCGGGTGAAGACGTCGGCAACGTCGCTCCAGACCGATGACGACGGCCGCGTTGTCGGCGTCCGCCTGGAAGGCCCGGACGGTGCCTACTCGGTAAGTGCCCGACGCGGTGTCGTACTGGCCACCGGTGGCTTTGCGCAGGACATCGACCGACGACGCGAATTGTTCCCCCGGACCCCCACCGGAAACGAGCATTGGTCGCTCACCCCGAAGACAACCACCGGCGACGGCATCACCCTCGGTGAATCCGTGGGTGGCCGCCTGGACCGCACACTCGCATCCCCTGTCGCGTACTGCCCCGTCTCCATCGTTCGCTACCGCAACGGCAAGGAAGGGGTATTTCCGCACATCCTCGACCGCGGAAAGCCCGGTGTCATCGGAGTTCTCGCGAACGGCAAGCGTTTTGTCAACGAGGCACTCGGGTACCACGACTACACACTTGCGATGATCGAGCAGGTTCCTGAGGGAGAAGAAGTGTGTTCGTGGTTGATCGCCGATCAACAGTATGTGCGATACCTCCCGCTGGGCATGGCCAAGCCCCTGCCGATCCCGATCCAGCCGTACCTGCGCTCCGGATACCTCACGCGTGGGCGCACTCTTCGGGACTTGGCCGAGAAGATCGGCGTCGACCCCGTGCAGTTGGAGAAAACCGTCGCAGCCTTCAACATCGGGGCTGTGGCCGGTGAAGACCCCGAGTTCGGTCGCGGTACAACACCATTCAACCGAGGGTCCGGAGATGCAGCCAACCCCTGGCCGAACCCGTCGCTCGCGCCCTTGCAGAAGGGTCCGTACTACGCGGTGAAAGTGGTGCCAGGGAGTTTCGGCACCTTCGCCGGCCTGGTGACGGACTCGTCGTCGCATGTGCTCGACGACAACGACCGCCCCATCGAGGGATTGCTCGCCGTCGGCGTCGATCAGGCGAGCGTGATGGGCGGGCACTACCCGTCGGGCGGCATCAACCTCGGCCCGGCAATGACGTTCGGTTATCTGGCAGGTCGGGAACTGGCCGCCGCCAGGACAGTTGGAGCGCACGCATGACACCCTCACTGGGGCTTGCGGCCCTCACGGTGCTGGACACGGCTCCGATGCAACACGTCGACCTGGCCGAAAAACACGGCTTCGACACCATCGGCATTCGTCTGATGCCCGCGGCACCAGGCACTACGGCCTATCCTCTGCACGAGGACAAGCAGGGGCTGAACGAACTGGTTCGTCGACTGGACGATTCACCGGTCGAGATATTCGACCTCGAAATCATCCGTCTCGCAGCCGACTTCGACCCCGCCGACTACGTTCCGCTGCTCGAAGCCGGAGCACAGCTCGGAGCCAAAGCCGTTCTGGTTGGCGGTGACGACCGCGACCGCGTTCGGCTCACGGACTCCTATGCCCGCCTCGCGGAACTGTGCGCGAACTACGGCATAGTCGCTTCCCTCGAGTTCATGCCGTGGACCGCGGTACCCGATGCGCGTGCCGCCATCGAGATCGTCTCGGCGGCAGACGGTCCGGCTCGGAGCGTTCTCGTCGACGCACTCCACACCGACCGCTCGGCGACCACGCTGGAGGATCTTGCCTCCATCCCGCGCGAGTGGCTGCACTACGCCCAGATGTGTGACGGTTCGATCCCTGCTCCCACGGAGGACGCAGAGCTGATCCGTCAGGCCCGCGAGGAGCGTCTGGTGCCCGGCACCGGCGGCATCGCGCTGGCCGACATCTGGTCGACTTTGCCTGCCGGACTGCCGGTCAGCATCGAATTGCCCAACGAGCCACTTCGTCAGGCCGTCGGCACGGACGCCTGGCTGGAGCGCCTGGTCGAGGCCACGCGAGAAGTATTGGCCTAGCGGCCCTGTGCGCGCTTAGCGAGTCCAGGCACTCCCTAAACGCGCACGGGGGCGTCAGCCCCTCCGAGCCGCAACGGCCTGCGCCAAACGGTCCAATTGTGCTGCCGTGGTGGACCAGTCGATGCATGCGTCGGTGATCGACTGACCGTAGGTGAGCTCGTCCGCCTTGCCCAAGGTCAGGTCCTGACGGCCGGCCTCGATGAAACTCTCCAACATGACGCCGGCGATGCCCTGCTCACCCTCGGTCAGACGTCGGGCGATGTCGTCCAGCACGATGACCTGACGCTCGTGATCCTTGCTGCTGTTACCGTGGCTCGCGTCGATGACCACGCGCTCGGGCAGGTTCGACTTACGCAGTCGGGCAAGGGTGTCCGCGACGGTCTCGGCGTCGTAGTTCGGTCCGTCGCTGCCGCCACGGAGAATGACATGGCAGTCGGGGTTGCCCGCGGTACGAATCAAGGCAGCCTGGCCGTCGAGATCCGTTCCGGGGAACACGTGGCTCGCTGCCGCCGCGCGGGTACCGTCGACGGCTACCTGCACATCACCTTCGGTGGAATTCTTGATGCCGACGGGCATGGACAGCGCGCTGCACAGCTGACGGTGAACCTGACTGGCGGCGGTCCGTGCGCCGATCGCACCGTAGCTGACCAGATCGGCGATGTACTGAGGCATTATCGGGTCGAGGAACTCGCAGCCGACCGGCAGGCCAAGACTCGACACGTCGAGCAGCAACTTGCGGCCGATTCCGAGCCCGGTGTTGATGTCGAACGTGCCGTCGAGGTGGGGGTCGTTGAGTAGGCCCTTCCACCCGAGAGTGGTGCGCGGCTTCTCGAAGTAGACGCGCATGACGATGTGCAGATCGTCCCGCAACTCCTCTGCCTTGGCAGCCAACCGGCGGGCGTAGTCCATCGCCGCTTCCGGATCGTGCACGGAGCACGGACCGACGACGACGATCAAACGGTCGTCGTCACCGTTGAGGATGTTGATGGTGTCAGCACGCCCGGTGCGCACGGTTGCGGCCGCGACCTCGTCCGGAGCGTGCTGGGCCCGAACAGTCGCCGGTGACACGAGCGGACTGATACTCACAGTGCGCTGATCGTCGAGGCTGTCCGAAGCTGCGGTGGTGTCGATGGTGACAGTCATGGGGTTTTCGGTTTCCTGTTCTCAGGCCGACCCCAGAGATGAAGAGAAACTCCAGCGAGCCGGTCTGTAGTCCGGCTCTTGGGTGGAGGTTGTCAGCGCGTGGTTACGCCGGCAGGCCCACCCGGGGCCGGCCTGCTAAACCAGAAATAGACGCGCTGCATGTCGGTCACGATACCTCGAGTTCGGATCGGATGGGCGCGCCCCTCCACAACGAGCTGAATCCGAGGAGGGAGCTCTGCGACACCCGCAAACGCGGACTGGCCAAATCTGGTGAGCGGTTGGCGTTTTCGAGCAAGGCGTCGGCGGTCACGGTCGAATAGGTTGAAAAGGCACCCTCAAATGCCCAGAACACCAGATGGAGCTGTGCCTTCTCATGCCTGTGATCGAATCGACCGAAACCCCCTTGCAGTCGACAAAAGATGTGGACGGCGGATTCACCCGTCTGATCGATTCCTTGACACGACGCGGGTTCCTGACCGGTGCAGCGGCGCTCGGTGCACTGGGCGCACTGTCTGCATGTTCGAGCGAATCCAGCGGCACCGAAGCCTCGGACGAGTGGGTCGACATCGTCGTCGCGGACCAGGCCTACCGCCTCCCGCGGGACCCCAAGCGTGTGGTGGTGCTCGAAGCGCGAGGAGCCCTCGATTTTGCACTATTGGCCGAGTACCCGATCGTCGCGACCAATTGGGATCCGAAGTCACAACTCATGCAGCAGGTACCCGCCGGCGCAGCTCGCCTCGGTGGGACGAACAACGAACCGAATGCGGAATCGATACTGAGCTTCGACCCCGATCTGTTGGTCGTCGGGAAAGGCTGGTGGGACTACTACCAGGACAAAGGCCTGCTCGGCACTGACATCGCTCCGGTGCTCGTCGTCGACGAGGGCACGACGGGCTCGTCCTGGAAGCAGGCCATGACCGCGCAACTCACGGCTCTCGATCGCCGCGAAGTCGCCGAACGCGTCATCGCCCGCTACAACGCCGAACTTGCACAAGCGCGGGCCAAGATCGGTGGACTGCTAGAAGGAAAGTCGATCGCGATAGCCGGCGCAGACAGCGGCCAGATCTGGCTTCAGAACAACACGTTCGCCGTGTCGGTTGCACAGGACCTCGGCCTGAACGTCTTGACCGACGCCGCCCATGCCGCGCCCGATCGGAAGGACTCGACGTTCTACAGCCTGGAGGAGCTCGCGATCTTCGACCAGGCCGACTTCGTACTACTACAGAACCCCGACGCCGTCGAAGCCGAGTCGCCGACGTGGAAACGAGTCCGCGCTGTCCAGGACGGCCATGTCGGGCAACTGCGATACGACCTCAACAACGGCCTCGCTCTGACTGCGATGGCCCTGGCTACCGACATCGCCGAACAGGTACAGGTCATGCGCTGACGTCAGTGCGGGCATTTGATCAGCGCGTGGTGACCGGTGGGGTCACTCACGCGTCCAAGCGGAACTCGCCTCGTACCTGACGTACGCCGTTGATCTGCACTTCGACGGCATGGTCGCCCGCGTAGTACTTCCGGGTACTGATCGGTTTGAAGGAATGCCTCTTCGCGATGCGGGCCGGCACCCCGGGTTCCAGTGTTCGTGTTGTCAGTTTGAAGACCTTGGGCGTCGTCGTCCCGTTGGCCTTCACGTGGTGGACGATGTAATCGATCACGACGGTGACGGACTCGCTGCTGTTGTTCGTGACAGCGAAATCGAAGGTGAGTTCTCCACCCGCATCGACTACTTCTCGGTCGATGACGAAACCTTCGACCACGACGTCGGTGGGCGGCGCGAAACCCAAGAGAGACAGAGCATCTGGGTCGCCGGCCTTGATCAACGTCCGCAATGCATGTTTGACGATTTTCAGTGTGTTGGAATCCGGTGTCTGCAACCAACGCTTCGCAGTCGACACGGCGAGCGCTGAGTTAGCACGACTTAGATCGTTGAGATGGTTTGCGACTGAACGTCGTACATATTCCGAATCATCCCGATACAGCTGGTCGAGAATGACGATTGTCGACTCGGGACGCGCCGTCAATTCTTTCACCCGTCGTCCCCAGGGCAAACGAGTACGAGTGCCTTCGGTCGCCAAGCGCCGGACGTGTTCGTCTTCGTGGCCGGTCCAGGTGAGTGCGATCGCCAGCGAACGGTCGAGGTTCGTTTCGAGAAATGTGCGAATCGCGAATTCGGCGGTCAGACGCGACGTCAGCTCAGCAAGGAGAGCCATTCCCTCGTCGAAATCCGACTCGGAGCCACTTCGTGTCGCCGTGACGGCGACGGCTTCGGTGACCGGCCAGATCATCCAACCAGTGAAGGTCACCTCTGAAAGCGCACGGCGGATGACCTCGGCGAAGACCGGAAGATCCTGAGGCAGTTCGGCAGTCATCGCGTCCCGTACGACGCGGGTGCGTTCCCCGAGACTCATTCCGTCGAATTCGGATGCACTGCCCCGAACGAGGGCGAGGCGTGTGTGACCGGAGGCTCGCTCGAGGCAGCCCGCCAGATCGGCGACGACGGATTTACCGAGCAGTTCGTCGGCGGTGGGCATCAGGGGCACACCGTGAGAGCGGAAATCCGATCACCGTCGAGAGTGAAGTGATGGTGCAACCGGATGGGACTTCCGGGAAAATTCCCCTCGACGTTCACCGACACGACAACAGCTGAGCCAGGGGTGTGCACCGACTCGATTTTCTGGGTGAAGGTGAACGCGGTCGACACCGCGGATTTCCATGCCACGATTTCTCCGATGCCGACGTACGTCCGGCCGTCGTCGCGCACCACGGCGTCTTCGGTGAACACGTCGCGGGCGTCGCCGCCGTCGAAGTACGCGCGCGCTGCTCCTGGCACCTTCGCTGAGTCGATCATTCGCGAAGAGTACTGCTGGGGTCCGACAGGTTCGGCGAACTCACTGCCCGAGCGGACGCCGCCAACTGAATCTCCATCAACAGCCTGGCCGACGGCTCGGACAGGTCGGTATCCGTGATCTCCTCGACCCTCTTGATCCGATACCTGAGTGTGTTCGGGTGAATCCGAAGCTGCTCGGATGCGCGTCGGACATCGCCCGAATGTGCGAGGTAAACGGAGATGCTTTCGCGCATGTTCGACCCGTTGCGTTTGTCGTAGACGTCCAGGGCGTCGACTCTCGGATCGTGCAGTTGCTCGTCGGCCGCAATCGTGTCCATGATTTCGCCCAGCAGCACCGGCGTGCGCGAGTCCGCGAGGGTGGTCACTCGAATATCCCCGGACGTTCCGTCCAAGACCCGATCCACTTCGGCCCGAGCCTGGGCCACCTCCGCAAGCGTCGAAACCGGCGAAGAGACCGCGGCCCGCAAACCCGAAGGCGACACCTTGTCCAAACGCGCGACAACTTCACGGGTCCACGAGACTGTGGATTTCGCGGATTGGGTTCGCGGAAACAGCACATAGATCCGAGTGCCGACGGCACTCACCAGCGATTCACGCTGAAAGGCGCTGGCGTGCAGTCGCAAAGACGACACGAGTTCGCCCGAAGACGGCAGCCCACCGTCGCCGATACTCGCCACGCCGACCACCATCGCCGGTCCGGACATCGGGATGGTCAACGAGGCCGCGAGCGAAGGAACATCGACACCGCCGCCGCGAACCCCGAGCAACCGCTGAATCTGTATCGCCTCGTTACTCGGCGCGTCTCGGATGCGCGAAATCAGCCGAGCAGCAACGGCTGCGGCACCGCGAAGCACACTGTCGGCATCGCCGGCGATGGGTACCGGGCCTTCCTGAACCCAGATCGTGCCGAGAAGATCGAAACTGAAACCGCTCTCCCCCTTGCTGTTCTCGGAGATCCTGCGTATCGGGACCACCAACCGTCGCCTGATCGCGAGGTCTTCGTGAGCAGGCACCTCGACTACGTCGTCGCTTCGCCGCAGGCTTTCGAAGACACCCCACTCCTGCAGCTTTCGGAGGTATTCGCGAGGGCCTTCGCGACCGAGGATCGATTGCCGGCGTAGCTCGTCCGCAGCATCTCCCGATGCCGAATAGGCCAAGACGTGGGAACGCTCGTCCTCGATGCTGACCATCCCCCGCGTGATTGCGGCGACGTTCTGAGCCAGCTCGAACAAGTCTGTGTCACTACCGAATACGATGTCGTCCGAATCCTGTCGGGACACCGAATGATCGAGCACGCCCCGGATCGTTGTGAACAATCGATCCCAACGAGCATCCGGGTGGACAGCTATCAAGGCGATTCCGGCGCGCTGTGCTGCGACCTGCACCGAGGTGCCCGAGACCTCCTTCGACATGACAGCCCGTGGCGCTGATCCCTTCTGATCGAGACGGTTCAGCCACGCCGCCAGTTCGGCTGCGTCGATACCGACAGCGAGCCAGAGTTCAGAGGATTCGACGCCCGCGGTTCCGGAGCGCGTGAGGTCCCCGGCCTCTGCGAACACCACGGAGTCGACGAAGACGTCAGCGTCCGACGGCGCGAGGACGAGCTCGACAAAAGCTCCGCCCAGCGCCCGAAGGACCGCGTCGAGCCTGACCCCACGGATAGACACGTACCACCCACTCTCCGGACCGTCGCAACACCTCAATTTCGAGAATAGTGCATTTTCCTGCGAAAACGGTTCAGACGATCGGACAAACACGGACACCGATGTTTGGCCGCTCAGCGGATTACTCGCCGACGTTTTTCGACTTGACTGATTCACGACACGACAACTGCCCACTCCTGAGTCTGCCGAAGGATCGTCATGGACGCCGTTACCAATGTCCCCCACCCCGCCAACGAACCGGTGAACAATTACGCACCGGGAAGCCCGGAACGATCACGCCTACGTACGAAACTGACCGAACTGGCCGAAACACCGACCGCCATCAGGCAGGTCATCGGGGGTTTCCACCGAACTGCGGAAGGCAAGCGGGAGAACGTCGTTCAACCACACCGTCACAGTTCAGTCATCGGATCGTATGCGGGCGCAACGCACTCGGACGTTCGTGATGCCATCGACGCCGCAACCCTCGCCGCCCCCGCCTGGCGCGACCTCTCGTTCGACGACCGCGCTGCGGTCTTCCTCCGCGCCGCCGATCTTCTCTCCGGCCCGTGGCGCGAAACCATCGCCGCTGCAACAATGCTCGGCCAGTCGAAGACCGCATATCAGGCCGAGATCGACGCCCCCTGCGAACTCGTCGACTTCTGGCGTTTCAACGTAGCGTTCGCTCGCCAGATACTCGCCGACCAACCCGTTTCCGCTCCGGGAGTGTGGAATCGCGTCGAATATCGACCACTCGAAGGCTTCGTCTACGCGATCACGCCCTTCAATTTCACCGCCATCGCCGGAAATCTACCCACCGCACCGGCCCTGATGGGCAACACCGTGATCTGGAAGCCGTCACCGACGCAGGCCGTCGCGGCGTACCTGACGATGCAACTACTCGAAGCCGCCGGTCTTCCACCCGGGGTGATCAATCTTGTTCTCGGCGACGGCCCCACGGTGTCCGAGGTCGCGCTGGCCGACCCCCGCCTGGCGGGCATCCACTTCACCGGATCGACCGCAACGTTCCAGCGCTTGTGGCGTGAAGTCGGAGCCAACATCTCGAACTACCGGACGTACCCACGTCTTGTCGGCGAAACCGGCGGCAAAGACTTCGTACTCGCACACAGTTCCGCAGACCCGGACGTACTCACGACGGCATTGATTCGCGGGGCCTTCGACTACCAGGGCCAGAAGTGTTCGGCCGCATCACGCGCGTTCATCCCGAAGTCGGTGTGGGCCAAGATGGGCGACACGTTCATCGACACTGTGTCGTCGCTGAAGTACGGAGACGTCACCGACCTGCAGAACTTCGGCGGCGCCGTCATCGATCAGCGTTCGTTCGACCGAAACGCCGCCGCGATCGTCCGCGCCAAGTCGACCAGCAGCCTCACCATCGCAGCAGGCGGCGACTACGACGACCGCGAAGGATTCTTCATCTCGCCGACGGTCCTGCTCGGTGACGACCCCAGTGACGAGGCCTTCAGCACCGAGTACTTCGGCCCTATACTCTCCCTGCACGTCTACGACGACTCCGCACCGAATGCCTACGCCGACATCCTCGCTCGCGTCGACAGCGGATCCGCTTACGCCCTGACCGGTGCCGTGATCGCCACCGACCGTGTGGCCGTCGATCAAGCTCACCACGGTCTGCGGTTCGCCGCCGGAAACTTCTACGTCAACGACAAACCGACGGGCGCGGTTGTCGGGCAACAGCCCTTCGGGGGCGCGCGGGCTTCGGGCACCAACGACAAGGCCGGTTCACCGCAGAACCTGCTCCGTTGGACGTCGACGCGTACCGTCAAGGAGACCTTCGTTCCTCCCACCGATCATCGTTACCCACACCAGGACGTCGATCCAGCCGAGAGCGAGAACCGTTGATGAGTACCGTCTCTCTGAGCAACCCGTTGCGGCCGGTACTGCTGGCGGCGGCACGCTCGTCGCGGCTGGAGAAGACAGTCTCCGGGATGTCCTTGACCCGCAAGCTGGTAGACAGGTTCGTCGCCGGGGACGCGGAACCCGCAGCGGTCTCGGCCGTACGCGACATCCTCACCAGTGGCCGGTTCGCGACGGTCGACTACCTCGGCGAGGACACTACCGATCCAGCTCAGGCAACAGCTACCGTCGATGCCTATCTCTCCCTTCTCCGCTCGTACGCAACGCTTTCCGAAGCGGCGGGGACGCACCGCTCCCTCGAGGTTTCGCTCAAGCTCTCGGCGCTAGGGCAGGCACTTCCCGGTGACGGCGAGAAGATCGCCCTGGCGAATGCACACCGAATCGTCACAGCGGCAAACGAAGTGGGCGCATGGGTCACCGTCGACGCGGAGGATCACACCACCACCGACTCGACACTGTCCATCGTCGAGGAGTTGCGCCGTGACTTCCCGACGCTCGGTACGGTCCTGCAGGCGTATCTGCACCGCACCGAGGCCGACTGCCGGCACTTCTCCGGATCAGGTTCACGAATTCGGCTGTGCAAGGGCGCATACCAGGAACCGGCCGGCGTCGCGTTCCAAAAGCCCGGCGAAGTCGACGCGTCGTACATGCGTTGCCTGAAGGTCTTGATGGAAGGTGACGGGTACCCGATGGTCGCCTCCCACGATCCCACGATGATCGACGCCGCCCTCGAACTCGCCTCACTGACCGAGCGGACAACCGAGAGCTTCGAATTCCAGATGCTCTACGGCATCCGCGACGGCGAACAACGCAGATTGGTAGCCGAAGGCAATCACCTGCGGGTCTACGTTCCTTACGGCAGCCAGTGGTACGGCTACTTCATGCGTCGCCTCGCGGAACGACCGGCCAACCTCATGTTCTTCATGCGCTCACTCGCCTCCAACAACTAGGCGCCGGAAACTGGTGGCAGCGGAGGCAATTCGAGGTTCTCACGGAAGGTACCTCCGACGTAGTCGGATCCCACGATTGCGCGCTTGCGCAGTTCCGGCAGCAGTCCGTTCGTGACGAAATCGCGTGTACGCGGATCCGCAAGGTCACCGAGCGTGATGACGTCGAGGACACCTGCGTCGTATCGTTCCTCGATTGCGTCCGCGAGCCGTTCCGGGGTGCCTGCCGCTGCCCAGTGGCCTGTATCCTTGGACGCGATGATCAACTCACGCAATGTCTTTCCCTGTGACGCGAGCTTGCCGAAGATCTCGACCCGGCCCCGTCGTCGATTCACCGACGACGGGTCCGGTAACAACGATTCCGGGATCGGCCGGTCGAGCGGCAATTCCGAGAAATCCACGTCACCGCCGAACATGTCGGCAAGCCTGGTGCGTCCGGCGTCGAAGTCCGTTGATTCCTCGGCCTCTCTGACCAATCGTTCGACTTCGGCTTCGGTGGCGCCGTACGTTGCGTGGAACGAGCTGAATATCAGTGGTAGTTCGTCTCCGCGCCCCAACTCTGCCGCCCGGGCGCGGATCGTCTTCGTGTAGGTGACCGCGTCCTCGAAGGTTGCGAGAGAGGTGAATACGACCTCCGCGAAGCGAGCGCCCAGTTCGATACCTCCGGCAGACTGGCCTGCCTGGAATTGGACCGGGCGACGCTGCGGCAGAGAGGGGATGTTCAACGGTCCCTGCACGGTGAAGTACTTACCTCGGTGCTCGATGGGGACCACCCTCGACGGATCGAGCACCGCAGAGCCCTCTCCCTGAATCAAGGCGCCGGGCTTCCAGCTGTCGAAGAGCGCGTTGACGACTTCGAGCGATTCGGCCGCTCGGGCGTAGCGCTCCTCCGGGCTCGGCAGGTCCAGGTCGCTGTAGTTCTCTTCTCCGAGTGAGGAAGTGACGGCATTCCATGCGGCTCGACCATTGCTGACGTGGTCCAGGGTGCCGAACAACCGTGCGAGGTTGAACGGGTGATGAAACGTCGTCGTGACTGTCGCGATGAGCCCCACATGAGTGGTGACCGCACTCAGCGCGGCAAGGAAGATCAACGGCTCCTGCGCGCCGATCGCACCCTGCGCACCGAAGCTCAGGAGATCGGCGGCAAACAGTCCGTCGATCTTGTTCGCCTCGGCCGTCTTTGCGACTTCGATCGCGGACGCGACCGTCGAAGTCGACGGGTCGATCGCGGCGTCGTAGATGCTCACCGCCCCGCTGACACCGGTCACCGTCTTGAGCGGACGCCTACGATCGGCCACCGACCGTCCTCCTAGCTTCGCGAAATCTGTTCCGAATTCACAACGCTAGACCGATCCTGGCTCCCGACAAGGTATTCGCTCAGCCTGGTTCCATCCCTGCGAACACCGCTTGGTCACGCCCCGGATTTACGGGCACGATAGGCGGCGACGTGCGCCCTGTTCCCACAGTTTCCGGTGTCGCAGTATCGCTTCGACCGATTGCGCGACAAGTCCACGAATACCGCTTCGCAGTCCGGAGCCTCGCACCATCGCAACCTCGAGAATTCGTCGGTTCGGATCAGATCGAGCACACCCATTGCCGCTTCTGCAGCCATCCGGTCCACGAGGGGCGAATCGTCAGCGGTGACGTGCAGATGCCAGCCGAGATCATCGTGCCTGGTGAGCCGCGGCCTCGCGCCCGATTCGAGAAGCAGTGAGTTCACCACCTCGACGGCGTCGTCCACTCCCGTGGCTTCCCAGAACTTTCGCAGTCGTGGACGCAGTGCACGAACCGCCGCCAATTCCTCCAGAGTGCCGTCCCGCCGGCCGGTCCAACGATCGGCGTCGAGAAACCTGGTCAGTTCCCCTGAATCCGGCAACAGTTCCTCGCCACCGCGAGCCGTGTTGACCAACGACGCGGCGAAGACGAGCGCCGATTCCGTGTCACCAGCAAAATGCACTTTGACTCCTGAGCTTTGTCAACCTAATGTCAGCATCATAATCGCTTTTACTCCTGACAGGTGCCCCCGTGAACTCTCGCAACGGTTTGATCTTTGCTCTGCTGTCCGCGGCAACGTTCGGCGTCTCGGGCCCGTTCGCGAAATCTCTCATCGAATCAGGGTGGTCCCCCGGCGGCGCGGTGTTCGCGCGCGTGGCCGGCGGCGCACTGGTGATGATGGTGATCGCGGTAGCCACCCAATGGCCTCGCCTACGACAGGTCGGCGCCCACACGCGAACCGTACTGCTGTACGGAGTGTTCGCGATTTCCGGCGTTCAACTGTGCTTCTTCAATGCTGTGCAACATCTTTCGGTCGGAGTCGCATTACTCCTCGAGTACCTTGCACCGATCATCGTCATCGGATGGGTGTGGATCACCAAAGGCGCGCGGCCGAGCGTGCAGACACTTCTCGGTGCGGCGGTTGCCTTGATCGGCGCCGCAGTGGTGATCGACGTCTTCGGATCGGCAGAGATCAGTGCCGTCGGAGTTGCGTGGGGACTGGCCGCAGCGGCATGCCTTGCAGTCTATTTCGTCATTTCCGAACGTGCGGACGGCGATCTCCAGCCTGTTGTGCTCGCGGCTTCGGGGCTGACCGTCAGCGCACTGGTCATCGGCGTACTCGGGCTCGTCGGCATCCTCCCCCTCGAGTTCTCGGCCTCGAACGCAGTCGTGGCAGAACACTCGGTGAGCGTGTGGCTGCCCGTGGCGGTCCTGGTCCTGGTCAGCACTGTCATCGCCTATCTCACCGGCATCGCCGCGATCACGCTGCTGGGACCGACCATAGGATCTCTGGTAGCACTGACCGAAGTGCTGTGCGCGGTCGTCGCCGCGTGGATCCTGGTCGGGGAATCCGTGACCGCACTCCAAGCCGTGGGTGGCGCAGCAATCATCGCGGGGTTGGTCCTCGCCCGGCTCGGCCAGAGTGCACCGAAACAGATACCGGCCGACCCGATGACAAATGTCATGGCAGAAGAATGACGGACGGACGAGGGCTCATGTCCTCGAAGCGAGCAGATTCTATGTATGACCTCAACACAGGCACGGCATTCACCACAGGCACTGCACACACTCACTGAAGGATCGGCACACGACGCCGTCCGGTTGACCGGACTTCGCAAGAGTTTCGGAACCGTCGACGCCGTCAAGGGCATCGACCTGAGCATCCGCCCCGGCGAGATCGTCGCGTTCCTCGGCCCGAACGGCGCAGGCAAGACGACAACCATCGACATGATCCTCGGACTGTCCCGACCGACGTCGGGCGACGTGAGCGTCTTCGGAATGTCACCCCGATCGGCGATCGCCCGCGGACTCGTGTCTGCAGTCATGCAGACCGGCGGGCTGCTCAAAGAACTGACGGTGGCCGAGACCGTGCAGCTGACCGCCAGCCTGTACGCCCAATCCCGTCCGGTCGACGAAGTGCTGGGGCGAGCCGGAATCCTCGACATCTCCGATCGCCTCGTCAGCAAATGCTCAGGCGGACAACAACAGCGCCTGCGGTTTGCGATGGCGTTGCTGTCGAACCCCCAATTGCTCATTCTCGACGAGCCGACCACCGGTATGGACGTCGAAGGGCGTCGGGACTTTTGGTCCGCCATCCGCGCCGACGCAGATCACGGTCGCACTGTGCTTTTTGCGACGCACTACCTCGAAGAGGCCGATGTCTACGCCGACCGCATCATCCTGGTCCGGCAGGGCACAGTCGTCGCCGACGGAACCACCGCCGAGGTCAAGGCGATGGCGTCCGGGCGCACCCTGCGCGCTCGAGTCCCCGGTATCACCGACGAACTGCTGCGAGCCATACCGAACTCGGACGCCGTCGAGGTGCGTGGTGAGTCATTGCTCGTGCACTCGGGCGACACCGATGCCGTTGCACGGTTCCTGCTGACCAACACGCAGGCTCGCGATCTCGAAATCGTCTCGCGTGGCCTCGAAGACGCATTCATCGCACTCACGTCGAACAACTCCGAAGGACAGAAGTGATGACCACTGCAATCGAAGCGAACACCTACGGAGCCGAGCGAACCGTCGTACCACTGGGCGGATTCAACACGACCTTGTTGCGACTGGAATTTCGTCGTCTGACCCGCAATCGGCGCACGATGATCTTCACACTCGTCATGCCGGTCGTCTTCTTCCTCGTCTTCGGACTCGGTCAAGGCGACGACGACCACGGGATCGGGCACGGCAATGTCGCCGCGTACATCATGATCAGCATGGCCCTGTACGGCGCGATGCTGGCCACTACGAGTGGCGGAGCGATGGTCTCGATCGAACGAGCGTCGGGATGGAGCCGGCAACTGCGCCTGACTCCACTGACGCCGGTCGCCTACATCGCCGTCAAACTGATCATGGCGATGCTGCTCGGTCTCGTCTCGATCCTTGTCGTCTACGTCGTCGGCGCGTTCACGTCTGCGCAGATGGACGGATCGCTCTGGTTCACAACAGCATTGATCGCCTGGCTGGGGTCGTCGATCTTCGCGGCCTTCGGCCTGTTCATGGGGTATCTGCTCCCCAGTGAGAACGTCATGCAGTTGCTCGGCCCCGGACTGGCCCTGCTCGCCTTCGGCGGCGGACTCTTCGTACCTCTCACCGACGGTTCCGTGTGGGCGACCATCGCACAGTTCACGCCGATGTTCGGCATCAATGCCCTCGCCCACGCACCGTTGACCGGCAATAGCATTCACTGGACCTGGATCGTCAATATCCTGGTGTGGTTCGCCATCTTCGCCGGCGGAGCGATCTGGCGGTTCCAACGAGATACGGAGCGTGTGTAGTTGTCGCAAACGACTGACCGAAACGATTCCGTCGCGCTGCCGCGGCGGAATCGTTTCGGTGTTCTCTTCGCGGCGGTCTGGATGGTATTTCTCGGCGGACCGCTGATCGAGGGATGGAATCTGCGCGACGAAGTGCGCGGCTGGACGGGGATTCTCGCGACGATCACCTTCAGTGCGCTCTACCTGTACACGTTCGCCACAACTCAGCAGCGGCGCCGAATGACAATGACTCGGCCGAAAATTCGCGAAGCTGCACTGGCTCTGGCCGCTCTGACCGTGTTGGCCGCCGTGATGATCGTCAGCGTCGGGCCGACGGGTTTGGCAGCCGCACCGTATCTCGCGGTGACAGCGGTGACGCTGCTGCCGACCGTCGCGGGCGGCATTCTCGCCTTGGTGTTTGCAGCCTCCGTGGAGATAGTCAGCCTCTCGTCCGGGTGGGGTAATTACTCCGGGCTCTCCCTCGGAGTCTGCGCGGCCGCATTCGCGACCTGGGGCATCATGTCCCTGATCAGCCGCAACTTCGCCATGCTCCACGAACGCGAAGAGCAGGAGCAGCGGGCAATCATGGAAGAGCGAACGAGGATGGCGCGCGATCTGCACGACATCCTCGGGCACTCGCTGACCGTCATCACGATCAAAGCCGAACTGGCCAACCGCCTACTGGACGTCGACATAGAACGTGCGCGCAGCGAACTCGACGATCTCGAAAGACTCTCTCGAGACGCGCTTGCGGACGTCCGCTCGGCCGTCGAAGGATTTCGTGGAATTTCACTTCCCGTCGAGATAGCCCGTGCGCGAGAGGCATTGCGTGCGGCAGGTATCCAGGACGACGTGCCGAGCAGTACCGACATGGTCCCCACTCGCCTCCGAGAACTCTTCGCATGGACGATCCGTGAGGGCGTCACCAACGTGGTTCGGCACAGCGGAGCAACACACTGTCGGATCACGGTCGACGAAAGAAGCGCGTCTGTCGTCGACGACGGACGAGGGGCCGGGTCGACGTCTTCCGGCAACGGTCTGATCGGATTGCGTGAGCGGGCCGGCGCGTCGGGCGCACGAGTGGTCATCACTCATCCCGAACCGCAAGGGTTTGCACTTCAGGTCGTCGAACAGGAGAAAGTGTGAGCAACCAGGGCGATCGAGCAACCATACGGCTGCTCTTGGCGGACGACCAGGCGCTCGTGCGAGGAGCTTTGGCCGCGCTACTCGATCTGGAATCCGATCTGTCCGTGGTGGCCGAGGTCGGCCGCGGTGACGAGGTGGTGGCTGCCGTACTCGAGCACCGTCCGGACGTCGCGCTTCTCGACGTCGAGATGCCCGGTATGGACGGTATCGCCGCGACAGCGGCCCTTCGCGAAGCAGCACCCGAGACCCGGGTTCTGATCGTCACCACGTTCGGGCGCCCAGGATTTCTCCGTAAAGCCCTTCACGCGGGGGCCGGCGGGTTCGTCGTCAAGGACACACCTGCCAGGCAGCTTGCCGACGCGGTCAGGCGTGTTCATGCCGGACTGCGCGTCGTCGATCCCACCCTTGCGGCTGACAGCCTCGTCAGCGGCGAGTCGCCCCTGACGGAGCGTGAGACCCAAGTACTGCGCGCTGCTCACGACGGCGCACCCGTGGCGGCCATCGCAGGGGCGCTGTTCTTGTCCGCAGGGACAGTTCGAAACCACCTGTCGTCCGCAATGGGTAAGACGGGTGCCACGACCCGCGCCGAAGCCGTGAGAATCGCCGAGTCGAACGGCTGGCTCTGATTCGCACATGACCGAATCCGCTTCGCCGGCAAATAGTCCGCCCTTCGATTCTTGATGACGAATTGTCCAGATCACTCAAAGTAGGGACCTTCTACCCTAGGGATTTTCCCTGCAAACGACCCCCTTCGTGAGAATCCAAAACAGCTAGTCGTTCGATAACTGGCTATGATGCAGTTAATTGAATCGACGGAGCCTGTGCGTAACGGAGGAAGGGACGTCTCATGTCGAACCAGTTCAACGATCGCTTGAACTCGCTGTTCGAGACTGCCGACTTTCACGTCACCAACGCGATGGTCGTTCGCGGCATGACCGAGTTCGGTTGCCGCATCTCGACGCCGTACCTGTCGCAACTACGCACCGGCGTCCGAACCAACCCGTCACCCGAAGTGGTCGCTGCCCTCGCCCACTTCTTCAACGTCCATCCGGACTACTTCTACGCCCCGTCCGACCACACTCCACCGACCGTCTCCGGTGGCGAAGCAGACCTCTCACTTCTCGAACAGCTGCACAACGTGCGCCTGCGAAACCTCACTGCTCGGGTCGTCGATCTCTCACCGTCTTCGCAGGATCTGCTTGTGGAAATGGCGGAGAATCTACGTTCCTCCGAGAATCTTCCGCGCGTACCACCGGACTCGAATTCCTACATGTCACGCGCGTAGCGCCCTTCGCCGACTCTCCTTGACTGCGCAGGGAGGGTTGGCCTTATGCTGATCGATGCAGCTGGTTCGCCCGGCACGGTCATGAGGAGCCCCGAAGACCGTTCCCGGCGTCGAAGCCCCGTCAGCGCAAGCTGCCGGAGTGAGAGGGAACCCGGTGAAAATCCGGGACTGTCCCGCAGCGGTAAGCAGGAACGACCGCCGTTTATGTGCACTGGGCATCCGCCTGGGAAGCGACGGCCAGTAGGTTCGATCCAACTCGATCGAGTGCCCGCGAGTCCGAAGACCTGCCGACTGTGTCGGGCACGCCGTGCCCGACGGTCCACCGCCTCGTGGAATGGGCGTGTAGATCTCCATCGGACCTCGTGCGTGGTTCGGGCAGTGCTGCCCGCCGAAGCTCGGGGTCTCGTGAGGTGTACCCGTCTGCCGGCAGTGGCCATCAGTGCATTGGCAATCTGGAGAAACTCCGTGACAACGACATTCACTTCGACCGTGCTGGGCTCACCGCGCATCGGTCCTCATCGAGAACTCAAGCGGGCAACCGAAAGCTACTGGGCGGGGCGCATCGACGCCGACGCCTTGCAGAGCGTCGCCCGTGACCTCCGTCGGCAGGGCTTGGCCGACCTCCGTGACCTGGGCCTCGACTCGATCCCGGTCAACACCTTCTCCTTCTACGATCAAATGCTCGACACCGCAGTTCTTCTCGGAGCACTTCCCGATCGTGTCGCATCGGTCGCCGATCCGTTGGACCGCTACTTTGCAGCTGCCCGTGGGACGGACACCATCGCGCCGCTCGAAATGACGAAGTGGTTCGACACCAATTACCACTACCTGGTGCCGGAGATCTCGCCGTCCACCACGTTCGCACTCGACCCGTCCAAGGTCTTGTCCGAACTCGCAGAAGCACTTTCCGACGGCATCGCAGCCCGCCCGGTCGTCATCGGACCGGTCACCTTCCTGTTGCTTTCGAAGCCTGTCGGCACTGACGAGCCTCTGCTCTCGCGGCTCGACGAACTGCTTCCCCTCTACGCGGATCTACTCGGTCGGCTCGCGAAGGCCGGCGCGGAGTGGATTCAGCTCGACGAACCGGCTCTCGTAGGTGATCGCACCGACGAGGAAATCGAAGCGGCACGCGCTGCGTACGAACAGCTTTCGGCACTGACCGAGCGGCCGTCGATCCTGTTGGCGTCGTACTTCGGTTCGCTGCGTGACGCGCTGCCCGCACTCGTGTCCACCGGTGTCGAAGGATTTGCCGTCGATCTGGTGGCCGGTCAGGATTCGATCGGCTCCGTCCCCGAACTCGCCCGCAAACTGGTCGTCGCCGGTGTGGTCGACGGACGAAACATCTGGCGGTCGGATCTGGATTCGGCACTGAGCACGTTGGGTGCTCTGTTGGGCAGCGTGGATACTCTTGCCGTCTCCACATCGTGCTCCCTGCTGCACGTTCCGTACACTCTCGACGCAGAAGCCGATGTCGACAAGGCCCTGCGCTCGTGGCTCGCGTTCGGCACCGAGAAGGTCAAGGAAGTGGTCACTCTCGCAACCGCTCTCACGCAGGGACGAGAGTCGGTGGAGGACGAGTTCGCGCTGGCACGAGCTGCCGCGTCGACCCGCAAGGACGATCGCAGACTCAATGACGCGAGCATTCGAGGCCGGCTGGACGCCGTACTGGGCTCGGCGACCGGTCGCGCGCCCGCCGCCGAGCGCCGCGCTGCCCAGGACGAGTTGCTGTCTCTGCCACCGCTGCCCACGACGACTATCGGCTCGTACCCACAAACGTCGAAGATCCGTATCGCTCGCGCGGCGCTGCGCAAGGGCGAGATCGACGAAGCCGAGTACGTCGACCGCATGCGCGCCGAGATCGCCGAAGTTGTTGCACTCCAGGAAAAATTGGACCTCGACGTACTCGTTCACGGCGAACCGGAACGCAACGACATGGTGCAGTACTTCGCGGAGCAGTTGGACGGGTTCTTCGCCACCGCCAACGGATGGGTCCAGTCGTACGGTACCCGCTGCGTGCGTCCGCCGATTCTGTACGGCGACGTCTCACGTCCGAAGCAGATGACCGTCGACTGGATCACGTACGCTCAGTCGCTGACAGACAAGCCGGTCAAGGGCATGCTCACCGGGCCCGTCACCATTCTGGCCTGGTCGTTCGTCCGCGACGACCAACCGCTCGCCGACTCGGCAAATCAAGTCGCACTGGCGATTCGAGACGAGACGGTCGATCTGCAGGCCGCCGGTATCGGAATCATCCAGGTCGACGAACCGGCACTGCGTGAGCTACTTCCACTGCGCGCTGCGGCCCAGCCCGCCTACCTGGACTGGTCGGTCGGCGCCTTCCGGCTGGCCACCTCGGGCGTCGCGGATTCCACCGCCATCCACACTCACCTGTGCTACTCCGAGTTCGGAGCGGTGATCGGTGCCATCGCCGGTCTCGACGCGGACGTCACGTCCATCGAGGCTGCGCGATCACACATGGAGGTGCTCGACGATCTCAGTTCGGTCGGGTTCGACCTCGGCGTCGGTCCGGGTGTCTACGACATCCACTCGCCACGCGTGCCGAGCGTCGACGAGATCGCGGAGTCGCTACGCGAAGCACTCAAAGCTGTTCCGGTCGAACGATTGTGGGTCAATCCGGACTGCGGATTGAAGACACGGGGGCCGATCGAGGTCGAAGCGTCGCTGCGTAACCTCGTCGAAGCCGCGAAGGTGGTACGAGCGGAGCTTTAGGGGCAAGCCCCTGTGCGCCTTTCTGGTGGTGGCACTATCGGAAAGGCGCACAGGGGGTCATGCCGTATGGCCGATCGGTCTCGAAGCATCGAAACGTAGGCTTCCGGATCTCTCCCTTTCCTGCTACCTTGCCTTACTAGACAGTGACCTAAGGAGAGGCCTTACAACCGCGAAAGCGACGACCCAGGCCCGGGTTCACGTCGAAGGAGTTCACCCACGTGGACACGGTTTCGACCGATGTCCGCCATTCCACGGTCGAGTACGCCTCTGGCTTACACCTCGACATAGTCCGACCGAAGGACCCACCGCAGGCGTTGCCTGCGATCGTGTGGATCCACGGCGGTGGATGGCGGCTACAAGACCGCACGGCCTGCCCAGACCTCGCGAAGCATTTCGCCGCCGAGGGATACGTGATGGTCAGCATCGACTACCGGTTGGCACCGGACATCGTTCACCCCGGTCAATTGCTCGACGTTCGGCGCGCAGTGCGCTGGCTGCGCAGCAATGCCGCCGAACATCGCGTGGATCCGGATCGAATTGGACTCTGGGGATCGTCGGCCGGAGGGCACCTCGCAGCGCTTGCCGGCATCCATTCCTCGACCCTTCGGCTGGAACACGAAGAGGCCTCATCCGTCAGCTCAGCAGTCCAGGCCGTCGTCGACGGTTACGGCCCAGCAGATCTTCCTGCCCTGGTGAATCTTTCGTCGCCGATCTCCGAAGCCGAACAAGTATCGCCCGAGGCATCACTGTTGGGTGGACCGATTCGAGACAACCTCGCCGCCGCACGCGACGCGAGTCCGGCACTCGTAGCCAAGGGCGGCACGCCCCCGTTCCTGGTCATGCACGGGATCGAGGACACGATGGTTCCACACCACCAAAGCGTCAGCCTGTACGACTCGCTCGCCGCCTACGGAAACGACGTGATCCTTTATCTCGTGGACGGTTTCGGCCACGGCTTCTTCAACCCGGGCAACGTGCTGGAGCTGGGTCCTGGGCTCAGTCTCGATCAGGGGCACCTCGAGCGTGATCCGTCCGCGTCCGCAACAGTCCGAGCCTCCACCGACCGCGGGAGACGGTTCGTCGAACGCCACCCATGCGCGTCGTTCGCGACTATCGAAGCCTTTTTCTCTCGAACGCTGAAAGCAGGTGCGTCCCTCTCATGACCACATTCGACATTCCGAGTTTGGACGAGGTCCACTCCACCGTTCCCGAATCGGATTCTCTACCAGGGCGTTGCGTGCCTTACCACCTGTCCGCCGGTGAAGGCGAGCGATACCAACTAGGCGGTCAACTCCTCACAGTCATCGCCCGCCCGCAAGATACCGGTGGACAGTTCGGCGCCGCCTACGTCTACGGCGGCGCAGGTGTCGAGACGCCGTTCGTCGAGCACTCCGACGAATTCCGTTTCCTGTACGTCACCGACGGTCGACTCCAAGTCTGGCTTCCGGGCGAAACCAACATCCTCGTAGCGGGAGACGCCGTGTCGATCCCACCCGGCACGCCGTACGCGTACCGCATGCTCGCGCATCGCACGCGATTCCTGAGTTGGCTCACTGTCGGTGACGGACACAGTTGGGGCGCAGAATCGGGCACCGCCACGCAGTCGCACGTATTCGACATCAGCGCTGACCAGAATGTTTCAGACGCGCGTCAGTCCGAACTTGCAGCGCAGTACGGAATTCGAGTTCTCGACCTGGAGAAGAAGGATCTTCCCTCGTCGTCGGGATCGATTTTGCCCCAGTCCAATTCCGCCTACGTCCTGCGAGCCGGCGAAGGTGACCGATGGGCGAGCATGGACCAACTCAACACTTATCTCGCACGCTCCCGAAACACGGATTCGACGTACTTCGCGATGCACACCAGCGGCGGCAAGAGTCCATACATTCCGTTGCATTTCCACCGTCAGCACACCGAGAACTTCTTCTGCCTCGAGGGCCGGATTCTGTTGCACGCGAACGGTAAGGAAATCCTTCTGACCAAAGGCGACTTCCTTCACGCACCTGCAGGCACCGTGCACAGTTTCTCGTTCGCCGGCCACAGCACCCAGATGCTCGGACTCCTGACCACCGGTGTGTTCGAGAAGTTCTTCGAATACATGAACCGCCCGACCGAGGCTCACGTCCACGTCGAAGGAGGCGACATGACCTTCCCTGGTGAAGGATTCGGGCGCGCTCGTGCCGAACTGGACCTGGAGGTCGTCGGGCCGCCCCCAACTCCCGGCGGATGAAGCGATCTGCGCTCACCTCCGATGACCATTCCCTGAACTAAGAGAGCGTGCCCGCCGAACGAGAGCTGAGAAAGTCGCCGACGGTGGTCACCGGCGCTCTGAGCATCCCCGCGCAAGCATCGATGAGGAAGTAGGCCAACCCGGTCCAGTTGGGCTCGATGGTGTCCTGCTCGAGGCGTGCCTCGTATTCGGCGCAGACGTCGGTGACCATTCGTCCCATGATCCAAGATCGACCGACGAGCACGGGCGCAGGAATATCCGAGAGGAGACCCATCGCCCGCTGAAACACTTCGTCGACCAGCGGATCCGACAGCATGGCAATGAGTTCGATGCCCGACGGCGCCGCCTTCAGTTGTTGTACGAGCCGTGCACGCCAGCTCGGACGAGGCAAGGACGCCAGTTGGTCGGTCCACGGGAGTATGAGGCAGCCCAACAGATCTCGGAGATCCGGGTCTTCGCCGAGTAGATCGGCGAGTTCACGGCGTCGGCGACGGGTGTCGTCGGTATGACGCTCGATCAACGCCCGAATGAGCTCGTCACGTCCGCCGAAGTGATAGGTCACAGCGGAGTGATTGGCACTACCAGTGCGCTCGGCGATGTGCCGGTTGGAGACCGCATCAACCCCTTCCCTGGCAAAGAGCTCCTCAGCTGCGTCCAGCAAGGCTTTCTTCACCCGGTCACCATGTTGTCCCATGCCTACTCCTCGTCGACTTCGTCTGCCGGGGTCGTTCGATACGCCTTCTCACAGATAGGGCAGACATCACTACCCTGCCTGTTTGAATTTTAAGACATGCGGCGTAACTTTATTTAAGACAGGACGCGTAATTCTGTTGGACGACGGTGGGCGTGTCCCATCGGCCCAACCGTGGATCCGCCCTGCCTGTCGCGACCGGATCGAGCAACACCTGCCCAGAGTTCGAGGAGTTCCACAATGCCCACCACTGCTTCTCCCGATACCGAAAGTCCGCCAGAGGGGAACGCCGTGGCCGAAGCCGCCGCTCGCGCCCGAAAGGAGCAGATCGGCCGGTACGTGGCGATGATCTTGCTGCCCTTCTTGATGGTCGGAATGATGATCACCGGCTACTTGGTTGCGATGCACGCACCTGCCCCGAACAACATGCCTGTCGCAGTTGCCGGACAGACACAGCAGGCCGAACAATTTGCGGCAGCACTCGAAGCGTCCGATCCGTCGGCCGTGGACGTCCGGATCGTCGCCACTGACGAGGAGGCACGCCAACTCCTCCTCGACCGCGAGGTGTCCGGCGTCGTATCGCTGCACGCTACGGACCCCAACGCGACGGTTTACACCGCAAGTGCGGCCGGAGCTGCTCAGGTTTCCACGGTCACCGGACTGCTCGCTCCCCAGGTCCTTGCGCAAGGCGGCGATCTGACCGTCGAAGATCTCGCACCACTGCCGGCCCACGACCCTGCGGGCTTGGCCGCGATGTTCATGGCCACCGCTCTGATGCTTGCCGGTTACATGCCCCTGAGTATTACGCTGTCCAACTCGCCCGAGCTGTTGCGATTCCGCCGAGTCGTACCACTTCTCGCCGGATGGTCAGCGCTGATCGCAGCACTGGTGTGGTTGGTCGCGGGTCCGATCCTCGGCGCGGTCGAGGGGCATACAGCAGCAATCCTCGGGATCTCCTGGCTCGCCGTATTCGCTGTCGGTTCCGTGCAGTTGCTCCTCACCCGGATATTCGGCCCGTTGGCAGTGCTGGTCGGCATGTTGTTCGTGATGGTGCTCGGCGTCCCGGCATCCAACATGGGCATGTCGGTGTTCACGATGCCGTCGATCTACGCAACGTTGCACAGCTTTCTGCCTACCGCAGCCGCCGGCGAGGCCCTGCGCTCGGTGCTCTACTTCGGCGGCGACGGACTCGGCTCCCATCTGCTGGTCCTGGCCCTCGGCGCAGCGATTGCACTACTCGCAACACTGGGCATCGACGCGCTGAAACGACGCCGCAACCCCGAGGCTGGTACTCCCGAGATCTCGATGGCATCGCTGACCGCACGGCCGCGACCAGCCAGCAACAAGGTTCGCTACGCCACCTTGGCGTTCTTCCCCTTCGCCATGGTCACGCTCATGCTTTCGGTCATGCTCGGTTCGATGTACCAGCCTGCTCCCCGGGACATGCCGGTCTCGGTGGTCGCGGCCACCACGGAACAGGCAGAACAAGCTGTCGCCGGCCTCGAACAGAACTTGGGCGGACTGTTCGATCTGCAGGCAGTCGGATCAGTGGACGAAGCCCGCAGCCTCGTTCAGGACCGCACAGTCACCGCCGCCTACGTCCTACCTTCGGCAGAGTCGCCCACCTCGACACTGATCACCAGTCAAGCCGCCGGAACGAGCCAACAGCAAGCAGTGCAATCGGTCTTCAAACAGGTCTCTGCCGGCCAGCACGTACAACTGACGACAGAAGATCTCGCACCGCTCGCCGACTCGGATTCCAGCGGCACGGTCAGCATGTACTTGGCGATGGGCTGGATCATGTCCGGCTTCATGATCATTGTCGTCGGCAGCAGCGCAGCGCCGGCAGTGATGAAATTGCGGACGCTTGTTCCCGTTCTCGCAGGATGGTCGGTGTTCATGTCGGCCGTGATCTGGCTGATCGCCGGTCCCCTCGTCGGCACGATCGACGGTCACTTCTGGCAGCTTTTCGGCACCGGCATCATCGCGATCTTCAGTACCGCGTTGTTCACCACCGTGCTGGTTCGACTACTCGGACTCCTCGCAGTCATCCCGGCGGTCGGAGTTCTCATGTTTCTCGGAATACCGGCTTCGGGCGCCGCGATGTCGATCTACATGGAACCCGGGATCTTCCGCGTCCTACACGACGTACTGCCGATGCCCGCAGCTGTGGAGTCCGTCCGATCGATCCTGTACTTCGGTGCGGACACGGTCGGTAGTCAGCTGATGACCTTCGGAATCTGGGGAGCCATCTCCCTGCTGTGCGTGTTGCTCATCGACAAAGCTCGCGCCGACAAGGCTCGCCCCGCAGAAGCAACGGAACGTCCGTCGGATTCCGAATTCGCCACGGCATGAGAGCCGGAACTCCCTGAAGGACAGGGATTCACGCCTGATAGCGCGAGCAAGAACGCTGCGACTGTCGGGGATCTGGACTGCGCGCTCCGACCAGGTCCTCGACAGGCGTGAGAAACAAAAGATCGGACCACCAGGAATGCCGCGGAACAAATGCTGCAACGATCGCAGGCAGCCGAGCCGTCGAAGTGGCCTTCGGTGACTTCGCCTCGATGTGAGGGCGGGTAATGGGTGTTACCGGAATATCTACTCCTCGACAACTGCTGGGACCCTTGTGGTTTCGATCTCTGCAGGAGCAAGTTCGAGGGCGCGGACGAGAAGCGACAACACAGTTGGCGCTGATTACGGTGCTCTACCTGGGCTATCGCGCCGGACGGATCTTTGCCGCCGGCCAGGAATCACGAGCATTCTCCAACGCCCACGCTCTCGTGGACTTCGAGCGCGGAATGCATTTACCGAACGAAGCGTCACTGAATGCCTTCCTCACGCATTCCGATACCCTCGCGAGATTTGCGAACGGATACTACGCGAGCGTGCACTTCCCTTTTGCAATTGCCACACTGCTGTGGTTGTGGGTATATCGCGCGCAGTACTACACATGGGTCCGAAATGTCATGGCTGCCTTGACCGCAACGGCGGTTGTGATCCACGTGCTGGTCCCGCTTGCACCCCCGCGAATGCTGCCCGATCTCGGTTTCGTCGACCTCGCCACCCGATACGGGCAATCGGTCTACGGACCTCCAGACACAGATACCCTCTCGAACCAGTTCGCCGCGATGCCGTCGCTGCACATTGGATGGGCGCTGTTGCTGTCCATCGCACTGTTCCTGGCAATACGGTCTCGATGGCGTTGGGCCGTTCTCGCCCACCCGGTTGTGACCACATTTGTGGTGATCGCCACCGCAAATCACTATTGGTTGGACGGATTGGTCGCGACCCTCATCATGGTCATAGCGATGGCTTTCCTGACTTCCACCTTTCCTCGTCGCAACAGAGCCGATACCACGGGAGGGAGATGACGCCACTGAATTTGCTGTCACACAGTGCTGTTCACAGCGACACCAGAAGGGGAACAGTGGTCAGCTCAACCACGTATTGCCGAAGAGCAGAATCCCGTCCGCACTCGGGGTCACTCCGTGGACGTTCTCGCGCCACGGGATGAAGACCTTGCCGGAGTTGACCACGGCCACCGGCGCCGTCTCGTTGACCACTGTCTGAATATCGTCGATGACGGCTCGCCGTTCACCCTCGCCCGACGCTGTTTGCAGCTTGCCGAGCAACTCGTCCATCCGAGCGTTCTTGTAGCCGAGGATGTTCGACGGAGATTCGCTGAACAGATTGCCGTACATGCGCACGAAGGGTGACTCTTCCAGCACGTTGAACGCGAAGTAGGACACGTCGTAGTCGTGTTTTGCATACAGCATGGAAATCAAATCGTTGATGCTGGTCGCGTAGGTGATGTCGACCGTGAAACCCACTGCCTGCAAGAGCGACTGAAACGTCAGCGCGCTGCGTTGCGTCGCCGGATCGTTCATTCCGACGTATGTCAGTTTTCCGTCGTAGCCGTCGGCCTTCGCCTCGGCCAGATACTTCTTCGCGGCCTCGGGATCGAAGCCGTTTCCGGCCACCGAACCGTGCCACTGCGACCACGACGCGAACATGTCGGTGCCGGGTTCACCGAAGCCGCCTTGAACTCGCTCGTTGAACGTAGTCGGGTCCACCGCAGCGACAATCGCCTTACGCACACGCTCGTCTTTCGCTGCCCGATCGTCGCGCTGATTGATTGCCAGCACTCCGGCCATGCTGGCCGAGTACACGAATCCGGGATCGCCGGCTTCGAAAGCCTCGTGAATGAAATCGGGTGACTTCAAATAAGCAACCTGAATTCCGTCGGTGTGCAAGCCCTCGAGTTTGCTCTTTTCGTTGACGATTGCGGGGAAGCGCAACTTCTCGAGGTACGGCGCACCGTCCCAGTACGTCGGACGGGCCGTGAGCACCAATTCGTCCTGGGAAGCGAACTTCTCGACTGTGAACGGACCCGCTCCGACCGGGGTGAACGTACCGGTGGCCATCGACGAAGGTGCGACGATCATGCCGGGACCGGTGGTGAACATGATCGGGAACTCGTCCCACGGCTGCGCCAATGTGAAGACAACCGTACTCGGATCCGATGAATTCATCTCACGCACAGCGGTCTTCCACACCAGCGCGTGAGTACCCTTCTTCTGTAGATAGTGATCGATGCTCCACACGACTGCAGCGCTGTCCATCGGCGTGCCGTCACTGAAGGTGACACCGTCACGCAACTTCAATGTCCACACCGTGTTGTCGTCATTGGCCGACAAGGACTGTGCCAAGTGCGGAACATATTCGCCCGCCGCGGTATCGAATCGCATCAGAAGGTCGTAGATGGCTGCCATTTCGCTACCACCGGTAGCGCCGCCGTCCTGACGGTCAGCCGGATCGAGACTGCTGATCCCGTTGTACGTGGCAAACGACACCGTGCCACCCGAGCGTGGCTCTCCCCCGTCGTTCTGGTCACCGACAACTCCGACCGTCACGTCCGATGCATCCGTCGTCGTACCTTGGCTGCTACCCGCGCACCCGGTCACCACCAGTGTCGCCGACGCCAGGACAACCATCCAGATTCGAGCGCGAGCTCGGCACGAGCGCTTCATTGCGACTCACTTTCACAGTTCACGGACGCGTCGATCCTTGAAACCGACACCCGACAGATTTGTAAGTGAATTCTAGGTAAGGAGCAATCCTGCGTCCTTGTTTTCGCAAAGCTGAAGCGATAATTCGAATCTGGGTCAACAGAAACAAGACACGAATTCTAGAACGTTCTGAATTGGATCCGTCGACATCTCGACATGCGCCGCACCCAGAGGAAACTCGTTGCCACTCGCGCCACGACGGCTCAGGGCTGCCGCCGAATTGCCGGGTTTCCGAGTTTCGCGAGAACATCTACAATCTAGTACACGCATTTATCAACCATGAGCCACGCTAGGGTTAGGCCATGAATGACCGAACAACCGATGACCAACCAACCGTCGGCGAGCTCAACTTCTGGTCGTTCATCGAACTGGCCAACAAACGACTGGCCACCGAACACGGCTTTCGCGACCAGCTGGCCACCGAGGTGCTCTTGACGCTCAATCGGGCCTCGAACGTGGTCACCTACGATCTCGAGTCGTCGATCCACCGCCCTCGCGGCTGGTCATGGTCGTCGTTCCGACTGTTGTTCGTCACCTGGCTGGCCGGTCCGATCGAGCCGAAGGCTGCCGCCGAACTCACCGGGATGAGCCGGGCCGCCGTCTCCAATCTGTCCAAGTCGCTACTGGCAGATGGGCTGATCGATCGCCGTCCCACCGAGAACGACGGACGCTCAGTCCAGCTGTACCTGACCGACAAAGGCCGAGAAGCCATGGTCGAAGCGTTTCGCGAGCAGAACGAACGCGAACACGCCTGGGTCAGCGTCCTGAGCGAGGCCGAACAGCGCATCCTTGTCATGCTCCTGGACAAACTGATCACCAACCGCAGCCAGTTCGACGTACGCGGACGTAACTGACATAGACCCGAACCCCCTTGGAGGGTTGCGCCCATCACATCATTTTAGTTAATGTATTTACTATCTGGTGGAGGTGAGCCAGGCAGAACAGCACAGAAGGAGCCCCGTCATGGCGTTCTATCGACAACTCGGCAACATCCCACCGAAGCGTCACACCCAACACCGTGACGAGTCCGGCAACCTCTACTACGAAGAGCTGATGGGCGAGGAAGGTTTCTCCTCGGATTCTTCGTTGCTCTACCACCGCGAGATCCCGTCGGCCATCGTCGACGCAACAGTCTGGGAACTGCGCGATCAGAGCACAACGCCCAACCATCCCCTCAAACCGCGCCATCTGAAACTCCACACACTGTTTCCCGAAAGCACCTGGAACGAGACCGACGTGGTAACGGGCCGTCGTCTCGTCCTCGGCAATGCCGACGTACGACTGTCCTACGTCGTTGCGGCAGCGCCATCTCCCCTGTACCGCAACGCAATCGGCGACGAGATGGTCTACATCGAATCTGGCGAGGCGACCGTCGAGACTGTCTTCGGCACACTCGAGGCCCGTGAAGGTGATTACGTCCTGATCCCGATGTCCACAACGCATCGATGGATCCCCAAGGGTGACAAACCACTTCGTGCCTACACCATCGAAGCGAACAGTCACATCGTCCCGCCCAAGCGCTATCTTTCCCGCTTCGGCCAGCTGCTCGAGAACGCACCGTTCTGTGAACGAGACCTGCACGGACCGACCGCGCCCATGATCGCCGAAGGCACCGACATCGAGGTACTGGTCAAGCACCGTACGTCGGCGGGCATCGTCGGCACCCGAATGGTTTATCCCACGCACCCTTTCGACGTCGTCGGTTGGGACGGATGCCTGTACCCGTACACCTTCAACATCTCGGACTACGAGCCGATCACGGGCCGTGTTCACCAGCCGCCGCCGGCGCACCAGGCCTTCGAGGGGAACAACTTCGTGATCTGCAACTTCGTGCCTCGCAAGGTCGACTACCACCCCCTGTCGATCCCGGTGCCGTACTACCACTCCAACGTCGACTCCGACGAGATCATGTTCTACTGCGGCGGTGATTACGAGGCCCGTAAGGGTTCCGGCATCGGGCAGGGTTCGATCTCGATTCATCCCGGTGGCCACGCCCACGGCCCACAACCCGGCGCGTACGAGCGAAGCATCGGCGCCGAGTTCTTCGACGAGTTGGCCGTGATGGTCGATACGTTCCGGCCGCTCGAATTGGGAGAGGGAGCCTTGGCGTGCGCAGACGGAGCCTACGCGTGGAGTTGGGCGGGGCGGGGGCCGCAGCAATGACAATCGTCTCTCCCCTCCTGAGCGGCCTGTGCGACGACGCAGCACTCTTCCCACCCGGCAATGCCCCTCTGGCCGAAGCAGTTCCGTCCCACGCCGCCTACCTGCAGGCAGATTACGACGCACTGGTGGGGCCCTTCGTCTTCCCCGCGCCTCGACTGAGCGAACTGGCTGAGTACGTCTCAGCGGACAGCCCAGTGACGCTGAGCCTGACCGTGCCGGCCGGTCCAGCCGATACCGCGGCCGCGCTGTCGAACGCGCTCGCCATCCCCGGCGTTCGCGTCGCCGCCGTCGAAGTGGGAATTCCTGACGGGCTGGAGACCGATGCCGCGTTCGCGGAGCTCGCCCGTGTCCATGCCGCTCATCCCGACGTCGCTATTTTTGTCGAGGTGCCCCGAGGCGGCCGGCGCGCCGACTATCTCACGGCTCTCGAAACCGCAGGGTATTCCGCGAAGTTTCGCACCGGAGGCATTGTCGCCGAGGCGTACCCGAACGAGGACGAACTCGCCGATGCGCTGATTTCCGTCGTCCGAGCGAATATCCCGTTCAAGGCGACTGCGGGACTGCACCACGGTGTGCGCAACACCGATCCCGAGACGGGCTTCGAACAGCACGGCTTCCTCAACATCATGGTGGCCGTCGACGCTGCGAGGCGGGGCGCCGATCGTTCTGAAGTTGTTGCTGCACTGGCGCAGCGCGATGGCGAGTCGATCGCACGGGCACTGGCCGACCTGACCGAAGACGAGGCAGGCGAGGTGCGTCGCCGATTCCTCTCGTTCGGTACCTGCAGCATCTCGGACCCTCTGACCGAGCTGGAAGGCCTCGGATTGATCGTCCGCTCCGACAAAACCGAAGGAACTCTCGTATGACCGTCACGATCATCGACATTCCCGCCGACTCACTGTTCGGTCTCGACAATCTGCCGTACGGGGTCTTCTCCCCCGCAGGCGGGTCACCGCGCGTCGGTGTGCGGGTCGCCGACTCGGTCGTCGATCTCGCAGCGACACTGGGTGATTCCGCCTTCGCCGAACCGACCCTGAATGCATTCATGGCTCAAGGCCGAGATCAGTGGGTTTCGGTGCGGAACCGGATCACGGAGCTCGTGACCGGCGAAATAGACTCGGATGCCGTGTTTTCCGTCGACTCGGTGACCCTGCACTTGCCGATCGCCGTGGCCGACTACGTCGACTTCTACGCCTCGGAGAATCACGCAACCAACCTCGGACGGTTGTTCCGCCCGGACGCCGCCCCCTTGATGCCGAACTGGAAGCATCTTCCCGTCGGATACCACGGGCGCTCGAGCACCGTCGTCGTCTCCGGCACCGACATCGTTCGTCCCTGCGGACAGCGGAAGGCACCCGATCAGGAAAGCCCGGACTTCGGACCTTCGCGTCGCCTCGACATCGAAGCCGAGATGGGATTCATCGTCGGAACTCCCTCGAAGATGGGCGATTCCATCACCCCGGACGAATTTGCCGAGCACGTCTTCGGCGCCGTCGTCGTGAACGACTGGTCTGCCCGAGACATCCAGGCGTGGGAGTACGTGCCCCTCGGTCCGAATCTGGGGAAGAGTTTCGCGACGTCCATCTCTCCGTGGGTTGTTCCGTTGCTCGCGCTCGAAGCAGCCCGAATCGACACTCCGGTGCAGGATCCCGAACCGCTTTCCTACCTGCGCGGTGAAGAGAAGTGGGGCCTGGACATCGATCTGGCCGTGGAGTGGAACGGCCACGTCGTTTCGCGACCTCCGTACGCCCAGATGTACTGGTCGCCCGCGCAGATGCTCGCGCACACCACCATCAACGGCGCAGCGGCGAGCACGGGCGATCTCTTTGCGTCCGGAACGATTTCCGGGCCGGACAAGGATCAGCGCGGCGCCTTCATCGAACTGACCTGGGGCGGAAAAGAACCCGTTGCAGTTGGCTCCGAGACTCGCACGTTCCTCGAGGACGGCGACACCATCTCCATCTCGGCCACCGCTCCCGGGGTCGGCGGTTCACGCATCGGCTTCGGCGATGTTCACGCGCGGATCCTGCCTGCAACACAAACTGGAAGATAACGATTGACAACTGTTTGATTCACGCTGATCTGATGTCCGGAATTCCTTGCCTCACGATTCTCCGAAGATAAGCTGGACTAACCATCCAGAGCGATCGAGAGTCCTGGCTCCCTGACGTCGCAGCAACCCCCTCTACTGAGGTGCGGGTGCTTTCCGCCAGGTCCGATGGAGGACTCGTGCCAGGCGATCGACCCCGTACCTCGGTGGGGACACCTGCTGTCATCGTGATCGTGGGCGGTGGTCCCCGTGGTACCGGTGTACTCGAACGGATCCTCGCTCACGAATCGGTGAACACTGACCCCGCACCGATCGACATTCACGTCGTCGACCCGTATCCGGCAGGCGCCGGCCGCATTTGGCGAGGCAGCCAGGCGCCGCTCCTGTGGATGAATTCGACAACCGCTGACGTCACGCTGTTCACCGACGACACCACCGCGGTCACCGGTCCGGTAGTACCCGGCCCGACGCTCGCGGAATGGGTCGCCGAGAACGCGGCTGAGCTTGCCGAATTGCCCGAGATCGCGGCAGAAGTTCCGACTGTCACGCCGTCGTCGTTCGCATCGAGGTCATTGCAGAGCCGATACCTGAACTGGGTGTTCGAGACTGCAGTCGACTCTGCGCCGGCGCACGTCGACGTTCAGGTTCATCGACGATCCGTGGTCGACATCGTGAACGTCGGCCAGATGCAGAAGGTTCATCTGGACGACGGAGTTGTCATCGACGCGACGGCCGTCCTCCTCGCACAGGGGCACCCCGATGCGTTGGCTGCTCCGCGTGAAACCGCGCTGACCAGCTTTGCGTCCGACCACGGGTTGACCTACGTAGGACCGGGATACACCGCCGACCTCGACGCCGATGTCATTCCCGAACGCGAACCGGTTCTGATCGCCGGACTCGGGCTGGCTTTCATCGACTGGATGGTTCTCCTCGCCGAGAGCCGTGGCGGCATCTTCGAACGCGGTGAAGACGGCGTCCTGACTTACGCTCCCTCGGGTCGGGAACCCCTGTTGTATGCCGGATCTCGTCGCGGCGTGCCGTATCACTCCAAGATTTCGTACTCGATCGCTGACGCACGGCCACCGCTACCGCGGTTCTTCACTGCTGATCTTGTGCCCGGCGACGGACCGTTGGATTTCCGAAACGACATCTGGCCCTTGGCGTCGAAAGAACTGGCAGGCGCCCACTATCACGAACTGTTCGCGTCGCACCCGGATCGAACGGTGGGTACCTGGGAGGAGTTCGACGCCGAATTCGCCTCGCTGGCTTGGGGATCGCCTCGATTGCAGGAACTGGTCGAGAACGCAGTTCCGAAACCGGAAGACCGTATCGATCTCGAGCGACTGAACCGCCCGCTCGGCGGTGAGCGCTACGACGGACTCGCCGACGTCCAACTCAGGATCACCGAATACATCTCGGCAGACGTCGCACGCCGGTCGGACCCGTATTTCAGTGCCGACGCAGCTGTCTTCTCAGCGTTGCTGTCGACGTACATGACCGTCGGAGAATTGTTGCGGCGCGGCAGAATCCCGGCCGAATCCGTCGCCAAGGACGTCGAGGGTTGGCTGCATTCGTTCTTCAGCTTCATTGCCAGTGGTCCGCCACCCGAGCGTCTGGAACAGTTGACCGCCCTCAACGAGGCCGGCATCGTGCAATTCCTGGGGCCGGATTCAGTGTTCTCCACCGAGATCGATCCGGCAACGGGAGTCGGGATCTTTGTAGCCCGCAGTGCGTCTCACACCGATATCGTGGCCGCGAACACCCTCGTCGAGGCACGATTGCCGGTCGCTTCCATCAGTGCGAGCGGCGACGCGCTCCTGCGGACACTTCACGGCCGGGGCGAGGCAGTCGAACTACGTGCCACCGCCGACAGTTCTGCGAAGCTCGCGGTCGACGGCACATCGCGAATTCTGCATCAGGACAACAGTGCGCATCCTCGCCGCTTCGCGGCCGGGCCGTGGGTTGCAGGCCACAACTGGTCGGCGGCTTTCCCTCGTCCCCGTACCAATGCGGGGTTTTTCCGGCACAACGACGCCCTGGCGGCGGAGATTTTGGGCGCTGCGCGCCTGTGAGCGGTTAGGGAGTCCAGGGACTCCCTAACCGCTCACAGGGGCTACGCCCCTCTTAGCTGAACACCAACTCACCTTCGTCAACCGCGACGGTGATGCTGCCGCCCTCTTCGAGGAGATCGTCGAGCAGCATGTCGGCGATCTTGTCGTCGACCACACGCTGGATCGAACGACGCAACGGGCGAGCCCCGAACTCGGGTTGATGCCCGTGCTCGGCGATCCAGTCCACTGCGTCGGCGGTGAACTCGATGTCGATGCCCTTGGACTGCAACCGCTTCCGACTGTCGTCGAGCAGCAGATCAGTGATCCGGTGCAGTTGCTCGGTGTCGAGCTTGCGGAAGATCACGATCTCGTCGATACGGTTGAGGAACTCCGGCCGCATCGATTCGCGCAACCTGGCCATCACGCGGTCGCGCAGCGGCTTCTCCGCCGACTCTGCATCACCTGTGGTGAAGCCGAGTCCACCGGACTTGCTCGAGATGATGTCGGACCCGAGGTTGCTGGTCATGATCACGACGGTGTTCTTGAAGTCCACCGTGCGCCCCTGGCCGTCGGTCAGACGCCCGTCGTCGAGCACCTGGAGCAAGGTGTTGAACACGTCCGGGTGTGCCTTTTCGATCTCGTCGAGAAGGATCACCGAGTACGGGTTACGACGCACCTGCTCCGTGAGCTGTCCCGCCTCGCCGTAGCCGACGTATCCGGGAGGGGCACCGACCAGTCGGCTGACCGTGTGGCGTTCCCCGAACTCACTCATGTCGAAACGCAACATCTTGTTCTCGTCACCGAAGAGTGTGGCAGCCAGAGCTTTTGCGAGCTCCGTCTTGCCGACACCGGTAGGCCCGAGGAACAGGAAGCTGCCGACGGGACGATCCGGATCACTCATTCCGGTCCGACTACGACGCACGGCGCGCGCGATGGCGCGGACGGCGTCGTCCTGTCCGATGACACGACCGTGCAGTTCCTCTTCCAGACGGCGCAGACGATCTTTCTCTGCCTGAGTCATCTGGCTGGCCGGAATACCCGTTGCACGAGCGACAACGTCGGCGATCTGTTCAGCGGTCACGTCCGGAGTTTCCTCGGAAGGAACAGAGGATCCTGCCTTCTCGAGACGCTTTGCGACGCTGTTGATCTCGTCACGCAAGGTCGACGCCTTCTCGTACAACTCGTCGGCGACGGCTTTTTCCTTGTCGCTCTCGAGCTGCTCGAGACGCTGCTGCAGGGCAGCGGTGTCTACCGTGGCCGTCTTCAGACGGAGCCTGGCACCGGCCTGGTCGATCAGGTCGATTGCCTTGTCCGGCAGGAACCTGTCGCCGATGTAACGTGCCGACAGCTCCACCGCAGCGGTGATCGCCTCGTCGGTGTAGTGGACCTTGTGGTGATCCTCGTAGCGACTGCGCAATCCACTCAAGATGGCGATCGCGTCCTCGATCGACGGCTCACCGACCTGTACCGGCTGGAAGCGCCGTTCGAGCGCGGGATCCTTCTCGATGTTCTTGCGGTATTCGTCGAGCGTGGTGGCACCGACGATGTGCAGTTCACCGCGAGCGAGCTTGGGCTTGAGGATGTTTCCGGCATCCATCGCACCTTCGGCTCCGCCGCCGGCACCTGCGATGGTGTGCATCTCGTCGATGAAGACGATCAGCTCGTCCTTGTGTGCGGTGATCTCGTCGATCACCTTGGTGAGCCGTTCCTCGAAGTCGCCGCGGTAGCGGGTACCCGAGACCATGCTCGAGAGTTCGAGCTGGACGATCTTCTTACCCACCAACGATTCCGGCACGTCCCCGTCGACGATGCGCTGCGCCAGTCCTTCGACGATGGCAGTTTTGCCGACGCCGGCCTCACCCACCAGGACCGGGTTGTTCTTGGTGCGGCGGGAGAGGATCTCGATGGTCTGTTCGATCTCGTCGGCACGGCCGATCACCGGATCGACGCCGCCGTTGCGGGCACGATCGGTCAGGTCGACGCCGTACTTGTCGAGCGTCGGGGTGCTGGACTCGTCTTCGACTGGACCGGACGCGGGGTTCTGAACCGCGGCCTGCAACTTCTCCGGCGTGATACCGGCCGAAGCGAGCAGACGGCCCGGAACATGATCGGGGTCACCGGCTAGTGCGATGAAGAGATGTTCGGGGTCGATGTACGTCGATCCCAGGGCTCGGGCCAGTTGATGCGCCTCGAGGAGAGCAGTTTTGACGGCGCTGCTGAGCGCGGGAGCGGAGTATGCGCCCTGCTCACGGCCCTGTGGTAGCCGCAGGTCGACGGCGTCGACCACGGATTTCGGGTCGGCTCCGGCGCGCTGCATGAGCGTGCGGACCGGATCCTGCTCCGCCATGACGCGGAGAACGTGCAGTGCATCGAGATCCGAATCACCGCGAGCAGCCGCTACGCGTGCAGCGTCAGCCATGAGTTGCTGGGTGGCCCTGCTCATGAGCCGGGAAATATCGATGCGACCGGGACCCTCGGGCCCGAAGAATGCTGGCATTCCGAAGCCTCCTTGCAGAAAGTTGAGCGTTACTGACTCAATTAACGTGCATGGGGCCCGATCAATTCCCGAGGGTTCAGATTTGTTTCAACACCGTCAGACCGACGATCGTTCTCAACTACCGAAGGACCCGGTAGAACGACCTACCGGGTACGCCTCGATGTGCATGATCACCGATCCCGCGCAGGGACCACTCTTGATGTCGGTCCGCCACGAACCTTTCAGACTGCCATCGGGCTGCGGTGTGTAGTACGCGTCCGAGTGCGCCGGCGCCCATACCTTCGGCATTCCCTCACCCTGGTAGCAATCCCACTCCCAGTCATACGGATGCACCCAACTGGTTCCGTCCCAGGTGTATCGAGCAGGCTGCGGCAAAGTCGGATTGGCGGGAGCCGGCCCGCCGACCACGGTGGCAACACAAACTCCGCCCGAGCAGTCCGTCTCGAACGTGTATGTATCGGAGAAATCCGGCTCCCACTGGCTGGCGGCCAGACTTGTGCCCGTCTTGGTCGCGGCGAAGCGCTTGAGCGAGTAATCACCGGACCAGTTCGCATCCGCCGCCCCCGCGGGCATCGCCCCTGCGACAAACCAACCAGCAACCAGCGCAACCACCAACAATGACTTCCGCATGCGTGAAGTGAATCACAAGCCATGTCCGAATTGTCGGATACTGACCACAAGTACACCGACCACGATCAGCACCAGCGCTACCAAGGGCAACGCTCCAGCACCCGTGTTCGCCAGGACCAAGCCACCCACAACGCCGCCCGCTGCGATCGCCGAATTGAAGACCGTCACGAAAACCGATTGCGCAGTGTCCACCGCGTCGCCCGTCGTATCCGCGAGCGCAGTCTGAAAGAGAGTGGGAGCGCCTCCGAATGCCACACCCCATACGGCGACGCTGAGTGCGATCACTGCGAAGTTCTCGCCGCCGACGCCCAAGGCCGTCAAGGCCGCGGCAAAGGCCACCAAGCTCAACACGGTGAGACTTCGAAGCGCCCGGTCGACGAGCACCCCGACCACACCGATGCCCACGAAGGCGAAAAGTCCGAACGTGAACAAGACGATTCCCAACCGATCGCCGAAACCGATGCGATCCAGGAACGCCGCCAGATACGTGTACACAATGTTGTGCGCGAGGATCCACAAGAACGCCACAAGGAGAACCGGTCGCACGCCCGGCAAGACCGTGACTTTCCGAACCGACAGCCGCCGATCCGCTCGTTGCCCGGGAAAGTCCGGCATCACTGCGAGTATCCACACCACCAGCAGCAGCGCAGAACCCGACATCAAGGCGAAGACGACGCGCCAATCCGCCAAAGTCCCGAGCCACGCCCCCATCGGAACGCCGATAGCCAACGCGATCGGCTGTCCGACGGAGGCAACCGCAACGGCCCGCCCCTGCAGGTGAGGGGGCGCCATCCTGCGTGCGTACCCGGCAAGCAATCCCCACACCACACCTGCCGCCATGCCCGCCAGAAAGCGAACACCCAAGGTGAGAACAAGATTCGACGACAGCGCTGTCACCAGATTGAAGACACCGAACCCTACAATCGCCGACACCAGGACAGCACGTCGTCGCAATCCCCGGGTCAATGCGATCAGAGGTACCGCCCCGACGACGGAGCCCAACGCGTATGCAGTGACCAATTGCCCTGCGCCGGAAACAGATACGGACAGTCCTGACCCGATCTGCACCAGTAGTCCGGCCGGCATGGTTTCGGTTGTGATCGCGATGAAACCAGCCATTGCGAGTGCCGACAACCCGGCCAACGGTAGCGCTCGGACGGAATCGGTCTCCGCCAGTGCCGAAGTCGCAGTCCCGTCCGAAGTCACAGACCCGTCCGGAGTCGCGCTCAACTCGTCAGTGTTTCGGGACTGCCTTCGCCCGACTGGCCGGAACGGACCAGTTCTGCAATCGACGCCCAGTCCATCTCGCCCTGACCGTTCGCCAGAGCCTGAGCAAGCACGCCCCGAAGTACGCCACCGAACGGCAAGTCCAGATCGACGCTGTCGGCGGCGTCGAGCGCAAGCCTCAAATCCTTGAGGCCCAGAGCGGTGGTGAATCCTGCCGGCTCGTACTGACGCGTCGCGACGAGGTTTCCGTAGCTGGAGTAGACCGGCCCGGGGAAGATCGTCGAGGTCAGCAGTTCTACGAGTTGGCTTCCGTCCACACCTGACCTCTCCCCCAATGTGATTGCCTCACCCAAGGATTGAATCGCGGAGAGGATGAGGTAGTTACCGATGATCTTGACGATGTTGGCCTGCTCCGGACGCTCACCTTGTGGCCACGTGCGAGCCCCGATGACGTCGAGGAAGGGCTGCACTCGCTCGAGGAGGGAACTGTCGCCGCCGGCGATGATGTTCAACTGGCCAGCCTGAGCAACAGAAACGCGTCCGAATACCGGCGCCGCGATGTACCCGATGCCGTACTCGGCGTGCAGTGCGGCGGCGCGCTTGGCAAGGCCGACGCTGACGGTGGCCATGTTGACGTGCACGGTTCCACTCGGAACGGATGCGAGTACGGCGGGATCCAGAATGGCCGCAGACACGGCCGAATCATCCGCCAACATCGACAGTACAACGCCGGACTGGAATGCCTCGGCAACGGTTTTCGCGCCGGTCGCCCCTTCCGAGACGAGTTCGGCTACCGCTCCAGGGCTGCGATTCCACACCGTCACGTCGAAGCCTGCACCCATCAGATTTCGAGCGATGGGACGACCCATCGCACCCAGACCGACCACGGAAACAGAAGTCATGGATTTCCCTCTCGAAAATGTTGAACCACCTAAGACGGTTCAACACTCTCACACAGGTACAGTTGCTGTCGAACCGGTTGAGATGGTTCGCCACAAAGGAGGACGAAAGTGAACGAAGCAGGAGCTGATCAATCCGCTCGGGACGTGTTTCGACTCGACAACGACACGCTCGCCTTCCGCTTCACCGCCACCCTCACCAACCGGAACGGCTCGAGGTTCGAACGACTCACGAGCACGCAGCGACTCGAATTATGGTTACGCGCCAACGATCTGATGGACACACCAGCAACCGCGACAGAAGACGACCTCCGCGGCGCACGGGATTTACGCGAGGCCATTCATCGCATCGGAACCGCCGTGTGCGAGGACCGCCGCGCCTCACGCGCAGATGTCGGGATCGTCAACACCGCATCCGAACTCGGTGATGCCCACCTCGTCCTCGAAAGTGGCCGAGCCCTCTGGAAATCAGCCGGAGACAATCCGATCCGCGACGGTTTGTCGATAGTGGCCGCCGACGCAATCGCGGTACTCGGTGGACCCGACCGCGACCGCGTCAAAGCCTGCCAGGGCGACGGGTGCACCGGCCTCTACGTCGACACCAGTCGTGGCAACAACCGACGCTGGTGCTCGATGAACATCTGCGGAAACAAAGCCAAGAAATCCGCGATGACCGCTCGCGCCGACTAGCTCATCTCACCTTCACGGCCACTCCATTTCGCCGCCGCCCGATCCCACAGCTTCTCGATGGGCGTCGACAGCAGGAGAAGAAGCAGCGGGAAGTACGACGTCACCGGAACGAGCACACTGACGAGCAGTGCCACCACCATGATCAGGAAAGTGACGATTTCAGCGGTGAAATGCGGCTTCGCATTCTCTTCACTCAACGACGGGTTGCGAACCAGACCCCACGCGACCACCGCGAGGCACGCAGCACTGGCTGCCATTGTCCCGATGTAGAGAGCCCTGGTTCCGAGATCTTGTGACGGCGCTGCAACCAGCGCCGTAGGGAAGGGCAAGAACACGATGGTCATCACCCACAACCCCAGTCCGCGCACGACCACCTTGTCTCCGTCGATCACAAAACGAAGCAGTCGATGCTGCGACCACCAAAGACGGAAGATCACCAGAAAGCTCAGAGCGAACGAGTAGAACTGCGCAGCGTGATCGCCCAGCAGTTCCGACGTGGTGCCGTGGTGGTCGCTGGTCAACTCGACCAGCGGAAGCACGAGCAGCGTGATCGCGATGGCGACAATCGCGTCGACGAAAGTGACGTAGCGCTCGAAGTAGCGGGTTCGTTCCGCAATCTCAGCCATTGCGGAAGCATAAGCCTCACAACAGGAAACAGACCGGCGACGCCACTTTGCGGGAGCGGGTATCCGGAAACATACAATTAACGAATCAAATTCGTTAGATCCCTTGACCGTGACGGACCCCATCCCCATACTTAACGAATCACATTCATTAAGTGACTCGCATCACGCCACCAGGGGTCGGTACTGCCACCCCCTTCAGGACATGGGGTTGCCCTAGTGCCGATCAACGCTTCGACGAATACGCAGTCCGACCGGGTTCCGCTCACCGCCAACCGCGGTATTGCCGTCTTCAGCATCGGCGTCATGGGGTTCATCACCGCGAACCTCATCCCCCTGATGATCGTGGCAATGGTCGAGGACCTCGGTGTCACCGAATCCGCCGCCGGCGCCGTCCTGACCGCATCGCTGCTGGTCTGCGCATTCACCTGCCTCGCCACCACTCGTATCGCATCGGGTCGGCATCGTCATCTCCTCGGCCGCGTCAGCCTGATCGCGATGGCGGCCGCATTCGGCATTGCGGCCATCGCGCCGTCCACGGTCATCGCGTGCGCCGCGATCATCATCGGCGGCATCGGCGCTGGTGGATCCGCGTCCGTTGGCGGAGCGGCACTGGCCGCGCTCACGAACCCAGACCGGGCATCGAGCATCAGCGGGCTCGTGAACCGTCTCGTCGTCACAGCCGTCCTCGCCCTCATCCCCATCCTCGGCACACACATGACCAACGCATTCGGCATCGTCGCAGTCCTGGCACTGGCAACCGCCGCAACGGTCACCTGGTTGCCGTCGTCCCCGGTGAACGAGTCGCCGGAGACGGCGAAGTCCGCCAAGACGACCACAACTCTCCCCTCCGGGGTCAGCGCAAAACGACTCACTTTTGCCGGAACCGCATTTCTCGCAATGCTTGCAGTCTGGGCGATCAGTGAGGACTCGCTGTGGGCTGTACTCGGCATCATGGGTTCCGAGCACGCCGGGCTCTCGGATCAACAAATGAGTCTCGCACTGAGCGCATCGACGGCGGGTGGTGTGCTCGCGGCTGTTACCTTGACCGCGTTGGGTTCTCGGGTCAGTCGGACAATATCGATCTCCGTGCTGCTGATACTCGGGGCAATTCTGAAGCTGTCTGCCAGCCTCACCACCGATCCCACGATCTACCTCGCACTGGTCATCGCATGGAACACTATCTACGCAGCCACGTTCATCGTCTTGGTTGCCATCTCGGCCGCTCTCGACGCGGCCGGCCGATGGTCGGCCCCACTACTGGGCACCTACCTCATCGGCTCCGCGTTCGCGCCGCTGTTCGGAACTTCGGTGACGGCGAGCCTCGGGTATCCGACCTTCGGAGTCATCATCTCGGGGATCAGCTTCGTTCTCTTGGTCCCGTTCGCCTTGATTTCCCGACTCTCCGCACGCACCGAGGGTGCGTATCGTCACCACAGCGCCGCCATCACTACTACCGTCATCGCGTAAGGATCACGTAGAAGTCATGAATGACAGCATCACTCACTACCGCAACGGAAAGATCTTCACGGCTGCCGACGACGGATGGGCCGAATCGATAGTCGTCGAGGACCACAAACTCAGATTCGTGGGCGAAACCGTCTATGCCGAAATCCTGGCTCCCGACGCCGAGGTGATCGACCTCGAAGGTGCCGTCGTGCTACCCGGTTTCGTCGACGCACATACACATTTGGTCATGATGGGATTCGCCCTGCAGAAGTTGGATCTGCGTGATGCCACAGATCTCGCCGACATTCAGTCCAGCATCAAGCAATTCGCGGAATCGAACCCGGACGCACCACGCCTGTTGGGTCGCAGTTGGTTGTTCTCCGCACTGGATGGAGGACACCCGACGCGAGAGATGATCGACGCCGTAGTGCCCGATCGTCCGGTGTACCTCGACGCCAACGACGTACATTCGGTCTGGGTGAACACTGCAGCACTGCGTGAACTCGGCATCGACGCGGACACTCCCGACCCGATCGGAGGTCGTATCGGCCGGGATCCGGTCACCGGAGAAGCCACCGGAATGCTGTACGAGACCGCCATGATGCTCTATGTCTGGCCGAAACTGGCGGAACTCGCGTCCGACGAGGACCGGGACGCCGCCCTCGCGCTCGCGTTCCGCCACTATCTCGAGGACGGCGTGACCGGTGCGGTCGACATGGCGCTCGGCGCGGACGAATTAGCCTCGCTGGAAAGAGCATTGGACGCCGGAGACGGCACATTGCCACTGCGCGTCGCGGCTCACTGGCTGATGACCCGCGAGGACAACGAGGCCGACAACGTCCGACAAGTTCACGACGTGATCGAACTTCACGGGCGCGTCCAAGGTCCGTGGCTTCGGATCGCCGGAATCAAGATCATCATCGACGGTGTGATCGACAGCTGCACGGCCGCAATGAAAGAGCCGTACTCGGACGGCACCAACGCCGAGCCCATCTGGGATCTCGAGTCGTTGATCCCCGTCGTGACGGCCGCAGACGCCGCAGGCCTGCAGATCGCGATGCACGCGATCGGCGACGAGGCGTCGGAGATCGGATTGACGGCACTCGAGTACGCGATCGCTGCCAACGGAGACATTCCCCGCAGGCACCGAATGGAACACTTGGAGTCGATCACCCGGGACAACGTCGAAAGGCTTGCCCGCCTTGGCATCATCGCGTCGATGCAACCGGTTCACGCTGACCCTGCGATCCAAGAGAACTGGCAGGCAATGCTCGGCGACTACCGGGTGAATCGCGCGTACCCGTGGCCTGAATTCACCGAAGCCGGAGCGGTTCTGGCGTTGGGTTCGGACGCTCCGACGGCGCCCCATCCGCCGCTGCCGAACATGTTCATCGCCACCACCCGTCGATCCGCAATCGATCCGTCGCTGGCACCCAACCTGCCGGGGTACGCTCTCCCCCTCGCGGACGCGCTGGCTCACGCAACCCGCGACGCTGCATACTCGTGCAGGTGGGAAGATGTGACCGGCCAACTGGTTCGGGGAAAAGCAGCCGATTTCGTCGTATTGAAACAAGATCCGTTCACCGAAGGGGTCGATTCTCTTCTGACCACGGAAATCGCGATGACCGTGGTTGCCGGATCCGTGCGATACGACGCCACCCGGGCAGAGAAGACCGAAGCACAGCACACCGAAACCCGATAGCTGATCGTTACCAGTTGTTCGATAACGCGCGCATGCGGCCCGGCGACAGAACGAAGGAGGGACGTGAACTCGTGAACCCATACACTCTGGAGGACGCATGCGCAGGAAAGCTCCGATTTCGGCCGCCGTCACTGTCTCTGCCCTGGCAACCACCGCTGCCCTGATCGTCGCCGGTTGCGGGTCGACCGAAGGAACACCTGAAGCGGCGGCGAGTTCCACGGCAGCCAGTTCAACGGAGTCGGCGACCTCGACGGCAAACGAACCCGAGACGACGGTAACGAGCTCTCCCCCGCCACAATCGAACACCCGCACAAGCTCGTCAGCGACGACTGCAATCCCGGCCTCGGGTCCCTGTCTCGACGTCGACTCCTCGCTCGCCACCGACGCGATCGGCACGCTGGGCACGCTGGGCACCGACATCAACGGAGGCAAGTGGATACCGCGATCCGCGAGCGAAGAACAGATCGGGAATTGTCCTGATCTGCTCTGGGTTTCGGTGGACGGCGACGGGGTCGGCGATGCGACGTATCAGTCACACGTCCTGTTCTTCCACGACGGAACATACCTGGGCACCGCTACCAGCGAGCCGTACTCGTACACACATGTCATCGACAGCAACAAGGATTCGGTATCCGTCCAATACCGTTGGCTGCTGGACGACGATGCATTCTGCTGCCCCCAAGGCGGACCGAACATAGTGAACTTCACGTGGAACGGCAGCGCCGTGGTTGCCGACGGCCAGTTCCCGCCCTCCTGAACCTGTCCGGGTCCGAGTAGGCCCTGAATACAACTGTGCCCCAGCGATAACGGTCACTGGGGCACAGTCTTCTTCGATCTACTCGCCGGCGCTCCTACTCACCGACACCGAGTTCGCGCAGGCGAGTCTTGTACAGCTCGATGTTGCCGAGCTTGATGTCCTCGTAGCCGCGAACCACGTCCGGCAGTGCCGCGATCTCGACGGCGCGATCGTATCCGTCGGTTGCGAGCGTACGAGAGAGATCAGCGATCATGGCCTCGTACTCGGCGAGCAGTTCACGCTCGACCTTGCGAACGTGCATGTAACCGAAGGGATCGAGCTTGGTACCGCGAAGCTTCTTTCCCTTGGCCAAAACCTTCAGTGCAACATGCGACTTGGGCCCGAGACCGATCTTCTTCTTGCGGCCCATCACTCGGAGGATCGGGGGGTGGAGCTTGTAGGTCAGGTTCTCCCCGGCCGGCACCTGCGACTTGACGTCTTCGATGAAGGCAGGATCGACCAGCATGCGAGCAACCTCGTACTCGTCCTTGTACGCGGTGAACTTGAACAGGCCGCGGGCAACAGCCTCGCTGAAGTCGGTCCGCTCGGTTGCGGCACGTTCGGCGGTCCAGACTGCCTGAACCTGATCGATGTAACGCTGGGCGATCTTGACGGACTGGAACTCGATGAGCTGCGCCGCACGCAGTTCCACCAGTCGCAGGGTTTCACCGGTGAAGGTGGTTCCGGCGAACATGTGAGCCGGTGCGACTACGGGTTCGCGGACGGACTTGGCCGGCGTGGTGACGGCCGAGAACGCTGCGGTGTCGGCAATTGCTGCACGACCCCAACGGAATGCCGCGATGTTCGCGTCCACGGCAACGCCGTTGATGCCGATCGCTTCTTCGATGGCCTCGGCCGGCAGACGGAGTCCGCCGCTCTGGTAGGCCGCACCGATCAGCAGGAAGTTGGCGGCTGCGGTGTTACCGAACAACTCCTGTGCTGCGGCGAGTGCGTCGAACGAACGCAGGGTGCGCGACACCTTGTCGAGACGGGCGAGGAGTGACGTCTCCTCGGGGTAGCGAACAGCCTTGTCGTAGACCATGTCGCCGGTCGGCGTCTGCGACGTCGAGGCGATGGAGACCGTCTTCTCGGCATTGCCGTAGTCGAGGTTCTTGTTGTCCGTCGCGGTCAGCAGGTCGAAGGCGACGATGCAATCGGCACTGCCCGGGGTGAGGCGGTTGGACGGTTCGAGCGCGCTGGAGCTGAAACGCAGGTGCGAGACAACAGGTCCGGCCTTCTGGCTCAGTCCGATCTGGTCAAGGCTCTCCACCTCGAGGCCGGCGCGCAGTGCCGCCGTTGCGAGCACCTGGTTGACGGTCACGATGCCGGTGCCACCGATGCCCGCGAGGAAAACGTTCTGCGTGCTGGTGAGCGGTCCGAAATCAGGATCTGCGACGACGGGCGGGACGGGACGTGCGGCCTTGGGAGCCTTCTTGCCCGGCACCAGTTCGACGGTCACGAACGACGGGCAATCGCCGTCCATGCAGGTGTAGTCGGTGTTGCAGGACGTCTGGTCGATCTTCGTCTTGCGGCCGTACTCGGTGTCCACGGGCTGGACCGAGAGGCAGTTCGACTTCACACCGCAGTCACCGCAGCCTTCGCACACTGCCTCGTTGATGACGACGCGAGTGTTGCGAGTGGGCAGCGTGCCACGCTTGCGCTGGCGACGTGCGTCGGCCGCACAGTGCTGGTCGTAGATCAACACTGTGACGCCCTTGATCTCGCGAAGCTCCTTCTGGGCCTCGTCGAGGCGATCGCGGTGCCAGAGCTTGGTGCCCTTGGCCAGAGCGCGCTTGTTGTGACGCGAAGGCTCGTCGGCGCAGATGATGATCTGCTTGACGCCCTCGGTGGTCAGCTTGTGGCTGAGTTGAGCAACGGAGAGGGCACCTTCCGCGTCCTGTGCACCGGTCATCGCCACTACCTCGTTGTAGAGCAACTTGTAGGTGATGTTCACGCCTGCGGCGATGCATGCCTGGACAGCCAACTGACCGGAGTGGAAGAAGGTGCCGTCGCCGATGTTCTGGAACAGGTGAGGCACGTCGGTGAACGGTGCCTGCCCGATCCACTGGCTGCCCTCGCCACCCATCTGCGTCAGGCCCGTGACAGCGCTGTCCTCACGGCCGGACATGGTGACGAGTGTGTGGCAACCGATTCCGCCGCCACCGATGGAACCCTCGGGGATAGCGGTGGAACGGTTGTGGGGGCACCCGCTGCAGAAGTACGCGGTTCGCTTGGCGGAGAGCACGTTCAGCGACAGCGGGGCCGGGAGGGTGCGCTTGAGCTCGACGTGGGGCTTCAGTACGCGCCGCAACGGGGCGAGCAGCCGGCCTGCGGTCAGTTCACCACTGGCAGGCATGAGCAGACGGCCCTGGCCGTCACGCTTGCCGATGATGCGAGGGGCATCGTCGGTGCCGTACAGGACTTCCCGGATCTGCGCTTCGATGAACGCGGTCTTGTCCTCGACCACGACGATCTGCTCGAGGCCTTCGGCGAACTCCTTGATCTTCTCGCCCACGACGGGGTAGCACATTCCGATGCGAAGGAGACGGATCCCGGCGCGGTGCAGCGCGGCGTCGTCGACACCGAGGTCTGCCAGAGCTTGTCGGACGGAGTCGAAAGTTGTACCGGTGGCGGCGATACCGATCTTCGCACCGGAGGGGTTAACCTCGATCACATCGAGGTTGTTGGCAGTTCCGTACGCGTGCACGAGATCCCATCGCGGGCCGTACAGATCGGCCTCGGCGATGACACTGTCCGGCGGCGCGGCCATCTGACGCTGCTTGTAGACGAAGGGCTTGCCCTCGAACTGCACTTCCGGAACCACGATGTCGAAGTCCGCGATGCTGCCGTCGATCGTCCAGGCGCCGTCGGCGACGTCGGCGACGATCTTGAGCGCTACGACACAACCGGAGACACGCGAGAGCGCAACAGCGTGCATACCCATCGTGATGATCTCTTCGGCATTGCGCGGGAACAGAACCGGCACACCCATCGCGGCAAGCGAGCGCTCACTGACGGCCGGAACCGTGGAGGACTTCGACGCCGGGTCGTCGCCCACCAGCAGGACTACGCCGCCCTTGGGGTTCACGCCGTACATGTTGGCGTGGCGAATGGTGTCGGTAGCGCGGTCGACGCCGGGGCCCTTGCCGTACCAGACGCCGGTCACGCCGTCGTGGGTCGCGGTTCCTGCGGGGAGGTCCGTCTGGCTTCCCCACACCGCGGTGGCAGCAAGTTCCTCGTTGAAGCCCGGAATGAAGGTGATGTCGTGTTCTGCGAGCACCTTGGGCATGCCGTGAAGCATCTTGTCGACGCCGCCCAGCGGGCTGCCCTGGTAACCGGAGACGAAAGTGGCAATACGCTTACCTGCCCGGATGTCGCGAACATGCTGCTCGACGAAGCCGCGTGCAATTGCCTGAACACCGGTCAGCAACACCGGTCCCGATCCCGACCGGTACCGATCATCGAGGTCATAGGGCTTGGCCTGGGCTACGCCCGACACCAGTTCAGTCATCGTGGACCACCGTTCCGTCTGCAGTGCATTTCAACTACCGTGCATTTTCAACAACCGCGTAACTCGATCTGTTCAGATGATCGTGGTCGAGGTATGTGAAAGCGTCAACAGAGGCTTGTTCAACTATTCAAATTGACAGTTTGTGAGCCAAATCACGTGACCTAGGTCATCGAATCAATCAGTTGGAGACCCGTTCGTGGCGATACGGCGAAACGGACATAAAACGTTCCTGACAATACAAACCGAGAACAGCCTTGACATTGACGCAACGTCAACTTGCATGCTGAATGAGCGAAACCGATCCGAGAGTAGGAACTTCACGTGAGCGAATGGTCCATCCAAGAACTCGCCAAATCCGCCGGTACCACCAGCAGAACGCTGCGTCATTACGGCGATCTCGGACTCCTGGAACCGAGCCGCATCGGCGCCAACGGCTACCGCTTCTACGGCGAAGACGCCCTGGTGCGACTGCAACGCATCCTGCTGCTTCGGGAACTCGGACTCGGATTGCCGGCCATTGCCGAAGTCCTCACCGGTGAACGCGACACGGCCGCCGCGCTGCGTACCCACCTCGAACTCCTCGAGCAAGAGCGCACGCGGATCTCGAGACAGATCGAATCGGTCAACAGGACCTTGAACAAGACGAAGAAAGGTGAATCACTCATGCCGGAAGATGTTTTCGACGGGTTCGACCACACCCGATACAAGGAAGAGGTCATCGAGCGTTGGGGTAAGGACGCCTACAGCAGCGGCGACACTTGGTGGCGGTCGATGTCGGAGCAGGACCGGACAGCGCACCTGCAAGCTCAAGCCGACATCGCAGCGGCATTCGGAAATGCCCTGACAGCGGGCCTGACCGCGGAAAGCGACGACGTCCAGGCGATTACCCGCAGACAGTTCGAGTGGATAAAGATCGGTTGGCAGGGAAGAACTCCCAGCGCCGACGCCTTCACCGGACTCGGCCAGATGTACGTCGACGATCCCCGCTTCACCGCAAACTACGACAAGTACGGAGAGGGCACCGCTTCGCTGGTCCGTGACGCGATGAAGGTCTACGCCGAGCGCAACCTGCACTGACGTCGCTCAGTCCTGCCCACTGCCGAGGAGGTTGTGTCGGTGCGCTGCCGCGACGGCCTCTTCCCGGGAGTGCGCACCGAGTTTGCGATACAAGGCTCGGAGGTGACTCTTCAACGTGTTGTTGGATACGAACAACTTTCGTGCGATCTCACCGATCGGAATACCGAGGTCCAGTTCCACGAGAACGTCCATCTCCCGTTTTGTCAGTTGGACCCGAACGATGGCCGCCGGATAAAACTGCGGCGCTTCGGATTCGAGAAAAACTGTGACGGCACCGCTCGGGCCGTCGGCCCGCTCCTCGAGTTGCCTGATCAGATCACGCGGAACAGTCGCCAACGCCGACAGGACACCCGAGGTTTCAAGTATTCCGCAAGCCTCCTCCCACTGGCTCGCAGCCGCGGCGATGCTGCCCAGTTCACGGAGCGCCGCGCATTCGATCAGCAGGGATTCGAGGCGATACCGTGCGAGATACTGCCCACTCCAGTCGATTCCGCGACACATTTCCAAGGCCTGCGACGGGGATCCCGTCAAGAGATGCGCGCGAGCGGACGAGACCGCGACGACAGCGAACGTGTGCGCGGCGGCAACTGATTCTTCCAGCGCCTTCGTCCCCTCTCCCGACGCCAACAGGAGATCGATCCGCGCTGCGGTGAGAAGGGCGTCACCGAACGATCTGGCGCATGGATTCACGTGACCGTCAGTTGCCACCGCGCGCTGCAGAGAGATCAAGCCCGAGAACGGGTCGGATTGCAGCAGAGAAAATCTGGTGTATGCGTAGGCCGCGAATGCCCACAGGTCACCTGGCGGGGTGATCTCGGCGAGCGCGTCCATCGCCGCAGCGCCCGCATCTCTGTCCAGGCGGTCGTACGCCACCAACGCACGTGCGATCGCTCCGCCCATGTGCGAAGGCGGTCCCAACCATCCCGAAACATCTGGATGTGTACGTTCGAGGCGAAGCCACTCGGTCGTGTGCGCGACGTCCCCGATCAACGCGGAGTTGAGTGCTGCGTTGCCTGCTGCGTGCCGCAGGACGAACGCCGGGCCATGCTCCACGGCACCTTGATACGCGAGACGTAATTCCACTGCGGCGTCACCGAGGTCGCCGGTCAATTGATGTGAGACTCCCCAGATGAGCCGCAGTGCTGGAAGCTGAGACCCCAACGTGCCCAACGACTCGTCGCCGAGTCCGTACACGACGTGTGCCAACCTGCGTGTGATCTCGGTAGAGCGTTGGTACTTACCGGATGTTCTCAGCACGACGGATTGGACGGTCCCGACGTTCAACAAGCTGTGCGCATGCGGACTGCCACCTATCGCACGCAATTCCGCCGGTTCCGTCGGCAACGAATCGCCGTTGATCAACTGCGGCCTCAGACGTGATTCGAGCAGGTCACGCCCCACCAGAATCGAAGAGTTCGAACTCAGTACGTCGCCGGGTATCGATTGCAACGCAGTCCGGACCAACCCGGTGTGATCGACCAGAAGATCGGCCCAGTGACGCTCGAGTATGTCGAGCACCCTGGTCCACTTGCGTCCGTCCAAGGCGTAGTGAACAGCACCGGCTATATCCGAAGTCCCGAGAGCGTGATCGACGAGAACCTGGAAGGGATCTTCGAATCCATCCCCTTGTTCGGTCCGTATCTGCATGAATGCCAGGCGAACTGACGGCGCAAAGTACCAGGACGGTTCCCCCTCGAGACCATTCCGGAAGATCAGACCGAAAGACTCTAGCAAGTCCAATTTGCCTGCCACGTCCAGATCGTCGGACAGGACACGAGCGATCTCCGGCGTCACCGTGCGGGCAGCGGCGATCGTAGTCGCGAAGTCGAACAACTCGAGCGACTTGCCCGATCGAGGAGCGGTCCGACTGACGTACGCGTGGATCGCCTGGTCCACTCGCTGCTGAACGCGTTCACGTCCACGGCTCGGTTCACTCAGCCCCGCAACCGCACTCAGAGCAACCTTCATCAGCACGGGAACGCCGGCAACGCGTTCACAGATCGAATGGACGATGCCCGAAGGAAGGTGGATCCCGGCCTCCGCGAACAGAACTGTGGACTCGTCGAGCGTGTACCTGAGGTCGTTCGCGCACAGGTACTCGTCCACGCGGACGTCCTCGAGCAAGTCCGTCGCAGATCGATCCTGCAGTGTGACAATCACTTTCAACCCGGTAAGCCGTACGATCAGATCCACGATTCGGCGTCCCACCTCGTCACCCTCGACCAGGTCGATGCGGTTGAACACCAACACGAATGGAGCGGGCGACGAATCGAGTAGTGATTCGATTGCCCCCACCGGATCCACGTGCATTCGTGGCGGGGCCTCGAGTGATTCCAGCGAATCCCGAATCACTGCGAGCGCGGTGTTCCAGTACTCGAGGGGAGTCATCCGAGTCGACGGCGCCGGCACCCAGACAACCGGTCTGTTCGGCACCTGCCCGAGAGTCGTGAGCCACAGCGCGGCGAGTTCCGTCTTGCCGAACCCACGAGGCGAATCGATGACCGTCAATCCCGCCGAGCGTTCCATCAATCCGAGCAGGCGAGGACGAATCGCCGTGGCTCCGCGCCCAGCGAGCCGCCTTTGCAGCGTGCCCCTTCCCCGAGGATTTCGCTTTGCTCGAGATAGCTGCGATCGATTCGAAGGGGACGTCATGACGGCCGACAAACGAGCAGTCGATCCCCGCCGAACTCGAGATTTCGTTCGAGCATCGAACTCCCAACCCGTCCACCCATAACGAACAACATAGACAGAATCGCCGCGACGCGCGAGCACTGGCCGTCTCACAAATACGACCGATTTGTCTCATTATGTGGGCTCGGTCACTATTGACGATTATTTGCGGGAGAGTGACTGCGACCTGCGGGATCTGACATATCATGCCCGCGTGTCGATGAATTCCGCCCGCATCCGCGTGTCGACTCGATCGGTTGATCCGGAGGAGGCAGACGACTTCTGGCGCAGCGCGACACGTCCTTTCTTCGTCACCGACCGGATTGACCCCGACACGCCTCTCGAAGGCTCGATCTCAGCACTTCCCATCGGGTCCTCGTTGATCGGTCGAACAACCTTCAACGCGCAGAAGTACACCCGAAACAACCGGCTGATCGCCGAGAGCGGACTCGACGATCAATACATGGTCCAGGTCGTCCTCGACGGGCAGCTGAGCGGCAACGCCGAAGGAGTCGATTTCGTCGCACGTCCAGGAGATGTCACATTCTTCGACCTCGGGCGTACATGGACCGCCGACGCGGAGGCCGAATCGACAGGGCGCACCATCACGCTCCTCGCACCGCGCTCCCTCGTCGAGGCGGAGTCGAAGGGTCGCTCTCTCCACGGGACGGTACTGCGCGGAGTTCCTGCCGTGGTGCTCGCTCAGTGCATGCAATCGGTCGTACTCGCGCTACCGCATCTCGATCCCGGCGCAGCAACCGGTTACGAGGACGTCGTGGCGTCCCTGCTTCGTGTCAGTTTGGGTATCGCCGAGCCTGACCTGTCGCCGCGGCCCGATCGCTCCCTCCGAGATCGCGCCTACACCTACATCGCCGAACATCTCTCGGAGAGCTGGCTCGGCCCGACATCGATGTGTGGGGCCTTGTCGGTCTCGCGAGCACAGCTCTACCGCGCATTCGCATCCGACGGCGGGATCGCTCTTGTCATACGGCGGAAGCGCCTCGAACTCGTCTACCGCGAGTTGACCAAAGCCGAAACACCGAACGAAACGATCGAAGCGTTGGCCCGGCGATGCGGCTTCACGTCGACATCCCAATTGGCGCGCGCGTTCAAAGACTTCTACGGGATGACCCCGAGCCAAGCCCGTACCCATGGCCGGCGCACGATCGGGGACCCGTCGATAGCTCGCCTGCAACGCCGACTCCAGTTCTTCAACCACTGAATTCTCTTGCTTCAGGGTCTTGAGAGTGGGCCTGTGTTCTAGTTGATTCATGAGCTGGATCGACAAGGAACTGTGCGTGGCTGCGCTTACCGGCGCGGTCACAGGCGTCGCCGTGATGATCCCGCTGGTCAGCGATGAAGCATGGTCCTGGGTGGGCCTTTTCATACCCGCATTCATTGGAGCACTGGTCGGACTCGTAGTCGGCTCCAGCGCGGTTGCAGGCGGGCACTGTGCCCTGAACTCCGGCCACAGATGGCCGGCACGCACAGCCCCTCGCTGGAAACACCGGTTTGCTGCGTGTTCGACCCTGGCAGTGACGTTACTGGTAGCCGGAGTATTCATGGCGCCCGTCATCGCTTCAGGTGACCCGGTGCGAGATGACGCAGGGTTCCCGACGTATCTGGCCGTACTGGCGGTAATCGCCGCAGTTACGTACGTGTTCGCCTACGTGCTCGGCCCGGACCGGCCCTCCTAGCCCCGGTAAGGACCTCGCCTTCATCACGATTCCGCCCCGAACCGCGGTAGAGATCAAAACTCCACACCAGGCACGAGCTCAGATCACTTCAGCTGGAAAGGAATTGAAGAATAAACTTCTCGATACCTTCCGAAATGAGCTTGGTGAGGGCTGTGAAGTCGTTCGACCAACGTTGAATGTCCAAGCTGCTCATTACTTTCCTCCGGTCTACGACCCGGTGACTGTGACCGCACAACGTATGCGAGGCATCGGTCGCGCATGAGAACTATCTGCGAAAATGCGGTTTCCGTTACCGCTGGACCGACCGAACAGCGACGCAGGTTCATTCGAACCTGCTGTTGCAGATTCGTCGAACGGTTGAAAAAATGCCGTGCAGAGTTCGAACGAAAAATAGTATCCGCCAAAAGTATTAGCTCGAAAGAACTACGATCCACTCGAGTTCCGCCACATCAGACGGTCACTTCTTCGGCGGGCTTCTCCTCGTGACTCGCCGCGCCGAAGACCGCCACGGCGACGGCGCCAGCGATCGCTCCGATGAAGCCGACGACAGCAAGCCATTCCAGGCCCGGTCGCGACGCGTCGCCGAGAACCACGACGCCGACGATTCCCGGAACCACCGTCTCGCCGACAACCAGAGCCGCTGTCGCGCCGTTGACGGATCCCAGTTGCAACGCGACCGTGTGCAGATAGAAACCGCCCAGACCCGAGACGAGGATTGCCCAGCCGGCCGGATCGCGGAGCATCGTGCCGATTTCGAACGGATCGATTCCGTAGACCACGCGTACGGCAATGGCCAGACAGCCGAACAGCACACCCGAGATCAACCCGGCGACAACTGCCGCCCGTGAGCCCAACCATCGGATCAAGCCGATGCCGATCGACAAGATCAACGCCGAGCCCACGAGGACACCCCAGTGGACGGCGTCGTTGGAACTCCCGCCGCCCGCGTGACCCGACGACAATCCGAGCAGCAGGAGCGATCCGATCACCGCGGTGATCGCGAACCAGTCACGACGACGCAACTGGATGCCCAGGACCACGGTCCCCAGCACTGCCGTGATGACGAGATTGGCGCTGACCACGGTCTGCGACAAGAACAGTGGAATGAGCCGCGCGGAGATGGCACTACCGGCGAATCCGACCGCATCGAGCACGGTGCCCAGGATGAACGACGCAGTCAGCGCGGCGGCGAAGGTCGAACGCAGGGTCGGGCCACCCGACGCCGTCACGTGTCCGGCCTCGCCTCGCTGCTCGGCGGCAGCTGCCGACTTGCGCGCACCGTACGCCTGCAGCACCGATGCAACGCCGTATCCGACGCATGCCACGATCGCGGCAATCAGTCCGATCAGCATCGAAATTCCACACGAAGTTCCAGGGCAATGGTCATAGGGATAGACCCTGCCCTATTTCCCCAGGCCTGACATCACCCTCAGGTATTCGAACAAGTGCTACCCGAGAAGTACACCGACCGACCCTGACCGGTACCTGGGGACACACCGACCCCTAGTGGAATTGCTTGAGAGCCCTGATCTTGTTCATCACGTCGAGCGCCGCCACCTTGTACGCCTCGGACAGTGTCGGATAGTTGAAGACGGCGTCGACAAGGTATTCGACAGTCCCGCCGCACCCCATCACCGCTTGGCCGATGTGCACGAGATCTGTTGCACCCGAGCCGAAGATATGAACACCGAGCAGTTTCAGGTCATCCGTCGACACCAGGATCTTGAGCATCCCGTAGGTGTCGCCTGCGATCTGCCCGCGCGCGAGTTCACGGTATCGGGAAACCCCGACCTCGTACGGCACCGATTCCTTGGTCAGATCGACCTCGGTCGCGCCTACGTACGACACCTCGGGAATCGAGTAGATGCCGATCGGCTGCAGATCCATCAGCTTCGCGCCTGGTTCGTCGAAGGCATGGTAGGCCGCGAGTCGACCTTGATCCATCGACGTCGCCGCCAACGCCGGGAAGCCGATGACGTCACCGACGGCGTAGATGTGTTCGACCTTTGTGCGAAAATTGTCGTCGACGTAGATACGGCCGCGTTCGTCGGCTTCGAGCCCCGCGTTCTCCAGCGCGAGCGGCGCCGTGAGGCCTTGCCGTCCAGCCGAGTACATCACGGTCTCGGCGGGAATCTGCTTGCCGCTGCGCAGCGTCGTAAGTGTTCCGTTCGCTCCGACGTCTACGGCCGTCACTTCCTCACCGAATCGGAAAGTGACCGCCAGATCGCGCAGATGGAACCGAAGCGATTCGATGACCTCGGGGTCGCAGAAGTCCAGCATCGACGTTCTCTTCTCGACGACGGTGACCTTGGTGCCGAGTGCCGCGAACATCGACGCGTACTCGATACCGATCACTCCCGCGCCCACCACGACCATGGTGGTCGGGATGGAGGTCAGATCGAGAATTCCGTCGGAGTCGAGCACACGGTGGCTGTCGAAGGACACCCCCGCCGGGCGGGCAGGCAACGTTCCGGTCGCGATCACCACGAATTTCGCCGTGATCGTCATCTTGTCTCCGCGCGAGGCGTCCTCGACGAGGATGGTGTGCTCGTCGACGAACGAGCCGACCCCTACCAACAATTCGACGCGGTTGCGCAGGAGTTGAGATCGCACGACTTCGATTTCCTTGGTGATGACATGCTGGGTTCGCGCCAGCAGGTCGGCCGGAGTGATGTTCTCCTTGACGCGGTAACTCGCGCCGTACAGTTCGCGTTGGTTCATCCCGGTGAGGTAGAGAACCGCCTCGCGCAAAGTCTTCGACGGAATGGTGCCGGTGTTGACGCACACTCCCCCGAGCATGTTGCCCTTCTCGACCATCGCCACGCGTTTACCCAGCTTGGCGGCCGCGATGGCAGCCTTCTGCCCGCCCGGGCCGGAGCCGATCACAACCAGGTCGTATTCCATCGGATCAGTCATCGCTTACAACTACCGTCCGCATACGACCGGCAGATGCCGAGCATGTCAATACTCGGTGAACAATCCGCGCACCGAAGGGGCACGATGGCCGTACACGAACCCTGTTGTCATTGAAAGAGATACAGCCGAATCCCTACGAAAATTGCTACACACAAACATATTCCGGCATTCGCATACGCACATTCTTCGCCATCCGGCGGAATTCACAACGATCTATTGAAATTTGTTTCACCACAGAGTGATTGATCGATCAACTGACAGGTGACCAGGGCCGTAAACCGGATGTCCAGTATTCGAATTGTCCGAAATAGCGAGCGGAATGTTCCTCGTCACATCTCGCCTCGAAGCAGTTGCGCGGAGTCTCAGGTCGCGTTCTACTTGCCTTGACTAATCATCTGTCACTCTCGGTTACAAACATCCGCCCCGTTCACGATCCCCACCTTTCGCCATCTCGAGAGATCAGGTTTCCCAATGGAATTCACGGAACTTGCCGACTATCCCCTACCACCCGGGACCGTCACCGAGTGGACTCCCGGCGCGGTGAATCCACCCTCGCAGTGGCCTGTCGACCAGCGCCCCGCCAGCTACATCCACGAAGCACATCTGAAACATGCCGAGCAGATGAAACGGCAGGAGCGCTACAAGATCGACGGGTGCGCTCCGTCGTGGCTGGGTACCTCGTTTCGCATCCACGACAGACTCGACCGAAGGATCTGGGCAGCCGCTCTCGATCTCTGGATCGATCGTCACGAAGTGCTCCGAACACACGTCGCCGTGGAGGCCGAAGCGATAGTCCGACGCACCGCGGGGCGTGGGGACGTCCGGATTTTGGGTAACGACGTCGGACATCTTGCGTCCTCGATGTCCGTCTTCACACATCTGCAGCAACTGCTCGACCGATCGACCGATCCACTTGTCTGGCCTGCGTATCAGTTCGCGACGATTGAAGGTCCCAACCACTTCACCGTGGTTTTTGCCGCCGATCATGCTCTGCTGGACGGATACTCGGTGGCGTTGACCGCGCACGAACTGCAGACGATCTACCGTTCGCTGAGCGAGGGAAGTCATCCCTCACCGCCGGAGACCGGAAGCTACATCGACTTCGGCACCAGGGAACGAGATCTCGTGGAACACGCGGACTGCTATCACCCGGCGGTGCAGACGTGGCGCGAGTTCTACGCGCAGGGCGAGGCTCCGTACTTTCCATCGCTACCCGAACCGGTCGTCGGACGCCGCGTCCCTCAACAGAGCCTGTCCGCTTGGCTTCTGAGCGCCCGGGGCGCCGAACGCCTGGCAGAAGCGAGCAAGCGCGGCAACCAAGGTTTCCTTGCCGCGATACTCGCGTGCGCAGCCAAGGTGACCGGAGATCTCACCGGCGCAGACGAATTCCGCGTCGTCGTGCCGCAACACACGCGTTCGGAGCTTCGATGGGCTGCGTCGCTGGGATGGTTCATCGGTGTTGTGCCGGTGAGGATTCCGATTGCCCCCGCCGCAACGGTGAACGATCTGGCCCAGCTTGCCGGTGCGGAGATACGACGCGTCCGACCCGCGGCGGCCCTGCCGTATTCGAGAGTGTGCGAGCTGATCGACTCCCCGCATCACCTGCCGTTCGTGCTCTCCTACATGGACGTTCGTCACGTTCCTGGTGCCGAGCAATGGACGAGCTGGCAGACCAGAGGCCTTCGTAGTCGCGATCATTCGGGAACCGACGTCTACATCTGGCTCACACGGACTCCCGAAGGGCTCAATCTGGCCATACGCCACCCGGGCAATGCGCGCACGAGCCGCCACATCCATCACTTCGCGGGACTCCTACGCCGCGAAATGGAGGACTTTGCCTTCTCGACCGACACATTCGCACCTCCGACCAACACCGCTGCACCGATCGAGGAGAACTCTCATGGAAATGACACCCATCGATCTCTGGGCACCGAAAGCCGGGACGCTCACCGAGTTCAGGCCTACTGAACAGTCCCTGGCGGCGGCATCCGGGGCACCGCGGAGCGACCAACCGCTCTCGTTCCTACAAGAAGGACACATTCGAACCGCCGATCACAAGCGTGCACAAGGCGTCGACTGGTCACCGTGGATCGGATTCACGTTCACTCTGCCCGGTGATCTCGATCGGGAAGCACTGCGTCGGGCGGTCCAGGCGTTTGTCCTGCGGCACAACACACTGCACAGTTGGTTCGAGGTCAGACCATCCGAAGATCCCGACGGGAGCGGGGTCATCGACCGTCACGTGGTGGATGCATCGACGATCGAACTCACGCCGCACAGCGTCGGTTCTCTGCACACGACCGATGCGGTTCGCGAGCATGTCAGCCGAAGTTTCGCCGGCGATACCAGCCCACTGCAGTGGCCCTCGTTCATCAGTGGCGCCGTCGAGCACGGCGCCGGCTTCACCGTCTACTACGGCGTCGATCACTCGCACACCGACGGCCTGTCGCTGATGCTGGGCGTCGAAGAACTTCGTGCGTTGTACATCGCCGAAAGCGCCGGCATCGACGCCCAACTTCCCTCTCCCGGCAGCTACGTCGAGTACAGCGGCGAAGAGCGGGCCTCGGCAGGAAGCCTTGATCTGGCTGCAGCCCCTGTGCAGCAGTGGATTTCGATTCTCGCGGCCAATGCCGGACAACTCCCGACGTTCCCCCTCGACCTCGGCGTCGCGCGGGGCGAACAGACCCGGTCGACCCGCACACACATCGACGTTCTCGACAGCGACGAGTCAGCCGCGTTCGCAGCGCTGTGCAAGTCCCATGGTGTCGGCTTCTCCACGGGGATCTTCGCAGCCCTCGCCCTCACCGAGATCGAAGTTGCGGACAGAGCGAACTACTTCGCGCTCAACGCAGTCGGTACCCGCTCCGATCCGAGATACCTCTACGCGCAAGGCTGGTTCATCAACCTCGTCCCGGTCTCGTTCACGCTGAGTGATGTCACGAGCTTCACCGATGCACTCCCCCTTGCCCACGCTGCTCGCGCAGCAGTGAAGGGACTCGCGGACGTGTCCATTCACTCGGTGATCGCCCAGGTGTCGAAGTTGACCGGATCCGACATCGGCGGAACCTCGGTCCCGCCGATGGTGTCGTACATCGACATGCGCCTGATTCCAGGTGCCGAGCACCACGACGAACTCGACGCGCGCGCACTGGGTGGGCCAGGAACGACGGGTGATCTGTCGATGTGGATCAACAGGAAGGAAGACCGTACGTACGTGATGGTCAGTTTTCCCGATACCGAGCAAGCACACACATCGGTGGATCGGTACCTTCGACACCTCCGCAACGTCCTGAGAACGGTCGCCGATACCGGCGACTACCGTGTCGTTCGTCAGGCGGATGCACGTCAGGAAGTGGAGACCGCCTGATGCACATAACCTTTCTCGACAGGTTCGAGGCACGGCCGGGGCGCATCCTGCAGTGGACTCCGAGCGAAATCTCCACCGGATCGACGTATCCGGTTCCTCCGACCTCGAATCAGCAGCTGCATCTTGCCGGGAGCCGCGGCGATACGACATGGCTCGCTGCCACTTTCGACGTCCCCGGCCCCATCGACACGGACGCACTCAGAGCCAGCTTCGAGGAATGGACGTCCCGCCACGACGCCCTGTCGTGCTCGTTCTCCCAGGCCGAAGTACCGGGTGAATCCTCGGCACTGTTCGTCGACGTCGCCGATATCGGCGACCTGCGCCTCCGTGAGGAAACCGTGGCGGACGCACGAACGCCGGAACAGGTGCGAGAACTCTTGGGCGAGCGCCTGGATCGATGGTGCAATCCTTTTGCGTTTCCCGCGTACTTTCTCGGTGCCATCACCCGCGACGACCAGTCGACAGTGATCTGCGGGTTCGACCATGCCATCTGCGACGGCTGGTCCATGAGCATCGCCATCACCGAGATCAGCACTCTGTATCGCGAATACACTCGGGCAGAACGTGTTCCGATCGCGTCGGATCTATTGCCGGAGCCCGGAAGTTTCCTCAACTACTGCTTCCGCGAATCGGCAACAGCGGATCCAGATCCCGGCGACCACCGCATTGCGGGTTGGCGGTCCTTCCTTCGATCATGCGGAGGTGACACTCCCCATTTTCCCGTGGATCTGGGACTACCCGCCGGAACGATGTCACCCCAGGGCACCGACACCCGAATGCTCCTCGACGCCGACGAAGCAGAGCTCTTCGACCAGAACTGCGCCGATCATCGACACTCGCCTTTCGGCGCGATTCTTGCATCGATCGGTTTGGCCACAACACAATTGACCGGCAAGAGGGACACACACCTGCTGTTTCCGGTCCACACACGTCGGGAACCGCGGCACAACCACACCTTCGGATGGCTGGTGGCCAATGCGCCCATCACCGTGACGAGCAAGGATAATCTTCACAGCACTGCTCGGGCAGTCAATCTCGCTTTCCACGAGTCACTTTCACTGTCGTCCGTGTCCTCGCGACAGGTGTTGCGGAGCTTGGGGCCCGAGGTTTCGCCCACTCGCCGAGACATCTTCTCGGTGTCCTACGCCGACTACCGAACCATGCCCGGTGGATCTCGCCCCCGCAAATCAGAGTCCCGCGAATCACAGCCTGCGCCGATCAATCCGCAGCAACTCAGTCGCGTGTCGAATGCCGACGATGTTCAGTTCTGGTTCTCGCGCACCCACGACGGTCTGGCACTTCGCACCCGCTTTCCCGCGCCCGCGGCTCGGACGGTGCACACCTTCCTCGCGAGTGTCTCCGAGATTCTGTCGGCTCCGTAGAGCTACAGCTGCATATATATTTGACACTTCTTTGTTGTGCACAACTTAACTGTGCGCTACAGTTGTTCTCGTGACCAACCCACTCGCCCTCGAACGCCAGGTCTGCTTCGCCCTCTATTCGGCGTCGCGGGCCACCACGGCTGCGTACCGAGCGATGCTCGACGACCTGGGGATCACGTATCCCCAGTACCTCGTCTTGTTGACACTCTGGGAACGAGACGGCCGCGGGGTGCGCGAAATCTGTGAGGCCCTCGATCTGGATACCGGAACCCTGTCGCCGCTGCTCAAACGGTTGGAGGGTCTGGGTTTCATCGAACGTCGACGCCTCACCACCGACGAGCGTCGCGTCGAGATCCACCTGACCGAGTCCGGTTCCACCCTGCGCAGCAAGGCCGAGGACATCCCGGCCAAGCTCGCGGGCGCCACTGGTCTGAGTAACGACGAACTGACCGAACTCCGAGACGTTCTCACCCGCCTCGGCGAGTCACTTCAAGCATCCAATGCCCACTCCGACGGAAAGAAGAAGTCATGAACATCGTCTACACCGCAGAAGCACTTGCCACCGGCGAAGGCCGCGACGGTCACGCTCGCACCTCGGACGGACGCCTCGACCTCGGCCTCGCCATTCCCAAGGAAATGGGTGGCAGCGGCGAGGGCACCAACCCCGAGCAGCTCTTTGCCGCCGGATACGCAGCGTGCTTCCACTCCGCTCTGCAGATGGTCGCCCGCGCCGAGAAGGCCAACGTGGCTGATTCCGCAGTCGGCGCGCGGGTCGGCATCGGCCCGAACGGCGCAGGCGGTTTCGGACTTGCTGTGACGCTGGAGGTTTCACTCCCCCATCTGCCCCATGACCAGGCCGTCGAGCTGACGGAGAAGGCACACCAGGTGTGCCCGTACTCCAACGCAACTCGCGGCAACATCGAGGTCACCCTCGAAGTAAGTAAGGACGACGAATGAGCACCACCACTGTAAGCCGGGAAATCCGCCTCGCATCACGCCCGAGCGGTTGGCCCACCTCGGAGAACTTCGCCACCGCCGAAGTCGAACTCCCCGAACTCGAAGACGGCCAGATCCTGGTCCGCAACATCGCCATCTCCGTCGACCCGTACATGCGCGGCCGGATGAACGACGTGAAGTCCTACCTTCCGCCGTTCCAGGTCGGCGCGGCGCTCGACGGTGGCGCTGTCGGCGAGGTCGTCGAATCCAAGTCGGCTGATCGCGCTGTGGGCGACGTTGTCGTCCACGGCCTGGGCTGGCGTGAATACGCCATTCTCGACGGATCCGCAGTGACTCCGGCCGACACGTCCATCGCGCCGGCGACGGCCTACCTGGGTGCCCTCGGCATGACCGGCCTCACTGCGTATGCCGGCCTCACCGCAGTCGCGGAATTCAAGGAAGGCGACACCGTATTCGTCTCCGGCGCAGCAGGTGCCGTCGGATCGCTCGTCGGTCAGATCGCCAAGTTGCTCGGCGCGAAGCGAGTGATCGGCAGCGCCGGTTCACCGGCGAAGGTTGCCCGACTTCTCGAACTCGGATTCGACGCGGCGTTCGACTATCACGACGGCCCGATCACCGAACTTCTGGCCGCCGCGGCGCCTGACGGCATCGACGTGTACTTCGACAACGTCGGTGGCGAGCACCTCGAAGCCGCCATCGACGCCATGAACCAGGGTGGCCGGATTGCCTTGTGTGGGGCCATCGCTCAGTACAACACCACTGACAAGCCCACCGCTCCCCACAATCTGGCATTGGTGATCGGCAAGCAGCTCACGCTGCGCGGATTCCTCGTGGGCGGCTACCGCCACCTCGGCGGCGAATTCCGCACCCACATGGCAGGGTGGCTCGCCGACAACAAGATTCAGTGGGACGAGACCATCGTCGAAGGCCTGGAGAATGCACCACAAGCGTTCATCGACCTGATGCGCGGTGCGAACACCGGCAAGATGGTTGTCACACTGTAACCCGAACAGCATGTAGCTCGAACAGATGTGAAGGTGGCCGCGAACTTCTCGAAGTTCGCGGCCACCTTCATATCCGAATCAGATCCCGTACGAGACTCCGGTCAACTTCTCCGACAAATTCCACAAGCCCGCGGCGGTCCTCGTATCGTGAGACTTCTTGTTCGACCCCACGACCTTCGGATACCCGCGCTGCTCGAACGGACCGTCCGGTCCGATGTAACTGCCGCCGAAAGCATCCGGCGCAGTGGCCGCCCACAGTTCGGGAAGCGCACCCATCTCCGCGGACTGAGCGAAGATCGAATTACCTATCCCCATCAGCTTGTCCTGGATCGACTCGGTATGCCCCTGCAGGTTCGTCGACGCATATCCCGGATGCGAAGCGAGCGCTTTGAGCGGAGATCCCGAAGCTGCGAGCCTGCGCTGAAGTTCGTACGTGAACAACAGATTGGCGAGCTTGGACTGCCCGTAGGCCAACCAGCGGTTGTACTTTCGACGTTCGAAATTGAGATCGTCGAGATCGACAGTTCCAAGCTGATGCAGGGCACTGGACATGGTCACGACCCGGTCGGTGAGTTTGTCCTTCAACAGACCGGTCAAGGCGAAGTGCCCGAGATGATTTGTGCCGATCTGCATTTCGAAACCGTCGACCGTCCGGCGGAACGGAACGGCCATAACGCCGGCGTTGTTCACCAGGACGTCGACCTTGTCCGTTGCGTCGGCGAAAGCTCGTACCGACGACAGATCGGACAGGTCCAACTTACGAACTACCGCGTTTGACCCGATCTCTGCGGCTACGACGTCGGCCTTCGTGGTGTCCCGACAGGCGAGGACCACGTCTGCCCCGGCTTTGCCCAGCGCTCGTGCGACTACCTCACCCAGTCCGCTGTTCGCCCCCGTGACGACAAATGTGCGGCCGGTCTGATCGACTACGTCTTCTGCGGTCCATTTGGTCATGCTTTCCAGCGTACGTGCCTTACTCGTCGGTAGGGAGGGGCGATTTTCCGGTCATCGCTTGCGCTTGGTCCGGATCGGCTTTGCTCCCGGCAACGGTGCGGCGGCCCTTCGGGGCGCCTGGGTCGCGGCCGTCGAGGATGTCGGCGACAATTCGGCCTCCTTCTGCTCCGCCGCGATGCGTCCGTAGACGAAATGCTGTTGTCCCAACGTCCAGCAGTTGTTGCTCACGAAATAGAGCAGGATCGCAACAGGGGCGAAAGCGCCGAACGCAACCACACCGATCGGAAATACCCACAGCGCAAGTTTGTTCATGATTGCCGTCTGGGGGTTGACGGTTCCGGTGTCCACCTGACGTGCGATGGACGCCCGCGACGTGAAATGCGTAGCGACGGCCGCGAAGATCATCAGCGGTACGGCAACCAGAATGATGGAGATTCGGCTGACGTCGCCGAACGCCTCCAGTTGTGCTGCCGGACTCGAAATCATGGCGGACAACGGCGCGCCGAACAGTTTGGCGTCGAGAAACGACTGCACGTCCGAGGCGCTGAAGAAGTAGTTGGCAGTGTTCGCGTTGTCCGCCACCGACATGGGCTCGGTCGGGCTCAGAAACGGGACGTGGGATGCCGCTCCGGTTCGATTGAATGATCGCAGGACGTGATAGAGACCAATGAACACCGGTGCCTGAACGAGCATCGGCAGGCATCCGAGCAACGGGCTGTAGTTGTGTTCCTTCTGCAGCTTTGCCATCTCGACAGTGAGCTTCTGCCGGTCGCCCGAATACTTCTTCTGCAATGCCTTGATCTGCGGTTGCAGTTTCTGCATCACGAGTTGGGTGCGGACTTGCTTGACGAATGGTTTGAACAGCAAGGCCTTGAGCGTGAAGACCAGAAACACGACCGACAGCGCCCATACGACGCCGTTGTCGGGTGATCCGGAGATCAGTGAGAAGACCTTGTGCCAGAACCAGAGGATTCCGGACACGGGGTAGTAGACAAAATCGAGCATGACGAATAAAACCTCACCGAGAGGCACGCTCCGGCAATCGAGAGCGCGGGAATGGTCGTGGACGCAAGACGTCTGACCGACCTACGGCGAGTTCACTCCCGCCGACGGCCGATCTACAGACCGATTCCGGGTGCTCGAGGTTGCGGACGACCGGGCGCGTCCGGACTGCTCTGCCTACGGAAGGCACCACGCAGGCAGCGCTCGTCATCCGACGGGCCGGTGGCCGCAACCGCACACAGTTGCAGAAGTTCGTACTTCGACGAGGTGGCGAGCGCTGCGACCACGAAGACGGCAATCGCAGTTCCCAGCACCGCGGCGCTGCCCGACGATCCAAGCGGAGGCACTGCGAGAAGCGCGATGAACGGCAGCAGAAGCAGCAACAGTGACCGTGTCACCGTTCCCGTGCTCCGCTGTTGCATGACTGCGAGAGTACAGAACGACCACCGAATCCAGCTAGGCACCGTTTCGTGAGCGCATTCCCGACCCGCTGCGTACCGGCGAGGTCGCCCCGCCGCACACGATCGCCGGCCGCCTGGTCACTGCACAATCCGCATGGTCGAACAGAACGCCACCAACCGAGTTCACCAGAAACAAGCGCGCAACACGCACGGGGAAATCCCGCGCGAGTGCTGTCGCCACACCGCCGCCGAACGAATGCCCGACGACGGTCACCGGGCCGGTAACTCCGGCGGCGTCCAGAAACCGCGTCATCCACGCCGCATAACCTTCGAAGTGTCGATCGTCTCGGCCCAGTTCAGAGGTGGTTTTTCTTCGGGTGAAGTACCGGACTCGATATTGCCGTGCGCCCGCCGGTGCGGCGACGACCGTAGTACCTGCACCGATACCTACTTCTTACTTCTGCCCTTCTCGAGACGTCACGCCTGCCGACAAGCCATTCGAAAACAGGTATGCACCCCGTCCACCTGACCGGCGCGAACACGTCGAGGCGACACCAGGCTGTGTGTCACAAGCCGAAGCCCGATCACGCTCAGCCGATACCTGCTTCGGGACGCACCGACGCGAAGGCAACACGAGAAATGTCGCACCACCGATTCACCAGCCCCCGCACGACGAAGAACGCACTCGGAAGGGCGCTTGTCATCGGCGCTCTTTCGCTCACAACCCTTGCCGTGAGCATCGACACCGCAAACGCTCAGGCCCCCTTGCTTCCGAACTGGAACACAGGCGAAGTTTTCGTCGCCACGAATCCGGCAAAGGTGTCGGGTTTCGTTTCCTCGGACGGAGGCCGCGCATTGGCAGCCGCACAGTCCAAGATCGGCGCCCCGTACGTCTGGGGCGCAACCGGACCGGACTCGTTCGACTGCTCCGGCCTCGTGCAGTGGGCCTATGCACAAGCGGGCGTTTCGATTCCACGAACTACCTACGACCAGGCTGTCGGCGGAGCTCCGGTTTCCCGGGACGAACTCCAGCCCGGTGACGTGGTCCTGTACTACGGCGGGGAACATGTCGGGATCTATGCCGGCGGCGGTGACGTCGTTCACGCCCCGACATCGGGCGAGTCGGTCAAACGCGCACCCGTGGACTCGATGCCGTACTACCTCGCCCGCCGTTACTGACATGTTTCACGTCAGCTTGACAAAACGGCTTGGATCGCAACGACATTCGGCCCGCTCGTCACGATCCGAATGCTTGACACTCCCCCATTGCGCGGAATGCGACGCCATCCTCTCCCCCGCCAGTGCCGTCTGCACCAGATGCCGCGGGGTGCGATTGGACGTAGCGCGGTGCTGCGGAGACGGCACTGTCGTGTCCTGGCGAACGGTTCACGGCGATCCGACGACGGTTCTCGCCATCGTCGAATTGGACGAGGGACCGTGGCTGTACACGTTACTCACGCAATCCCCACGCACGGATGCGCCCGGACCGCTGCGAGTGTCGTTTCAACGGCGAGAAGTGGGTAAGCGCTATCCGGTGTTCTGCCTGTGCGGCGACGACCGAGGCGCAGTGCAATCGGACGTCAACTCCGGCCTTCTGAAGCTTTGATCTGCTGCGAATCATTCTCCTGCGCAGTCGATACCACCCACGCCGCGATCTGCGCTCTGGAGGTGAATCCCAATTTCGTCAGCACGTTCTCCACATGCCCCTGCGCCGTCCGTGGCGAAATGACGAGATGCTCGGCGATAGCGCGGTTGGTGAGGCCCTGAGCCACCAGTTCCGCAACTTGCTGCTCACGACGGGTCAGTCGGATCGCCTCCGTCGACAGTGAAGCTGAAGCACTGCGACGCTCGTCGAGCGCATAGGCGACGGCTTCACCCTCGGTCATGACGATTCCTCGGTGAAACTCTCTATCGAAGGCGCTTTCACCCAAAGCCTTTCGAGAACTATCCATGGCATTCTCGCGGTAGCTCGACAATCGCGAGAATCCGGTGAGAGGTTGCCCGATCTTCTGCCAGTACATCGCTGCGGCACCGAGAAGAACCGCTCCATGCTTCCAATCACGTTGTGCCACAGCCGTCCATGCAAGCGGTTCGATGCACCACGCCGCGTTCATCGACGAGCTGTCAATTCGCAAACTTCGCGTCAAATACTCACTCGTGCGCGCGAAGTCGCCCCGAAGCCAAGCAATGAGTCCGAGAAACCCCAACGCGTGGGCCTGATACGTCACTTCGCGCAGTGGCTCGGTAATCTCGAGACACTCGTCGAAACACTCCGCCGACCGCTCCAGCGCACCCGTAAGAATGTAGGCGAGGCCGAGGGTATCCAAACTGATCACCACGTACTGCAGATTTTCGTCGAGCCGAAACAACGTCACGGCAGATTCCAACTTCGCTGTGGCATTGTCCAATTCACCCGCGCATGTGTCGACGTACCCGCCCGCCCACGCCGTCAGAGCTCGCGAGCGCACACCTCCCAGAGCCTCGGCAAGTCGCCGTCCCTCGTCGATCAGTTCGCGGGCGCGAACGAGATCGCCCTGCATCGCATGCGCCGCGGCGTCCACGCACAGGACATCCACCCGAAACATGTCAGGCTCGGAATCCGCGGCATTCAGTGTTCGATCAGCCCAATATCGCAACTGGCCGATCAATCCGTCGGACAACAAGAATCTGTACCACGCGGCGAACATACGAGTCGCAGACCGCGCCTCACCAACGGTGGAAATCGAATATTCCAGCGCATCATACAGATTGTGTTGTTCTCGACCGAGCCGCGCTGCCCACGACGCCTGCCCGCTACTGATCCAGTCGGATTCTGCACGGATGACAAGGCCTTCGAACCAATCACGGTGTCGGCGAGGCAGATCGAGCTGCTCCCCCGTTGAATCCAACTTTTCACGCCCGTACTCCCGGAGCAGATCGAGAAGGTGGTATCGAACGGAGCCGTCGATCTCCTCACGAATGAGGATGGACTTCTCGACCAAACCAGTGACGAGATCGAGTGTTTCCGTCGAACTCGAATCCTGCCCGCACACCCCCTCCGCCGCGTCGAGATCGAACCCACCCGAAAAGACCGACAACCTCCCCCACAACCGCTGCTCCGGTAGCGAACAGAGGTCATAGCTCCAATCGATCGACAATCGAAGGGTCTGCTGACGACTGGGCACGTCTCGTCCGCCATTGGTGAGGAGACGGTACCGATCCGAGAGCCGGTTCATGATCTGCTCCGCAGACATACCCCGCAGACGGGCAGCTGCCAGTTCGATCGGCAACGGCAGTCCGTCCAGGTCTTGGCAGATGCGGGCAACGGTATGCCTGTTCTCCTCGGTCAGCGCAAATCCTGGTACCACCGCTGCGGCTCGTTCTGTGAACAACAGAACGGATTCGTACTGGGCCAGCCCGGTGGACCCGTTCGGGCCCCGAAGAGCCGGCGTCGTGAGCGAGGGAACACGCATCGTCACCTCACCGCCCATCCCCAGCGACTCGCGGCTCGTCGCCAAGATTTTCACCCCGGCGCAGCGACGCAAGATCGCCCCGCACAAGCGGGCAACCGAATCCACCAAGTGCTCACAGTTGTCGAGCACCAACAGCAGACTCCGATCGGCGCAGTAGTCGATCACGGCGTGCAGCGAATCCGACGACGAGACCGGCCGCACCCCCAACGTCAGGGCGACATGGTCCTCGAGCAGGTCCGGATCCGACAGCTCGCCCAACTCCACCAACCAGGTTCCGCCGCTGAACACGCGTTGCAGCGCACCCGCGAGTCTGATCGCAAGGCGTGTCTTACCCACTCCCCCAACGCCGGTCAGCGTCAACAAACGGGACGACTCGAACAATCTTCTGGCATCGGCCAACTCACGCCGTCGGCCGACGAAACTCGTCAGCTCCAACGGCAAGTTGCCGACAATCCGATGATCGGCTTCTGCACGCACAGCGGATGCCATCGACCGACTCGCTTTCTGCGATTCCACTCCACACCAACGCTACCCCCGCGAACTGCACCCGGAGAAGCGCACCGCTGCCCACGGTTTCAGCCTCGGGAATCGGTCTCCTGCGCGGTCGAGACGAACCACGCCGCGATCTGTGCTCTGGAAGTGAATCCCAGTTTTGTCAGCACATGTTCCACATGCCCCTGAGCGGTCCGCAGCGAGATGACCAAGTGCTCCGCGATGGCGCGGTTGGTCAGTCCCTGAGCAACCAGTTCCGCAACTTGCTGCTCACGGCGAGTGAGGTGAGGTCCTCCTGTCGACGATGCAGTCGTCGCACTGGAACGCTTGTCGAGCGCATACGCGACAGCTTCACCTTCGGACATCGCAAACCCGTTGCGAAACGAGGTGTCGAAAGCATCATCACCCATAACCTTGCGTGCAGCGTCTGCCGCGCTGTCGTGATGAGTTGACAAACCCGGCAGGCCCGCCAGCCGTCCCCCGAGCTTCTGCCAATACATGGACGCCGCGCCGAGCAGAACCGCTGCATGCTTCCAATCACGTTGCGCTGCAGCAATCCAGGCCAACGGTTCGATACACCACGCCGAGTTCATCGGGGCATCGAGAATTCTCAGACTTCGAGTCAAATAGTCACGTGCGCCTTCTAATTCACCTCGGAGCCAGCCGACGATCCCGAGAGTTCCCAGCGCAAAAGCCTGGAACATCACTTCGTGGGCGGGCACGGTGATCGCGAGAGTCTCTTCGTTGCACTCCACAGAGCGATCGAGGGCCCCCGAAAGGAAGTATGCGATCCCCAGAGTGTCCAGGCCGATCACCACATGCAGCAGATTTTCGTCGAGTCGAAACAGCGTCAACGCGGATTCCAGCTTGGCTGTAGCGGTATCGAAGTTGCCCCCGAATGTATCGACGTATCCGTCACCCCATGCCGCCAGACCGCGTGAGCGTACGTCCGCCAAGGCGTTCGCCAGGCGCCAACTCTCGTCGACCAGCTCTTCTGCCCGTTCGAGCTCACCCTGCATCGCGTGATTCACGGCGTCGATGGCCAAGACATCCACTCGGAACGGGTCCAGCTCCCGATCCGCTGTATTCAGGGCTCGATCCGTCCAATAGCGCGCCTGCACAAGCAATCCACTTGCAAGCCAGAATCTGTACAACGCACCGACCATTCGCGTTGCAGATCGCGCCTCTCCCGCAGTGGAGATCGAGAATTCCAACGCGTCGTTGACGTTGCGCTGTTCACGACCCAGCCTTGCAATCCACGCCGCTTGCCGGTCACTGATCCACTCGGCTTCCGCACGAACGACCAGCGCTTCGAACCAATCACGGTGAAGCCGTCGAAGTTCCACGAAATCACTCGAGATCTCGGCCTTCTCGCGTCCGTACTCCCGCAGGAGGTCTAGCAGGTGATAGCGAACAGTGCCGTCGACCTCCTCACGAATGAGGATGGACTTCTCGACCAACGCAGTGACGAGATCGAGCACCTCGGTCGAACTCGAATCCTGCCCGCATACGCCTTCGGCCGCGTCCAGTTCGAACCCGCCGGAAAATACGGTCAGCCGACCCCACAACTGCTGCTCCGGAGGTGAGCACAAGTCGTAGCTCCAATCGATCGACAATCGGAGGGTCTGCTGGCGACTCGGTACACCACGTCCACCGGAAGTCAAAAGGCGGTAACGATCCGAGAGCCGATCCATGATCTGCTCCGCCGACATTCCGCGCAGGCGAGCGGCCGCCAACTCGATCGGGAGTGGGAGTCCATCCAGGTCGTGACAGATATGAGCAACGGCGCGCTTGTTCTCCTCGGTGAGGGTGAAACCTGGCACTACGGAAGCCGCACGCTCGGTGAACAGCGACACGGATTCGTACTGGGCAAGTCCCTCGAATTCGCGCGGCTGTTGCTGCGGTGTGGTGAGCGAGGGAACGCGCATCGTCACCTCACCACCTATACCCAGCGATTCTCGGCTCGTCGCCAAGATCTTGACGCCGGCACATCGCCGTAGGATCGCACCGACGAACGAAGCGACGGCATCGACGAGATGTTCGCAGTTGTCGAGTACCAACAGCAGACTGCGATCGGCGCAATAGTCGGTCACAGTGTGCAGCGGGTCCGACGAGGACACCGGCCTCACACCCAAAATCACGGCGACATGATCCTCGAGAAGTTCGGGATCCGTCTGGTCGCCCAACTCCACCAACCACGCGCCGTCCCGGAACACCCGCTGGAGCGCACTCGCGAGTCGGATCGCGAGCCGCGTCTTGCCCACACCGCCGATGCCGGTGAGCGTCAATAAACGGGACGACTCGAACAATCTTCTGGCTTCGGCCAACTCACGCCGTCGGCCGACGAAACTTGTCAGCTCCAAGGGCAAGTTGCCGACAACTCTCTGGTCGGCTTCTGCGCGCACAACGGATGCCATCGACCGACTCGCTTTCTGCCAACCACTACAAATCAACGCTACCCCCGCGTTCGTCGACCTGAGCAGTGCTCACTCGAGCTTCGTTGTCGCAGTCGAACTGCCCGCACCTCACGGATGCGATTCACGACGGCCATGCCGGTGTCATGCGCCCGAAACAACGGATTCCTACCCTGGCAGCGAGGAGAAGGGAGACCGACATGCCGCCGCGCCGTAGATCGGTACTGCTGACGCAACTGGTAATCGATGCTCCCGGTAGTCCACAACAAGCGATCCTCGACGAACTGCGGCGAGTAATTCTGTCGGGTTCGGCGCCTCCGGGTACCCCGATTCCTCTCGGCGAGGTGGCTGATGTGTTCGGTGTCAGTCGAATACCTGTGCGGGAATCGCTGAAAACCCTGGTCGGAGAGTCGTTGGTCGACCATCGCCACCAATTCGGCTACACCGTCGCGCAGTTGACGCCGGCGGAGCTACATGAGATGTACATCGTCCGCGAAACCCTCGAATCAGCTGCATTGGCCGTCGCCGTCGAGCAGGCCACCGAAGAGGATCACGAACACGCCGTCGAGGTGAACTCCCGTCTGGAGATCGCGTTGCGCTACGACGACTCTCAGTCCTATCACTGCGAGAGCCGCAACTTTCACCTCGCACTGACCCGACCGTCGCAGATGCTTCGACTTCTGCACATGTTCGAAGCTGCCTGGAACATCACCGAACCGGTTCAGCCGATGGTCCATGTTGCCGGCGTCGACCGGCAGGTACTGCACTCCGATCACACAGCGATGCTGGACGCATTCCTGCGTCGGGACGCGACCGCGCTCCTGACTGCATCCGAAATCCATCATCGCCGACTCGATACCGTGATCGCGACTCTGCCGACCGACACCGGCCTGCTTGCCGAAAAAGATATACCGATTGCGCAATAGTCGCGCAACACGGCCTCGATACCTTTCTCTCAACACAGTTTTCACCACCGTCGCTGAGAGCTTGTGCTCTGTCCGCTGATTCCTTGCACACAAGCACAGGAGCTGTCATGACCGACATTCTTCCGTCTCGAACCACTTCTTCCACCACTCCCACAACGGAAACCGGTCCAGGTGATCTCGTCGAGGCCGCCGGCCACCCGGTGGGCAGCGGATTGATCAAGGCGGGTTACGACCCACGTTTGACCAACGAGGATCTGGCACCGCTACGCAAGCAGACCTGGTCGTCGTACAACATCTTCGCGTTCTGGATGTCCGACGTACACAGCGTTGGTGGATACGTCACGGCCGGTAGTCTTTTCGCCCTCGGCCTGGCCAGTTGGCAGGTACTCGTCGCATTGCTGGTCGGCATCACGATCGTCTATTTCTTCTGCAATCTGGTGGCCAAACCCAGCCAGGCCACCGGTGTGCCCTATCCGGTGATCTGCCGCAGCGTGTTCGGTGTCCTCGGAGCGAACATTCCGGCAATCATTCGCGGCCTGATTGCCGTGGCTTGGTACGGAATTCAAACTTTTCTCGCCTCGGCAGCACTCGATGTCGTACTCATCAAGCTCTTTCCGTCACTTGCACCGTACGCCGTGGTCGAGAATTACGGCTTCGCCGGGCTCTCCGCACTGGGCTGGGGAAGTTTCATGCTCCTGTGGGTACTTCAGGCCTGTGTGTTCTGGCGAGGCATGGAATCGATCCGCCGCTTCATCGACTTCTGTGGCCCCGCCGTGTACGTCGTGATGTTCATGCTGTGCGGATATCTCGTCTACAAAGCAGGCTGGAGCGCAATCGATCTCACGCTCGGTGACGTGAAATATTCCGGTTTCGACGCCGTGCCGGTCATGCTCGGTGCGATCGCCCTGGTCGTCTCGTACTTCTCCGGGCCGATGCTCAACTTCGGCGACTTCTCTCGCTACGGGAAGTCGTTCGCAGCCGTCAAGAAGGGTAACTTCCTGGGGTTGCCGGTCAACTTCCTCGTGTTCTCGGTACTCGTCGTCGTCACCGCATCGTTGACACTGCCGGTGTACGGCGAGCTGATCACCGATCCCGTTGCAACCGTGGCACGTATCGACAGTACCTTCGCCATCGTCCTCGGCGCCCTCACCTTCACCATCGCCACGATCGGCATCAACATCGTCGCCAACTTCATTTCCCCGGCCTTCGACTTCTCGAACGTCAGCCCGCAGAAGATCAGCTGGCGCGCCGGTGGAATGATCGCGGCAATCGGATCCATCCTCATCACCCCGTGGAACCTGTACAACAATCCCGACGTCATCCACTACACCCTGGAGACCCTCGGAGCTTTCATCGGGCCACTGTTCGGAATCCTGATCGCCGACTACTACCTCGTGCGCAAGCAGAAAGTGATCGTCGACGACCTGTTCAGCATGTCGCCGACCGGAACCTACTGGTACAGCAAGGGATACAACCCTGCTGCAGTGATTGCCACCGTAGTGGGAGCCGTCGTCGCGATGGTCCCGGTCCTGGGTAAGGACCTCACCGGGATGTACACCGCAGCGCAGTACAGCTGGTTCATCGGTTGTGGGCTCGGATTTGCCGTCTACTACCTTCTCGCCACGCGCACCCCTCTGGCTGTTCGGAATGCTTCTTCTGCCGACACTGTGACGGTCGACTGATCGTCATGAGAATCAAGGTGATCAATCCCAACACCACGTGGGCGATGACCGCCAAGATCGAGGAATGTGCCTGGGCCGTCGCCGGCTCGGGCACATTCGTCGAGGCCGTCAGTCCTGCCATGGGTCCTGCGTCGATCGAGAGCCACTACGACGAAGCACTCAGCGTCCCAGGGATTCTGACCGAGATCGCGTCCGGAGAGAAGAACGGCGTCGACGGATATGTCATCGCCTGCTTCGGTGATCCAGGCCTGGATGCAGCTCGCGAGCTGGCCAGGGGTCCCGTGGTCGCGATCGCCGAGGCAGCTGTGCACTACGCCGGTTTCCTCGGACGCGGATTCAGTGTCGTCACCACCCTCGGTCGGACTCGTGGCCGGGCTGCCGATCTGGTGGACCGTTACGGAATGGCGGCCCGGTGCCGCGGTATCCACTCCTGCGAGATTCCGGTTCTCGCGCTCGATCGCGATCCCGATGCACGAAAGGTGATCCTGGAAGCCTGTTTCGACGCCTTGGAACGAGACGGCTCGGATGTCATCGTTCTGGGGTGCGCCGGGATGGCGGACCTGTGCCAGGATCTGTCCGACGAACTGGGAGTGCCGGTAGTCGACGGTGTTGCCGCTGCCGTCACCATGGTTCAATCCTTGATCACGCTTGGATTGTCGACCAGTACGCGCGGTGAGTTCGCGCGGCCCCTACCCAAGAACTACACCGGAACTTTGGCACCGTTTTCTTTGTGAACCCGCCCGAGCGACAATCGAGCGCCGATCATTGCCAGGGCCAGAGCGGCGAACAAGACGCCGGCCCACACCAATTGACGTGTTCCGAGGTGTGTGAGAAACAAACCACCTGTCGCTGTTCCGAGCGTGATCCCAAGATTGGAGAACGAAATGAACAGGCTGTTACCGAATTCGGGTGCATCGACCGAATCTCGCCCCATCCAACTCTGGGAAATGACCAGTCCACCGGAATGCACCACGCCCCACACCAACACGGCAACAGTCATCGCAGCGAAGTACGGACCCATCAGATAGATCACCACGTACACGAGTATGTACAGCAACGGAAACGCCACGACTGTTCGCACCACACTCTTGCCGAGCAGGGCCCCGAAGACGAAGTTTCCGAAGATCATCACGACACCGAATGCCAAGAGCATCGCACTGATCCACGATCCGCTCATACCCGTCACCTCGCCGAGATATTCGGCGAAGTATCCGTACACCGAGAACATCGCCGCAAAAACGAACGTGACGGAAAGAATGGTCAACCACACGCCGGGTCGGCGAAGTATCCCGACCTGCGCACCGTACGACACACGTTGTGCGACCGGGGCCGAGGGCAGAAGTACCAGAATTCCGACAAACGCGAGCGCATTGACCACGGCACCGAAAACGAATGCCGTCGAAACCGACAAGTTCTCGGCCAGATACGACGTCAACGGCACACCGAAGGCAAAACCGACCGTGACACCGGCGAATACCTTCGTCACAGCAGAAGTGGCCTCCTCCGGTGGCACCAGACGAACCGCACTCGCCAACGCGACCGCGAAGAAGACCGGATGAACGACGGCGGGAATGATCCGGAAAGCGAACATCACCTCGAAACTCGATGTACTCGCGTACACCACGTTCGAGACCGCAAAGACTGCAATCGCCACCAACAGAACGGTTTTTCTGTTGATTCCCGAGGTGAAGAGCGTCGTGAACGGACCGGTGACCGCCACGACGAGCGCAAACACACCCACCAACCATCCTGCATCAGAAGTGCTGATGCCGAACTTGTCGCTGACCTGGGGCAGAACCCCGATAATCCCCATCTCTGTGGTGATGATCCCGAATACGCCCAACGCCAGAACCGGTATCAACAATTTCGACTTCACGACACACTCCTCCTACTACGCAACATGACACAGATACATATCTAGATATGTAGATATATTTGGTGAAGCAAACCGGTCGACGAGGACAACCCGACCGCTACAGCTTTTCGCGAACGAATTCCCTGAACTCGCCGATCACAGCTTCGTTTCGTCGGTAGTACGTCCACTTCCCGATACGCTCGGACTCGAGCAGACCCACATCTTTCATGCCCTGCAGATAACCCGAGATCACCGACTGGGCAAGCCCCGAACGCGACTGGATGTCACCAACACAGACCCCGATATGGAAACCGAGATCTTGTTGGGTGTACGAGTCTTCGTCGAAATACTTCGCCGGGTGCGCGAGCCACTCCATGATCTGCAGACGCGTGGGGTTGGACAACGCCTTGAAGATCGCCAACGCTTCCATCGATCACACCTCGCCCTCCGCCGACCAGAACGCATCTACTTTTGTAGATACGACTCGCGAAGTCAAGCCCACAAAAGGCGGATGGGGGCGTGCATCACACTCCCACGCCCGAAGTGAGCTGTGCCACTTGCACTTCGACGACCTGCGGAAACTGATGCCCCGACTTTCTATCTGTGACGACTTGTTTATAGTTATCGCCAACAACGAATTGTCGGAACTTTCCCGTTCGCCCGAGAACATCCGCGGGTGAACACAATTCGCTCACCATCAGCCGTACCCGGCTTGTCATTCGGGAGTCGAACCATGAGCACACCACGTCAGTTCGGGCTCGATCTCCGATGGTGATGTCGAAGCTCGCCAAATGGCAGCTGGTCGCCCTCGTAGTGGTTGCACTCCTGGGTTTGATCTACGTCGGAGCGAAATACGTACGGCTGGACAATCTTCTGGGATTCGGCCAGTACACGGTCAAAACCGAACTGGCGACGTCCGGTGGCATCTTCACCAACGCCGAAGTGACATACCGCGGTGTGCCAGTCGGACGCGTCGGCGACATGTCGCTCACGACCGAGGGAATCAAAGTCGACCTGCTGATCGACAGCAGTGCTCCGCAGATCCCCGCATCCGCGCGGGCCGTAGTGGCCAACCGCTCTGCCATCGGCGAGCAGTACGTCGACCTTCAGCCCGATACCGACCAGGGCCCTTTTCTCGAAGACGGCTCGGTGATCGCAGTGGCCGATACCACCACGCCGATTCCGATCGAGAACGTATTGACCAGCGCCGACGGTCTGGTGCACTCCGTTCCCGTCGACGCGCTCCACACCGTCGCGAAGGAACTCGGCGCGGCATTCAACGGCAAGGGCGAAGATCTACAGGTACTTGCCGACTCGCTGTCGGGGATTTCCCAGTCAGGCCTCGACGCCCTTCCACAGACCCTCGGACTGATCCGTGACAGCCAGACCGTACTCACGACCCAGTCCGATCAATCGTCGGCGATCAAGCAGTTCAGCACCGATCTCGACGCACTGACCGCGCAGCTGCGCACCAGCGACCCCGACATTCGACGGGTGATCGACAACGGCATACCGGCCAGCGAACAAGTCGGCTCTCTCGTCACCGAAGCCGGCCTCGCGCTCACGACCAATCTCTCGAACCTCGCTGCAGTTGCGTCGGCAGCAGCACCGACAGTGCCCACCCTGCAGCCCTTCTTGCTCTTTCTGCCTGCGCTCGCCGGGGCAGCGCCCACCGTGGCACCAGGCGATGGAACCGTACACCTGGGCTTGGTACTCGAGACCAACAACCCGCTTTCGTGCACCGTCGGATACGAAGGGACGATGGCAATTCTCGACGAGATGAAGCGCAAAGACCCGAACTTCGACGACACGACGCAGAACTTCCCTCTGAACACCGCTGCCAACTGCCAGGCACCTCAGGGCAGCGAAACGGGTGTCCGGAGCGCCAACCGCATCGCCTTCGCCGATCCGAACACCTCCCAGCCGTGGGACAGCAAGCCCAAGGTGGACCCCGACAAGCTCGATCTCAACCCGATCGCCACTCAACTGGCTCCGATGCTCGGCGCCACCCCGAAGTAGGCGAAAACGACTGGCACCGTCGACGCTCCGCGACGATGATGATGTGATGCCGGAAGGAACGCCCGAGGGGATTTCACAGGGGATGTCGCGAAGTTTCGAAGAACTTGTCGCCGAGGCCGAGTCCGCCTCCGTCGACGGGTGGGATTTCTCGTGGCTCGACGGCCGGGCCACGGAGCAGCGTCCGTCGTGGGGGTATCAGAACCTCATGGGTGAGCGTCTCGGCAACGCCGGCGCCGCGTTGGACATCCAGACCGGCGGCGGCGAAGTCCTCGCCGCTGCACCAACACTCCCGCCTGTGATGGCAGCAACCGAATCCTGGCCACCGAACGTCATCAAGGCCACCGCCCTTCTGCGTCCCCGAGGTGTGGGGGTGGTCGCGGATCCGGACGAGCCACCGCTACCGTTCGCCGATTCGGCTTTCGATCTGGTGACCAGTCGGCACCCTGCGACGGTGTGGTGGGCCGAGATCGCTCGGGTACTCGAACCGGGGGGAACGTACTTCGCTCAACATGTGGGTCACGCGAGCGTGTTCGAACTCGTCGAGTACTTTCTCGGTCCTCAGCCGCAGGCTCGTCGCGGACGGCACTACGAGGACGAAAGTGCCGACGCGGTTGCCGCTGGGCTCACCGTTGTCGATCTTCGTTTCGAGCGTCTGCGCATGGAATTCTTCGACATCGGCGCCGTCATCTACTTCTTACGCAAGGTGATCTGGATGGTTCCGGGATTCACCGTGGCGCAGTATCGAGACCGACTCCGCGAGCTCGACGAGCAGATCCGTCGCGATGGATCATTTGTCGCGTACTCGAGTCGATTCCTTATCGAGGCGCGCAGGTGAACCCGCATTACGCGGGGTGAACAGCTTTCCAATGTTCGGCGATGTCGATTCGCCGCGTGATCCAGACCTTCTCGTGCGACTGCACGTGATCCAGGAAGCGTTCGAGGGCAGCGGCACGGGCAGGGCGGCCGACAATGCGGCAGTGCAACCCGACCGAGAGCATCTTCGGCGATCCGGCCGTTCCCTCCGCATACAGCACGTCGAAGGCGTCGCGTAGGTGCGCAAAGAACTGATCACCGCTGGGAAATCCTGCGGGAGAGGCAAACCGCATGTCGTTGGTGTCAAGGGTGTACGGAACCACCAGGTGCTTCGCCGACTCTGTTCCACGGGGGACGTCCACCCAGTACGGCAGATCGTCGGCGTACGAATCGGAGTCGTAGACGAAGCCGCCGTGCTCGACCACCAGTTCACGGGTGTTCGGTGAATCGCGTCCGGTGTACCAACCGAGAGGCGCCGAACCCGTCAGATCTTGCAGGATCTGGACCGCCTCGGCCATGTCTGCACGTTCTCGCTCGATGTCCACGGATTGGTACGACTTCCATCGCAATCCATGACATGCGATCTCGTGACCCAATTCCTGAAAAGCACTGACTGCTTCCGGGTTACGTTGCATCGCGCGCGCCACCGCGAAGATGGTGAGAGGCAGGTTCCGCCGCTCGAAAGTCCGCAGGACACGCCATAATCCGGCCCGAGAGCCGTACTCGTACAGCGATTCCATACTCATGTGTCGATCCGGAAATGCTTCTGCCGGAGTCATTTCCGACAAGAACGTTTCCGAAGCCGCGTCGCCGTCCAGAACGCTGTTCTCGGCACCCTCTTCGTAGTTGAGCACGAACTGAACAGCTATCCGCGCGTCGTCGGGCCAGTGGGGGTGCGGCGGATGAGGACCGTACCCCACCATGTCCCGGGGATAGTCGTCGCGCGGATAGTCGCTCATGCCGACAACTTACCGTCAGCGCTCCGAGATCACAGCGCGAGCAGCATCTGTCAGTACGCCGAAGACTCTCAGCCGCGCGAGGCCACCGTCGGGGAAGATGTCCAGACGAACATCGGTGACCGGGGCTTCGGATTCGATCGGGAAGCGATGGCGTGTGTCGGGACGCAGAGTGGTTCGTGGCAAGAGTTCGATCCACTCCCCTCCCGACGTCCGGCCGGTCAGAGCGCCCTCACCCGGACTGTTTCCGAGGAAATACGAGGTGTCGATCTCGACAAAGCTCAGCACGCCTTCACCTGCGAGTTGTACTTGTACCCAGTCGTTTCCGTCGTCGCGGCGCCTGGCCGTCTCCCACCCGTCACCCATCGAGGCAGCGCGTCCGGGAAACAGAATGTTCTGCGGCGAGCTGTAGAACATGTTGGAGCAATCGGTTACGCGGCCACCGTTTTCGAGTGCTGCGAGGTCCAACGGCCCGGCGTCGAGGAAACGCGGGTCTGGCCGTGCTTCACCGTGAACACGGAACCTGGCAACACCGCCGTCCGGGTAGATGGTCAGCTTGACGTGTGTCCACCGCTCCTCCGAAGACACCGAGAACGGATTCTCGGAGTCGCCGTGAACGGGCGAGCGCTCGACGATGGTTGTCCACTCGTCGGAACCGGCCAGGTCGAGTGGATCCGGATACCCGTCCACGGAGATTGCTTCCACCGAGATCTCGGGCGGGTAATTGCCCTTGAACCAGGCCGTGTCGACGACGACGCCTCGCACCACTCCGGGAACACCGAGGCGCACGATCGCCTCGTCATGACCTGCCACCCGGCGACGACGGGTCTCCCAACCGTCGTACACCTGACCCTTGTGACCGAACGTCGCCGGCTGGTATCCAGCCTTGCCCGGTCGGATCAGGGCCTCACGCTCGGCGAATGCCTCGTCGTTCGCCCAGATGACGGCTCCGCCGAGGGTGCGCAGTGCCAGGTCGGGCAGCAAGGTGAATTCGGTGGTGCTCATCGGTCAGTGTTCTCCTGTGATCGGTGTGGTGCGTCCTACGAGGTGGCGGAGTGCGTCGGTGTCGGCACTCGGGGCGAGCCTGAGCACTTCGGATTCCGGATAGGCCCCCGCGTCGAGCCCGCGCAGAACCACCGCTGCCAGCGCCTGGGCAGTTGCGGGTTCGTCGATCACGTCGCCACCTTGGCGCCCCAGGTACGACTGGATGCGCGGAGCAGCGGCGCCGAGCGCGTTGCGGTAGAAGCCGAACGTGGCGAGCCAGCGGGTGACCAGATGCCCGGGGTGCATGTCCCACCCCTGGTAGTAACCGCGTTCCAGGGACCGCGTGACGAGGCGATGGTGCCGCGTGATCGCGTCGCGAATCGCCGTGGCACTCCCGACGGGCGCAACCTGAGTGGACCCGTCGCACACCCAGACGCCGGTCTGAGCGGCAGCAGCCAACATGACAGCCTTTGCGTGGTCTGCCACCGGATGTTCGAGCGACTGATGACGTGATGCAATTCCGCATGCCGCGCTGTAATCGTAAGTGCCGTAATGCAATCCCGTCAGACGGCCGGCTGCGCGATGGATGGCCGGAGCAACTGCCACCGTTCCGTCGGCAGCGATGACCGCCTGCGGGCTCTCGATCTGCAACTCGAACCGAAGCGAACCGGTCTCGAGTCCATGGGCCTTCTCCAGTTCTTCGCAGAGCAACACCGTCGCCGTGACCTGCTCCACCGCGCGCAGTTTGGGAACGGTGAAGACAAATCCGTTCGGCACTCCGCCGGCGGCGTCGAGCACCAGCTCGAGAGTCCTGATCGAGCGCCGACGCTCGCCGGCCGGTAACCCCTTGAACCTGATGCCACCCCAGCTCGGACCCGCAGAATCAGTGCTGAGCGCTGCGAGTGTCCGGCCGGCCGACGTCGCTGCCGCGTCTTCTTCCTCGTCGCTGCGACGTCCGTACCCGTCCTCGAAATCTATTCGAAAGTCCTGGACCGGCTTGCGGCCGAGCTGAACTCGCACATCTGCGAGCGCATTCTCGGTGTCGAGATCGGCGAACACATGCGCATGAGAATCGAGAAGCGCGATCGCCTGCTCACCCCAGAGACGAGGGGTGTCGACAGTTGCGTCTGCAGCACTGACGTAAATCGTGTGCACAGGCTGGATCTCGTCACGGTTTCCCGGGTACTGCGCCGCGAGCCGCTCGTCCACCGGGTCCAGAAGTCCGTCCAGACGATCGTGGACGGCGGCGGAGAGTCGGGATTCTGTCATCGGACGATCTTCGCAGAACGTCCGCGAGCCCGCAGGTTCTCACGCCGCCGATCCAGTCCGGGTCAGCGACCTCCGACGAACGGAACGTTGACGAAGCTCGGCCGGTCCGCAGCCAACTCGATGTGCTGCGGCTTCAGTTGGCTGTCGGCGAGCATCGGCCCGAGCGCCAGGTAACGCGGCACGCTGGCAGCGTAGACGTCGACGCGGAGTCGGTGTCCGGGTTGTAGCACCGCGTCCGTCGGGAGCATGTTGATGTCGACGGCGGTGACTTCACCGGGAACCACCGGCTGACGGGTGTCGATCGTCAGATAGTGGTGCGGTTCACTGTAGTCACCGTTGGCCGAGCGAGTGCTCTTGGAATCGTCGACCGCCCGGAGCGACGCAGTCAGAGCGCCGTTCGTGATCGGTGTCGAGGTTCCGTCCGGCGCTACGTCGTTGACAGTCGCTGCCCAGAATCCGTCCGTCGCGTCCAGGACTGTCTCGAGATGGACGTTGATCGGGCCCGAGAGTGAGGTCGGCTCCGTCACCGCCTCACCGGTGAACGTCAGACCCTCCGCTTCCTGGAATCGGGAATCCTTGGAACACGACGCACCGAGCACCACGGAGATCCCGGCAGTTCCCTGTGTTCCGTCGCCGGAACAAAAGCCTCGCAGTCCTGGTGCGACCGTCAATCGCGCTGCGGCACTGGACGGGTCATTTGTCAGCGAACCGTCGTACGCCGCGTGGGCGGCAGTTCCGCTGGGCGCGGAGTTCAGATACATACGTTCGTACGTCGCACCCGCTCGCGGGAACTGATCATCGGTGATCCATCCGCCGCCTTGCTGCAACATCGTCACCGGGCCGTAGCGATCGATTCCGTTGTCGATGCCCTTGAGCCACTTGTCGAACCACGCACGTTCGAGTACGTCGAGGCGCGGCGGCGCACCGTCCTTGCCGAATCCTCCACCGGGAGTGACGTGATAGCCGTTCCCCATGATCAACTGCTTCTGGCCGGGTGGCAGATCGATTCCGTTGTAGATCCGCGGCTCGCTGTTGGCGAAGATGTCGTGCCAACCGCCGTAGACCATCGTCGCAGCGGTGATGTTGCCGACGTCAGCGGATCGGTCCTGATAGAACTGACCGTCTTGCGCGACTTGGAGAGTCGACGGTGACACGTCTTCGATTCTCTGGGCCGTCATCGCTTGTACCAGTTCGGGAATCAGTGTTCCCGGATCCTCGAGGCGGCTCGCCAACCACAGTGGATCGAAATTTCCTTGCAGGATGTCCTGAACGTTCGGGATGAGCTTGAGTCCGTTGACCGCGGTCAACCACAACGGCATGAACCCCACTCCGAGGCCACCGCCGGTCCCGACGATGTCGCGCAGCAGATCGTTGCCTGGTTCGACCGGGAAGATCGCCTTCAGCGCAGGGGGGTTGTTGCTCGCCGCCTGCACCGAATTGATCGCGGAGTACGAGATACCCGCCATCCCTACTTTTCCGTCCGACCACCCTTGCTTGCTCATCCAGTCGATGACCTCGATCGAATCCTGTTGCTCGCGCTTGCCGAGGACATCCCAATTACCTTGGGAGAAGCCGGTTCCACGCGCGTCGACCACGACCTGGGTGTATCCGTTCTGGACCAGGTCGCGGTTGACGCCGAGAACCCGTGCGCCTCCGCCGGCGATGACGCCCGTCAACTCCGACACTCCGTCGAACGGCGCAGCGAGGTCGATCGAGTTCGCCACGTCCATCAACGTCTCCCCCACCTGCGGGATCGACAGAGCTGAATCCACCAACGTATCCAGCAGTTTCGTGTACGGCGTGATGTTGAGAACCGAAGGCGTCTTCGATTCCACGGCGCGCCCGGACGCATCTGCCGGGCGGTACACATTCGCTTGTAGAACGGTGCCGTCACTCATCGTGATGGGCACGTCCCACTCGATGGAGACCCCCGGATACTGTGGCGCCGCCTCCGTAGCCGCGAGCCAGGCTTGTCCGTCCGACCCGCCCGTCGGATCCGCAGAAGCGACGGCACTCGGCACCGTCAGGCCCACGACGCACAGTCCCACCGCAATCGTTGTCGACCTTCGACGTAGAAGTCGTGTCTTCACGAAAACCCCAATTTTCTGTTGTGATGACCCAGCCCTGCCCCCACGACAGTGACCGGCGTCACGAACTTACCGGATAGTAACTTCCGTCCCATATGTCGTCAATAGGTCTGAATGCCGGCCGGACGGCTAGCTTTGAAGATGTGTCACGATCACCCCTTCCCGTCCGCGACGGCCTGAACCCCAGTCGCATCCGTCAGCCCGAAGACGGCATGTGGGCGACGACGCTCGACTACCTGCTCGAACGGTTCCCCCAGGATGCCGTCCGCTTGCGGGAGAAAGTCGCAGCCGGGGAAGTCGTCGACGAGAAGGGCGTCGGAATCACCGAGGCGAGTGCTTACGCTCCGCGGCGGTTCGTCTACCTGTACCGAGACCCACCCGTCGAGTCGCGGGTACCGTTCGAGATCGACGTCCTGCACCGGGACGAGAACATCCTGGTCGTGGACAAGCCGCATTTCCTGGCGAGCACCCCACGAGGGCGATACATCGCCGAATCGGCACTGGTCAGATTGCGTCGGGACCTCGATCTGCCGGAGTTGAGTCCCGCTCATCGCCTCGACCGCGTCACAGCGGGACTACTGCTGTTCACCGTGCATCAGTCGGCCAGGCGCGGCTACCAGACCATGTTCGCCGAGCGCCGCGTCGCCAAGGAATACGAGGCCATCGCGCGTTACGACGCACAGGTGAGCACTCCCGTGGTCGTGCGCAGTCGCATCGTCAAAGAACGCGGGGTACTCAAAGCCGAGGAGATCGAGGGCGAACCCAACAGCGAGTCGCGGATCGAACTGATCGAGACGCGGGACGGCTTCGCGCGGTACCGGTTGATCCCCCATACCGGCAAGACCCATCAACTGCGCCTGCACATGACCTCCGTCGGGCTCCCGATCCACGGCGACAACTTCTATCCCGACTTCTACGACGTTGCCGCAGAGGATTATTCGAACCCGCTGCGCCTGCTGTCGAAGGTTCTCGAGTTCGAGGATCCGATGACCGGCCGGCTGCGACGCTTCGAAAGTCGACGAACCCTGTCCTGGCCGGACGAATCAGGCGGTGGCGACTCGCCGTAGGGACCCCGGACCCTTCCACTGCGCCACCGATACCGGGAGGATGGAAGCGCAGACCGCACCGCAAGAGGAGACCAGATGAGCAAGACCGCTGTCGTACCCGAAGCCGTACGGGAGATCGAGCGCAAGTACGAGGCGCCGGCCGAGCAGGAAGTCCCCGCCTTGGGTGGACTTCCCGGTGTTGTCGGTGAGCCGGTTCACGACTCGATACAGCTCTCTGCCACCTACTTCGACACCGCCGACTACCGGTTGCTCGCCGAGAAGATCACGCTGCGCAAGCGCGAGGGCGGCGATGATGCGGGGTGGCACATGAAACTTCCCGCAGGCCAGGACACTCGAACCGAGATCCAGCTTCCGCCGGACGAGAGCACCGATGTCCCCTCGCCGCTGTCGAGTCTGATCCGGGCGATCATTCGCGGTCACGACCTGGTTCCGGTCGCCCTGATCATCACCGACCGGGAGCGCACCCGACTCAACGGCGAAAACGGTGTTCTGCTCGCCGAAGTGGTCTCCGACACCGTCATCGCCTGCAAGGCAGACGGTTCCGGTGAATCGACGTGGCAGGAAGTCGAGGTCGAACAAGGCGCAGGCGGACAAGATCTGGCCGACGCAATCGAGACGGTTCTACTGGACGCCGGGCTGGAGCGTTCTGCAAGTCCGTCCAAACTCAAACGAGCACTGGGTACTTCGGTGACCCCGTACGTCGGTCCCGAGATCACCACGGGCAAAGCGTCGAATCCGCGGATTCTGTTGCGCAATTACCTCATCGAACAACTACGCGCACTGGTCGCAGCGGACCTCGGAACGCGTCGGGCCGACGACGAAGCCGTTCACGACTTCCGGGTTGCAGCTCGTCGCATCCGCAGCGCTCTTCAGTCCTACGCGGGCCACTCCCCCAAGACCGACGATCTGATCACCGACCTGCGGTGGATCGGTGGAAAGTTCGGTGACGCCCGCGACGTCGAGGTCCAATGGGAACGTCTGGTCGAACGCCTCGGCGAAATCGACGAGATGCCCGAACGAGAAGCTGTGCGTGCTCGAATCGACGAGTTCTTCTCGGCCCGCGGTGAAACCGCGCAGGAAACAGCCCTCGAAGCGCTCGATTCCGAGCGCTACACCACGCTGCTCGATCGTCTCGACGAGTACGTCGGCGACCTCGAGTTCGACACCGTCGCCCACCGTGTGGGAAAGAAGGCGTCGGCACGAGAGTTAGCCCATACCCTGCGCCACCTGGCTCACAAGGTCGGCAAGCGAGTCGATCACGTCTTCGATGCCGATACCCGCGCCGAGCGTGACGAGCGAATGCACCGCGCACGCAAGGGTGCCAAGCGGATGAAGTACGCGATCGAGGTCATGGAACCGGTGTCGAAGAGCCGAGCCAAGCGCGCCTTGAAGCATTTCAGCCACTTCCAGGACGTTCTCGGCGAACATCAGGATTCCGTTGTCGCCCAACACCATCTGCTCGAAATCGCGGCGGAGCAGGAACACACGTCTTTGACCAGCTTCGGATTGGGCATGGCCTATCGGCAAGAACTGGAAATAGCCGACGGGCAGTCAACCCTGCTCCGCAAGACGTGGAAGGAAGCCGTGAAGTCGGCGTCGTCACTCTGGTGACTTCGCCGCAACCAGTCGACCGATCTCGATCATTTCAGAGGGAGTAGACATGAACACACTTGCAGGACACCAGGATGTCGTCGCCGGCATCGACGGATCCGAGGCGTCCACGGCCGCGGCCCGGTGGGCCGCCTCGGTTGCGAATGCGGTGAACTCACGACTGATTCTGGCGCATGCCCTCCCGCAGGAGGGTCCGATCTACAGTCCCGCTGCAGTGATGTTGCAGTCGCAGTTCCTCAGCCAGATCCGCGAAGACGGCGAAGCGATCGTCGACGCCGCTGCCGCGGTGATTTCAGCTGAATTCCCGGAACTGACCGTCGAATCCGAGATCGCACCAGGCCCGGCGTCGACGCACATACTCGAATCTTCGGGTACCGCACGCCTGATCGTGATGGGGTCGACCGGATCGGGTGCACTGCGTTCGAGGCTGCTCGGATCGACTGCACTGAAGGTGGCAAATCACGCCACCTGTCCGGTCACGGTGTGGCGTGGTTCGGCGCAGAATCCCGGTCCGGATCAACGTCCCGTCATCGTCGGAGTCGACGGAAGTGCGTTGAGCAAGAAGGCCGTCGAGTACGCGTTTCGTTATGCCGATCAGTTCGACGCGCCGCTCATCGCCGTCCACACCTGGCAGGGCTCGTCCACCTTCCGCGAGGGCGGAGCGGGAATCCTCATCGACTGGGAAGCCGTCGAGCAGGAGGAGTCGGCACTACTGGCGGAAAACCTGGCCGGTATGGCCGACCAGTACCCGGACGTGCCGGTCACCCGCATCAGTGAACCCGGCGCCGCTGCTCCCGTCATGCTCAAGTACGCGGACGATGCGCAGTTGATAGTTGTCGGAAGTCACGGGCGCAGTGCGATGGCCGGCGCCGTGATGGGCTCGACGAGCCAGAATCTGCTGCACCATGCGCCAGGACCGGTCATGATCTGTCGCGCCTGAATTGCTGTGCGCCTTTATTAACCCCCCGCGGTTAATAAAGGCGCACAGCAGGGTCAGCCGAGACCCGTGCCCACCAGCTGACCTACTCCGTACGTCACAGCCATCGCCAGCGCGCCGCCGATCACCACTCGTAGCACGGCTCTGGTCTTGCGGGCTCCGCCCAGCGTCGCGCTGATCGTCCCGGTCAGTGCAAGTGCGATCAGCACCGCGAAGAAGGCGATGGGCACGCGGATACCCGTCGGCGGCAACAGAATCGCGACCAACGGGATCGCCGCGCCGATCGTGAACGAGATTGCCGACGAGATCGCCGCATGCCATGGATTGGTGAGATCGTCCGGGTCGATGCCCAATTCGACTTCGACGTGTGCCGCGAATGCATCGTGCTCGGTCAATTCTTCGGCGACTCGTCGAGCCGTCTCCTGGCTCAATCCCTTGTTCTCGTAGATCTCGGTCAGTTCCTGAAGTTCCGCCTCCGGTGTTTCGAGGAGTTCCTTCTTCTCCTTCTGCAGGAGTGCGCGTTCGGTGTCTCGCTGAGCGCTGACCGAAACGTACTCACCCAACGCCATGGACACAGCGCCGGCAACCAGACCAGCGAAACCGGCGGTGAAGATCGCGGAGCGCTCGGTTGTGGCTGCCGCAACACCGACCACGAGGCCTGCGGTCGAGACGATTCCGTCGTTTGCACCCAGAACACCTGCACGCAGCCAGTTCAGGCGATTGTTCAAACTCGGTGCGTGAGGTTCCGAGTCCCCACCGGGCGCCCCGTCGGTCAACTGCACACTGTCTCCTGACATGGCAACAGATTAGGACGATCAGTCCGGTTGCGATAGCAATCTGAGCCTGTCCTTCGCGCACTGATATATTCCGACCAGCACCCCAACCAAGCATTTGTTAGGTTTAGAATCGGCAGACACCTGGAGGCATTGTGAGCACAGCACGCACCGCTTTTGTCAGCGGAGGAACCGGCGGAATCGGGTCGGCGATCGCCTTTACTCTCGCCGAACGCGGACACGACGTCGCCTTCACCTACCGAAACAACAAGGACGCCGCCGAGCAGCTGAGCGAGCAGATTCGCGCGCATGGCGTACGCGCACACTCGTACCCTCTCGACCTCACCGACGAATCGTCGATCAACGCCGCCGTCAGCGATGCGGTCAGTGATCTGGGTGGGCTGACGACCCTCGTCCACGCTGCCGGACCGCACGTCCCGATGACGCACCTCTCACGCGTGACTCCGGCGTTCTTCACCGAACAACTGAACCAGGAAGCCGCGGCGTTCTTCACGCTCGTCCACACCGCCCTGCCTGCGCTGCGTGCATCCTCGGGTTCGGTGGTAGCGGTGACGACCGCGGCTACGGATCGTTTTCCCGTGCGCGACGGACTCTCCGCAGGCACCAAAGGGGCTGTCGAACAACTGGTTCGCGGATTCGCCGCAGAGGAAGGACGCTACGGCGTCCGGTTCAACGCCGTAGGACCAGGCATGTTGACGGACGGAATGGCCGAGCGTCTGATCAACTCCGCCGAACTCGATCAGGGCGCGCTCGACGTGACCATGAGCCGAATCCCGTTGAAGCGCTTCGGATCGGCCACCGACATCGCCGAAGCCGTATGTTTCCTCGCGAGCGACGCCGCCGGATTCATCAGCGGCCAGAAGCTCAACGTCGACGGCGGATACACCGTGTGAGTTCTATCCGCCCAACTTGCGAAAGACCAGGCGCACGGCAAGTTCGAGATGCGCCATCACTTCGTCTGTCGTCATCCGGCCGGCTACCCACGAGACGAGACTCGACATCCAGACGTCGTCGATGACCTTCACCGCGTCCAGTTGCTGCTGCGAGACTTCCTCGACGCCGATAGCCTTCGCGAACATCTCGGTCACGACCCCACCGAGTGCGTTGAGTTCCGGAGTCGCCGATGCGTCTGCGAACATGTACGCCCGAACCAACGCTTCGTAGCGGAGGTGATCGGTCTCGAGGACCTCCGTATTCTTGCGCAGCACAAACAGAATCCGGTCCGACGGAGTCTCGCCGGGGATTACAAAGTCCTGGAATCTGTCACGCAAACCCTCGAACATCCACAACAATGCGACGACGAGCATGTGGTTCTTGGACGGGAAATAGCGGTAAACAGTCCCGATCGCGACGCCGGCACGATCGGCGACCGATCGCATCTGCACCGCGTCGTAGCCGCCTTCGGAGGCGGATTCCATTGCAGCGTCGACAATCCGGCGAAAACGCGCTCGCTGCGACGGCGTCGTACGACGTCCGGTCACCGAGCTACGTTCGACCACCGACTGGTCTGCCTTGTCGCCACCTGCCATGTCCACAACCCTTATTAGACGTCGTCAATACCGACTCCTAATGTAGCCGCCCAACGCAATTGTCGGGTGCACGACTGCCCGCTTCCGAAGTGCCCGCCAGTGGAACCGGCCGAGATCAGGAAGCGCGCCGGGGCCGATCGGATCGGCCGCGTCTACGTGGATCTTCCGACCAGTCACGCGATGGTGCGCGTCGGCCCGGCGCTGGAGTCCGGCGCCGGTCGGGTTGTGGCGCACGTCGCTCCGGCCTGCGTTGACCAGTTGGGACAGGCTGAGCGCGGCGAGCAGGCGGCCGACGCCGATCAGTCTGCGGTTTCTTGGCAAGGCCGAACCGCGGCTTGCCGAAGACCAACGGAATCCAACCGCGACCGCTGCTCTCGGACGAGGCGACGGCCTCCGGCTCGCGGAAGGCGGCGTGAGCGATCAGCCCGAACATCAGCAGGGTGGTGATCATCGACGTTCCGCCCGCCGAGATGAGCGGCAATTGCAGACCGGTCACCGGAATCAAGCCCACCACGTACGCGATGTTGATGAACGCCTGTACGACGATCAACGTCGTTGCCGTCGCCGTCATGACTTTGAGGAACGGATCGGTGGACCGCTTGGCAATCCGCAGCCCGACGATCAGGACCGCAGCAAAGAGAGCAACGACGATCAGCGCGCCGACCAGACCCAACTCTTCACCGATCACGGCAAAAATGAAGTCGTTGTGTGCCTGCGGGAGGTAGCTCCATTTGGCATCGGACTGTCCCAGACCACGACCGAAGATGCCGCCGTTCGCCAATGCGTACTTCGCCTGGGTGCTCTGGAAGTTCAGGCCTTGCGGGTCGAGATCAGGATTGAGGAAGGCCTTGATGCGATCCGAGCGGTAACCAGCAGTAAGCCCGAGCACGAGAAACGCGACTGCGGAACCGAGTGTGAGGCTGATGAACGTCTTCATCCGGAACAGCCCGAACCACAGCACCGACATGAAGATGATGCCGATCGTGATGGTGGTTCCGAGGTCTTTCTCCAACACCACCAGGACCAGAACCAGCAGGGTCGTACCGCCGATCACCGGCAGCGCGCGATTGACGTCCATCCGCGCCTTCATGAACGACGCAACCGTCGCTGCGGACCAGATCGCCAGAGCAAGTTTGGCCAGCTCCGACGGCTGGAAGGAAATACCCGCGATCACAAACCAGCTGCGCGCACCCATCTGTTCCGAACCGATACCTGGAATCAGCACCAGGACAAGAAGAACAAGACACAGGATCAGCAGCCACGGCGACGCTCTACGCATCGTTTCGGTCGGTAAGCGCACGACCGCCACGAACATCACCAAACCGATCGCCGCGAACATGCACTGCGGCCAGAATCTGGCATAGGACGTCCCGGACAGAACATAGGACTCGACGCCCGAGGACGAGAGCACCATCAGTAGTCCGAACGCGACGATCAGCACGACCAGACCGACGATCATGTGGAAATCGAACAGCGGCCGATTCGTCCAGAGCGCCGTTCGAGCACGGAAGGGCGTCGATGTGCGGTCACGTTTGTCCGACGATCCACGGGGCGAGTTAACTGGCTCTCCACTCCCGCGACCGTTGGGCTTGTCTTCACTGCGACCGGTCACCACACAAGTATCGTCCCACGACTCCTAACCCATGGGTAACACAAGTCCCATGAGTCACACGGGCTCGGCCTTCGAACGGACTCGACAACCTACGAAATGCCTGTTCACACCCTTCGCCGACGTCTGTCTGCTACCGCTGCTGCCAACGAGAGCGTCAACATGACCACACAAACGGCCAGTGCGATACCGAGCGCACGTCCGTATCCGTCGGTCGACGATCCGAGTACACCGAGATACAACCCCGATACCGCGGCCAGCGAGATGGTCGCGGACAGGCGCTGCGACAGTTGCAGGAAACCCGCTGCCACTCCGTTCGCGCCCATCGGTGCATATTCGAGAGTCAGAACCCGATTTGGCGCGTCGACCAAGCCGCTGGCAACTCCCGACAGCACCGCCAGGACTACCAGCACCGGGATCAGATGTTCCCGCGGAATCACATTGACCGCTACGACGTAGCCGAGGATGACGAGGATCTCGCCGACTATCGCAAAAACCACCGCACTTCGACCGAACCTGGCGACCAACCGCCATCCGAAAGCCGACGTCAGTGCCATCGCGAGTGAGCTACCGGTCATGATCAACGCCGCACTCAGCGGCGCGAAGCCCAAACCTTCGATCAGATAGAGGCTGAGCACCGCGTTGACGGCGAGGATGGATCCGAACCAGAAGAGTGCAACCGTTGTACCCAGTCGGAAGCCCCGTGAGGCGATCAACGACGGAAGCAGTACCGGCGTTCCGCCGCGGTCGGCGTACCGCCGCTCCCAGAACCAGAAGGCAACGGCAGCGCCGAACGCGCCGATCAGGAAAATCGCGGCGACAGTGACACTGGTTCGGGTCACGATGGGCCACAACAGGAGCCCGGTCGTAGTCGCCAGCAGACACAGCCCGACCGGATCGATCGACGCGCCTGATCGGGTGGTCCGATCACGGCGCAGAAAGCGAAATGCCAACATCAGAGTGATCACGGCAAACGGCACATTGAGAACGAGAAGCAACCGCCATCCGAAGTCGGCGTCGGAATACTTCAGCAGAACGCCACCGAGGATCGGTCCGGAAACGCCGGCCAGCCCACCCGCGGTGCTGTACGCGCCCAACGCCTTCGCCCGAGCCTTTCCGGACACCCGGTCGGTGATGATGCCGAGCACCTGCGAACTGATGGTGCCTGCGCCGATCCCTTGCCCCAGCCGGGCCGACACGATCATCGACGGGTCCGACGCACACGCTCCGAGGATTCCCATCACCGCGAAAATGCTCAGCCCCGACAAGAACAAGCGTCGACGTCCGACGACGTCACCGAGTCGGCCCGCCGGCACCAGGGCCAAGCCGAAAGTAAGCGAATAGCTCGCGAGGATCCACTGCACTTCGGAGGTCGACGCGCCCAGTGACGCACGGATGGACGGAACTCCGATTCCGAGCACCGCCGAATCGAGAAGAGTGGTGAAACCCGCGGCGACGCAGACGACAATCTCCCAGCGGACGGCCGAATCGAGCTTGGTGGATTCGGCCGTCGCTGTGACCGTGTGCGACAGGACCCGTTACCCCGCAGCTTCGGACGGAGCCCGACGCGTGAGCGGCGGCCGCAGACCCAGGTGCCCTCGCAGCGTCGACGTGGAGTACTCGGTGCGATACGCCCCACGCTCCTGCAACTCCGGGATCAACCAGTCGACGATCTCGTCCAACCCGGTCGGCACCAGGTACGGCGAAATGTTGAAGCCGTCCGACGCTCCGTTGCGCACCCAATGCACCAACTGGTCGGCCACCTGGCCGGGAGTGCCCGCAAAACCCGAACGCTGCGAGGTCTCGATGGCGACCTGACGCAGGGACAGGTTCTTTGCCTCCGCGAGCGCCCGCCATTCACGCGCGATCGCAATGGGGTCGTTGCCGTCCCGCGCTGAACCGCGTGTCTCGGAAACGGGGCGGGCAACCGGATCTTCTTCGGGCAGTGGACCGTCCGGGTCTCGATCGGACAGATCCTTCCCCCACACCAGTCCGACCAGAGACAGGGCAGTCTGACCGGTGAACTGGCCTTCGAGGACCCACCGCGCTTTCTCCTCGACCTCGGACTCGTTCTCCGCCAACACGATCTGTGTGCTGGGCAAGATCTTGACGTCGTCCTCCGGTCGTCCGGCTCTGCGCAACCGAGCCCGAATGTCCTCCGCGAAGTCGAGAGCGCCGTCGAAATGCGTCCCGTGTCGGGAGAATATGACATCTGCATGTGTCGCCGCGAAATCGCGTCCACTCGGCGAATCGCCCGCTTGGAAGATGACCGGATGCCCCTGTCGGCTTCGGGGAAGGGTCGGCGTCACGGAGATGTCGAACTGCGAAGTCTGCTTGCGTACGTCGCCGACGGCTCCCGGACTCGACCAGTGCTCGGACGTGCGAGAACCCGAGATCGCGTCGTCGGCCCACGAATCCCACAGTGCCCGCGCGGTTTCGATGAACTGCCCGGCACGCTCGTAGCGTAGGGCGTGATCGAGGAAGCCACCCCGACGGAAGTTCTCGCCAGTCCACGCGTTGTCGGTGGTCACCGCGTTCCAGCCGGCCCGTCCACCGGAAAGCAGATCGAGACCGGAGAGTCGACGCGCGAGGTCGGCCGGTTCGTTGTACGTGGTGTTCTGCGTCGCGACCAACCCGATCTTGTCGGTGATACCGGCGAGTGCGGCCAACTGCGCGATGGCGTCGGGGCGGCCGGCTATATCGAGGTCGAGAATCTTGCCGTTCTGCTCGCGGAGGCGGAGGCCCTCACCGAGGAAGAAGGCGTCGAACAGGCCTCGCTCGGCGGTGAGTACCAACCGCCGAAACGTCTCGAAGTCGATCTGGGAACCACTGGCGGAATCGGACCAGATGGTGGTGTGGTTGACCCCTTGGAAGAAGACGCCGAAGTGAACGTGAGCGTCGGGTCGAGGTACGGCGGAGCGTGATGCAGTCATGGCCGAAATATCCTTAGCGCGAAGTCAAGTCAGGAGGAGTGGGCAAATCGATTTGCGGGCCGCTGCAGACCGAGGTTGCCCCTCAGGGTCGATCCCGGAACCGGGCGTCGCGTCAGCCCGGCCTTGGACAGCGCCGGAAGAACGAATTTGGCCAGCACCGGAAGGTCCTCGTCGATCACGAGAGCGTGGACATGAACCCCGTCGAGGTGCCCGGCCAACTCCCTCAGAACTACGGCCGCCTCCCCTGGATCTGCAGCGAGGAGCAGTCGTCCACTGTCGACGGCTTTCCCGTGCGAGTTCAGCTCGATCAACCGCTGCGCCGCAGACAGATTGGGCGTATCGAATGCCACATCGACCTCGGCGACCACCAATGACGCGCCCTCATCGCGCGCCTTGGCGGCCGACTGTGTAACAGCCTCCACCGAATCACCGGAAACGAGAACGACATCCGCCTGGCGTGGATCGATTTCTCCGTAGCGTCCGAACACCACCAACTGACCTTGCGGCGGTCGCGGAACGATTGCGGGCCCCTTCACCGAGAACGTATCACCCTCGAAATTGACGTAATGTAGACGATCGCGCTCGAGGAACCGTCCGCTGAGATAGTCACGGACGACGGCGTCGTCCTCCCACGAATCCCAGAGATCGGTCACGACCGTGACCGAATCCCGCTGCTCCTGCTGACGCGCCGACTCCGTTGTCACCGGAGCTCTCCCCCACGCCTTCGCCGCAGCTTCGTCTTCGACCGGAACAGCCAGCCAGCCACCGCGCCCACGGGAGGAGTAGTCGAGCGTCGCCAATTGCGAAGACGTGTGGAATGGTTCGGCGTACGTGGTCCCGACGACGGGGACCAACCCGATCGTGCTGGTCGTCGCCGCCACGTACGACGCCCGCGAGACGGCGTCGATCCGGCCGACGACGTCGCCACTCGGAGGAAGGATGGAATCGTCGAACGTCGCGAAGGTGAAGCCCGCATTCTCGGCAGCCGCGACGCGATCGCGCACGGCCTTACCCGTGAGCAGCTGATCCGGGCGGTGCGAACTTCGGCGCCAGGCGGCGGGGTGAGTGCCCTCGCCGTCCAGTTCGATACCCACGGCAAATACAGTCATGTGTCCTCCATCGGTCCTGGCGGTAGCACCCACACTGCGGTTAGGTAGCGGGTTGCTGCGGCATCATCGAGCCAGGTCTCTCAGCCACTCTGGATGGTGGATGCAATCTATGCGGGCCACACTGGACAAGTCAAATCACGCTTGACGAATCCTATTGACCTACAACCTATTTCAATTGAATCACACTGATCGAAAGGGTTGCATCGTTGATGCTGGACGTCGAAAGAGAACGAGCCCCGCCCGACTCGCGTCGGACGGGGCTCGCCTGGAGGGCAGCAGTTGATCTACTTCGCGCCCAGCCAGGCCTGGTCGAACAGCATGATTCCGGTAGCTGTGGGAACGACACCGTGAACGTTCTTCTGCCAGGCCCAGAACGATGTCAGTCCGCCGATCGGTGCGGACGGAACCGTCTCGTTCCACAGTGTCTGGATCTTGCCGATGACCGCCAGGGTCGACGAGTTGTCCTTGGCCTGTTGAAGATCTGCGATCAGCTGGTCCATCGCGGGGTTCGCGTATCCAGCAGTGTTCGCCATCGAGGTGCTGTTGGTCGTGGAGAACAATCCGAGATCGAGAATCGACTCGTACATTCCGATGCCCGCGTGCGCGAGGTCGAAATCGTGCTTGACGTAGACGTTCTGCACGATGTCGCCGGCATTGTTGGCCAAGATCAAGTTCACATCGAACCCGACGGCCTGCAACAGTGACTGCACGGCGAGACCGATCGCATGATCCTTGGGCTCACTCAGGACGGTGTAGTCGAGAGTGCCGTCGTACCCGTCGGCCTTTGCCTGATTCAGTAGTTCCGTCGCCTTCTCGGGGTCGTAGGCGATACCTGGTGTGTCAACATGCCATTGGGACGTCGGACCGAACAACTCCGAGCCCGGCAGTCCCTCACCATTTTCCACGCGCTGATCGATCAACGTGGTGTCGAGCGCGTAGCCGATAGCCTGGCGGACGCGAACATCCGAGCCCGGTCGGCCTTCACGGTTGTTGACGATCTCGGCACTACCGGCATTGAGCACGTCGATGTAGCCGGGGTAACCAGCGGACTTGGCGGAATTGATCGCCGACGTGAGGCCACGAATGTACGCGACATCGAGCTGACCGCTGTTCAACGATTCGAGATTGGCCTGCGGACCGTTGAGGGCGACCATTCGCAACTTGTCCAGCTTCGGAGCCCCGCCGTAGTAGGACGGGTTGGCCTTGAAAACTCGCTCGACGCTCGGAGTGAAGAGATCTTCGGTGAAGGGCCCGGCTCCGACAGCGGTGAACTTGTCGCCTTGCTGCGAACTCGGGGCGACGATCATCCCGTGACCGAGAGCGAGCATCGACGGGAAGCGCATCCACGGCGTCTTCAGCTTGAACACGACCGTCGTCGGATCGCTTGCCTGCGCCGATTCCACTGAAGCCAGCCAGAGCTCGGCGCCGTTGCCCTTGCCTGCGTTGTACCGATCGATACTCGCGATCACCGCGTTGGCGTCCAGGGTGGTGCCGTCGCTGAACTTCACACCGTCGCGAAGTTTCAGAGTCCAGGTGGCTCCGTCGTCAGCGGTCGCGAGCGATTCGGCAAGCTTGGGCTCGAATTCTCCGCTGGCAGTGTCGTAGCTCATCAAGACGTCGTAGACAGCTGCGAACGCCTCTCCACCGGAACCGCCGCGGGCGGCAGTCTTGGTCGGGTCGAGTGAGGGAACGAGTACCTGCACGCCGTACGTCATGGTCCCGCCGGCGACTGCACTCCCCGGATCTGGTTGCTCGTTGACCATGCCGGTCACGACGTCACCCGACGCAGTCGGTGTGTCGGTTCCGCTGTCGTCGTTGCTACTCGCGCAGCCCACCAACAAGACACCGGCACCGAGCACCGCGACGGCGGCACGGCTCACTTTCCCGATACGCCAAGATCTCGAGTGCGACACAGGTATTCCACCTCACTTCCAGTAGACGCGACCAGGGATCGGCCGCAACCGGCTAATAGTGAAGTTCGCGGCGGAGTGACGCACAGCACGTTCCCGGTGACCGGAAACATTCACGAAGGGATGGGCGCGTACTTGCCCAGATGGTCGCGCCGAAATGAAGATGGCGATTGGCATCGGAACACGAAAAAGCTCCAACCTCATGTTCGAAGAACATCGACGTTGGAGCTTGTTCAGAAGAATTGTTGTGGCCAGGGCCGGGATCGAACCGGCGACCTTCCGCTTTTCAGGCGGACGCTCGTACCAACTGAGCTACCTGGCCGGACGGCACCCGAACCGAATGCCTATCGCATTGCGTTGTTCTCAATCAAGAGACTGAGAACAACGCTTTGCGACCCTGACGGGACTCGAACCCGCGACCTCCGCCGTGACAGGGCGGCGCGCTAACCAACTGCGCCACAGGGCCTTGCTTTTTCCTTGCTGTGAAACCGTACTACATCTTCGAGCCGCTCCCAAACCACTGTCCTGGCCTGGCATTTGTGCATCTCAAAGCGTGTCGTGCGGGTCAAACCATACTGCATCGTTTCGCTTTCGCAAAACGTACCCCCTACGGGATTCGAACCCGCGCTACCGCCTTGAAAGGGCGGCGTCCTAGGCCGCTAGACGAAGGGGGCCCGCCGGATCTCTCCGAACTAGTACCCCAACGGCGTTCCGTTGGGAGCTTGGATAGCTTATGGCACGGCATTCGGAAATCACAAATCGCCTGGTCATGGCCAAAAAAGTGGACTATTCCGCGTCGGGGAACTCCACTTGCGGCCACCCGTCACGATGGAACTTCTCCAACCACTCCGGCGTGGCCATCGCTTCGAGCACCACTTCGAGGGACTCCTCGAACCACACGCCCAGATCGCCACTCGAGGCAATCAGGTCTGCCATGTACCGCTGGCCGGCAAGGCTAGCTGCCAGGACACGCGTGAATTTCTCCGGGTCGACGTCTTCGCGGAGCAAACCGTCGTCCTTGGCGCGCAATGCCAACTCGTAGGCGGTCTTTCCCCAGACCTGGCCGCCACCCGATTGCACATCCTTGTAGAACTCCGGCTCGATGATCAGCCGGAATTCCGCCTGCACGATCACCTCGGTACGGAAGACCTCGGCAATGTCGAGCACGAGCCCGTGCAAGGCGACGAATGGATCGAGGTCTGATCTCTTGGCCCAACGATCAGTGATTCCAGTGAAGGTTTCGATAGCCGAGGTCAGAACTGCTCGCGCCAACTCCTCCTTGGACTGGAAATGAAAATACATGGCGCCTTTGGTGGCGCGGGAGCCCTCGAGGATCGTGTTCACCGACGCAGCTGCATAGCCGCGCTTGGCGAATTCGACTGCAGCCGCTTCGACCAGGGCGGCGCGGGTACGCCGCGCACGCTCTTGTTGACGTGCCATTGACGGTGTTGTGCCTCTCGCAGAGTTGGTACGCAGAATCGCCGTGATCGGCGCCTGTCATCCCCCGAAACTTCACAATATCCCCTCCAACACACCCTACGTAAGGACTAGAGCCATACCCGCCAAAAGTACTAGTCTCAATCGGCTGTTCGGGGGACAACAACCGACTTTATGCCCAAAAGACACCAAGTGGTATGGTTTTGGCCGCTCGGGTGCGCCGCAGGGGGTGCGCATCCGAGCTTTCTTCTGTCGGAGACTTCGGCAATCCGACCCGTGGACGGAATCAGTCCGCCTGCCGATGCACGGCAGTCCCAGAGTTTTGAACAACCAAAGCAATCATTTATTCCCGTTCTTTCGCGAAAATCGGACTGGAAACACTGAAACAACACAGTTAGACTGTCTAAATGAACGAACGGGGGGCTCGCAGTAAGGCACGAGACGACATCGACGTACTTTGGGACGATCTGGGCGCCTTCGTTCGGCGGCTGCGCACCAAACGCAACGACCACAAACTCACCCCGAGCCAAATCCAGGCCCTCGGCCACCTCGACCGACAAGGTCCGTTGACCGCAAAAGAGTTGGCCAAATTCGAGCGCGTCACACCGCAATCGATCGCCAAGACCGTGGCCGCACTCGAAGAGCAGGGGATGGTCACACGCAGTTCGGATCCGTCGGATGGGCGCGCGGTCCTGGTCACGATGACCGAACTCGGGATCTCGACCCTGCACGAAGACCGAAAGAAACGCACTGAGTGGCTGGCCGAGGTGATCGATACCGAGTGCACCGAAGCCGAGCGCGATCTGCTGCTGATCGCCGGCCGCATCCTGCGCAGACTCGGCCAGGATGCTTCCCCGGCATCAGCATCGACATCAGAGGAGTCACTGATGAACCCGTGACCGCCGTCGTCGAAACGCCGACGCCCCACACTTCCGTTCCACTGAAACTGAGTCTTGCTCTCGGCTCGGGAACTGTTCTTCAAGCACTGAACTCGTCGATGATTGCGGTGGCAATCGTCCCGATCGCCACCTACTTCGGTTCGAGTTCCGGTACGGCCTGGGTGATCTCGGCCCTCTACATCGCGACCGCGGTCACGGCCCCTGCGGCCGGGCGACTCGGATCGATTCTCGGCGCCAAACGCGTCTATCTCGCAGGGTTGGGACTGATCGCTGCCGGATCGATCCTCGGCTCGCTCGCTCCGTCGCTGGGTTGGCTCATCGCGGCACGAATCCTGCTCGGAATCGGCACGGCGACACAGTATCCGAATGCGATGACCGTCATCCGTGAATACGCCGATCGCCACCGGACTCAAACCCGTTCAGCGATAGCAACACTCACCATTTGCGCTCAGTCGGTCGTCGCGCTGGGCCCGACCCTCGGCGGATTGTTGGTCGGCACACTCGGTTGGCAGTCGATCATGTGGGTCAACCTCCCGCTCGTCGTCGTCACCGCCGTATGGGTCTTCTTCGCCGCTCCGAGCGACTCAGCTCTGCCCGACCGGGCCGGTGCCACTGCGTTGTTCAAGTCTCTCGATCCACTCGGCATCGGCCTGTTTCTGGCCCTGACGACGTCGACGATGCTCTTTCTCCTCTCCCTCGCCGAGCATGCGAAGTGGTACCTCCTGCCATCGACGGCATTCTTCGCGTTCCTCTTCGTCTGGTGGGAACGTCGAACGGCCTCGGCATTCATCGACGTCCGTGCCGTCGCGCGAAACCGTGCACTGAGCATGACACTCGGCCGGACCCTGCTGACCTACACAGCGTTCTACTGCATATTCTTCGGACTCCCCCAGTGGCTACAGGTAGCCCGCGGAATGTCGCCGATCAGCGCGGGGCTCTTCATGCTCCCCGTCGCTGCGATCGGGATCTTCGCGACCATGTCCGCGTCGAAGGTGTACGGGAAATTCGGCGCACGGATCACCCTGCTGATCGGCACAGCCGCGTTGGCTGTCGGCGGGATTCTGATCGCCTTCGTCGAATCGAGTTCGACGCCGCTGGTGGCGCTCCTGCTGATAGCGGCGATCCTGGGCATTCCCAACGGCTTCAACAACATGGGAAACCAGAACCTGATCAACTCGGTGACAACCTCCGCCGACGTCGGGACCGCGATCGGCCTGTACCGAACAATCCAGTACATCGGCGCCAACCTTGCTGCCGTCGTCATCGAGTTGACCATGCGCGGAACCATCGACGACGCGGGTCTGCACCGCACCGGTGGAACCATCGCCGTCATCGGAATTGCACTTCTGGTGGGGGTGGTGTTTTCACGTACCCTGCGGTCCCGTTAGACTCTGCGCCGCGCCCCTATAGCTCAGTTGGTAGAGCTACGGACTTTTAATCCGCAGGTCGTAGGTTCGAGTCCTACTGGGGGCACAGGCACTGACCTGGCACTTCTCACACGAGAGGTGCCAGGTCTTTTGCTTTCATGCCAACCGCGTGCCGAAACGGGTTCCAAAACATCCAGGTAGTCACCTCTAGGAGCCGCTGGCAATAGATCGTAAGCTCGAGCGACTTGCGAGGCTCTACCGACTTGTCCCAACCGTCTGGTATGTATTACGGACACTTCCCGAAAGGCCAGTCATGGACGACAAGCGAGTTCGCGGCGCCCTCTACCTTGCAGGCGTGCTCGCTTTCGCGATCATCGTTGGTGGCGGCGCATTGGACGAAACATCACCAGCGCAAATATTCCTGTTCCTCATCTTCGTCGTCCTCCCGATTACATTCGTCGCCCTCGTGATCCGCGCTCTCATCCGAGTGGGCGACAAGCGGCCACCCGCCGTGCAGTTCGTCGCGCCACCATCAGGCTTGAGTGCGGGCTGGTATCCAGATCAGCAGAACCCCTCATGGATCCGTTGGTACGACGGCACTCAATGGACGCACCACGTCCAGCTGGCAACGACTCCCCCGCCCCCACCGAATTACTGAGAGACGCGACGATGAACTCACAGCCCGGCTGGTATCCAGACCCGCAGAACCCCGCAACCATGCGGTTCTGGAACGGGCAGCAGTGGACCGCGGATACCCAACCTAACAGCCTGGCTGGTGCACCCGTCATCACACAACCAGCGCCAAAGAAAAGTGTCGCCGCCTCAAATCTCAAAACGGTCGGAATCATCGCACTAATAGTGATTGTCACTCTGGTCGCGGCGAGCCTGATCAATGATGCACTGAATCCAGACCAAGTCGAGCAGCAGCAATATCAACAGGCAATAGATACACGCAACGACCTACAGTCCGATCAGACGATTCTCGACCCGACAAGCTACAAGGAAATCTCAAGCCGGGACCTCGAAGTTATCCTGAAGGACGTCAGGGCGAACTCCGGGCAGCGAATCGTCCTGTACGGATCGATTAGCCAATTCGATTCAGCGACTGGTCCCGGACGATTCCTCGCCAGCGTTGGCACCTCATCACTTGGTGTTGGCAACTTCGAATCAGCACATATGGTCGGCGATCCAGCCACGCTCCAGCCCTTCGTCAAAGGCGACGACGTGAAAATATATGTGATCGTCGACGGCGAGTTCTCGTATACCTCTGCCGCGGACATCAAATTCACAGTCCCCCAGTTCCAGGTCGGGATCATCGAACTCGCCGAGTAGTTGCCCACACCACGAACGCGCCACTGTTTGGCGGGGTCTTCGTTGTGTTTGAGACCGATAAGTACGGTTCGGATGATGCTGGCCGGTTGCGGCATGCGATGATTCCCGAACCGCAAGCCAATCGCCCATCGTTGAGCTAGAACTAGCCAGGAGGTGTCTGTATGCCGCCAAATCCCGAGCAAAGGAAGCATGGAGCAGCACTGCATCATATGCGGCGGCAGGCGGGAGCACCCCTCAGCCCACGCCACCGGGGTGCGGTTGCGGGATTCCCTGCACCCGAATTGACCCGTCGATGTACAGTAGGGCGTGTGATGAAGTTTTGACTTCATCACACAGGTCAATGGTCTTGATGGAAGGGTCGAAGCTGACTCTGTACGGCGCAATCGGTGATGGAGGGACGTGTGATGCTGATGTGTTTCTCGGCAAACTCGACGTGCGTGCCCAGGTCAAGTTTCAAGCGCGATTCGAGCGCCTGACTGAGATCGGCTACCTGCGGAGTCCCGATGAAATGCGGAACCTGCAGGTGCCCGGGCAACCCGACGTCCACGAGATCAAAGTCCACTACGGTCCAGGTTATCGCTTGTACATCATTCGACTTGGGATCGACTGGATGGCTACACATGGCTGTGAAAAGCCCAAAAACAGGCATGTCCCAGCGCAAGCTGAGAAAGCCCGTGATATCGCAAAGGCGGCAAAAACGTGAGTACGTGGTTTAAGAGCACTCCTGAGTCTGAGGCTTTACTGGCAGAGGAGCGCCTGGTCTTGGCTGCCACCGAACTCGTCTACGAGGCTATGGAGATGCGTGGGGTGAGCAAGAAGGAGCTTGCCCGCAGACTCAATGTTCGGCCAACAGAGATCAGCCAGCGGCTAAAAGGCACACGCAACATGACCCTGCGCTCACTCGCTTCGATGCTCCACCAACTTGACGCCTCTGCAGACCTCAGTTTGCGCCTTCGTGATGCGGCGCCTGCACGAACGACGATTCGCCAAACTTCCCAGTTTTCTGGTAGCACAGGCGGCGGGTATATACGGAGGCCTCCGTTGCGCGCAATTAGCGGCGCTGCAGCATGAGTTCAATCAGTTCCGACGAAGCTCGTAGTCACGCGAGTCGCGTCATGTCGCAAATTGCCGGAATCCACGGCGTGTTTACGAATGACATACGGGCAGAAGCACACCTGCCGCCCCTTGACGGACCCTTCATCCTTGAGAACAACGTAAATGTGATGGGTCAACAGTCTGATCAGGAAATGCTAGTGACAGCCCGCTACGTTGTAACTGCGATTACTGATAATGACGACTCGGATACAGCTTGGACTGTTGAATTCAAGACAGTTGGCGTGTGGGAACTCAAATCCGAGGCTGGCGAAATTTCACACGAAGCTCTTCAGAGTTTCGCGCTTGGTTATGGGGTTACCACACTGCATCCGTACGCTCGCGAAACCGTACAAAGCTTGACGGGCAGACTCGGATACCCTGGTGCCACGATTGAGATCCTCGTGAGCCCCATCCTCGGAGATGAGGACATCGAAATCGCTGACCCGAGCACGTTCAGCCCAAACTGATCGACCTACACAGTGCGCTGCGTCCACAAGTTCGGCGCTAACTCCAAACAATGGCAGCGATGAACGAAATCCGACGTCATTGCGTTTTCCAGACGTAGTCGACGCGGGGGGTCGAGTCCGTCGCGGCCTCGCTGGTCGGCGGGTTTGACGGTGAGGTGGTCGACGATGATTGACACGACGTCGCGGCGTCGGCGTTTGTCCGCTTCCTCCCACCATTTCGCGATGTCATCTGCCGACGATTCGGGCAGGTCGATAAGCACTTCCCGTTGCGCCATCTTCAGTTCGGTTGCGGCGATGTTCGCTCGGACTCGGACAGTGCCCGCGCATGGATTCTTCTTCGGTGTCGAATGTTGGTCCGGTGATGTTCATGCGGCTGCGATTTCCTTCGTGAGGATGCGGTTGGTGATGTCTTGTCGGTGATCGGTGATCGGTGATCGGTGATCCACTGTCGGCGTGCCGCGAGGTTGAATCCGCGGGCGTCGGTGAGACCCGGGACTCCCCGCCACCGTTCCCTACGATCCGAAAGTGAAGGCACGGTCTGGACTTGTCATTCGCCCGATTCGGGGAACAAGCCCACTAGATGGCGCCCGACTACGTGGCCGATGGGAGAGCGCATTCGAGTCCGCGAACAACCGGCTGGATGCAGCTGATCGGACGCTGATTCCTCCGGCCCGACTCCAGGATCTCCGACACACATATGTCAGCCGATTGGTTCAAGCAGGGGTGCCGATCCTTGCCGTCAAGGACCTGCTCAGACACCAGTCCGTTGTTACGACTCAGCGATACAGTCACCTCGCATCGACGCAGTGGGATTCGGTGCGCGCAGTCCTCGGTGATGCGCCTGTGCAGAGTGCCAAGAAACGTGCCAACTGACCCCATTGCAAGGCGCAACCTGAGACCGCTAGTCACTACTAGCGTTTGAACGGTAACCTGTTGTCCAGCAACCTAAGGCGACCAAAAACGACTAGACGCTACTAGGGACTGATTGGGCTTTTAATCCGCAGGTCGTAGGTTCGAGTCCCACTGGGGGCACAAACGCAGACCCGGCACTCCTCACACGGAGCGCCGGGTCTTCTGCATTCGTGCCACGTGAACGGGCGCCACATGTATTGCCGAACAGGTCATCGAAGCAGAAACTCGAGGGTCACCCGCTCGAATGCCTGCTTGGCTTCGACCATCACCCAGTGCCCGCAGTTCGGGAAGACGTGCAGTTCGGCGTTCGGAATCAGTCGCATCGGAATCATCGGCATGTCGGGTGGGCACTGCCGATCGTCGAGCCCCCACGTCAGCAAGGTCGGGCACTGCACCTTGTGCATCATCGACCAGTAGGGCGGTGCGTCCGAGTTGGCCATCATCTGTTGCTGAGCAGCAAAGGCTTTGGACCCGTACATCGCCGACAATGCCTGATGCGATGCCGGGTCGTTGGCGGTTTCCCACCGCTCCGCGATCCGTTCCTCGGTGATCACGGCCCTGTCGTACACCATGCATTCGAGCCAACGAACCAACTTGTCGCGACTGGGAGCGTCGGCGAAGTCCTGCAGGAGCCGCGTGCCTTCGCTCGGGTTCTGACTGAAGATGTTCGGGCCCACTCCGCCGATGGTGACCAGTGTGCGGACGCGGTCGGGGAACCTCATCGCGACGTTGACGCCGACAACTCCACCCATCGAATTGCCGATCATCGCAGCCGATTCGATTCCCAGCGCGTCCATGAATCGGATCACCGCCGAAGCTGCCGTGAGAACCGGATGCCCGTCGACGGGATCGCTCACGCCGAAACCCGGGAACTCGAGGATGTAGCAGTGGAAATGCTTCGCGAACACCTCGAGGTTCCCCCGATAGTTCCGCCACCCACTCACGCCGATCCCCGAGCCGTGCAACAGGATCAACGGCGGACCATCCCCTGCCTCGTGATAACGCAAGGTGCCTTTGCCTGTGGCGACTTCGCGTTTGGTCCCGTCATAGGTCACGTCCATGACCCGATACTAGAACGTGTTGCAGTTTCCGGAGCAGGAAACAACGAAGGCGGCCGGCGAGCTCAGAAGCATCCCCCGCTACCACGACGCCCGCTGCGATTCGTGGTCTTCTGCTCGCTCGGCTTCGGCTTTGCCGGCGATGCCTTCACGCAGCGATTCGGGCGCCGCACCTGCTCGAAGTGCCCAGCGTTCACCACATGACCGGCCACACTGACCTTGACCGGTGTGTCCGCGCGGGCGGTCCCGACTTGCGCCGATCCCAACGTCAGGGCGAATGCAGCCATGACAACCAGCGCCGTCTTCTTCGAGATCTTCATGTGTACTGCCACTTCGACACGGGCCACTCCAGATGCTGAACAGGTGCGCGCACCGAAGGAACACGCTGGGAGTCGACGATATTCACTTCGGGTGGCCGTCCGCGATCCTTTTGCTCACCAGCATCTGAACAGTCGACGACAAAAAGTTTGGCGGCACGTCAACATCCCGAGGGCGTCAACGAGCCGACGCCCAACGTACGCACCATTACTGAGAAATCCGTAAATCCAGGCGACCTCCTCAGCCGACGGTCGAGCTGCACCAACGCAAGTTCGGAAAGAAACAACGAGTTCAGTCCGCAGCCCGAAATATTCGGTTTGATAATTTCTTCACAGACAAGCTCACTCCTCGGATTCTCGGGGCCTGCCGATCTTCTCCGGCACACAGGCATCGGAAACTGTTGTGCGCGAACTCTTCAACCCACAAAGTCACGGAAACCGAGGCATAAATGACACACGCGAACATTACGGAACGGGAAGGACCGCCACCTGCCCGGTACGAATCCGACGACCGCTGGGTTCCGGTTGACCGGCGGTGGTTCGGCCTCGATCGCACGACCATCCTTCCGGCTGCCATCGTGCTGGCCGTCGCAATCGTGATGAGCATCGTCATCCCGCAGATCAACGACGCCGTCTCCTACGACGACCCGGTCGTCGCGGGCGACGTCATGGAACTCCAGTACGGCATCACCTTCGTTCCCGCTCCAGGCTGGGGAATCACCGACGGCGTCCGCGAGGCCGATACACCGGTGACCGGTTCGTTCCCCCCTCGCGCCGCGCTCGTGAACGGCGGAGCAATGTTCACCGTGTACACAGCGCCTTTCACCGGAGACGCACAGGCTCTCCTGGAACAGATCAAGAAGACTTCGGATGCTCTCGCTACCGAGAAATCACTGCGCGTGAGCGACGATTCCTCGGCGATCACGACCGAGAGCGGCATCCGTGGCGTCCTGACCAGCTACTCGAATTCGTCTACGGACGGAGTGATCGCCGCATTCGTCGTCGACGGCAAGGGCATCGAGGTGGTCTCCACCGGTCCGAGCGACGTGGCTCCCGCGATCACCGACGACATCGCTCGCATGATCGTGAGCATCGGCCACCGAACCGGAGAGGGAAAGTGATGACCGCTCCCGCCACTCAGACGACCGACAACCTGATCACCGCTAGAGTCGATGCAATCGAAAACTCGGGCTGGGGACGGGCTTTCACCTTCTACCAGCCGCGCAACGCAGCCTTCTGGGTCTACCTCATGCTGGTGGTGACCGGCGCTTTCAAGCTTTTCTCGATGCTCTCGGCCTCAGCACCCGCCTACGGCGACGCCATAGCACTGTCGATCGTGCTCTTCGGCGTCTACGGCGCAGTCTTCTGGTGGTTCACCCATCACATCGACCGCTATGCACGCCAGCCGGTGAAGTTGATCGTGGTGGCCTTCCTCTGGGGGAGCTTCGCTGCGACGTGGGTCATGGCAGCGAACGCCAACGACGCGATACTCGCCTTGTATGCCAAGACGTTCGGACAAGCGTGGGCGAAGGACTGGGGCGCGGGACTGACAGCGCCGTTCACCGAAGAAATCGCCAAAGGTGTCGGACTGCTCCTACTCGTCGCGCTGGCATCTCGCTTGGTGCGCACCGCCTTCGACGGCTTCATACTCGGCGCGTTCATCGGACTCGGCTTCCAGATCTTCGAAGACGTTCTCTACGCACTGAACTCGGCCGCGTCGCAGTTCGGGGCCGATCCGGTCGGTGCAGCGATGTCCACGATCATGCTCCGTATGGTCTTCGGAGTCGCGGCGCACACTCTCTACAGTGCAATCTTCTGTGCGGGACTGGTCTATCTCTTGGGGCGCCCCGCCGAACCACGACGAGTGGGGCGGGGCCTCATCTTGATGGCATCTGCGATGTTGCTGCACGGCCTGTGGGATTCGGCCGCTGCTCTGTCCCAGGGCAAGGCCATTCTTCTCTTCCCACTCTTCGTCGTCATGATCACCGCGGCGTTGGTCCTCGTTTTCCGAGTGTTCCGAATGACGGTTCCCCTCGAACGCCAGTTCCTTCGAGACGTCCTCACCCCGGAGGTCGAGCGCGGCGTCATCACCGTCGACGAACTGACGGCTCTGTGCGGCGACCGGAAGGCACGCAAGACATTCCGGAAGTCAGCGGCAAGCCACGCAGATCGCAAACGCAACGGGTACGTACTCGAGGCCGCCGCGGATCTAGCCGACGCACTGGCCCAGGCCCGCGGAACAGAAAGCGACCGAGTCGAATTCGCCCGGTCCGAGGTGAACCGAATCAGGAATGGTCAGCCCTCGATCAAACTCTGATCGACGGCCGAGCACTCTCAGCGCTGCGTTTCTCGCCTCAGAGAGCGAGAAACGCAGCGTTTGCCACCAACGCCTGGGTGAACAGCGTCCAGTCGAACCCGACTGTGACGGAAGCTCACAGGATGATCCACTTCTTCACGGAAAGCGCAGCGGGAACATCGTTGTAGACCGGGAAATCTACGTCGTCACGGCGATCAACCGCCGAACCGCCTCGACCGCCGCCTCCCGACGTCGAGGGACCGAACGAGACGACTTGAGCGCAAGCATTCGGACGATATCGGTGATCAACAGAATCAACTCCGTAGGATTCCACTCGGGGTCGATGTGACCCTCGAGTTGGCCCTTGCGTATCTCGGCTACTTTGGGCCGGAACGTCTTGCTTCGTATGTCGTCCTCACTCATGACGTCCGGTGCTTCGAGATCCGCCCATTGCTGCAACCGTGCGTTCTCGGGATGCGCAACGTAGTTGTCGAAAAGCCGAGCGGCATAGCCCGGCAGATCGTCGCCACGAAGCGCTGTCTCCGCTGTGGTTTCGGACGTCCACTGTTCGGTGACGGCAGCGAACAACTCTTCCTTGCTTGCGAAGTACGCATAGAGACGGTCTTTGCTGGCACGCGCCTGCGCGGCGATCCGATTGATCCGCGCGCCGGCCAGACCGTGCGTGGCGAACTCGTCCTTTGCGGCCGCCAGGATGCGGTCCCTCGTGGCTTCCCCTGCTGAGCGCATGTCGACAGCCTAGAACGAATCGACCGTTGCCGAACCGTCCGGTTCGGCGTAGCGTGCGGAGTTGACGAACAGTTTGGTTCGCGAACTCACTTGACGCTTATCCGCCGATGCAGGGAGATACATGAATCTCGACGAGGCCCGAACCACTTTCGCTCGGCTCCGTGCAGCGGAAAGTGGTGTATCTCCTGCAGAACTCGATGACGTGTGGGCCGCTCTGGACACCGTCGCCGCAGAAGACATCCTCGGCGAATGGAAAGGTGACGACTTCGCCACCGGTCACCGGCTTCACGAAAAGCTGTTCGCGAGCCGTTGGTACGGCAAGACCTTCAACTCGGTCGAGGACGCAAAGCCGTTGATCTGCCGAGACGAAGACGGCAACCTCTATTCCGACGTCAAGGGCGGCAATGGCGAAGCAAGCCTGTGGAACATCGAGTTTCGTGGCGAAGTCACGGCAACGATGGTCTACGACGGTGCGCCGATCTTCGACCACTTCAAGAAGGTCGACGACTCGACACTGATGGGCATCATGAACGGAAAGTCGGCGCTGGTTCTCGACGGTGGGCAGCATTACTACTTCCTGCTCAAGCGAGCGTGATTCGCGCCGAACAGAATTCGACGTCCTCCATGCAGATGACAGCGGCGCTCTCACACGGCCCACACTCCCCCTTCACACTCGACACCGTTGAAATCGACGAACCCCGCGCAGACGAGATCCTTGTTCGCATCGTCGCTACCGGCCTGTGCCACACAGATTTGTTCACGAAGTCGGTGCTACCGGAAAGGCTCGGCCCCTGCGTGTTCGGGCACGAAGGAGCGGGGGTGGTCGAGGCCGTCGGCTCGTCGATCGACAAGGTCGTGCCCGGCGATCACGTGTTGTTGAGCTATCGCAGTTGCGGTGCGTGCAGGCAATGTCTCAGCGGTCATCGGGCGTACTGCGAAAGCTCACACGCGCTCAACAGCTCTGGCGCACGCACCGACGGCTCGACGCCGATCCGGCGAGACGGAACCCCGCTACGGTCCGCCTTCTTCGGCCAGTCCAGCTTCGCGGAATACGTCATCGCCTCTGCCGACAACACCGTCGTCGTCGATCCTGCGGTGGACCTGACCGTCGCAGCTCCGCTCGGCTGCGGGTTTCAAACCGGCGCCGGCGCGGTACTGAATCTGCTTCGCCCCGAGCCCGACTCGACGTTTGTCGTCTTCGGAGCCGGCAGCGTCGGATTCGCGGCGCTGCTGGCAGCGAGAGCTGCCGGGGTTTCCACCCTGGTCGCGGTGGACCCGGTTGCGCAGCGACGAAGCCTCGCCGAGGAATTCGGCGCCGTGACCGTCGATCCGACCACCGAGGACGCGGTCGAAGCGGTGCGAGCCGCCACCGACGGGGGTTCGACGCATTCCCTCGACACCACCGGCATCGGCGCCGTGATCAACCAGGGAATTGCCTCGCTTCGTGCGCGGGGAACACTGGCAGTGGTCGGACTCGGAGCGTCCGCACTCGAGGTGAACATGGCCGACATCATGTTGAACGGAAAGACGATTCGAGGATGCATCGAGGGCGAATCCGAGATCACGACCTTCATTCCCGAACTCGTCGAACTCTTCACCGAGGGCAGGTTTCCGATCGACCGTTTGGTGACGCGGTACGCGTTCTCCGACATCAACAAAGCCGTGGAAGATCAGGCGTCGGGCCGCGTCATCAAGCCCGTTCTCGTGTGGTGAAGGTCGAAATGTCTCATTCGTCGACCCGACGGGATTCGTCCTAGACTGCGCTCCTGCACTACTCGGCGGAGCAAGGTGGGGACGATGACAGAACACACCAGTACGGGGGCCGGCCACGGCCGCGCGGTTATGCCGATAATCCGGATGCGCGCACGCAGCCGCGACGAGAACCATCGCGCGTCGACTCCACTCGAATTGTTCTTCGACCTGTGTTTCGTGGTGGCAGCCGCGCAAGCCGGAGTCCAACTGGTGCATGCGGTTGCCGAGGGCCACTTCGCCGACGGCATCGCCGGTTACATGTTCGTCTTCTTCGCACTGTGGTGGGCGTGGGTGAACTTCACCTGGTTCGCATCTGCCTACGACACGGACGACGTCCCCTACCGGATCGCGACCTTCGTACAGATTTGTGGCGTGCTCGTCTTCGCCGCCGGAATCCCCGACGCATTCGACGGGACCGACCGTACGACGGCCATCGTCGGCTACCTCATCATGCGAATTGCGCTCACCTGCCAATGGCTTCGAGCCGCCAGCGGTGAAACCGGTGCAGCGCGAACCACTGCTCTGCAATACGCCGCCGGGCTCGTGATCGTCCAGGCCGGCTGGATCGTGCTGCTTCTGATGCCGGCGTCGGCGTGGATACCCGGATTCTTCGTTCTCATGATCGCCGAACTCGCGGTGCCGGCAATAGCCGAACGCAACCACCAGACGCCGTGGCACCCGCAACACATCGCCGAACGCTACGGCCTCTTCACCATCATCATGCTCGGCGAAACCATTGCTGCCGCCACCATCGCAGTCCAATCCGGCATTCGTGATTTCGACGCCGCCGACCTACTGATACCGATTGCCGTCGGCGGAGTTCTGATCGTGTTCTCCGCGTTGTGGATCTACTTTGCCGTCCCGATCCACGAGTACCTCGCAGACCAAGGCAATCGCGCCGTCCTGCTGTGGGGATACGGGCACTACTTCGTATTCGGATCCGCTGCGGCCATCGGCGCCGGCATCGAAGTAGCCGTCGAGGAAGCAGTGGGCGAAGCGCACATTTCGACGTTCGCAGCATCTGCCGCGGTCACGATCCCGGCCGCGATGTTCCTGATCTTCGTGTGGCTCATGCACTCACGCCACTTCAAGCGCGACAGGATCGAGCAGGCTGTACTACCGGCGAGTGCCATCCTGGTTCTCGCCTGCACGTTCGCCGGCCACTGGGCGGTCCCGCTCGCCGGACTGGTGGCGGCGGGAACCGTCGGAGTCGGTGTCGGCCTGAGTACTCGGTCGAAGAGCTGACTCAGATTTCGGGAGCCGGTGCCTCGCCCTTGCTCTGCGGCTCGTGCTGCTTGAGTTCACCGCGCATCTTGTCGAGATCCTTGCCACGCTTTTTGTACATGTAGCCGAGCGCCACAAGTCCCAGGAACAACGCAACCCCGAGGACGGCACCGACAACCGAGGCTCCGCGGAAGCCTGGGCCGTCGACGTCGAGGATCCGCTCGCCCGCATGCGCCGCGTTGTTGTTGCCGAGGACGACTGTCAGAGAGAGCAGGTTCGGCAGCGCGAAGATCACTCCCAACGCGAGGGCGGTGATCTGCATGATCCGCGCGTGCTTACGCTTGCGCACCTGCCAGACCGCGCGGAAGAAGATCAGCGGGACCAGCGTGCACACGAGACCGAACAGAAGTCCCCACGCGATACCGGCGCTGAAACTGCCGTTTGCGAGCGACGCAATACGCTGCGCCCACCAACGCGGAAGGAAGGCGGCGAGGATGAAGTACGCAATGACCAGGACCACCGCCATCACTGCGATCCCGATGGCCTTCTTCGCCCACGGCGGCATGCCCGGTTTTGCGGTGGCCGGTGAAGTTTCCGGTGTCGTCATGACAAATCCTCGTCTAGTCGGCGTCTGTACTGACGAATCTATCCGTTACGGGCGTTCCTCATCCGCATCGAGAACGATCCGGGCAAGCCGCTTCGGTGCAACGAGGGTGAACGAGGTGTAGATCCACTCCTCCAGTTGCGACCATTTCTCCTCGGAAACGTCGGTGCCGATGTCGAGTGCAACCCACCCGTGACGACCGAGACCATAGCCGGCAGCACTTGCGCCTGGTTCGGTGGCCACCACCGCTTCGGCTTCCTCCTTGCTCAACTTGACGGTCAAGGAGGTGGCTTCGAGATTGCAGAACACGAAGTTCTTGCCCCGGACGCGGAAGGTCGGGTGTCCGTCCCACGCTTCGATGTCGACGCGCTCCGCCTCCGGCAGGGACAACGAGATCTCTTCGAGTCGACGCATGTTGTCGGGCATGGAGACGATTCTGCACGCTCGATACCGAGCTTGACACCCGCGACACAGCTAGGCTCGGCGACGACCGCGTCACCGAACTCCGAACACAGGGAGACTGGCATGCGCACGTTAGTTCATCTGGTTCTGCTCATTTGTGGAATCGCCGTTGCCGTCGGCTCGTTCATGTACGTACTGGCCGGGGTCAAACCCAACAATGTTCGCCTCGAGGACCTGAGGGACGGCTTTCCGGCCGGGTGGGCAATCGAGCAACTCGGCGATCAGTCCGTGACCTTCTACCGGTCGATGGCGATACTTCTGCTCGCTTCAGCCGTATTGATTCTGATCGCCGCATTGTTCGGTTCTCGTATTGCGGCGTGGATCGGAATCATCGTGGGATTGGGAACTCTGGGCACGTTCTACTACCGAGTGAACGACCAATTCGACAATGTCATCAGGGAAAACTACTCCACGATCCTGACAAATCAGACAGGATTCATCTTGACGGCCGGCGGACTGATTCTCGCACTCCTAGCGTGTCTGGTCCCCCGCGAGAAGACCCGAGCCTGACCGCTCGGCAACCGGAGGGTTACCGTCGACGCCGACATTCACTAGTGTCTGCAACAGCCGGGTACTGACGAGTAGTACCCCAGAAGAGGTAGGGCATCAATGGCATCGCTTGACGACCTTCTATCCCAGATCCCCATCGACCAGATCGCGCAGCAACTCGGCGTGGACCAGGCAACTGCCGAATCGGCGGTCAAGACTGCACTTCCGACCCTCGTCGGCGGCCTCGGCGCCAACGCGCAGGATCCCGCAGGCGCAGCCTCGCTGGAAAGCGCGTTGCAGTCGCACGCCGACACCAGCCTTCTCGACGACGGCGTCGACATCAGCAAAGTCGACACCGCGGACGGCCAGAAGATCGTCTCGAACATCTTCGGCGGCAACACCGATCAGGTCGCCAGCGCACTCGGCGGTGTCGGTGGCGGCGGTGGAAACGATCTGGTGAAGCAGTTGCTGCCGATCCTCGCTCCCATCGTCCTGGCTTACCTCGCCAAGCAGTTCACCGGTGGCGGAGCCGGCGCGCAGACCCAGGCCTCCGGCGGCGGCGGACTCGGGGATCTCCTCGGCGGAATTCTCGGCGGTGGCGGTAATTCCGGCGGCGGCATCGGCGGCGCACTCGGCGGCATCCTGGGTGGATCCGGCGGCGGCGGTGGCCTCGGCGACCTTCTCGGTGGCCTCCTCGGCGGCGGCAAGAAGTAGGACGCTGAACAGATTCGCACTGCGGCGATCCCGTTCGGGGTCGCCGCCGTGCCCTGTCAGTCAGCCCTGTCAGTCAACCGCCGTAGATCGAAACATCCTCAGCGACAATGCGAACGCAACCAACAGCAGCGCGCCGACAAAGGCACTGACTCCACCCCAACCGCCGCCCGCGTACGCGACGCCGGCGAGGGCACCCGCCACGGACGAACCCGCGTAGTAGGCAAACAGATACAACGCCGACGCCTCGGCCCGGTGATCGGTCGCGATCAGGCCCACCCAACCGCTGGCCACAGAATGTGCCGCGAAGAATCCTCCGGTGAAGAGCAGCATCCCTACGAGTGTCAGGGCCAGGTTGTCCGGAACGGTCAGTGCCAGCCCGATCACTACGACGACCACCGAACCGAGCAGAACACTGCGCCTGCCCAGCCGGTCCGAGGCCCCGCCGGCTACAGCCGAGGTGAAAGTGCCGGCGAGGTAGAAGAGGAACACCAGACCCACAAGCGCTTCGGGAAGACCGAAAGGTGCTGCTGTGAGCCTAAACCCGAGGAAGTTGTAGATCGAGACGAATCCGCCCATCAGGATGAACCCCAAGGCGAAAAGCGTGCGCAGCGACGGGTTCGCAAGGTGGTGACGTAGATTCGACGCGATCGCACGCACCGATACCGGTTGCGGGTGAAAGAACTTCGACGCGGGAATCTTCCGGATCATGTTGAGCGCGAACAACGCTGACAGCACGGCCGCAGTCGACAGTGCCCAGCGCCACGTACTGAAATCGACCACCGCCGAGGGAACGAGCCGTCCGATCAGCCCACCGATCGTCGTGCCGGCAACGTACCTTCCCATCGCCGCACCGAGGTCCTTCCGATCGACCTCCTCGGCCAGATAGGCCATCGCCACCGCCGGGACCCCGGCCAGAGCCAAGCCTTGCGCCGCGCGTCCGATCAGCAGAACCTCGATCGTCGGACTGAGCGGCAGGAGCAAACCGATCACACAGGACGCCGACGCCGACGCGATCATCACCCGTGTGCGACCGAACCGCTCGGAGAGCGCGCTGGCCGGAATGATCGCCAGCGCCAACATGCCCGTCGTCGCCGAGACGGAAAGTGCAGACACAGCAGGCGAGACGTCGAAGCCTTCGGCAAACGCGGGCAGCAGTGCCTGAGCCGCGTACATAGAGATGAACGTCGACAGCCCGGCCGCGAACAACGCAACGGTCACCGTGCGGTATCCGGTAGATCCCCGCCGAAGCGGCGCCAGATCGGATTCGATCACCTTCTCGACAGTCACCACGTACCTCCAGACATCACTTACCTCCGGTAAGAATCCTCTCGCTGAGCTTCGACAAAAGAAAATGCATAGTTGTGGAGTTCTTTATGTCTTGAAAACATATAGATTGACGTCGTGATGCTGACCGAAGACCTCGAATGGTTTGTCGTGCTCGCCGAAACCCAACAGGTCACCGCCACTGCCGACCTGACCCACCTGTCGCAGCCGACCCTCTCGCGCAAACTCGCACGCCTCGAAGGACAGATCGGCGTGAGGCTCTTCGACCGTCAAGGACGCCGACTCGAACTGAACCGGTACGGCGAGATCCTCTACGAGCACGCTCGGACCGCGCTTGACGCACTCGACGCGGCGCAGACCGAAATCCGGTCGCTGGCGAGCCCCGAGAGCGGCACCGTCCGACTCGACTTCCTCCACTCGTTCGGTACCTGGCTGGTACCGCACATGCTGCGGGGATACCGCGTCGAGCATCCCGGAGTGCGATTCGAACTGCATCAGGACAGCGCGCAGTTCCTGGTCGACCGGATTGCCGCGGGTGCGTCCGACCTGGCCGTCGTCTCGCCGCAGCCGCGCGATCCGCAGGTCGCGTGGATGCAGATCGCTCAGCAGTCACTGGCGTTGGCTGTTCCAGCTGATCATCGCTTCGCACAGTTGCGTTCGGTCGAGCTCGCGGACGCGGCCGACGAACCGTTCATCGGTATGCATCCGAACTTCGGGATGCGAAGAATTCTCGATGAACTGTGCGCGGCCGCAGGATTCACTCCGAATTTCGTCTTCGAGAGCAGCGAGCTGGCAACGGTCGGCGGACTGGTCTCCGCATCCTTCGGTGTATCGGTCATGCCGGTGCAAGATCCACCGATCTGGGCCGAAGGAGTCGTCTACGTACCGATCGAAGGTGCCCAGCGGAAAATAGGACTGATCTGGTCGAAGAGCCGCGAACTGTCCGATCCTGCCCGGACATTCCGCGACTACGTCGAAAGAACGACTTGGTCGTGAAAGTGCCCCCGGATAACTACGGATCGGTAACATCGCCCGAGGGGAGCAATATTCATGCCATTCTTTTCAAACCTACGGTGCCGTAGGCTGGGGCGAAGTCGCGCATTCACTCAACATGGAGGCAAGAAATGACGAGGATTCTGACGCAGCTGGAGCTGCTACAAGAGCTGCAGCCGGTTGCCGAGGAGAACGTCAACCGCCACATCTCCATGGCCAAGGAATGGCATCCACACGATTACGTCCCGTGGGACGAGGGCCGTAACTTCGCAGCCATGGGCGGCGAGGACTGGAGCCTCGAGCAGTCACAACTCGGCGAGGTCGCCCGCGCCGCGATGATCACCAACCTGCTCACCGAGGACAACCTGCCGTCGTACCACCGTGAGATCGCCGAAAACTTTTCGCAGGACGGCGCCTGGGGTACGTGGGTCGGCCGGTGGACCGCCGAGGAGAACCGTCACGGCATCGTGATGCGTGACTACCTCGTCGTCACTCGCGCAGTCGACCCCGTCGAGCTCGAGCGTTTCCGCATGGAACACATGACGAACGGTTACAGCGCACCCATCGACGAGGGCGACGCCGGCCTGCTGCACTCGGTCGCCTACGTGACCTTCCAGGAACTCGCGACGCGCGTCAGCCACCGCAATACCGGTAAGGCCTGTGACGAGCCGATCGCCGACAAGATGCTTCAGCGCATCGCGGCCGACGAGAACCTGCACATGATCTTCTACCGCAACATCTGCGCCGCCGCGCTCGATCTTGCGCCCGATCAGGCTCTCAAAGCTGTGGCGAACATCGTCCAGAACTTCCAGATGCCCGGCGCCGGCATGCCGAACTTCCGCCGCAACGGCGCTCTCATGGCCAAGCACGGTATCTACGACCTTCGCCAGCACCTCGACGAGGTCGTCTGGCCGGTCCTGCGCAAGTGGAACATCTTCGAGCGCAATGATTTCAGTGCCGAAGGCGAGAACACGCGCGAAGAGTTGGCAGCTTTCCTCGAGACCCTCGCCGCGAACGCGACGAAGTTCGAAGAACAGCGCGATCGCATGCTCGCACGCGAGGCCGCCAAGCGCGAACAGCAGGCTTCTTAGTTTCACCGGCTATTCTGTGCCCGGTACCGGATTCGGTACCGGGCACTTCCAATTGTCACAAGTATTTGTTCAGAGGTAGTCATGTCATCCCTTCGCATCGGTTCACTCGAGCTGCACAGCCCCGTGGTCCTCGCACCCATGGCGGGCGTCACCAACGTCGCCTTCCGCACGCTGTGCCGTGAACTCGAACTCGAACGTGCAGGCAGCACGTCCGGGCTCTACGTCTGCGAGATGGTCACCGCACGTGCGCTCGTCGAACGCCAGCCGGCCACGATGCACATGACCACGTTCGGCCCGACCGAAACACCCAGGTCCCTGCAGCTGTACACCGTCGACCCGGATACGACCTACGCGGCGGCCAAGATGATCGTCGACGAGAACATGGCAGATCACATCGACATGAACTTCGGCTGCCCCGTCCCGAAGGTGACCCGCAAGGGCGGTGGCTCGGCGCTGCCGTACAAGCGTCGACTGTTCGGACAGATTGTCGCAGCAGCAGTGCGCGCAACCGAGGGCACCGACATTCCGGTCACCGTCAAGATGCGTGTCGGTATCGACCCCGAACATCACACGCACCTCGACGCCGGACGGATCGCCGCAGCCGAAGGCGCTGCCGCCGTCGCACTCCACGCACGTACCGCGTCGCAGCGCTACTCCGGTACCGCTGACTGGAACGAGATCACGCGCCTCAAGGAACACGTCACCGATGTTCCGATCCTCGGCAACGGTGACATCTTCGACGCGTCGGATGCTGCACGGATGATGAACGAGACCGGCTGCGACGGCGTCGTCGTCGGACGTGGCTGCCTCGGACGGCCATGGCTGTTCGCGGAACTCAGTGCAGCTCTCAACGGACAACAGATCGCCACGCCGCCGACGCTCGGCGAAGTCACCAAGATCATCGCCCGTCACGCCCAGCTGCTCGCTGCACACCACGGCGAGATGAAGGGCTTGCGCGAACTTCGCAAGCACGTCTCCTGGTACATGCGTGGGTTCCCGGTCGGATCGGATCTGCGGGTCTCGATGGCGTTGGTCAGCACGTTGTCCGAACTGGACGACCTGCTCGGACAGCTCGATCACAACGTCCCGTTCCCCAAGGACGCAGAAGGCCCGCGGGGTCGCCAAGGCTCGCCCGGTCAGGTAGCACTTCCGGAGGGTTGGCTCGACGATCCCGAGGACGACCTTGTGCCGGTGGGAGCTGACATGATGCACTCCGGCGGCTAGCGAGAACACGCCGTCGGATTACTCTCATCACTTTCTGAGTGAAGCACTCAGGATTCACCAGTAATATGGCTCCAGCTTCGTCGACAACCGGTTGACGCCGGCACTTGAATGACGAGTTACTGACAGTCGACGACGGGACAGGTTGCATCGGTGGGTGATGATCACGATTCGGGCCCACCTCCGCCCGAGAGCCGCGCTCCCTGGGAACGTCCGCTCGCAGACAAGCGCTTCCGCAACGCCCGCCCGGACCAACCGGCCGCTCCCCAGCGCCCGGCAACACCCCAGCGCCCTTCAACACCCCGCCCTTCAACACCCCAGCGACCAGCGCCGCAACCACACAGCCCCCCGGAGCGTCGTAACAGTGGACGTACCGGGCGACGGGATTCGCCTCCGACCGACGACTCCGTGTCGGTCGCCGAGTTGGTCCGTCGAGTAGGCGACAAAAAACCACCACCCGCCCCGGCTGCGCCGCCCAAGCCGGCGCCGACCAAATCCGTACCACCCAAGACCCAATCTTCAGCAGCGTCGGCGCCGCCCCCTGCCCGACCGATTCCCGCGCGTCCGACCGTCCCGCCTGCCGCTGCGGACTGGATCACCGAAGAACATCCCGTCACCTCCGCAGTGCCGCGTGTAGTCGGTGACACCGGCGCCACGCGCCTGGCGCAAAGCAAGATTCGCCGCCGCCATCGCGCAAAAGTGATCGGCCGATCGGCAGTAGCGTTCCTGGCCGTCATGTCTCTCGCATTGACCGGCGTCGTCTGGGGTTATCTGCGGTCGGTCGAAGGCGGATTCGATCAGATTGCGGCACTCGACACCGAGTCCGACGACATCATCGACGCCGGCGGCCAGCTCGGCGACGAGACCTACCTGATCATCGGCACCGATACCCGAGCCGGTGCGAGCGGTGAGATCGGCGCCGGAACCGTCGAAGACGCCGAAGGCGCCCGAGCCGACACGGTCATGCTGGTGAACATTCCTGCTGACAGAAGCCGCGTCGTCGCCGTCTCCTTCCCGCGTGACCTCGACGTCGAACGTCCGATCTGCCAGGGCTGGGACAACGACGCCGGCAAGTACACCAGCGAGACCTTCCCGGCCGCCAGCGGCGACAAGCTCAATGCGACGTACGCACTCGGTGGCCCCAAGTGCCTGGTCAAGGTCATCCAGAAGATGTCCGGCCTGAAAATCGGGCACTTCGTCGGAATGGACTTCGCCGGTTTCGAGCGCATGGTCGACACCGTCGGTGGCGTGAACGTCTGCTCCCCCGGACCGATCGAAGACGGCATCCTCGGAACCGTCCTCGCGTCCGGCGGGACGCAGATGCTCGACGGCCGTACCGCCCTCAACTATGTGCGTGCGCGCCACGTCGAAGCCGAGGGCAACGGCGACTACGGACGCATCACCCGTCAGCAGAAGTTCCTGTCGGCGCTGCTCCGCTCGGCCCTGTCCAACCAGGTCCTCCTGAATCCGGGCAAGCTCAACGGATTCATCAACGCCTTCACCAGCGACACGTTCGTCGAGAACATCGACACGAAGTCGCTGGTCACCCTCGGCCGTTCGCTGCAGAACGTCGACGCGGGCGCGGTCACGTTCTTGACGGTCCCCACGGACGGCACCAACGACTGGGGCAACGAGATTCCTCGCACCGACGAGATCAAGTCGCTCTTCCAGGCGATCATCGACGACGATCCGCTTCCGGGCGAAGAGCGCGAGGACACCACACCGTCGTCGACCAGTTCCACGACGACGGCTCCTACGTCCAGCACGCCGCCCGCCGCCACTTCCGTCGAAGCGATGAGCGCGTACAACATCTCGGTCGACGTCTCCAACGCGTCGGGAATTGCCGGGCAGGCCGCGACGATCGCCGACAGCCTCGCTGCTTACGGATTCCAGATCTCCACGGTCGGTAACTTCAGCGCGGCCACCGGCCTGGCGAATGCTCAAGCGTCGACCACCGTCGTGCGCTACGCCGCAGGTTACGAGGCTGAAGCCGTCACTGTCGCGTCGTCGATTCCCGGCGCGGTTCTCGTGCTCGCGCCGAGTATGGGAGACATGATCGAGGTCGTCGTCGGAAGCAATTTCTCCGGCACCGTCGTCGCCCCCGCGGACCCGGGGACCATCCTGGCGGCAAATCCGACGTCGGTCGACACCAGCACCTCGACGGCACTGCCCGCCGACATCGCGAGCGTCAATGCCGGCGACACCACCTGCGACTGACACACGTTCATTCACCTTGCGTTCACCTGGTGCTTGTGACTTGGTCTTTCACGGCACGTAGGCTCTGACCTCATGCGCGTGGCTTACAACGAACAGATGACCGAGCTTGCAGACACGCTCGGCGAGATGGCAGGACTGGCAGGTGCCGCTATGGAGCGCGCCACCCAGTCCCTGCTCCAGGCAGACCTGTCCCTGGCAGAACAAGTAATCGGCGAACACGACAAGATCACCGAACTCAGCACCATTTGCGAGGAGCGCGCGTTTGCGTTGCTCGCCTTGCAGGCTCCCGTTGCCGGAGATCTGCGCTCGGTGGTCAGCGGAATCCAGATCGTCGCCGACATCGACCGCATGGGTGCGCTCGCCCTGCACGTCGCCAAGATCGCGCGCCGCCGACATCCCAACCACGTGCTTCCCGAAGAGGTCAACGGCTACTTCGCGGAGATGGGACGCATCGCTGTCTCCATCGGTGCGGCCGCCAAGGTCGTACTCGAGACCCGCGACCCCGAGCGCGCTGCCCGCCTGCGCGAAGAAGACGAAGCGATGGACGACCTCCACCGCCACCTGTTCACCGTCCTCATGGACCGTGAGTGGAAGCACGGCGTTGCCGCTGCAGTCGACGTCACGCTGCTCGGCCGCTTCTACGAGCGATTCGCCGACCACGCCGTCGAGGTCGGCCGACGCGTCATCTTCCTGGTGACCGGCAAGCTGCCCGAAGAGCCGGAAACCACCGAGAAGGTCGACAACCTCACCTCGTACCCGGATCTCTGAACCCAACCGTCCACGTGAGTAAAAGGCGGCCGCGCACTCGCGCGGCCGCCTTACCTATTCAGTTCTCGTGCAACCAGGTCTTCAACGTGGGTCCTGCAGTTGTCGATCCAGGCCCGGGCAGCAGCGCGCCACCCTTCATCGCCTTACCCGCTCCCGGCATCGAGATCGGGATCAGCCACGTGCGTCGGCCACGGTATTTCAAAATCTCACGCGTCATGGCCGGGATCTCGAGGACCTCAGGCCCGGCGAGATCTGGAACCCTCCCGGTCGGACCGTTCTGAGCGCACGTCACCAGAGCCTCGGCGACGGTCTTCGCCGCTATCGGTTGGGAGCGCATCCGGGGAACCAACGCGACCGGCCCCAATCCGAACAGCGCGATGGTTTTCTCGCCGAACTCGAACCACTGGGTGGATCGCAGAATTGTGAACGGAATGCCCGACGCTTCCACCGCGCGTTCCTGCGCAGCCTTTCCCTGGTAGTACCCGAAGGACTTCAACCGCGGATCGTCGCAGTTCACGATCGAAAGCAGCACGTGATGCTTCACGCCTGCCTTGGTTTCGGCCGCGGCGATGTTCCTCGCTGCCGTCTCGAAGAACTCGATCGCCTTCTTGGCGCTGTTGGTGACGTGATCACTCACGTCGATGACAACGTCGGCACCGACAAATGCTTCGTCCAACCCCGCACCCGTGGAGATGTCGACTCCCGTCGATCGAGCGGCGGCGACGACGTCATGGCTCGATGCATTCGCCTGCTCTACGACCAGCGTTCCCATCTGGCCGGTTCCGCCCAGAACAACAATTCGCATGATGCCTCCGTCAAACCTGTGCGCCCGGCTCTCTTCGGCCTGGTCACATAGTGGACGACGCAGCCGCCCGAAGTGTGACGCTCTGGGAGATCAGTCGGTGTACCTCTCCGACACATGCGCCCGCCACTGCGACCAGATCGGATCCAATGCTGCGCTCGCCTCATGTGCGTGATCGGCCACGGCCCGCGCAAGCATCCCCGGCCCCGCCAGCGGCGTCACATGTCCCTCGACGTCGTCGGAAATCTTCATCCCCAACAGCATGGTCGTGCCCAGCACACGACGACCACCCAGTACTCCCGGCAACGAACGGTCCGGAACGCTACGCAGGTCGAGAGTTTCCACGAGGAGCGCTTTCCCGCCGACGGTGATGCGTTGATCCGAGCGAAGCGCACCGCCGGTTTCCCCGGTCCGCCCGAACACGATCATCTCGTCGAGCAGCGCCACCGCATCGGATTCCAGTGAAATATCCACGCGCCTGGTCACATCCGCGCCCCCGGCGACGACAAACGGTGCCGCTCGCCAGATCAGCGCCGCACCGGCGCCGACGCTCGCCGAGGCCGACCACGCCGCCCGGCCGCCGCGTGCGTTGTACGCGACGGTCCCTGACGGCTCGATCACCTCGAGACACGTACCCGGCGCGACCACGAACTCGATACGCAGGTCGTCACCGGCCAGCAGCGTTGCGCTGTGCCCTACCAAGGCAATTCGCACGGTGAGCCCGCGAGCGTCGACGAATCGCGGGGCCAGGAAGTCGCCCGAGATCAGCTCTCGCGCAACAGCGGTGTCACCCACTCTCTCGACGACGACCCGCGTAGCTCCAGTGCGCATCAGTGAGCGTGAGAGTGGCTGTGCCCGTGACCGTGTCCGTGGTCTTCTTCATCGGCATGGAAGTGCGGTGCCATCGGTCCCGGATCCTGCGGAGTGTGACTACCTGCGCGATGAGATGCGATGACCTGGCGAAGCCACGCACTGAGCTGGTCGATCGTGGCGTGATCCTTCTGGCTGAGCGCGAGAACGGGAAGTCCGTCTCGCGCGGCCGTGGCATCGGCAACCATCTGGACTGCGTCGACGTCGACGTACGGGGCCAGGTCGATCTTGTTGACCACCAACAGATCTGCCCGCTCGATTCCCGGACCACCCTTACGTGCGACGTCTCCGCCGCCGGCGACGTCGATGCAGAAGATCTGGGCGTCGACCAGTGCCGGGCTGAACGTGGCGGTCAGGTTGTCACCGCCGCTTTCCACGATCACCATGTCGAGGGGATGGAATTGACGCTCGAGGTCTTCGACCGCAATGAGGTTCGGTGTCACGTCGTCACGGATGGCCGTGTGCGGGCACGCTCCGGTCTCGACTGCGACGATGCGCTCGATCGGAAGAACGTTGGCCGCGCGCAACAATCGCGCGTCCTCGTCGGTGTAGATGTCGTTGGTGACCACCGCGATCTCGTACTCCGACGCGAGTTCGCGGCAGATGGTGGCGATGAGAGTGCTTTTGCCGGTGCCGACGGGGCCGGCAACGCCGAGCCTCAAACCTCTTGCAGCAGTGGTGGTGTTGTTCAGGTTGTCAAGCACGGAAAATCCTCCTGGATCGAGCGTGGTGTTCGAGTGACCATTGTTCGACCAACGGTCCTGTTGTTGCGGGTATATCTGTGACGCCTTCGACTGCCACGGCAGCCTTGGCGACGGTTTCGATGGTCGAGGCTGCTCGGAGCAGCCATTCGACCGGTTCTGCCGGATCCACCGGCAGTAGCTTCAATGCCGCCGACGCCACCGTTTGAGCGTCGTCGTACAAACAGGATCTGGCTGCCTGTAGGTCGTCCATCCCGGAGATCGCCGTGAAGACGCCCAACGCGAGCGGCCGCATCGGATGCCCGGGCAGCGCCATGAGCATCTGCACCGCGGGGTGCTGCGGCCACAATCGCGACGCCAGTCTTGCCAGCCCACGTCCGAGCTGAATCGACGCCTCACGCAGCGGTGCGCTGGGAGTCCGAGCGAGCAGTTCCCTCGAGATGTCCTCGAGTTCGTCTGCACTACCCTCACTTACGGCCCAGCGTCGCGTGATTACCGTTGCAGCGGCTTCGACCAGTCCCACTGTTTCGAGTCGACCACGAATGAAGTCAGGGACCTGGCTCTGCAGGAGTCCGCCCGCCAGTGCCGGTTCCAACCCCGACGAGTGCGCGTGACCGCCGGTAGGCAGACGCCCGTCCGCCAAGAGCATCGACGCTATGTCGGCAGACGCCATCTCGATCGACATGGTTTCAGAACAGCATGTAGCGCTGAGCCATCGGCACTACGTCAACGGGGTTGGGCGCGATCAGGTCGCCGTTGACCTTGATGGCAAACGTCTCCGGATCGACGTCGATGGACGGCAGTGCCGTGTTGTTCGGCATATCCGCCTTGGTGAGGTGCCTCGTCGGACGAACACCGCTGAGGGTGCGCGTGAGACCGAGACGATCGGCCAGACCGTCCTCGATGGCCATCGGAGAGACGAACGTCGTGGACAGGTGCGGCGCCGATCCCGGAGTTGCCGCGATGGCCGGACGTACGAACACCGGCTGCGGGGTCGGGATTGCAGCGTTCGGATCACCCAGCGGCGCAGCAACTATCGCCCCGCCCTTGATCACGGCAGAAGGACGGACACCGAAGAACGCGGGATCCCACAGCACCAGGTCCGCCATCTTCCCCGCCTCGACGGATCCGATCTCGTGATCGATACCGTGCGCCACCGCAGGGCAGATCGTGTACTTGGCGACGTAGCGCCGCGCACGCTCGTTGTCGGCCGGCATGCTGGTGCCCAACTTGCCGTACTGGGCCTTCATGACGTGGGCAACCTGCCACGTCCGCAGGGTCACCTCACCGATACGCCCCATTGCCTGGGCGTCGGACGAGGTAATGGAGATGGCTCCGATGTCGTGCAGAAAGTCTTCCGCCGCAATCGTTGTCGGCCGGATCCGGGATTCGGCAAAGGCAAGATCCTCCGGAACCCGGGGATTGAGCGCATGACACACGATGAGCATGTCGAGGTGCTCGGCCACCGTGTTGACGGTATGCGGCAACGTGGGATTGGTCGATGCCGGAAGAACGTTCGGCTCACCTGCCGTCACGATGATGTCCGGGGCGTGCCCGCCGCCGGCACCTTCCGCATGGAACACGTGGATCCCGCGTCCGGCGATCGCATCCAAAGTGTGCTGTACGTACCCGGTTTCGTTGAGGCTGTCGGCGTGCAGCGCCACCTGGAGGCCGAACTCGTCGGCTGCGCGTAGAGCTGCGTCGATCGCGGCCGGAGTGGAACCCCAGTCCTCGTGAACCTTGAATCCACCTGCGCCGGCGAGAGCTTCCTGACGCATGGCCTCATGGCTGACGGTGCTGCCCTTGCCGAGGAGAAGAACGTTGAGCGGGATGTGGTCGAGGGCCCGGTGCATCATCGTCAGGGACCAGGCGCCGGGCGTGACGGTGGTTGCCTTGCTTCCCTCCGTGGGGCCCGTTCCGCCGCCCGCCACTGTCGTCGTACCGGTCGCGAGCGCTTCCATCATCTCGATTTCACTGAGGAAGTGCACGTGAGTGTCGATCGCACCCGCGGTGAGGATCTTTCCCTCGCCGGCGATCACGTCGGTGCTCGGCCCGATGAGCAACTTGGGGTGCACGCCATCCATGATGTCGGGGTTACCGGACTTGCCGATCGCGACGATGCGTCCGTCGCGAATTCCGACGTCTGCCCGGACAATTCCCCAGTGATCGAGAATCACCGTATTGGTGATGACGACGTCGAGAGCACCCTGGTCGCGAGTGGTCAGGCCCTGGCCCATCGACTCGCGGATGCTCTTGCCGCCACCGAAGACCATCTCGTCGCCGGTCGCGGTGTAGTCATGCTCGATCTCGATCCACAGATCTGTGTCGGCCAAACGGATCTGGTCGCCTGCAGTAGGGCCGTACAGGGAGGCGTAACCGCGTCGATCGATCCTGCTCATTCGGCTGTCCTCTCAACTGTCGTCGCGGCGTCTTCCGGTGAATCCGCCTCGACCGGAACATCACTCACGCGAACGTTCACCGAGGACGCACGCAAGGGTTCTTCGACCTCGACACCGGGCGTGCCGAACGGCATGACGGTCTTGGGCTCACGCGCATGCGTCGGTAGGTCTTCGTCCGGCACGATCTGCAGGCCCGGAACCCTTTTGAGTCCGCCGAGCGCGATCAGTGTCACCGTCCTGCTTACCCCGGGTTCGAACCGAACCGACGTTCCCGAGGGGATGTCGAGCCGGAAGCCGTCTGCCGCTTCGCGATCGAAGGTCAGCGCCGGGTTGGCCGCTGGAAGGTGGAGATGTGAACCGATCTGAATGGGGCGATCGCCGTCGTTGACGACGACCATCGTGATCTTTTCCGCATCTGTGCCGAACTCGAGCGGTTCGGTGGACACGCGTACCTCACCGGGGATCATCGAATGGGCTCCGTCACGGTGACCAGCTTGCGACCGTCCGGGAAAGTGGCCTCCACCTGGACGTTTGCAATCATCTCGGGTACCCCTTCCATCACGTCGTCGCGGGTGAGCACTTGCCGACCGGCGTTCATCAGTTCCGCAACCGTCATTCCGTCACGCGCGCGCTCGAGAATCCAACACGAGATCAGGGCCATCGCTTCAGGGTAGTTCAGCAGTACCCCGCGCTCGCGGCGGTCGCGGGCGACCATGCCCGCAACGCTCAGGAGCAGCTTTTCGGTATCTGAAGGGGTGAGGTGCACTGACAAGCCCTTCCGGTTGTGAAACGACATCGATCGACAGCGTGCTGTCGGGCCGAGATTAGCATTGTCCGAAGCGTCGTCAGTATCCACGAGATTCACATCGTCGGCTACTTCAGCGCCCACTCGGCGCACTTGCGCTGCTCATCGAATTATTCGGGCGCCCAACGACGCTCAGCTCTGCGCACCGGAGTGGGAACTATCACCACAACCAAAAAGTTTCACCCCCGTCTCCTGTTGGAAACGGGGGTGAAACATGATCGTGCAGGGTTTGTCCCAGGACCTATCCGAAGCGGCCGGAGATGTAGTCCTCGGTGGCCTTCTGCGTCGGGTTGGAGAAGATCTTCTCGGTGTCGTCGATCTCGACGAGCTGACCCGGCTTACCGGTTGCCTCGAGGTTGAAGAATGCAGTCTGGTCACTCACACGCGCAGCCTGCTGCATGTTGTGCGTGACGATGACGATCGTGAAGTCCTTCTTCAACTCGGTGATCAGGTCTTCGATCGCGAGAGTCGAGATCGGGTCGAGCGCGGAGCACGGCTCGTCCATGAGCAAAACGTCGGGCGAGACCGCGATGGCACGCGCGATGCACAGACGCTGCTGCTGACCGCCTGAGAGGCCGCCACCGGGCTTGTCGAGGCGATCCTTGACCTCGTTCCACAGGTTGGCGCCACGCAACGAACGCTCGGCCACCTCGTCGAGCTTCTTCTTGCTGCGCTCACCCTGCAGCTTCAAGCCTGCGACGACGTTGTCCTTGATGGACATGGTCGGGAAGGGGTTGGGCCGCTGGAAGACCATGCCGATCGTCTTGCGAACACCGACGGGATCGACGTTCGAACCGTAGATGTCCTCACCGTCGAGCAAGACCGAACCCTCGACGCGCGCACCGGGAATCACTTCGTGCATGCGGTTGAGTGAACGAAGAACGGTGGACTTGCCGCAACCGGACGGGCCGATGAAGGCGGTGACGCTCCGGGGCGGGACGGACAGACCCACATCGGCGACGGCGTGGAACTTGCCGTAGTAGATGTTGACGTCCTTGAGATCCAGACGCTTGGCCATTACCGGCTCCCTACTGAGTTGTTGACGCTGTTGAGTACGAACATGTTCCGAGGCCGCATCACTTGCTTCTCACCTGCGAGAAGTGACCGATCAGCTTCGCGACGATGTTGAGGATCGCGATCAGCAGGATCAAGGTCAGTGCTGCGCCCCAGATGCGGTTGGTGCCGGCGTCGGTGGGGTTGTTCATCTCGGCGACCATGACGGAAGGCAGAGTGCCCATTTCGCCGTTGAACAAGTCGAAGTTGATGAACGGTGCGTAGCCGACGAGGATCAGCAGCGGCGCGGTCTCACCGAGCACGCGGGCCAGGGCAAGCATGACGCCGGTGATGATGCCGGGAAGTGCCGTCGGCAGAACGATTTTCGAGATGGTCTTCCACTTCGGCACACCGAGCGCGTACGACGCCTCTCGTAAGTCCATCGGGACGATGCGCAGCATTTCCTCGGTGGAGCGAATGACGACCGGGACCATCAGGAGGACCAGAGCCAGAGAAACAGCGAACGCGGACTTGGGGAAGCCGAAGGTCGCGATCCACAGTGCGTAGATGAACAGCGCGGCCACGATCGACGGAACACCGCTGAGGATGTCCACCATGAACGTGGTGAGCTTGCCCAGCTTCGACTTCCGGTCGGCGTACTCCACCAGGTAGATCGCGACGAAGATGCCGAGCGGGATGGAGAAGACCGCACACACGATGCCTTGCAGCAAGGTGCCGATCAATGCGTGATAGATACCGCCGCCGTCGGCCGATGCCGTCAATCCGCTCAGCGAATTGGTGAACCACGTCGGCGACGTCAGAGCGGGCAGGCCCTTGGCGATGACCGTGAAGAGCACCCAGACCAACGGGATGAGCGCGATGACGACTGCCAGGCTCACCAGGATGGTCGCGATGACGTCCTTGGCACGACGACGGGCGCCGACGCCTTGGAACGTGGGGGCCTTGACCGGCCGGTCCAGAGTGGAGGTCATGGGTCAGTCCTTCTTTCCGGCGATCACTGCGCGGGCAGCCGCGTTGACGACGAAGGTCAGCACGAACAGCACCAGTCCGGCCGCGATGTACGCGCCTGCCTGGATGTCGTTGTTGAACTCCGCGTAGCCGAGGGCGATCTTGGAGGCGATGGTCGAGCCGCCGTCGAACAGCGACCAGCCGAAGGCCTGAGAGGTGGTGCGCAGGATCAGGTACAGGGCCATCGTCTCGCCGAGTGCGCGTCCGAGACCGAGCATCGATCCGCTGATGTAGCCGGACTTACCGAACGGGATGACCGTGGTGCGCACAACTTCCCAGCGCGTGGCGCCGAGGGCGAGTGCGGCTTCGATCTGTGATCGCGGGGTCTGGATGAACACCTCGCGGGTCACTGCGGTGATGACCGGAAGGATCATCACGGCTAGGACGATGCCTGCGGTGAAGATGGTGCCGCCGCCGGTGATCGATCCGCTGCCGTCGGCGAAGAGCGGGAACCAGCCGAGAGTGTCGTTGAGCCACACCGCGACCGGGGTGATCGCCGGGGCGAAGACGAGCAGTCCCCACAGGCCGTAGACGATGGACGGCACGGCGGCGAGAAGGTCGATCGTGTACGACAGTGGCCGCGTGAGCCACTTGGGAGAGTACGAAGTCAGGAAGATCGCGATGCCCAGTGCGATCGGCATCGCGAGCACCAGGGCGAACAGCGAGACCAACACCGTGACCTGGAAGAGATCGAGGACACCGAACGCCATCGCGTTGATGTTCTGCGTCACCCATTCACGGCTGGTCAGGAAGTTGACCTGGTTCCGGCTCAAGGCAGGAACAGCACGCCAGATCAGGAACGCGCCGATCGCCGCGATGACAACCGTGATGAAGATTGCCGAACCGGATGCAAGCGAGCTGAAGATGCGGTCACCCGGACGGGTCACCGTCTTGCTGTTGCCGCTGCCCGGACCGTCACCCTTCGGAGGATGCTCGGTTTCTGGAGCCTTGGTGGAAGTAATCGTGTCCTCCGTGGTGCCGTTCGGACCGCCCACCCCGGCCCCGCTGGTTGCGGGGCCGGGAGAACGAGATGTCGAGGTGATGGGCGCGTCACTCATGCGCGCTCACTTCCTTCACGTCTGAATGTAGATCCATGAGCTTGTCCGCACGAGTCTCTAGGTCAGCTGATTGCCGTGATGGACGCGTTGAGGCGATCCTGGACGTTGGCCGGCAGCGGAACGTAACCCTGCTCGGCCAGGTTGGCCTGACCCTCGTTGGCCGCGCTCGTCAGGAACGACTTCACTGCTGCGGAGGTGTCCGCGTCGTAGCCCTTGGAGCAGACGATCGAGTACGTCGCGAGAACCAGCGGGTACGCGCCGGATTCGTTGGTCTTGAAGATCGACGCGAGGTCGAGCGTCAGGTCGCCGGTCGCGTCAGACTTGAACTTCGCGCCTGCGATCGACTTGGCGGCCGAGTCGTTGGTCAGTGCGACTGCTTCGGAGCCGGTGTTGATCTCGGCAACCGAGAGCTTGTTCTGATCGGCGAACGACTTCTCGACGTAGGTGATCGAACCCGGTGCAGTAGCAACTGCCTGTGCAACGCCCGCCGAACCCTTGGCGCCCTCACCGACGCCACCGGTGAAGTCGGACCCTGCGCCCGACGTCCAAGCACCGTTCGATGCCGCGTCGAGGTACTTCTGGAAGTTGTCGGTGGTGCCCGAGGAATCGGAGCGGATCACGGTGGTGATCTTCTCGTCGGGAAGCGAAGCACCGGAGTTGAGCGCGGCGATTGCCGGATCGTTCCACTTGGTGATGCCACCGTTGAAGATCTTCGCGAGAACCTCTGCGTTGAGCACGAGCTTGTCGACGCCGTCGAGGTTGTATGCAACCGCGATCGGGCCGAAGACGAGGGGAAGGTTCCAGGCTTCGCCGCCGACGCAACGCTCCTTGGCCTTGTCGGCCTGCTCGTCCTTGATGGCCGAGTCGGAGCCGGCGAAGTCGATCTGGCCGGCGATGAACTGGGTGCGACCGTCGCCCGAACCGCTGGGGTTGTAAGCGACGTTGACCGTCTTGCCCTTTTCCTGGCATACGGAGATGTAGGTGGCGACGAACTGGTCCATGGCGTTCTTCTGTGCCGAGGAACCAGCGGCAGAGAGGTTGCTCTTGCCTTCGCACGTTGCGTTCGATGCGGACGCGTCCACACCCGTCGACGACGAGTTGTTGTCGCTGCCACATGCGGCCAAGGTCATGGCGCCCACGGCCACTACACCGAGCAGGGCACCACTGCGCTTGAGATTCACCAAGATCCTCCGGAAATCGCTACCGCCACGCCCACGATCGGGCGGCGACATGAGACGCAGAATGATTGAAATCTGCATCAGGCAACACGGCGCTGCCCACAGAGAAAAGTAGGCGGGCGCGGTGTCCGGTTGGACCACACATGGTTAACGGAGAATGAACAGACTGGACATTTCTGCGTGTTCGACTGTGATGTCAGAGCGCGCGAGCGTAAGCCATGTCCACGTGGAACCGATCGAAGCCGAGTCGCTCGTACGTGTGAAGGGCTGCGGTGTTGTCGCCTTCGACGTACAGAAGGACGGTTCCGAGGCCGCGATCACGCAGGTAATGCATGCCTGCAAGAGTCAGCACTCGGCCGAGACCGCGTCCCTGTGCAGCAGGATCGATCCCCACGACGTACACCTCCCCCAGCTCCGGATCGTCACCTTCGGGTGCGTGCACCTTCGTCCAGTGAAAGCCGAGAAGGGTATCGGGATCGGTGTCCGCGAACGCCAGGAACAGACCGGCGGGATCGAACCAACCTTCGGCCGTTCTCTCGTCGATCTCCGCCTGGGTCCAGCCACCCTGCTCGGGATGCCAGGAGAAGGCCGCGTTGTTGACGCGAAGGATCTCGGAATCGTCTTCGGGCCCACGATACGTCCGCATCGTTATTCCTTCGGGCACAACGATTTCCGGAAGCTGCGGAGCATCGAGCGGTCGACGCAGCTGGAGGAGTTCACGAACGCTGACCAGATCGAGACTCTTGGCGAATTCCACTGCGGCGTCGATGTTTCCGTGCGCCCACACTCGCGTGCCCGGACGCCCCTCGTCGAATACCGCTGCGGCAAGCCTGGTTCCGATACCGCGGCGCCGGGCCTGCGGGTCGACCACCAACTCGGCCATGTCGGGATGCTCGTCCGAACCGGCTTGCAGCTGTGCATAACCGACGACCGTATCGCCGTCGAGTTCGAGAAGGTGCCGTGCTGCGCCGCGCCCGGCAACGGCATGGCGCCCCTGCTCCGACACCGGCGCCTTGCCGTCGAAGTCGGTCGCGCGATCGAGCAGCGCGGAAACCTGCTCAGCGGATCCGGCCGCCAGCGAATCGCTCCAACCCATCTCAGACCACCGATCCGTCGGCCGCGTCGTAGTCGACGTCTTCGTCGTCCTCGAACTGAACGGGAGCAGCTGCGCCGCCCTTGGCCCTGGTCGGCCGCACTGCCTTGTATCCGACATTTCGGACTGTACCGATCAAGGACTCGTATTCGGTGCCGAGTTTCGCCCGCAGACGACGCACATGGACGTCGACCGTCCTGGTGCCACCGAAGAAGTCGTAGCCCCACACCTCCTGCAGCAGCTGCGCACGGGTGAAAACCCGGCCGGCGTGCTGCGCGAGGTACTTGAGCAGCTCGAATTCCTTGTAAGTCAAATCAAGGGGCCGTCCACGCAATCGTGCCGTGTACGTCCCCTCGTCGATAACCAGTTCGCCCAGCGTGATCTTTCCCGACGCTTCCGGACTGGCCACACCGCCGCTGCGGGCGACCAACAACCGCAATCGGGCGTCCACCTCAGCCGGACCGGTACCGGGAAGCAGGATGTCGTCCAGCCCCCAGTCGGCGTTGACGGCAACGAGTCCGCCTTCGGTGAGGACGGCGACCACAGGTACTGCGGATCCTGTGCTTCCGAGCAATCGACACAACCCGCGTGCGGCAGCTAGATCAGTGCGCGCATCCACCAATGCCACGTCCGCGGAACTTGCCTCGAGTAGCGAGGAAACCTCTGTGGGGGCAGGCCGAACCGAGTGCGCCAGCAACGCCAACGCCGGTAGTACAGCTTCCGGGTTGGGGTCGGAGGTGAGGAGGAGCAGTTCCACACGGCCTCCTATCTAGTAGCCCGCGCAACCCGCGAGGGCAACGCTCGAGTAGTTCGACGCTTTTGGTCGGTCACTACATTAGCGTGCCTGGTACCGGGGCCGTCGCATCGAACCCCGACCGGAGTCGGTCACAATGGTGCGGTGCGCAAACTGATCATCGGCATCGTCTTCCTCCTCGGCCTCGGACTGGTGGCCGATTTCGGCGCTGCCGCGTACGCCGAGTACCGGGTTTCCCGCGAGCTCCGAACCGGCGCATCACTCGAGGCGGACCCGGAGGTCACCTTCAACGGGTTCCCCTTCCTCACCCAAGCTCTCGGCGGGAAATACAAGGACGTCTACGTCAGAGCTACCGGCGTCCAGAGCGACGTGGTCGGCGAAGTGACCGTCGAGGCAGATCTGCGCGGGGTCACCGTTCCCTTCTCCGACATCGTGAACGGCAACGTCACCCAGCTCCCCGTCGACAAACTCGACGGCCGGATGGGAATCAACGCCACCGACCTCGGAAAGCTGCTCAACATCCCTGACCTGCAGGTATCTTCACCTCCAGCCAACAAGTCGGATGGCACCGGCGGTAGCGGTGGAACAGGTGCGAGCACCGCGGGCGCTGTCGTGCTGACCGGAACGGTTGCCGTCGGCCCGATCGAGACTGCAGTGAGCGTGCAGGCCAACCTGGTTCTGGAAAGTGGGCAGGTCAAGATCGTCGCCAGCAACCTGTACTTCGGTCCGGAGGGCAAAGCCGATTTCTCGATCCCCGCAGCACTCGAACCCGTCGTCCTCGGATTGTTCAGCTACACGATCGATCCACAGGCACTCCCCTACGGAATCCAGCCGAGCCTGGTCTACGCGGAAGGCGGAAGAATCGTGATCGAAGGCAGCGCCGAGAACACGACGATCGACCTCGCAGAGCTGCAGAACCGATGACCGGGATCACAATTCTGCTGGTCGCGCTTGTCGCCGTCGTCGCTGTCGGGCTCTTTCTCAAGTCGCGCAACGGGAAGGTCCGAGTCACCTCGCCGACCGCGACCGGCACCGCTGACAGTCGCCTCGAACTGCTCCGCGCGGCTGGAGTCGTGTCGGCGAACGGTGGGCCCGTCGTACTGCATTTTTCCGCCGACTGGTGCGGACCGTGCGCGGCAGTACGCCGCGTCGTCGGTCAGGTCGTGGTGTCGATGGCCGAGGCTCCCCGTCCGCCGGTCGAGATCGAACTCGACATCGACAAGGAACCGGCTCTCGCACGCGAAATGAGCATCCTGTCGCTACCCACCACCTTCATCCTCGACGGTGGCCTCGAGGAACAGTTCCGGGTGTCCGGAGTGCCGTCCGCTGGCGATCTGAAAGCTGCGCTCGTACCACTATCCGGACCCCACGAGCCAAAATCCGAGAATTCGGGGTAAACTCGCCGACGTGCAAACCCGCCACGAGCTGATGCTCACCCGACGCCGCGCAGTAGACCTGTGCCGCCTCGGGGGCTGTTGCTGTACCTGTTGCTGATCACCACATCCGTCAGAACTCTCTGACCTTCGAGCTTTCGCTCACGTGATCAATCCACCGAGTGGGACTTTTGCGTCCCGTTTTCTCGGTCCACGCACAGCATCATGCAATCCAGCGCAGGAGCACTCCCGATGTCCACAACCACACCCCAACTCGAGCAGGTCGACGTCCGCGGACCTCGATTCGCCGCGTGGGTCACCACCGGCGTTCTCGTACTCACGCTCGTCCTCTCGACCTTCTCTCTGCCGGCTGCCACTGTGCTTCTCGCACTGCAGGCCATCGTCTTCGCGGTCGGAGCCGTACTCGGCCCCAAGCGCAGCCCTTACGGCCAGATCTTCGGCAAGATCGTCGCCCCGCGAATCTCGCCGGTCAGCGAACGAGAACCCGTAGCGCCACTTCGCTTCGCTCAGTTCGTCGGCTTCGTCTTCGCCTTGGCAGGCACGGTCGGTTTCCTGGCCGGGTCGACGATCGTCGGCACCGTCGCCACGGGCTTCGCCCTGTTCGCGGCCCTGCTCAACGCCGCGTTCGGCATCTGCCTCGGCTGCCAGATCTACCCACTGGTCGCCAGGCTGCGAAATACCGGCCGCGCTACCACCGCGTGAAAGCGCTTGCCACACAACCCCACTGAACCCCTGCTGGATATCGACCGACGCAAGACCACATCGAAAGGAACACCATGGCTCGCTCCGACGTCCTAGTCTCCGCTGACTGGGCTGAGCAGAACCTCAACACCCCCAAGACCGTTTTTGTCGAGGTGGACGAGGACACCAGCGCATACGACGGCGGCCACATCGAGGGTGCAGTCAAGCTCGACTGGCGCAAGGACCTCCAGGACGGCGTCCGACGTGACTTCCTGAACCAGGAGCAGTTCTCGGACCTGCTCTCCGCCAAGGGCATTGCGAACGACGACACCGTTGTTCTCTACGGTGGCAACAACAACTGGTTCGCCGCGTACGCGTACTGGTACTTCAAGCTGTACGGCCACCAGGACATCAAGCTGATCGACGGCGGCCGTAAGAAGTGGGAACTCGACGGACGCCCGCTCTCCAAGGACGCAGTCAACCGCGAAGCCACGCAGTACAAGGCCGAGACCCCCGATTTCTCGATCCGCGCATTCCGCGACGAGGTCATCGACGCCATCGGCAGCAAGAACCTCGTCGACGTTCGTAGCCCTGACGAGTTCTCCGGCAAGATCCTCGCTCCCGCGCACCTTCCGCAGGAGCAGGCGCAGCAGCGCGGCCACGTCCCCGGAGCCATCAACATCCCGTGGAGCACCACCGCCAACGAGGACGGCACGTTCAAGTCGGACGACGACCTCGCCAAGCTGTACGCGGAGAAGGGCTTCGACGACACCAAGGAAACGATCGCCTACTGCCGCATCGGCGAGCGCTCGAGCCACACCTGGTTCGTGCTGCAGGAGATCCTCGGCAAGAACAACGTCAAGAACTACGACGGCAGCTGGGTCGAATACGGCTCACTCGTCGGCGCACCGATCGAATTGGGAGCCTGATCATGTGTGGAGCACCTACCCAGGGCCAGACCCTGCCTGCCGGCGTCGACGTCGAGAAGGAAACGGTCATCACCGGCCGTGTTCTCGCAGCTGACGGCCAGCCCATCGGTGGCGCATTCGTGCGCCTGCTCGACGGCTCCGGAGAGTTCACGGCCGAGGTCGTGGCATCGGGAACCGGCGATTTCCGCTTCTTCGCCGCTCCGGGCGAGTGGACCGTGCGTGCACTGTCCAGCTCGGGCAACGGCACCTCCACCGTCACTCCCGAAGGCTCGGGCTTGCACAACGTGGACGTGACCGTCAGCAAGTAATTCCTGCATTTTCAGGCGGCCCCGCACCCCTTCGGTGCGGGGCCTTCTGCATTCCGGCTCCCGATTTTTCCGGTCGGTCGCCGCGGTCTAAGATGTACCCGTGGTCATTTTCTTCGAGGTACTCCTCGCACTCGCATCCGTCATGATCGCTTGGTTCTCCGTGTACGTCGTGTACCGCTTGGTCACCGACGAGTCGTGAGTCAGGCTCCGGATTCAGGGTCCGACGCGACCGCTGACGATTCCGCCGCTGCAGGTGCCGTGAGGCGCGGCAGCGGGGACGAAGCTGTCGCCATCGCCGTCGAGCGCTCCAAGTCGACGGCGTCACTCAACATCCCGACCCTGCCGGACCTTCCGTTGCCAGAGGACACCGCAAACCTGCGCCTCGGCCCGGACATCAATCCCGAACTCCTCGCACTGCTCCCCCTCGTCGGCGTCTGGCGCGGCGAAGGTGAAGGGCACGACGAGACCGGCGACTACGCCTTCGGTCAGCAGATCGTCATCTCTCACGACGGCGGCCCCTACCTCAATTGGGAGTCCCGGTCCTGGCGCCTCGACGCCGAGGGCAACTACGTGAGCCCCGATCTGCGCGAGAGCGGTTACTGGCGCATGGGCGGCGACGGCATCCCCGGCAGCGTCAATCAGGAAGTCGTCGAACTCCTGCTCAGCCACAGCTCCGGCGTCGTCGAAATGTACTACGGCCGTGCGCTCACCCAGGCGTCGTGGGAACTTGCCACCGACGTGGTGATCCGCAGCCAGTCCGGTGCACTGTACGGCGGCGCGAAGCGCCTGTACGGCATCGTCGAAGGCGGCGACCTCGCGTACGTCGAAGAGCGCATCATGTCTGACGGTGGCCTGGAGCCGCGTCTCTCGGCGCGGCTGACCCGCTACATCGGCTAGCTCTGCTGTGCGCCTTTATTAACCCCCGGCGGTTAATAAAGGCGCACAGCACATCCATCCACAGCCACCGACAAATTCCACAGGTGGGCTCTGGAGCGGCATCTTCGACCGATTCCTGTCGGACCGCGATCTCACGGTATTCGCATGAACTGCGACTACATCGATCCTGATCTCCGAAGAATCCTCGACTTCCAACACGGACTCGCGACCAATAAACAGCTGCGCCCTTTCGGCTATTCGCCGCGGCGAATCCAGCATCTGGTCGAATCGGGTCAATGGACTTCCGTCCTCCACGGCGTTCAATCCAGCACCAACGGCCCACTCAACCGAGCAATGATTCTCGAGGCCGCACTGCTGTTCGGCGGCGGAGAGACTTATCTGAGTCACCGGACTGCAGCTGAAGAGTGGGGACTCACGCACATCGAGTCCGATCTGCCGGTCCACATCACGGTCCGATACGGCAGATCCTCGCGCTGCCAGAGTCCGACGGTCAGACCCGAACGCTCCCCGGCGCGCCCCGTTCCGTTGGGGTGGTCCACTGCCCATCCCGGAGTGATCGTTCATCGTTCACGCGCTCAGGCCCACATCGGCGTTGCCACTCAACCTGCTCGTACTTCGCTGGCTGACACCGCAATCGACCTGGCGGTTGCAGAGCCGTCGGCTCGCGACGCCGCTCGTTCTCTGGTCCGCTCCGCCACGGCCTGCAAGGTGTCGCGGATGGAACTACGCACCCGAATGGAGTACCGCCGGCCGAGGCGATATGTCAAAGCGCTGTCCTCGACATTGGACCTCCTGGATCGCGGCGTCCAGTCGGTACTCGAGCATCGCTACGCAATCGAAGTCGAGCGAGCACACGGTCTGCCGGAAGCACGACGGCAATCGCCGGTCCTCGTCGATGGGAGAACTCTCTACGAGGACGTCGACTACCGCAATTGCGGTGTCGCACTGATCGTTCGACTCGACGGATTCGCCTTCCACTCATCTCGGGCGACTGCGCTGCGGGATCGTCGGCGAGGAAACGCATCCGAACTGTCAGGCAATGCCACGCTGGTCTTCGGTTGGGAAGAAGTGGAAGGAGCCTCGTGCCGAACTGCAGCCGAGGTCAGAGCGATCCTCGAGCGCGGTGGATGGTGGGGACCCAATCCTTGTCCACGCTGTGCGCCTTTATTAACCGCCGGGGGTTAATAAAGGCGCACAGCACGAAGCGACCCCCGAGCCACACCCGCGCTTTCGCACGGGTCCCGGTCGGACTGATCGGGGGCTCGGGGGTCGGGTGGCTGCCTGGGATTCGCCGGCCGCTCACGCGGTAAGTGAATTCCATCAGCGATTGCGGCTAGCTGGCAGCCACCTCACGCGTCCGTCTGTACTTCAATTTCAGACCACCTCCTTCCTTGTGTACAGGAGAAAGTACGCCCACTTCACGACGACGGCAACGTATTTTCCACAGAAACTTTCCCGACGCATATCACCTGGTCAGCTGCTGTGCCGTCCGGAAGTTGGTGGGTGACGACAACTACGGTTCGCGAAGAATCGACCAGCGTTGCGTCGCGACCGAGCAACTCGCGGAGCAACTGAGCGCCGGCCTCCGCGTCCATGTGCTCGGTCGGCTCGTCGAGCAGCAATACCTCCGCGGGCGAGACGATCGCGCGTGCCAACAACAACCGACGACGCTCACCGCCCGAAACCGCTCGCATACCGCCGACCAGGTAGGTGTCGAGCCCGTCCGGCAGTTCCGACAGCCACTCTCCGAGACCAACGGCGGCAAGTGCCTTCTCCGCGTCCTCGGCGGTGAGGTCACCCCGCGCGACGCGCAGGTTCTCGAGTACCGACGTCTCGAAAAGATGTGCGTCTTCGGCGAAGTATCCGACGTGCCGACGCAGTTCGGCCGGATCGATATCCGAAACATCCACTCCGCCGACGCGAACCGTTCCCGCGACGGGTGGTAGCAGTCCCGCCATCGTCATAAGCGCGGTGGTCTTTCCCGATCCGCTCTCACCGACCACGGCAACACGAGCGCCGCGAGGAAGATCCACAGACAGCGGTTCGGTCACCTTCCCACCGGGCCAACCTGCCTGCAACGCGTGCACGCTGAGAGCCCCGTTCTCGGGCCACGCACGATCACCTTCGACGTGTTCCTCGGCTGCTCGATCGAGGACCGCCATGATGCGAGCCGACGCCAGTCGCGCCTTGGTCAATGCCACCGCCGCGCTGGGCAGGATCGCGGTTCCCTCGAATGCCGACAGAGGAAGCAGTACAAGGATTCCCATGGACATCGGTGACATGTCGGTGGTTCCATACAGTGTGATTCCGATCAGCAACGCCCCGAGAACGCTCACACCGATTGCGAGAGGTGTCGCGGCGGCGGCAAAGGCACTCGGGACCGCCGCGCGATCGGTTGCGTCGACCACCTCGTTCTCGGCAGACACCGCCTCGCCCACGGCCTGATCCAAGCGACCTGATACCCGAAGCTCAGCGGAATGGTCGAGCGCCGTCACAGCGGACTCACTGAATCGCGCTGCGGCAGCTGAACTGTCGGCCTCGGCGAGTCGAGCTGCACGCGCCGAAAGCCAGGGTGCCGCGATCCCGGACACGGCCAGCGCAACAGCCAGAATGAGCGCAGCCGGGATCGAGATGAACAACAAGATGCCCACCGCAGCGAACGCGAGGACAACCGAAACAGCGATCGGGATCAGCGCTTTGACGACTACGTCGCCCAGCGCGTCCACATCGGCGCCGGTACGCGAGAGCAGGTCACCGCGTCGTAGTCCGGCGGCGGCCGCGGGATCTCCCGCTGCCAACTGCTGGTAGATCCTCGACCGCGCTGCAGTGGTGCCGCGCAACGCGACGTCGTGCGTCGTCAATCGCTCGAGGTAGCGGAAGACACCACGCGAGATTCCCAACGCGCGCACGGCAACCACCGCAACGCTGAGATCGAGAACGGGAGGCATCTCCCAAGCACGCGTGATCAACCACGCGGACAGCGCGGCCAAGGCGAGGGCACTGCCGAGTGTTGCCACACCGGCGGCCACCGCAGTCAGTACGCGTCGTGGTCGAAGTTCGAGTAGTTGCAGAGCACGCAGGAGCGGATCGTGAGTGTCACTTCTCATGGGCACGAACCTCGACGATCTGGTCAGCTGCGGCAAGCACACTCGGACGGTGGCCGATCACGACGACAGTGTCACCACGCTCCGCCCGTGCTCTCAGAGAAGCCAACACTGTCCCTTCCGAATCGGAGTCGAGGTGAGCGGTGGGCTCGTCCAGGATGAGAACACCACGGTCGGAAGCGAGCACGCGTGTCAGCGCCAGACGTTGACGCTGCCCCAGCGACAGACCTGTGCCGCCGGCACCGATGACTGTCTCGACACCCGCAGGAAGCTCGGCCAGCACGGCCTCGAATCCCGTCGCAGCGGCGGCACGAGTCGACGCCTGTGCATCAACGACCCCGGTGAGATCGAGATTCTCGCGAACAGTGCCCGGTAGGAGGACCGGATGCTGAGGCAGCCAAGCCAATTGACTCCACCACGCGTTCTCGTCCAGCTCTCGAACATCGACGCCGGCAACCGTCACACGCCCACTGCTCGGTTCGATCAACCCGAGTAGCGCGTGCACTGCCGTCGACTTGCCGCAGCCGTTGGGCCCGGTGAGCACGGTGATCTTCCCTGGCGACGCCACGGCGGAAAGTTGAGACGGTGCGACTCCCCCACGAGAGTTCACGCCGAGTCCGTCGAAGACGATGTCGGCGCCGCGCGCGACCACCGTCGTCCAACCGCCCTCCGGCGCAGCAGAATCCGCTTCGATCACCTCGAACGCCTTGTCTGCTGCTGCCATTCCGTCCTCGGCGGCATGGAACTGGGTTCCCACCATCCGAAGCGGCAGGTACACCTCGGGCGCGAGGATCAACGCGACGATCCCCGGCTCGAGCGACATGTCCCCGTACACCAGTCGCAAGCCGATGCTCACGGCCACCAACGCGACGCAGAGTGTAGCGAGCAGTTCCAGCACCATCGAGGACAGGAACGCGACGCGCAGAGCAGACATCGTCGTTCGCCGATGGGCGTCACCGAGTTCACGTACCCGCTCGGCAGGACCTTGCTGACGACCGAGCGCTCGCAGCGTCGGCAAACCGGCAAGTAGATCGAGCAGTTGTGAAGACAAGGTGGTCATCGCTGCCAGCGTCTTCTCCGATTTACCCTTTGTCAGCAAGCCGATCAGAATCATGAAGATCGGAATCAGCGGCAGCGTCACGAAAATGATGACCGCAGACGTCATGTCCTGCACCGCAATGACTATCAGGGTGATGGGCGTCAGTGTCACCGACAGGACCAGAGCCGGAAGGTATCCCGTCAGGTACGGACCGAGGCCGTCGACACCGCGGGTGACCACGGTCGCGATCTCGTCACGCCGAGGATCCAGATCGCGCGGGTTCATTGCCGTCGCCGACGTCAGTACGCCGTTCTTGATCTCGGCAACGACGCGAGTCGACGCCCGGTGTGCATACCTGGTCTGCAGCCAGGTCCCCAGAACTCGGACCGCCACAGCTGCGGCCAGAACAACCAATTCGGTTGTCCACGAGGAAACATCCACGGTGCGTGTGGTGATCACTCCGGCCAGCACCCGGCCGATCATGAGCGCCGCGACGATGACCATCACGACGTTCACCATCGACAGAGCGACCGTCAGGATCAGATAGCCGCGCGCAGAAGCGGAATGGCGCCACAGTCGCGGGTCGATCGGCCCCCGGCGACGCTCCCGAGTGGTGGGAGCGTCGCCTACTTCGATAGTCACGTGAATTCGACCGTCAGTTCTTTCGTGATCCGAATCTTTTGTGAATCAGGGTTGGTGACTACCACGTCTTCTCCTTGAATCGCAGACCGATCGACGCCGGAATCTGCTTGGAGGAGATGCGCTGTCGGAACACCCAGTACGTCCATCCCTGGTAGATGATCACCACCGGCGTCATGAATGCCGCGGCCCACGTCATCACCTTGAGCGTGTACGGACTCGACGACGCGTTCTCGATGGTCAGGCTGTACGCCGGATCGAGCGTCGACGGCATGACGTTCGGGAACAGCGAGGCGAACAACAGTACGACGGTGGCGATGACTGCCACACAGGTGAGAACGAAAGCCCAGCCTTCACGCTCGGCCCGCGTCAGGAAGACGACGCCGATCAGTGCGGCAGCAGCGGCGGCTACCAGAATCCACGTCCATCCCTTGCCGTAGGCGAGTTGTGTCCACAGGACGAATCCACCGGCGACCGGGATCGCCGGAATTGCCAGTCGTGCAGCAATTTTCACTGCGTCTTCACGAACCTCGTCGGCACTCTTGAGTGCCAGGAACACAGCGCCGTGGAGGGCGAACACCAGCGCGGTGGTCAGACCGCCGAGAAGTGCGTACGGATTGAGCAGATCGAAGAATCCCGACTCGACCTGCTTGTCGGCGTTGATCGCAACGCCCCGAACGATGTTCGCGAAAGCCACGCCCCAGAGAACTGCCGGGACCCAGGAGCCGAAGATGATGCCCCAGTCGCAGCGCTGACGCCATTTGTCGTCGTCGATCTTGCTTCGCCATTCGATGGCACAGATTCGAACGATCAAGGCCACCAGGATGATCAGCAACGGTAGATAGAACCCGGAGAACAACGTCGCGTACCACTCCGGGAATGCCGCGAACATCGCGCCACCGGCCGTGATCAGCCACACCTCGTTGCCGTCCCACACCGGGCCGATCGTGTTGAGCGCCACGCGTCGACGCGTATCGGCAGGGAGGTCGCTGCCTCTGCCGACGATCGGCATGAGCATTCCGACACCGAAGTCGAACCCTTCGAGGACGAAGTAACCGATGAACAGTACTGCGACGAGCACGAACCATACTTCTTGAAGTCCCATGATCGCCTCCTAGTACGCGAACGACAGTTGTTTGGGCTTGTCCGGATCTTCCGGCTCGTCATGATCTGTATCGCCCGGCGGATGCATGTCGTGCTCCAGCGGACCTTCCTTCGCGTACCGCACGATCAGCTTGAACCAGACCACACCCAGTGCTCCGTACAAGAGGGTGAAGGTGATCAGCGAGGCCCAGACGGTAGCCGACGCGTGGTCCGAAACACCTTGGTCGACAGTCAGTCTGATCATGTCGACGCCGGTCGGATTGGGATGCACCACCCAGGGCTGACGGCCCATCTCGGTGAAGATCCAGCCGGCGCTGTTCGCCATGAAGGGAGTGGGAATCGCGACGAGACTGAGGATTCCGAACCACTTCTGGTCCGGGACCCGTCCCTTGCGTGTGACCCACAGTCCCGCGAGGGCCAGCGCTGCCGAACCGGCTGCAAGGCCGATCATTGCGCGGAAGGACCAGTACGTGACAAAGAGATTCGGTCGGTAGTTGCCCGGTCCGAAGTCCTGCTCCGCCTGCTCCTGCAGCTGGTTGACACCTTGCAGTTCGACACCGGTGAACTTGCCTTCGGCCAACCACGGCAGAACGAACGGCACCTTGATTACGTGCGTCACGCTGTCACAGTTGTTGTGCGTACCGATGGTGAGAATCGAGAAGTCCGGATCCATCTCGGTGTCGCATAGCGATTCTGCCGACGCCATCTTCATCGGCTGCTGCTGGAACATGAGCTTGCCTTGGACGTCACCGGTGTAGATGATGCCGATTCCGGCCACGATCATGACGAGCAAGGCGAATCGTGTTGCCGGGCGGTACATCGTGCGCGCATCGGATTCGAGACGTTCGGCTTCGGTGGCCTCAGCTTGCTTGGCGCGGCGCATGTTCCGCACCATCCACCAACCACTGATGCCGGCAACAAACGTCGCCGCCGTCAGGAAGGCGCCCGCTACCGCGTGCGGGAAGGCAGCAAGAGCGGTGTTGTTGGTCAACAGCTCCCAGATGCTGGTGAGCTCGGCACGGCCCGTTTCAGGGTTGTACGTCGCACCGACCGGATGCTGCATGAACGAGTTGGCCGCGATGATGAAGAACGCCGACGCATTGACGCCGATCGCCACGAGCCAAATACACGCCAGGTGTACAAGTTTGGGCAGCCTGCCCCAACCGAAGATCCACAGTCCGATGAAGACGGACTCCATGAAGAAGGCGACGAGGCCTTCCAACGCGAGCGGAGCTCCGAAGACGTCACCGACGAATCGCGAGTACTCGCTCCAGTTCATGCCGAACTGGAACTCCTGCACGATGCCGGTGGCTACACCGAGTGCGAAGTTGATGAGGAAGAGCTTGCCGAAAAACTTGGTGAGCCGATACCAGTGATCCTTTTTGGTGACCACCCACATCGTCTGCATGATCGCGATCATCGGCGCAAGTCCGATGGTCAGCGGAACAAGGATGAAGTGGTAGACGGTAGTGATACCGAACTGCCACCTGGAGACGTCCAAAGTATCCATTGGCTACTCCGAGAGTAGGGCCCTGGGACAGGCTTCGGGGTTCGAGACGCGGGCAGTCGCTCGGCCCCTGCGGACACGGTACTGCTGTCCGGTTTGGACCGCAGGACTTTGCTACTACCAAATGTAGTAGAGACCTGTCGCGATTCCTATTCGCCTATAGCCCTGCTGAATCCGAATCAATTGCACGTTCAACCAATTCCGCGAATTCCTCGGAGACCTTCGGCTCTGGCAATGCGAGGCCGTCGAGTGTATGGACGCGCGCGGCCAGCGTGACGCTCGAAACCATCCACACTCCGTCGGCCGCAATCAAATCCGCAGGTCGGAGGGTTTCGTATCGGCAATCGAAGCGAGCACTGCCGGCAACGTCGAACAGGGCACGCTGCGTCGTACCCATCAAAATGCCCTGTGCGGGAGGCGGTGTGATCAAAGTCCTGTCCCGAACGATCACCACCGTCGAGCGTGGCCCCTCCAACACATTGCCCTCGGAACTGACGAAGATCACATCGTCGGCACCCAAATTCGCCGCATATCGGAGCGCTGCCATGTTGGTTGCGTAGGACAACGTCTTCGCGCCCAGCAGCTGCCAGGGCGCCCGGGCCGAGAGATCGACGGAGAAACCTCGCTCGAGCGTCATCACCGACAGCCCCGATTCCCGGACCTGCCTGACCCGATCCGCCACCGGACCGACCATCACGAAGGCAGTCGGCTTGTCGCCGCTCTCACGGCCGCGGGTCAGAACGAGACGAAGAGCGCCTTCCTCCTCGGTCCCCCACTCCTCGGCAGCCATCTCGATCGCCAGACGCCAGTCGTCGAGAACGGGAGCGGGCAGGCCGAGTGCCCGCGCGCTCAGAACCAGTCGACTCAGGTGTCCCTCGACCACCCGGGCGCGGCCGTCGCGTACCAACAGCGTCTCGAAGACTCCGTCGCCGCGCACCACCGCCAGGTCGTCGGCGTGCAGAAACGGTGCGTCAGCATCGAGCACCTCATGGTCGAGAGTCACCAATACGCGATCAGGCATGCCATCAACCCTAACGATCCGCCAAGCCGCCGGGGCCGCCCTGTAACCGCGATCCCGCCCACACTCCTAGACTGGTCTTGTGGTCGACAACGCTCTTGTGCCCAACAGCCCACTTCTGACTTCCCCCGGCGCGGTCACCGCACCGGACGGTTCGGCCGACATCGGTGTCGCATGGCACTACGGCGATCCCCTCGGTGAACAGCGAACCGCGCAGCGCGCAGCAGTGGTGGTCGACCGCAGTCACAGATTCGTGATCGCCATCCCCGGCGACGAACGCCTCACGTGGCTGCACACGATCTCCAGTCAGCACATCGCCGCGCTCCCCGACGGCAAGAGCGCCGAAAACCTGAGCCTGGACGTCAACGGACGCGTCGAGCACCACTTCGTGCAGACGGACCTGGCCGGCGTCACCTGGATCGACACCGAGGCCGACCGCGGACCTGACCTTCTCTCCTTCTTGAAGAAGATGGTGTTCTGGTCCAAAGCCGAGCCTCGAGACGGCAACGAGCTTGCGGTCCTGAGCCTGATCGGTCCCGAATCCCCGGCGGTCCTCTCCTCGATCGGCGTGCAGACACCAACCGATGCCTACGACGCCCTCGCGCTGGCCGACGGCGGGTTCGTCCGCCGCATGCCGTGGCCGACCGAGGACTCGTTCGATCTGCTCGTCCCACGTGAGCAATTGTCAGCGTGGTGGACCAAGCTGACCGATGCCGGCGCCAAGCCCGCCGGAAGTTGGGCCTTCGAGGCACTGCGCGTCGAAGCGACGAGGCCTCGCCTCGGACTGGACACCGACGAACGCACGATCCCGCACGAGGTCCACTGGATCGGTGGTCCGGCCGAGCACGGCGCCGTCCACCTCGACAAGGGCTGCTACCGCGGTCAGGAAACAGTCGCCCGGGTTCACAATCTCGGCAAGCCCCCGCGCCACCTCGTCATGCTGCACCTCGACGGGAGCGCCGAAGCGATCCCGGAACCGGGTGACCCGATCACCGCGGGTGGACGGGCCGTCGGACGCGTCGGGACCGTCGTCAATCATCACGAACTCGGCCCCATCGCACTCGCTCTGATCAAGCGCAACATCCCGGTCGACACCGAACTCATGGCCGGCCCCAGCGCCGCGTCCATCGATCCGGATTCGATCGTCGCGGACGACGCACCCCAGGCCGGACGTGAGGCTGTCAACCGATTGCGCGGCAAGTGACGGGCATCGTCGACGCGGTCTGCGTCGTCCACACCGAACGTGACAGTGGAGTCAGGCGAGTCCCACGGACCGCGATCGACAAGCGCCCCGTCGACGGCCGTGTCGCGGTAGGACGACTCGGACTCGGCGGCGACTACGTCTGCGACACCGAGTTCCACGGCGGCGCATTCCAAGCCGTCTACGCGTATCAGCGCGACGAAGCGCAGCGTTGGTCGGACGAGTTGGGCCGACCGCTCGGCCCCGGATGGTTCGGCGAGAATCTCCACATCAGCGGCATGCTTGTTACTGACGCCGTGATCGGCGAGCGCTGGCACATCACCGGAGCCGAGGCGTCGGACGTTCTCGAACTCGAAGTAACCGCTCCCCGCGTCCCGTGCGGCACGTTCGGCATCTGGGCCGCGGAAAAGGGCTGGGTCAAGAGATTCACCGAACGGACCGACGTGGGCGCTTACCTTCGCGTCAACCGGACCGGCACGATCGCCGCGGGCGACTCGGTGACCCGAGTCCACGTCCCGGAGCACGGGGTGACGGTTCGAGAGGTCTTCGCCGGAACCGACCCCGAGCGACTTCGACGGCTCCTCGCAGAACACACCGATCTTGCACCGAACGTCACCGCGCGCGTCCAGAGGTTCATCGAACAAGCAGAAGCGCAGGTGCACTCGTGAGTATCGAATTGGTGGAAGTGGTCCGCTCCGGATTCCGCGAATGCGTGCATCGCGGATCGGCCGTCATTCTCGGCGCCGACGGCGAGGTCGTGGTCGGACTCGGGGAAATTCACACACCCATCTACCCCCGCTCGGCGAACAAGCCACTGCAAGCCGTCGCAGCGCTCCGTAACGGCTTTGCACCCACCAGTCCGGAAGAGTTGGCCGTCGCGTCGTCCTCACACGCGGGCGAGGCCGATCACATCGAACTGGTCGCCGCGCTTCTCGCTCGCTACCAACTCGGTGTCGACCAGCTGCAGTGCCCCTCAGATCTGCCGGGCAACGAACTGGCCCGAGCCGAACTGATCGCAGCGGGCGAGCTTCCCAGCCCGATCTACATGACCTGCTCGGGCAAGCACTCCGCGATGCTCGCGACGTGCGTCGTGAACGACTGGCCGCTCGAGACGTACATGGAGCCGTCTCATCCCCTCCAGCTCGCGATCCAGGAGACGATCTTCGATCTCAGCGGTGAGGAGGAGCAGGAACTCGGCATCGACGGTTGCGGCCTCCCGATCGTGCCGCTCTCGCTCACGAACCTGGCTCGGGCATTCGGACGCCTGCCCTCGGCTGAGCCGGACTCCCCTGAACGAGCCGTGGCCGACGCGGTCCGCGAGAACCCCTTCCTCGTCTCGGGCACGGGCCGCAACGATCAGCGCCTGATGTCAGCCGTGCCGGGTCTGTTCTCCAAGACCGGATACGACGGCATCTACGCCGGAGCGCTTCCCGACGGTTCCGCTTTCGCCCTCAAGATCGACGACGGCCACGAGCGGGCGCTTCTGCCGTTTGCGGCAGCTCTGCTCAAGCGAATGAACACCGAGTGGACCGAGGAGCTGGCGGCTCTCGCGTCGGCTCCCGTCTTCGGCGGTGACGCCCGAGTGGGGACGATTCGCGCAATTCCGGGAAACTTCTGAGCAGTTCTCACAAAGTTCTGACGAGTTCTTTCAGCATCCTGGCAGCTCGCGGCCATAGTGAGAGCAATCAGACACGGCGGTGAGGCGTTCGTGGAAGCGGAAGCGACTTTTCCACGCTAGAGTGTGTGTCAGGAAACTTACACACTCAAACGGGGCCGCCAAATTCCCCAGGCCGCCCCGCGAAAGCGCGAGGGGGTCAGCCATGGGCCGCGGCCGGGCTAAGGCAAAGCAGACCAAGGTTGCACGCGAATTGAAATACAGCGTACCGACCACGGATTTCGACAGCCTGCAAAGAGAGCTCGCAGGTGGATCGACCAACTCGCATCGGAGCAGTGTCCGATCGGACCAGACTTCCGATAGGGAAGGGCATGCGCGAGAGGACGACTACGACGACTGGCGGCGTTGACCGCGCACTGCCACCGCGCAGACTGTGAAATGAGGAAGAGCTGATCGCTCTTCCTCATTTTTGCGTTCCATTTTCCGCCTCACGCCTGCGCTTCGATCGAAACACAGATGGAAACAAAACTGCCCCACCGGATTTCTCCGATGGGGCAGTTGACGTTGTGGTCTAGAAGTGACGTTGCAGCCTAGAAGCGCGGGTGGTCTCCGGCCAGGAACGCACGCTCTGCAGCGGCGTCCGACGCCTTCTTGACGCTACCGAGCGTCCAGCAGTCGATGTGGCGTGCAGTCAGAACTGCAAGCGCACGGTCGACGTCTTCGGGAGCTACGACGGCCACCATGCCGACGCCCATGTTGAAGGTCTGCTCCATCTCGGCGCGCTCGACGCGTCCGCGCTGCGCGATCATCGCGAAGACCGGAGCGGGGCTCCAGGTTCCGCGATCGAGTTCGGCGACCAAGCCCTTGGGCATGACGCGAGCGAGGTTGTTGGCGAGGCCGCCACCGGTGACGTGGCAGAAGGTGCGCACGTCGGTCTCGGCAGCGAGCGCCAGGCAGTCCTTGGCGTAGATCTTGGTGGGCTCGAGCAGTTCTTCACCGAGCGTGCGGCCGAACTCGTCGACGTGTGCGCTCAGGTTCATCCGGTCGATCTCGAGGAGAACCTTGCGGGCCAGTGAGTAACCGTTGGAGTGCAGTCCCGACGAACCCATGGCGATGACGACGTCGCCGGGGCGAACGCGGTCCGGTCCGAGCAGCTTCTCGGCCTCCACGACGCCGACGCCGGTGGCGGAGAGGTCGTAGTCACCGTCGGCCATGATGCCGGGGTGCTCGGCGGTCTCGCCACCGAGGAGAGCGCAGCCGGCCTGGATGCAGCCCTCGGCGATACCGCTGACCAATTCCGCGACGCGCTCGGGGATGACCCGGCCGACAGCGATGTAGTCCTGGAGGAACAGTGGCTCAGCGCCACAGACGACGAGGTCGTCGACAACCATGGCGACGAGGTCGAGTCCGACCGTGTCGTGCTTGTCCATCGCCTGAGCGACAGCGAGCTTGGTTCCGACGCCGTCGGTCGATGCGGCGAGCAGCGGCTCCTTGTAGTCACCCTTGAGGGAGAACAAGCCGGCGAAACCACCGAGGCCGCCCATGACCTCGGGGCGGCTGGCCTTCTTGGCCAGAGGGGCGAAGAGTTCCACCGCCCGGTCGCCTGCGGCGATATCGACTCCTGCTGCCGCGTAGGAGGCGCCTGCGGTGCGGTGACTGTCCTCGGTCATCGGGTTACTACTCCAGCCTTGTATTTCTCGCGAGCACGTATTGCTCGTGCACAGGTAAGTGGTCTTGCAATGTGAAGTGTTTGCAATCCTCGTGACGCGAGAGGGACCGTTCGACTCGAGACCCAGAGCGCGCACACAAATACCGACGATTACGCCCATACGCTACCGGACCGGCCCCCTCGGTGAGACCTCGCGTACCCCGAGACGTCAGTTCTGCAGCCGCGCGCCGATCGAGGCGTGCAGTGCGCGCAGACTGTTCTGCCCGAGTGCGACGGTCTCGGATTCGATGTGTTTGAGGAGGTGCCCGTCGTGGACGACCTTCTCGCTCGACTGGATCAGTACCGTCCCGGCTCCGGTGAAATCGAACTGGCGTTCTTCACCGGTGTTCGCGCCGAACATGCTTCCGCGAACCGCGCCCAGGAAGCTCTGCATCCAGTCGGCATCGAAGTGATGGGACGGCGACGGGCAGTCGGCCCAACCCACCAACGCCTGCGGGTCGATGCGCAGCGGCGGCTCCGCGAACATGACCGGGCCGTTGGACGACGCCAGGAACTTCCCCGTCCCCAGCAGCGTCAAAAAGCCTGGGACGATGGACTGTTTGAGGTCCAGGCTCGTCTCGAAGGCGAGGAGATTGGCCGCGCGAATCGTGAGGTTGCCGTCGTCGAGGTCGTAGGAATTGATGTTGAATCCGCGGTCGCCGAGGATCAACTTGCCCTGCCCCTGAGCGAGCACCCAGTCGTCCGCGTAGAGCGGCGAAGAGAACCTGGCCGCGACGATCGCCGTCATGCTCGTGCGCCCGAGCGGCTCGAAGTTGATGTTTCCGTAGTACGCGATCATCGCGCCCTTGGACGTGAACCACGGTTGTCCGGCCATCTCGACGCAGAAGGCGTAGTCGTTGCCCGGGACGTTGTCGTTGGCGGGCAGAGTCGCCGGATTGTGAATTTCGATACCCATGCTCTTTGCCCTCTCAGAACTTCTGCTCGGACGCCTGGACCCAGACGGTGCCGGCGCCGGTCATCTTCAGCTGGATGGACTCCCCCGAGCCCTTGCCGACGGCCTCGCGCCAGCCGACGTTCGCGGAGATGTCGACGTTTATCTGACCGATGTGGCACACGTATGCCTGCGGGTCGACGACGACCTGAGGGTTGTTGGGACCGACCTGCAACGGAATCGCACCCCCGTGCGAGAGGACCGCGACGCTTCCCTGTCCGTGCAATTGCGTCGTGAACAGTCCTTGACCGGTCATGGCGCCTCGTACTGCTCCGCGCACACCGCCCTGGGACGTGAGTGCGACTATCGAGCTCTGGAGGTACCCGTCGTGCGCGAGGAGCCGGTCGGCTTCGACCGTGAGCATCGACGAACCGTCGAGGTGGATCACCTCGACGTACAAACCGGCGTGGCCGTAGAAGACTTCACCATTTCCTTCGGCCGCCATCATGCGTGCGTGTTCGCCGGACATCATGCGGCCGGCCATCCCGGCGATACCGCCCATGTTCGGCATGGCGCCCGGCCCACCGCCCATGCTGTGCGGGATGAAGCGGACGTCGCCGGTGTAGTAGAGCATCGACCCGGTGCGGGCGAGCACGTTCTGTCCCGGTGCGAGGGTCGACTTGACGACCTTGCTGTTCACCAATTCCAACGGCATGGTTCAGCGCTCCTCGGGCTGGATGTAGACGACTCCGGATCCGTCGAATCGCAGCGAGAACGCTTCACCGCTGCCACCGCCGATCGCGGAGCGCCAGGTGACGTCGGTGACGAAGCTCTGGTTGAGCTGGCCGCGGTGAGCGACGAAGGCGTCGGGATCGGCAACCAGCGGATACTGCGGGCTGACTTCGAGCGCGATGATCGGTCCGCCCTTCGACAGCACGGCCACCAGACCGGTGCCGCTGACGACCGTCGTGAACAAGCCCTGTCCGGAACCTGCGCCGCGGAGTCCGGCAAATTTCACGTCGGTTCGCAGTTGTCCCACCAGTGCGAGCAACTGTGACGCTTCCACGTGCAGAGCATCGTTGTTGAGTTCGATGATCGTGATGTCCTGGGCGTCGACCGCGAAGTAGACGGTGCCTTGTCCGCTGACTTCCATCAGGGACAGCGATTCACCTGCCGCCTTCTGTTTCAGCGCGGCACGTAACCCTCCGCCACCACCCATTCCGGCATTCTTGAAGGTGATCGCACCCTCGTACGCCACCATCGAACCGTTGATCGCTTTGATGGTGTCCCCCACCAGGTCTGCGACCAGTACCCGGTGCCCGTCCATTCTCAGTTGCGCCACGGAGGGCACTATGCCAGATGCTCACGACGTACGCCGTGTCGTCGAACGGAAAGTCGTGAACAGAAAATCTGCCGCCCACAAGTTGTGGACGGCAGATTTTCGGCTATCGATTTTCGGTGCTTTGCAGCTTTAGGTGTTCAGGGGCGGCTGAGCGCGCTCGCATTGTCGTTGTCGCGAGTGGCCGTCGAACCTGCGGTGCTCTCGAGCATCCCCTCGAGGACGTTCTTGCCGATCGACGTTTCCTTGGGAAGCGCGATCGGGTAGGTCCCGTCGAAGCAGGCGGCGCACAGGCGGCTGGCCGGCTGCTCGGTCGCGGCGATCATGCCTTCGGTGGAGATGTATCCGAGCGTGTCCGCTCCGATGGAACGACGCACACCGTCGAGCATTTCCTCGAACGTCGCATCCTGTCCGCCTGCGCCGTTGGCAATCAATTCGGCCGGCGAGGCGAAGTCGATGCCGTAGAAGCAGGGCCACTTGACCGGCGGCGAGGCGATACGGACGTGAATTTCGAGGGCGCCGGCTTCGCGGAGCATCCGGATGAGCGCACGCTGGGTGTTGCCGCGGACGATCGAATCGTCCACCACCACAAGGCGCTTGCCGCGGATGACTTCCTTGAGCGGGTTGAGCTTGAGCCTGATGCCGAGCTGACGGATCGTCTGCGACGGCTGGATGAAGGTACGGCCGACGTAGGCGTTCTTCATCAAACCCTGGCCGTAGGGGATGCCTGAGCCCTGTGCGTAACCGACGGCGGCGGGGGTGCCGGACTCGGGAACGGGGATGACCAGGTCACCTTCGGCGGGGTGCTCGCTGGCGAGCAGGCGGCCGATCTCGACTCGGGTCGAGTGAACCGAACGGCCACCGATGACGCTGTCGGGACGCGCGAGGTAGACGTACTCGAAGACACAGCCCTTGGGCGTCGGGTTCGCGAAACGCGAGGAGCGGACGCCGTCGGCGTCGATCGCGAGAAGCTCGCCGGGTTCGATGTCGCGGACGAACGATGCACCGACGATGTCGAGGGCTGCGGTTTCGCTGGCGACCACCCAACCGCGGTCGAGCCGGCCCAGGCAGAGCGGGCGGATGCCGTGCGGGTCACGAGCTGCGTACAGCGTGTGCTCGTCCATGAAGGTGAGGCAGAACGCGCCCTCCAACGTGGGCAGCAATTCCATCGCGGCCTGCTCGATGGTGCTGTCGCCGGCAGCGTGTGCCAGGAGACCACCGATGAGGTCGGAGTCGGACGTCGCGGCATTGGGGCGCTTGTCGTTGACCAGGCCGGCTGCACGGGTGCGGCTCGCGAGTTCAGCGGTGTTGACCAGGTTGCCGTTGTGGCCGAGCGCGATGCCGGTACCGGCAGTGGTGGTACGGAAGATGGGCTGCGCGTTCTCCCACGTCGTGGAACCGGTCGTCGAATAACGGCAATGTCCGACGGCGACATGTCCTGGCATCGCTGCGAGGGTCTGCTCGTCGAATACCTGGCTGACCAGGCCGAGATCCTTGAACACCAACACCTGGGAGCCGTCGGCTACCGCAATGCCGGCAGCTTCTTGACCACGGTGCTGAAGTGCGTACAGGCCGTAATAAGTGAGCTTCGCCACATCCTCTCCCGGCGCCCAGACGCCGAATACACCGCATTCTTCGCGGGGCTCGTTCTCGTCCTCGTCGGACGGGTTCGAAGCGAGGAGATTTGGACTGTTGACCGACAGATCGGCACGAGTCACCGGGCGCTCCCTTTGTGGGCAGGGGTTGGGGGGCATCCACAGTCTACGGCCATTTTGGGACCCAGTTCCCCTGAGGGCAGCCTTGGGTCGCAGATCACCCTGAAGCGAACCGGGTGGTCTCTGTTTACTGCGCCAACCGGAGCAGTGGGAGCCAGTGCGCTATTTCTGGGGCGCGGCTACCTGACGCGTCGACTCGTCCGTCACCTGCTGCCTCGGAGAACTCCAGGAGTCCGGTGACCATCTGCAACCAGGTACGAGCGTCCGTCTCGACGACGTTGGGTGGAGTTCCGCGGGTGTGCCGCGGTCCTTCGATGCATTGCACCGCAACAAACGGCGGGACCCGCACCTCGACGCTCGATCCGGGGGCGATCTGCTCGAGAGTGCGCGCACTCATCTTCACTGCGGCGCCGAGTTCACTGCGAGACGGCTTCGGAAGATCCGGATCTCGAAGCCACGGGCCGACTGCCAGGACGGCGGCACGAAATTCGGCGGGGTCGACGGCGCGGCGGGGCGGCATCAGTTCACTCCCTGTCTGCGAGTAGCGATACGAACGGCCAGTGCGCCACCGGCATTGGTGGCCAGGTGCAGCAGGGCGGGGGCAAGCACGCTGCCGCCTCTGCGATGCAGCCACTCGAACAGCACTGCGGAGGCCCCGGTGAATGCCACTGCAGCGGGAACGTTGTCGCCGGCACCGCGGGCGGGGGCGACGTGCCACAACCCGAAAGTCAGTGCGTGAACAGCCTGCGCGGTCGGTCTGTTCAGTTCGCGGTTCCAGACTGCGGACATCGCGCTGCGGAACAACAGTTCCTCGGAAAGGACCGTGCCGAACGGGATGTGCAGGATGATCCATTCGAGGAAGTCTTCGCGGCCGTCGGCTCGCTCGTCGGCAGCGAGAGTCGCACGCAAGGAGGGAACAACCAAAGCGACGCTGTAGCCGGTGAGGACCGCCCCGGCCGCGGCTCCGCCGAACTGAGCACCACCACGAATTCCGGTGTGCGCCAGACCGAGTTCCTCACGGGTGTAACCACGTGCGAGTAAGACCCCGATGGCGGACAGACCCGCCGCGGTGTTGACCACGGCGCGAGCGCGGGGCGAAAGACCGAATGCCGGAAGCACGACGTTGCTCCAGGTGATCGCGGCGGCGGAAAGCCCGATCGAAGCGACTCCCCTCACTTCTCGGGACCCTCGGATTTCACGGCGACGACCAATGCCGACCGAACCCGCTCGGTTTCTGCGGCCGTCCATCCCTCGGGCTGGGCAACGCTGATCCAGGCGTCCAGAACGGAGGTTCCGTAATTGTGACCGTGACCGTCCGGAACTCCCGCGGCGTTACCGAGGTCGGCGGACACCTGCCAGAACGTCACGACCGGGAACCACTTCATCGACGGTGAGCGGTCGAATCCCGGTACTTCCTTGAGCCACTCGGGCCGGTTGAACATGAGGTCGGGCGACCACCACACCACCGGATCGGAAGGGTGCTGGACAAACAGAACCCGCGGCTGCGGCCACGTCATCCCGTCGGCCGGAATGTCTTCGGAGCGATCCGCGAACCGGACTCCGGCCAGACCGTCCGCGTACACGGGCGCCACTTCGGGAGTGCCTGGATCGCGCCTCTTCTCGATCGAACGCCACAACTGCGTCGCGTTCGGCGGACCTACCCACAGAATTCCGTCGGCGGTATCGCGCGCCGCTTGCAGGGTGTCGAAGGCACCGGCGCCGGCCATGACGCCGAGGCTCTCGCCGTAGACCATGAACTTCGGTCTGGTGGCTTCCGGTTCCTGGAGCCATCTTTCGTGTACCCGCTCGATCAACAGGCGACCGGCAGCTTGCGCCTTCTCCTGGTCGGCGAGGAACGAGATCCAACTCGGCAGGTACGAGTACTGGCTGGCGACAAGAGCAGTGTCGCCGCCGTGTACAAGCTCGATTGCCTGTGCCGCAGTGGGATTTACCCACCCCGTACCTGTCGTCGGAATGACCACGAGAACCTTGCGCTGGAAGGCGCCGGTCCTCTCCAGTTCTTTGATGACCAGATCCATGCGTTCTTCGGGATCTTCGGCACTTTCGAGTCCGGCATAGACGCGAATCGGATCCATCGCAGGCTTACCGGTTGCCGCCTCGAGTTCCTGGGCATCCAGTCCACGCGAGACGAAGTTGCGCCCCTCGAACCCCAATGTGTCCCAGGCAGCCGCAGATTCGGGGCTACCCGATTTCATCGGATCCTGCGGTTCGACGACGCCGTCGCGAGTGGTCGAGTTCTGCAGACTGAAGATCGAGTTGGTCGCGGCGTAGATTCCACGGACGAGGACGCCGTCGACCAGCATGAAGAACAGAACAGTGACAACCAGGACGCCGACACCATTGGCGACCGACCGCGACCAGTGGAACCGCCGCATCAACTGTCGGGCAATCAGTTTCACCAGATCGTGAAGGACCCGCCAGATCGAGATGAGCAGGCCGCCGACGAGCAGGCTCAGTCCGAGGGTTCGGATGTAGCCCGAGGTGGTCGTACCTTCGGCATCGGTCAGCGCCGCGATTTCGCGTTGCCACCCGGCCGCGTAGACCAGCATGATGATCGCCGCGACGATGGATGCGACCGGAACGAAGACCTTGATCGCGGAAGGCACCGGCTCGGGCAGGGGCCACCACCGTCGACCGCTGAGCAGGTATCGCTCGACAGCCCAACCGATCGCGGTACCGACGCCGTAACCGATGGCCGAGTTGATGCCGCCGATCAGACCTTGGAACAGCCAATCTCGCGGTAACAGCGAAGGAGTCAACGACCAGCAGAAGAAGAACGCGGCAAACGCGATGCCGGTGAAGTCGAGTTTGAGGAGCCCCCACGCCCACTCGGTGAAGCGGTTGTCGAACTTCTCGAGAGATGCGGGAACAGCCAGCCGCAGGTGGTGTTCCTGCGGCTGGCTGTCAGAAGTAGTCAGTTCTCCGGAATCGACCATCTATCACCCGAACAGTGCGGGCAGCGTTCCCTCGAAGGCCTCACGGAGCTTGGCCATCGTGACGGAGAAGTGTCCCTGGACCTCGACGGAGTCGCTGCCCTCGTCGACGACCCCGATACGCGTCCACGGCAAGCCGCGAGCGGTGCACATACCGGTGAAGCGGGTCTCCTCGGTGCGCGGCACTGCCACGAGGACGCGTCCGGACGATTCCGAGAACAGGGTCACGAACGGATCGGCACCCTCGGGAATCAGGATGCGGCAACCGGTTTCGCCGGCCAGCGCGGCTTCGACGACAGCCTGGGCCAGCCCACCCTCGGAGAGGTCGTGAGCTGCGGTGACCAGTCCGTCACGCGAAGAGGCGAGCAGGATGTCCGCAAGCAGCTGCTCACGAGCGAGGTCGACCTTCGGCGGCACGCCACCGAGATGACCGTGCTCGACCTGCGACCAGATGGAACCGTCGAACTCGTCGTGGGTATCGCCGAGCAGGATCAGCGTCTCGCCGGGCTCGAGTCCGAGGCCCGTCGGGATACGGCGGTGAACGTCGTCGATCACACCGAGGACGGCAACCACCGGCGTCGGCAAGATGGCCGTGGATCCGGTCTGGTTGTAGAAGCTGACGTTGCCGCCGGTGACGGGGATGCCGAGGGTGGCGCAACCGTCGGCGAGGCCGCGAACAGCCTGCTGGAACTGCCACATGACACCCGGGTCTTCGGGCGAACCGAAGTTCAGGCAGTTGGAGACGGCCTTGGGCGTTGCGCCCGTGACTGCCACGTTGCGGAAAGCCTCGGCCAATGCGAGCTGCGCACCGGTGTACGGGTCGAGAGCGGTGTAGCGGCCCGAAGCGTCGGTGGACAGTGCGATTCCGCGTCCGGTCTTCTCGTCGATGCGGATGACACCGCCGTCGGCGTTCTCCGCGAGAACGGTGTTGCCGCGGACGTAGCGGTCGTACTGCTCGGTGATCCACTTGCGGCTGCACAGGGCAGGCGAGGCGATCATCTTCAACAGGGTCGCTTCGAGCTCGGCGTCGGTTTCGGGACGCTTCAGTCCGGCGGTCGTGTTCTCGATCAACGCGTCCTGGCTTGCCGGACGCTCGACGGGACGGTGGTAGACCGGGCCTTCGTGAGCGACGGTGCGCGGGGGAACGTCGACGACGGTCTCGCCGTGCCAGGAGATGGTGAGGTGCTCACCGTCGGTGACCTCGCCGATGTCGGTGGCCAGGACGTCCCACTTCTTGCAGACCTCCATGAACGCATCGACGTTCTCGGGCGTGACCACGGCGCACATGCGCTCCTGTGATTCGCTCGAGAGCACCTCGGCCGGGGTCATGCCGGTGGCACGCATCGGAACCTTCTCGAGGTTGATGTGCATGCCGCCGTCACCGGCTGCAGCCAACTCGGAGGTGGCGCAGGACAGCCCGGCGCCGCCGAGGTCCTGGATGCCGACAACGAGGCCGGCCTTGTAGAGGTCGAGACAGCACTCGATGAGCACCTTCTCGGTGAAGGGGTCGCCAACCTGGACGGCAGGGAGCTTCTTACGTCCGCCGGTGTCTCCACCCTCGTCGTCGAAGGTTGCCGACGCGAGGACCGAGACGCCGCCGATGCCGTCGAGACCGGTGCGTGCGCCGAACAGGATGATCTTGTTGCCTGCACCCGAAGCGAAGGCCAGATGCAGATCCTCGACGCGCATGACGCCGGCAGCGAGGGCGTTGACCAGCGGGTTACCGGCATAGGACTCGTCGAAGACCGTCTCGCCGCCGATGTTCGGCAGGCCGAGGGAGTTTCCGTATCCACCGACACCACGCACGACACCGTCGACGACGCGACGGGTATCGGGGGCGTCAGCAGCACCGAATCGAAGCTGATCCATGACGGCGATCGGACGAGCACCCATGGCCATGATGTCGCGGACGATGCCGCCGACACCGGTTGCCGCACCCTGGTAGGGCTCGACGTACGACGGGTGGTTGTGGCTCTCGACCTTGAACGTGACTGCCCAGCCGTCACCGATGTCGACGACGCCGGCGTTCTCGCCGATTCCGGCCAGCATGTTGGCGCGCATCTCGTCGGTGGTGGTCTTGCCGAAGTATCCGAGGTGGACCTTCGAGGACTTGTACGAGCAGTGCTCGCTCCACATCACCGAGTACATCGCCAGTTCGGCGTCCGTGGGACGGCGGCCCAGGATCTCCTTGATGCGTGCGTATTCGTCGTCCTTGAGACCGAGCTCCTTGAACGGCTGAGCGGCATCGGGATCAGCCGATGCGTGCGTGACGGTATCGACCTGGTGAGCAGACACTGGAGAGTGGTCCCTTCCCTACGGGAGTCAAGAGGCAAGCCGGCGCGGAGCGGGACACCACGAATGTGCCCAACGAAAGAACGTGCCGGGGGACAGTCTATCGGTGTGGGCCGACGACTTCCGCAGACGGCAGCACCCGCGACACGGCCGGGCCTGCGAAGTATCGCCGGTCACACCCGCCCCGGTTTGGGTAATCCGGTCGGTTTTCTTAAGGTCAGGCCGGTTCATTGTTTTCCTCGAAAGGTCTCGCATGCCCCAGGATGTTCGTCAGTCCGACCTCACGGCACAGTCCCAGTCGGTGACCACTCCCCTCACTCCGGCTGCAATTTTCCTGGTCGCGACCGTGAATCCGGGTGGCGAGAACACCACACGAGGACTGCTCGCCGATGTCGCGGGACTGCAACGGGCCGTGGGGCTGCGTGTCCCCGGATCAGGTCTGGACGTCGTGACGAGCATCGGTTCCCTGGCTTGGGATCGACTGTTCGCCGGTCCGCGCCCTGCGCTGCTGCACCCGTTCACCGCTTTGCAGGGTGATGTTCACTCGGCGCCGTCTACTCCCGGTGATCTGCTCTTCCACATCCGCGCGATGAGCATGGACGCGTGTTTCGAGGTGGCTCGGCAGATCACGAAGCGACTGCACGGCGCGGCCACGGTCGTCGACGAGGTTCACGGCTTCCAGTACTTCGAGAACCGCGACCTCATCGGCTTCGTCGACGGCACCGAGAATCCGGTGGGCCGCGACGCCGTCGCCGCGGTGACGGTCGGCGACGAGGATCCCGAGTTCGCCGGCGGCAGCTACGTCCACATCCAGCGCTACATCCACAAGATGCGGGACTGGGAAGCAATCACCGTCGACGAGCAGGAGCGTGTGATCGGACGCAGCAAGCTCGAGGACATCGAGATGACGTCCGACGTGAAGCCGGCCAACTCGCACGTCGCCCTCAACGCGATCAAGGACGAGAACGGCAAGGCTCTCGAGATCCTGCGCGCCAACATGCCGTACGGGCGCCTCGGTGACGACGAGATCGGCACCTTTTTCATCGGCTACTGCCGCACGCCCTCGATCACGGAACGGATGCTCGAGAACATGTTTCTCGGCAACCCTCGCGGCAACTACGACCGACTGCTCGACTTCTCGACGGCCGTGACGGGCTCGATGTTCTTCACACCGAGCGCCGACTTCTTCGAGGATCTACCGGCTGCCCCCACTGGGCTCCCTGCTATCTGACTCCCAGCTCTTAACTTCGCGGCGTGAGGAAGGCACCGAGCGCGTCGGCATACATGCGGACGTCTGCCGCGCCCATCAGCTCGCGGGCCGAGTGCATCGCGAGTTGAGGCGCGCCGACGTCGACGGTGGACAGCCCGGTGCGCGATGCCGTGATGGGTCCGATGGTTGAGCCGCACGGCAGATCGGCGCGGTGGACGTAGCGCTGCATCGGCACCCCCGCCTGGTCGCAGGCAAGCGCGAATTCGCCTGCACCGGCAGCATCGGTGGCGTATCGCAGGTTCTGGTTGACCTTGAGTACCGGCCCGCCGTTGATCTCGATCCGATGGGCGGGCTCGTGGCGGTCCGGGTAGTTGGGGTGCGTCGCGTGCGCCATGTCGCCAGACGCGCACACCGAGCCTGCCATCGCCTGCAGGAATTCTTCGCGGCCACCACCGCGTCCCAATACGATCCGCTCGAGAACTGTGTTCAGCAGGTCCGAGAAAGCTCCGCGATCGGACATGCTGCCGACCTCTTCGTGATCGAAGAGCGCAAGCACCGGAATCTGCTCTCCCGGCGACTCGGTTGCGGCCAGAAGCGCTTGTGTCCCTGCATAACACGTGCCTTGATTGTCGAGCCGAGGGGCGCTGACCAATTCCTTGTCCACCCCCACCACTGCGCTGGGTGCAAGGTCGTGTGTCATCAATTCCCAGCCGAGAACCGACGACGCGGCCACGTCCGCACGCTCGGCGACAAAACCGATGAACGACTTGGGTTTCGAACCCACTCCCCAGATTCCGTTGACATGCCGCTGCGGATCCAGCGTCACGCCCTTGCGATCTTCGGACAGGTGGATAGCCAGCTGCGGAACACGAAGAATCGGGTCGTCGATGCGAACCAGCTTCTGCTCCACAGTGTTTCCCACCCGAACACTCACTCGGCCGGAGATACCGAGATCGCGGTCGAGCCAGGAGTTCAGCCACGCACCGCCATACGGTTCGAGACCCACCATCTGCCACCCCGCCGAAGTGAGGTCTGGGTGCTGTTTGACCCGCAGATTCGGGCTGTCGGTGTGGCCTCCGACGATCCGGAACGGAGCGGTGTTTCCCACTGTTTTTCCCAGGCCCTCGGTGCTCCAGGCGATCAGCGAACCACCGCGCACGAGGAAGTACCGTCCGGGCTCGGCGGGCCACGACTGCGTTTCGTGGACTTCGACGAACCCGCCGGCCGTCAGCTCGGTCGCCACCGTCGCGCACACATGGAACGGCGACGGTGACGAATCGACGAAGCTGCACAGGCCGTCTGCGTCGGCCCCGGTCAGAGAAGCCGCCCCGGTCCGAGAAGTCTGAGAAGTCATGCCCCTCATCATGCCCGAATCACTGTCTGCGAAATCAGTGGGCGCGAATCAGGTGGGCACAGGACCGGTCGGCTCAGGCATGCGGACCGGACACGCAGAACTGATTCCCGTCAGGATCGAGGAGCGTCACCCAGCGGAAACCGTCCATGTTCTCGCGGTGGTGCTCAGTTGCCCCGGCCTCGACGAGGCGCTCCACCTCGGCGTCGAGATCCGGACTCCCCAGATCGAGATGGATGCGGTTCTTCCCGGCGGTGGGGTCCGGGACCTTCTGGAAAGCGAAGTTGGTGGCGCTGTCAGGGACCGAGACGATGTAGAACCAACCGTCGTTTTCCTCGACGATGTTTCCGCCCAATTGCGCTGCCCACCACGTTGCGAGGGGACCGGGATCGAGACTGTCGAAGGTGATCATGCCGAGTGTGAGAGTCATGCGCACACGCTAATGGAAGCCACCGACAAGGACTCTCGATCTCGGACTGAGATGAGACGATCTTCGAATGCGATTCACGACGCTTCGCGACCGCGTTGCAGAACCACTCTTCGCAGTTTTCATCGCGACCGGATTGCTCCTGAGCGTCCTCGGAGTGCTCGCCTGGAGATTCGCCACGCCGTCCACGCGAACAGAACATGTCGGAATCCAACCCCCTCCACCGCCGCCGATGGAGGACGGCAAGACCGGATACATGTGGGTGATCGAGGGATACAGCTACTCCGACGCACCACATTGGTTCCCCGCAACTACGTGGTTCCTGATAGTCGGAACCGCTGTCGCCATTGCCGTCTCGGCAACACTGAACGCGACGGGATGGCGGCTGGCCCGTGACGCACGCGGTAGAAAATTTACTCTTCCGCTTGCACTTTCAGCTTTCGGCACAGCCTACGGACTCACGGTCGCCGTCGTCGGACGAATCTGGCCGCCCACCTTCTATTCGGTGGTCCTTCCCGAACCTCGTGACCCGCAGAACCCCTACCCCGAATCGGCGATCATCCACTTCGACCTCGAACCGAACCTGATCACGTTCACTGCCACGGGTCTTGCTGTCGGTCTTGTCGCCGCCACTCTGCTTCACGTCCGGAACTACTCGCTCACACGAACGAACTAGCGGGCGAGGAGATCACTCGACCGCTTCGAGTTCCGCGACACTCCCGTCCGAGATCACCCGGACGTGGCGGGTGATCTTCTCGATCGGCCAGTCCCACCATGCAATTCGCACCAGCTTCTCGATGTCTTCAGCACTGAAGCGGCGCTTGATCTCCGTGGCCGGGTTGCCGCCGACGATGGCGTAGTCCGGGACGTCGCGCGTGACGACTGCGCCAGTGGACACTATCGCCCCATGCCCGATCCGGACGCCGGGCATGACTGTCACGTTCCCGCCGAACCACACGTCGTTCCCGACGACGGTGTCACCTCGAGACGGCAGATCCTGCACCAGGTCCATGTGTCTGGCCCAATCACCGCCCATGATCGGGAACGGGTAGGTGGAGACACCGTTCATACGATGGTTCGCGCCGTTCATGATGAAGGTGACACCAGTGGCGAGGGCGCAGAACTTGCCGATCACCAGTTTGTCGGGACCGTAGTGATGCAACACGTTTCGAGTCTCGAACTCTTCGGCGAACTCCGGATCGTCGTAGTAGGTGTACTCCCCTACCTCGATCAACGGGTTGTCGATCAACGGCTTCAGCAACACCACTCGTGGTTGCCCGGCCATCGGATGAACATTTGTGGGATCCGGCGCAGTCTGATCCTGCGCAGTGGGATCCGACGCGGTGGGATCTGACGCATTCATTACCGACTCCGATCCGTCGGCGCGGTGTCGCCGACCGCAGCAAGACTATCCGGTTCCTGCTGCGGTCGGACGCCACGCGGCGACGTCCCGGGTTTCAGCCCAGAAGCCCCTTGGCGATATGGGTGACCTGAATTTCGTTGCTGCCCGCATAGATCATGAGCGACTTGGCATCACGCGCCAACTGCTCCACTCGGTACTCGGCCATGTAACCATTTCCTCCGAACAGTTGCACGGCTTCCATCGCGACCTCGGTCGCTGCGCGCGAGGAGTACAGCTTCATCGCCGATGCCTCCGCCAGGCTCACCTTGTCTCCGGCCGCGGTACGTTCGATCGCGTTGAAGACCATGTTCTGCACGTTGATTCGAGCGACCTCCATCTCGGCCAGCTTGAGCTGGATGAGCTGGAACTGCCCGATCTCACGTCCCCACAGTTTGCGGGACTTCGCGTATTCGATACTCAGGCGGTGGCATTCGTTGATGATGCCGAGAGACAGGGACGCGATGCCGATGCGCTCGGCGGCAAAACTCTCCTTGGCGCTGGACTTTCCGTCCGACTTTCCGCTGTCCTCGGTCTCGCCGAGCAGACGATCCTTGGTGATGCGGACGTTGTCGAAGAACAATTCACCGGTGGGTGAGGAGTTCATTCCCATCTTCTTGAACGGCGGGCTCTGCGTGAGCCCCTCCATGCCCTTGTCGAGAATGAAGGCGAGCACCTTGCGGTCACGACGATCAACCGACGCGTCGCCCTCGTCGAGCTTTGCGTAGACGATCATCACGTCGGCGTACGGACCGTTGGTGATGAAGGTCTTGTTGCCGTTGAGGATGTAGTCGTCGCCGTCGCGGCGTACGTAGGACTTCATGCCGCCGAAGGCATCCGAGCCGGAGTCCGGTTCGGTGATCGCCCAGGCGCCGACGGTTTCGAATGTCACCAGGCCGGGGAGCCAGCGTTCCTTCTGCGCGAGTGTGCCGCGACTGCGGATCGTTCCAGCGGCCAATCCGAGGCTGACGCCCAACGACGCGACGAGGCCGAGACTGACTCCGGCCAACTCGCTGTTGAGCACGACGCCCATGCTGCCTGCGCCGCTGAAGGCGCTCGACTTCTCACCGTCACCGGAGGGCGCATCGCCGCGCTCGCGTGCCAACGACTTCTCGAGGCCCTCGCGTGCCATGTCGGCCAGACCGAAGGTCGAGTACAGCTTGCGAATGATGTCGAACGGCGGCAGCGCACCACTTTCGAGCTCGTCGACGTGAGGTCGCACCTCTTTGTCGATAAAGCCGCGCAAGGCGTCGCGGAACATCAGGTCGGTGTCGGACCATTCGTACATGTGCCTGAACTCCAGTCGGTGAACGATCGAGAGACTGCCGAACGGCAGCCACACACCGAATATAGAACACGTTCCAAAACCGGAACAGGATTCAGCTGATCAGTCCCATCCGCTGTGAGATCCACGCCAACTCCTGCTCGACGCCGGCCGACCACACCGAAAAGCTGTGACCACCGGGAAGCTCGAGATACCTGGCGTCCATTCCGGCCGCTTTGGCCGCTTCGTACACCTTTTGCTGACCGGGCTTGAACTCGTTGTCATCTGTTCCGACGACGAACACTCCGCCCGAGTTCGGGAACTTCCGGGTCGCCAGCAGGTCCATCGGATTCACCTTCACGAATGCCGCTTCGTCACCCCCGAATATCTCGTCGACGGTTCGCTGTCGGTCACCGAGTGAGGGCTCCACCTGACCGGAAAGATCGAGGAAGGTCGGATACACGTCGGGGTAGTTGGTGGCCATCTGCAGTGAGCAGGTACCGCCGTAAGAGAGCCCGCCGATGGCCCACGCCCTCGGGTTCGTGTCGATCTGGAACGCATTCGCCACCGCAGCGGGCAAGTCCTTTGCCAGATACGTGCCGACCTTGCCCTGCGACGAGTCGGTGCACAGCGGATTGGCCATCTGCGATCCTGTTCCGTCGGCGATGACTACGACCGGAGCCAACCCCTCGTGATCCCGGGCGAAAGCATCCATTGTCGCGGTGAGCTTTCCGCCCTGAAGCCAGTCCTCGGGCTTGCCGGGCTGACCTGCCATGAGCACGAGCACGGGAAGTAGCGGACGCGGATTGGTGAAGTACGACGGCGGCAGATACACCTGGGCATCGCGTGCGGAGAATCCCGAAATCGTTCCGGGGACAGGCAAAGTCGTGACGCGTCCGCGAATCGGCATGCCTTCCGGCGCTTTCCACACAGTGTCCGTAGGATCGCCGGTGACGACAGGATCCGTCGGACCCGGAACTTCGCTGAGCGAAATGCGGTCGAAATCGTCGTGTCCGAACGCAATTCCCACAGTCGGGTAGGCCGCGAAGACCAGATTGATCTGCGTCGCGGCGGTGACGATGACCAGTACGGTCGCAACGACGGACAATACCGCCTTCGCGATCGTTCCGCCCGCCTTGATTCGCGGCCCGAGAAGTAGCAGCGCGTAGATACCGAGACCGATCCACACGTAGATCGACATCTCGATGGGGTCAGGAAACGGCACGATCACCTTTTCGACGGTGATCCACACGGCGATCATGATCACCAGTGCGATCAGCCCCGCGATCGGCACCGCTCTGCGGTAGTACCAGCGCACGCTCGAACCGAGCAGCCACACACCACCCAGGACCCCAAGGACAGTCAGGATCACCGGCAGCGGTCCCGAGATCAAACTGATTCGGTAGAGCCAGTCCACGTCAAGCCTCTCGCGCGTAGAAATGTCGCACGCACGAGGCTAGACGACGACGCTAGTACTCTGTATCAGGTGACATTCATCAAGGTCTGTGGCCTGCGCGACGTTGACACGGTCGACCTCACGGTGCGCCTGGGCGTCGATGCCGTCGGTTTCGTCTTCGCCGAGAGCGTCCGCAAAGTCGACCCCGCGCTCGCCGTCGAACTGATCGCTCGAATTCCCGATCACATCCGGGCAATCGGAGTCTTTCTCGGCAACCCGATCGATCAGATCCTCGAGATCGCCCAGATCACCGGGCTACGTACCGTACAGGTTCACGATCTTGTCGACGCCGAGCAAGTGCAGCGACTGCACGACGCCGGACTCACCGTCATCCGCGCTGTCGTCTCCAGCAAGGTCCGCGACGGCTACAACCTCGACCTCGGTGAGGATGAACTCTTGATCGACGGCGCCGACGCCGGATCCGGGGTGCCGTGGAACTGGGCCCAACAGCAATCGCGTCCCCACGGCCAGTGGATCCTGGCAGGCGGCCTGTCCCCGGACAACGTGCGCGACGCACTGGACGCCACCGGGGCCTGGGGCGTCGACGTCTCCAGCGGCGTCGAATCGTCTCGCGGCATCAAGGACCACGCTTTGATCGAGAAGTTCGTCAGCGCTGTCAGGCAGGCCGATCACTCGAAGTAGGACGCGTAGTCAGCGAACGCGATCTGGCCGGTGGGGCTCGCCTTCACCGCGTCGGCAACGGCCGACGGAATGGGAGCCCAGTGTGCAGGCATCGCCGCTGCCAGTGACGGCTTCAAGATGTAGAGCAATGCGAAGTTCACTATCCAGAGCGGCGGCGCCATCGACATGCCGACCTCCGAACTCACATCGCCTTTGGTGTTGGTCACCAGCTGCGCCTGTCCCGAGATCTGTTGCGCTGCAAATCCGTAGACCGCTTGCACCGTGTATGCCGACTGATAGAGCGCAATCAGAGTATGCGTCGCACCGTTGTTGCGTAACCAGGTGCCCACGAAACCACCAGGGGCGATCAGCGTATTCACCTGTCGCGTCGGCGCATCCGCGTTGGCCGGACTCTCCAGCAATCCGTCGGGATTCACATACAACCCGTAACTGGCCAGAACCGACGACGTAGTGCCCGAATAGAGGGGCCGCCCGTTCGTATTGGTGAGAATCCGAGCGCATTCGTCGATCACCTCGGCATCCTCGCGATTGCCGCCGATCCCACCGCCGGTGATGAGATCGCGATACTGCTCCTCGGTCAAAGCGTCGGAACTGTCGAGTCCGATCTGCGCGGCAATCTCGTCCGCCACCTGCTGCCCCAGCGGCTGGTTGAGCTGATCCGGACTGGTCATCTGTGTGGGCGCGACGCTCTCGTAGCCCGGCGCCCCGGCAAAGGGGATCACGAACCCGGTATCGACCGTCTCTGCGGCCGGTTGAGCGCCGGCCATCCGAGTGGCGCCAAACGAAAGTACGCACACCCCAACCAAAGCCAGTACCGTGAGGGTCCCCCGAGGCAACTGTGCCCCGCGTCGACAGCCGTGACCTGAGAAATCCCTGCCTGCAATCCCCTTGCCGCGCATAGGTCAACCTCCCGGGACACAGTCGGGTGAATCAACTCGAGCTTGTCTCTCAGTCAAACGCTGTGACCAGCGCCGTGTCAAGACACGTGCCAGGTCGAGGGGCCGACGGCACACGCTCGCCCGATACAGTGGTCCTTCCAACGGTCCTTCCAACGGTCCTTCCAACTGAAGTGACCCCACCCGCGGTTGACCGCTCGAGCTGTGCGCGTCAGGTGCAGGAAGTCCCGCGTCAGTTACAGAAAGTCTCTGGAGGCGAGCAGTGTCTGACAAGCGCGGAACCGTGTTGATCACCGGCGTCGGCCGGAGCAAGTCGATCGGAGCGAGCCTCGCAGTGGGTCTCGCCGAAGATGGTTGGGATCTGACGATCGGCTACTGGGCGCCTTATGACGAACGCGTCGGGTTCGTCCGCGGAGCGCACGATCCACAGGACATTGCCGAGAAATGTCGCGCACTCGGGAGCCGTGTCGACCTGGTTCCCGGAGATCTGGCCTCCCCGGAAGTGGCCGGTCAGCTCGTTGACGCTGCCGCATCGCGAAATGACCTTCGTGGACTGGTGCTCTCGCATTGCGAAAGCGTCGACAGCTCGATCCTCGATACGACCATCGAGAGCTGGGAACGGCATTTCGCCGTCAATGCCCGCGCCTCCTGGCTTCTGATCAAAGCGTTCGCCGAACACCTTCCGGAGCAGCGCGACGTCAGTCAGGTGACCGGGCGGATCATCGCACTCACCAGCGACCATGCGGCCCATAATCTTCCGTACGGCGCCAGCAAGGGCGCTCTCGACCGCATCGTCATCGCCGCCGCAGTCGAACTGGGATCACGCGGCGTAAGGGCAAACGTCATCAACCCAGGACCGATCGACACAGGATGGATGACACCGGAGATCAAACAGGCCACAACCCTCCACACCCCTGCCGGCCGGCTGGGTACACCCGGCGACACTGCAGACCTCGTTCGATTTCTGATGTCCGACGCCGGAGGCTGGATAACAGGACAACTTCTTCACTCCAACGGCGGATTCAGCACGAGTTGAGCAGGCAGACCCGGCCCGCGCCGGAATCAGGTCAGGCCTTGTAGTTCGGTAGCGTCTGCCCGAGCCTGCGGCCCATCTCGGCAGCCAATGCGGCGAGCCCGCTGGCCGGACGCACCATGACCTCGAAATCGACGATCTTGCCGTCCTCGTCGAATTCGACCATGTCGATCCCCTTGAGGCTCTTGTCTCCGATGTTCGCGCTGAATTCGAGCACGACCTGCCGCCCGTTGGCTCCGGCGAACTGTCGGTGGTACTCGAAGTTCTCGAACACCTGGATCACCGTATTGAGAATGAGCACAACGGCGTCCGCGGACTGGTACGGCTTGAATCCCGTGGGCGATCGGAACTGCGCGTCGGGCGCGACGATGGTAGGCAGCGCCGACAGATCACCGGTGTCGATCATGGTGTGCCACAACTTCAGTGCAGCTTCGACTTTCGGTTCGAGCGTCAATTCCGTGCTCATGCTTCTACCCTTTCCTCAACGTTACCTACCGCTTGATTTACCGGCACTCGCCTTGCAACGGACCACGCACTCAACACAGTTCGCACCCCGGTCACGAGTTGCAACGGCTGATCGATCATGACGTGATGGCCGGCTTCCGGTATCTCCGCCACGATGGCCTCCGGTCCGAACAATCCGCGCATGTGCTCCATGAGTCGATCGGACACGATACCGTTCTCGGCTCGGAAATAGGCTACGCGGCAACGTGGTTCGCTGTCGAGTACATCTTCGGCACCCACTCGGAGAAAGAAGTTCGGATCGAACTTCCACGACCAACCGCCCTCGACTTCCTCCATCGACGTAGCTGCCACATGGTCACGCACCGCCGGCAGTCCCGAATCCTGCGGCGGAACGAAGCGGAATCGACCCATCGCGTCTTCCCTGGTGGGATAAACCTTCTTGGGGCCGAATGCATTCTGGCGTCGAGCCGCCTCCTCTTCGGGCGTACGCGCCTTGAGCGGAGAATCGATGATGACAACCCCGTCCAACAGTTCGCCGTGCAGATGCGAGGCCACGAAAGAAACAATCCCACCCATACTGTGCCCCACCAGAATCGGCTTGCCGTCGATTCCCCCGGCCTCGGCCGCCGCCAGCACCTCGCGAGCCCACTGGGACATCGCATAGGCGTCGCGAGTGTCACTGTCGCCGTGTCCAGTCAAGTCGAGAGCGACAACGCGGCGCCCCTCGGCGAACTGCGGTGCGATGTGATCCCACCAGCGACTGTGGGCTGCGCCGCCGTGAATCAACACGATCCCCGGCCCCGCCGACCCCCACGCCCGAAAGTGCACTGAAGCGCCCTCGACCTCCACCGACCCCGACTCGACCGGCGCTTCCAGCGCCCGAGTGAACCAACCAGGCGCGTCTTCGACCACATTGCTCATCGATCGAACATACATAGTCGTCAATCGGTTCATCCAACTCTTCCCAGTTCGTGATCCATCACCTATATTGAATCCGGCCTCAAGTTCAATTCGTTTCGCCGAAGGGGAGAGATGACCAACCGCCAAGTACGCCTCGCCGCCCGCCCGACAGGACTTCCCGACGCTTCCACCTGGGAATACGTCGATGCCGAGATCCCGTCCGCCGGACCGGGCGAGTTTGTCGTCAAGGTCGAATATCTCTCCCTGGACCCCGCGATGCGCGGTTGGCTCAACGACGTCAAGTCGTACGTTCCGCCGGTCAAGCTCGGTTCCGTCATGCGCGCCCACGGCGTCGGACGCATCACCGAATCACAGCACCCCGATTACCAGGTCGGGGACATCGTGGCCGGATCGTTCGGCGCTTCCGAGTACGGAGTGTCCGACGGCACAGATGTCACTCGGGTCGACGAATCCATTGCTCCCCTGCCGACGTGGCTCGGAGCTCTCGGATTCCCCGGCGTCACTGCATATTTCGGATTGCTCGACGTCGGAAAGCTGAAAGACGGTGACACCGTAGTCGTGTCCGGCGCCGCGGGTGCGGTCGGCAGTCTCGTCGGCCAGATCGCAAAGATCCACGGGTGCAAGGTCATCGGTATCGCCGGCGGTCCGGAAAAGTGCGCGTGGCTCACCGAGGACCTCGGCTTCGACGTCGCCATCGACTACAAGAACGAATCCGTCTACAAGGCGCTCAAGTCCAATGCTCCTGACGGTATCGACGTGTACTTCGACAACGTCGGCGGAGAAATTCTCGACGCCGCTCTCTCCCGTCTGCGTCTCGGCGCTCGGGTGGTCATCTGCGGCGCCATCGCGGGCTACAACGCCACCGAACCTCAGCCAGGGCCCGCGCACTACCTGTCACTTCTCGTCAACCGCGCGACGATGGCCGGCTTCGTGGTCTTCGACTACCTCGATCGCTACGCAGAAGCACAAGAGCAGATCGGAAAGTGGATCAAGAGTGGCGAATTGACTGCTCGCGAGCACGTCGTCGACGGCGGTATCGACGCGTTCGGTGACAGCCTCAATCTTCTCTTCGCCGGCGCGAACACCGGAAAGCTGGTCCTGAAGGTCAGCTGAGTCAGCCACACACGCAGATCGGCCACCGGTATTCCGGTGGCCGATTCGCTTGGGTCAACCGACTCCGGACGGAGTGGGAACGCTGTCCTCACCCAACCGCGGCGGGGCCGACCGATAAGTTGCCGGCGTGCCGCTCATCCGAATCGGATTGGCTACCTGCCGAGTCGGTGCCTCTCGACGCGGATCGTCGATGGATACCACCGGATCGAGATTCAGCCGTTCTGCCAGCGCTATCGCGTCGGCGATGTCGTTGAGAGGCCCACACGGGACACTGCGCTCGGTCAGTGCCTCGAACCACGAGTCTGCAGTGCCCTTGGCCAACGCAGCAGTGACAGCGTCGAACAGTTCTTCTCGATGCGCAACCCGGTCGCTGTTGGACGCGAAACGCGCATCAGCGGCAAGTTCGGAAACTCCGAGAACCTCTGTCAACGAACCGAATTGCCGATCGTTACCGACAGCGAGGACCAGCGGACGGTCCGCGGTGTCGAACACCTCGTATGGTGCGATGCTCGGATGCCGGTTGCCCATTGCCTGGGGCACCACGCCCGCGGCCACGTAGCCGGACGACTGGTTGGCAAGTGCGGACAGCAACGAGGACAACAGGTTGACCTCGACGTGCTGCCCTTCGCCCGTTCGATCGCGATGGCGCAGCGCTGCAAGGATTCCCACGCTGGCATGCAAGCCGGTGATGACGTCGACCACTGCGACTCCGACCTTGGTCGGAGTCTTGGAATCGGGTCCGGTGATACTCATCAATCCGCCGACCGCCTGAATCAACAGGTCGTAACCCGGCAGAGAATTATTGCCACCGAAGCCGCTGATCGAGCAGTAGACCGCACGCGGATTCATTTCTCGGACAGCGTCGTAGCCCAGACCCAGACGGTCCATCGTTCCCGGCAGGAAGTTCTGCACCACGACGTCCGCACTGCGAACCAGCTCGCGTGCACTCTCCAGATCCTCGCGCTCACGCAGGTCCAGAGTGACCGACTTCTTGTTGCGGTTCACCGACAGGAAGTAGCTCGACTCGTCCCCCACCCACGGCGGGCCCCAGCTGCGAGTGTCGTCGCCGACCCCCGGCCGCTCGATCTTGACGACCTCGGCACCGAGGTCGGCGAGAATCATCGTGGCGTACGGGCCGGCGAGGACGCGGCCGAAATCAGCGATCACCAGCCCGTCGAGCGCTCCGACAGCGTCTACCGTCACCGGAACGCTTCTTCACCGGTGAGAGCGCGACCGATCACGAGCTGGTGAACCTCGGAGGTGCCCTCGTAGGTGAGAACGGATTCGAGGTTGTTGGCGTGCCGAATCACGGGGTACTCGAGCGTGATGCCGTTGGCGCCCAGAATGGTTCGGCATTCACGGGCGATCTTGATGGCCTCGCGGACATTGTTGAGCTTGCCGGTGCTGACCTGCTCGGGGCGAACCGTCCCGGCGTCCTTGAGGCGTCCGAGGTGGATGGCGAGCAGCTGCCCCTTGCCCAATTCGACTGCCATGTCGGCGATCTTGGCCTGGGTGATCTGATACGCGGCGAGCGACTTGTCGAAGACCTTGCGATCACGTGCATACGAGATCGCGGTCTCGAGGCAGTCACGTGCTGCACCCATTGCCCCGAAGATGATGCCGAAGCGCGCCTCGTTGAGGCAGCCGAGCGGGCCGGACAGTCCGCGAGCCTTGGGCAGCATCGCCGAGGCAGGCAGACGCACGTTTTCGAGCACCAGCTCCGAGGTGACCGACGCCCGGAGCGACATCTTGTTCTTGATCTCGGGGGCGGAGAAGCCCGGAGTGTCGGTGGGAACGACAAATCCGCGTACGCCGTCGTCTGTTCGCGCCCAGACCACGGCGACGTCCGCGATGGACCCGTTGGTGATCCACATCTTGGTGCCGTTGAGGACCCAGTCGTCGCCGTCGCGCTTGGCGTTGGTTCGCATACCGCCGGGGTTGGATCCGAAATCGGGTTCCGTGAGACCGAAGCAACCGATGGCTTCACCGGCCGCCATCCGCGGGAGCCATTCTTCCTTCTGCTCTTCACTTCCGTTGTGGTGGATCGCGAACATGGCGAGCGAACCCTGGACCGAGACGAGGCTGCGAATGCCCGAATCGACAGCTTCCAGTTCCTGGCAGGCCAACCCGTACGCCGTGGCGCTCATCCCGGCACAGCCGTAGCCCTCGAGGTGCATGCCCAGTACGCCGAGCGCGCCCAGTTCCTTGGCCAGCTCACGAGCCGGCAGTGCTGCCGCTTCGAACCATTCGCCTACGTGCGGGCGAATGCGATCGTCGACCATCTTGCGGACCGTGTCGCGGATCGCGATCTCTTCGGCGTCCAGCAGGGTGTCGATGGCAAAAAGCTCGGACAGGGACTGCGGCGTGGTCACGGGGCCTCCAGTGTTCTCGGGCGCAATCCTTTGCGAGAACGATTGCGCAATCGTTTGCATCGCCTAGAGTAGAGCCCGGTTGCACACCCGTCAATCCCCGACGCACACCAGGAGCCCCGACGCAGATGACGCCCGATCCGTCGAACCGCAGCAACGGCCGTCCGCCGACGCTGCGCGAAATCGCCGACCAGGCCGGGGTCCACATCTCGACGGCGTCGCGGGTACTCCGTCAGCCCGAGCCCGCCGACGGTTGGTCCGACTCCGCACTCCGAGTTCGTCAGGTCGCCGAGGAGCTCGGTTACCAACCGAACCTGTGGGCGGCCAGCCTGCGTACCCGCAAGACCACCACCATCGGCGTCGTGATGCCGAGGCTGACGGACGTCGTTGTGGCCACCATGTTCCAAGGCATCGAGGAAGCCGCCACCGCAGCCGGGTACTCCGTCCTGCTTTCCAGCCCACCCGACGATCTGGACGCGCAGCGCAAAGCGGTCGAGTTCCTCGTCAGCCGCCAGGTCGACGGTCTCATGCTGAGCAGCATCCACCTTCCGGGTACAGATTTCGTCGACTCGCTCCCCCTGCGCTCACTGCCGATCCTGCTGCTGAACCGGCACGTCGACCCGGCGCCGTCGTCGCAGAACAGCAGCCTTCCCTTTGTCAGCGGCGACGACCGCCTCGGCGGCTACCTCGCGGGGAAGCATCTGCTGGACTGCGGCTATCGCGACCTCGGAGTGATCGCGGGGCCGGATCACGCCAGCACGTCGCGGGAACGCGTCGCGGGTTTCCGCGACGCCCTGACCGAAGCCGGTCTGGAACTGCCACCGAACCGAATAGTGGCGTCCGAGTTCGAAGTTCAAGGGGGTGTCGATGCGGCGGCCACACTGCTCAGCGGGAACACGCGCCCTGACGCCGTCTTCACGGTGAGCGACACCATCGCGATCGGCGTACTCGGCGTGGCCCGTGATCTCGGGTTGAGCATTCCCGACGATCTTGCGCTGGTCGGCTACAACGACATTCCCGTTGTCTCCCAACTCCCGGTGCCACTGACGACGGTGAGGTCCCCCGCCCACAAGATCGGCGCGACCGGGCTCGAACACCTGCTCGCACTGATCGCCGGCAGGAACGTCGAATCCGTCAAACTGCCCGTCGAACTGATCGTGCGAGCTTCCACCAGAAAGCCTGCCGGTCGCGAACTCTGAGCAGCTACCAGACCTGAGATTCGTCGATACCCAAGCGTCGCGCATAGCCCGAGTTGAGCGCGTCCCAACCGTACTCGCGCGCCCGTTCACCCACGACCGGACCGAAGGGCTCGCCTGCCAGAAGGGCATCGAGTACGTCGAAGCACAAATGCCACCCCGCCGCGAGCGCCGATGCCATCCCCTCAGCCCGTGACCTCTGCGTCAGTACGACGCGGGTACCGCCCTCGACCGAGGTCAGGTCCCACACCAATTCGTCCGGGCCCCACTCGTGTTCGAGCCGCCGGGCGGTCTCCACGACGTGAACGGTGACGGGCAGCGACATCTCGGGAGCCCCGTCCTCGGTGAGCATGGTGATCACGGCGTCGCCCGTACGGCTCAGATTCCGATCGGCGGTGTACGGCGTCCACTGCGCCAACATCTCCGGATCGGTGATCGCCTCCCACACCTTCTCGACGGGATACGGCAGGACCCGAGGAAAGCTGACGACTGTGTCGTCGCCGTCGATGCTCACCGTGACGTCGGACAGGGCACTTGGCTGATACTGCTGGGCACTCATGGTTCGATCTCACCAGGAACCACCGACACGGGCAACCGGCGAGTCAACGTCCGAGCGTGAACAGTTCTGTTGCTGCGGCGACTGTCTGTTCAACCACCGGAAACTTCACCACGGACAGGTCGTGCCGAGCTCCCTCGAACTCCACCAGAGCCGTCACTGCGGGAATCAGGTCGAGCGCTGCCCGCATCTCCTCAGTCGTCGCGAACTCGTCCTTCGATCCGTGGACGACAACGGTCGGCGTGTTCAGGTCGGGTAGGTGTTCGGTTCTGAGCTTCTCGGGCTTCTTCGGAGGATGCAGCGGATAGGACAACAGCACCAGGCCGTCGACAAGTCCTGGATTCTCCGACGCCAGCATCGACGCCTGCCGCCCACCGTACGAATGTCCGCCGAGCAGAACGGGTCCAGGCACCGAGTCGTCCTTGCGAACAGCGGCAATCACCTCGGCAATGCCCGCGCGATCCTCCGCAGCACGCGACGGGTGTGGCGGCCCCGAAGCTCGACGCACCCGAAACGCGAGATCGAATCGCAGGACTTGCACTCCCGCCTCTGCAAAGCCGTCGGCAACAGCGCGCAACAGCACAGTGTCGCAGTTACTTCCCGCGCCGTGAGTCAGTGCAAGCGTGGCGATCGGCGCAGAAGCAGGCCGATGCAGGAAACCGTGCACCGCACCTTCGTCGACCGTTTCGACGGTACTCATGGACGCATCCTTGTCCGGCCCGCTCGGGCCTGTTCGACTGCGGCAGCCATGCTGCCCTCGTAGACCGGCCCGTGTCCGGGAAACAGCGCACCGGCAGGTGCCGCGGCGATGTTGTCCAACGCCTCGTCGGTCGCTTCACGGTCATGATTGAAGGGGCACACAAGAAATTGTGGTCCGGCGACGCTCGACGTCGCGTGTCCAGTCACCAGAGCGTCACCCGACGCGATGACGCCTGCGTCAGGAACAAGGTAAGCGCTGTGGCCGTCGGTATGCCCGTGGGTGGGAATCGGCACGATCCGTCCGGGAACATCCAGAGCACCACCGGACGCAAAGGCCTGTGCCTGAGGCAGTTCCGCACCTTTCAACGCGCCGACTCCGATCACGTCGCGAAGCCACCTCGGAGCACCTCGCCGCCACAACAGCAACGGAACTCCGGCCGGCGACAACTGTTGCAGATACTCCCGCTTCGCATGAGGCACTTCCGACGGATCCATCAGAACCGGAACCTCGAGCCTGGTCACGATGTCCGCGATTCCGCCGATGTGATCGACATGCGCGTGAGTGACCAGGATTGCCCGCACATCCCCGAGCTGGTGACCGATCTGCTCGATCGAGCGTTCGACGTCGGCACCGTTGGCCGGGTATCCGCCGTCGATCAACGTCAGATCGGCCCCCTCTTCGACCAGTACCCAATTGGCGTGACCGCACCGAACCAGATGTGTGTTCTCGATCTGCGTGATCGACAGTGCCGCAGTAGTCATGCTTGGTAGTCTGCGCCACGTGTCGGAATCCGTGAAGCAGGCCAGCAGCCGCAGCATTCGAGATCGCGCCGAAGCATCCTTGGTGACAGCCGCATTCGCGCTGCCCAGCGCGGTGAAACGTCGAATCACCGGACCACCCGTCATCATCGAGGGCAACACGCTCGACGCCGACGCACACCTGCTGCTCACGCTCGCGAAGACGCGGCCGCTGCCCTCGCATTCAACCGATCCCCGGTCACTCGCCGCGGCTCGCACCAATCTCACCCGAACGGCGATCATGATGGGTGGCCGACCCGCTCCGGTCCACACCGAAGAGATTTCCGTTGCGGGCGCCGACGGCCCGCTTCGCGCCCGGCTCTACGTTCCGACCGCCGACACCGGCGCTCTGCTCGTCTACTTCCACGGCGGCGGCTGGGTACAGGGCAGCATCGAATCCCACGATGCTCCGTGCCGCCTGTTGGCCGAAACCTCCGGCGCACGGGTCATCTCGGTCGACTACCGGCTCTCACCCGAATTCGCTTTCCCCACACCAGTACACGACGCCTATGCCGCATACCTCGACATCGTCGAACGCGCCGACGAGTTCGGCGCAGACCCCAGTCGCATCGCTGTCGGCGGCGACAGCGCGGGTGGGCACCTGTCGGCAACGGTGGCGCTGCGTACCCGCGACGACGGCAAGACCTCACCGGCAGCGCAGCTGTTGATCTACCCCGCTACCGACTTTCACGAGAAGGCGCCGTCGAGAACGACGTTCGGCGAAAGCTTCTTCCTGACCGAGGCCAACATGAACTTCTACGAGTCCAGTTTCCTCGGCACCGATGCCGATCGACTCGATCCGATGGTGTCGCCGCTACGCGCCCCCGACGTGGCCGGACTGCCGCCGGCCATCGTGATCACGGCGGGATTCGATCCACTCCGAGACGAAGGCGAAGCCTACGCAGCTCGATTGCGCGACAACGGTGTTCACGTGACGGATCGACGCTATCCCGGATTCATCCACGGCTTCGTCAACGTTCTGGGACCGAGCGCCGGTTCGCGCGCCGCCGTCGCCGAGATCGGCGGGATGCTGCGCGTTCTACTCACCCACCCAGCAAAATCTCCCGCAACGTATCCACCAGTGGGTCAACAGGAAGCTCGGGACTGATCGCACGCTGTAGCCCCAAACCGATTCCGACGCTGAGTATGCGCAGTGCCGCCGCGTTCGGGTCCACTGTCGGCGTCACACCGTTGGACTCGGCAAGATGTTGCACCACTCCGGCGATCAATCCGCGCACCTGATCGGCGCCTGTCGCGATCTTCTCGCGGATCTCTTCGCTATGCCGCGACCGCACCGAGAATTCGACTTCGAGCAACGTCCATCTCTTGTCCCCGATGGTCCGCTCGGCCCACCTCGCGAACTCTGCCACCGCGTCGTCGAGCGTCGAGTCCGCTCCGAGTTGTGAGGTGATCTCACCGACCTTGGTCAACCGGATGCGGCCGAGCACTTCGGCGCACAACTCGTCTTTGTTCTTGAAGTTCGAGTACACCGCACCCTTGGAATAGCCGGCATCCTCGGCGATCTGATCCAGCGATGCGGCGGCGTACCCGCGATCGAGAAAATGTTCGACGGCCGTAGCCAACAAGGTCTCGCGGGTCAACGCCTGCGCTTCCTGCCTGGTCAATCGCGCCATCGGAACCTCCTCATGGTTCTGAGTATCGAGATTCCAACGGTAGCCGAATACCGAAGTTTCGCCGCACGCGCACTTCGGACAGGCAAATTTGGGGTACCCACGTTATTCAGATACTGATAGTCTCCGAAATATGACTTCAGAAGTGACCGGCACCACCGCACCCGGGTCCGGACGAAACAGCGCGCCGAAACGCGGCTTGGCAATCGGATGCGGCGGCACTCTCGGCTTCGCCTGGACCGTTGCTGCCCTCGCCTCGGTTCGGGATGCACTCGACTGGGATCCCAGGGAAGCCACAGCCATCATCGGAACGTCGGCCGGAGCCGAGTTCGTGACGATGCTCGGCAGCGGAGTCGGCGTCGACGAGCTGGTAGCCATGCAACTCGGAGACCCCTCCGCCCGTCCCGAACTCCTCGCCCACATAGCGTCGGCACCCGGGAAAGTCCCACCGCTACCGCGCTTGGGGATCGGAAATCCGCGACTGGTGGCGCGTCGAGATCTTCCCTTTCTGAGCCGGATGAGCGGCATTGCACCGGTGGGTGGCGGTGACCCGTCCTGGCTCACCACGCTCGCCGAATCTCTTGCCCCTGGCGATGCGTGGCTCCCACATCCGTGTGCGCACATGGTATCCATGGACTACAAAACGGGGCGAAGAGTCGCATTCGGAGCGCAGGGGGCCCCGAAAGCGACCGTCGGTGAAGCGCTTCGAGCGTCGTGGGCGATTCCCGGCTGGTTCCCACCCGTCACCATCGGCGGCGTCAGGTACATCGACGGCGGCGCCGCATCCACCGCTTCGGTTGACCTCCTGGTCCCTCTCGAGCTGGACGAGCTGGTTGTACTGGCGCCCATGGCATCTCGAACCCTGAAGCCCGCACGGGGTGCCGCCCGCATCGAACGCGGCGCCCTCCGCAACTCCATGTCCGAAGGTCTCGATCGCGAGATCGATCTGGTGCGCGCTGCGGGCACCAGGGTCTTGCGAATCGATGCCACCGACGACGATCTTGCCGTCATGGGCGCCAACTTCATGGACAGTCGACGGCGGCTCGCGACCTTCGAATCATCGCTGCGTACGACACGTGCGAGCGTGAAGCGCGAACTCGATATGCACCCGTTCCACACCACCCGCTCCCACCAGTGAAAGCGCAGTCTCAGTGAACAACGAATCTGACCACTTCGAGGTCGTGATCATCGGCGGCGGAATTTCCGGAATCGGCGCAGCCATCCATCTTCAGCGCCTCGGGATCGACAATTTCGTCCTGCTCGAAAAGGCCGAGTCCCTCGGCGGCACCTGGCGCGCCAACACGTATCCCGGTTGCGCGTGCGATGTTCCGTCCGGGCTGTACTCGTACTCCTTTGCCGCCAATCCGGATTGGACGCGATTGTTCGCGGAGCAGCCGGAGATCCGCGAATACATCGAGGACACGGCCGTCCGCCACGGCGTCGACAAACACGTTCGCTTCGGGGTCGAAATGCTCTCCGCACAGTGGGATGCGCCGCAATCATTGTGGAAAATAACAACTTCCAGCGGTGAACTCACTGCTCGCTTCGTGGTAGCCGCTGCTGGTCCGTGGAACGAACCCTTGACGCCGGCGATTCCCGGACTGGAAACGTTCGAGGGCGAAGTTTTTCATTCCTCGCAGTGGAATCACGACTACGACTTGAGCGGAAAACGCGTCGCTGTCGTGGGTACCGGCGCTTCCGCCGTCCAATTCGTTCCGCGAATCGTCTCAGAGGTCTCCACACTTCACCTCTACCAGCGAACCGCTCAATGGGTTCTTCCCAAACCCGATCACTACGTACCGCGCATCGAAAGGTCCGTCATGCGGTTCGTACCGGGAGCGCACAAGGCCCTGCGCAGCATCGAATACGGAATCATGGAGACGCTGGGATTGGGGTTCCGCAATCCGTGGATCCTGCGTATCGTGCAGAAACTCGGGTCGGCCCAATTGCGCTTGCAGGTGCGCGATCCGAAGCTGCGCAAGGCGCTGACTCCCGACTACACCCTCGGTTGCAAGCGACTGCTCATGTCGAACTCGTACTACCCGGCCCTCGGCAGACCCAACGTCACCGTCCATGCCAACGCGGTCGAAGAGATCCACGGCAACACCGTGATCGGCGCCGACGGAGCGGAATCGGAAGTGGACGCCATCATCTTCGGCACGGGATTCCACATCCTCGACATGCCCATCGCATCCAAGGTATTCGACGGAGAAGGTCGATCCCTCGACGATCATTGGCAGGGAAGCCCGCAGGCGTACTTCGGTTCCGCCGTCAGCGGATTCCCCAACGCGTTCATTCTGCTGGGCCCGAGCCTCGGCACCGGACACACGTCGGCCTTCATGATCTTGGAAGCCCAACTGAATTATGTGGCGCAGGCGATCGGCCACGCTCGTCGGCACGGCTGGAAAAATATGGACGTGCGCCCGGAAGTACAGGCAGCCTTCAACTCTCAAGTTCAGGAGGCATTGGGAACCACGGTCTACAACGCCGGTGGTTGCGACAGCTATTTCTTCGACGTCAACGGCCGCAACAGCTTCAACTGGCCGTGGTCGTCAGGGGCCATGCGTCGGCGGCTACGGGCCTTCGATCCATATGCCTACAACCACACGTTGTCCGACGACCCTGCGTCCGACGACACGGCCACTGAGCCCACCACCACCCTCGAACCGGAGTACACGACATGAGTCTTTTCGGCACCACCTACCCGTCGATCGATCTCGACGGAGCAGTCGTCGTCATCTCCGGCGGTGGCCGCGGAATCGGCCGGGCCACAGCCGAGTTGTTCGCAACTCGCGGCGCACTCGTATGCGTCGGCGACCTCGACGAGGAGACAGCCGTGGACACCGCCGCATCCATCGGCGCACGGGCCCGCGGCTACGCTCTGGACGTCACCTCACGCGAATCCTGGGATGTGTTCGTCTCCACAGTGATCGGCGAATTCGGTCACATCGACATTCTGGTCAACAATGCGGGCGTGATGCCGCTCGGCGGCTTCCTCGACGAGTCCGACGCCACCAGTCGAGTCACCCTCGACGTCAATGTCTGGGGCCCGATTCACGGGATGCGCGCTGTGCTGCCCGGCATGGTGGACCGACGACGAGGCCACGTCGTCAACATCGCATCCATGGCAGGCAAGCTACCGGTACCGGGAATGGCGGTGTACAACGCAAGCAAGTTCGGCGCGGTGGGCCTTTCTGCCTCTGCCCGTGTCGAATTCGCAGATATCGGAGTCAGCGTCAGCGCTGTCCTGCCCAGCGCGGTGCGCACCGGACTCTCCTCCGGTGTGCCTCTCGGAAAGGGCATGCCGACAGTTGAACCCGAAGTCGTGGCCAGAGCCGTCGTCGACACGGTCGCTCATCGACGAGCCGAAACTACTGTGCCGCGTTACCTTGCCGGCTGGGACCTCGTCGATGCTGTTGTACCCGAATGGATGATCAACATCGGACGCCGAGTCGTCGACGATCGTCGCGCACTGACGTCGGTAGATCCCAACGGGCGTGCGGATTACGAAAAGCGCGTGGCCAGGCAGGCCGAAAACGGGGAGCGCAATCCGAAGTGAACCGGGTAGTTTCGTGGCCATGTACATCCGCCGCGAAACTTCTTCCGACCGTGACGCCATCTATTCACTACTCGGAGCGGCATTTGCCGACCAGGCGGCGCCCGGCGAGCCTGCCTACGAGATCGAACTGACACGTCAACTCTTCGCCTCGGACGACTACCTGCCAACACTGTCACTGGTCGCCGTAGCCGGCGAAGAGATCGTCGGTTTCGTGATCGGAACCCGCGGATGGGTCGGCCATGTGCAAGCGGTGGGTCTCGGCCCGTTGGCGGTCACACCGAGCAACCAGCGCAGTGGCGTCGGTTCGGCACTGATGCACGCGGTGATCGGTGCGTGCGACGCTCTGGACGTGCCACTGATCGCACTTCTGGGCAGCACCGAGTACTACCCGCGGTTCGGATTCGTCACCAGCACGGACGCCGGAATCGAGTCTCCGGAAGCCGAGTGGGGCGCTCACTTTCAGGTCAGGACACTCACCGCGCACCGCGCCGATCAAACGGGGAAGTTTTCATACGCGGCGCCTTTCGGAATCGCTTGACCCGCAGCGTGGTGTAAGAGTTCTTTGACATGCGTCGTACACGGATCTACGCTCATCCATGTCAAAGAACTCTTACATCCGGGAGGCTTCATGAGCACCACGGCACGGTGGAGCCTGATCATCGGTATCGGCGTCACAGTAACGCTGTCCTTCAGTCTTCTCGCAGCCTTGACCGCCGATGACCGGAAGACGTTGACCTTCATCGTCTTCGCACTAGTCATGGCACCGGCTTGCATCGGATCGGTGTGGGCTCTCTTCCCCTCGGAGAACAACAAGGCCCCCGCCTACCCCGAGGACACCGTCGAAACAGAATGGAGTCGCAAGGCCGGATTCGGCGCGTTCACCGACTTGATCACTGCCATGGGAATCGCACTGATCGCGCACAACGTCTTCGGAGCACCCGAACTACCGCTCCTGATATTCACCGCTCTCGGTCTGGCCGACTTCGGAATCCGGTACTGGGCAGTGTCGAGGGACCGCACCCCCACAATCGAGATCTGATGCGCAACAATCTCCAAGAACTTCGGACGGCAGCCGGATTGTCACAGCAAGCGTGCGCCGACGCGCTCGGCATCACCCGCCAGACCGTCATCTCGATCGAGAAGGGCCACTTCGACCCCCGTCTGTCACTGGCATTCCGAATCGCCGAGTATTTCGACAAACGCGTCGACGACATTTTCTCCAGCTGACGCCGTCTCAGGCTGCCAGAAGGTCAGTCGAACAGGGTAGGCGACCCGTTTTCGTCTTTCCCGTCGTCGACCGCCGTCGTCTTCTTGCCCGAGCCCTTACGGACGACGGTCAACGTCGTCGTTCGACGCGACAACCTGTGCCCGTCACTGTGTTCGAGCAGCGCCATTCCCTGGCGAACTTCGACTACCGTCCACGGACCCGCATGGCCGGCTGCCTGCACGAGGTCACCGGACTCCACCTCAGTTGCCATGACCACTCCTTGTTCGTCGTGTCCTGCACGTTCTCCTTCCTATTATCGACGCGGCCACCTGGAAGTCGACGCGCAGGGTACCTACGCTGCAGCGGCGACCTTGACCGCGTGGCCGACTTCGGCTCGGAATGCCGCATACTCGGGTGAGCCGCGCAGGTCGTCGGGATCGACACCTGTTCGTGGCAGATCGATTTTCAGATCGAGCGCAACCTTGCCCGGCCTACTTGTCAGGACCACGACCCGGGAGCCGAGAAAGGCTGCCTCGTCGGCACTGTGAGTGACGAAGACACTCGTTCGGCCCGATTCGGCACTGACGTTGCGGAGGTCCTCCTGCAGACGCTCGCGAGTGAGTGCGTCCAGCGCGGCAAATGGCTCGTCCAACAGGAGCAACGAGGTTTCGGCCGCCAATGCCCGGGCAATGGCCACCCGCTGCTGCTGGCCGCCGGAGATCTCCCAGATTCGCCGGTCCGCTGTACCGCCCAGCCCGACGCGGTCGAGCAACTCCTCGCGCCTTCGTCCGCGTTCGCCCTTTGCCACCCCGGCATATTTGAGTGCCAGATCGATGTTGCCGCCCACCGACTTCCACGGGAAGAGCCGTGGCTGCTGAAACACCACACCCGCACTCGAACCGGGAATCGGGTCGGATCCAGATACCTGGACCGTTCCACTGGAAGGGTTTTCGAATCCTGCAATCAGCCGCAGCAATGTGCTCTTGCCGCAACCAGACGCTCCGACGAGGACCAGGAACTCACCGGGTGCGACGTCGATCGATACCGGCCCCAGTGCCGTCACGGACTCTCGGCCGTGGCCGTATTTGTGTGAGACGGTGTCGATTCGGATCGCGCCAGGGCGGTCGGCAGCGAATTCTCCCGAGGCCTGCTGCGCGGTCACGCTACTGGTCAAGGACATCGGGAAGCCCCTTCACATAGAGAGCATTCTGAAAGACCGTCAGATCAGGCACACTGTCGATCTGTTTCTGCTCGGCGAGGAATTGCGCTGCACTCTGCAGGTTCACTGCCAGATTCCCGGGAGAGCCTTCGGTACCCAGCCATTCCGGCGACGAGATCTGCTCAGGAGTGAGGAACACACCCTGCTTCAGCTGCGCTGCCGCGTCTTCCTTGGATGCGCCCAATTGCGCGGCAACAGCTTCCGCTGCCGCGTTCGGATCAGTGGCGATCGTCGTGAGCGCACGGGCCTGAACCTGGCGCCAGGTGTCGACGATCTCGGGGTGATCCTTCGCAAACGACGTCGACACCACACCCAGATCCAGTGTCGGTTTTCCTGCCGTCGCCAGCTCGCGGCTGGCGATCAACTGTGTTCCGTCCTTGCGAAGTTCGTCGAGCGTGGGCAACCAGGTGTAGACGGCATCGATGTCACCGCGCTGCCAAGCTGCCAGTGACGCTTGCGGCTGGAGATCCACCAACTGAACGTCATCGGCACTGAGTCCGGCCTGGTTCAGAGCTGCCAGCAGACTGTAGTGAGCGGTCGACGCGAAGGCCGTTGCCACCTTCTTGCCACGCAGATCGGCCACGGTCTTGATTCCGGTTGCGTTGCGCGCCACCAAGGCTTCGTTGTCACCGGCCACATCGAGAACAAACGCGACCCGGTACGGGATGTTCAGCGGCGCCGAGAGTCCACGAGCGACCGGACTCGAACCGATTGCACCGAAGTCGATTTCACCGGCTATGAAGGCGGTGTTGATGTCGGCTCCCGAATCGAACTTCGTCCACTTCACGTTGTACTCGGGCAGAGCGTCTTCGAGCCAGCGATTGTTCTTGACGATCAAGTCGCCGCTCGGGAAGGACTGGTAGGCAATGCGTATCGTCTCCTTGGACGAATCCTGGCCGGAATGATCCACCGAGCACGCGCCGAGGACGAGCGCGAGGACACCGATCAGTACGGTGAACGCCGTCCGGGAAGCTCTTCCCTCATTGCGCGTCAAGTTACTGCTGCGATTCGGATTGCTGCTGGCGTGTTTCTGATTGTCAGTCATACTTTTCCCCTCCAGGGAACGGCGCGGCGCTCAGCAGCCCGCAACAGTCCGTCGATGATCAAACCGGAGAATCCGATGGCGAAGATCCCCACCAGCACTACCGGAGTGTTGTTGTAATTGCTTGCATCCTTGACCATTCCGCCGATTCCGGGAATGCCGTTGAACAGTTCCGCCGCAACCACTGACGAGTACGCCATACCTACCGACAACCGAATGCCCGTGAAAGTTTCCGGCAACGCCGACGGCACGACTACGTCTCGGATCACTTGCGTTCGTGAGGCTCCCAACGCCCTGGCCGCTTCGACCAGTCCGACAGGCGCCGCGACAACAGCAGCTGTGGTGGCCACTGCTGCCGGCGGGAGCGCAGCGAGCGCCAGAAGGGTGATCTTCGGTGCCTCGTCGATTCCCAGCCAGATCACCAGCAGGAAGAAGTACGCCAAGGGCGGCAATGCGCGCAGGAACGTCAACCATGGTTCGAGCAGGCTCCGCAACCATGTCACCGATCCCATGGCCAAGCCGAGGATCACACCCAAGCCGACGCCGATGACGACGCCGACCAACACCCGTCGCAGCGTCATGTACAGGTGCTCCCAGAGCAAATACCCCTGGTAGCCACGCACTCCGTCGTGCGTGGTCATCGTGTTGACGAAGTCATGCCAGACCGTGCTCGGGTACGGAACGAAGGTCTCGCTCCAGGTGCCGCTGGCAGCGGCGACCTGCCACAAAGTCAGGAATGCGATCACCGAGAGCACCGGCAGTCCGACGGTGGTCACACTCGAAGTCCACGGCCGGCGCGGCTCACGACCCGGTTCCTGGACCGGTGTTGGTTCTATTGCTTCGACAGAAGTCGACATCGCTGTTTCTTCCTCGACGTACGGAAATTCCGGCACATATACAGCTACGAGCGCATATGCAAGGACGAAGGCGCGCAGAGAGGCGCCATTCTCACTCAGGAGAGTCGGCAGGAATCAACAGCAACAGCAGTTGGCACCAAGACGGCACAGGTCGACGGCGATGCGTCGTGTCAGTGGCGTCGTGGGCATGGGGGTAATTAGTACCTGTGTCGGCAATTACCCGCAAATGCGGGGGAAATAGGCCCCCGTCGGCCAAGCGAACAGACAGCGAATACATCAGCGGGATCTCCGGACGTCCGGCCGGGACTCCCCAACGCTTGTCGCCGAGTTGGGTCATCTCTTCGAATCCTTGCCGACCGTTGGCGTACGGATACTCGTCGAATGACTCGATCGTCAATCCGGGACGCCGCGCAGCGCCGAGCACCTCGGCAATAGACCAGTTGAATTCACATGAGGGGAAGGGATTTTCGGCGTTCTCGACTCCGACTCCCGGAGCGCCCGGCAAGACGAGGTCGGTTGAATCTGCGACGTAGTCGCCAACGCCACCGGCTTCGGTCATGGGAGTCCCGCCTCCGTACGGGTATGCCAGGAACCACTTCTCGTCGAAACGCATGGCAAACGGATGGAACTCCACCAGAACGAATCGACCGTTCGGCGCCAGAACAGCGGCAATCCCCTCGGCCCACTCGTCGAGATCAGGTAGCCAGATCACCGTTCCGTACGAAGAAAGACTCGGTCGAACTTTCTCCGGCCGGCGGCAGCATCACGGAGCCACAACGAATACTGACCGGAATTGCACTGCAGATGCAGAATCGAGGAGCCGCCGATCTCTCCCGTGAGCGACGGTCGCAGCGATTTTCTGGGCGAGAAACGTATCCGAACGCAGATGCAACAGGTTACAGTTTTTCGAACGGACCATCGAAGGAGAACCAGTGCGCTACGGACTCAGCCTGTTCACCAGTGATCGCGGCATCCGCCCTGCCGATGCCGCGAAGGCTGCGGAGGCGAACGGGTTCGACGCCTTCTACGTCCCGGAGCACACGCACATCCCGGTTTCGAGGGACTCCGATCACCCCGGAACCCAGTCGGCAGAATTACCCGATGACCGCTATATGCGCACACTCGACCCCTGGGTCGCCCTGGGTACCGCGGCTTCGGTCACGAGCACCATCCGACTGGGCACCTCGGTGGCCCTGCCCCTCGAACACGATCCGATCACTCTCGCGAAAACCATCGCATCGCTGGATCACCTTTCCGACGGTCGCGTGGTTTTCGGTGTCGGATTCGGCTGGAATGCAGAGGAACTCGCAGACCACGGCGTACCGCCCAACAAACGCCGGACCGCACTCCGCGAATACCTCGAAGCCATGGGCGAACTGTGGTCGAAGGAAGAAGCGTCGTACGACGGCCAGTTCGTGAAGTACGGCCCGAGTTGGGCCTGGCCCAAGCCAGTTCAGAAGCCCCGCCCCCCGATCCTCCTGGGCGGCGGCGGCAACGAGAAGACATTCAAGTGGATCGCCAAGTCTGCCGACGGCTGGATCACTACACCCATCGAGCAGGAGATCGACGGAAACGTAGAACTGCTTCGAAAGATCTGGGCCGAAGCAGGTAGGGTCGGCGAGCCTGAAATAACGGTCTTGGCAGGCAAACCCGATCCGGAGAAGCTTGCCCACTGGGCAGACATCGGTGTCACCGAGGCAATGTTCGGCACTCCGGACAAGAGCCCCGAAGAGGTTGTCGGATACATGGAACGTCTGGCAACCAAGCTCGGACGGTGAGGTCCGCCACAGCGCCTTGACCTCAACTGCACTCGAGGTTTTAACGTCGGTGTTGCACAAGACAGTGCAACGACAGCAAACCCGATGCAAAAGAGGTGCGAGTAGTGACCACAAAACTGGTTGGCACTCAATCTGTTTCGGATCGCCCTGTCGATTTGGAGCCGTCCATACGGAGCTCCTTCGTAGAAGCGTTCCGAAACCATCCCGCCGGAGTCTCGATCATCACGGCAACCGGCGATGACGGCCCGGCCGGCATCACGTCGTCGTCGGTGATCTCGATCAGCGCCGATCCGGCAGTTCTGGCATTCTCACTGCAGTCGTTGCGAGGTTCTGCCGGCGTCATTGCTTCCGCCCGCAGTTTTGTTGTTCACCTGGCGAATTCGACGAACGAGCGACTGGCTTCCACGTTTGCGACCCGCGGCGCGGTGCGCTTCGGGGACGACATGCCCTGGTCGTTTCTGCCGACCGGTGAACCATTTCTGCACGGCACGGGCCACGCTCTACGCGCGGTTCCTCTGACTGCCAACAAGTGTGACTCCGCAGTAATCGTCACCGCCCGCGTAGTCGACGTCATCGATCCTCAGCAGGTCTTGGAGCCGCTGGTCTATCACGATCGAACGTACCGAAACCTGTCCCCGCACAATATCTCCTCAAAGGAAGGCATGTCACATGACTGAATACGTTCTCCCCGAGCTGGATTACGACTACGCCGCGCTCGAGCCCCACATCTCCGGCGAGATCATGGAACTGCACCACAGCAAGCACCACGCCACGTACGTGGCGGGCGCCAACAGCGCAATCGAGCAGTTGGCTGCTGCGCGTGAGGACGGCACGATCTCCACGAAGGCGCCGCTGCTCAGTAAGAACCTCGCCTTCCATCTCGGCGGCCACACGAATCACTCGATCTTCTGGAAGAACCTCTCCCCCAACGGCGGTGAGCGACCAGAGGGCGAGTTGGCAGCCGCGATCGACGAGCACTTCGGCTCCTTCGACGCATTCGTCAACCACTTCTCCGCTGTAGCAACCACTTTGCAGGGATCCGGCTGGGCAGTACTGGCCTACGACACGATCGGGCAGCGATTGGTCATCGAGCAGCTCACCGATCAGCAAGGCAACATCAGCATCGGTATCGTCCCTCTGCTCATGCTCGACATGTGGGAGCACGCTTTCTACCTGCAGTACAAGAACGTCAAGGCCGACTACGTGAAGGCTTACTGGAACGTCATCAACTGGGAAGACGTTGCACAGCGTTACGCAACGGCCACGACGGCATCGGGCTTGATCGTCCCGGCCTGATGGTCGCTGCTTGGTGATCGCTGCTTGTTGATTGCTGCGTAGCCCCGATCAACCCAGCTCGGCACGGTGGCTCCGTTGCCGAGCTGGGTTTCTACACCCCCAGGGTCGATGTATGTGAAGGCAGGTAACATACACCGGGCGCGGCTGACTCAGCCGTCCACCGATCCGACTCCGAGGGGCAACCAGTGCTGGATATCAGTGGTTTGATCGCGACATGGCGTCCGACGCTGGACACCGCGGCGCGCAACGCGTGGGGGCTCTCGTTCGGCGACGGTGTCGAGAAGGCCGAACGCACCCCGTCTGTCCTGATCAGCGAAGGTCCACACCGCGATCTGTATCGCTTCGGCGCCTTGTGGACGCCCAAAGGCAACCCCGTTCTCCTCGTACCGCCGCTCGCAGTTTCAGCTGACTGCTACGACCTTCGTGCAGGCCAGAGCCTCGCCGCACACCTACTGGACGGCGGTAACACTCCTTATCTTCTCGACTACGGAACAATGCGGTACTCCGACCGCGGAATGGGCTTCGAGGCCTGGGTCGACGACATCATCCCCGAAGCGATCCGCACCATCTCGGACCTACATGACGGGGCACCTGTTTCGCTGATCGGATGGAGCCTCGGCGGGACCATGTCTCTGCTCACGGGCTCCGCCCACTCCGACCTTCCGATCGCATCGATCACGGCAATCGGAACGCCCATCGACTACACGAAGATTCCCGCTATCAGCCCGTTGCGGCTGATCGGCAAATACACCGGCGACACCCCGCTCACCTCCGCAACCAATCTCGTCGGCGGACTACCCGCCCCACTCGTTCAGGCGAGTTACAAGGTGACGGCGCTACAACGCGAAGTGCTCAAGCCATGGTTCATCGTGCGCAACCTCCACAACACCGAGACTCTGGCTCGCATGGAATCGATCGACAAGTTCATGGCGGCCATGCCTGGATACCCGGGCAAGGCGTTTCAGCAGATCTGCGAACAACTCATGCTCGGCAACAACCTCTTCCACGACGCCGTCACGCTCGCCGGACGCGAGATCAAACTGTCAGCTCTGAGCGTTCCAGTTCTCGCGGTCGGCGGCACGACTGACGTGATTGCACCCATCGCTTCGGTGGAAGCAATCACGTCGGTCCTCACCGGAGCGCAGTCGGTCCGGTTCGAGAAGGCACCGGGTAGTCACCTCGGACTCGTTGCCGGCCCCACCGCGAGAGACTCCACCTGGGCATTCATCGACGAGTTCTTGAAAGAGAATGCACCGCAGCTGGTTTCGACCAACTGAATCACGGCGTCGTGATGCCCGCGGCAACCGCCGCCTTGTGCCAATCCGGGAATTCACTCAGCAATCGGGTGTACAACTGGGCGTCGTCGACGGTGTCTATGTCGTCCAGCGCGAAGAATCCGGCATTGTCGACCACCCGGCCGTCGAGGTCGTCGAGCTTCTCGAGCACTCCGTAGTTGGCCTTGCCGATTCCGACGAACTGCCAAAAGGCGGGAAGCCCAGACGCTTCGCGCATCAACTTCGTGATTTCCCTGCGCTCGCTGAAACCGCCGTCGGTGAAGAACAGGACAAGCGTGGGCGCCGAACCACGCGTCAGGCCGGAGACTATCTCCGTCATGATCGGTACTTCACGATTGACCGCGCCGATCTTGTCGTAGTTGACACCGCCGTGTGATCCGCGCAAGTGCAGGTAGGTGTCCGACCACGCTTCCGCGTCATGCACGGAGATCTCAGGAAGCTTGACGAAGCTGACCGCGTACAAGTACGGCTCGAGTTTGCCGTCGTCGTCGAGTTGGATCGCAACAGGGACCATCCGTTCCACAACGCGGTGGACCACCCTGGTGCGGTACTGCTTGGCCATACTCCCCGTTTTGTCGATCACCAGGATTACTCGCGCGCGAATTCCGTTGCCGCCCTTGGTCAGCAGGACCTTGGCCACCTCACGCTTTCGCAGGTCCAGCTTCTCTCGCTTCACCATCGAGAGTTTTGCCTCGTCAGGCACGCTCCGAATTCCGTCCGGCGATTCATCGGAGCCTGCCGGTCGGGTCTGCGGTTCCTCGTCGACAGAAACGCCGAAGGCAGTGACCAGATCTGCCAATCCACTGTCCCAACCCGCCGACACGTTCCGCAGTTTCCAGCTCGCGCCGCGGCGATAGATCTCGACGAGGACCGCCGCCCTCTCCGTCGTCAACCCCAAAGCGGGAGCCACAATGGCTGTGGAACCTGCCTGCTCCACCACGACGCCCATGTCACGGACTGCAGAAAGTGTCCCGCTTGCCGCCGAATCCAACGCCACGGCCACACTCAGCTGGTGGATGTCAGCGGGCAACCTCGTCGTGTCGATTTCGATGACGCCGCCCGCCTCCAGCCGCACCGCACCTTCTGGCGAGACCGGCTGATTGAAGAAGATGAAATCGGCGTCACCGCGCACTTTGCTGCGATCATCGAGTTGGAACACCATCAGATCCACCGTGCCCGGGGCGCTACCGCTCACCGCCACTTTCAACGACGTTCCGTCAATGATCGTGTTCGCTCCCCGCGCCAGCTCCATACCGGAAGATTAGCTGGCTGCTTTCGATTGCCGTCCTCGCGGTCTGAAGAATCACAGCACACTTTCAGCAATCGCAGGATTCTCGAGGCAGACTGTCCATGGGAGATATGTCGTACACGGGACCAAGAACCCAAAGGTCGACAGAATCGGACTGTCGATCAGGAGGTAAACAATGTCGCACGGTCAGGCGCGCACCATCCAGTCATCGGCATTCCCATCCATGCCACTCCTGCCGCCGTTGACTAATTTCGACCAGGCAAGTCGCTCGATCGTCTCCTATCTCGACGACCACCTCCCCTTCGCGCTGTGGTCGATCACACGGTTCGACGGCGCGAACCAGATATTTCTGACCGTCTCTCCCAACCCACTTCACATCGAAGTCGGGGAGACGCGAGTGTGGCAGAACACCATGTGTAGTGAGGTCGTCTGCGGAAATGCGCCACCGGTCTCGTCCAACCGAGAACTCGTACCCGCGCTTTCCCGAGATGACAGATGGGAAGGGATTGGCGCCTACGTGAGCATTCCAATTCTGCACAGCGACGGCAGCCTCTTCGGAACGCTGTGCGGCGCCGACCCGACCACAGGCGATTCCGGTCTCGAGGACAATGAAGCGCTACTCACACTCCTGTGCCGGCTTCTCGGAACCATTCTCGACATCGACTATCAGCGAGCGCAGTCGGTTCGCCTCGCCGAAACTGCGCAACTCGATGCAGAGACCGACGTTGACCGGCCTTCTCAATCGTCGTGGATGGGACCGCTTCCTCGAAGCCGAGCAAACGCGATACCGCCAATTCGCCGACCCTGGATCAATCATCATCATCGATCTCGACGGCATGAAGACCATCAACGACGAACGCGGACACGCCGCCGGTGACGAGTACGTCCAAAGGGCGGGTGAAATCCTGGCAGCATGCGCGCACCCAGGCGCCGTAGTTTCGCGGTTGGGCGGAGACGAGTTCGGAATCGCTCTGTCCGACACGCAACCGCACTCCGTCGACTACCTGATCGAGCGTTTGGAGCAGTCCTTCCGGCGCGCCGAGGTGCGCTGTTCGGTCGGGCGGGCGGACTTTTCTATGTCCCAGAGTTTTTCCGAGACTTGGGATGCGGCTGATGCAGAGATGTACCGACAGAAACGCTCGAATCGCTGATTCGACTCCACCCACGTTCTGTAGCACCGAACCGGAGGATCTCTTCGATGCGGTGCTCGGCCATGTTCTGTTGTGCCCGAGTTCTTCTCAGGTTTTGAATGTGGTGTTCGCCGGCCGCGGGTGCCGCTGCGGGTCGATCGAGGGCGGCGGAATGAACCAGGGTTTGTTGTCGACCCCGATCCGGATTTCCCATTTGCCGACGAACCCGGATTTGCGGTGCATCAACCGGTGATGCGAACGGCACAGCAAGACAAGATTGTTCATCACCGTCGGGCCGCCATTGGCCCAGTGCCGAATATGGTGCGCATCCGTCCACGCCGGAACACACGTGCAGCCGGGGAACGCGCAGCCCTTGTCGCGGGCGATCAACGCCACTCTCTGTTCGGCGGTGACCAACCGTTTCCCGGGCTTCGCATCCAACGGCGCTCCGTGATCATCGAGTAGGACAGTGGACAGGAAGCAGTCGCACCCGAGAAGTCTGGTCTGCGAGACGGACAGCGGCCCGAGCCAGGGCATGTGCCCGACATCGAGATCCGACAGATCCAGATCGAGCGAGTCTTCCTCGTCGGCATCAGTGGCAGCGGAAGATGCGGCGCAGTCCCGGTGCTCGGCCAGATCACGGGCGTTGATGTGCACGTTCACGTGCGGCCGCTGGCCACCATCCATGCCGGTCTTCGCGCAGTCCAGATACCGGCGGATCAGTTCGGTGAACCCGTCCGCGGTCCGCTTCGCCGCCGACCGAGAATCCGGGGTTCCATCGGGTGCCGGGGTCGGCATCGTCAGATTCGACAACGCCGACAACAACATTTCGCCGGTGAGGGCATCGAAATCCCCACGCACCACCACCCGACCATTCAACGTCGACGCGATCCGGAGTTCGTTGCGGTCGACGTCTTCGGCGGGCGGAATCTCATCGGATTCGAAGATTCGCTCCAACGTCGCGATGACGTTCCGCACCTTCGTGGTCGTCGCCTCCACACCCGACGCTGCAGCCAACAACAAGTCGATGCACTTCGGTAGCGCTTCCTCCGGCATCCCCTTCGGCGGCGATTCACAAAACGCCACGATCAACACGGCGTGCTCGAACGAACAATCCCCGCAATCGAACCGAGCCGCCACCGCCGGAAACGGCCGCAACGCCGCACCCAGGGCGGCGATCTTCCTCCCGTCCCGAACCTGCAACATCGTGTTCGACGCCAACCACGCACCCACCCCGCGGCTCGCGATCACCTGATCATCCGGACGCAACGACAACTCGTCGACCACCGCCACCCGAACAGCTTCCAGACGCAGAATCTCCGCACTCGCCTCGATAGCAGCAGCCCGCAACTCAGAAGCCGACAACTGCCACAAACGTCCACGCAACCCCACCGCAGAACCCGACACCACATCCGACAACAAGACACTCATTGAATCCCCCGATCCCCACCCCCAACAATACTCGAACACCAGTTCGAGTCAATACCCGCAACCAGCAGAAATGACGACAGGGAATAGTTCGACCTCTCCGAGCGTATTATTTGAGTAAGCAATACTTGCGATCGCAAATAAATGGAGGACGTCACCGATGCCAACTGATGAACACGTACGTGGTCGCGTGTGGCGCAACCTCGTCGTCTCCCACAGCGTCATCCTCGGCAAGATGGAGGCAGATCTTCGGACTACCACCGGGCTCACCCTTGGTCAGTACGACGTCCTACTCCGCCTGCATGAAGCTCCCGGAAACACCATCCGAATGGGTGATCTGGCCGAGCTCGTCCTGGTCACCACCAGCGGTGTGACGCGCGTCGTCGATCGATTGGTCGAGGCAGGACTGGCAGAGCGCGTTCGACCGGAAAACGATCGACGCGTCGTGACGGTATCGATGACGCCTGCGGGCAAGAAGACACTTCGAACTGCGTCCGCCATACACACGCGTGGAATCGCCGAATACTTTTCCGATCTCATCGAACCTGAAGAGCTTCCGGCACTCGACCGCTTCTTCTCCCGACTTGCCGCACATCACACGAATCAAGGCGGCGCATGCGATGCGCACGGAGAACAACTTTCCATCACCCCCACGAACAGATAGCGAGAAACAACATGGCTTTCGAATTGGGCGTCTACCATTTCGGTGAACTCACCCCAGATCCCACCACCGGCGCGATGATGAATCCCGGTGTCCACCTTCGCCATTTGGTCGAGCAGGCAACCGTTGCCGATCAGGTTGGACTCGATGTCTTCGGCGTCGGCGAGCATCATCGCACCGACTTCGCAGTCTCGGCCCCTGCCGTTGTGCTTGCAGCAATGGCTCAGGCTACCGACAACATCAAGCTGTCGAGCGCGGTCACCGTGCTCAGTTCCGACGATCCCGTCCGCGTGTTCCAACAGTTCGCGACGGTCGATCTGCTTTCCGAAGGTCGCGCCGAGATCATTGCCGGCCGAGGCTCCTACACGGAGTCGTTTCCGCTTTTCGGGTACGACCTTTCCCAGTACAACGAACTCTTCGCCGAAAAGCTCGACCTACTACTGAAACTGCGTGACGAGAACCCGATCAACTGGGAGGGCCAACTTCGCGCACCACTGATCGACGGTGACGTGACACCTCGTCCGGATCGCCAGATTCCTGTGTGGATCGCGGTCGGAGGTACCCCGGCCTCGGTGGTCCGTGCGGCGAAACTCGGCCTGCCCCTGTCGCTTGCGATCATCGGTGGGAGCTACCAACAGTTCGAACCGTTCGTCGATCTGTACCGCCGGGCTGCAGCAGAGTTCGGACATGATCCGAAGAAGCTCGCTGTCTCTATTGCTTCGCCGGGGTTTGTCGACACCTCGAAGCAAACAGCACTCGATACGTCCTATCCGTACTTCCAGGCCGGCTGGATGCAGAACCATCATCAGCGCGGAAACGGAGTTCCCATGCCGCGCAGGGCATACGAAGCGCAGGCAACCACCGCGGGTGCCTTCTTCCTCGGTGGCCCGCAAGAAATCATCGACAAGACGATGGCGCAGTACGAGCTGTTCCACCACGACCGCATCATGATCCAGATGGGTTTCGGCAATGTTCCGCAGAAGGACATGCTCCGCTCGATCGAGATCCTCGGCACCGAGGTAGCCCCCGTTGTGCGCAAGGAAATCGAATCGTTGAAATCATCTGAGAAATAGGAGTTTCGGTGAGCACACCACTCAAAGTTGTCGCCGTCGTCGGCAACCTTCAGAAGCCTTCCAAGACTCGCGCTCTCGTCGATCTGATCGTCGAAACATTCAGTGACTTCGAGCGGATCGACGCACGGGTCATCGAGATCGTGGATCTGATTCCCGGGCTCGCAACTGCTCTGGATCGCAGTCAGGTCGACCCTGCCACTGCCGAAGCCCTGGCTGCAGTCGAGTCCGCGGATATCGTCATCGCCGCGTCACCGGTTTTCCGCGGCTCTTACACGGGATTGTTCAAGCACTTCTTCGATCTCGTCGATCAGTACGCGCTCGCCAACACCCCGGTGATACTTGCCGCGACAGGTGGCAGCGACCGCCATGCTCTCGTGTTGGATCATGCCCTGCGGCCCTTGTTTGCATTCTTTCAAGCGCTCACCGCTCCTGTCGGGATCTATCTCAGCTCAGGTGATTTCGACGGAACCACGATCCTCAACCCCGAGGTGTTCGAGCGAATCGAGATGGCAGCAAACGACGTTCTCCCCGTAGCTCGGATGCTTGCGGAGCGGAACCGAACAGTGCTGACGTGAGCGCCCCTGATTCGCACAGCATGGCAACATCCGCCGGTCTGAGGATGATCGATCAGTTACGCCAAGTTCACGAACCTCTGCGAGCCGATATCGAGGTACTCCAGAATGCCCTGCAACTGTTGTCGGACGAAACCGCCGACCTGACTCGGATACCCGAGATGATCGACAATCTGACGATCGCGGATTTCGTCTGGCAATTGCGGGTCAACTGCGACTTCTACTGCAACACGCTGACTCTGCACCACACCATCGAGGATCAGCGGATGTTCCCGGTGATGACCAAGAACTTTCCCGAGTTGACACCTGCGGTCGAACGATTGCAGGCCGAGCACAAGCTCGTCGGGGAGATCGTGTCGGAAGCCAAGCGCGCGACACTCGCACTGAGCACCGAGTCCTCCACGGTCAGCCGGGCACACTCCGCAATAGCCGAGTTGGCGGACCATATGCAGTCGCATCTCGATTTCGAGGAAGCCACACTCTTCCCGTACTTCCGGAAAATGGATCGCGACTGGCACTACGGCTGATCACGTACGTTCAGTGATTCTTCAGCTCCATCGCAGTAGCGTCGTAAGGGCCATCTCATGTCAGGAGCTCCCATGACGACCCCGGATCAACCCACCGTTCAGCAATCCGTTCCTCAGCACCCGATTCGACCACCTGTCAATGCCGGTTGGGCAGTGGTATCGCTGCTGTTCTTCTGGCCGCTCTCCTTCGCCGCCTTCACTCATGCCTTCAACGTGTATCCCTTGTGGGCCGACGGCGATGTCGCCGGGTCGCGGTATGCGTCCGATCGAGTGAAACGACTCGGTCAGATCTCACTGTGGATCGCGGGCGGGCTACTACTCCTTGTCTGCATCCTGTACGCGATTGCGGCAATCGTGTGGTTCGCCAACGGTGGCCACGACTACGGCCCGCGACGAATGCGCTGAACAACCACACTGAACAACCACACTGAACAACCACACAACCAAAACATCACCTCATCAAACGATCGATGAACTCCATGGTCTGGTCCATCGACGCGACCGTCGTTTGGCCGTGACTGATCCCACTGAGCTCCTGATAGTCGAATTGCGTTCCTCGCGTACGCATGTCGGCCAGTTGCGCCCAGGTAAGCGCGACAGGGACCGTCGTGTCCGACACGCTCTGCACCACGCGCAGCGGACGGTCGTAGCCGTCCACCGGCACCTGCATCATCTCGCGAAACAGATCGTGGAAACGCGGCGTCCACACCGACCGAGAAAACAACGAGTTCAACTGGATTCGCTCAGCTCGAATCTGTCGGCCGAGATCTCCGGCGCACAAGCCTCGAGCCTTTTCCATCCACTCGATTCCCAGTGGCGAGAGAACCTCGCGAATGTTCTCCTCGGGCCGCTGGTCGTCGATCCCAGCCAGGACATACAGCGCGTATCCCACCAATCCCGTGATGCCGATATCGGGAAACAGCGGCCCGCCCAGCGGAAAGAGACCTTCCATATGCGTGGGCCCTGCGACGACAACCGAGCCACGGAAATCCAATTCCGGTGCACGAGAGGAGGCCTCGTGTCCCGCGAAGTACGCCGCGTGCCCACCTTCGGACAGACCTGCCACCATCCACCGCGGGCTCAGCACGTTCCCGTACAACTCATGTGCGGCCCGTACGATGTCGACAACATTTGCGCCGGCGGCATGGCCGTCGAGATACGCGAGTACCCCGTCTGTACCCAGACCCGAGTAGTCGGTGGCGACCACTGCGTACCCCTCGCGCAACCAGCGTTCGATCGGTTCGATCTCGCCCGGACCGAATCCGGTCGACGAGGGCGCACACTGATCCGCACTACCCAGAGTCCCGTGGGCGTAGGAGATGACGGGCCAACCGCCCGCCGGTGGTTCGCCTTCCGGCAGAAACACCGACCCCGACGAGTCTCCCCACCTGTCAGCGGTACGCAGAGTTCGATACACGACACGCTGCGCCGCACCGGTGCCGAGCGGAAACACTGCAGCCGAGAGTTCGCCATAGGACTCGAGCGCGCCCGCGACTACCGGTTCGTCCGCCGTCGCCGCGGCAGCACCTGACCCCCACCCAAGACTCGACAACAGAATGCTCGCCACCACGGCGGCAACAAAGGTTCTACCCGAACGACTCACCACGCCAATCCCTCCCGATCAGTGCAGAGCATGATGTCGATATGCAGATCATCATCACCGGCCACAGCCTGCCCGGGCGTGATTGTTCCGAAACCGCAACCTTCGAGGGGCGAAGCAACATCCACGTCGGCATTCAGCGTCGAGGCAAGCCACACGAAATTCTCGACCTCGTACCAGGAGACGCCGAGACAGCGCGGTGGGAACTGACCGCGAACCTGGAGCAAAAGGCCGGTGCCTGGGACATTCTCGGTCCGTACATCCAAGGCCCACCGCGCGGACGCTTCATCTACCTGTCCTGGGTGACGGTGTCCGAAGACCAGACCTTCGAGATGTTTCGGCGCGCAAAGCTGATGTTCGACGCGATCCCCGAGCACGTCATTGCCGAGACCGACGGTTCCGGCGTGCTTCACGGAAACCTCGGCCTCACTGACGCCGCAGGTAAACCCCTGTGCGCAGCGGTCCGGCCGCCGAAGATCGCGTGGACATCCTCGCCTTACTGAGCATCGTTCAGTAGTGTGGAGTTCGACCACCTTCTCGGCCGGTGACCGCGCAATCGATACGGAGTCCGAACTGATGAGCACCGAACACCTCGATGTCCTGATCGTCGGCGCCGGCTTGTCCGGCATCGGTGCTGCGTATCGACTTCAGACCGAGCTCCCCGGAAAGTCGTACGCAATCCTCGAGGCCCGTGCGAACAGCGGCGGAACCTGGGACCTCTTCAAGTACCCCGGCATCCGTTCGGATTCCGACATGTTCACGCTCGGCTACCCGTTTCGCCCGTGGACCGATGCCAAGGCCATCGCCGACGGTGATTCGATTCTCCGGTACGTCCGTGACACCGCTCGCGAGAACGGAATCGACAAGAAGATTCGGTACAACCGGAAGGTGACGGCCGCATCATGGTCGTCAGCGGACTCGACGTGGACGGTCACCGTCACCACCGATGGCGAAGACGACACACTGACCTGTAACTTCCTCTATCTCTGCAGCGGTTACTACAGCTACGACGGCGGATACACCCCCGACTTCCCCGGTCGCGAATCGTTTGCCGGCGAGGTAGTGCACCCGCAGTTCTGGCCCGACGAACTCGATTACTCCGACAAGAAGGTCGTGGTGATCGGAAGCGGCGCCACCGCAGTCACTTTGGTGCCCACCATGTCGCGGGACGCAAGCCATGTCACGATGCTCCAGCGATCACCGACGTACATTCTGGCACTGCCGTCCAGCGACAAAGTCTCGGACACCATCCGCGCGGTGTTGCCGAATCGACTCGCGCACAGCATCGCTCGATGGAAGAGCGTCGTAGTGAACCTGAGTTTCTACCAACTGTGCCGACGCAGTCCAGCGCGGGCAAAGAGGTTGCTGAATCTCGCGATCAGTCGTCAACTCCCGGAGGAGATCCCACTCGATCCGCACTTCACACCCAGCTACGATCCGTGGGACCAGCGCTTGTGCGTCGTACCCGACGGCGATTTGTTCAAAGCCCTCCGATCCGGCAAGGCCTCGATCGAGACCGATCACATCGACACCTTTACCGAGAACGGGATTCGTCTCGCGTCAGGGCGCGAAATCGAAGCCGACATCATCGTCACTGCAACAGGATTGAAGATGGAAGCGTGCGGTGGGATCTCGATCGACGTGGACGGTGAACCCGTCACCCTCGGCGATCATTACGTCTACAAGGGCATGATGATCAGCGACGTCCCGAACTTCGCAATGTGCGTCGGATACACCAATGCCTCGTGGACTCTGCGAGCCGACCTCACGTCGATGTACGTGTGCCGACTACTGACCGAGATGGACAAGCGCGGCTACTCCAAGTGCGTGCCACACGCGACCGAAAACATGGATCAGCGGCCGATCTTGGATCTGGCCTCGGGATATGTCATGCGTGCGGTGGAGCAGTTCCCGAAGCAGGGATCGAAGTCACCGTGGAACATGCGTCAGAACTACATCCTCGATCGTCTTCACTCGACGTTCGGAAGCATCAACGACCACATGACGTTCTCGAAGGCGCCAGCTCGAGATTCGAACCTGGTGCCGAGTAAGAGTTGATCGGCGCCCGCACGACCAGATAGAGCAGGCGGGCAAATCCACCGATCGAGCCGATGACGAGAAACACGCCCGAACCTGCGACGACGGCACAGAGCGCACCCAGGACGATGATGGTCGACGCCTCGATCATCCGACCGGCGGACTCCGACCCGAGCACGTGTATTTCATCAACTCCTTCGCTCATAAAACTATTTTCAGCCAACCGTCCAGCCGGTTTGTAGGGACTTTGGTCACGAGTCGGTTCAAAATGGACCCATAAATGCAGGTCAAGCGTTCAGTTGGCCACTCTCGGACCGGGGGATCCAAACCCTTCAGTAGTGTGCGCATCACGGAAGAGCAGAACCGACACCGGGGGAAACACAATGAAGGTCGTTATTTTCGGGGCAACAGGAATGGTCGGCAACAGCGTCGTGCGCGAATGCCTGGACAATCCGCGAATCGGCACGGTCGTGACCGTCGGCCGCAATCCCGCCGGTACCACCGACCCGAAGATCGTCGACATCGTTCACGGTGACCTACTGGACTTCTCGGCAATCGAAACCGATCTGTCCGGCGCCGACGCGTGCTTCTTCTGTCTCGGTGTGTCCTCTGCCGGAATGAACGAAGCCGACTACACGCGCATCACGCGTGACATCACCCTCGCCGCCGCCACAACGCTCTCGCGCGTGAATCCGCAGATGGTGTTCGTCTACGTATCCGGCGAAAGCGCCGACTCCACCGAAACCAGCAAGACCATGTGGAAGCGGGTACGCGGCGCGACCGAGAATGCGTTGCTCGCTCTCCCCCTCGAGAGCTACATCCTCAGGCCGGGATTCATCCGTCCGCGGCCGGGATCACCGTCGAAGACGTGGTGGTACAAGGTGTTCTATCAGGTCTCCGTGCCCCTGTACCCGCTCCTGCGAAAGGTCTGGCCCAGCAGCGTGACCACCAGTGAGAACATCGGCAAGGCAATGATCGCACTCGCCGCGAACGCGCCCGATCTGCCCGACCGCGTCCTTCGCAGCGACAAGATCAACGAATTCGCGCAGGCCTGACGGATTCACCTCGAAAGACGAAGCCGCGGGCGACGAGCTCCAAAGCCACAGCCACCGAGCAAGTTTGCGCCAACAACAGCCCTGCCAGGACGAGAATCTGTACCGCACCGGCCTGAACAGCCGACCCCGTCGCGAGCAACACACCGACAAATGCTCCGGGCAATGTCACGAGACCGACGGTTCGGGTCTGGTCGACTCCGGGCAGGAGGGCGTCGGACGCAGCCGTGCGGGCGACTTCCCACCGTGCGTCGCGTTGCGAGAATCCCAGGCTCAGTGCCGCTTCCACTTCCCCGTATCGATCGTCAACCGCGTCGAGTCCACGTTTGGCTGCCATCGACGTAGCTGTCATGGCGCCGCCCATGACGATTCCGCCGATCGGAACCAGAGCGACGCCCTCGACGGGAACCACTCCGGACAACAGCATCAGTGGCAGCACAACACCGATTCCCGACGCCAACGCGACGGTCAGCCACACTCCGGAAGTTCCTGCGCCGGAGCGTCGTGCAGCGGTGAACGACGCTGCGGCGAACATGCCGACGAGCACGAGGAGCGCTGACCAGATGTGAGCCAGGGCTGCGGCAAGAATCAACGAAACAGCAGCCAATTGGAGGGCGCCACGCGCGAGCGCGCCGGGAACTACGCGAATGCTACCGAGGTGAGCGAATCGATAGACCAGTGTGGCCACAAGCGCCATGACGATGCAGAGCACAGCCAGATGGACGCCGGAATCGGCTATCGAAAGGCTCATGGGTCACAGTGTTCCCTACGAACCGTTCCGGTCCGAACTCGAGAACCGCTCAGAAAACCCAGCCACGAAGCGCGACAAATCGCAGGCCACCGACAATTCCGCTCACTGCGATTACAAGGCCCGCTTGAAGTAGCCCATCCGCACCGGGCAACAGGAAACCGAGCGCACTGATGGCAGCGGAACTGGCGATCAGCCCGACCAGTGCGAGACCACCGCCTTCCCACTGCGCGGTGAACCAATTGACGCGATCCGCGGCGTGGAAGGTGAGCCGGCGATGCAGCTCATTGGCCAAAATGGTGCTCAAGACCGCACCGACTGCGTTGGCGACCAGCGCTCCGTCACCGCGCAGCGCCAGGAAAGCTGCGAAGTAGAGAATGTTGCTGGCTCCGCCGACAAGGGCAAAACGAACGAGCTGAGCAAAGGCGCCGTCGCCGGCAAGGGCGCGAAGCCTCGTTGCCGCGAAACCTGCACTCCGCGTACCCACCATCGAGATCGGATTGCTCCCGACCCAGATGTCAGACGTGCTCATATCGGCTTCTCTCGTACGGACAATCGGAACCACACGTTCCGCTTAGCAATATAGCACTAACGGAATCAATCATTCCGCTTAGTGCCGTAGACTGTGAGGATGCCGACAACCCACCCCGACGCTTCTCGTGCGGGGACCTCGGCCGACTGCTCACAGCCGCGCCTCCGGTCCGACGCCCAGGCCAACCTCGAACGGATTCTCTGCTCCGCTCGCGAGGTGTTCGCGGCCCAAGGACTGGACGCCACACTGGCCGACGTCGCGAAGCACGCCGGCGTCGGCGTCGGAACCGTGTATCGACGATTCGCCAGCAAGGACGAACTGATCCAGGCTCTGTTCGACACGCGGTGCTCCGAGATCGAATCGATCGCCGCCACCGCCCGCGAGATGCCGGACGCCTGGGAAGGTCTCGTCTACTTCCTCGACGTCATCTCGCTGCGCATGGCGGACAACCGCGGTTTCGGCGATCTCCTGATGGACGGACGCTTCACTTCCGACACCTTCGCTCGCGCGCGTGCGGGAATCGCTCGACACACCGCGGCACTCGTCAATCACGCGAAGGAACAGGGCACCCTGCGTAGCGACTTCGAAGTCAACGACATTCCGCTTCTCATGCAGGTCGTCAAGATGGCTCAGAAGTTCGGCGGCGACGAGGCCCCTCAGGCTTACCGTCGCGCCCTCGGGTTCATGATCGACGGACTGTGTGCTTCCCGCACTGGACATCGGGAACTGCCCGTGCCTGCGCTCTCCTCCGAGCAACTCGATCACGTCCTTCATCGGTTCCAGACAACGCCCGGGAAGAACTGCTGACTCGATTTCGGGGTCGACCCCGTAGCGGCGTCGACCCCGAAATTTGCTGTCAGTGGGCGATTACCGGTTCACCTTCCGGCGAGTCCGGAAGCAGCCCGCTCCGAAGAACCAGTCCGGTCAACACCGCACCGACTGCGAAAATGCCTGCTGCCCAGTAGAACGTCGTGGTGTAACTCTCGACGGCGGCCTGCGCCTGGGTCAGCGGGTTCATCTCGCGCCCCACCAGGTAGTTGGTGGAAGCCGAGGCTGCAATCGTGCTGAGCAGTGCAGTTCCGATCGAGCCACCAACCTGCTGCATCGTGTTGACGGTGGCAGATGCGACGCCGGCGTCTTCGTGATGCACGCCCGAAGTTGCCCCCTGCATCGACGGGGCGAAGATGCTGCCCATTCCGAGTCCGGTGACCACGAGGCCGGGCAGGATGTGGACGGCGTACGTGCTGTCCACGGAGATCTGGGCGAGCAGTGTCATTCCGATCGCGGCGATGACCATTCCGCTCACGATCAGTACTCGCGGACCAACCCGAGGTAGCAAGACTGCTGTCGAAAGCGTTGCCGCCGTGACAATTCCGAATACCATCGGCATGAATGCGAGACCGGTCATGATCGGGCTGTACCCGAGGATCAGTTGCATGTAGTACGTCAGGAACAGGAAGACAGCGAACATGCCTGCGCCGGAAAGGAAGATCGCAAGATACGAGCCCGCCCGGATCCGGTCGAGTACCACCCGCAGCGGAAGGAGCGGGTGTTCGGACTTGGTCTGCCAGTAGATGAATGCAGCCATGAAGACTACGCCGGCAACGAGCCACGAAATGGTGGGAGTTGCACTCCACCCATCAGATTCGGCCTTCGAGAATCCGAAGACGATGCTGAACAAGCTGATGGAGACCAGGATCGTTCCCGGGATGTCGAGCTTGGGCCGCGAATCACTGGTGTGCGGCGCGAGCAACAGAACCGCTCCGACCAATGCGATCGCCGCGAAGAAGAGATTCACGAAGAGGCACCAGCGCCAGTCGACCCACTCGGTGAGAGCTCCGCCGAGCAACAGGCCGATGGCGCCACCACCGCCGGCCACGGCACCGAAGATGCCGAAAGCCTTGGCGCGCTCACCCGGATCGGTGAATGTCACGGACAACAGAGACAGTGCCGCCGGAGCAAGGAGCGCGCCGAACACGCCCTGGCCCGCGCGAGCGGCAACAAGCATTTCGAAGTTGACGGCTGCGCCACCGATGGCGGAAGCGACCGCAAAGCCGATCAGGCCGACGATGAACGTTCGCCTGCGCCCGAACAAGTCGCTCAATCGACCGCCGAGCAACAGCAGGCTGCCGAACGCCAATGCGTATGCCGTGATGATCCACTGGCGGTCGGAATCACCGAACTCCAGTGAGCGCTGCGCAGCCGGCAGCGCGATGTTGACGATGGTGGCATCCAAGACCACCATCAGCTGCGCAATTCCCAGAACCGCGAGAACCAGCCACCGCTTTGCGTGGTTGTCCCCTGAAGGCGCTGAGGACTGCTCGAATTCAGTCCGTTCAGCAATGTCTGACATAGTCCCTCGCCCAACCTATGCGGAGATGGCTTCTCCGGTTAGCAAAAACGCTACACGAAAACGGAGAGGCTGTCTCCACTTGGCGGGTAGAGTGGAGACATGAGTACCGCAATGGGGCGCCCGCTTCGCGCCGACGCTGCACGTAACCGGCAGTTGATCATCGATGCCGCACGTGAATTGTTCGCCGAAGAAGGGATCGACGTCACACTCGACGACGTTGCCCGGCGCGCGGGTGTCGGCGTCGGAACTGTCTATCGGCGGTTCGCCAGCAAGGAAGAATTGATCGACGGAGTCTTCGAACAGAACTTTGCCGACATCGCCGCCACTGCCGAGGCATCACTGAACAATCCGGATCCGTGGGACGGACTCGTCACGTTCGCCGAATTCGCCTGCAGCCGTATGTCGGTCAATCGTGGGCTCAAAGACGTCCTGAACGGAACCGACGAGGGCTGCGAGCAGCTGGCATGCCAACGATCCATCGTCGAACCGTCGGTCGAGAGGATCTTCTACCGGGCCCAGGACGCCGGAATGCTGCGTCCCGACGCCGTCCCCACGGACCTGTTCGGCCTCATCTTCATGGTGGGAGCAGTCACCGAATTCGCTCAGCCGGTCAACCCGACCGTGTGGCGCCGATACCTTTCGGTGATGCTCGACGGACTACGCACCGAGGGATTGCATCGTGACTCGCTTCCCCTCCCTCCCCTGAGCACCGAAGAACTGCACGAAGCGAAACAACTCATGAAGAATCGGCGCCGCTGAGCGATTCGATCAGATTTGCTCACGAGGAATGAAAATCCACATCACGATGTAGATCAGAAACTGCGGGCCGGGCAGCAAGCACGAGAGCACGAACAGCAAGCGGACGGTCGACGACTTCCACCCGAAGTATCGAGCGATCCCGGCGCACACCCCGCCGAACATCGCGCCGGAGCGAGCTCGAGTGAGTTTGCGGGTCTTCATGGGCGAAGTCATGTTCGGTGTCCCTTCAGTGGATCTCGCGGACTGTCCGCGTCGACTTCCACTATCCGCCGCCGGGGCACTCACGCGCATCAGGCCATGGACCCATCTTTTCCGGTGCCGTACATACTCAGGTACAGGTCCGTCCCCGCGTCGGACTCAGGGTTCTCCCCCACATCTCAGCCTCACACCTCAGCCTCACACCTCTACGGGAAACATCCGTCGAAGTCTTTTCGGTGCCGCAAAGGGTTGCCAGTTGTCGACGTCCTGCGCCAGACGATCGGCAACCGTCCACAACGCAGAGGGGTTGTGAGTCAGCCCCATGTGACTACCTTGCACCGCAACACTTTCCGATAGTCCAGACGTGGTTTCACAGCACGCTTGCCACGGAACGATGCCGTCGTGCCTGGAGTAGACCGACGTGGCAGGAACCGAAATGGGCGGTCCCTGTTCGGATTCGATGCCGTCGACCGGAGGCATCATGGCATGGTTGCCGGACAAACGAGCGTAGAGCGATCCGACTCGGGTCTGCTCCAGACTGGTGAGACCGAAAGGCGAACCGAGTGTCACCACCTGACGTACTGAGTCCGGTAGGTCCCTCGCCAGCTTTCGAGCGTAGATTCCGCCCAGACTCCAGCCGATCACCGACACCTTCTGCTGGTACCGATCGGACACTGCAGCCAATGCGGCAGGCAATCCGTCGACCACCATCGCCGTCGGACCGGTGTTGATGCCCAGATTCCAGCCGTGGACACGATATCCGAGGAATCCGAGATACGCCCTCAACGCGAACGTGGACACATCGGACGTCAACAGACCGGGAAGAACCAGGACCGGGTGACCGTCCCCTCGCGGCGATCGAAGCAGCCACGGCGCAGCTACGAGTAACGACGCGATGTCGACGAGTCCGCGCGTCGGTTCGCTCAGACACATCGCCAAGGACGGTGGGCCAGGAACGAGCGGGCCGACTTCGCGAATCAGGGCCGATCCTCGAGCCCTCTCGAATTCGGTTTCCGCAAAATCGATCGCAGAGACTTCCGCAACTACGGACACCTGGACTCCTGTCGGCCGGTGCCCTGATGGGGAGCGGTTCCGCGGGCTGTGTGCTCAACCCGCGGAACCTTGTCCTCATCCGCCACCGGTAGCGAACAGGACCCGTTCTGCCCACAGATTCACGTCCGGATACATCTGAACCCGACCAAAACTGTGTGATCCAGAACACTAGTTTTGGATACGTTGCATCTACGTTGCGTGCATGTTTCGTCATTGCCGGGGAGAAGCTGTTACCCGGGAGAAGCTAGAGAAGGAGAAACACATGTCATTCACGGACGAAGAGATCGCCTACTTGCAGTCGCAGCCGCTGGCGCGCGTAGCGACCGTCTCACCGAACGGACAACCCGACGTCGTTCCGTTGGCCTTCGAGTACGACGGGGCCCACCTGTGGATCGGCGGGGTCGGCGAGGCGGTCCTGCGGACCAAGAAGTTCCGCAACATCGGGTCAGGACAACTCGAAGTCGCCCTGGTCATCGACGACATGCCGTCGTTCGAGCCATTCGTCGCGCGCGGAATCAGAATCTACGGAATCGCTGAACGGCCGATCGAGAGGGTAGGAATGGTCGGCCCCGGAATCTATTCACGCATCACGCCGACAGTCTCGTGGAGTTGGAACCTGGCCGGAGAACCCGCTGGTGAAACCTGGTACACGGCACGCAGGACCGTTCACACGCGTTAGCTCAGTTCGAGCAATTCTCAGGTGGCAAGTTCTCGGCAGCCCAGGTTGTCAGTTCGCTGAGGGCTGGAAGCAGTGCTTGCCCCGACGCCGTGAGTTCGTACTCCACGGCAATGGGCGGACCTGCATCGACGCTCCTCGTCACCAAGCCTGCCCCCGCCAACTCCGTCAGGCGTTCCGAGAGTACCGAATCACTGATCCCGCCAACTGCGCGCTTGAGTTCGGAGAATCCCGCCGGCCCGTTGAGCAGCGTGCCGAGAATGACGCCGTTCCACCGTTTGCCCAGGAAGCCGAACGCGCGGGCCAACGCCCCGTCACATGCGCGGGGCTCGTGTTCCGCTTCGCTCTTGCTCGCCACCCCACCATCCTAGCCACAGTGCTAACGTATCCGTAGGCACTATTTTTTTACTAGCAACTAGCTTTACCGGGTTACGCTCGGTCGAGCTACCACGGAACGGAATCCCCCGATGTCTCTCGACGCAGCCACCCCATTCACCGCCCAGCAACTCGACGAAGCCGGCCGCGAACTCCTCTTCACCGCGGCTCGCACCGCCAATTCCTTCTCGAACGAGCCCGTGACCGACGACCAGCTCACCGCAATCTGGGAGCTCGCGAAGTGGGCACCGACCGCGGCAAACACCAATCCACTGCGCGTGTTGTTCGTTCGCACCGAGGAGGGCAAAGCGCGCCTCGTCGAGCACATGGCTGATGGAAACAAGGCCAAGACCGAAGCGGCTCCTGTAGTTGCGGTTCTCGCAGTGGATACCGAGTTCTACAAGCACATCCCCACCCTGTTCCCCGTCCGCCCGGAGATGAAGGACTACTTCGAATCCGACGAAGCTGCCGCCAGTTCGACCAGTCGGTTCAACGCCGCACTGCAGGCCGGCTACGTGATCCTCGCGATTCGTGCACAGGGTCTGGTCGCCGGCCCGATGGCCGGATTCGATGCGGCCGGCATCGACGGCGAATTCTTCGCGGACGGACGTTTCAAGACGATCCTCGTAGTGAACATCGGCCACCCCGGCGAGAACCCGTGGTTCGATCGTCTCCCACGCCTCTCCGACGAGGACGCGCTCAGCTGGGCCTGAGCCCAATTCGGAAAGATTCGTACAAGGCGGGAGGGTTCTTCGGAGCTCTCCCGCTTTGCTGTTTCCAGCACGTTTGAGATGGTTGTCTGCTGGGTACAGAGACGCGACTCGCAAACTCGCACGTCCAGAACAACATCCGACACGCTGCAATCGGAATTAGTTGCAGTATCGGAGTTTTTGGACGACAGTCGAGACAAACCCCTCGGCCGGAAACGGCTGCGGGGAAAGCCCTTGTGCGCCGGTCGGTGTCGAGGGAAGACGTTTGCGAGCAGAAGTCCGAAGAAAGTGGGTTCGGAAATATGGGCGCGCTATGGGATTTTGTCGTTGCACGACGACAACAATTGATGACCGACTCGTACCTACATGTTTCAGCAGTTATCCAGTCCGTGATCATCGCGACGATTGCCGCCGTGATCATCGGAATTCTCGTCTACAGAAGCCCGGTCGGTTCGTCCGTGGCAACAGCTTTGGCCAGCACGATCTTGACGGTTCCTTCGTTCGCTCTTCTCGGACTGCTCATTCCGATTCTCGGTCTCGGCGTCGCCCCGACGATCACCGCACTGATCTTGTATGCCCTGCTCCCGATCATTCGGAACACGATCATCGGCCTGGATGCGGTCAACCCGGCCATCACCGACGCGGCGCGCGGCGTCGGAATGAATCGCATGCACGTACTGAGTCGAATCGAGCTACCGATTGCGTGGCCCTCGATCCTCACCGGCATGCGGGTCAGTACGCAGATGCTCATGGGCATCCTGGCCATCGCCGCATACGCCAAAGGTCCAGGTCTGGGAAACCTGATCTTCTCCGGACTCTCGCGGGTAGGCAGCCCCAATGCTGTTCCGCAAGCGCTGGTCGGCACCGTACTCATCGTCATTCTGGCCCTGATCCTCGACGGAATCTACGTCGTCATCGGCCGTCTCACTACTTCGAAGGGGCTGCAATGACCGAAACCATTCCGTCCGACGTATCCGCTGATCAGAAGGTATCCGGAGTCGAGATCGTTCTCGAATCCGTGACCAAGCGTTACCCGGGACAGAAAGCTGCAGCGGTGGACAATGTTTCGCTGACTGTTCCCGCCGGCGAGATCGTGGTTTTCGTCGGACCTTCGGGTTGCGGCAAGACGACGACGATGCGCATGATCAACCGTCTGATCGAACCCACGTCGGGCAAGATCACCATCGACGGCAAAGACGCCCTGTCCATCGACCCGGACAAGCTTCGCCGCGGCATCGGATACTCGATTCAGCAAGCAGGCTTGTTCCCGCACTTCACCATTGCGAAGAACGTCGCGACGGTGCCCGGCCTCATCGGTTGGGACAAGAAGCGAATCGCGGCACGGACCGACGAGATGCTCGACCTCGTCGGCCTCGACCCGGACACTTATCGTGACCGGTACCCACGACAGCTCTCCGGTGGCCAGCAACAGCGCGTGGGCGTGGCGCGGGCACTCGCCGCCGATCCCCCGGTTCTGTTGATGGACGAGCCTTTCGGTGCCGTCGATCCCATCACTCGCGGTCTCCTCCAGGACGAACTGATGCGTCTGCAGTCGGAGTTGGGCAAGACCATCGTGTTCGTCACCCACGATTTCAACGAGGCAGTCAAGCTCGGGGATCGAATTGCCGTGCTGGGTAACCAGTCCAGCATCATGCAGTACGACACCCCCGAAGCGATCCTCGCCAATCCCGCCAACGACATGGTCGCGGGTTTCGTCGGCGCCGACGCATCACTCAAGCAGTTGACCTTGACCCGTGTGCGTCAGATCAAACTCAAGCAGTGCCTCACCGCGCGCGAAACCGATTCGGTCGACGACTTGAGAACCGCACTCGCAGCACGCAAGTGGAAATGGGCCTTGATTCTCGATCAGCGTGGCCGGCCGCTTCGATGGGTCTCACCCGGGCACCTCGCTCACGCGTCAACCCTTCGAGGTGTCGGTAACGAGATCGGTGAGGCCGTGTCCATCCAGTCCACCCTGCAGGATGCGTTGGAAGCTCTTCTCGCCGAGAGCAATGCATCCACCGTGGTCACCGGACGGCGCGGCGAGTACGTCGGCCTCATCACGATCGACACGCTGGTCAGCCATCTCTCCGAGATGCGCGAGGAGCATGCCCACGATCACGACGACGAGCCCGACGCCGAGAACGTCGAGGGTCGAATATGAGTGCCACGACCGAAGACCTCGTCGCCGCGTCCGAGATGGAACCGGACGCTCCCGATCTCGGCGCCGCCGAGAATGCGGCCACCCGCCGAGCTGAGCGGATGCGGCTGTACGTTCAACCCGTCATTGTTCTGATCCTTGTCGCGGGCGTGCTGACCTGGGCGTTCACGCGCGAACTGAACGCGACACAGAAGGCCAGCATCAATCTCGACAACATCGTCACGCTGGCGTGGCAACACGTGCTGATCACCGCCGCTGTGGTCATCATCGTCGTCGCCATCGCGGTTCCGCTCGGAACATTGTTGACCAGACCGAAATTCACCCGCTTGGCACCGTTCTTCGTCGGCATCGCGAACATCGGGGCCGCGGCACCGGCTATCGGCCTCCTGGTGCTGTTCTATCTCGCGACCAGAACGACGGGCTTCTGGATCGGCGTGTTTCCGATCGCGTTCTACTCACTGCTTCCCGTGCTACGCAACACGATTCTGGGTTATCAGCAGGTGGACAAGACTCTGATCGACGCCGGACGTGGTCAGGGGATGTCTTCTCTGACCGTACTGCGTCAGCTCGAATTCCCGATGGCTGTCCCGTACATTCTTGCGGGCCTTCGCACTTCGCTCGTACTGGCCGTCGGCACGGCAACGCTGTGCTTCCTGGTCAGTGCCGGTGGTCTGGGCATTCTGATCGACACCGGGTACAAACTGCGCGACAACGTCACCCTCGTGGTCGGCGCCGTACTCGCAGTGTCGTTGGCCTTGCTGATCGACTGGCTCGGCGCGCTCGCCGAAACTTATCTCGGGCCCAAGGGATTACGATGACCAAGACTTCGATCACCAGAACGCGGGGCTGGAAACTCGCAGTTGCCACGCTCGGCCTCACCCTTGTCGCGTCCTGCGGCCTGGAATCCGGTGGCGCACTGCCGCTGGCAGTCGGCCCCGGCAGCATCGAGCCCGTTCCCGAGCTCGAGGGAGTGAAGATGACCGTCGGCTCCAAGGACTTCACCGAGCAGATCGTGCTCGGGTACGTCATCGAGTTCGCTATGGCGGCGGCAGGCGCGGATGTTCGAGATCTCACGAACATTCAGGGCTCGAACAGCACCCGTGACGCACAGTTGAACGGGCAGATCGACCTTGCGTACGAGTACACCGGGACCGGGTGGATCAACTATCTCGGAAACGAAACTCCACTTCCCGACTCGCAGGCGCAGTTCGAGGCGGTCCGCGACGCAGATCTGGCCGCTAACGACATGGTGTGGACTGATCCGGCGCCGATGAACAATACGTATGCATTGGCGATGAGCAAGGAGACCGCCGAGAAGACCGGCGTCAAGACGGTTTCCGACTACGCGAAGTTGGTCGAATCCGATCCCGGTGCTGCAGTGACGTGCGTCGAGACCGAGTTCAACGTCCGTCAGGACGGCTATCCGGGTCTGGCAGCCAAGTACGGCTTCGACGCCTCGCGAGCCCAGCGGCAGATTCTGCAGACGGGCATCATCTACCAGGCGACGGCCGACAGCGACCAATGCAAGTTCGGCGAAGTCTTCACCACCGACGGTCGCATCATCGCACTCGATCTGGTTCTCCTCGACGACGATCTGCAGTTCTTCCCGAAATACAATCCGGCGCTGGTGATGAAAAAGGACTTCGCGGAGGCACATCCGCAGGTTGCCGAAGTCATGGCGCCGATCTCGGAGAAACTGACCAACGAGGTGATGACCGAGCTCAACCGGCAGGTCGACGTCGACGGCAAGGAGCCGGCGGACGTGGCCCGTGACTGGCTGGTCTCGGAAGGCTTCGTCACAGCCGAGTAGTTACCGCTTGCGTCCCACACAGAACACCCGCCGGAACGGAAACAGCGTTCCGGCGGCCGTGGCGGGATACGCCTCTCGCAGCAGGTCGGAATACTGACGCTCGAACTCCGGAGCGTCGGCCTCGCCGAGAACGTCCAGGACCGGCCGAAGTCCAGTACCCCGTACCCATCCGAGCACGGGATCGGCACCTGCCAGCACGTGTACGTACGTCGTTTCCCATGCGTCGACGTCGAACCCGTGTTCCTGCAGCCGCTGCGCGTACGCCACCGGACTGTCGACACCTTCCGGGCCGCGTAGGACGCCGCCCAGTCGCTCGCTCCATTCCGCGGACTCCGCTAGGCCTCGCATGAGCGCATGTGACGGCGCATCGAAGTTTCCCGGAACCTGCCACGCCAGCCACGACCCGGATGCCAGGGTGTCCGCCCACTGGTCGATCAGCTCGCGGTGGCTCGGAACCCACTGCAATGCAGCGTTACTGACGACCACGTCGTAACCGGTGGCGTCGAAGGACATGATGTCCCCCAACTCGACGGTGACGTTTCCCGGCAGGTCTGTCGGGGCCTGCGCCACCATGTCGGGAGACGAGTCGAATCCGGATACCGAGGCGTCCGGCCATCGTTCCCCGAGCATCGCGGTCAGGTTGCCTGAGCCGCAGCCGAGGTCGGCTACCCGCGTCGGGTCTTCGGTGGTCACCCGTGAGACCAGGTCCACGAACGGGCGTGACCGCTCACCCGAATAGCGGCCGTAGACTTCGGGATTCCACGTGACAGTGCGCATGAACCCATCCTGCACCCTGTTCCTGAGAATTGCCGCCTGCCAGATCTTGTCGGCAAAAATCACCGACGCGGCACCACGGTGGACAGTACGTTCGGCAATCTCGACCAGTCCGCGGTGATGTAACTCGCGTGCTCACCGGCCAGCCGGTCGAGTCGCTCGCTCGCTTCGGCTTCCGAGGCATGAGTTCCGTCGATCTGCGGAGCAACCTTGTGCGCGTCGGTCATGACGAGCAGGTAGCCACGATCGTGGTACCACTGCGGATCCACATCGCCCGAGGTGTAATCGAGCGCGTCGCCGTCGAAAATCACGAACCACGGTCGGATCCCCGGATCGGCGTAGCGGTCGAGACGGGGATCTCCCGGCGATGCCCGGTGAACAGCAGGAAAGGCCGCGCCGAGTTGGACGAGCCCGGCAGCGGACAGATCTCGCAAGTGCGTCGCGTACTGCTGGTCGGTCCACTCCGTGTCGAGAGGGTTTCCCTCCTCGATCGTTCCCGGAATCAGCTCGAACAGAAACTTGCCGGTCATCTCGGAAACACTCGGCCATCCGCGCTCGGTGACAGCGGCATCCGGAGTCGAGTAGGACTCACCCATCAGATCGGACGGAGTGAAAACCGCGTCGCCGAGGGTCCCGAGAATCAAGGCGTCGAGATCGGTGGGTCCACGTCCGTAACCGGCCGTGAAACCGTCCTTGAGTTCCAACTTGATCATCACCGGCGGATGCTCGGGATCGGCTTCGTGCCACGCCCGCATATCCGCCAGGCATCCGCGGAGTCCCTGATCTCGCAGACCGCTTCGCAATCCGGCAGCGTCCTGCGCACCGACGCAATTGCTGTCGCTCGCCACCGGATTCATGTGCGACACACGCCAGTCCGGACCGCTGCCGTTGGTCCACAGATCCAACTCGAGCAGGGACGCCCCCGAATCCAGAGCGTCGGCGAAGTACGGGAACGTCGCCTTCTCGTAGGAGTTGTGGACGCCGACGGACGTGGTCTCGGAAAACGAGTGAGCTCGGCCCGCGGTCGTCTCGGCACCGGCAGAGGGCGACGAGACTACCGAGACAACCGCCGCGAACGTACTCACACCGGCTACCAGGAATCCACGCATGTTCGACACTCTCGCAGAAATCACGCCGCGGCAGGACCGAATCGGGAGAGTTACTGGACGATCGTCCTAGACTGCGTCCAATTGGGGCACGGTTTCAGGCGGTGGGTGAGGGCAATCGGCAAGCCAATAGCATCATTCGGGAAACTGATCGAGTCAGAGCACTCGCCGCCCACTCGCAGGAGGAATCGCATGCAGCTGACTCAATTCGTTCACCGATCTCTGCGAGCAACACCCGAAGCGGTGATGACGATCTCCGATGGCCGAGTACGCACGTGCCGGGAATCGGTCGACCGGATCACCAGGCTCGCGGGCGGGCTGCAGACGTTGGGCCTTCGCACCGGCGACAGGGTCGCGATCTTGGCGTCGAACTCCGACTGTTACCACGAGGCCTTGCTGGCTTGCTGGTGGTTCGGAGCAGTGGCCAGTCCGGTCAATTCTCGCTGGAGCACGGCGGAAATCACGTACGCCCTGGAAGATTCAGGATCGACGATATTGCTCGTGGACGAAGATTTTGATTCCGTCGGATCTGTCCTTCGCGAGACGTGTCCGGGCCTGACCGCTGTCGTCTACTGCGGCAACGACCGAGTTCCCGACGGAATGCTCGACTACGAACGGGTGATCGCGGAGGCGACTCCGTTCGACGATCTGCGCGTCGGCGGCGACGCGCTTGCACTACTCCTCTACACCGGCGGGACTACCGGAGTGCCGAAGGGCGTGATGATCAGCCATCAAGCGCTGATGACCTCGGCGCTGGGCACTCTCGCGGCAGGCAGCGTGGCAGTCAGCAACGGAACGAACCTCGCGGTGAATCCTCTGTTTCACATTGCCGGGATAGTCGGATGGTTGGCTCAGTCGTTGATGGGTGGCACCCAGGTCTTCGTACCGAACTTCAGCCCACGCACGTTCCTGGAGGCCGTGGACCACCATCGCCCAACCACTGTGGGCCTCGTGCCGACGATGCTTCAGATGTTGGTCTCTTACGAAGACTCAACCGCTTATGATCTGTCCAGCGTCAAGATCCTGAGATACGGTGCCTCGCCCATTTCGCCGACGCTTCTCGGGCAGGTCATGCGAATGTTCCCCCACTGCTCCTTCGCCCAGGGCTATGGCATGACTGAAACCGCACATCAGCATGCTGAGTCCGGCCGATCACCTCGAGGGCGGCGATCTCCTCCGCACCGCCGGCCGGGCACTTCCGCACTGCGAAGTGAAAATCGTCGACCCTGCCGGCACGGAACTACCGCCCGGCGAGGTGGGCGAAATCGTCACATTCGGCAGCCACGTCATGCTCGGATACTGGAACAAGCCGAAGGAGACCGCTGAAGTAGTCCGCGGCGGGTGGATGCACACCGGCGACGCGGGGTACCTCGACGCCCGCGGCTACCTGTTCATCGTCGATCGCATCAAGGACATGATCGTCACTGGTGGCGAGAACGTCTATTCCACCGAGGTCGAGAATGCTCTTACACAACACGAATCCGTCTCGGCCTGTTCCGTGATCGGCCTGCCCGATACCCAGTGGGGCGAGCGAGTCCATGCCGTAGTCGTCCTCCGACATGGTTTCGACGCCGATGCCGAAGAACTGCGTGCCCACGTGAAAACACTCATCGCCGGATACAAGGCTCCCCGTTCCTTCCAGTTCGTCGATACCCTGCCGTTGTCCGCAGCGGGTAAGGTACTGAAGCGCGATCTTCGTTGTAACGCCACGTAATCGTCGACAACGGTCAGGAGTTCAGCTGCAACTTCGGTTGTGGATCGGCGATCAAGCGGGGCAAGGAGGGCGTCGCCGCGACGGCCGTTCCGAGCTGCGTCGCCAGTGCGATTTCGTCGCCGAACTCCGATCTCCATGCATGCAGTCGACGGGTGAGTTGTTGCAAGCGGTAGTCGCGGGTCATGCCGATCGCACCGTGCGCCTGGTGGGCGGCGCGTACGCTCGCTAGCGCATTCTGCGAAATCACCAATTTGGTTGCGTACACTTCGAAGTCGGCGTCACGACTGGTGAGCGCATGCGCAGTGCGATCCACAGCCAGCGTGGACATCGATGCCATCTGCGCGAGAGTGACGACGTGCTGCTGGACGGCTTGAAATTGCGCGACGGGCCTGCCGAACTGCACCCGCTCCGACACGTAGCGCCGGGTCAACGTCGACACCGCCTCCATGGCTCCCGCCATCTGCACCGAACGCAAGAATGCGCCGAGTCTACCGAGAATTCGGGGATCAACCGGGTTTTCACCGTCAACGGTACGCGCTTCGGAGAACGTCAGATTCTCACGCGGTTGCCCCGCAAGATCCGTTCCGGAACCGATCTCGGCGTCGGAGATGTTCAGGAGTACGACTCGATCACCGAGAACTGCCGCCAGCACTGACGCGGCGCTCCCCCACGGCACATCGTGAAACGTTCCGGATACGAGACCGTCGCCGATCCGACGCGCATCGTCGCGCTGTGAACCCGGTGCGACGGTTGCGATTCCGGAGGGCACCTGTAGCCCGGCCGCGGCTGCCAGCCTGCTGGCCAGGTAGGTCTCGGCGAGCGGCAACGGCGCAGCGTGCTTGGCCGCCGCGCGCTGGACAGTCACGGCGTCGAGGAGCGAGCCACCGGAACCACCAGCAGATTCGGGAAGACCGACCAGCGGCAGCCCCAGTTCCACTGCCGCATACCACAATCCGGTGGGCAGGCCGTCGATCTCCGCCTGCGCTACCACCTCGGTGCCGGACTTCTCGGAGAAGAATTGCTCGACCATCGCTTCGAGGTCGGCGTCGAATGTGTACGCGTTGATCTCTGACCTCGAATTCATCGGTTCAACCCTTTCACGATCACAGTGCGGAGAATTTCGTTGGTACCGCCCCGAATCGACCACGACGGCGCCACCAGCACGGCCCGGGCGAGCAGTGACTCGTACGGATCGTCGGATGCAAGGTCTGGCGCCCGGCCGAGGTGCCGCGCGACGGTCGCAACACAGTCCTGTTCGAAGCGTGTGGCCATCTCCTTGATCAGCGCCGCCTCCGTGACCGGCGAGCGGCCGGCGTCGACCATCCGTGCAATGGACAGCGACATCCCGCGAAAAGCCCAGCAGCGTGCGGCAATCGAGCCCAGATCGGCAAGGGCAGCCGGCCCGCCCTGCGTTGCTTGGTTGGCTGCCCAGTTCTCGAGGACCGGCATCAGCGACATCCAACGGTCGACGCCACCTCGCTCGAGTGCCAGTTCACCGGTGTTTTGTCCCCAGCCCGCTCCGACGTCGCCGAGGCGACGCGAATCCGGCACGAAAACGTCCTGGAACGACACCTCGCAGAAGTCCTCGCTACCGTCGATGAACGGAATGGGTGAGACGGTCAGGCCGTCGCTGTCGCGATCGACGATCAGCTGAGTGAGTCCGTTGTGCTTGTCTGCCGAGGTTCGGAGCAGGGCGAGTATGTGTGTGGCGTGGAAGGCGCCGGTGGTCCAGATCTTGGTGCCGTTGACTTTCCAGCCACCATCGACACGTTCGGCGCGAGTGCGTACCGATGCCAGGTCCGAACCCGAGTCGGGCTCACTCATCCCGATCGAGAACGAGAACTCACCGCTGGCGATACCGGGAAGGAAGTACCGCTTCTGTTCTTCCGTGCCGTTGGCGGCGATGCTCGGACCAGACTGCCTGTCTCCGATCCAGTGATACCCGACCGGTGCTCCCCGCGCGAGAAGTTCTTCCACGACGACCAATCGATCCACTGCTGACCGTCCGCCCCCGCCGTATTCCTTCGGCAGCGACATGCCGAGCCACCCACGGCTACCGAGATCTCGCGAGAACACCGGATCCACCGCCCCCGACATCCCGAGTCCGAGTGGATAGCTACCGTGGGTGAGCCGCTTGTCGAGGTATTCCCGTACTTCTGCCTGAAGTTCGAGTTCCTCGATCGTCAGTTCAGTTGCGTCGAAACGCATGGACGTCTCCGATCAGTTGAATGTGTCGATCCACCGCCCGTGGCGCATACACCAATTCTCATGCGCGCAGCAACAGGGCGCAGCCGATCTCGAAGAGTCTCTCCGACAGGTCGTCACGACGGCGAAGCCGGTCGATACGCACGGCGTTCTCCACCACAGTCAGAGCGGCATTGACGGTTATTCTGGCCGTCGCGGGTTCGAGCCCCGGACGAACGTCGTCGAGCATCTTGACCCACAACGCGACGTACTCACGCTGATTCTGTTCGCACGTGCGGCGGAACTTGTCCGGCAATTGGTCGAGTTCGCTGATCAACAGCCCGATCAGGTGGCGCTCGTTGATCGCGAAATCAATGTGTGCCGCAAGCAATCCGGACAACGCGTCCTCCGGCCCGGTTGCCGCAGCGAGAGCCTGAGCAACACCGATCCGCCGCCGCTCGCCGCCCCTCGAGACCGCCGCGATCAGAAGATCGATTTTGGCATCGAAGTGGTTGTACACGTTCGGGCCTGTCGTTCCTGCAGCCTCGCCGATGTCCTCGGTGTTGACTGCCTGATATCCACGCTCGTCGAACAGCCGAATAGCTTCGGTCAACAAGAGTTCACGTCTGGGCATCACAATGGGAAGGTGACCCGTTGCTGGCACGACTTTCACTTCTGATCGACCCAGTTCCGCGTAAGCAGCGCGCTCCGCCAACTCGGCAAGCAGCAGTTCCATCTGACGCCTCGGCAAGGACACTCGATGCGAAGACACACTGTTGAACACTGCGATGACAGCCCAGGCGAGCAGGTAGCTGTCTTCCCCGTCGAGGTCTGGACGTTCAATTCGGATCAGTGCAGCATCGCGCGAAGCTGCACTCTTGAGCGTCGAACGCATTTCCTCACGCTGCTCGTCAGGCAGGTAACGTGCCTCTCGTTGCCACAGAAGTGACAAACCCCGACGTTTGGACACCGATGCCGCAAGTTCGGTAATCAGTGTTTTCAGATCCTCGGCACCTGCGACCCGATCGTAGAGCGATTCAATGCCTGCGTTGACCGCAGCGTAGAGGAGATCCGGCTTGTTCTTGAAGTGCCGATAAAGCGCAGGTGCTGTGATTCCAACTGCCGCAGCCACCTGAGCGACAGACACGTTGTGATAACCGTGCTCACGGAAAAGCTCACCTGCGGCCGCAAGAATCTGCTGCTTACGGTCGCGGGGCCTGCGTACCACCATCGTGACTGTCTCCTTCGCGGCAGCGGACAGGCTTCAGGGTACCCAGCCGAAGAACGAATGCATGAACCGAATCGTCTACAGCCGCGACCGACGCGTTGCACTGTTCACGAACGCGAAATCCTTCTCAGGAGCCGACGAACGACTCGACCATCCGTCGTTCGTCGGTCTCGTCTGCGAGAGGCCATACCAACAGCATCAACACGATCCGCACCACCCACTGCGACTTCTGCCCTTCGGGGTCCAATCCGGCAAGTTCCAGTGCAGTGCGCGGCAGCAGCGGCGAAGACACGAGATACTCGTCGATCCCGTTGGCCCGCGCTGCCGCAAGGCCGTGGCTCATGGCAGCATCGGATCGTATCGCGTCGACGGCGACGAGAATCGACTCCACGATCCGCTCGTCGCCGTGCAGTGATTCGACGGCAGCCGCAACCTGCCTCGCCACGGAAGCCGCACCTCGGGACAACAGCCCTTCGCGAATCGCGGACTTGCCACCCACGTAGCGGTAGAGCGTTGCCCGCGAACAGCCTGCGCGCGAAGCGACGTCGTCGGCATTGAACCGATCGAATCCGTGTTCTCGAATCAGCTCTGCTGCAGCCGCGAAGATGCGCTCGGTAGCGAGTTCACGACGATTACCGCCGGCCAGCCAATCGGCGGCGTGGCGCTCGTTCGCACCGGTCACTCTCCGTCACCTCGTCTCACTCTGAGACAGATTCAATCAGAAATCTCTACGTTCCGGAAGGCGGGGAGCCTCTGACCTGGGAGAAGCAGGGAAGTCAGAATGTGCGTGAGATTTTCTCAAAATGCCAGTTCAGAGGCATTTTCTACCTGTTGACTTCTCCTTCCGGGCCGTGAAATCTTCCCTTCGTGACACCATCGACGCTCGACATCAATCCCTTCCTCCCGTCGAACATCGACGACCCGTACCCGCTCTACGACGTACTCCGGCGCGAGCACCCCGTGTACCGAATTCCCGATACCGACTTCTATCTGGTGTCGACGTGGGAACTGGTCACCGAGGCCGTTTCCCGTACGGAGGACTTCTCCTCCAACCTCACCGGCGTGCTGGTCCGTACACCGGACGGTTCGGCCCTGACCTTCGACATGGACAGCGGCGGGCAAGCTGTTCACGTTCTCGCGACTGCCGACGAGCCCGACCATCAGCACCAGCGCAAACTTGTGCTGCCGACACTGGTCGCCAAACGCATACGAGCACTCGAGCCGACGATGCTCGAGTACACGCAGCAGTTGTGGGACAACGGCTTCGACGGTCGACAGATCGAATGGGTCACGTCGGTAGCGGACACACTGCCGCTGCAGATGGTTGCCACACTGATCGGCCTGCCGGCACACGACCTCCCCCAATTGCTGGAGTGGTCGTACGACAGCACCGAACTTCTCAGCGGCATCGTGACGGCGGAACGGTTGACAGACGTCGTCACCTCGGCTGCCGAACTCACCGGGTACCTCTACAGCAAGTTTCGTGAGGCGCGGACAAACCCGGTCAACGATCTACTCGGAGACCTCGTCCGCTGCTGTGACGCAGGCGAACTCAGCGAAGACGTGGCCGTGCTGATGCTGGTGCAACTCGTCGGTGCGGGTGGCGAATCAACCGCCGGACTGATCGCCAACTCTGCACGGCTACTCGCCGAGCGCCCTGAGATCCAGATCCAATTGCGCGAGGACCCGATGCTCCTGGGCGCGTTCCTGGAGGAGACGCTCAGACTCGAGTCGCCTTTTCGCGGACACCACCGACATGTCAATGCGGACACAACACTCGGCGGAGTGGCGCTACCCGCCGGAAGTCATCTCATATTGCTGTGGGGCTCGGCGAACCGCGACCCGGAGTCGTTCGCCGAGCCACAGGTGATGAACCTCGACAGGGCCAATCTCCGAGCGCATTTCGCCTTCGGCAAAGGCACACATTTCTGTGTTGGGGCCGCGCTGGCTCGCCTGGAAGCTAAGACCGCAATCGCCGTCCTTCTCGAGAACAGTTCACACGTCTCAGTCGATTCCCAATCCCCACCCCGTTGGGTACCCAGCATGTTCGTGCGCCGCCATCAGAGTTTGCATCTGAACGTCTCACCACACCGAGAGGTAACACCATGAGTCCCGAAGAACTGGTCACTGCTTTCTGCGCCGAGTGGAAGAACGGTAGTGCCGAGACGATCGCGTCGTACTTCGGTGAAGATGCTGTCTACCATAACATTCCGATGGACCCGACCGTCGGACGCACCGAGATCCTGAAGTTCCTGGAAGGGTTCATTTCGGCCTTCGGTGGGATCGAGTTCACGATTCATCACCAGTCCGCCAACGGTTCGACTGTACTCAACGAACGGACCGATCGTTTCGACCTCGGCGACAAACACGTAGTCCTGCCGGTCATGGGGATCTTCGAGATCGCGGACTCGAAAATTGTTGCATGGCGTGACTATTTCGATCTCGCGCCGATCAACAAACTGTTGGCCGGGTGATTCGCTCACTTGTCGAAGTTATGCGCTATCCAGTCGACTGTCTGCATTCCGAACAGATCAGTTCCCCAGCCGTAGGGATCTGCGAATGCGCGATCCATACTGCAGTCGGTGGGCTGATAGCTCACGTCCGTCCCTCTACTCCTGTACGTGTCCGCCAGTTCACGCGCATCGGCTGCCGGTACAAGTGACATCGGGGAGTCGTCCTTTGCACATGAAGCTATCAATACCTTCGACGCCGGAGCACCGTGACCTAATACGTTGTCGTCGTACGCGCGCTGGAAGCTGGGTTCTGTGATCGGATCGATTCCCGGCTCGAAAAGGCTTGCCAGCGGTACGAACGGAAGCGTGAAGTACGCCGGCATCTGGCACTCACCCCGGTACGCGTCGGCGATCGCTCTGCCCACGGGATTGAGCTTGTCGTTCAATTTCATCTCGGGGTACCAGGGTTCGAGGCCGAGAAGCGTCGCAAATCCGAAACCGGCGCCGACAGAGGAATCAGTTGTCTCCATGAATGTTCGGGGCTTGATCACCATTCCTTCGAGGACCGTCGAGACGATCTCGAGCTCCGGGGCGTAAGACGGCGCAGATTCGGCGGCAAATGCAGAGCCGACTCCACCACCGGCGATTCCGAACAACGCAATCTCCGTATCGGGATTCAATTCGGAAGCCTGCACCTGAAATGCTGCGCGCACCGCATCCAACTGGGCGTGCCCGGCAAACCTACCCGCGAAGACACCGTGGGGGTCGCGGTCTCCGTTGTTACCGACGTCGGAAATCACTACTGCATAACCTTTTCCGAACATCAGTGCCAGCGGACCCAAGGCAGACCAGGACGCGCCGTCGAGCGGATCGCCGCCAGTCCAGTGTGAACTCGGATGACAGTAGCCGCCGACGCTGTCGTTGGCCTCCTGATAGCTGATGATCTTCTTCTCCGACGCCGGCGTTCCGTCGATCGGGATCATCATGATTCCAGTGCTCACTACCGGCGTCGAACCGTCGATTCCGGTTGTGACGTACATGATCTTGTAAGCATCGAGCTGTCCCGGTTTGTATCCGGTGAACAGTACATCCACCTTCTTCGACTTCAGAAGGTCACCGGGACGCTCGTCGCCGGTCAACTCCGGCTCGTCGTAAAACGGATCATCGGCGGTGAGTGCGGTAAAGATCTCGTCTTCGGATGCGAACTCCCCCGAACTGAGAGCACCGACTGTGAACCCGTTGAATATCTCTCCCAGAGTTGGGGTGTCGGTCCGAAATTCTCCGGAGACAGGGATTTCCGCGTCTTCGGCAACACCGCTACCCGGCACCTCGGCCCCCGCAGTTGCAGGCAGAACCAGCGTAACGGTCAGCGCTACCAAAGGCGCAAACCTTCGGAACGTGGCCGCCGACATCACTGAACCGTCACTTTCAAACTGGAGAGGGCCGATTCGAGAGTTTGTGGGAGGGTCATCATCGGGCGGTGGCTCTCCAATTGAATTTCGTAGGGAACGCTCAATGTGGCTACGAGCCTTGGCCAATCTTCTTCGACCATCGCTCGGTACTTCGGCAAGAGCTGTGAGGTGGTGTAGTCCCACCGGTCCTCGTACACCGACCAGTTCCAATCCGGCAGTGGCATCGTCACGTTCGCGGTGCGTCCGTCGGCGAGTGTCGTCGTGAACTCGAGGGGCCGAAACGAGCGAGGCGGGACCACGCCGGCAACCGAAGGTGAGCCTGCAACCGTCGATGCATAGGTGATCGCCTCTCCCACATCACCTTTGTACGCGCGCACGCGATCCCACTGGTCGCGGATGATCACCCCTTGCTCTCGCTGGAGCAGCGCCGCGTTCCCCTGTGCAATTCGATCCGGATCGCCGGACGCGACATCGCGCCAGGCGTCCATGACGTCGTGGCCGAACAATCCCGCGCGCTGCATTTCCTCCAGCGCGGGAAGTCCTTCATCCGCGTACGCCTGATGCATCGGCATCAGATCCGAAAAGATGTTCTTCTGCATCACCAGAATCATCCCCAGCGCAAAATCCAAATCGTCAGCGGTGACGGTCCGTCCCACCGATGCGAGTGCCCGCAACCCTTCCGGGAGTTGTTCCAGCGCTTGCTTACCCACCCGATCAGTGACCTGAGAGACTATCGCATTGGCGAGCTGCTGCAGATTGGGCAACGAGTAAACGTCTGCCATCAACTCGAAGTCGATCAATCCCCCGCCGAAATCCGCGCCGACCTGTCCCCCCATGCCTGCCCACTGCAATTCCGAGTGACCGAGCTGCAGATCCTCGTAGAAGCGATACGACTTCACGAGGTTCGAGCGATTGGCCGACACCCCGATGCGCGGGTTCCACGACGCCAAGTCGATCCCGGCAGCTTCCGTGGCAACGACCAATCGATACTGAAACAGCAAGGCCGCATAGGATTCCGGAGTGCGACCACTGGCGCGAGCTTCCTCGACAAGAGCCTGCAGGATGCCAAGATCCGTCGGCAACGCCGGATGCACACCGCCCGGACCGTATTCGGCATTCCGATTCACCAAAGGCAAATTCACGTACTCGTCCAGTTCGGACGCTGACGCTGATGTCTGTACCGACAGCAACGCGGACATCGTCAGCGCACATGCCGTCGTTGCTACCACTACGCCGCGCGCCCAACGACGTCGCCGAACTACGGCCCCCAGGTTTAACCGCATATCGATCCCCGTACTCAGATCGGCAATCGCCCCGATCGATTGCCGATACCAAACTTACTTTGCAGTAAGATAACTCCAGACCTGAAGAAATGCGAATCCACTGCGAGCGATTCAGGTATCTCTACACGTCGTTGCCAGCCACTGTTGCTTTATCCCGTTCCCGGGTAGCCGAAACCTCACCCGCCGGCGACCGACCGGTTACCTGTTTGCCGGACACCGTCAGACAAGCGGATCTACGATTGTGCCCCCGAGTCCTGGAGACTCGGGGGCACAATCGAGAGGGCTCGTGATCAACTGCTACCCGAAGTCAGGCATGTTCTGCCCGCTGTCCTTGTAGAACTTCCACGTGCCGTCCTGCGGCGACTCCATGATGCGGAAGACCTCGGTTGCCCCGACAATCCACAACTGGCCGTTGTACCAGTGCAGAGTGGAGCCCGATTCGACACGGCCACTGGCGAGTTCGTTGCCGTCGGCGTCGACGACCGCAACCTTGTTCCCACCCGCGGTCCAGCCGCCGGTGAGGCCGCCGCTCTCGACTGTGTCCGTGAGAACCGGCTTCGGATCAGCCGAGGGAGTGATCTCCGGCGACGTAGTTTCCGGGGTGGTCGGTGCCGGAGTTGTCGTGCTCGGTGCCGTCGTGGTCGTGGCCTCGGTTGTGCTGGTCGGCTCGGTAGAGGTTGTCGGATCGACGGTCTCGCTCGTTGACGGAGCTTGCGTGGTGGTCGATTCCGACTCGACGGCATCCGGTTCGCTCGGCACCATCGCTTCGGCCTGCATCCTGCTCAGAGGATTCGCCCCATTCGGTGCCGGGGTAGTCGGATCCCAGGTGGAGATATTCTCCCAGGCTTGGTTGGCTACCTGCGGACCTCGATTACCCTCGCATTCGGTCCTGTTACTGACGAGGTCCTTATGGCTTATCTCGATGGACGACATGTAACCGGATGAGATCGCCGGCCCATTCACGGTGTACACCCGCGCCCACATCACGTTGCGACTTCCGTGGGTAATTCCACTGATCGACGTCTGGCTCGCCGTCAGGTTATCCGTTCGAACGATGTAGCTCGGGTCGGATTTCCTGACGAATACCACCTTGTATCCCGTGACACCCGGAACTGCGGGCCAACTCAGGTTTGCCCTACGCCCCAATAGATCTGATCCTCCCGACGTTGAGCAGTTCACAGTCGAGGTCAACGGCGTCGGATAGAAGTTGCCCGTCGCCACCTGTGCGCCAGTCGAATTGACCGCGTCAGTTGGGTTGGCCATCGTCCCGGTGGCCTGAGCCAGGCCGAAAGCCATTGCAGCAGCGCCGCCGATGGCGATCAACGACCGCAGCGACTTCATGCGGGTGCTAGCCCGACGCATTTCAATCATTATGAGCCTCCTGAAGCTCCCCGCAGGTTTCGTCAGCATCGACGCGGGCGTCATTTGTAGTGGCGGCGCGGGCATTCTCCAGACGCCGGTCTTTAGTTCGTCCAAATGCGATGACCAGCACCGCGCCTACCAATCCGCCGCCGAGGAAAGTTGCGAGCGGGCTGGAAAGCCACGCAACGACATAGCCGAGTCCACCGACACTGGTGAACACGCGGTCTGCCTCGGTAATGGTGTACGGCAGCCGATCAGCCACATTGTTGGCATCCCCCTTGAGCGTGGCGAGCACGGTGTCTGCGCCGGCCGGTTCGAGTTCGACCACGCGGTGGGTGATGCGCACGCCTTGGTCGTTGTCGACGCTGATCACATCGCCGACGACGAGTTCGGTTGCAGGCACGGTCTTCGCCAACGCCAGCGCGCCGGTGGATATCGCAGGCTCCATCGAACCGGAGCGAAACACCAGCGGCTTGATTCCGAATATCAGGGACGCAAGAGTCGCGATGATGCAGATGAGCCCAGCGACTGCAGCCACATTCAAGGCAATTTCCTTGCCACGACTGCGTCCCACCGTCACTTCCTCATCGGTGCTGTCCATCTCGATGATCACTGCCCCGTTGCGGTGAAGTTGAAGCCGAGGTCGGCGATCTTGAACTGCTCCGTCTGACCCGCGGTGGAATCGACGGTCACCTTGATGCACACCTGCTCCGAAACACCGGCAGCGAGTGATCTGCCGGAGACGAGTGTCGGGTTGCCGGAGAACGCTTGCTGTGTCCCGATGATCGGTCCTGAACAGGTACTACCGTCATTGGCGCCGGTCTGATGCAGGGAAACCTTGAGCTTCCCGATCAACGCGGACGAGCCGGTGGCCGTTGCCGATACTGCCCACTGGAAGTTGGCTGTTCCGGTGTTCTGAACCGTCAACGCCCCGGCTTCACTCTGGCCTGGCAGCATGCTGTTGCGCTTGAGTTCGGTGAATTGGTGTGCGGGCCGCTGGTTGTCGACTTTCAGCTGAACCGACGAAGTGCTGAACATGCCGGTGGTCGCGGTAGCGCTGTCGGACCACGCCGCCATCGTGCCGACCGCTCCGAGGCCCAGGACCATGCCGAGTGAGAGCACGGCCCGAGTACGTATCCAACCGGTCTCGCCCAGTCGGCTTCGCATCCGCGCCCCGAGACGCGCGCCGCCGCCCGATTTCTGTTCTGTAGACATTCTGCTGTCCTATTTCGATTCGGAGTTTGGTGCCGATGGATCGGCGGGCAATACCGGCGCGCCGAGTTCAGGGCCGGAAAGATTCGGGTCGGTGCCACTTTCGTCGTCATCGGTCTTGCCCCGCTTGTCGCGGATGCCGCTGACGACCATCCACACCGCATACACAGCCAGGCCGGCAGCCACGCCTGTGGTGAGAATCGAACGCGATTGCCCGTTGATCACCGAGTTCACCCGGCCCAGATACGGCACCGAGTAGATGACACGACCACGGATCTGCTCGGGCACCAGCGACCACGAGTCGGCGACGGGGTTGTTGTCGCCGCGAGTGTGGATGCGACGCTCCCCTTCCCCGGTGTAGTAAATGCCCTCGATGCGGTGGGTGACCACCGCTGGATCGCCGGAGACGGGTTGGAACGTGATCACGTCCCCGGTGGTCAGATCCTCGTTGGGGGTCGGCTTGACCACGATGAGCGTGCCAGGGGGCAGGGTCGGTTCCATCGAGCCGGTGAGAACCGTGTACGCAGTGGAGCCGGTAAGTCGAGGGATAACGACCATCACCGCGAGAACGCCGATCATCAACATCAACAGCACCCACGAGACGATGGTGCGAGTCCACCACCAGAGGGTGGTCTTCTCGCCTGCGTCTTGTTCGGGATCATGTTGCTGCTCAGACTTTTCCACGTGTGCGCTGTGCCGGGGTCGATACTCGGCACGTTCGCCCGCGCGCCGGCTTCTCGCGGTGACGGTCATGACTGGCTCACTGAGCTTGCGTCGAAGGTGAACGTCGCGTTGGACTGTTGGCTCGCTGCCGCGCCCTGGCCCAGCGTGGCCCGCAGGCACAGCACCTGCATCTGCCCGGCCGGAACCAACTGCTCGGAAAAGGCCGCGCCGTCCATGGCACCGTTGTAAAGCTCAGTGCCCACGTCACCAGTGGCGGTGCAGGCTGCCTCGTTGGCTACCTTGGCCACGCGCAGGCTCAGCGGCGGCGGGGTGGCGCCGTTGAGTACAACATCGGAAAGCACGTAGTTCATCTGCACGTTGCCGGAGTTGATCACCGGTAGGGGCATCTGGATGCTGTCGCCCGGGCCCTTGTTGTCCAACTTGAACCCATCGAGGTTGAACTGCTTGACCCCTTCACCACCGGCAGAGATATCGAGCATGCCCGCCTGAATGGTGGCTCCGGTCGATTCCGCGGTATCGCGCCACAGCGCGCCGGTCTGCTGCACCGAGACGAACCCGATGAGCAGAACCGACGACGCTGCGATCGCCCATTTGTACTGGGTCTTCACGTGACCTTCTTTTGGTTTAGTTGAGTGTCTGCTCGAGGGTGACCGCGCCGCCGGCGAGGCTGGCGGTCTTCGTCTGGCCGGCGTTGTCGCCTGCGGCCCCCGCGTTGAACGTGATCGTGGTTGTGAAGGTTGCCGCCTGATCCAGGCCGGCGGTGTACGTCGTCACGGTGCCATCCGCCGGGGCAACGGTCAGCTGGTTCAAGGTGACGAGGTCTCCGGTAACTCCTGTGAGTGAAGGCGTCAACTTCGCCTTCAGGTTCGTGCCAACGAGATCGATGCTGTAGTTGGCGGTGTAGGTGACGACATCACCGGGCACGATCAGGTCGCTCGCGGGATTGAAGGTGGTGCCATTTGCCCACTTCCACACGCCGGCACCGACCTGCTCGACCGACAGCGAACCGGCGCCAACCGTCTGGGGAGTGGCACCGTTGGTGGATGAGTTCCATGCGGCCATGGTTCCGGCACCGCCTGCGAGCAGAACAGCAGCCGCACCTGCGGCGATCGCACCCTTTGTGGTCTTGTTCATCTGGCATTCCTCCTGTGCAGTTCGCGGCGGGACATCCGACGCGCTTGGTTGAGCCCGGGCCGTGCGGATGTGCACTCCGGTGAAACAGCCCCAGGAAGGGGCATGGGAATTGAAGCCGCCGAATTGAATTCGGTGACCGAGAAGGTTGGCGATGCGCGGAGATGGTCGAGATCTCCCCGCGCATCGCGAGGTTTAAGTAGCCGGTGGTCCGGAGTGGTTATCCGCCGAGGCTTCCGAACAGGTCCAGGCTTCCGAGCGAACCGGTGCTACTGCCGAGCGAACCGCTGCTGCTGCCGCCCGGATCGGTGGTTTTCGCAGTGACCTTGACCGTGACTCCCGCGGAGGCGGGGCTGGTCCCACCCGCATTTGTCGCCGTGGCGGTAATCGGATGACTGCCGGGCGTGGTGATCGTCAGATTGCAGCTGAAGTTCCCACTCGTATCCGCGGTGGCGGTACAGATGGCGCCGCCTCCGGTCACGGTGACCGTGCTGTTGGGCTCTGCCTTGCCGGAGACCTTGACGGGTGTGCCCGCCTCTACCTCGGCGGCGCCCAGAGACAAGTCGGTCGGAGCACTGGGGGCTACCACAGCAGGCTCGCCCTCCACCAGGACCAGACCCCAGCCGGGGTTGATTTCGTATCCCTGCAGGACTTCGCTGGCCGGGATGCCGATCATGAAACCGACCATCACGTTGACGTTTTGCGCGAGAGGCGTCTTCACCAGCTCGATCCGAGTCGCGGAATTCGCGTCCGGTCCGATCACGAACTGCTGGCCACCCTGGCTGCCGATTTTGCCACGCACCGTCGCAGTGCCGCCGCCCGAGACGGACCAACCCTCACTGAAGAGTGTGAGCGTGGCCGGAAGGTCGCAGACATTACGCACGTCGAAGGCCAGCTGCGTGCCCTCGTCTCCTGGGACCGGGATGTAATTCGTTCCGCTGGGGTCGAAGGCCGGCGGCTTGACCCAAGGTCCACCATTCTGGGACATCTCCAGGCACTGGTCCGTGATGTCGTCGCCCGGGGCGGCCGCGGCGGTGCCGGGCGCAAGCAGCGCGCCGGAGGTCGCGAGGAGCAATGCAGCCGGCAGCGCCGCCAACACAGCAGTGGCGCGCCGGGGGAGACGGGATTCGCGTCCGTCCCCGACCGGGAAAAATCGAGGCATGTGAAGACTCATTTCATCTGTCCCGTTGCCGGGGATGGGGGTGAAGAGACGACAGATCCAGGTACATCCGCCGTCGGTGCCGAACATGTTGCACAAAGCTTGCGAGCTGAACTAAGAAGCTGTGCATGCCCTCGCTCATACATAGCTACTGTTCCGCTTCGGATCAATTTTTATCACACGTATCAGCTTTTGTGGCGGTTTTACTGGTCAAACGTTCAGAAGGAATTCCGACCTACGATGACAGTAAATTACGCGCCCTGACCAGTGCAGTTAGAAACAGTTAGCTATACGCAGTAACTAGATCGCACAAAAGTATCCGTAACCGAATGGGCGATTAGTTCCGCCGATAAGAGGAACACGTTCTACATACCCTTGGTATATGGAACCTTTTTGAACGCACTTACTCGTAGATAACAGCGACCCTCGAGCAAATGGCGGACCGAGCCCACACGACGAGCCGTCACATTCTATTTCGAGGGCACCCCCCGAAGGGGCCGTCGATTGCTGCACCTTTCGACCCCGTCGAGTGTCGGGACGATCGCGTAGAACCAGCCAACCGTTCCGAACTGCGCGGTGCACCGAAATCGATACGCCACCAAGAACTCTGTCCGAAACATCGAATAGCGACTGCCCCTACTGCATCCAAAGCTCTGGGCCGGGAAGCACATTCGCTTCCCGGCCCACGTGCACCGATAGTCACCGGCGCCGGTAAGGAGTTGACTACCGACACCCAAACGTAAAGTAAAATAGCGTGTGCGATTACGCCTCGAAGACGGTCTCACCGCCGACAACCGTGCGCAGAACCGATAGTTCGTTCAACTCCCCGGCAGCGCTGTGCAACGGATCTCCGTCGAGCACAACAAAATCCGCTAAAAGTCCCACCGCTATCCGACCTTTGTCCGATGACTCACCGGCGAGACGAGCAGCAGCGCTTGTGTAGCCGGCCAGCGCGTCGGACGTGGAAACCCGTTGATCTGCACCCAGAACATGACCTTCTCGCGTCACACGGTGTACGGCGGTATTCATCGTGAAGAGCGGGTTCACGGGAGTGACAGGGCAGTCGCAATGCAGCGCGTAGGCAAGCCCGGCCGCCACGACCGAAGCCACGGGGCTGATCCGCTCGCCGCGACCCGGCCCGAGGAACCGATCACGGTGCCGGTCTCCCCAGTAGTAGACGTGGTTCACGAAGATCGACGCCACCACCCCGAGTTCGACCATCCGCGCGATCTGATCCTCCCGCAACGTCTGAACGTGCTCGAGTCGATGTGAGACCTCGACGCCCGGGTGTGCTGCCCGCGCCGCGGCAATTGCGTCCAGTGCGAAATCGATGGCCTGATCACCATTGGTATGAATCGCGACCTGTCGCCCGGCAGCGTGATGCTCCTCGACGAGCGCCCCGAGTGCGCCTGCCGGGATTGCCATTCCGCCGCAGTGGCATCCATCCAGATCGTGGTACGGATCGGTCAGCGCAGCGGTGTGCAACTGAATCGACCCGTCCGAAATGAGTTTGACGCCACCCACCTGGACTCGGGTCGTCGGATCGGCGAGTTCGCCCAACTGATCGTGCACTCCGTGACCGAGATAGAGACGCGCACGCAGACGCAGATCACCATCGGCATCGAGTTGCCGGTACGCCTCGTACATCTCGGCCGTGACATACATGTCGTGGAAGCTCGTCACGCCCACCGACGCCATGACTTCCTGGGCCCGCAGCATCGCGATCTTGGACGCATCCGGGTTCATCTCCGGAACAAGGCCGTGCACCAGAGACATTGCCGGAACCTCGCACAGTTCACCAGTGGGTACACCGTCACTGTCGCGAACGATGACACCGCCCTCCGGATCGACCGTGGCGGAATCGATCCCGGCCTTCTCCAGCGCGACCGAGTTGACGTAGATCCCGTGAGCAGACAAGTGCCGCACCAGAATCGGATGCTCGGTGGAAGCCTTGTCCAGATCAGCCGCGGTCAGACCTCGATCTTCCGCCACGAGGCTGTCGTCGAAGCCCCACGCTTCGATCGGCTCACCGACTGGTGTGATCGCGGCCCGCGCAGCCAACGCCCTGATCAACTTCTCGACGGTCGGGCACGCACTTGTCGTAGCGTCGACCCCACTGAGCATCAAACCCCACATCATCGGATGTAGATGAGTCTCGATGAACCCCGGCACAACCACCGCGCCGGCGAGATCGACAACGGAAGTGCCCGAATCGGTCAGCGCCGAGATCTCGGCATCAGTTCCGAGGGCAACGAATCGACCGTCCTTGACCGCCACAGCGGTCGGGTTTTCGCCGACCGCTCCGTCCATGGGCCTGAAGTCGCCGTTGATGTAGATGTGGTCAGCCGCCGTGGTCATACGCTTGTCTCCATTCGTTTTCCGACAACAGTCGTCGAGGACTTCTTCGCGGGCATCCGCGTTGCCACAACCACTCCGGCCAAAATCATTCCGGCACCCGCGAGTTGGACGAGAGTTGGGGTCTGCGCGAGCAGCACCGCGCCGAACACCATCGCCGACGCAGATTGCAACACAAGGCTGGCGGCGACTGCACTGGCAGGCAGACGCTGACTGGCACTGGCCACCAGCAGCCACCCGATCACCTGAGACACCAACGCGAGCAGCACAAGCCAGCCTTGAGCTGCGAGCGAAGGCGTCAGATCCAAAGTTCCACTCACGAGGCCGTATGCACCTGCGGTGAGGGCAGTAGCTCCCGTCGAGACGAACATCGGCAGAGCCGTTCTACCCGCCGCCCGAGTAGCCAGACCCATCAGGAAGATGTAGACCGCGTAGGCACCTGCGGCAATCACGGCAAACGACACTCCGACAGCAGGATTCGATCCCGTGAGCGTCGTGCTCGTCCCGGCTACCAGAGCAACTCCGACAAAGAGCAACGGAAGGCTGGCGACCAGTTCTCGGCCGATCCGTTGGCGCAGAACAACATAGCCGAGGATTGCGACGAACAGCACCTGCAGGTTCAGTATCACAGTCGAAAGACCGGCCCCGATCGAAAGAATCGACTCGTGCCAGAGCACCAGATCGATTCCGAGGAAAGCGCCGGCGAGTAGAGACTTCACGATCCAGGGCGTTGCCGTCGACGGTCGTGGTGACCGGCGGCGCTGGACGAGCACGAGCACGCCGAGAGGGATGAGCGCATAGAGACACCGAAAGAATGCACCCGTCGACGGAGACACTCCCGAGAGTTCGTAGAGCACCGAGGTCAACCCGAGGATGCATGCTCCGGCGACGACTACGCGCAGGTCACGGCGGCGTAGTTGATCGCCGGACAGCTCGCGAGGCGATACCTCATCACTCATGGTGATAATGTATCACCCACACGGGGACTGTCATACGGGGAAGATGCGTGCATGAGAACTCCGGTGACCCGTGAACGCGTGATCGCTGCCGCAGCCGACCTGGTCGACAGCAAAGGCGCCGACGCTCTGGTACTGAGTCAACTCGCCGAGACCCTCGACGTCCGGCAGTCAGCCCTGTACAAACATGTCGACGGGGTCGACGACGTCCACCATCAACTCAGCCTCCTCGCACGCAACCTTCTCGCCGAACAACTGCGCGCCGCCGCGGTCGGTCTCTCGCGCGACGACGCCGTCATGGCGCTCGCGGACGCATGGCGCGCTTTCGTCCGAGTGCACCCCGGTCTCTACGCCATCACCGACCGCTACCCCACTGCTCCGCATCCCGATCTGGTCTCCGCCGTCGGCGAGGTGGTCGACGTCATCGACAAGGTGATCGCGGGATACGGTCTGAGCCCGGATGATTCGGAGCAGGCGGCGTGGTCTCTTCGCAGCGCGCTGCACGGCTTCTGCATCCTCGAATCGGTCGAGGGACAACCGGCCGGCACCGACCCGGATCGGGTGTATCGAAGACTGGTCGAACTTCTCTGCGCCGGTATTGCTCGTATGTAGATACCGGCTCCTGTTATCGTCGGATGAAACGACACAGACCACAAAGGATCAGACATGGTTGGTGAACTCGACATCTCCGGATAAAACCGGGCATGACGGCCACCGGCAGACGCCTCGAGCGCTGCCGTCGTGGCCATGTTGTCGTTCACTCAACCGACTTTTTGCGGAGCAGCGTTGCCGCGCCCGCACGACACCTGAGGTCTATTCATGCCCGATACCTACATCGTTTGCTCGAATCTGTCTTTTGCCTGGCCGGACGACACTCCGGTCTTCGACGAATTGTCCTTCTCCGTGCCCGGTGGCCGAACCGGGCTGGTCGCCCAGAACGGCGTCGGGAAAAGCACTCTGCTCAGATTGATCGCCGGCCAACTGCGCCCACGCGCCGGCAGTGTGTCCGTCGACGGCGTTCTCGGATACCTTCCGCAGGACCTGCCACTGACGGGCGATCTGACCGTTGCCGAGGTCTTGGGCATCGCCCCGACGCTCGCTGCGTTGGACGCCGTCGAATCCGGGGACACACGAGAAGAACACTTCACCACAATCGGGTCCGACTGGGATATCGAGGAACGAACGCGAGCCCAACTCGGTCGACTCGGTTTGGCCGACATGACGTTCGATCGTCGCCTCGACACTCTGAGCGGCGGGCAGGTCGTCTCGCTCGGACTGGCAGCTCAACTCCTGCGACGCCCCGAGGTCCTTCTCCTCGACGAACCCACCAACAATCTCGACCTGGACGCGCGCCGCAGGCTTTACGACGTTCTCGACGACTGGAATGGTTGTCTGTTGGTAGTCAGTCACGATCGAGGACTACTCGACCGCATGGACCGCATCGCCGAACTTCACAGCGGCGAGATCAGCTTCTACGGTGGCAATTTCACCGACTACGAAGCCGCGGCACGCTCTGCTCGCGAAGTGGCGGAGAAGAACATCCGCAACGCCGAGCAAGAGGTCAAGCGCGAGAAGCGCGAACTGCAGCAGGCCCGAGAACGCGCTTCACGACGCGCAAGTAACGCTGCCCGCAATCTCGGGAACGCGGGCTTGCCCAAGATCTTTGCGGGGACCATGAAGCGCAATGCTCAGGAGTCGGCCGGCAAGGCGAACGAGACACACCTCGCCCGGGTCGACGCGGCAAAGGACCGACTCGACAGAGCGGGCCGCGCTCTTCGAGACGACCAGACGATTTCGCTCGAACTGCCAGGCACTCACGTACCCGCCGGACGCATGGTGTTCTTTGGTGAGCGAATGCAATTCGCGTTCGGCGATCGTGCGATCTTCACCGACCCCGGCATTGACCTGGCCATTCGAGGACCGGAGCGTATCGCGTTGACCGGGCCGAACGGCGTCGGAAAGTCGACGCTACTTCGCATCGTCGACGGCGATGTGGCGCCGACTTCCGGTGAGGTCAAGCGAGCCGACGGCCGGGTGGCATACCTGTCGCAGAGGCTCGACCTACTCGACCCCGCACGCACCGTCGCCGAGAACTTTGCATTGTCGGCTCCAGGCCTTCCGGCCCCGGAACGCATGAACATCCTGGCGCGCTTCCTCTTTCGGGGTGCGGGTGCTCACCTACCCGTCGCTGCGCTCTCGGGCGGTGAACGGCTGCGGGCTACGTTGGCATGCGTTCTCTTCGCCGATCCGGCCCCGCAATTGCTTCTTCTCGACGAGCCGACCAACAACCTCGACTTGGTGAGCGTTGCTCAACTCGAAAGTGCCCTGAATGCATATCAGGGGGCGTTCGTGGTGGTCAGCCACGACGAGAGATTCCTGGCCGAGGTCAAGGTCGAACGCTGGCTCAGGCTCTCGGACGGCCGTTTGACCGAGGTCGCCGCACCGGACGTAGTGGGCTGACACGACCAGTGAACAGACGAAAGGCCTTCACACACATCGTGTGTGAAGGCCTTCGTCTGCACTACTGGTCAAGGCGTCCTGGTGTACACCGGATCGTCGAAGGATCGACGTTGCGTCACCCAGTCCGTGGGCAGGATGTTCTCGATCATGTCTTCACGGGATTCGTCGAACACGACGATCCGATCGGCGATTCGCCACTCACCACGGCGCCTTTCGAACCTGTCGACGTAACGGCACTTGATCGTGGCAAGCATCTGCACCGAATCCGTACCGGAACGCTCCTGCCGCAGAAAACACAAACAGTACGACTCACACTGAGCGACATCGCCGTTGACGTCGATCAGTATGTTGGAAATGCAGTGAATCGAAGAGTCGATCGTCTTGTGCCTGAGCTTCATGTCTTCGATGAGCCCGTCGACGGTTCCGATGTAACCACCGTGGTTGTCTATCGCGTCGTCGAAGTAGCAGAGAGCTACGCTGTCGAAATCCTTCCGATCGACGGCCCGAGCGTAGCGATACAGAACTTCGGTGATTTCTTGCTTGTCAGCGAGGGACACAACACGTCTCCTGTTCTCCCGAGGTGATCAATCAACCTGCAGTTCAACGCCCTTGGTCTCCTTGATGAAGAAGACCGTGACGAGGGTGATCACGGCACAGAACACGAAGTATCCGGCCGGGGCGAGAGAGTTACCGGTCAAGCTGATGAGATAGGTGGCGATGAAGGGCGCGGTGCCACCGAGGAACATGTTGGTGACGTTGTTACCCAATGCCAGACCGCTGTATCGCACAGATGCTTTCAGCATTTCGACATAGGTCACGTACGAAGCACCGTTGACAACGGAAACGCAGATGAAGAGAACAGACTGACCGACTACCGCCTGCCAGATACCAGAACCGGCCATCATCATGAACATCGGGATTCCGAGAACCACTGCGGCGGCACTACCGGCGAACAGCACCGGTCGACGCCCGTACTTGTCCGCCATGTATCCCGAGATCGGCAAGGTGATGACGCCGAGAACCAGTGCAAGAGAAGTGGAAAGGAACGCAACCCGGGACGAATGACCGCCCGTGGTCTGCAGGTAGGTCGCGGCGTACACCGAGGCGATGTAGTAACCGCCGGTGATGAGTGCGCCGAGCAGGATGATCTTGACGACGCTGCCGCCGGAGGTGCTGAGCAGTTCCCGGATGGGCAGCTTCTTGGTCTCACCCTTGTCCTGCAGTTCTTCGAACTGAGGAGTGTCTTCCATCTGGCTACGGATCCAGATACCGATGCCACCGATCAGCAGGCTGAGCAGGAACGGGATTCGCCACGCCCATTCGAGGATCTGCTCCTGCGAGAACACCGAGGTCAGGCCGAGCGCCATGAGCGAAGCTGCCAGCGAACCCAGGTAGGTGCCGGTGTTGACCATCGACGTCTGTGTGGCACGCCACCGCTTGGGAGCGGACTCGGAGACGAACGCGTTGGCGCCGCCGAGTTCACCGCCTGCCGCGAAGCCCTGAAGGCAACGAGCCAGAACGAGGATGGACGTGGCCCACACACCCAGCGTGGCGTATGTCGGCAGCAAGCCCATGCCCGCTGTCGCCAGAACCATCAGAAGGATGGTCCAGGAGAGAGCATTCTTTCGGCCGTACTTGTCGCCGATGTGGCCGAAGAAGATTCCGCCGGGCACGCGTAGGAAGAAGGCCACGGCAAATGCTGCAAAGGTACCGAGCAGTGCCGCATTCGGGTCGTGGGAGACGAAGAACAGCGCGGCGATGGTGGTGGCCATGTATCCGTAGATACCGAAGTCGTAGTACTCGACGACGGTACCGACGATGGCCGCGCGAATTACCTTCGTCGTCGACTGTCGTTCGGTTGCCACGCTGCTGCCCTCAGTGGATTCGGCTCTCGCCATGGTCTCATTCTCTGACATGTTGTTCCCTGCCTGGATTGGATACTGACTGGATTCGGTGCCGCGCAGACGTCGGACGTCAGGAGTGCGCGATGGAATGGACCGGTGCGCTGTCAGCGCTGGTCCTGGTGTAATTCGCCGCATTACGTCCCGCTACGCGGCCCATGGTCAAAGCGTTGGCAACTGCATTGCCGCCGCCCACGTATCTCAGTCCGAGGATTCCGGCGCCGGCCTCACCCGCGGCGTACAGGCCCTCGATAGGTACTCCGGTGCTGCCGAGCACGGCCGCATCGGTGTTGATCTCCATTCCCGCGTGCGTGCAGACGAGCTCTGCCGGAAGGATTTTCGCGGCATAGAACGGAGCTGTCGCAATAGGATCCGGGTTGCCGACGGCGCCCTTGTTACGCAGCGTGCGATGGCGGAGGAAGTCGTCGTCGTGACCGCTGGGCAATTGCTCGTTCCATCGACGCAGGGTTTGCGTCAAATTCGCAACCGGAACACCCGTCGCCACTGCGAGGTCTTCGATCGTGTCCGCGCGAATCGTGCCACCGGCGGCGACTTCTTCCTCGATACGTTCGGGATTCCAATCCGCATATCCCGGAGCCAGATTCACGCGAGCGTTCTCGTCGAAGATCATCCAACCGTATCCACCCTGATGGTCGATGATGCCGGTCGAGACCGCGTACGAGCTGTCCTCGTCCATGAATCGACGGCCGTCCTGGTTGACGTAGATCCGCGACTTCGGCGGAAAACCGGCCTGCCAGTGATGGAATCGTTGGAAGTAGACGGTGGGCAGCATCAGGCCCCATCCGTCGCCCACTACGGAAGCACCGAGGTCTTCGGCAAAACGAAGATGGTCTCCGCGGCTCCCCTCGGCTGCGACGACGAACAGTGAGTCTCCGGCCTTGTTCGCGTCCGGGAAGTGGCGCTTGACCAACCCCGGATCTTGCGCGAATCCACCGGATGCAACAACGACGGCGCCCGCAGGTACCTCGATGTCGTCGGCGACAACACCGACAACCCGACCGTCTTCCTCCATCAACTTCTGTACTCGCGTCCCGAAGATGACCTCGATGCCGTGCTTACGACGCGCTTTGTCGAGCACCTGAATCAGTCCGTATCCCTGATCCTTGGGCACGTGGCCGCGCCAGACGTCCTCGACGCCGGCCTGCGCGAGCCCCGGCTGGTGTGCGTTGCCCGAGATCGCCGCGGGAACCTCGACGCCGAGTCCGATCAGCCATTCCAGTGTCGGACCGGCGTTTTCGCAGAACGCACGAATCAGCCCGGGTGAGAGCATCCACTGGTTGAGGTCCATGTAGTGCTGGAAGAACTTCTCCGCCGAGTCGTCGACGCCGAGGCCGGCCTGCACGCTCGTTCCGGCGGCCGTGAAGATACCGGCCGACAGCGCAGTGGATCCACCGAGTTCGGTTTCGGACTCGAACAGCAGAACGGATGCGCCTTCTTCAGCTGCGGACACCGCAGCGGCGAGGCCTGCTCCACCGCCGCCGATGACAACGACGTCCCAGTGCTCGGTCATGAAAGTTCTCCAGTCTCCGCGATGATGCGGTGGTAAAGACCGTTCGACACCAACCCGCCGTCGACAGTGAGTTCCGTACCGGTGGTGTAGGTCGAACTGTTCGAGAGCAGGAACAGCACTGCTTCGGTGATCTCGTCGAGAGTTCCCATGCGTCCGAAGGGAACCGACTTCAGCGATGCGGCGACGAAGTCGTTTGCGCCGCCGAGCAGCGCTGTGCCGACCAGTCCCGGGTGCACAGAGTTGACGCGAATCCCCCACTGCGCGAAATTGCCTGCGGCCGACTTCGACAGACCGGTCAGACCCCACTTGCTCGACGAGTAAGCCGGAGAAAAGTATCCGATCTGACCGGCAATGGACGAGATGTTGACGATCGATCCACCGCCACTCTCACGCATCAGCGGTGCCACCGCCTTCATACCGTAGAACGGGCCGAAGAGGTTGATCTTCATGGTCAGTTCCCAGATGTCGTTCGGGGTGTCCATGAATTCGAGCCGCCGCGAGATGCCGGCGTTGTTGACCAGTCCGCCGAGTTCTCCACGAGTAGTGCGAATTTCGTCGACGACCCGGACCCAAGCTTCGGCATCGGTGACGTCGAGGAGATGAGCCGAAGCTGATCCACCGGCCGAGACGATGTCGTCGACCACGCCGGATGAATCGGAAACATCGGCAATGCAGACGTGCGAACCACGGGCCGCTAGGGTCCGCGCGTGGTGCGCTCCCATCCCGGCAGCACCGCCGGTGACGAGAACGACGCCGGGGTATGTCATGGACTCAGACATGCCGCGAACCACCGTCGACCGCAATGCTGTGCCCGGTGACGTAACGCGCGCTGTCCGAGAGCAGGAACAGCAGCGGTCCGAAGACCTCTTCGGGCGAGCCCAGACGATGCAGCGGCACCGCGTCGAGTGCGCTCGCGAGTGCGATCGGATCTTCCTGGACCCACTTCGTCATCGCCGTGTCGATGTAGCCGGGCGCGATGGAGTTCACCCGAATACCCTTGTCGCCGAACTCCACTGCGAGAGACTCCGTGAGGTGCGCGACGGCGGCTTTCGACGTGCAGTATGCGCCTCTCCCCTTCCGCACCCGCAGTGCAGATACCGAGGACATGTTGACGATGGCGCCGCCGGGACCGAGGTGGCGCGCCGCCGCCTGAGCGCCGTAGAGCACTCCTTCGACGTTGACACTCAGCGTTGCGCCGATCTGCTCCGGGGTGATCTCCTCGGCCAGCGCGAACGGGAAGATACCCGCATTGTTGATCCAGAAATCGACCCGGCCGAACTCCTTCAACGCCAACTGGGCAAGCAGTTCGTGCTCGTCGGGCTTGGTGACGTCGACCCGAGCTCCGACGACGCGACCCGGCTTGTCCGCCAGTGCATTCGATTCCAGGTCCGTGTTGATTCGTGCGGCCGTGGCGAGCATCTGCTCTTCGTTGATGTCAGCGCCGACGACGTGTACGCCGCGTGTTGCCAGTCCTTCCGCGAACGTCGCACCCATACCCTGGGCCGCGCCGGTCACCACTGCGACCTTGCCTGCCAACTCCGGGTACACCGCCGACATCTGCGTCACAACGGTACGGCCCGGGTTCGTCTGGTCAGAGCTTTCGGTCATGATGTACTTCTCCTACTGAATATTGTTGTGCAAGAAACTTTTCGGTACTTCAGCCTTGTTCGGACACTCGAGGTGCGTCGTCTCGGGAGACGGTGCGGCGGGCGATCTTCCATTCCTCACCGACCTGAACCATGCGATCAGCAACAGTCGTCATCCGCACCAGTCGCGACTCGCCGCCGCGCGCTGTGGCAACGATCTGCAGGTACCCGTTCACTGCGAGGGCACTGTCGCCCACCGCTTCGACGACGACGTTCGTCACAACATGCCGATGCACCTCGTCGACGGCTTCCGCCGCAGCGTAGAAGCGAGCAGCGAACGCTGCAAGGTCGTCGAAACCGACCACGGGTTCCGGATAACTGGGGGAATGAAATTCACCGTTGTCGGTGAATGTCTGCGCCCAATCCTGGTGGCGCCCAGAGTCTATGCAATGACTCTGATGGCCGTACAGCTGGTGGATTGCGACAACATCCTCCGTTGCCACGACGCGATAGTTGCTCATGAAGGTTCTCTCCGAACACGCTGCGCTGCATCTGCCCGAAGGTTGTGCAGCTCCGTAAAGTGTGCGATAATCGCACACACTGTGCGATATGTTCAAAGCGTAGGTGGCATACCTCACAAACGTCAAGAAAGGGATTTGATGTCAGAGCTGAGCGAGGAACACCGACCGCGCAAAAGTGCAGTTCAAGTGGACTCCAGCATGTCGAAAACGCTGCACCACGGACTCGAGATCTTGGAACTCCTGACGTCCTATCCGCATGGCCTTTCGGTCACCGACATCGCCGACGGAGTGGGAGTCCACCGAACCGTCGCCCATCGGTTGATTCGAACACTCGAGGCACATCACCTGTGTCGCAAGGACTCCTTCAAGCGCGTCACTCTCGGCGCCGGCCTGGTCACCCTCGCCGAACCGGTGGAACAGGATTTGCGCACTCTCGCCCGCCCGATACTTCAAGAACTCGCCGAGGCCACCGAGGCGACCGCGCACCTGGTGGTCCGCGAGAGCGCCACCGAAGTGCGCGCACTGATGGTGGTCGAGCCGCGCAGCGCCAAGGTTCACGTCGCGTTTCATCCAGGGCAGGTCGATCCGATCGACCGCGGCTCCGCCGGGCTTTCCATCCTTGCTTCACTCCCGCCGACGAGCGGGGAACGAGAGGAAGTGGCGGCCGCACGCGCACGCGGCTACGCAGTGACCGTCGGCGAAGTCATCCCGTCCGTCCTGGGAATCTCGGCAGTGATCCCCGGCCGACGCCGCGACGCCATCTCCAGCCTCGGAATTTCCGTCTTTGACTCCGAGGACCAAGCAGCGCTGGGCGCCGAGGTCATGGCAGCTGCAAAGACCCTAGGCAGCATGTTGCGCTGATTCAGACAACAGGCTGATCCGAACACCAGTCGAGCCCCGGGAATACCCGGGGCTCGACTTTGTTGACTCCTGATGAGATAGTTGAACAATCAACTACCTGACATCAGCTTCACGGATACAAGGAGTACGACATGCCTGCTGTGACAGTCGAGAACATCTTGGCCCTGCCCCGCCTCGACGAGCCGGCAGAGTCAGCAGTCGACCGCCCCGTCAAGAGCATCACCACCGCACCGGTCGGATACGAAGGTGAAGGCTTTCCCGTTCACCGCGCCTTCGCGGGCATCGACCTCTCCGCTCTCGATCCCTTCATCCACATGGACCAGATGGGTGAAGTCAACTACGCACCCGGAGAGCCCAAGGGCACTCCGTGGCACCCGCACCGCGGTTTCGAAACCGTCACGTACATGATCGACGGCATCATGGAGCACCAGGACTCCAACGGCGGTGGCGGTGTGATCGGCGGCGGCGACACCCAATGGATGACCGCCGGCGGCGGCATCCTCCACATCGAAACTCCGCCGGAGCACCTCGTCGTCAGCGGTGGCCTGTTCCACGGCGTCCAACTGTGGGTCAACCTGCCCCGCGACAACAAGATGGCAGCGCCGCGGTACCAGGACATCACCGGCAACAAGGTGGCCCTGCTTTCCTCGTCGGACGGCGGAGCCCTGGTACGCGTCATCGCCGGAGACATCGCCGGCCACGCCGGACCCGGATCGACCTACACGCCCATCGCGCTCTCCCACACCACTGTCGCCCCGGGTGCGAGCCTGACTCTTCCCTGGAACCCCGAGTTCAACGCCATCGTCTACGTGCTCGCCGGCGAAGGAACGGTCGGAGCCGAGCGTCGACCCATTCGAACCGGGCAGACGGCTGTCTTCGGACGCGGTGACTCCATCACCGTCGCCGCTTCCGATCGCCAGGATTCACGGACCGAATCCCTCGAGGTCTTCATCCTCGGCGGCAAGCCGATCCGCGAGCCGATCGCCATGGCCGGACCGTTCGTCATGAACACCAAGCCCGAGGTCATGCAGGCTTTCGAGGACTTCCAGGCCGGACGCCTAGGATCCATCCCGGCAGCACACGAGAAGCTGAGCTGACATGTCGTCGACGGTCGTCCAACGAGCGGACGAACGTAGGCACCTCGACTACGGCTGGCTCACGGCGCGTCACAGTTTCCCCTTCGCGGGAAACTTCGATCACGCCGCGTACGCGCACGGACTTCTGTTGGTGAACAACGACGACATCATCGAAGCCGACTCCGGTTTCGACACCCATCAGCACCGCGACACCGAGATCGTGACGTGGGTGCTCAGCGGATCGCTGGTTCACCAGGATTCCGCCGGGCACTCCGGTGTCATCCATCGGGGCCTCGCACAGAGAATGAGCGCCGGCTCCGGAATCCTGCACTCCGAGCGCAACGATCGCTGGCGGGCCGATGGCACCCGTGTCACCGAACCCGTTCACCTCGTCCAGATGTGGATTCCGCCGGACGAATCCGGAGTCACGCCGAGTTATCAGGAACTCGACATCAATTCCGAACTCGACGGCGGCGGCCTGATCACCTTGGCGTCGGGGATGCCCGCGCATCGCGATCACAGCGCGATCAGTCTGCACAACAAACATGCGGCACTTCATGTTGCACGCCTCGAGACCGGCGGGTCGGTATCTCTTCCGGATGCGCCGTACGTGCACGGGTTCATCGCCAGCGGCACTGTCGACGTCGAGGGAGTCGGATTGCTGGGACCAGGAGATTCGTTGCGACTCAAGGACACTGGCGGTCAACGAGTCGAGGGAATCGACGATGCGGAGATACTCGTGTGGGAGATGCACGCGTCGACGAACTGACGACACCACCGAGTACGCCCAATGTTCGGACTACACAGCAGGTTCGTCGTAGGGTGGATGCCGGTAGTGGTGGATCCGGTAGTGATGGATCCCGGTGGCACAGAAGGAGGAGCCATGGCATCTGGTCGAGCACAGGCCCCACGGACGACACCGCACATCGATGTGCACCGCTCCGGTGATCGCTTGAAATCCCGCGTCTCCTGGCTGGATTCGAAACATTCGTTCTCGTTCGGACAGCATTACGATCCGGACAACACTCATCACGGATTGCTGCTCGTCAACAACGACGACACCGTACTGGCGGGAACCGGTTTCGATACCCATCCGCACAAGGACATGGAAATCGTGACCTGGGTGCTTCGCGGTTCGCTCGTGCACCAGGATTCCATCGGCCACAGCGGCGTCATCTATCCCGGACTCGCCCAGCGCATGAGCGCCGGCACCGGAATCATGCACAGTGAGAAGAACGATTCGTGGCGTATTGGCGGCGAACAGCATTCCGACCCCGTGCATTTCATCCAGATGTGGGTGGTACCCGACGAAGGTGGACTGACTCCCGGCTACGAACAACTCGAGATCGACGACGAACTGCTGCGCGGCGGTCTGATCCCGGTGGCCTCCGGAATGGAGCGCTACAAGGATCATTCGGCGATTCGCATCAACAACAAGAACGCCGCCATGCACGTCGCGCGGATTCTGCCCGGCACCTCCGTGAATCTTCCCAGCGCACCGTTCCTGCACGTCTTCGTTGCGCAGGGCACTGCCGAGATGGAGGGCGTCGGCACACTGTACGAGGGTGATGCCGTCCGGTTGAGCGATTCGGGTGGGCAGCAACTGACCTCCGACGCCGGGGCCGAAGTCCTCGTCTGGGAAATGCATTCCCGTATCGGAGGTTGAGACCCGGTCTCGGCCGGACTGTGCGCGCTGGAGATACTCGACGGATGAGCATCGACAACTCCGCCGCGCCCGTCAAGAAGCTTGATCCCCTCAACACCTTGATGGGTGTGCGTGCCGTGTCGGTTGTGCCCGGGGACCTGGGCTTCGCCCAGTCCGTCGGCCCGCGATTCCACGATCACCGTGGCAAGACCGTGCTCGGTTCCATCGGAGTCATGATCGACGGAGCCATGGGCGGCGCGGTGTACTCGGGACTGACTTCCGGGCATCAGTCCGTACTCGCGCAGGTCACGGTCAGTGCCGGTGCAGACATCCCCGCCGTCGCGGACGTCGGTGCCACCGGCACACTCGTGCATCTCGACGACGGCGTCGGCCTGGCTTCCGGGCAACTTCACGACGACAACGGCACCCTCCTGGCCGTGATGGCCGGCCGTGCCATGGTGGTCTCGCGTCCTCCCGTCGTGGGAATCGACGACTACGTGGAGGGTGAGCCACTGCCCGTCCCGGTACCGGAGAAGACCAGCGACCTGCGCGGGCTGTCCGGATCCGACGTCGTCGAAGGAATCCGCGACGGCAAACTCGAACGCGGCCCGCTCGCCGGACTCCTCGATCTTGCGGTCGTCGAGGTGACCCCGGGTTCCGTCGTGGGCGAGTTCGACCCGGTCACCTGGATGGCCAACCCACTGGGCGCTGTTCAGGGCGGTGTCTTGATCTCGGCGGTCGACGCGGTTACCGGCCTGGCAGCACAAACCCTGACCAGCATCGATCAGGACTATCGCGTCCTCGACCACAAGATCGACTTCCTGCGCTCGCCGGACATCGGTGGACCGATCATGCGCGCCGAGGCCGTCGTGATTCGTGCCGGGCGCAGGCTCGCGCTGATCGAAACTCGCATCGTCGACGCCGGCGGACAGGTCTACGTGCGGGCCACGTCGAGCATCCAGATGCTCTCCCAGCAAGTTCACAGCGGATAACCAGTTCCGCACCAGGCCGCCCGTCCACCATTGAGACAACAGCCCACACAATGGAGGTACAGCGGCGTGAACAAAGACATCGAAGCAAGCCGGCTACGCGTGAGCCGTCGACGGGCCCTCGCCCTCGGCGGAACCATCAGTCTCGGCGGGCTCATCGCAGCGTGTTCCGGTAACAGTGGCACCGCCACGACGACTTCAACTGCGGCTGCGTCGACGACAACCGCGTCCGGAACTTCCGCCGCTGCCACGTCCGGCGATGCCGTCACCGCGCTTCTGGCCAAGGCGCCGCAGTGCGTCATGAGCAAGGAAGAGACGCAGGGGCCCTACTGGTTCGACGTCGACTCCATTCGCGGCGACATCCGCGAAGACCGTCCGGGCACCACACTGCAGGTGGCAATGCGCGTGCAGGACAACAGCCAGTGCAACGTCGACGGCAGCATCGGCGCGGTCTCCAACGCCGTCGTCGAGATCTGGCACTGCGACGCCGGCGGCGTGTACTCCGGTTTCGAATCCGGATCCCTGAGCGCCAACGGCGGTGGCGGCGGCGGAACTCCCCCGGCCGGCGGAATGGGCGAACCTCCGTCAGGTGCACCCGGCGGTGGAATGGGCCAACCTCCGTCAGGCGCACCCGGAGGGATGGGCGGCGGGATGGGTGGTTCCGGTGAGACCTCCGACGGTTCGTACAGCGTCGGTGACACCGAAGCAGCCACCACCGACGACGGCACCTACCTGCGCGGTGCCCAGACCACCGATGCAAACGGCATCGCGCAGTTCACCACGATCTTTCCCGGCTGGTACATGGGCCGCACCACTCACATTCACGTCAAGGTGCACATCGACAAGAAGACGGTCCTCACGTCGCAGACCTTCTTCGACGAGACCCTTCTCGACGAGGTGTATTCGCAGTCCCCGTACAGCGAGCACACCGGTCGTGAGAACAACACGAACAACGCCAGTGACGGCATCTACGACGACACCGGCCTCATGACCGTCGAGAAGCAGTCGGACGGTTCCTACCTCGCTGTCATCAACCTGGGTATCGACGCCTGAGGTAGGAGCCAGGTCAGCCGCCGACGTATGCCGCGAGGTGCTTTCCGGTGAGGGTGGAGCCGTCGGCGACGAGCTCCTCGGGAGTGCCTTCGAAGACGATCCGACCGCCGTCGTGACCGGCCCCCGGGCCGAGGTCGATGATCCAGTCGGCGTGCGCCATCACGGCCTGGTGGTGCTCGATGACGATGACGGACTTACCGGAATCGACGAGTCGATCGAGCAGGCCGAGCAACTGCTCGACGTCGGCCAGGTGCAGTCCGGTGGTCGGCTCGTCCAGGACGTACACACCACCCTTCTCCCCCAGGTGTGTTGCCAGCTTGATGCGCTGACGCTCACCGCCGGACAGCGTCGTCAGCGGCTGGCCGATCGTGAGGTACCCGAGCCCCACGTCGACCAGTCGTACGAGGATCTTGTGCGCCGCAAGCGTCTTGGCCTCACCGTCGCCGAAGAACTCCTCGGCCTCGGCCACCGACATCGTGAGAACCTCGTTGATGTCCTTGCCACCGAATTTGTACTCGAGAACTTCCGCCTGGAAGCGCTTGCCCTCGCACTCCTCGCAGAGCGTGGCAACTCCGGCCATCATCGCCAGGTCGCTGTAGATGACGCCGTTGCCGTTGCACGTCGGGCAGGCACCCTCGGAGTTGGCACTGAACAGCGCCGGCTTCACGCCGTTGGCCTTGGCGAATGCCTTGCGGATCGGATCGAGCAGCCCGGTGTAGGTTGCCGGGTTGCTCCGACGCGAGCCGCGGATTGCGCTCTGATCGACCGACACCACGTCTTCGCGTTTCGCGAGCGATCCGTGGATCAGCGAACTCTTACCCGATCCGGCCACACCGGTCACCACGACGAGTACGCCGAGCGGCACGTCGACGTCGACGTCCTGCAGATTGTGCGAGTTCGCGCCACGGATCTCGATTGCGCCGGTGGACTCGCGCACGGTCTCCTTGATTGCGGCCCGATCGTCGAAGTGACGCCCCGTGACGGTGTCGCTGGCACGAAGGCCTTCGACGGTGCCCTCGAAGCAGACGTTTCCGCCGGCGCTACCCGCGCCCGGACCGAGGTCGACGATGTGGTCGGCGATCACGATCGTCTCCGGCTTGTGCTCGACAACGAGCACCGTGTTGCCCTTGTCCCGCAGGCGCAGCAGAAGGTCGTTCATCCTTGCGATGTCGTGCGGATGCAGGCCGGTGGTGGGCTCGTCGAAGACATACGTGATGTCGGTGAGCGAGGAACCCAGGTGACGAATCATCTTGGTGCGCTGAGCTTCACCGCCGGACAGTGTTCCCGACGGACGGTCGAGACTGAGGTAACCGAGTCCGATCTCCACGAACGAGTCGAGCGTTTCACCGAGCGTCGTGAGCAACGGAGCGACCGACGGCTCCTTCAATCCGCTGACCCATTCCGCGAGATCGCTGATCTGCATCGAACAGGCGTCGGCGATGTTGACGCCCTTGATCTTCGACGACCTGGCACCCTCGCTCAGTCGCGTCCCGTCACATTCGGGGCAGGTGGTGAACGTGATCGCACGCTCCACGAAGGCCCGGATATGGGGTTGCATTGCGTCGACGTCCTTGGCCAGGAACGACTTCTGAATCTGCGGAATCAGACCCGTGTACGTCAGGTTGATTCCTTCGACCTTGATCTTGGTCGGCTCCTTGTAGAGCAGATCGTTCAGTTCCTTCTTGGTGTACTTCTTGATCGGCTTGTCGGGATCGAAGAAGCCGCAGCCGCGATAGATCCGGCCGTACCAACCTTCCATGCTGTAACCGGGAACCGTGATCGCACTCTCGTTGAGCGACTTGGTGTCGTCGTACAACGCGGTCAGATCGAAATCGTTGACCGCCCCTCGTCCCTCACAGCGCGGACACATCCCGCCGGTGATCTTGAAGCTACGACGCTCTTTCGTCTGACGGCCTCCACGTTCCATGGTGACCGCGCCTGCTCCGGAGATCGAGGCCACGTTGAACGAAAACGCCTGAGGCGAACCGATGTGAGGCTTTCCGAGACGGCTGAACAAGATGCGGAGCATCGCGTTGGCGTCGGTCGCGGTTCCGACTGTCGAGCGCGGGTCGACGCCCATCCGCTGCTGATCGACGATGATCGCGGTGGTCAGGCCATCCAGAACATCGACGTCCGGCCGCGCGAGCGTCGGCATGAATCCTTGAACGAAAGCGCTGTAGGTCTCGTTGATCATCCGCTGCGATTCCGCGGCGATCGTACTGAACACCAGCGAACTCTTGCCCGAACCGGAGACGCCGGTGAAAACCGTCAGCCTCCGCTTCGGGATCTCGACGCTGATGTCTTCGAGATTGTTCACCCGCGCGCCTTGCACGCGGATCAAATCGTGGCTGTCTGCAGTGTGCAAGGCAGTCATCGTGTCTCCATCTGTCAGTCGATCGCCGACGGTCTCAGCGCAGTTGACGGTCTCAGCGCAATTCTTGAATACGGATCAGGTTTCCCGCTGGATCGCGGACGGCGCAATCGCGGACGCCGTACGGCTGCTCGGTCGGTTCCTGGACGACGTCGATGTCGCCGGCCTGAAGCCGCTCGAACGTATCGTCCAGATCTTTGGTGGCCAGGAGAAGTCCGCCGTACGTGCCCTTGGCCATCATCTCGATGATGGTGCGGCGCTCGTCGTCGGTGATTCCGGGATCGACGGCCGGCGGATGCAGCACGATGGAGGTGCCGGGCTGGCCGGGCGGCCCCACCGTGATCCACCGCATCCCGTCGTAGCCGACGTCGTTGCGAACCTCGAAGCCGAGGGTGTCGCGATAGAAGTTCAGGGCGGCGTCAGGGTCGTCCTGCGGAAGGAAGCTCGAGTGAATGGTGATGTCCATGGCGATCACGTTAATTGCGGTTGTGGGGTCTGCGCTTCTCGATTCCTGATCGGTCTGGTGACTTGTTTGGACACGCAGGACGGCATTCCGGCCGTCGACTGCTCGGCCTCGCGCCGATAGACGCTGGGTGGAACCCCCACCAATTCGGTGAACTTGCTGCTGAAAGTGCCGAGAGAGCTGCAACCGACCTCGAAGCAGACGTCCGTGACACTGAGGTCTCCGCGCCGCAGCAACGCCATCGCTCGCTCGATTCGCCTGGTCATCAAGTAGGCGTACGGCGGTTCGCCGTACGCCTGACGGAATTGGCGACTGAGATGCCCCGCAGACATGTTCACTCCCCGCGCGAGCGCCTCCACGTCCAGAGGCCGCGCGTACTCCCGGTCGATACGGTCTCGCACGCGTCGTAGTCGCGCGAGGTCCTGCAGGTGCGGATCTGCGGCAGGTCTGCTGGTCACGTATTCGATCGTGCCATGCCATACCGACGTTGCCCAGCACAAGAGATGAACTCGGCGTGGAGCGATCGCGCACACACCGAGCAGTTCGTCATGATCGTGTAAGGATGGAGAAATGACCACGGCTCATCGCTCAGGCATCGACCTCACCCACCTCGACGGCGACACACGGGCGCAGGACGATCTGTTCGTCCACGTCAACGGAAAATGGCTCGCCGAATACGAGATTCCGGCAGACCGCGCTGTCGACGGGGCCTTCCGGACGCTCTACGACAAGGCCGAAGAAGACGTACAGACCATCATCACCGAAGCCGCGGAGTCCAACTCTGCCGCCGGTACCGATGCACAGCGCATCGGCGATCTGTACTCGAGCTTCATGGACGCCGACGCCGTGGAGGCCGCGGGCCTCGGCCCCATCGACGACGAGCTCGACGCCGTCGCCGATGCGCCCGACCGGTCGTCGTTGGCCACCGTGATCGGACGCCACCAGCGCGTGGGCGTCGGCGGTGCCATTTCGCATTACGTCGACACCGATGCCAAGAACTCCGAGCGGTACCTGATCCACTTCAGCCAGTCGGGAATCAGCCTGCCCGACGAGTCGTACTACCGCGAGGACAACTACGCCGAGATCCGCGAGAAGTACGTCGCGCACATCGACAAGATGTTCACCCTCGCCGGCGTCGGCTACGACGCTCAGCGTGTGTTCGAACTCGAGAAGAAGATCGCGGCCGGGCACTGGGACGTCGTCAAGCGTCGTGACGCAGATCTGAGTTACAACCTCGTGGGCTTCGAGGAACTGACCGAGCAGAACCCCGGTCTGGACTGGGCGGCATGGCTGTCCGGTCTCGGCGCCGATTCGGAGAAGTTCGCCGAGATCGTGGTCCGTCAGCCCGATTTCCTGCACACCTTCACCGCACTCTGGGCGTCCGAGTCACTCGACGACTGGAAGGCCTGGGCGGCGTGGAAGGTGCTGCACGCCCGCTCCCCCTACCTGCATTCGGCGCTGGTCGACGAGACCTTCGCTTTCTACGGCACCACGCTCTCGGGAACCGAAGAGAACCGTGAGCGTTGGAAGCGCGGAGTCAGCTTGGTTCAGGATCTGCTCGGCGAGGCCGTCGGAAAGCTCTACGTCGACCGTCACTTCCCCGCTGAGGCGAAGACCCGCATGCTGGAACTGGTCGCCAACCTGCAGGAGGCGTACCGCCGCAACATCGCCGACCTCGAGTGGATGAGCCCGCAGACTCGTGAGGCCGCATTGGCCAAGCTCGAGAAATTCACCCCGAAGATCGGCTACCCCGACAAATGGCGTGACTACGCCGGTCTCGATATCTCGGCTACCGACCTGGTGGGCAACTACCGTCGTGGATACGCCGCCGAGTACGACCGCGACCTGGCCAAGCTTGGCGGCCCCGTGGACCGTGACGAGTGGTTCATGACGCCGCAGACCGTCAACGCCTACTACAACCCGGGCATGAACGAAATCGTCTTCCCCGCAGCCATTCTCCAGCCGCCGTTCTTCGACGCCGCAGCCGACGACGCTGCAAACTACGGCGGCATCGGCGCCGTCATCGGCCACGAGATCGGGCACGGATTCGACGACCAGGGCGCCAAGTACGACGGCGACGGCAACATGGTCGACTGGTGGACCGACGAGGACCGCAGCGAATTCGGCAAGCGCACAAAGGCTCTCATCGAGCAGTACAACGAGTTCGAACCCAAGGAACTGCCGGGCCACCACGTCAACGGTGAGTTCACGATCGGCGAGAACATCGGCGACCTCGGCGGTCTGTCGATCGCGATCGCGGCATACAAGATCGCGACCGAAGGTACCGAACCGCCGGTCATCGACGGCCTCACCGGCTTGCAGCGCGTGTTCTTCGGGTGGGCTCAGGTATGGCGCACGAAGGCTCGCGAAGCCGAGGCGATTCGCCGTCTGGCCGTCGACCCGCACTCGCCGCCGGAGTTCCGGTGCAACGGCGTCGTCCGTAACCTCGACACGTTCCACGAGGAGTTCGACGTCAAGCCAGGTGACGCACTGTATTTGGACCCGGAGAAGCGTGTGAAGATCTGGTAGCAGCAGGCAAGCCCCCGTGCGCGCTTAAGGACCCTCTGGGCTCCCTGAGCGCGCACGGGCCGAAGGCCCTACCTGGCGTACATGATCACCCCGACACCGACCAGACAGATCAGCGCACCGGCGATGTCGAAACGATCCGGGCGGAATCCGTCCATCACCACCGCCCAGAGCAGTGAACCCGCTACGAAGATCCCGCCGTACGCGGCGAGGATGCGCCCGAAGTTGGCATCCGGTTGCATCGTGGCGACCAGACCGTAGAGGCCGAGCGAGATGACGCCGAGCCCTACCCAGATCCATCCCTTGTGTTCGCGAATTCCCTGCCACACCAACCACGCGCCCCCGATTTCGAGCAGCGCGGCGAGTACGAACAGCAACAGCGAACGTGCGACGGTCATGCCGCACACAGTATCGCTACAGACGTACCCCGGTCTCTGCGGAGAAGAAGTACACCTCGCCGGCCTTGGGCAGCAGATGAAGCGACTCCCCCGGTGCCACCGACATCTTCCGGTCGACGCGAATGACGATCCGTCCGGATCGGCTCTGCCACTGGCAATCCGGCGTACCCTTCGCGTACACGAACGATTCGGCGCCCAACTCTTCGAGCAGGTCGGCGTCAACGGCCAGCGAGCCCTTTCGCCACGCCCCCACCAGATCCCACGACTCCGGGCGGACTCCCACGACTACCCGATCCCGCTCGGACGCCCCGGTGGGCAGCGGAATCCGCAAGTCACCGAGCACTGCGACGGTACCCTCGACCGGCGCTTCGATCAGGTTCATGCCGGGCGATCCGATGAAGGCGGCCACAAATGTGTTGACGGGGTTGTCGTAGAGTTCCCGCGGCTTTGCCACCTGCTGCAAGCGACCGTCCAGCATTACCGCGACGCGGTCTCCCATCGTCATCGCCTCCACCTGATCGTGGGTGACGTAGACCGTGGTGGTGCCGAGACGGCGCTGCAAGGCAGCGATCTGCGACCGCGTGCTGACGCGCAGTTTGGCGTCCAGATTACTGAGCGGTTCGTCCATGCAGAACACCTTGGGATGACGAACAATGGCTCTACCCATGGCAACTCGCTGACGTTGACCACCGGACAGCTTGGCCGGTTTGCGTCCGAGCAGCGGTTCGAGTTCGAGCATCCGCGCGGCCTCGAGCACCCGCTCTCGGCGCTCGGTCTTTCCCACTCCCGCATTCTGCAGCGCGAAACCCATGTTCTGCTCGACGGTCATGTTCGGATACAGCGCGTAACTCTGAAACACCATGGCGACATCGCGCGCCCGCGGAGCGAGGTGCGTGACGTCCGTGCCGCCGATCTCGATCCGGCCGTCCGACGCGGATTCGAGACCGGCGAGCATTCGCAGGCTGGTGGACTTACCGCAACCGGAAGGTCCTACGAGTACCAGGAACTCACCGTCGGCGATGTCGAGGTCGAGACGGTCGACCGCCGGTCGATCGGTTCCTTCGTAGCGGTGCGTGACTCCCGCGAATTGCACGTTGGCCATGAGTGCTCTCTCCTACTACTTCGGCAGCTTGGGGGTGATCTGCCGGTCGATGATCTGCTGCAACTGGGTGGCAACGCCGGCGAATGTCGATGCGACGTCGGCCTTCTGGAGAGCGATCTGCTCGAGTCCCGTGCCGATGATCTGATCCCCACCCGGGACGAACACGCGTGCGTAGTCCTGCGAGCGCGTACGCGAAAGCTGATCCACGGCGGTACGGGAGTTGGGGTTCGCGTCGAGGAACGCCTTCATGCTCGGCTCCGAGGTTGCCGACTTGCGGACCGGCATGTAGCCGACGTTCTGCGAGAAGTACGCCGTGTTCTCACCGTTGGTGATGAAGTCGATGAACTTGAGCGCGTTCTTCTTACGCTGATCGGAGATCTTGGACGGGATGGCAAGTCCGGCGCCGCCGGTGGGGCAACCGGGAGTTCCGTCCACTGCCGGGAGGAAAGCGGTACCGAAGTCGAAGTTCGCAGTCTTCTTGATGCCGGAGAGGTCACCCGTGGACGCGATGGTCGACGCCAGAATGCCGGTACCGAATTCGTTGGCGATGTCGGTGGAGACCGCGGCGTACTTCTTGTCGTGAATCATGCTGGAGAGGAATTGACCTGCAGCAATGGTCTTCTCGTTGTCGAGCTTCAGATTCCACTGGTCGGAGTACGATCCGCCGAACGTCCAGATGGGGCCTTCGTAGGTCCAGCCGAGGTAATCCTTCGCGTTGCCCCACCCGTGTGCCAATTTGCCGTTGCCCACGACCTTCTGCAGCTCTGGTCCCCACTCGTCGAACTCCTGCCACGTCGCCGGCCCACGGTCGGGAAGACCGGCCTGCGACCAGACCGCCTTGTTGTAGTAGAACAACGGCGTCGACCGCGCGTAGGGAAGCGCGTAGTGCTTGCCCTGGAACAGGTAGTCGGCGAGCAGTGAATCGACGTAGTCGGCCGAGTCGACGCCCACCTCGGAGAAGAGTCCGTCGAGCGGCTCGATCGCTCCGGCAAGTGCGTAGTTGAACCACCAGACATCCGAGAGCACAACCACATCGGGCACATCTCCGCCGGAGAGGGCAGCGTTGAACTTTTGTGCCACCTCTTCGTAGTTCTTGCCGCCGTCCACCAAGTTGACCTTCAGGTCCGGGTACTTGGTCTGGAAGCGGTTGATCAGTTCCTTCTCCACGTCGGTGGACTTACCCGGATGGTTCGACCAGAAGGTGATGGTGTTGGAATCACCCGACGCACCGGATGTTCCCGCAGCATCAGCGCTCGACCCGCCGGAACCCGCGCACGCGGTGAGTGCGGCGCCGGCGGCGATTGCACCGCCGAGGCTCAAGAATCCGCGCCTGTTCATGTTTGCCATTACTGCTCCTCGAAAAAGAAATGTGACGGGAAATGCTGTCAGCCCTTGACCGCACCGGAGGTGAGGCCCTTGATCATGTGTCGTTGCAGCACAAGGAAAATCACCAGAATCGGCAGCATCGTCAGCACCGTTCCTGCCATGACCGGACCCCAGTTGGTGAGTCCGTCGTTGTTCTGCAGTTGGGTCAATCCGATCGGCAGCGGCGCTACCGAGGAATCGTCGGACATGAGGAACGGCCACAGGTACTCGTTCCACTCGTTGACCACCGTGATGATGCCGAACGCCACCATCGTGGGTCCGGAAACGGGGAGCACCACGCGCCAGAGAAGCCGCCAGTGACCGGCGCCGTCCATCCGCGCCGCCTCGATGATCTCCGAAGGAATCGAGAGGAAGTGGTTGCGCATGAGGAACGTACCGAAGGCTACACCCGCGAGCGGAACTATGATGCCCTGGAACGTGTTACGCCAGCCCCACTCGGCCACGAGTGCGTAGTTCGAGATCACGGTGATCTGATTCGGCACCATCAAGGCGGCGATGATGCCGAGAAAGACGAAGTTCTTCCCCGGGAAACGCAGGAACACCAACCCGTACGCACTGAGAGTGCCCAGAACGAACTTCGCCGCTGACAGAATCGTCGTGATGACTATCGAGTTCCGCAGAAACATCCAGAACGGGACCGATGTTGTTGCTTCGGAGTAGTTCTCGGGATGCAGCGACGACGGCCACCACGTTGCCGGCTGGGTGTAGATCTCCGGCCGCTCCTTGAACGAGGTCATCACGATCCAGTAGAGCGGCAGGACGATGATGATCAGGGCGATCACCATTGCCGCGTACCCGAGGACCTTCACGCCGACCTCACGCCGGTCCACGTTCCTGCGGTCCGGGCCGGGTCGGACGACGGAAGTCGGAGCAGCGCTTTTCTTTTCCTCTACCTCTGTCATTTTTCTTCTCCCCGATCCATGGCACGAACCTGGTAGACGGTGATGATCAGCAGGATCAGGAACATGATGGTCGCAACCGTCGCGCCGTAGCCCGCCCGGAAGTTTCGGAACGTCTCGTTGTACACCTGGTAGACCATGGTCGTCGTCCCCGTCCCCAGCGGACCGCCTCGGGTCATGACGTTGATGATGTCGAAGACCTGGAGCGAGTTGAGCATGACGGTGATGGAGAGGAAGAACGTCGTCGGGCGCAACTGAGGCAGAAGAACCCGGCGGAACTTGGTCCACGGCTTGGCGCCGTCGATTTCGGCAGCTTCGTTCAACTCCTGCCGAACTCCTTGCAGCGCAGCAAGGTAGATGACAAACGTGTAGCCGAGGTTCTTCCACATGTACGTCAGGGTCACCATGAACAGCGCCCAGTGGGGATCCTGATAGAAGTCGGGCGATTGGAGTCCGACACGGTGCAGGAGATCCTGGATCAGACCGAAGTTGGGGTCGAAGACGAACTGAAACGCGACACCGATCGCTGCACCGGAGATCACGAACGGCGCGAAGATGGCCGACCGGACCAGGTTTCGCCCGACGAGCTTGCGATCGAGCAGCATGGCCAACGCCAAACCGATGACCATCGAACCCACAACGGTGACCAACGTGAATACCACTGTGTTGGTGACGATCTGCCAGGTATCGCTTCGTCCGAACCACTCGCGGTAGTTGCTCAGCCCGATGAACGTCGCCTTCGGGTCCGCAATGTTCCAGTCGAAGAAAGAAAGTCGGATGTTGTCCACCAGCGGGCGATAAGTGAACAAGATCAACAACGCGAGATTGGGACCTACCAAGAGCGCAAAGAGCGCGTAGTCACGCCATGGTCTGCCCCACAGACCTGGCTTGCCTGAAGTGGGCAGCGTTCTTTCCGGACTCGATCTCACTGAGGCAGTCTGACCGCCCGCAGCGAATGAATGGTGAACGTACAAGACACTCGAGTTGAACGCGACACGAAAAAGGCCCTGCGCGAATACTTCTCGCGCAGGGCCTTCGTCGACTGTGTCTAGCGGTTCCAGTCACCCAATCCGTCGGCGCCGCTGAGGACTCCACCTGCGGTGTTCTGCACGATCACCGGGTCGCCTTTGCCTGCGTTCTCGAAGAACCACTTGGCGTCCTCGGTGCTGACGTTGAGGCAGCCGTGGCTGACGTTGGTGAATCCCTGTTGCGCAACCGACCACGGAGCAGCATGAACGAAGATGCCACTGTAGGAAATTCGCGTCGCGTACTCGACGTAGGTCCGGTATCCCTCGGGAGAATCGATCGGAACTCCGTACGTGGACGAATCCATGTACATGTCGCGCAGCTGCTCGCCGACGATGTACGTGCCGTTCGGTGTTTCGTGGCCCGGCTTGCCGAACGACGTCGGCATGGTGCGCACGACCTCGCCGTTGCGGGTGACGGTGACCTGCTTGGTGTTGTCGTCCGCGACGGTGACGAGTGCGTCACCGATGTTGAACGTGGAGTGCGAATCACCGGCGTCGACGGTCACGGAGATGTTCGCCGGCCAGAACTGTGCCGGCTTCCAACGGACCTGGCTGTCGTTGATCCAGTAGAAGCTGCCCTCGACCGGAGGATCGGTGGTTACGCGAATAGCGCGTTCAGCCGTGGCACGGTCGCCGACCGCCTCGTTGAAACGAATGATGATCGGCTGTGCGATACCGACTGTCTCACCTGCGGACGGGTTGAGCGAAGGCGCGGAGAAGTTGGGAGCGCCGATGGGCGCCTGAATCGGTGTACCCGGGATGCCCGGAACCGGAATCGCCGGATCGAGGTACGGCACCCCTGGAATGACGGGCAAAGGAATGTCCGGTCCACCGGGGAAGAGAGGAACGGCCGCGGAAGGTCCGGCGAGAGCAAGGCCGGCAGCCACCGCTCCGACGATTGCCACGGCAACCCGTGACGTCCGACGACCCTGTTTGCTGCCCATGTCACTACCTTCGCTCGACTGACCACGTACTCACGTGGATTTTGCGCGGCCGGCATCGATACCCGCCTGGTACCGATGCCGATGCACATTCGGACGCACCCGCTGGGAGCACACCTACACACCCGAGCACGCCAAAGAGAGCAAACCGCACATTTCCATAGTCATTAACACACAAAAGCGGCAATCGAGCAATTCGGATGTTCGCCCAAACGTTGCTATCCCTCGCTGCGGGCAGCCGCCAGCATGGATTCGATGGAGATGAGTTTGGTTCGCGGTCGCCCGGCGGCGGCACCGGATGCGCGTTCTGCCTTGTCGATACGCTGCCACCCTTGATAGTCCACCTGATCCGGCGACCGGTCTGCCAGCAGAACCTGCAACTTGTCGGCATCCTCGGCGGGGGTTGCGAGGCGTCCACCAGCGAAGTCGTCGAAGATCATCGACACGGTCTCGGCAGAGCAGTACTTGTTGGTGCCGATCACGCCAGTCGGTCCGCGCTTGATCCAACCCGCGACGTAGACACCCGGGATCGGCGTGCCGGTCTCGGTGTCGATCACTCTGCCGTTCTCGTTGGGGATCACGCCGCGAGCGTCGTCGAAGGGCAAGTCGGCCATCGGTGTGCCGCGGTATCCGACCGACCGAAGCACCAGTGAAGTGTCGATCGTCTCCTCGGTTTCGGTAGGCCGGGCGGAGAGCTGACCGGTCGGCGTTGCCACCAATTCGTTTTTCACGATCCGCACCTGTGAGACTGCACCGTCGCCGAGGATCTCGACGGGAGAGGTGAGGAACCGGAGAACGATCCGCTTGCGAGAAGGATCCGCGGTACGTGAAGCAAATTCCTGCGCCTGCTTGACCTTGAGCAGGACGGACGGCTCGGCGGCATCGCTGTCCACGAACGCCTGACTGGCCTCGTCGAGTTCGGCTTCGATCGGGTCGACGACTACGTCCACGTTCGCCATCTGTCCTAGCGCCAACAGTTCGGGATTGGTGTACGCGGCCTGCGCCGGCCCGCGACGCCCGAGAATGACGACCTCACGAATCTTGCTGTCACGCAGAGCTTCCAATGCGTGCTCGGCGAGGTCCGTCTTCGCGAGCTGGTCAGGGTCGGTCACCAGGATGCGTGCGACGTCGAGTGCGACGTTGCCGTTTCCGACGATCACCGCTCGCTCGCCGGACAGATCGAAAGTCCGATCGGCATATCCCGGGTGGCCGTTGTACCAGGCGACGAACTCGGTGGCAGCGTGACTTCCCGGCAGATCCTCGCCTGGGATCTCGAGCTTGCGATCCCCGGCAGCGCCCACCGCGTAGATCACTGCGTGGTGATGGTCCAAGAGTTCCGAATGCGAGATGTGGGTGCCCACCTCGACGTTGAAGTGGCAGCGCACAGTCTTCTTCGCGACGACGGCGCGGAACTGGTCGGTGACGCCTTTGGTTCCGGGATGGTCCGGCGCCACGCCGGCGCGCACCAATCCGTAGGGAGTGGGAAGTCGATCGAACATGTCGACCTCGACGCGCGGCTTGCCGGTCAGTTCCATCGCCGCGTAACAGGCGGCCGGGCCGGATCCGACGATCGCCACTTTCAGCGTTCCGAGCTCGGGATCGATCTTGGCCATCGTGATCGGCTCGGGCCAGTCCGGGCCCATCGGATGCTTCTCGAAGTACGACGCGTTCATCTGCAGATACGGCGCGTCGTCCTCGTCGAGTTCGTTGTCCGGGAAGATCGCCTCGACCGGGCATTCGTCCACACACGCACCACAATCGATGCAGGTGTCGGGATCGATGTAGAGCATTTCGGTGGTCGCGAACGGAGCTTCGTCCGGTGTCGGGTGAATGCAATTGACCGGACACACGTCAACACACGAGGCGTCGTTGCAGCACGGCTGCGTGATCACATACGCCATGACATTCCCCTATCCCTGAAACACGAAGCACGAACTGATTCCCAGACTATAACGTGTTCCAATTTGGCGCGAGAATCGTTTTCAGATCACCCCATTGCGCTTCAGCAGCCATACCGCCTGCACAGTGGCGTGACCTCGCCATTCCAACGCCGCGGCGGGCGAATAGCTGTCGAAATCCACCGCCCAGCCGCCGTCGTCGTGTTGCCTCGCAGCGAGTGCCGACAGTTCGGAGTCGATCACCGCCGCATCGAACAACGCGCGGGTCGGCCCGCCGGGAAGCGGTGAGAAATCGAGGGGCCGCATGAATTCGCCCTCAGCTCCCCCGTCCACGTGCACCAAACCGTCGGCCGGGATTCGTTTACCCAGTGCATTCACCAACGACGACACCTCGGGGTTCGAACTGTGTACCGCGTCGAGAAACTGCAAGGCAAAGGCCAACTCGAGGGCATGCAGAGAATCCGCCCCGGCGATCGCGCCGAGGCAATATCGAACGGCAGAGGCGAACCACGGATGTTCGGCGACGGCCTCGTCGAATTCGGCGACGCGAGCCGCTGCAGCACACACGATGCTGGTGATCTGCAACGACGGCGCCTTCGAATCGGCGTCCACCCAGAAGGGTGCACACCCAGCCGGGTCGGAGATCGGGAAGGCGAACGGCAAACCGCCGCCTGCCGGCGAATTGGTCTGCAACCAATCGCACAGCTCGACCGCTCTGGGCGTCGGCGTTCCGATGTCGGCAAAGGCCTCGAAGGCATGCAGCGCTCCGCCCGGTTGGCTGGTTGCCGAGCGGAGATCCGGTTCGAGTCCCCAGCCGTACCCGCCGTCAGGGTTGCGATAACCGTCCACGGCCGAAAAAGCCGCGGCCGGGTCACCCTGTCCGAGAATCAGATTCAGTCGATGCCGATCGAGAGTCCGGGCATGTCCCGCCATGAACCCGACGGCCGCCGTGAGATCAACACTCATGAAGGACGGTTCAGGATTCGTCCCCGTCGAGCCGGAAGCCGACCTTCAACGTGACCTGGAAGTGCGCCACGGCGCCGTTTTCGATGTGGCCGCGAGTTTCCACCACCTCGAACCATTCGAGGTTGCGCACCGTCTCGTTCGCCCGAGCGATGGCGGTGCGAATTGCCGCGTCACTGCTCTCGGTGGACGAGCCGACGATCTCGGTCACCCGGTACACGTTGCTGCTCATGGCATTCCCTTCGTGTCAGATTCGACGAACCAACTCCTGCGCCTCGGCGCCGAGCCTCGCAAGGCGAAGATCACCGAGAGCTGTCACAGCACTACCCAACCTGTTGGTGGTGAAACCGAGCGAGAGTCCGCTGGACAGGTCCGCATACGCTCCTGAACCGCCGACTCCGTAGTGGCCAATCGCATTCCGCGGCTGCCGCCGCGCGGCAATGATCGGCGGGTGGTAACCGAGAGTCCAGTTGGGCCGCACCGCGAGCACGTAGTCCCGATCGCGAGTCTGGATGGTCGACATCTGGTCGATGGTCGACTCCTTCAGGAACCGCTTCCCGTCGATCACGCCGCCGTTCGCGATGGCGCCGTACATCTTCGCGAGCGCACGGGCGCTGAACACGCCGTTCCACCCCGGCATCACTGCGTCGTTGACAGCCGGGTTGCGCACCATGACGTCGAAACCGTCGGGCATCGCGGCCTCCGCAAGTCCGCGAGTCGGACCGACGTGTGAGAGCACGGTCGAGGCGAAGGCCCAGTTCAGCCCCGCAGGGTTGATGTGCGGGAACAGCTTCGCGATTCGTGGACGCTCGGTTTCGGGTACGCGATACCAGAATTCGTCGACTCCGAGAGGCTTCGCTATTTCCGCTTGCACGACGTCGATGAACGGCTGGCCGGACACCCTGGCTACAAGTTCGGCTACCAACCACCCGTAAGTCACAGCGTGATAGCCGGGCCCTCGGAGCCGACGCGGATCGGGCTTCTCGGCAGCCAAGGCGGCAACGACGGCGTCGTAGTCCATCAGGTCGAGAGGATGCGGCATCAGTCCACGCACTCGGTGAAGACCCGCTCGATGTGACATCAGTTCGCGGACGGTGATCTTGTCCTTGCCTGCCGCTGCGAATTCGGGCCAGTACTGGGCGACCGGAGCGTCGTAGTCGATGAGCCCGCGTTCGGCGAGTCGATGAACGACGGTGCTGGCTACGCCTTTGCCCGTCGAGAAGGACAGCGACACCGTGTCGTGGTCCCAGCGCCGATCACGGTCGGCATTGCCGGCCCAGATGTCGAGTACTTTCTCGCCGCCCAGGTACACGACCAGCGCGCCGCCGCCTTGTTGCGGTTGGCGATACATCGCGAAGAAGCGGTCGGCCAGGGGAAGGAATCGCCGGTCCACGTACAGCTCGGTGCGCGAAGGCACCTCCACCCGGGCGAGCGAACCCCGTCGTGCATTGGGAGTCATCGCGTCCTCCGATCCCCACTGATTCAAGTTGTCCGGTCACCGGATCGGTGGCGGGAGCTTGACACCATTGTGACCACTGTCACGCAAGGGGTTCAGGACCGGGGTGCACTCACGGGGTGACCCACGTCGAAGTGCCGTCACTGAAACATCCCTGACCTGTGGCAATGTTGAAAACAAGGGTGGGTCCGCCTGAGCAGATGGCTCCGACGTCCGCGTCACCCACCGCCGCTCTGCCTCCTGGTCCGCTGAGCACCACGGCAAAGGGTGAGGAATCGGTGCGGCCGAGTGCGAGCGAACCGGGGCCGTACGCAATGGCAGCAAGCACTCCACCGCGCGACTCGGCGGCAGCGACGCCGCCGAAGAGCCCCACGCCTGCAGACCTGCCGCCGTCGCGTGAATCTGCGACGCCGACGCCGTCACCCTCCACGTGCGAAATCGCATAACTGGAGGGATCGGCCACCGCTCGGCATGCGGATGACCCGTCGACGATCGTCTGATCTTGGCCGCGCGCCGAACAGTCCAACGTCGCAGCAGAGGCCGTTCCGCTACCGAGAGACAATCCGAAGGCGGCCAGAACGATGCCGCCCGCCGCCAAACCTGCTGCTCGCTGTTTCCGGCGATCCATATCCAACCCCCACAGTGCATTCGACGTGACCGTACATTCGACGTCTAATCGAATTACCCGATATGTCCGCCTCTGACGCTACCCGTCTTTGTTCTTCCTATCTCGGTCCTTGCTCGGTTGAACACGTTTGGGTTCACCGGGCATTTTGGGATAGTTCGGGGGGTACGGCAGATCGCCCAGTCCTGCCGCCAGATCCTTCTCCCACATCTCCAGCAGAACGTCGAGGGCAAAGGCCTTGTCGTGCATCGCTTCCATCGGATCACCACGGTCGGCGAGCAGGCCGGGAACCGTGGCAATGGTGCAGTCGTCTGGATGCACGTCGCGCAGTTCGTCCCAGGTCACCGGCGTCGACACTGTTGCGATCGGAGTCTTACGGGCTGAGTACGCCGCCGCGATGGTCCGGTCGCGGGCATTCTGATTGAAATCGATGAAGATTCGCTCCCCCCGCTCTTCCTTCCACCATGCCGTGGTGGCGCGGTCGGCACTACGACGCTCGACTTCGCGAGCAAGCGCGATACCCGCGTGACGGACCTCGACGAAATCCCAGCGCGCTTCGAGCGGGATGTAGACGTGAAGGCCTCGGCCACCGGAAGTCTTGGGGAATCCTTCCAATCCCAACTCGTCGAGTAGCGGACGAAGGACTTCGTCCGCGATCGCTACGGCCTCGTCGAACCCGGTCCCCGGTTGCGGATCGAGATCGATGCGGAGTTCGTCCGGATGGTCGGTGTCCGGGCACCGCACGGCCCACGGATGAAACGTGACGGTACCGAGATTGGCAGCCCACACGATGTTCGCAGCACTGCGCACTCGAAGGACGTCGGCCTTGCGACCCGACGGGAACGTGACCTCGCAGGATTCGACGTGCTCTGGCCGCTTCGCCGGCAGCCTCTTCTGGTAGACCTCTTCGCCCTCGATGCCGTCGGGGAACCGCTGAAGATGTGTGGGCCGATCTCGGAGCGCCCGCAACGCTGCACCCTGCAGTGCCACTGTTCGGTAGTACTCGACAAGATGCCGCTTGGTTCCGCCGTCCTCACCCAACTGCGGATAGTAGATCTTGTCCGGGCTCGACAACCGGACCGCGATCCCGTCGACGTCCAGCTCCTCTGCCGGGCTCGCCATCACTTACCGCCTGCAAGTACATCCGCGAAGTCGTATCGCACCGGAACCTCCAACTGATCGAATGTGCATTCGTCGGGCACCCTGTCCGGACGCCAGCGCAGGAACCGCGCGGCGTGCCGAAAGCGTTCCCCTTCCATCTGGTCGTACGCCACTTCGAGCACCCGCTCAGGACGAAGCGGAATCCAGGAGCGGTCTGCGGCCGATCTCCACCGGCTGGCCTCTCCCTCGGCCACTACGTCGTCCCCGAGGCGCAACGGTTCGAGTTCGGCCAACAACTCGATCCGCCGCGCCGCGGTGAAAGCAGAAGCGCCACCGACCATCTTCAATTCGGAACCGTCGTACAGACCCAGAAGCATCGACCCGATACCCGGCTGGCTCTTGTGGGGACGGTAGCCCAGCAGTACGACATCCGCGGTCCTGGCGTGTTTCACCTTGATCATCTCGCGTTTGTTCGGCAGGTACGGTCCCGCCAGCCTCTTGGCGACAACCCCGTCGAGACCCGCGCCTTCGAAGGTTTCGAACCAGGCCATTGCTTCGGCGCTGTCGGCCGTCGCTGCAGTGACGTGGCAACTCGGCCCGCCACCGACGCAATCGAGGAGCAACGCACGTCGCACACCGAAATCCTCGATCGAGACGTCGCGATCCCCGAGCGCCAGTAAATCGAACCCGACGAATTGCGCGGGCGTCTGTTCCGACAACAATGCGACGCGACTCGCGGCGGGATGAATCCGCTCGGAGAGCGCTTCCCAACTCAGGCGCGTCACACCGTCGATCTCACGGGGAACCACCAGTTCTCCGTCCACCACACATTTTTCGGGCAATTCGGACTTGACGGCTTCCACCGCCTCGGGAAAGTACCGCGCCAAGTCCTTTCCTCCTCGCGACCCGAGTACCACTTCGTCACCGTCACGAAAGATGATTGCTCGAAATCCGTCCCATTTCGGCTCGTACGACCACGTCGGGTCACCGGACTCGGGCTGAGGCGGCACAGTGGCCGCAGCCTTCGCGAGCATCGGGGCAAGCGGCGGCATCAGGGGTAGCTCCACCTACCCATACTGACAGTCCGGTTGGCAATTCGACTACCGATGTATTGGAATAGGTCCCGAACAATCTACGAACCAACAGAATTATCCAAGAATCAACAAAGGGGTCCTTATGTCCGGAATCGTCCGGCGACTTTGCACTGCGGTGATCGCAACTTCTGCAATCGCCGCCTTCACCGTCGGTTGCGGTTCCGACATCGAGCCGAAAGCCATTGCGGAATCGTCTTCCTCGGTTGCCGATTCGACCACTACCTCCGCGGCCCCGACCACCTCGAAGATCACCGGCCAGGAGGGCTCCGACGACGGCGGCGACGTCGACATCGACGTGTCGATCGGTGATTGCGTCAAACTCGGCGGTACCACGACGGCCGCGGAAATCGACAACGCGGACTGCGGTAGCAAGGATTCCAACTACAAGGTGGTCGCCAAGGTTCCCACCTCTGATCAGTGTGCCTCCGATGTCGACTCGTACTACTACGAGACCCTCGCGGGTGACGAGCAGGGCGCTGTCTGTCTCGACGTCGACTGGGTAGTCGGCGGATGCATGGACCTCGGCAGCGGAATGGATGAGCCCGCCCGCATCGAATGCTCGGATACCAGCGGCACCAATGTAGTCGAGGTCGTCGAAATCCTGCAGAACTCCACGTCGATCGACGAATGCGGTTCAGGGGCAGACTCGGGATTCGAGCACCCGGAACGTAAGTTCACGGTCTGCGTCGCAACGCTCTGATTCGAGCGCTCTCCCGAAAAAACACCTGTGCGCCTTGCCAACCGATCTCGGTTGGCAAGGCGCACAGCGCTTTCTACAGCCGGCGGTTTCTACAACCAGCCCCGACGTTTGAAGATCGTGTAGAGACTTCCACACGTCAAGAACATCATCGAGAGCGCAAACGGATAGCCCAAGTGCCAGTGCAGTTCCGGCATGTCGTCGAAGTTCATCCCGTACACGGTTCCGATGAGCGTCGGCGCGAAGAGAATTGCCGCCCACGCCGAGACCTTCTTGATCTCCTCGTTCTGCGCGTAACTCGCCTGCGTCAGATTGCGCATCTCCTCGTTCTGGTTCTGCGACACCAGAGTTGCGTTCACCGTGAGGATGTTTCCGAGCAACTGACGAAATCCGTCGGCCCGCTCCACCACCGTCGTCGCATGGTCGGTGACGTCGCGGAGGTACCGCTGGAGTTCTTCGTCCGTGTGGTACTTGTCGAACCCTGCCGACAACCCACGCAGCATCCCCAGCAGCGGACGAGTCGCCCGCTGGAATTCGATCACCTCACGGGTCAGTTCGTAGATGCGGCGCGAAACTCCGGGATCGCCACTGAACACTTCGGTTTCGATCTCGTCGATGTCGTTCTGCAGGCCGGCCACCACCGGGGCGTACCCGTCGACGACTGCGTCGAGAATGGCGTAGAGAACGGCCTCGGTACCCAACCGCAACAGGTCAGGATCGTTCTCCATGCGAGTCCGCACCGCCGAGAGATCCGGCGATTCACTGTGACGGACGGTCAGAATGAAGTTCGGACCACAGAAGATGTGCAACTCGCCGAATTCGACCCGCTCGGTCTCGTCGCGGTACCGCGCAGCACGCAGGACCACGAACAGCGTCTTGCCGTAGCGCTCGAGCTTGGGGCGCTGGTGCGCGACAATCGCATCCTCGACCGCCAGTTCGTGGAGGTCGAAATGTTGTGCAGCGGCATACAACTGGGCGTCGTCGGGCCGGTACATCCCGATCCACGCCATCGACTGCGAATCAGGAAGGCATGACAGTGCTTCCGCCAGGGTGGACGGTGACGCTATCCGCTCGCCGTCGCGGTACACGCCGCTGTTGACGACGGTCGATTCGACGGGCGCCACCGCCTCGGGCGGGGCAGCCTTGACGACGGTGCGTGCGGCACGCGAGTGCCCGGGATGAGAGTCACCGAGACCCGCAGAACGACGTGGCAGTACCGAACGTGAACGACGAAATTCGCGCATGCTGAACAGCTTTCGAGGGAAGAGTGAACGACGACGCTTGCTTCACAGCAAAGCCGAAGCCGATGAACACACGATGAAGCTGCAGCAAAATACCGGATCAACCCGGGCGGCTACAGCTTCAGTTGGTACTCGGAGGTTGGCCACGCATTACAGCCACACCTCCTCTTCCCTGAATTCCCGCGCAAGTCCGCGCACGACGCCAACATGCTACCCCGACTGCCAGGGCACGACAAACCGAACGACAAGCCGCAGGACCGCACGAGCCTGCCGAAGGAATCCCGCTCGGTGAATGCAGCTTTCAGTCAGCTCGCGGCGCGCAATCCGCCGATCAACAGTTCGACGATCTCGTCCGCCAACGACTCCGTCTCCGCCAACGTCTGCCCTTCGCGCCTTCGGTACCAGAGGTCGATGCCGTTGAGACTGCTGAGGAGTACTTTTGCCGCCATCCGAGGTGAGCCCACGCGAATGGAACCATCCGCGACACCTTCGGTCATCACGTCGACGAACAGATTCTCGTAGTCGAGTCGCAGCGAATTCAGTTCCACGAGGACTTGCTGTTGCCTCGGCTTGAGCGCAGAGTTCATCTGGCCCCGGACACCTTGGTGGATCGTGTGGTGGTACCCGAGATGTGTCATGAGATTGACCAGATGGGCGTGCGACATCGCTTCGAGACGCGCGAGGCCGCTGTCTGCGCCGTCCATTCGAGACTCGACTTCGGCGCAAAGCAGGCTCATCCCGCGCTCGTAGATTGCCAGGTAGATGTCGAACTTCGAACGGAAGTGGTAGTAGACAAGACCTTTGGTGGCGCCGATTCGATCGGCCAGTAGATCGACAGTCGTGGCCGCGTAACCGTCTTCGGCAAAGGCGTCGGCGGCGCTCGTGATGATCGCGGATCGCACGTCCGGAAGATCACTACTCATTCGACTTCCACTCCCATCCACACTGCCTGCCGGCCCTTGACTGTTTCCACGCTATCGCATAGTAATACTGAGTAGTATCCCAGATCAGAGAGGTTTTCCAATGTCGTTGGATTTTTCCGGCAAGGTAGCGATCATCACGGGCGCAGGCGGCGGACTCGGCCGTTCGCACGCATTGGCCCTCGCCGCGCGCGGCGCTCGCGTCGTCGTCAATGACATGGGTGGTTCGGTCAACGGCAGCGGCGGCGCCGATACTGCGGCAGCCAAAGTAGTGGCAGAGATCGTCGAGCTGGGCGGCGAAGCGATCGCGGACCACTGCGACATCACCGACGTCGACGCCGTTGCCGCCATGGTCGCGACGGCTGTGGACAAGTGGGGCCGCGTGGACATCCTCATCAACAACGCCGGAATCCTGCGCGACAAGTCGTTCATCAAGGCCGAGCTCGACGACTTCCGCAAAGTCATCGACGTGCATCTGATGGGTTCCGTCATCTGTTCGAAGGCAGTCTGGCCGCACATGGTCGAACAGAACTACGGACGCATCCTCATGACCACGTCGGCATCGGGAATTTACGGCAACTTCGGCCAGGCAAACTACGGCGCCGCGAAGTCCGGCGTCGTCGGCCTGATGAACGTTCTCGCCATCGAGGGCGAACGCAAGGGCATCCGCGTCAACTCGCTGGCGCCGACCGCCGCGACCCGCATGACCGAAGACCTCCTCGACGAGAAGACTCTCGCTCTGCTTGCACCCGAATCGATTTCACCCGGCGCACTGTTCATGGTCTCCGATGACGCACCGACCAAGACCATCCTCAGCGCCGGCGCCGGCGTCTTCGCGATCGCTCGCATGGAAGAGTCGCAGGGCGTGTACATCCCCGAAGGCGCACTCTCCCCCGAGGTCGTCGCCGAACGGTGGTCCGAGATCAGTGACATGACCAATTCCGTCCAGGTACCCGCGGCGTTCGATCAGACCCGCCGGTTCGTCGAGAAAGCTGTAGCCGAGCAGCCGACCACCTGAGCAGGGCAACCAGCCAACTGATCGATCCTGCTCCCCCTAAGGTGTGGTGGTGACCACACCCACGGGAGTTTCGATCGTCGACATCGTCGACAGACTGGGAATGACGTTCCTCAGCGGAGGCGACACCGTCGACGACGCCCGCACTGTCAGCCGAGTGACCCTGCACGAAGGGTCCGGAGTTACGCAGGACAGTGCGGGCGCCGTCGTGCTCGGCGCAGGACTCGCCGGGTCGGCCGACATTGCCACTGCAGTAAAAGAATACGGTTCGGCCGGAGCCGTCGCGCTGATCGTCAGGGAGCCATTGGCTGTCGACGAAAGCGTCGCACGGGCGGTCGCCGAAGCCGATATCGCACTACTTGGAATGGTCAAGGATGCAAGTTGGCTGCAAAGTGCGTCGCTGATCAACGAGATCCTCGAATCCGGCAACAACGGGGACCACACGTCGGCCGCCGACGCCGACCTGTTCGATCTTGCCAACTCGATCGCTCAGGTACTGAACGGCCCGGTCACCATCGAGAATCAGTCGAGCCGGATCCTCGCGTTCTCGGCAGATCAAGCCTTCGGTGACGAGGCACGTAAGCAGAGCGTCCTCGGACATCAAGTGCCGCAGCACTATTCCGACCGACTCCGGTCGATGGGGTACTTCAACAAGATCTACGGCTCCACCCTGCCGGTATTTCTACCGGGTATCGGGCCAGGCATCAGGCCCCGAGTCGGCATGCGAATACATGCGGCATCCCAGATCCTCGGTTCGATCTGGGTGATCTTGGACGAGGAGCCGAACGAATTGCAGGTCAAAACGCTCGTCGAGGCGGCGGGCGTAGCCGCGATGAGTTTGCTTCGCGCCAAGCTGGCAGCCGATTCCGCACGACGACTGAGGTTGGGCGAGGTGATCACGCTACTGAGTGGCGGCACTTCGGCCAAGGAAGCGGCCGAGCGACTGGGGTACGGCCGTTCGAAGGCAAACGTGCTTGCGGCCGGCTTCCGTAGCGGCGCCGGCGCATCGTTGGAGGCCGAAGCCGACGTCGATCAACTGGCCCTGACACTCAATACCTACCTCCACCAAGTATTTCCGCTGTCGGTGGCGGCAGCGATCGGCGGCACCGTCTACGCCGTCATCCCACACACCCGGCACCAGACCGACGACGACTACGTGCGTCGGATCGCGTCGGAGTTCGCAGACCGTTCCCGTTCGGAAAAGTCGGTGGTCATCGGAATCGGTGCGACAGTGGCCGACGTGATGACGCTGGAGAAGTCACGCGACGAAGCCGACCGAGCGCTTCGCGTTCTGAGGTCGACGTGGAATTCCTCGGGCCGGACCGTCGCGCGCGCCGACGACGTGCAGATCAATTCCCTGCTACTGCGCCTCTCCGACGCCCTGGCGGACGAGGACGAGACCGCGTCGGGACCGCTCGCGGTACTGCGTGAGTACGACCGCACTCACGACATCAACCTCGTCGACACCCTCCGCGCCTGGCTCGACACGTTCGGCGACATTCCGGCGGCCGCGTCGTTGGTTCACATCCACGTCAACACGTTTCGATACCGCCTCAAGAAGCTTGCCGGGATTGCCGGAATCGATCTCGACGATCCGGAAACTCGATTCAGCCTGATGCTCCAGCTTCGTCTCTTCTATCCGACAGCGTTGTAGCGATCTACCAAGTCTCACGAAACATTCGTAAATCCGGACGATGTTCTCCACCTTTTGTTGGGTGAAGATTCAAGCAATCGACTTTTGCTCCTGACCCGACAGACCTCGCGTCACTCGGGGGCGGGACTTCACCTTCCGGAGGCACCATGAAACAACGGTCCTACGCACTACTGGCTGCGGCAACTGGCACCGTTCTTGCCCTGAGCGCATGCTCATCGGGTGGCTCGTCGGGTGCGGGTGGGGGTGAACCCGTCACGGACGGCACCTTCAAATTGGCTCTCGTGGCCGACCCCGGCGCTCTGAATCCGCTGATGACCGCCGCATCGCCGGCGCACCAATTGGCACGTCTGAGCTACGACTATCTGGTCCACCCGGACCCCGATACCGGTGTCACCAAGCCGTGGCTCGCCGAAAAATGGGAAGAGACAACCACTTCCGCGTCCTTCACCATTCGCGACGGCGTTACGTGCAACGACGGATCCGCTCTGACTGCCCAGACGGTCGCGGACAACGTCAATTTCATCACCAACGCTGCAAACAAATCCGCTCTCCGCGGGGTGTACGCCCCGGCTACCGCGAGCGCCACCGCCGACCCGGCGACCCGGACAGTAACGGTCACAACTCCGGAGCCCTCTCCGTTCCTGCTTCTCAACCTGGCGCGAATACCGATCATGTGCGAGGCCGGGTTGAAGGATCCGACGGCGGCAAACAAGACGACCTTCGGGTCGGGCATGTTCCAGATGACCGAGGCAGTCGCCAACGATCACTACTCCTACGTTCGGCGCGACGGATACAACTGGGGACCGGACGGCACTACCTCCGATACTGCCGGAGTACCCAAGAATGTCGTCGCATCCATCATCACGAACAACAGCACAGCGGCCAACCAGGTGTTGTCCGGTGATCTGAATGCCGCAGCGGTTTCCGGCCCCGATCAGGATCGCATGAACGCCGCGAACCTGGATACCGTCAAGCAGCCTGCTCCGGCGGGCGAGATGTTCTTCAACCACAGTCCTGGCAATCCGACGAGCGATCCTGCCGTACGCAAGGCTCTGGTCCAGGCTCTCAATCTCGACGACCTCGCCGAGATCTTCACGGCCGGTCGCGGAACCCGATCGACCACGATGGTGTCCATCGAACCGCGGGCCTGCATCTACGACTCTGTCGCCGGAAACCTGCCGGACTTCGATACCAGTGCAGCCGCAGCAACTCTCGAGTCTGCGGGCTGGAAGGCCGGCGCGGACGGTAAGCGCAGCAAGGACGGCACACCGCTCCGAATTCGGATGGTCTACGAGACGTTCGGTGACGCGACCGATGCTGCCGCCGACGTCGCGGTCAATGCGTGGAACGACCTGGGCGCCACCGTTGAACTCACCAGTGGAGACTCGAACAAGATTCTCGACGTAGCACTCAGCGGCAAGGACAACACGGCGTGGGATGTCGCGTGGGAGCCGATCAACGTCGCGCTGCCCAGCATGCTGGTCCCCTTCCTCTCCGGTCCGGTGCCCGCTGCGGGAATGAATTTTGCGTCGATCTCCAACCCGGCCTACGACGCAGCCGTCGAAAAGGCTTCCGGGCTGACAGGCGAGGACGCTTGTGCCGCTTGGGCAGACGCCGAATCCGAAATCATCAAAGCAAACTCGGCGGTACCTTTTGCCGACAAGATCACGACTCTCTACTTCAACAATGCGGGTCTTGCATTCGGCCGCAATTTCATCGGTTCGGCCCTGCGCCTGTACCAGTAGACCACCGGTAGCGACCGGGGAAATCGTTCTGTTTCGCCGGTCGCTGTCGGTATACGGACAGGTATTCACTGATCCCGCCGGTTTTCGTGGGAGCGGACGAAAATCGACCCGATTTTCGTGAGGATCGACAGAGATGCGCGTCACGTCATACGCCAAGATTTAGCAGTCAACACTCAACCGCGCCCTCACGTTTTTCGCTCGGGCCCCTGCTCCATCACGGAGGCACCATGAAACACCGCTTCTACCCAACACTTGCAGCAGCCGCAGGGCTCACGCTCGTGTTGTCTGCCTGTGGCTCGGGAGGCACGTCCTCGGGCACCAGTGGCGGTGAACCGGCCACGGACGGAACCTTCCGTTTCGCTCTGCAGGCCGACCCCGGTGCACTCAACCCGATCATGTCGGCAGCGTCGGCGACCGCAGAGTTGTCGCGTTTGGCCTATGACTACCTCGTCTACCAGGATCCCGATACCAGTGAAGTCGGACCGTGGTTGGCCGAGAAGTGGGAAGAGACCCCGACCTCTGCGTCCTTCACCATCCGTGACGGGGTGACCTGTACCGACGGATCCACGCTGACTTCCCAGACCGTCGCGGACAACATCAACTTCGTGGCCAATCCGGACAATGGTTCACAGTTGCGCGGGTCCTCCGTTCCGACCGGTGCCACTGCAACCGCCGACGCTGCAGCGCGCACCGTCACGGTCACCACTCCGGCGCCGAGTCCCTTCCTGCTTCTCAACGTCGGTCGCCTGCCGATCCTGTGCGAGGCCGGGTTGAAAGATCCGACAGCGTCGAACAAGAAGTCGCTCGGCACCGGCATGTTCGAAGTCACCGAAGTCGCCGCCAACGATCACTACACGTTCCAGCGTCGCGAGGGCTACAACTGGGGCCCCGACGACACGACCTCCGACACCCCGGGTGTCCCCAAGACGGTCATCGCGGCGATGTCGCCGAACGTGAGCACCGCCGCCAACCAGCTTCTCTCGGGTGAACTCAATGCAGCTCCGATCGCCGGTCCGGACAAGGACCGCGTCGCGGCAGCCAATCTGGACTCGGTCGGCCGTCCGCTGCCTTCCGGTCAGATGTACTTCAACCAGATCGCGAGTAATCCCACCAGCGATCCCGCAGTGCGCAAGGCCCTGATCCAAGCGGTCAATCTCGACGACCTCACTCAGGTCATCACTGCCGGACACGGAGTCCGGGCAACCAGTCTCGTCGCCGTCGAACCGCGCGCCTGCGTCTACGACTCCGTCGCAGGCAACATTCCGGACTTCGATCTCACTGCCGCCAAGGCAACACTGGACGCTGCAGGTTGGACCGCTGGTTCTGACGGCAAGCGAAGCAAGGACGGAAAGCCGCTCAATCTCCGTCTCGTGTACGACGGCACAGACGATCCGCGCAACGCAGCAGCAGAACTCGCTCAGTCGGCGTGGTCCGAACTCGGCGCAAACGTCGAGGTGATCGGCGGCGACTCGAACAAGATCATCGACGTCATCCTGGGCGGCAAGGACAACTCTGCCTGGGACATCGCCTGGGTCCAGATCAACTCCTCGCTGCCCAGCACCTTCACCGCCTACTTCACCGGTCCGGTTCCCGCTGCAGGCAAGAACTTCGGGTCGACAAGCAACCCCGCGTACGAAGCAGCAGCCACCAAGGCTTCCGGTCTGACCGGTAGCGACGCTTGCGACGCTTGGGCCGACGCCGAGTCGGAGCTCACCAAGACGATCTCCGCTGTGCCGTTCTCGGATTCAGTTATGAACGTGTACTTCAACAAGGCTGGACTCTCATTCGGTAAGTCGCTCAACGGTTCTGCGTTGCGCCTCTACCAGTAGGTCGCCCGCCCACTCTGAATATCTTCCCGCCCCAGCATCCCGCCCTCCGGAAAGACAGCCCATGAGTCAAACTATTGAAGCCGCGAAACCAGAAGCGGCGCCTCAGGCTCGAGCAAAGTGGCTCGAGTCCGACAGCTGGCCCGCATATCTTCTGCGTCGTTTCGGCACCTTCGTGATTTCACTCTGGGCGCTGGTGACTGCGGCGTTCCTGATGCTCCAACTGATTCCGGGCGACCCGGTTCGGTTGGCTCTGGGAATGAACGCACCGGTCGAACTGGTCGAGACAACGAGGTCTCAGCTCGGTTACGACCTTCCCTTGTGGCAGCAGTACTTCCGATTCGTCGGCGGGTTGCTGAGCGGGAATCCCGGTGACTCGATCACCTTGAGGACTCCGGTCTTCGAGGTGATCGCGTCCCGCCTCCCTGCAACACTCGAACTGGCTGTACTCACAGTCGTCACGGTGCTGCTGTTGGGCATTCCGATCGGCCTCATCTTCGCTGCACTGACCCGCAACGGCCGACGACGCGGAGTCGAGATCGGTTACACCGCAACGTCGGGCACCATCGCCGTGATCCCCGAGTTCATGTTCGGCACGGCGCTGGTCTACCTCTTTGCCGTCACGTTCCCTGTTCTGCCCGTCGCCGGCCGCGGTGGACCGGAAAGTTACATCCTTCCGGTCGCGGCCATGTCGATCGGTGCCATCGCCTCGATGTCGCGCATCGTCCGTGCAGAGGCGCTCGGCGTGTTGGACATGGACTACATCCGTACGGCGCGCGCCAAGCGAATGACTGTGGCACGAATCTACTTCCGTCATGCAATGCCCAACCTCATGACGTCGACGCTGACGCTCGCCGGACTCCTCCTTGGTGGTCTGATTGCCGGCACCGTGCTCATCGAGAGCATCTTCGCCTGGCCCGGCATGGGCATGGCGCTGGTCAAGTCCATCACCGAGAAGGACTACCCGCTCGCCCAGACACTGGTCGTGATCTACGGCGCCATCGTCCTTCTCATCAATTTCATCGTCGACGTGGTGCTCGCTCTCATCGACCCACGATCCACAATTCGGGAGAACTGAGTTGAGCACCTCACCTACGGCCCCCACTGCGGCCCCCAAGACGCCCCCGCGACGACACTGGATCGTCGGAACGTTCCGCACCCCACTGGGAATCCTGGCCCTCACCTTCCTGACCGCTCTGATCGCCCTCGTCATCTTCGGACCGATGATCTGGGGTGACGCCGCTGTCGCAGCCAACCCGAAGGCACTGTCTCAGGGACCGAGTTCCGAGCACATCTTCGGCACCGACGCCGGCGGGCGTGACGTCTTCGCCCGCACGATGACCGCCGCGAGACTGTCGGTGCTCATGGCTCTCGGAGCCGTCGCACTCGGTGTCACAATTGGCCTGATACTCGGTACGCTCCCGACGCTCGCTCCCCGCTGGGTCGGACGCATGGTTGTGGCATTCCTCAACTTCGCCATCGCATTCCCCGGACTGCTCCTCGCGATCTTCCTGTTGGTAGTTCTCGGACAGGGTGCGGGCAGCGCGGTGATCGCCATCGGTCTTGCCCTGGCCTCGCCGTTCGCGAGGTTGACGTACGCACTGGCTTCGTCGGTCAACGGACGTGACTTCATCGACGCAGCACGCATCCTCGGGGTCACCAAGCCCGGGTTGCTGTTCCGCCACATTCTCCCCAATATCCGTGAACCACTCATCGTCAATGCCAGCATCGCTGTCGGCAGCGGCCTCGTGGTCTTCGCCGGACTCTCGTTCCTCGGCTTGGGCATTCAGCCGCCTGCATTCGACTGGGGCCGGATGCTCAACGAAGGTCTGTCGAAGATCTTCGTCAACCCGGCCACCGCACTTGCCCCCGGCATCGCCGTCGTGCTCGCCGGCTTGACCTTCACGCTGCTCGGCGAGGCCATTGCTCGCGGCTCGGGAGTTCGCAGCCCGATCAGCAGTCGCCTGCCGAAGTGGAAGCCGATCAACCGGAAAACTGCCCAGGCCGATTCGGCACCCAGCGACGAGGACGCAGTTCTCACCGTCCGCAACATGTCCGTCGCAGTCCCCGCGGGTGACGACTGGCGTCGCCCCGTCGACAACATCAGTTTTACAGTTCATCGCGGCGAAACCGTGGGCATCGTCGGTGAATCCGGCTCCGGAAAGTCACTGAGTTGCATGGCAATCGCGCAGCTGACCGACCATCCCACCGTGGTCGACGCCGGGCTCATCGAGTTCGACGGCACCGTGCTGATGAAGGACGGGAAGCGGCCGGACAACGCGGCTTCGCGCAAGGTTGCCCGCCAACTCGGCACACGTATGGCGATGGTGTTCCAGGATCCGATGTCGTCCATGAATCCGTCTCTCAAGGTCGGATACCAGGTCGCCGAGATCGGTTGGCTCCACGAAGGTATGAGCAAGGCCGACGCGAAGAAGGCGGCAGTCGAGCGACTGAACGCCGTCAAGATCCCCGACGCGCCCAGGCGCGCGAAGCAGTACCCCCACGAGTTCTCCGGCGGTATGCGTCAGCGCGCGATGATCGCCATGGGTCTGATGGGCAAGCCCGCTCTGATCATCGCGGACGAACCCACCACTGCGCTCGACGTGACCGTTCAGCGTGAGGTCCTCGGGCTGCTCCACGAGGTTCGCGAAGAAACCGGCGCCGCAATCCTTCTCATCTCGCACGACATGGCCGTCATCACCGGCATGTGCACCCGTGTCCTGGTCATGTTTGCCGGCGAAATCGTCGAAGACATCGCAGTCGACGATCTGATTGCCGGTCGTGCAAAGCATCCGTACACCCGCGCGCTGATCGCCGCGGTCCCCACCATGAGCACAGATCGCGACAAGCCGCTTGCCACCGTCGACGAAGCCTGGCAGGTGGAGAGCCTCGACGCCGAGGAGAGCACCGCCGACATCGAGCTGGAAGAACTGTTGGCTGTTGCAGAGGAGATCCGATGAGCAGGCTCGAATTCCGTGACGTCAACGTCCACCTCGGTAGCGGTTCGAAAAAATTCCACGCCGTCAAGAACATCAATCTCGACATCCCCTCCGGATCGGTGGTCGGGCTCGTCGGTGAATCGGGTTCCGGAAAGTCGACACTGGCGCGAGCAACTGTCGGCCTGGCCGAGCCCAGTTCCGGCCAGATCCTTCTCGACGGTGTGGACGTCGCTCACGCCCGCGGCGCGACGGCTCGTCTGCGCCACCGGATCCAGATGGTCTTCCAGGATCCGTACTCGTGCCTCGACCCACGAATGACCATCGGCCAGTCACTCGCCGAGGCTCTGCGGTCCACCGAGCGTCGTGACAAAGCTCGCCGCAGCCGCGGCGACCGCGCTGCCGAGGTCGCTCGTCTCCTCACCACCGTCCAACTGCCGGTGGAGAAGGCGCACGAATACCCGTCGTCGTTGTCTGGTGGTCAGCGCCAACGCGTTGCCCTCGCACGGGCATTGGCAGCCGCACCGGCAGTTCTGCTTGCCGACGAAATCACCTCTGCACTCGACGTATCCGTACAGGGCGCGGTTCTGAATCTCTTGGTCGATCTGCAGAAGCAACTAGGTCTGACAGTTCTGTTCGTCAGTCACAACCTTGCGGTGATCCGCTATGTCTGTGACCACGTCGCAGTCATGCTCGGCGGTGAGATCGTCGAACACGGGCCGGTTCTCGACGTGATCGATTCGCCCAAGGAGCCGTACACGGCAAAGCTGTTGTCCGCGATCCCGACCTTCGGGGAGCCGATGTTCCAATGACAACACCGACTACTCTCGAATCCCCTGCTGCCGTACCCCGTGCCGAAGAACGTCGTTCGGCACGAATCCACGATTACGCATCAGTGGTCACACCAACCGGCATCGCTGTATCGGCGTCGGGACGCATTGCATACGTACGTACGGAGTCGAACCCGGGCGCAGATACCAACGAGCACTCGATCTGGTTGGCTTCCCCGCAACTACAGCTCACGGTAGGTCCTGCCGACACCTCGCCGGCGTGGCATCCCGTTTCCACGCTGTTGGTCTTCGTGCGGCCGGATTCCTCGGGCACACCACAACTGTGGAAGGTCGATGGCGGCGGTGGGCCCGCCGTTCAGATGACCACCGCGGAACAACTCCCGCTCGGTGCTGGGGCACCGGTGTTCTCTCCCGACGGCGCTCGAATCGCCTTCAGCGCTCCGGTCGACCGCACTGCCGCCGGATCGTCACACCTCTTGGTGGCGAAACGCCTCAACTACAAGGTCGACGGATCCGGTGTCCGGGGCAGCGTTCGGGCGCACCTGTTCGAGTTCGATCTGGCCGCCGGGTCGCTACGGCAACTGACGGACGGCGATTGGGACGCTTCGCATCCCGCGTACAGTCCCGACGGCACCGAACTTGCTTTCACCGCAGCGATGGACGGCGACGCCGATCTGACGCGGGCGAGTTCCGCCTGGACCGTGTCGCCTACTGATCTCGCCGCCGCTCCGCGGATGTTGGGGCACGCACGCGGGATCGCCGGACCACTTGCGTGGACACCGGCCGGTGACGCCGTCGTAGCAGTCGGTTGGCACACGCCGATCATTCACAACAACGAACTTCTTGTCCTGCATCGCGATCAGCGAATGGAAGACCGCAGCCTGACGTCCGAACTCGACCGAAACGTCATGTCGGGCGGGACCGGTTATCCCGGTGGCGCACCGAGTTTCACCGCGGACGGCAACATCGTCTTCTGCGTCCGCAACCACGGCTCCACCGAACTGCACAAGGTGGATTTCGGATCAGGCTCCGTCTCACCACTTCTCATCGGAGAGCAGACAGTGGTCTCCGGCCTGGCCTTGACGTCCGGGCGGGCCGTCGTCGCGCTGGCAACGGCGACGTCCTTCGGTGAGGTCGCCGTCATCGATCTCGAGACTCGCGCCGTCGAGATCGTCACCGAATTGAACACGGAACTGACAACTTCCGTCGCGTTTCCCGTCGCCTCCGAGCGTTGGTTCGACATCAGCGACGGCACCCGAGTTCAGGGTTGGATCCTGCGCGACCCGAACCTCACGGGCACCGGACCACTGGTCCTGGACGTCCATGGTGGGCCGCATAATGCCTGGACCGGTACCCCCACCCTCATGCACGCGTACCACGCGGAATTGGTTGCGCTCGGATACACGGTCTTGATGATCAATCCGCGTGGAAGTGACGGCTACGGAAACGACTTCTTCGACGGTGTGCGGGACGGCTGGGGCGAGGCGGATCGTGCAGACCTGCTCGAACCGGTCGAAACCCTTGTCGCCGAAGGGGTAGCCGATCCGAAGCAACTGGTGCTCACGGGCTACAGCTATGGCGGATTCATGACGTGCGCCCTGACGTCCGTCACCGATCGGTTTGCCGTCGCAGTCGCCGGTGGCCTCGTTTGCGACATCGCGAATACGGCCGGCCCCTCGGACGAGGGCATTTTGCTACAGACGATCGAATTCGACCCGCAGTCATCTCGGGTACAGGAACTTTCGCCGCTGGGGCGAGTCTCCCAGGTGACGACACCGACGCTGATTCTTCACGGCGGCAGCGACGTCCGCTGCCCGGTCAACCAGGCAGAACAGTGGTTCGGTGGACTGCGTTTGGCCGGCACCCCGACCGAGCTGGTGGTCTTCCCGGACGCGTCGCATGCCTTCGTGCTGACGGGTCGGCCGTCCCACCGTCTGGGCTACAGCACTCGTCTCGTCGACTGGATCGAACGCCACCTCTCCCCTACGCCGGCACTGACCACGGTCGATCCCGACTACTGGCAGTACCGACTCGACACCCTGAGTGCGAAATACGGGGTACCTGGTGCCTCGCTGGGAATTCTGACCACTACCCGCAGCGGTTTCGACCGCACCGTGGTCACGTCCGGTGTCGTCAGTACCCGCACCGGGGTCGCGGCGACTCCCGACACGTTGTTCCAGATGGGTTCGATCAGCAAGGTCTGGACGGCCACGCTGATCATGCAACTCGTGGAGGAAGGGTTGCTCGACCTCGATGCACCTGTTCGGAACATACTGCCGGACTTCGCAGTCGACGATGCGGTAGCCACTGCAACAGTCACGACGCGTCAACTGTTGACTCACACCAGCGGCATCGACGGTGACGTCTTCATCGATGGCGGCCGCGGCGACGACTGCGTCGAGCGTTACGTTGCTGCCCTGAAGTCGACGGTGCAACTCTTCGCACCCGGCACCGATTGGTCGTACTGCAACACCGGCTTCGTGATCGCCGGACGAATCATCGAGGTTCTCCGAGGCAAGAGTTGGGATGCGGTTCTGCGCGAGCGAATCATCGAGCCGCTCGGCCTGGCCAAGACCACGACCCTGCCTGAGGAGACGGCGCTGCACCGCGCTGCAGTCGGGCACGTCGGCGGTGGCGACAATCTCGCGCAGACACCACAATTCCTCATCCCTCGCTCGATGGGCCCGGCCGGCCTCATCAACAGCACAGCCGAAGATCTACTCCTGTTCGCGCAGGATTCGATGCGCGAGGATCCGATTCTGCTTCAGCGTTCCACTCATCTGGCGATGCTCGAGGAGCGCCGCCAGATCGGTGACGTGTCGTCTGCAGACATCATGGGAACCACGTGGCTACTGCACAATTGGGACGGAGTGCTGGCACATGGCCACAACGGCGGAACTCTCGGACAGCAGTCCTTCTTGAGGGTGGTCCCCTCCTGCGGCATCGCCGTAGTCCTGATGGCCAACGGCGGTGCGATGGACGCACTCTCGGGCGACCTTCTCGCCGAAGTGATCGGTTCCATCGGCGGCGTCGCCGTGACACCGGCATTTTCGCCCGGAGACCCTCACACCCGCGCCACATCCTCATCTGAGGAACTCGATGCACTGTGCGGTCTGTACCGCGATGCTGCAGCCGATTTCGTCCTGGAGAGGACCGGCGGTTCCCTGACCGCCCGCCGCACCGATCACATCGACCCTTCGATCAACGCCGAAAGCGCAGAGTCCGTCTCTCTCAGCCTGATCGAAGTTCACCCTGGAGTATTCGCGACCCAACTACCGCAATCAGCGGGTTGGATCCGGATCACTTTCTCCGACACCGGGAGTACACAATTGCTACACGTCGGAAGCCGCGCGTATCCGCGAGTGAACAACCGATGACCATTCTCCGCGATCTGGCCGAGCGCCAACTTCCTCAGATCCTCGAGGATGCCATCGCGCTCATCGAAGTCGAGTCGCCGTCGCACGATCTCGAAGCTGTTGCACGCAGCGCGAAATGGACGTCAGACCTTGTCCACGAACGACTCGGCGTGACACCGGAGTCGATAGTGACGGAAGGCCGAACCCACCTGGTGACCCGCTTCGGTGATTCCCCGACGCGGTTGATGCTCCTCGGTCATCACGACACCGTGTGGCCGATCGGCACCCTGACGCGCCTACCCGCAGCGGTGACCGACGGAGCCCTTCGGGGTCCGGGTGGACTCGACATGAAACTTGGTGTCGTTCAGGCAATTCACGCTCTGTCGATCGTCCGGGAGTTGCACGGAGACGATGCACTCGACGGAATCACGCTCCTGGTCACCGGTGACGAAGAAATCGGTTCACCCACGTCGCGAACCCTCATCGAGGACCTTGCCGCAGGCGCGGTGCTCGTCCTCGAAGCCGGCGGCGACGGTGGCGAACTCAAGACCGTCCGCAAGGGAGTGTCGCTGTATCGGATCCATGTTGCCGGTCGCGCAGCGCACGCCGGGTTGGAGCCGGAAAAGGGCATCAACTCCGCAGTCGAACTGGCTCGCCTCGTGATCGCGATCAACGACTTGTCCTCGCCGGCGCAGGCAACCACTGTCACCCCGACCGTCATTTCAGCCGGAACCACAACCAACACCGTTCCGGCAGAAGCTTTTGTCGACGTGGACGTACGTGCAACCAGCGCTGCCGAGCAGGAGCGCGTCGATTCGAACATCCGGGCCCTGCAGACAATCCACCCCGAAGCCGTAGTCACGGTCTCGGGTGGCGTCAACCGTCCACCTCTCGAAGCGACGATGTCCGCACCGTTGCTGGAGTTGGCGGAACGCGTTGCGCTCGAGCATGATCTGACTCCTCCCGTCGGACTCGCCGTCGGCGGAGCCTCGGACGGAAACTTCACTGCCGGCATCGGCATCCCCACCCTCGACGGCCTCGGTGGCGTCGGCGGCGGTGCACACGCCGAGACCGAGCATGCGCTCGTGTCCGCTATCGCCCCGAGAACGGCGTTGGTTGCGGGCCTTATTCGTTCGATCACGTCTGAAGGGGGCCCTCGTGTCGAAAAGCAAAGCGGTTGAGTTTCGAGAACTGGTCGACACCCGCGAAATAGCTGATCTGTCTGCCGTTTTCGACGAGATCTGGGCTACAAGTCCCGGACCGGCTCATTTCGGAACGGCGATGTTGGTTGCGCTTCACCACGGTGGTCATTACGTGGTGGGAGCCTTCTCTGAAGGCGAAATGATCGGAGGTTGCGTCGGATTCTTCGTCGAGCCTCTCGGCGAGGTCCTGCACTCACACATCGCCGGAGTTCTACCCGGGCATGCAGGCAAGGGAATCGGCCGCGCCCTCAAGCATCATCAGCGTGACTGGTGCATCGAGCGCGGCGTCAGGACGATCCGGTGGACCTTCGATCCACTCGTCGCACGAAATGCCTACTTCAACATCCAGCGTCTCGGTGCCGAACCCGCCGAATACAACCCGGATTTCTACGGATCGATGGCAGACGGCATCAATGCCGGCGACGCCAGCGACCGCATGCTGGTCAGCTGGGATCTCGACGCCGACGGAGCTCCGAGTTCTTCTGTAGCCGTTGATGATACATTCAAAGTGCTCCAACCCACCGAAGACGGGACGCCTCGGATGCTCCCGATCCCACCCGACTGCGTCGACATCGCGGTCGGAATACCCAGAGACATAGAGCATCTGAGAACCGTCGACCGCGCTTCTGCCTTCGCCTGGCGACACGCGCTTCGCGAGTACCTCGAACCACTGATCGCCTCGAAGGAATGGCAATCGACCGGCTTCGACCCCAGCGGCTATTACATGTTCACGAAAATCTGCGAGACAACCGGAGAAGAGCAAGTCCATGCACATTGAGTCCGTCGAATTGCGCGAACTGCGCATCCCTCTCGTCTCCCCCTTCACCACGTCGTTCAGCACACAACTCGAGCGCAACACCCTCGTCCTGAAGGTGAGTGGCACCACCGACGGCCCCAATGGCCCGGTGGAGACTGTCGGCTGGGGCGAGTGCGGCTCGCTGAGCGATCCATACTACAACTCGGAGTACACCGCCGGTGCGCGCGCGATGCTTCGCGAGTATCTCGTTCCGACGCTGCGTAAGTCGCAGTCGGATCAGCCGCTCACCGCCGAGACCGTCGGCAGCGTGCTTCACCACATCGTGGGTCACCAGATGTCCAAGTCGGCCATCGAAATGGCAATCCTCGACGCCGAATTGCGCGCTCGTGGACAATCTTTCGCTCGATACCTCGGTGCAACGCGCACACGAGTTCCCTCGGGAGTATCCGTCGGCATCCAGGACAGCATTCCGCAGTTGCTCGAGACCGTCGGCAACTATCTGTCGCAGGGATACGTGCGAATCAAACTGAAGATCAAGCCGGGCTGGGACATCGCTCCCGTGGCGGCGGTGCGCAAGGAGTTCGGCTACGACGTGCCCCTACAGGTCGATGCGAACGCCGCGTACACCCTCGTCGACGCACAGTTGCTGCGTCGCCTGGACGAATTTGCACTGCTCCTCATCGAACAGCCGCTGGCCGAAGACGATTTGGTGCAGCACGCCAAGCTCGCCCAGTCTCTCTCGACTCCGATCTGCCTCGACGAGTCGGTCGAGTCGGCCAAGGATGCAGCGGATGCCATCACGCTCGGTGCCGCTTCGGTCATCAACATCAAGCCGAGCCGTGTCGGTGGATACCTGGAAGCCAAGCGGATCCATGATCTCGCCTCGGCGCACGGTATCGCGGTGTGGTGCGGCGGGATGCTCGAGACCGGAATCGGACGCGCCGCCAACGCCGCACTCGCGGCACTGGACGGCTTCACACTGCCCGGTGACATCTCGGCGTCCGATCGCTTCTACAAGGAAGACATCACCGAACCGTTTGTCATCGAGGACGGCCACATCTCCGTGCCGCAGGGACCGGGCTTCGGTGTGACTCCGCGTGAAGACGTCATGGAGCGCTTCACCGTCGGAACCGAGATTCTGTAGGTTACCGGCGTCAGCTGCAGTCACCTCCACCTCACCCGGTGGAGGTGACTGTTCGTCGTTTGTGTCGGTAGCTCGGTGCATAGTGATTCGGACATGACGTACTGCACCGAAAGGCCCCCGATGAGTAGCTGGTCCGATCGCCCGATCTGCGCGTTCGACCTCGAAACCACGGGACGGAATCCGTCGACCGCCCGCATCGTCAGTGCCTGCGTCGCGGTGATCGACGGTGCGAAGGTCGAAACACGCACGTGGCTACTCGATCCCGGCGTCGACATCCCCGCCGGTGCCTCGGCCATTCACGGCATCAGCACCGAGTACGCGGCGCAACACGGCCAGAACTACTCCGAGGGCTACGAAGAGATTCGCGAGGCTCTGCACAATTCCTGGGCGCGCGATCACGCTGTCGTAGCGTTCAACGCCTCCTACGATCTGACGGTCATGCATGCCGAAGGTCTGCGCATCGGTAAGCCCGCCTTCGTTCCGGGGTTGGTCATCGATCCGTACGTGATCGATCGCGCGATGGACACGTTCCGCAAGGGCAAACGAACGCTCGCAGCCGTGTGCGAGCACTACGGGATTTCCCTCGAGTCCGCCCACGAAGCCGAGGCCGATGCCAAAGCAGCGGCGGCGTTGGCCCGCGAGCTCGCCGTACGGTTCCCCGACATCCTGGGGCTCGATCTCATGGTCGATCAAGCCGATTGGCACGCCGAGCGGCAACGCGATTTCGCCGAGTACCTACTCAGCCAAGGGAGGGACGTGGCAGATGTGAACGGCCAGTGGCCGATTCGCATCATCGCCTGACGCCCTCCCCGGCTCGGACGGTCGCGCGAGCTACTGCGGGACCGGCGGCCACACCGGCGCAATGGACCACGGACGCGCCGTTTCCAGTTGCGACGCAACCTGAATCAGCAAATCTTCACGCCCGAACGCGCCGACCAACTGCACGCCGATCGGCACACCGGCCGAGTCATGACCCATCGGCAAGGAAATCGCAGGCTGACCGGAACTGTTGAACGGACTGGTCAAGCCGCTGTATCCGGCCGAATGCTCCCAGATCGACATGGGATTTGCCGTATCGAGCAAACCGAGCGGAGCTGCCGGCCGAGCCATCGTCGGAGTCAGCAGCAGGTCGTGATCGACAAAGAACGCACCGATCACCTGGGCAGCCCGCTCGAGTTCCTGCAATGCCTTGACGACGTTCGTCGCACTTTCGGACTTCGCGCGGTCGTAGATCATCCGAGCCATCGGCTCGAGGTCGTCGTCGCGGATTGCGCGGTTCAGTGTCTCCAGTCGTTCATCGACCTCGATCGTCATCGGAATGCCCATCAACACGGAGAGTCCGGCAGTAAGGGCATCGAGCGGAAAGTTCGGGGCGCCCTCGGTGACATCGTGACCGAGTTCTTCGAGCAGGCCGGCAACACTGGTTGTGACGGCCGCGCACTCCGGGTCCACCGGGGTGCCGTCCGGCAGCACGTTGCTCAGACCAATCCGCAACCGTCCGGGATCCGCACCCACTTCCTCGATGTACGGCCGCCTCGGCGCCAGGATCACGTAAGGATCGCCCACTGTCGGCCCGGCGGACAGATCGAGAAGCAGCGCAGTGTCGCGGACACTTCGGGTGAGTGCGTGATGAACACTCATCGGCGACGAGAACAGCGTGCGCGCCGGTGCCGTCGGAGTGCGTCCGCGGCTGGGCTTGAGGCCTACCAAGCCACAGGCCGATGCGGGAATACGGATCGATCCACCGCCGTCACTGGCATGGCCGCCGGGCACGATCCCGACGGCAACCGCTACAGCCGTGCCACCCGAAGATCCGCCGGGTGAACGATCGAGGGCGTAAGGGTTGCGGGTGGGACCGAACAGCGCAGGTTCGGTACTCGCGTTCTTACCGAACTCCGGTGTGTTCGTCTTGCCGATGACAACCAGACCGGCCTCACGGTATCGCTCCACGAGCGTCGAATCTTTTTCTGCCACAGCGTCGGCGAACAATCGAGATCCGTTGGTGCTCGGCAATCCTGCGACGTCCAAGCCCAGGTCTTTGATCACGAACGGGACGCCGTGCAATGGACCTTCCGGCAGGCCGTTCGATACTTCGTTGCGCGCTTCCTCGCGACGCTCACTGATCACCGCATTGACTGCAGGGTTGCGCTCGTCGAGTCTGTCCAGGCTGAACTCGAGGACTTCCTTGGCTGAGACGTCACCGCTCTTGATCGCTTCGGCAAGGCCGGTCATGTCGTTGTTGTCGAACAAATCCTGCATCGATGCCCTCATCACTCGTGTGGAACTCTGCCGATAGTGAGGTCCGTCATATCAATCGGAGCCTCGACGTGGTGTCGAAATTCCGCTTGGCGGGACCGCCGCGCAGGGTCAGCCCTACAGAATCAAACCTTGCCGCCGCGCTTCCACAACAGCTTCGTGACGACTGCGGACATCGAGCTTTCCCATCAGATTCCGCATGTACGTCTTGATCGTTTCGACGCTCAACGACAACCTCTCGGCTATCTCGGCGTTGCGCAGTCCGAGAGCGACGTAGCCCATCACCTCCCGCTCGCGTGGCGACAGGACAACACTGTTCACAGCTGGAGTGTTCGTCGAAGGCTTCGGCGACACCAAAGCACGCAGCTTGGCCTCGACGGCATGGACCTGTGCGCTGAGAGCAGTGTCCTCGAGGTTCGCCGCGATCTCGCCGAGCGCCAGAACGCTCTCGGTCAGCCCTTCGGATATCTGGGCGTCTCGGTTCGAACCATGTTCCACCGCAGCGGTATCGAGCATCGCCACCCGCCGATCCACCTCGTCGCGGATCTCGAATTCGCGGGCCAACGCGTACGACGATCGCATCATCGTCTCGGCAATCACGTCTCCGATCGGCAGGTTGGCGCGCAGTCCTCCGTAGATCGCTCCGCGGGTAACCCCGCGTACGACGATCGGCACCGCCATCAAGGATTCGATCGCTTCGGTGCCCACTTCGTAGTCGTAGTCGTGAGTGATGTGCGACGAGTTCGCGTAGTCCTGGACTGCGCCCGGTCGTTGTTCTGCGATCGCCCGACCGCCGAGTCCGCATTCCGCGTCGATCCGCAGGTTTCGCAGGATGTTGCTGCGCGTGCCGACGTGACCGGTGATGGTCAGCGACCGGTCGCTGACGCAGCCGCCGAACAGAACCGGCAACTCGGTTTTGGGGTGCAGCCGACGCAGTTCGGCGCGCAACGCGTCGTCGTCGCTCGGTCTCAGTACCCTGCTCACTCTCACCTCCACGTACCCAATTCAGAGGGTAGCGGTACCTTCGGCTGGGCAATAGCGTGCATCCAGGCCATTTGTAGTGCCGATCACACTTATCGTGACACCAACCGTGTCACGTCGCCTTCGGAGGAACCGTGTCTGTCTCGAAAGCTCTCGCAGCCAACAACACCCCGCTCAGTCCGCTGCGCTTTCTCGAGCGCAGCGCTGCGGTGTTCCCCGATCGCACCGCCGTAGTTCACGGCGACCGGACGTACACGTACCGAGAGTTCGGCGACGAGGTTGCGGCGCTGGCCCGCGTCCTACGTGAGCGCATTCAGCCCGGTGACCGCGTTGCATACCTGGCGCCGAACATTCCCGAGATGCTGTTCGCGCATTTTGCCGTCCCGCTCGCCGGTGGGGTCCTGATCGCCCTGAACTCGCGTCTCGCCGGACCTGAGCTCGAGTACATCCTCGATCATTCGGGAACCGCGATTCTGTTCGTCGACTCCGAATTCGTCGGCTCCGTCTCCTCGTCCAAGGCAAACGTCGCGAGCCTTCGCGAGATCATCGAGATCCCGGACTCCACCGTGCCGTACCCGGAGGTCCCCGCCGGAATCGTCACCGGGCAGTACGCCGATCTGATTGCCGAAGCCGAAGCACTCGCCGATCAGCCACTGCACTGGGGCGTCGACGACGAGCAGCAGTGCATCGCCATCAACTACACCTCGGGCACCACCGGAAAACCCAAGGGCGTCATGTACTCCCATCGCGGGGCGTACCTGAACTCGCTCGGCGAGACCTTCCACAACGGCTTCGACGGATCGACGAAGTACCTGTGGACGCTGCCGATGTTCCACTGCAACGGGTGGTGCACGCCCTGGGCCGTCACCCAGGCCGCCGGCACACACATCTGCCTCCGTGCGGTCCGCGCCGACGCGATCTGGGATGCCATCGACAATCTGGGCGTGACGCATCTGTGCGGCGCCCCCACCGTCTGCTCGACCATCGCGGATGCCGAGCAGGCCCACAAGGTCGACGCACTACGCATCACGACGGCCGGGGCTCCGCCATCGCCGACGATCATCGGAAAACTCGAAGACATCGGCGTCACCGTCGTTCACGTCTACGGCCTCACGGAGGTTTACGGTCCGTACACGATCTGCGAGTACCAGGAAGCCTGGGACGACAAGCCGCAGTCCGAGCGCGCCGCACTGCTCTCCCGCCAGGGAGTCGGCATGGTGCAGGCCGAAAATGCCCGCGTTGTCGATGCCGAGATGAACGACGTTCCCGCCGACGGTCGGACGATGGGTGAGATCGTGCTCCGCGGCAACAACGTGATGCTCGGGTACTACCGAGACGAGACCGCGACCGCCGAAGCGTTTGCCGGTGGTTGGTTCCATTCCGGCGACCTCGGCGTCATGCATCCCGACGGTTACATTCAGCTCAAGGACCGCGCGAAGGACATCATCATCTCGGGCGGCGAGAACATTTCCACGGTCGAGGTGGAGCAGGCGATCATGAGTCACCCGGCCGTGGTCGACGTGGCAGTCGTCGGCGTGCCCGACGAGAAGTGGGGCGAGCGTCCGAAGGCATTCGTGGTGCTGGGCAAGGGATTGCAGGCTTCGGCAGAAGAGATCGTCGAGCACACCCGCACCTTGCTGGCCGGGTACAAGGTTCCCCGCGACATCGTCTTCCCGCTCGACCTTCCGCGCACCCCGACAGGCAAGGTTCTCAAGTTCGAACTGCGTGCGTCGAAGTAACTCGGCTGACGGGTCTCAACGCACCGGGGAATACCGCCGGCGCAGATCGACAGGTTGCCCGTCCGAAGGGAAAGGCAACGACGTGAAGTCGAGCGGAGCGACGTAATCTGCGTCGACGTTCCAGTCGAAGCGCGTGAGGAGGTGGTGCATGATCGCCTTGATCTCGGCGCCGGCGAAGTGCATCCCCAGACATTTGTGCACTCCACCGCCGAACGGCTCCCACGCGTACCGATGCACCTTGTCTTCGCGTCGATTCTCGGCGAAACGCTCGGGATCGAAACGCTCGGGATCGGGCCAGTACTGCGCCATGTGGTGTGTGAAGTGAGGGGCGACGGAAACATACGTTCCCGCAGGCACGAAGTGACCGCGTACTCGAGTGTCGCGGACCGCTCGCCGCGCCATGACCGGTACGGGCGAGACGAGTCGGAGGCATTCCTTCATCACCAGGTCAAGGCTGCTCAGGCCGTCCAGATCTGCATAACTCGGCGTCGAGGTCGCCAGGGCGAGCGACTCGGCGCGGCACCTGTCCTGCCACTTCGGGTGTTGCCCCAGGTACTGCATCATCGTGGACAGGGTGATCGTCGAAGTGTCGTGTGCGGCCATCAGGAGAAAGATCATGTGATCGATCACTTCGTCGTCGCTGAAGCGTTGTCCCGCTTCGGATTCGATGTGACAGAGCACGGAGAAGAGGTCGTCGGTTTCGAGATTTCGACGCGCCGGCAGGTACCGACGGAAGAACTCCTCGAGAACCCGCCGGCCGTCCAGGCCGCGTTTCCATCGCGTCCCCGGCACCGGGTAGCGGATCAGAGAGGTTGCTGCCTGGACACAATCGACGAAAGCCTTCTTCACCGAGGATATTTCACTCTCGGTGCTTCCTTCCACCCCGCCCATGAAGATGTCGGTCGCGAGATCGAGGGTCAGTGTCTTCAATGCCGTGTAGGCACGGAATTCGTCAGTGGGCGACCACGCGTCGAGCGCCGAGTCGATTGCGGGATTGAGAACCTCGACAGACTTCTCGATCCGTGTCCGGGTGAACGCCTGCTGCATGATTCGACGGTGTCGTAGATGTTCCTCCGAATCGAGCAGCATCAGCCCGCCGTGAAAGAAGGGGCCGATAAGTACCGACCAGCCGTCGCTGTTGACGAATGCCCGATCCTTGTTCTGCAGCACCTCCTGACACGCGTCAGGCCCGAGTACAGCGATCCATTTCCGACCGACCATCGAGAACCAGGACACCTCGCCGAATCGATCCCAATTCTCTTGCATCAGAGCGAGCGGATCGCGAATGTAGGCGAGCGCGTGTCCGACCAGGGGCAGCCCGGAACGGCCCGAAATCGGTTGCAACTGCGAGTTCATGGGGGGACGAGCCAGGATCTTGGACACTGTGACCTCTATTCTCGCTCAATCTGACAGTAGCCACTGTCAGATTGACTGTAGTCTGCGTCACACCGATGCGTCTGTCAATATCGACCTATGACTTCTCCTACGCCGCGGCGGTATGCCGGCCTGAGCGGCGACCAGCGCTCAGCACTGCGGCGCGAGAGCTTGCTCGAGGCAGGGTTGGAACTGTTCGCTGCCGCGGGCAGTCGAGGCGCCACGATGACCGCGATCTGTGCGCGAGCGAAGTTGACGGAACGCTACTTCTACGAAAGTTTCTCCAGCAGAGACGAACTGCTGGAAAAGATCCTGGACGGAATTGCCGACGAGGTTCGCGACGCCGGCCTGGCCGCGCTACGAACGAGCGAGGGGACGCTCGAGGAGCGCGCAAGAGATGCCATCACGTCGTTCGTCAGCCTCCTCACCGACGATCCCCGCAAGGGGCGTGTGGCAATGATCGAATCCGCTGCATACGAACCGCTTCGCGCACACCGGCGCGCGGTACTGCACGGCTTCGCCCAGATGGTCGCGGACGAAGCCACGCGAATGTACGGCGACCGAGCTTGGCCACCTCATCAAGGTCAGATCAACGGACTGCTCTTCGTCGGGGGCCTTGCCGAATTGGTCACCGCGTGGTTGAACGAGGAGATCGCCATCACCCCTGACGAGATCGTCGAGGCGGCAACTTACCAATTCACGTCCACCGCTCACCGTTGAGATGGAACTGATCGGCATCCGGATACCGCCCGCCACACCGGGATGGTGCGAACAGGCGCAATACTTGACCCCATGAGTGAACGCGCAGACCTGCCCGGAACTGACCCCGCACAGTTTCGGGTACACGTCGCGTCTCAAGCGATTCGGTTGTTCTCGGAGAACGGGTACGAAGCCACCACCGTCGAGCAGATCGCCGCTGCCGCGGGCGTGTCACGTCGGACGTTCTTCCGGCAGTTCCGCTCCAAGGAAGACGTGATCTTCGCCGATCACGAGTCCCTCCTCGAACACGTGGCCGAGTTCCTGGCGTCCGATTCCGCCGACCCCTGGGCATCGGTGTGCGAGGCGGCGGGACTGGTCTTCGATTTCTTCCGCCGGAACCGTGACCTGTCGATGCGGCGATACCGCGTCGTACAACACGTCCCCGCTCTTCGCGACCGCGAGCTCGTCACCGGATTCCGTTACGAGCGCCTCTTCGTCGACTACCTACGCAGCGCTGTCCCCCGCGAACCTGTCCTCGAGGTTGTCGGTTTTGCCGCAGCTGTCACCGCGTGCCACAACTACCTCCTGCGAAGCATGATCAAGGGTGACGAGGACGCCACGGCCGATGCGCTGAGTCAAGCACTGCTCGACGTTCGGCGGACGTACGGCGTGGCCCCTGGATCCAAGACCAGCGCGCCGGAATCGAAGTCCGTGCTGGTAGTAGCATTTCCCCCGGGCACTTCTGCCGAGGAGATCAGCAGAAAGATCCACGAACAACTCGGCTGACACTCCTCGTGCACCGAAACTTCACACACCCATCCCTTGACCTGGCACTCAGTGCCGTGTTTGACTGGGGTCATTGGCACCGGTCTGTCCGCGAATCTCGTCGGTAACGCCGGAGCCGCACCAACCGCCTTCAAGCCACCTTCACCAAGGAGCGTTCCCATGGCAGGAAACCCGGATTTCAATCTCTTCGCGTTGAACGAAGAGCACGACGAACTGCGGGCTGCTATCCGCGGACTCTCCGAGAAGGAAATCGCGCCGTACGCCAAGGACGTCGACGAGAACGCACGCTTCCCCGAGGAAGCACTCACCGCTCTCAACGCGTCGGGCTTCAACGCCATCCACGTTCCCGAGGCTTACGACGGCCAGGGCGCCGACTCCGTCGCCACCTGCATCGTCATCGAGGAAGTTGCCCGCGTCTGCGGTTCCTCCTCGCTGATCCCCGCCGTGAACAAGCTCGGCACCATGGGCCTGATCCTCAAGGGTTCCGAAGAGCTCAAGTCCAAGGTTCTCCCGGACCTCGTCAACGGCGGAATGGCGTCGTACGCACTGTCCGAGCGTGAAGCCGGATCCGACGCTGCCTCGATGCGGACCCGCGCAAAGGCTGACGGCGACGACTGGATCCTCAACGGCTCCAAGTGCTGGATCACCAACGGCGGCAAGTCGACCTGGTACACCGTCATGGCTGTCACAGATCCCGACAAGGGTGCAAACGGCATCTCATCCTTCATGGTCCACAAGGACGACGAGGGCTTTGTCGTCGGACCGAAGGAAAAGAAGCTCGGCATCAAGGGCTCCCCCACCGCTGAGCTGTACTTCGAGAACTGCCGCATCCCCGGCGACCGCATCATCGGCGAACCGGGCACCGGCTTCAAGACGGCACTCGAGACCCTCGACCACACGCGTCCCACCATCGGCGCACAGGCTGTCGGCCTCGCCCAGGGCGCACTCGACGCGGCTCTGGCGTACACCAAGGACCGCAAGCAGTTCGGCAAGTCCATCAGCGACTTCCAGGCTGTTCAGTTCATGCTCGCCGACATGGCGATGAAGGTCGAAGCAGCACGCCTTATGGTCTACACCTCCGCTGCCCGCGCCGAGCGCGGCGAGAAGAACCTCGGCTTCATCTCCGCCGCCGCCAAGTGCTTCGCTTCGGACGTTGCCATGGAGGTCACCACCGACGCCGTGCAGCTGTTCGGTGGCGCCGGCTACACCACCGATTTCCCGGTCGAGCGCATGATGCGCGACGCCAAGATCACGCAGATCTACGAGGGCACCAACCAGATTCAGCGCGTCGTGATGTCGCGTGCGCTGCTGAAGTAGGGCCTCCGGCCCCGTGCGCGGTTAGGCAGTCCATAGACTCCTTAACCGCGCACGGGGGCTTGTCCCCTGTCTGAAGAATCTTGAGGAGAATCGTGGAACTCGTAGGCGTAATCGGCGGCGGCACCATGGGTGCCGGCATTGCCGAAGTTTGTGCAAAAGCCGGTAGCTCGGTACTGGTGCTCGAAACCAAGGAAGAATTTGCCGCCGCTGCTCGCGAACGGATCGCCAAGTCGATCAACCGCGGCGTAGCCAAGGGCAAGATCACGCAGGAAGACGCCGACGCCGCCATCGCACGCGTTCGCGTCACCCTGGACATGGAAGAGTTCGCCGATCGCGATCTGGTGATCGAGGCGGCTCCCGAGATCGAAGCTCTCAAGTACGAGATCTTCGGCAAGCTCGACAAGATCGTCAAGCCTGCAGGCATTCTGGCGACCAACACCTCGTCGATCCCCGTCATCAAGATCGCCAAGGCCACCTCGCGCCCCGGCCAGGTTGTGGGCGTTCACTTCTTCAACCCCGTGCCGGTCATGCCGCTCGTGGAGATCGTGGTCAGCCTCACGACGTCCGAAGAGACCGTCCTCGCCGTCACCGACTACGCCAAGAACACGTTGCGTAAGAAGACGGTTCGCGCGGGCGACCGCTCGGGCTTCATCGTCAACGCTCTGCTCATCCCTTACCTGTGCCAGGCAGTCCGGATGCTCGAATCCGGCTACGCCACAGCAGAAGACATCGACGAGGCCATGAAGGGCGGCTGCGGCTACCCGATGGGCCCGCTGACGCTCCTCGACACCGTCGGTCTCGACATTGCCCTCGCAGCAGCCGAGTCCCTGTACGCGGAATTCGCAGAACCGCATTACGCTCCGCCGGCGCTGCTTCGTCGCATGGTCGACGCCGGTCGCCTCGGAAAGAAGACCGGTCGCGGCTTCTACGAATACGCCTGAGACCGCCCGCTTCACTCTTTCCGGCCCCTTACCTGTTGCAGGTGAGGGGCCGGAGTTGTTTCGGACAGATCTTGTCGAATCCATTGACAAATTCGCGTGGCGCAGCAAAAGTCATCATGTGACAACAACCGTTGTCACATGAGCGCAGGCGGAGGGGCCACCCAGATGAGCAGCGATGCAGACACGGGCACTCGTCGATCGAAGCCTCGAGAACTACGAGCCGATCCGATCGGCCCCGGCTCCCTGACGTGGACGCACTTCGGCGACGTTCGCGGCCTGCTGTACCTCGGACGCGCAGGCACCCTGCAGAACATGCACCCCGCGGTAAGCGGAGCGCTGCAAGATCATTCGAATTTCTTCGACAACCCGCTCGACCGCCTGTTCCGCTCACTGCCGCCCATCTACGGCGTCGTGTACGACCGGACCGAAGAGGGCACAGGCACGCTCGTTCGCAACTTCCACACCGATCTCAAAGGAATCGACGAAACCGGCGGGCGCTACCACGCCCTCACTCCTGACACTTTCTGGTGGACACACGTCACGTTCTTCGAGGTGATTCTCGATTTCAACGAGCGATTCGCGTACAAGAAGTTCACGCAGGAGCAGAAGGACCAACTTGTCCGTGAGGCCGTAACTTGGTGGCGCTGTTACGGACTCACCGATCGACCGGCTTTCGACGACTACGCCAGCTTCCGCACGTATTGGGAAGACATGCTCGACAACCACCTGATCAACACCCACACCACAAAATGGTCGACGCGCATCGCCGAGCACGACATCGCACCGGCTCCGAAGGTTCCGACGTGGCTGTGGCGTCTTACCTCACGCCCCACGATGGCCGTGGCGAACTGGATCGGCAAGGCACTGATGCCGGAGAAGGCGCGTGAGACCCTCGAATGGGAATGGACGCCGCGCGACGAACGGATGTACTTCTGGTTCGCCCGCTTCCTGACATTGACAGATCGGTTCTGGCATCTGCTGCCGCTACGACTGCGGTATGCACCGCGCGCCTACTCGGGCATCCGCGCGCAGGGTCTGTGAGCACTCGTCGGTAGGCTGGAGTGCGTGCCAGCCCAACTCCCCTCCGACGCGATCAGTGTCCGCGTGGACAGCTGGACGTGGGCGGTTCGGCTGTTCAAGACACGCTCGCAGGCGGCGACGGCCTGCCGATCGGGACACGTTCGGGTCAATGGAACGTCGGCAAAGGCGGCTCAGCAGGTGAAAGCCGGCGACGAGGTGCGGGTGCGTGTATCCGGCATCGAACGCATTGTCGTCGTGGTCAAGCCGATCACGAAGCGAGTCAGCGCGGTGCTGGCCGCCGATTGCCTGCAGGACAATTCGCCGCCCCCACCACCGCCCGAACTGATTGCGTCCATTCCGCGACGTGATCGCGGCGCCGGCAGACCGACCAAACGCGAGCGACGCGACCTCGAGAAGTTGCGCGGCCTCGAGCCCTGATTGCTACCTCGAAACAGGCTGACGCAGAACCGTCTTCAGTTTCTCGGGCGGCGTCCGGCGCGCATCACTGAGGTAGATCTCGTGATGATCGCCGTTGAAACTGAAGCCGTTCGACGGGATGAACGTGTTGTGCAAGCGGTCCAAGGTGGGGGCCTCGTCGTCGTAGGAACCTACGTGAAGAATCTGGACGGACAGGCCCTCCTCCAATTCGAGGAACCGCACCTTGTCCAAAGCCGCCACGTTCTTCTTGGCGCGGACCGCTTTGGCTCGAACTGAGGCGATCGCCGCAGACAGTTCGGCCTGAGCGATCCATTCCGGTTGCGAGATCATCATCGTCCAATCCCAAGCCGCCTTGTCCCGTGTCACGAACACCTCGGGATCATCTGCCCGCCACAACCCTTCCAGCGGGCCAACGACGAAGTCGCGATCCAATTCCTTCTTGCTAGCGAATTTTGCCGAGTAGGACACCGAATACAGCGCTTCGAGCGCCTCGGAGTACTCGGTGGCAGTGTTGGGGTCGCCGTGACCGTCGACGGCGAAGTAGCCGAAGCGGGGAACGGTCACGAGGGCAAAATCGCGGCGCCCAGGCGAGTAGAGATCCTTGTATGCCTTCTTGACGTCGCACTTCTCCATGCGCCACCCACCTGATCACTGGCCGAGTTTCAATGTTCGGAAACCTATCCGAGAACACCGACATCCCGATAGCGGACCACTGTCCCCTTGTTAATAGACCAGTGGACCTTTACTCTGGACGGGGTGACTACACCCCAGGCGACCGACGTCGCTCGAGTTCCGCGCCGCAGACCGTTGCGGATCGTTGCCATATCCGCGATTGTCGCGTCGATCTTGGCTCTGTTGTTCGTGTACCCATGGTGGAGCTTGTTCATCCGGCCGGACTGGCCGACGGCGGTGGCAGTTTTCGGCACCGTTCTGTTTGCCGCCCTCTTGATCGCCCTGCCTGCGAGCATGGTGCTCAGCCACGGACACACCGACCGCGATCCAGTTCGCCTGATCGGCGACGCACTCCTCGGAATCATCTGGGTCGTGTTCGTGTGGACCCTGCTCGGCGAAGTTCTGAGGCTCGGACTGCTCGTCGGCGGCGTGGATGACCCGTTTCGATCGAGAATCGTCGCCGTTGCCGCACTGATCATCTCGGCCCTTCTGCTGATCTGGGGCTACCGGGAAGCCATGAGACTGCCACGGATCAAGCAGGTCGACGTCACCATCCCCCGCCTTGGTGCGGGGATGGACAAACTTCGGGTAGTCGCGATCACCGACACCCACTTCGGGCCGATCAATCGCGAGAAGTGGTCCGAGCGCGTCATCGCGGCAGTCAACGATCTCGACGCCGACATCGTGGCCCACGTCGGTGACATCGCCGACGGAACGGTAGAGCAGCGACTCGGCCAAGCGACCCCCCTCGCATCGGTCGAAGCCGGGCTCGCTCGCGTCTACGTGACCGGCAATCACGAGTACTTCCACGAGGCTCAGGAGTGGCTCGACTACATGACCTCGATCGGCTGGGACGCGCTGCACAACCGCCACCTCGTCGTCACCAAGGGCGGAGACAGACTGGTCATCGCCGGAGTCGACGATGCGACAGCGTTGGGATCGAAGCTCGACGGGCACGGCGCGAACTTCGACATGGCCCTGGCCGGCTCCGACCCCGAATTGCCGATCCTGATGCTCGCCCACCAACCGAAGCAGGTTACTCAGTCCGCTTCTGCGGGAGTGGATCTGCAGCTCGCCGGTCATACCCACGGCGGACAGATCTGGCCCTTCAACTTTCTGGTCAAACTCGATCAACCTTCGGTGCACGGGCTCACCCGGCACGGAGAACGTACGCAGCTGTACACCAGCCGTGGAACCGGGTTCTGGGGTCCACCATTCCGAGTGTTCGCACCGAGCGAGATCACCGTTCTGACGCTGCACCGCGTCTGATCGATCTCAGCTCGTTCGGGTTGCCGCTCGCGCCGACAACCCGACGAGCTGGTTGATCAGGCCTTCGCGCAGGCCGACTGCGAACATGTCGGCAGCTGGGGGCGCCTGCATCTCGTTCAGCACGACGACGATGGATTCGGCAGGCTCGGCCGTGGGCCACAAGCCGGCAACGATCACCAGGGTCACCTTGGCGAATTGTGCCGCGTCGCCTTCCGAGAGGTGGGGCAGCTGTGAATGAACCAGCGATGCAAACCTTCCCGAGTTGACCGTCGCCCGCTTCTTGAAGTCGCGGGCGAAGTCGACGGAGATGTTTCTTTCGAGGACCCCGGCCATGACGCTCATCAACTCGCACAGCAATCGCTGTCCGACAAGCGATTCCGCAACCGCGGATGCCACATGAATTTCAGGGGCGTATGGCGAGTCGTCACCGGCCGGAGTCAACGACTCGGACAACCCGTCCAGCCACGCAACCCAGTTCTCGTCGAGCACTTCGAGAAAGATGGCCTCGCGACTGTCGAAGTACCGGAGCACGTTCGACTTCGCCAGGCCGACGCTCTCACTGAGCTCACGCAGGCTGATGTCGGCGACGGGTCTGGACCCGAGCATCGCGCGGGCTGCATCGAGAATCGCGCACCGACGTGCTTCGATCTGCTCAGGCCTGCGCGCGCGCTGAAATCCATGGGTCGCCACCATCACGCAAGATTATCAGACCATCGTTCTATTGTTCGCTGCGATGCATGTCAGTTGTCCGAAGACGCGTGCTGCGCCACGACCCCCCTCGACGCCAATTCACGACGCAGCGAATCGGTATCGACCGACGCGAGATCGACCCGGTGCGTGCGGGCGGCCAAAGCTCGAACCTCCTCCGACAAATCCGCCACCTGCTTGCGCGTCGCGGCCTGCCCTGCCTCGTCCTGTTCCGCCACTCGCTCGACCAACCAGGAAGCGAGTGTGGCAGTCACGATGCCCAGCAACGCAATTCCGCCGATCATCAACGCTCCGGCGATCAGGCGCCCGGTTGTAGTGACAGGAGCCATGTCTCCGTAACCGACGGTCGTGACCGTCTCCATCGCCCACCACAATGCCGTTCCGTACGACGTGATGGCAGCGCCCTGCGCGTGACGCTCGGCATCGAGCATGGCCAGCGCCGCGACACCGATCAGCAAGGCCGTGGCACCAGTGGCGTAAATAACCACGCGTCCACGCAAGCTTTGCCCGCTCGAGCGGTGGACTATTGCAAGCAGGGTGACCAACCGAAGGAGACGCAAGGGACGCAGCATGGGCAACACCACCATCGCCAAGTCCAAGAGATGCCTGACGAACCAGCGACCGCGAGCAGGAGCCAACCACAGGCGAACTGCGTAGTCGACGGCAAATACGACCCACGCGGCCCACATGATCCATTCGGTCAGGCGATGCGGGAAGCCAGTCGGTTGCGCCAGGACTTGGTACGCGTACGCCACCAAGAACAGGCAGGCCGCAGCGGTCAAGGGGATGTCGGTGGTGAGCTGCCACCGCTCCGACGTCCACGCAGTGCGGCGGTGCACCGACTTCCTCGATTCGTTCATCCGAGAAGTCTTACACCACTGCTACCGCGTGACCGGCAGAACCGACTCAGATCCGAGTCTGCGTCAAGATGTTGAGCGCCATGGGAACTGCTTCGATCGTGATGGGCAACGGCCCCACCCGATCACCGTCCGCGTAAGCGATGATGCCTTCGGAAACCAACCGCACCTTCTTCGATCGGTAGGTCTGCACCGCATCCAAGGAGACGTGAGTTCCCTTGTACACCCGCGGAAACAGGCGCACCAGACGCAACCTCGAACCATGCCCGACGACGGTCAGATCCAGCAACCCATCCGACTTCGACGCGCCCGGGGTGATGAGCATGCCGCCACCGTACGAACGCCCGTTACCGACTGCGACCAGCGTCGCGTCCACCGTGATGACCTCGTCGTCGAGTTCGATCCGGTACGGCAACGGCTTCATCTTCGCCAACTCGGCAAGCATCGCCAGGTTGTAGCGCATCGGCCCCTTGGGCCAGGACATCCGATTGGCCCGCTCGCTGACCAGCGAGTCGAATCCACTGGCGATGATGGTTCCCGACCAGACGACGGAACCGTCGGCCAGCGTGATCTTCGCCAGATCTGACTGCTGCACGACACCATCTGCGATCACATCGGCTGCTGCTTCGGGATCGCCTGTGGGAATCCCGAACTCACGGGCGTGATCGTTGCCGGTGCCTGCCGGGATGAGCCCGATGGGTGTGTCGGTCAACGCGGCGGCCTGCAGTCCGATACTGATGGCACCGTCGCCGCCGACAACCACGAGTGCGTCGGTACCTTCCTCGATCGCACGACGCGCCAACTTCTTGGCGTCGTCGGCGTCGGTTCCGATGATCTCGGTGACGGCAACGCCCCGAGCGCGCAGCCGCGCAACACCTTTGCGTCCTGCCGCAGGCGCGTGACCATGTCCCGCCATCGGATTGATCAGGACGGTAACCTTCTCGATCTGACTGCGGGTTTCGGTCACGGAATCAGCTTTCCAGGATTGAGGATGCCGGCAGGGTCCACTGCATTCTTCACTGCGCGAAGGATATTCGCGCCCAATTCGCCGATCTCGTCCTTCATCCACGGGCGATGATCAGCGCCGACTGCATGATGATGGGTGATCGTGCCGCCGGCCGAAATGATCGCATCGCCCGCGGCAGTCTTCGCCTTGTGCCACTGAGCGATCGGGTCTTCGGTCTGCGCGCTGACCACTGTAAAGTACAGCGAAGCGCCGGTCTTGTAGGTGTGCGAAATGTGGCACATGACGAGCGGCTGAGTACCCTGCTCGACGAGAGCCTTCGTCAGTGCCTCGGTGACCGAGGAGCGCAGGTTCGCGAGGTTGCCCCAGGTGGTTGCCGTCTCGAGGGTTTCACACAGCGCACCGACATCGAGGAGAGCGTCACGCAGATACGGTGCATCGAATCGCCCGTGCTCCCAACTGTTTCCGGGCTCCTCACCGAGCGAAGTTCCACCGTGAGCGGTGAGAATTGCGCGGGCCTCCGCCATCCGTTCAGCGGTGTGCGAAGCCGTGCCCTCGTAGGTGGTAATGCCGAGGCAACCACCGGTGAAGGCATTCTCACCGATCTTGTCGGTGGTCGCCAGATTCACGCCACTCTCGGCCTCGTCGGACAACCGCAGGACGGTCGGAGCCGATCCTTCCTGAACCAGCTCACGCAATGCGGCTGCGCCGGTAGCGAAGTCGGGGAAGCTCCATCCCTCGCGCACGGTGGTTTCGGGCAGGCGGTGAACCCTTACACGCACGTGCGTGATGACGCCGAACGTGCCCTCGGAGCCGACAAAAAGCTCACCCAGATCGGGGCCTGCAGCGGATGCCGGCGCACGCCCGGTCTCGATCACGCCACTCGGGGTGACAACGGTGAGGCCCTGAACCATGTCCTCGAAGCGCCCGTATCCAGCCGACGCCTGCCCCGAAGAACGGGTGGCGGCGAACCCGCCCAGAGTGGCGAACAGGAAGCTCTGCGGGAAGTGCCCCACCGAGAAGCCGTGCTCACGCAGAAGCTCCTCGGCGCGTGGGCCGGTGGTTCCGCCGCCGAACGTCGCGATACCCGATTCCTCGTCCAACCCGACGAGCTGATCGAACCTGCGCAGATCGAGAGATAGAACTGCGTCGAACCCGTCACGAATGGGATCGAGCCCGCCGACGACGCTGGTGCCACCACCGAACGGGACCACTGCGATCCGGTTGGCAGAGCAGTATCGGAGAACCTGTTCGACCTCTGCGTCTGTCCTTGGAGTGACGACTACGTCCGGTGCGTCCTGCGGCTCGGCGCTACGACGGCGGAGCAGATCCGGGGTGCTCTTGCCACCGGCCCGAAGGATTCGATCCGAATCCTTGGTGCTTACGTACTCCGCCCCGACCAGCCCGGCCAGCGCTTCGACGTGCGACTGAGCCATAGCGGACGGAACCACCTGGACGTCTTCGATCGCGAGGCGCGATCGCGTCGGTGCGGAGACACCGAGAAATCCGGTCAACAGTGATGTGACTGCGTCCGACAGTTCACGCTTCTTGGCCGGATCGCCCCAGGCGTCCCACTGCATCGGCGGTTGCAAGGCAGACTTTTCGGTGCTCATAGACACTAGTGTTACATATTTGTGTGATGTGTAAACATCCCGGTTGATCGAGCTGTCGATCAACCCATCGTCTTGGATCCGTCGATGGCTTCACGAAGCATGTCTGCGTGGCCCGCATGCTGGGCCGTCTCGGCGATGATGTGCAGCAGTGCGCGCCGCGCTGACCAGCGAGCTCCCACTTCGAACCACGGCGCCGACGGCAGTGGATGCGAGATGTCGAGGCTGTCCAGCGAGGCCACCAACTCGTCGGTCCTCGCCGCGATCCCCTCGTATTCGGACACGATGCTTGCCAAGGTCTCACCCTCGACCATGGCAAATTCGTTCGCCCGTTCCTGCTGCATCTCTTCCGACCACTGGGTCGGGTCGAAGTCACCACCAAGTCCGGCCGGCCCTTGCAGAATGAAGTCGACCCAACCCTTTTCTGCCTGACCTACATGCTTGACCAATCCGCCGAGGCACAGTTCGCTCACGGTCGGCCTCGAAGCAGCCTGGTCGTCGGTGAGGTTCTTGACCGTGAAGAGCAAGAATTCGCGATGCTGACGCAGGCTCTGGAGGAGATCCGCGCGCTCGCCGGTGACGGTGGCAGTCGGTGCGTTCATGATGTTTTCCTTCGCTCGTGGGTTCTTGCCTGTGAGAACTACGTTAGAAGTCATTGCGGACAGAAACGGTCCTCAATAGAAAACGATCAAGAAAAAACTCCCGGCACCCACCCATGAAGGTGAGTGCCGGGAGTACGAGCGAGCTACGACGAAATAGGACTGCGCGAGATCAGACCGTGCGGGCCAAACGATCGGCCAGCAGACGCGTGAAGTGCGCCGGATCGCTGAGCTCGCCGCCCTCGGCAAGCAACGCCATGCCGTAGAGCAACTGAGCCGTCTCCGTCAGGTTCTCCGCATTGTCGTTGGCGGCCTGCGCCTCCCGCAGCCCCGAAACAAGAGGGTGGTCCGGGTTGAGCTCGAGGATGCGCTTGCTGTGCGGAACAGGCTGACCCGAAGCCTTGTACATCTTCTCGAGCGTCGGAGACATGCTGAACGCGTCGCCGACGATGCAGGCGGCCGACGTGGTCAGTCGCGTCGACAGACGCGTTTCCTTGATGTCGTCGGACAGGGTTTCGGTCAGCCACGTCAGCAACTCGCCGAATTCCTTCTCCTTCTCTTCGCGCTCGGCCTCGGCCGCCTTCTTCTCGTCCTCGGTGTCGAGGTCGACCTCGCCCTTGGCGATCGACTGGAAGGTCTTGCCGTCGAAGTCCGAGACGGCGTCGACCCACATCTCGTCCACGGGGTCGGTGAGAACCAGAACCTCGAGGCCCTTGGCCTTGAAAGCCTCCATGTGCGGGGAGCTTTCGATGAGGTGACGAGATTCGCCGGTCATGAAGTAGATCTGTTCCTGACCGTCCTTCATTCGCTCCACGTACTCCGCGAGAGTGGTCACGCCCTCTTCGCTGTTGGTCGAGGCGAAGGACGAGACGTCGAGCAAGGTCTTACGGTTGTCGGCATCGGCCATCAGGCCTTCCTTGAGCGCGCGCCCGAACTCCGTCCAGAAGGTCGAGTACTTCTCGGGCTCGTTCGCCTTCATGTCCTTGATGGTCGAGAGGACCTTCTTGGTCAGACGACGACGGATGGCAGCGATCTGCCGGTCCTGCTGCAGAATTTCACGAGAGACGTTGAGCGAGAGGTCTTGTGCGTCGACCACACCCTTGACGAAGCGCAGGTAATCGGGCACCAACTCTTCGCAGTCGTCCATGATGAAGACGCGCTTGACGTAGAGGTGGATGCCGGCCTTGCGCTCACGCATGAACAGATCGAACGGCGCCGTCGACGGAATGAACAGCAGCGCTTGGTATTCGAAAGTACCTTCGGCCTTCATCGGGATGACCTCGAGAGGCTCGTCCCAGGCGTGGCTGACGTGCTTGTAGAACTCCTTGTACTCGTCCTCGGACACCTCGTCCTTGGAGCGAGTCCACAGAGCCTTCATCGAGTTGATCGTCTCGGTCTCGATGGTGACCTCGGGCTCTTCGCCCTCCGCCGGCGTCGACGTACGAGCGACATCCATGCGGATGGGCCACGCGATGAAGTCGGAGTACTTCTTGACCAGTTCCTTGATCTTCCATTCCGATGTGTAGTCGTGCAGGCCGTTCTCGGAATCCTCGGGCATCAGGTGCAGGGTCACGGAGCTGCCCTGCGGCGCCTCCTTCACATGCTCGAGCGTGTACGTGCCTTCGCCGGTCGACTCCCAGCGCGTCGCGTGATCTTCACCGGCGCGACGGGTCAGCAACGTGACCTTGTCCGCCACCATGAACGTGGAGTAGAAGCCGATGCCGAACTGACCGATCAGTTCTTCGGATGCCGCTGCATCCTTGGCTTCCTTGAGCTTACGACGCACCTCGGCGGTGCCGGACTTGGCGAGCGTGCCGATCAGGTCGACGACCTCGTCACGCGACATTCCGATGCCGTTGTCGCGGATGGTCAGGGTGCGTGCCGCCTTGTCGATGTCGATCTCGATATGCAGATCGGAGACGTCGACGTCGAGGTCTTTGTCCTGGTAAGACTCGAGGCGGAGTTTGTCCAGCGCGTCCGAAGCGTTGGAGATCAACTCACGAAGGAAGCTGTCCTTGTTCGTATAGATTGAATGAACCATCAGATCCAGCAGCTGACGTGTTTCTGCTTGGAACTCGAGCTGCTCGGTATGCGCGGTCACTTCGATCCCTTTCTCTTCTCGGACTGATCACAGGGATTTTACTCGACCTCGAATACCGCGGGCCGGCCCCCGCACAGACAAGGGAGGCCACGCGACCTGCGCATGACCTCCCGTTATCTTCACCCACCGATCTACTCGGTGACGTTCACCATCGAATAGTTCGAGACGCCGCCGGCCAGCACCCTGAGGTGATCGTCCGAAGCGCCCAGAGTGTGTTCGATGGCCACCAGCCGCGAGACGTAGTGCCCGACCGGATACTCGGCCGTCATTCCGATACCACCGTGCATCTGAATTGCTTCCTGACCGATCTGATGCGCAGCGCGACCGACAGCCAGCTTCGCTCGCGACGCGATGGTCGGATCGATCACCCCGTCGGCGATGGCCATGGTGGCGTACAGACTCATGCTGCTCGCCAGTTCGAGAGCGACGTACATGTCGGCCGCACGATGCGTCAGCGTCTGGAACTTCGCGAGCGGAACACCGAACTGCTTGCGCTGCTTCAGATAATCCGTCGTCAGTCGGAGCGCCTCGGCCATGATTCCGATGGCCTCGGCACACAGAGCTGCCTGCGCCCGGACCTCTGCTTCGACGATCGCCGCCGTGACATCGCCGCCCTCACCAAGTTGTTCGGCCGCGGCATCGGTGAACGTGAACTGCGCACCGCGACGGCCGTCGTGGGTGGCGTACGCAGTCCGGGTGACACCCGCACCTTCTGCATCCACCAGGAAGAGCCCGGTGCCGCCGCCTGGAAGTGCGGCGCTGACGATCACGACGTGCGCGCTGTCGCCCTGCAGGACCGGGTTCTTGACGCCGGTGATCGTCCACCCCGATCCCGCCTGCGAGGCCGCGGTCGTGACAGTGGCGACCGGCCAGCGCGTGCCAGGTTCCGGATGGGCAAAGGCCGACAAAGTGGTTCCGTCGCTGAGCACCGGCAGGAGTCGCGCCCGCTGATCTGCCGAACCGATCGCAGCAATCAAACCGCCGGGGATCAGAACACCACCCAAATACGGCTCGGGTGCAAGCGCGCGGCCCAGTTCGGTCATCACCACCATGGTCTCGACCGGCCCAGCGCCCATCCCGCCATCGGCCTCCGCGAATGGTAGGCCGAGCAGCCCGAGCTCTGCGAACTGCTTCCACACCGAGGCAGTCCATCCCTCGTCGGTGGCCGAGGTGGCGTTGCGCTTCTCTGCGTCGTAGCTGCGGCTGAGTAATTCGCGTGTTGTGTCGCGAAGCATCGTCTGTTCGTCGTCGAGTTCGAAATTCATGTCACACGCTCACAATCCGAGGATCGAGGAGGCAATGATGGAGCGCTGCACCTCACTTGATCCGCTGTAGATGGAAACCTTCCGGTAGTTCAAGTAGCGCGGCGCCGCCTGCTGCGCCCACTCCGGCGAGTCGATGTCGGCGATATCTACCGGCAGTGAGTCCGGCCCGGCAACGTCCATCAGCAATTCCGTTGCTGCCTGCTGCAATTCGGAGCCGCGGAGTTTGAGCAGCGAGGACGCCGGATTCGGCTTTCCGTCTGCCGAACTCGCCACAACTCGCAGTTGAGTCAGATCCAGTGCAAGCAATTCGTTTTCCAACTCGGCCAATCGAGCCGCGAACAACGGATCCTCGAGGAGGGTGCCCGTTCCGACGCGAACCTCCCGCGCCTTCTCTTTTGCCGTGGCGACAAGGGTTTTGGAGAACCCGACCCGTGTGACCCCCGTGCGTTCGTTGCCGAGCAGGAACTTGGCGTAGTCCCAGCCCTTGTTCTCCTCGCCGACAAGATTTTCCGCAGGTACGCGGACGTTGTCGAAGAACACTTCGTTGACCTCGACGCTGCCGTCGATCAGTTTGATGGGGCGAACCGTGATGCCGGGAGTTGCCAGATCGATGAGCAGGAACGAAATTCCTGCCTGCCGCTTCTGGGCACTGGCATCTGTCCGCACCAGACAGAAGATCCACTCGGCGTGCTGCGCGAGTGTAGTCCACGTCTTCTGACCGTTGACGATGTAATCCGCGCCGTCACGGACAGCGGCCGTCTTGAGTGAAGCGAGATCCGAGCCTGCTTCTGGTTCCGAAAAACCCTGGCACCACCAGATATCGGCGTTGGCCGTCGCCGGGAGAAACTTCTCCTTCTGCTCCTGCGAGCCGAAGGCCGCGATAACGGGCCCAACCATGCTCACGTTGAACGGCAACGGGTTGGGTACCGACGCCAACTGCATTTCCTCGGAATAGATGTGGCGCTGTACCGGAGTCCAGTCCTTGCCGCCCCATTCGACCGGCCAGTGCGGAACCGCCAGTCCGTGAGCGTTCAGAATCTGTTGGCCCGCAACGATGTCTTCACGCGTCAGCTTTCCGAATCCTGCTGCACGTGCACGAAGTTCGGGCGAAAATTCCGTGGTGAAGAACTTTCGCATCTCCTCGCGGAACGCAACTTCCTCACCGGTCAATTCGAGATTCATGTGGACTCTGCTTTCTTCTGTCAGGAATTCAGAACAAGATTCGTGCGACGGTCTGCGCAACAACGGCGGGCTTGTCCACGCCTTCGATCTCGACGGTGTTGGTGATCTGACTCTGCAGCGAACCGTTCGGCAACTCTTCGATCGCGGAGAGCACTGCAGTGTTTCGAACCTTGGCTCCGACCGGCACCGGACTCGGGAATCGAACCTTGTCGGACCCGTAATTGATGACCATCTTCGCCCCGTCGATGCGGTACACGGACTTCGACAGAAGCGGCAGGAGCGAGAGGGTCAGATACCCGTGGGCAATCGGACCACCGAAAGGTGATTCACGCCTTGCCCTTTCGTCGTCGACGTGGATCCACTGATGATCACCGGTCGCGTCGGCGAATTGATGGACCATCTCGCGGGTGACCTCGACCCACTCGCTCGAGCCCAGCGTTTCACCGACCGCCCCCAGGAGATCTGACTTGTTCTCGAACACCCGTGTCATCTGATCCTCCACGTTCCCGAACACTGTTAGGTTAATTGGATAATAAACTCACAGTGTAAGGTTGTCCAGTACTCAGACGAAAGGTTTCTGTGCGATGGCGCGACCGCGGGTTCCACTACTGAGCAAGCCGATCATCAGGGACACCGCCCTGAAACTGGTGGACGAGCACGGTTTGACTGACTTCTCGATGCGCAAACTCGCCACTGTCCTCGGCGTGCAGGCACCGTCGCTGTACAGCCATTACGCCAACAAGGACGAATTACTGGACGACGTCGCGAACGTCATCATGGAGTCCGTCGACGTGAGCGGCTTCGACTCAGACGATTGGCGCGGTGCGCTCCGCACGTGGGCGCGGTCCTACCATGCGGCCCTGGGCAAGCATCCCAACATCGTTCCCTACTTGGCCTACGGTCCGAGCGTCAGGCCCATCGCCCTCGATCGCGCGAACGCCATCCACGGCGGTCTGGTGCGGGCCGGATGGCCGCAGCGCACGGCAACGCTGATCGGCGCTTCCGTCAAGTACGTGGTCATGGGTGCTGCGACAGCGACGTTCTCCGGCGGATTCGTGGACGATCCGGCGATCTACGCCGAGCGTTACCCGCACCTCACGCGAGCGCACTTGTTGCGCGAGCGTGCTGCGGAAATCGACGGTGCCAGTTTCGAACTCGCGCTGGAATCGCTGTTGGACGGGCTGGAAGCCAAATATGCACTTCTGCCACGAACTTCGAAGTAATGCCTGAAATTGGGAGTCGCTACTTTCGATCGAGCACGCCGAGCATCGCAACGAAGGCCGCCTGACGATCCCCGAGAGCGGCAAAGAATTCCCCGTCCGATGCTTCCACCGAGCGATTCGCCTTGCCTGCCAAGTTCGCACCCGTCTGGGTCACCACCAGTGAACGCGCCCGGGCATCGGTCGGGTGTGGACGTCGTTCGACAAACCCTTTGGATTCGAGGGTCCGTATCACCTGTGACGTCATCATCGGATCGGTGCGCGCATACTCGGCAAGATCGCGTTGAGTTATCGGCGTTTCCGCGTCCAGCCAGGTCAGAGCGGCGAGCAGAACGAACTGCACGTGAGTCAGGTCGAAGGGCCGCAGCGCCGCGCGAATCGAGGCCTGCCAAGCATTGGTGACACGCCACAACATCAGACCCGGACTGTCGCCCGCATCCTCGAAGTCGGTTTCCAGTTTCTTCGCCACAGCGTCAGTGTGTCAGCTCGTTGCCGAGCGCAGAATCTCGACGTCGTTGCCATCCAACGGAATCAAGCCTCGGCGGAGCTGATACCCCCAATTCGGTGTCGAGGTCACTGCCAATCGACTCCGTACGTCGCCGAGAGGAACGGGCGTGAACTGCTCGTATCGCACTCGACGCCGAAACGGCTTGAAGCACCCCTCGTCCGCCTGCCAGATCTCACCCTCTTCGATCACACCGAGGGCTGTGAACTCGCGCAACGGATCTCGATCACCAATGGACTCGACCGGCGAATAGTAGACAAGCACATCGCCCGCCTTCATCCGCGCCAATCCGGACCTCTTCCCGTGCCCGATCTGCGCGATCCCAAGATCCACTGCGTGACGCACATGTTCGGCAGAGACAACCCCCAACCAGGCGTTCATCGCCGACCACCTGTCGAACCGAGCGCAAGTTCAATCATGAATTTAGTATGCGCGCTTATTATATTCCTCGCAACAGATCGACTCTTGAACGTGTTCAACTTCAAGGCGTACGCTGAACTTGAACACGTTCAAAGAAGGGGAGCCCATGAGCAGTCGCGGGATCGAAACCAGGGAAAGGCTGGTGGAAACAGCTTTGCGGCTCTTCCGCGACGAGGGCTTCGCAGCGACGACCATGCGCAAGATCGCGACTGAGGCAGGTGTCTCCCTCGGGAATGCCTACTACTACTTCGCCAGCAAGGACGAACTGGTTCACGAGCTGTATCTCGTCATCCAACGTGATCACCGAGAGCGTGCGCTTCCACTCCTGCGGCAAGGTGGCTCACTCGCGGAAAATCTCGCGATCGTTCTGCACACCGGACTCGATGTCATGGGGCCATATCACGGGTTCGGTGGCGCGTTTCTGCACGTTGCCCTACCCACCGCATCGCCGTCCAGCCCGTTCTCGGCCGAGTCGAGCGATGCGAGATCGATGGCCGTCGAATTGATGCGCGAAGCACTGGCGGCGTCGAAGCAGAAGACGCCGGCGTCATTGGAGACCCAGCTCCCCACACTCTTGTGGCTCAGCTACCTGGGCGTGACGCTGCATTGGGTCACCGACTCGTCTCCGGGGCAAACGCGCACTCGTTCCCTGGTCGACGGACTGGTCCCGATCATCGCGAAAACACTCGCCCTCGCCCGGCTACCGGTGGCCCGCGGCCTGGTCGGTGACGTCGCCGCCCTGATGACCAAAGTCGTTTCTCCAGAGGGGAACACAAAATCATGAAGACTGTCGTTGTATCCGGTGCGTCGGGCTACATAGGGCAATCTCTCGTTCGAGCGCTCGAACCCAACGGGGTGGACGTACGAACGATCGGCCGGGGAGGAACGAGCGATGCCACCTGGTCCGACGAGCAAGGTGTTGCCGACGTACTCAGCGGCGCGGATCTGCTGATCAACCTCGCCGGACGCTCTGTGAGCTGCCGATACAACAAGCGCAATGCCGACGAAATCTTCTCCTCCCGCGTGGAAACGACCGCACTGTTGGGTCGCGCGCTGGCCCGTACGCCGCAGCCACCTTCGCTCTGGGCGAATGCCAGTACCGGCACGATCTACCGAGACGCGCGGGATCGACTGATGGACGAGAAGAACGGCGAACTGGGTAAGGGATTCTCCGTCGCTGTCGCGCGAGCGTGGGAGCACGAATTGTTCTCCGCCCCAACCCCGGTTCGAAAAGTAGCGCTACGAATGTCGATCGTTCTCGGAGCCGGCGGCGGAGCAATCAACCCTTTCGTCAACCTGGCCCGAACAGGCTTCGGCGGACGAATGGGCGACGGACGACAAATGTTCAGCTGGATACACATTTCCGACGTCGTTCGCTCGATCATCCACATCTACGAGCATCCGGAGATCTCAGGCCCTGTCAATATCGCATCCCCGTATCCGGTAACCAACACCGACATGATGCGGATGGTACGAGCGAAACTTGGCCGACAATACGGGTTTCCGACGCCGGGCTGGATGCTCGAGTTCGGCGCTCGGATCATCCGCACCGAGGCCGAGTTGGTACTCAAGAGCCGCTGGGTTTCACCAGGGGTGCTCGCGGACAGCGGCTTCCAGTATCAATTTCCGACGTTGGAGTCTGCGCTGGAACAGATCGCTCAGGAGACCCCGCGAGGGCTGCTTCCGGTCACACTCGGCTGACTATCCTGCTCCCCGGTCCGCCCGCCGTACGTCGCAATCTTGTACTCCGTCGCAGCTAAAGACAACGTGAGCTCCTTGATCTGCCGACGAACGGTGTCCCGGTGCTCGAGCAGCATGTCGAGTCTCTCCGGAACTGTCCCTTCACCGGCGTCGACCAGTTCGACGTAGTGCAGCAGGTCACGAATCGCCATGCCTGAGATACGCATGCGGGTCAGAAACACCAGCCTGCGAATAGATTCCGGCCCGTACACACGATGTCCGCTCGAATCACGATCCACCGCAACCAAGCCGATCTTCTCGTAATAGCGCAGGGTATGTGCCGAAACATCCAGTAGGTCCGACACTTCGGCGATCGACATCGGATCTTCGACGTCCCCTGCATCGACGAGCCGGTGAATGACCTCGATCGACATGGGCCCGTCCACTTCCCCAAGGGCCTCGAGCGCCTTACGCATCAAGTCTTCGGTAGCCATGACTCCCAGCCTAGAACGGGCGGACAGGTCCGGCAGCATCCGCGAAATCGGCGCTGCGAGCGAGGTCGGCCCAGACGGATACCTCGGCGAGATTCTTCCGATACGACGCGGATATCCGCTCCACTGCTTCCTTTCCGAGTGGCAGACGAAGTGGCACGTTCTCACTGTGCACCAGCGCATTGATGATTGCCGCTGCTTTCTCCGGATCGCCCTCCTGAACACCGTCTGCCGCCGCCATGTCACGCAGAACGGGATCGAGCACTTCACGGTAGTCCGATGATGATTCGGCGAAACTCAGAACGCCGGGGGTGTTGAATGCCGTGCGGAATCTGCTGGGCTCGACGATCATCACTCGGATGCCGAACTGCCCGACCTCACCGGCGAGAGCCTCCGACCAACCCTCGAGCGCGAACTTCGACGCCGAATACGCCCCGACCCCGGGAAACGACATCCGACCGCCTTGGCTGCTCATCTGCACGATCGTCCCACTTCCCTGCACTCGCATCGAAGGGAGGGCGGCGCGAACCAACGCGGCGGGTCCGATCAGGTGCAGTTCCATGAGATCCCGCAAGGTCGAATCGTCGACCAACTCCGCCGCGCCGACCATCCCACGACCGGCATTGTTGACCAGCATGTCGACGCGACCGAAACGCTCGAGCGCGTGTTCGACTACCCCCGGAGCTGCTTCGGTATCCCGGACGTCGAACGTCACAGTCGAGAACCGATCCGGATGCTCCGACGCAATATCTGCAACGGCTTCAGGGCGACGAACTGCCGCGACCACCGCGTCCCCTGATCGAAGTGCGGACAGTGCTAGTTCGCGGCCGAAGCCTCGAGAAACTCCAGTGATGATCCAGGTCTTTGTTGTCATGGTCGGGAACGCTAAGGGTTAGAGCGCGCTCCAACGCAAGCCTCTGCTCCGACCACAGAATTACACCCCCGCCCAGACCGGTCGCTCACCGCGAAGGAAACCGTCGACGCCGGCTTTGAAGTCGTCACTGCTGTAGATCATGCGCATCAGATCATCGTTGCCGGTGATCGATCGGGTTCTGATGCGGCGCAGGGACTCTCGAATCGTCCACACGGTCATCGGGGCAGCCGCAAGCAGTTCCCGCGATACCTGGGCAGTCAGGCTCGCGAACTCGGTCTCTGTTGCACAGTCGCTGAGGAAGCCGTTCCGCAGAGCCTCGTCGCTCGACATGACCCGCGCCCGAGCCACCAACGACATCAGACGCGAACTGCCGATCCTGTCCGCCAGCAACGCCACGGAATGGGTCGACAACGAGTTTCCGAGCGTGCGCGCGATCGGAAGGCAGAAGCGGGACCCGTGCGTCGCGATCCGCACATCGCACGCCGCCGACAGCAACAGCCCTGCGCCCGCGCACACACCGTCGATCACCGCAATCGTCGGAACCCGAACTTTCTCGAGCTCGGTCAGCACGCCGACGAACCGACTTTCGTAATCGAGCCCGTCGTGAAAGCTCGAGAAGGTCTGAAAGTGGCGTATGTCGGAACCCGCCGAGAACGCCTCTCCCCCGCCCCGCGGAGAGTGAGTAACCGGATCTCGCGGTCGGAATCGGCGCACCGGCAGGCTCCGGCAATGGCGTCGTACATCTGAGGAGTCAGTGCGTTGTGTTTTTCCGGCCGGTTGAACACGACGTCAAGCGTCTCGCCACGACGGATGATCGAGATGTCTTCGTGCGTTTCAGTCATGACTATGACGCTATTGTCGGGAAGGAAAGAATGAAACACATTGCACTCGAGTATCTTTGCGAACAATCGATGCAAAGTTGCAGACAGTGCGAACCCTGCACCCGATCTGCCACTACTCGATCACGAGAAGCAGATCACTGCCCTCGACTTGCTGGACTTCGCTGATCGCCAGTCGGGCAACCATACCCGCGCACGGGGCGGTGATCGCCGCCTCCATCTTCATCGCTTCGATCGTCGCGACAGTGTCTCCGGCCTCGACGCTCTGCCCCTGCACGACAGTGAGCGTGACCACACCGGCGAACGGTGCCGGTACCTGCCCAGGAATGCTGCGGTCAGCCTTCTCGGCCGCCGGAACAGTATCCGCGATGCTTCTGTCTCGCACCGACACCGGCCGCAATTGACCGTTCAGGATGCACATCACCGTTCGGAATCCGCGCGCATCCGGTTCCGAGATCGCTTCGAGTCCGATGATCAACTCGACGCCCTGCTCGAGCTGAACTCGATGCTCGTCGCCACGGCGCAGACCGTAGAAGAACTGGTTCGCCGACAACCTCGACGTATCTCCGTACTGTTCCTGATGATCGAGAAACTCTTTGGTCGGGCCGGGGAACAGCAACCGATTGAGCGTGGAGCGCACCTTCGAGCCATCACCGCTCAACGCTTTAGTGTCATCTTCCGACAGTGGCACTTCAGGTTTCGCCCGTCCACGCCCCTCCAACGCCTTAATGCGGAACGGCTCCGGCCAGCCGGCCGGCGGTGTACCCAGATCACCGCGCAAGAAGCTGATCACCGATTCCGGTAGATCGAACTTGGCTGGATCCGAGGCGAATTCGTCGGAACTTACACCTGCGCCCACCAGATGAAGTGCAAGATCACCGACTACCTTGGACGACGGCGTCACCTTCACCAACCGTCCGAGCATCCGATCCGCCGCTGCATAGTTCACTTCGACGTCCTCGAAGCGGTCGCCGAGACCCAAGGCGGCCGCCTGTGTACGGAGATTCGAGAGCTGACCACCCGGAATCTCATGGGTGTAGACGCGGCCAGTGGGTGCGGGCACGCCCGACTCGAACGGTGCGTAGACCTTCCGCAGCGCCTCCCAGTACGGTTCGAGATCGCACACCGACCGAAGGTCGAGACCTGTATCGAACTCCGAATGTGCAGCCGCCGCAACGATCGCCGAGAGTGCAGGCTGGCTGGTGGTCCCCGCCATCGGGGCAGCCGCACCGTCCACTGCATCGGCTCCGGCCTGCCACGCTGCCAGGTACGTAGCCAACTGACCGCCGGGAGTGTCGTGGGTGTGCACGTGGACGGGGAGATCGAAATTGCGACGCAATGCAGAGACAAGTGTCGCGGCGGCAGGAGCACGAAGCAGTCCGGCCATGTCCTTGATCGCCAGGACGTGTGCCCCGGCATCGACGATCTGCTCCGCCAACCGCAGGTAGTAGTCCAGTGTGTACAGCGTCTCCGCCGGATCAGACAGATCGCCGGTGTAACTCAGTGCCACCTCCGCAACCGTCGTACCGGTGTCACGTACTGCATCGATCGCCGGCCGCATCTGATCGACGTTGTTGAGAGCGTCGAAGATTCGGAATATGTCGATCCCAGTTCGTGCTGCTTCGCGGACGAACGCGGTGGTCACCTGCACCGGATAGGGCGTGTACCCCACAGTGTTGCGTCCACGCAGAAGCATCTGCAGGCAGATGTTCGGTACGGCCTCTCGCAGTGCCGCCAACCTCTCCCACGGATCTTCCTTCAGGAAACGCAGAGCAACGTCGTAAGTCGCTCCGCCCCACGCCTCGAGCGACAACAGTTCCGGAGTCATACGGGAGACGTGACCGGCCACCGCCAGCAGACCGCTGGTACGAACCCTGGTGGCGAGCAACGACTGATGTGCATCTCGGAAGGTCGTATCAGTGACGGCCACAGCCTTCTGCTCACGCAGGGCCAAGGCAAATCCGGCCGGTCCCAAGTTCATCAGCCGCTGCTTGGAACCATCCTTCGGTGGAGCAGTCACGTCGATCTTCGGCAGCTTGTCGTGCGGGTAGACAGCCGACTTCCGCTCCCCATGTGGGCGATTGACCGTCACATCGGCAAGATACGTGAGGATTCTCGTGCCACGATCGGCAGACGCCCTCGACGTGAGCAGTCCCGGACGCTCCTCTATGAACGACGTCGTCACCTCCCCCGCCCGGAAGTCGGCGTCGTCGAGCACTGCCTGCAGAAAGGGAATGTTGGTGGAAACCCCTCGGATTCGGAATTCGGTGACCGCGCGCCTTGCCCGCGAAATCGCGGTGGGCAGGTCGCGTCCACGGCAGGTCAGCTTCACCAGCATGGAATCGAAATGGGCACCGACCTCTGCCCCGAGGGTAGCCCCGCCATCCAGGCGAACACCCGCACCGCCCGGGGTTCGGTAGGCCGTGATGCGCCCGGTATCCGGACGGAATCCGTTGGACGGATCCTCGGTGGTGATGCGCAGTTGCAGTGCGGCTCCGCGCAGAACAATCGATTCCTGGCGAAGACCCAAGTCGGACAACGATTCACCAGAGGCAATCCGTAGTTGAGCCTGAACCAGGTCGACGTCGGTCACCTCCTCGGTGACGGTGTGCTCCACCTGAATTCGCGGGTTCATCTCGATGAACACGTGATTGCCTCGGGTATCGAGCAAAAACTCGACAGTGCCGGCACACGAATAGTTGATAGCCTTCGCAAACGCCACCGCGTCGGCACAGATCTTCTCCCGCAGTCCGGCTGGAAGGTTCGGAGCGGGCGCAAGTTCCACAACCTTCTGATGGCGTCGTTGCACACTGCAGTCTCGTTCGAAGAGGTGAATGACGTTTCCTTCACCGTCTGCGAGGATCTGCACTTCGATATGGCGTGGGTCGACCACCGCCTGCTCCAGGAATACCGTCGCATCACCGAAGGCTGACTCAGCCTCTCGCGCAGCGGCTTCGATCGATTCTCTCAGTTGGCCCCGCTCCGCAACACGTCGCATCCCCCGTCCGCCGCCTCCGGCGACTGCCTTGACGAAAAGCGGAAACTCCATGGACTCCGACGCGCTTATCAGTGCTTCGATGTCAGTGAACGGTTCGGACGACTCCAGAACGGGGAGTCCTGCTGCCCGCGCAGCCGCGATAGCGCGCGCCTTGTTTCCCGTCAGCTCCAGCACGTCGGCCGACGGGCCGACGAAGGTGATTCCGGCGTCCGCGCATGCTCCCGCCAATTCAGGGTTCTCCGAGAGGAATCCGTACCCGGGATAGATCGCGTCGGCGCCGGCCTTCTGGGCCGCAGCGACGATCTCGGGCACCGAAAGATATGCACGGACGGGGTGCCCGACCTCCCCGATCTGGTAACTCTCGTCGGCCTTGGTGCGGTGGATCGAGTTTCGATCCTCGTACGGAAACACGGCCACGGTTCCGGCACCCAGTTCGTAGGCCGCGCGGAACGCACGAATGGCGATTTCGCCCCGGTTGGCGACAAGCACTTTGGAGAACATGGAGAAAACCTTCGCTGTCGAGAGTGTCAGTGCGCGAATGAGCATGGCCCGCACGCGAAAGTGCGGGCCATGCGTGGAGAAGCGTCGACGAGGCCAGGAGACGGTGATGCCAGAACCGAACCTCGCCGACGCAGTATTGGAAGAGTCGTCAGGCCACGATAGTTGAAAGCGTTATGCCACAACGGTCCGCTGTGGCACACCGGAGTACTGACTCAGCGGCCTGATAAGTGCATTCGACTGCCCCTGCTCGATGATGTGCGCCGTCCATCCGGTGATTCGACTCATCACGAAGATCGGCGTGAACATCTCGACATCGAAGCCCATGAGGAAATATGCAGGGCCGGTGGGGAAATCGAGATTCGGTTTGATTCCGGTGGCACTGACCATCGTCTTCTCGAGGATCTCGTACATCTGCACCCACTTCTCGCCGTCCGTCGCTGCCGCTACGTCGAGGAGCGCCTGCTTCATGGTCGGAACACGCGAATCACCGTTCTTGTAGACACGGTGTCCGAAGCCCATGACCTTCTCCTTGGCGGCCAACTTCTCCGACATCCAGGCTTCCGCGCGGTCTGGGTCGTCGATCTCGAGCATGTCGTGCATGACGGCTTCGTTTGCGCCGCCGTGCAGCGGGCCCTTGAGCGTGCCGATCGCAGCCGTCACTGCGCTGTAGATGTCCGAAAGTGTGGACGTCACAACACGAGCGGCAAACGTCGAGGCGTTGAAGGAGTGCTCCGCATACAGGATCAGCGAGACCTCGAAGGCCTTCACGATCGCCGGCTCCGGAACAGCACCGAAGCACATGTTCAAGAAGTTTTCGGCGAAACCCAGGTCCGACTGCGGCGCGATGGGATCCTGACCACGCCGGCGGCGGAAATCGGCTGCGACGATGGTCGGCAGCACGGCCGTCATCCGCAGTGCCTTGGCTAGATTGGCCTTCTCGGAGTTGTCGTCCTCCGCCGGATCCTCGGCGCCGAGGTAGCTGATCGCCGTCCGGACCACGTCCATCGGGTGGCAGTTGTCGGGCATCTTGGTCAGGAGCGAGAGCAGTGAGCGATCGGCACGGCGAGCCGCACGCTCACGCAGACAGAGCAATTCGAGCTGCTCGGGTGTCGGCAGTTCGCCGTACCACAGCAGGTGCGCAACTTCTTCGAAGCTACAATTCGCGGCGAGGTCCTGCACTGCGTAACCGCGATACGTCAACGAATTCGTCTCGGGCACTACCTTGGAGATAGCCGTCGTGTCGACGACAACTCCAGCCAAGCCCTTGTAGATCGTCGGAATCTGTTCGGTCATGTCCTACTCCCCTCCAAGCTGAAATTGAAAATGCCACTGTCGAATTCGTTGTAACGCTCGTACTCGAGAATCTCGTACAACCTGCTGCGGTGCTGCATCTCACCGAGCAGCCCTTCTTGCGTGCCCTCCGCAAAAATCTCGCGCAGGCCCTTTTCGATGGCGAACATCGCCAACCGAAGAGTGGTCACGGGGTAGATGACGGCGTTGAAACCGATCTCTTCCAACGTCTTCGCCGAAATAAGATTCGACTTCCCGAACTCGGTCATGTTGGCGAGCAACGGAGTGTCGACTGCTGCGCGGAACTTCTCGAAGTCTGCTTCGGTGGCAAGAGCTTCGGTGAAGATCAGATCGGCACCGGCATCCGCGTAGGCCTTTGCTCGCTCGATCGCTGCGTCGATACCGTCGATTCCGGCAGCATCGGTGCGCGCGCAGATGACGAAGTTCGGGTCGCGACGTGCCGAGACTGCAGCACGAACTCGGCGAACCATGTCTTCGGTGGGCACGATCGCTTTGCCGTCGAGGTGCCCACAGCGCTTGGGGTTGATCTGATCTTCGAGGTGCAGGCCGGCTATACCGTCGTCCTCGAAGATCGTGACCGTGCGGGCAGCGCTCATGGGTTCACCAAAACCGGTGTCGGCGTCGATGAGCGTCGGGAGGTCGGTGACCCGCGCGATCTGCTTGCTGTGGGCGGCGACCTCGGTCAACGTGGTCAGCCCGATGTCGGGAAGCGCCAATCCGGCGGAATACGCACCACCCGAAACGTAGACACCTTCGAACCCGATTTCCTGAATGAGCTTGGCTGTCAACGGATTGATCGCACCGGGGAGTCGTTGAATCTTTCCGGACGTCAGCCCGGCCCGGAAGGCAATCCGCTTGTCGGCGGCAGACGTCGATGCGGCAATGAGGCCAGTCATCAGAAGAGTCCCTTGGCGACCTTGGGGGCCCGAGCGAGAACGTCTTCGGAAACGGTGAAGGTCAGCTGATCGAGTTCGCCTGCCTTCAATTCGGCGGTGCGTTGTGCCGCGTCGAGGAAGCGATCCTGTTCGCTCGACTCGATGACGCCCTCGGCGAGGGTGCGGAACTTCGCGACGTACTGATCGCGAGCGAACGGACGTGCGCCGAGCGGGTGCGCATCGGCCACCGCAAGCTCGTCGACGATGACCTCGCCGCTCTTCAAGGTGATCTCGGCGCGAGCACCGAAAGCCTTCTCGTCCGGATCCGTCGAGTGGTAACGGCGTGTCCATTCGGGATCTTCGCGCGTGGAGATCTTGTTCCACAACTCGATCGTGTCGGGGCGCTGTGCACGCTCGGGCGCGTAGGAATGCTCGTGGTGCCACGTACCGTCCTGCAGCGCAACGGCAAAGATGTACATCACCGAGTGATCGAGAGTTTCGCGTGATGCGGTGGGGTCGAACTTCTGCGGATCGCCGGAACCGGTGCCGATGACGACGTGGGTGTGGTGACTGGTATGCAAGACGATCGAGGCGATCTGGTCGAGATCACCGACGCGAGAACGCATCCGGCGAGCGAGGTCGATCGGCGCCTGGCTCTGGTACTCCGCGGAGTGTTCCTTCGTGTACGAGTCGAGGATGGCGCGCTTCGCCTCACCAGAACCCGGAAGCGGAACGTGGTACTCCTTGTCCGGGCCACCGAGCAGCCAGGCGATCACGCCGTCTTCGCCTTCCCAGATCGGTGAAGGTGCACCTTCACCGCGCATCGCACGGTCGACTGCCTCGACGGCAACCTTGCCGGCCAGCGCCGGCGCGTAGGCCTTCCAGCTGGATATCTCGCCCTTGCGGGACTGCCGTGTAGCCGTCGTGAGGTGCAGCGCCTGGCCGATTGCCTGGTAGACCGTCTCGGTGCCCAGGCCGAGCAAGGTTCCGATACCTGCCGCGGCCGAAGGGCCGAGGTGTGCGACGTGATCGATCTTGTGCTCGTGCAGGCAGATAGCCCGAACCAGGTCGATCTGGATCTCGTAGCCAGTCGCCAGACCGCGAATCAGGTCTTTGCCGTCACGCCCGGCGTGCTGAGCGACGGCAAGGATCGGCGGGATGTTGTCACCGGGGTGCGAGTACTCGGCGGCCAGGAACGTGTCGTGGAAATCGAGTTCACGAACCGCTACTCCGTTTGCCCATGCGGCCCATTCAGGCGAGAAGGTACCCGAGATACCGAACACGGTGGAACCGGGCGTGTACGGATGAGACTGCGCCTGTGCACGCGCATTCACTACGGGGCGGCGCACCAGGGAAGCTGCGGCAACTGCCGCGTTGTCGATGAACCGGTTGACGATCATGTCGGACGTGGCGTCGGTGACCTCGACGGAATCCGTCGCAACTTCCGCGATCTTCCACGCGAGGTGGTCTTCCTTGGGGAACTCTTCGGCAGAGCGGTGGGTGCGTACGAGATGCGTCTTCATCGATCCTCTTCTCACGTGCTTCGGTATCTATTTGCACGCTACGCAGATCGTTCACCTCGGGATAGGCCCTCGCAATTGCCTATTTGTGCAATAACAATCCTGCAATGTTGCGAATGTTGCGAATGGCTTCTCGGTAGGGTGAACGCGATCGGCACCGAGGAGATTCGATGAAGAAGATGTACGCGGGATCGCGGCTGCGACGACTGCGGGAAGAACGAAACCTGTCACAGTCCGCACTGGCGAAGGCGCTCGAACTCTCCCCCAGTTATGTCAATCAGCTCGAGAACGATCAACGACCGCTGACGGTCCCCGTCCTTCTCAAGCTCAACGCCGAGTTCGATCTCGACGTGCAATTCTTCGCTTCCGATTCCGACGCACGCCTCGTTGCGGACGTTCATCACGCCTTGGCCGAAACCTCGGAATCCGGGGACGTATCGCTGGCAGAGGTGGACGAATTGGTGGCCCGAATGCCGGCGGTCGGACGCACCCTCGTGATGTTGCACCGCCGCCTTCACGCCGCAACAGAGCAATTGGACCAGTTCTCGACGCAATTGTCCGGCGAGGCAGCATCTGACGTGTCGCTGGTACCCATGCCTTACGAAGAAGTTCGGGACTTCTTCTACGACCGAAAGAACCACATCGCCGTTCTCGACGACGCTGCCGAGCGGATGTTCGTGGACAACGGGTTGTCCGTGGGAGCAGTGGATCTGCAGCTGGCACGACTGCTTCGCGATCAGCACGGCGTCACCGTGACGATCCGCACGGACGAACCAGACAAGCTCGGGCCCAAGCGCTTCTACGATCCGGAGAAGTCGATCCTGACCCTGGCGCGGCGTCTGTCGGCAGGCCAACGCGCATTCCAGATCGCGATGCAGTTGGCCTTCTTCACGCAGGCCGACGTGATCGATTCCCTTGTCGCCGAGGACGAATCGTTGAGTGCCGAGTCCGCGGCACTGGCTCGAATCGGACTCGCGCACTACTTCGCCGGCGCACTGCTACTCCCGTACACCCAATTCCTGGAATCGGCCGAGGCTCTGCGGTACGACATCGATCTGCTCAGCCTCAAATTCGAGGTCGGCTTCGAAACAGTTTGTCACCGGCTGTCCACTCTCCAGCGTCATGGCCAACGCGGCATCCCCTTCTTCTTCGTCCGAACCGATCGCGCCGGAAACATCTCGAAGCGTCAGTCTGCTACCGCTTTTCACTTCTCCAGAGTCGGCGGCAGTTGCCCACTGTGGGTCATCCACGAGGCATTCGCGAGCCCTGGACGCATCCTCACCCAGGTCGCGAAGATGCCTGACGGCCGGACGTACCTGTGGGTGGCGCGCACCACCCACAGCGGCGGACTCGGATACCTCGCGCCCGAGCGGAACTTCGCCGTCGGACTCGGTTGCGACATCGGCTACGCCGATCGCATGGTCTACTCCCACGGAATCCAGACGGACGACCCCGCGACCATCGTGCCGATCGGCGCGGGGTGCAAAGTCTGTGACAGACCAGCGTGCTCTCAACGCGCCTTCCCCCAACTCGGCCGCTCGATCTCCGTCAGTGAGAACAGCAGCAGCCATCTGCCGTATCCGCAACAATAGGACGCAAACAATAGGGCGCACCGACTCCACCTGCGGTTCCTCGGCGCTACGACGCTCTTCTGCTTCCATGGACGTCATGCACCCCGATACCGTGACCCCTCGTCGACTGGTTCTTCGCCGCCTTTCGGCCGTGGTCGGCGTGGCCGGAATCGTGACTGGTGTGGTTGCCTTGATCGCAACTCAGCTGGACGTCGATCACAACATCGTGATCGTTCTGGCATCAGTGGCACCCTTGTTGATGATTGCTCCGCTGATCGGTGCCGTCGTCTCGGGTATCGGGCGTCAGTGGATCGTATGCGCCGCATCCCTTGTCGTCCTTGCACTGTTCGGATGGTCCGTGAGCCCGCTGTACATCAGCGGAACTGGCGAGTCGACGTCTGCGAACGGCCCGTCGATTCGGATGATGCAGGCCAACTTGATGATCGGTACAGCGGATCCGGAGTCGCTTGTAGCGATGGTCCGCGAAAGCAACGTCGACGTGGTGACGGTCCAGGAGTTGACGTACCAGGAAGTCGACGCGCTCGAAGCCGCCGGGCTCGAAGAGGTTTTGAGCCACCAGTTCCTGGTCCCCTACGCCGACGGCGGTGGCGGGGCCGGAATCTACAGTCGCTTTCCTCTCTCCAATCCACGTAGCCTCGACGGGTTCTCACCCGAAACGCTCTCGGCAGAGCTGAATGTCGGCTTGGCGCGGCCAGTCACATTGTTCGCCGTGCATCCGGCACCGGCGTACATCTCGCCGGCTTCGGTGTGGGCGGCCGAGCAGCAAAGGCTTGGGTCTTACATGGACGAAGCCGCCGGGATGGACAATGTGATAGTCAGCGGCGATTTCAATGCGTCGTACTCGAACAAGCAGTTTCGGAATCTCCTCAGAAACGGATATACCAGCGCCGCCGATCAATTGGGTTCCGGTCTGATCCCGACCTACCCGACCGACAAGTCGTATCCGGCGATGGTCGGTATCGACCACATCATCACCAAAGGCGCTGTGGCGACGTCCCTCGAACGGATCGAGATCAAGGGATCCGATCATCACGGACTGATCGCCGACATCACGTTGTCTTGAGTAAATACTGGATTGAGCACGCACCGGGGGCATGGTTATGCCCCGGTGCTCACGTCTTCAGTTGTCGCGGTTCACGCCGCTGTGGGTGGGCTGTTCCCGCCGATCGGGTGCTGATACGGGTCGATCGACATCGGCGGATAAACGCCACTCCGTGTGGTGCAACGTCCGATGATGATGACCACACAACAAGATCAGATTGTCGAGATCTGTTGGGCCACCATCATTCCAATGAACAATATGGTGAGCATCGCACCACCCCGACGGAGTCCCATACCCCGGAAACGCACACCCACCGTCCCGGACGGCCAACGCCCGCCTTTGCGGCACCGTCGCGGTTCTCGCTTCCTTACCGCAGTCGAGCGGAACACCATTCTCATCCAACAAGATCCGCGTGGCCGTGCAGTCGCAGGCCAGCATCCGGGCAGTGTCGATACTGATCGGGCCCACCCAATCCGTCCACGCGAACCCGAATTCCTGAGTCGACGGCAGGAGGTCTTTCAAGGCTTTCAGGTCGGTCATGTCTTTGGCGCTGGCGGTGACCGTGATGTGCGGTTTCACCCCACCTTCGATCGGACCCAAGCCCGCCCGCTCGTACCGGCACAGGAGTTCGCAGAACCCGTGGGCCCGTCGTAATGCCGGCGTGCGGGTGTCCTTGACGCCGTCCTTCTCCGGTGTCGGAGCGGACAGGCTCGAGAGCAGCGTGATCAACCGTGCCCCGTTGATCGCATCCAGATCGCCCTTGACCGTGACCCGCCCATACAAGCCTTTCGAGGCGTAAAACTCTTTGCGCTCAGAGTCTTCCCCGACCGGAACTCCGTCCTCACGGTTGCCGTACTGCTTCTCGATTCGGCGGATCGCTGCCCGCACCGCATCACAATCCGCAATGTTCTTCGACGCCAGATCAAGCAGAATCCTGCGAGCCTTGTCCACATCGGCACGATGAAACGCATCGCCCACCACGGGTTCGAGCATCAACAACCGCGCCAACCCGACCCAGCAGACTGCACTCACCGATCTCCAGATTCGTCGACCCGTGCAACCACTGCGCGATCGCCCGAAAACCCTTCCCGCCGAGAACCTCCCGGGAAAACATCTCCACGATCAGCAACACCATCCGCGACTGCAATTCGTGCCGGACACGCACCAGATCCAGAACCTCACCCTCGAGGTCCTCACCATCCAGCTGCCACGAGCCCCGACTGCCCATACCGAAAGCTTAATCGAACACACTTTCGGCAACCAGGGACATGACGGACAACTTCAGAAGCGCCCAGAACTCGAGACTCGTTGAAATACATCATCATTGAAATGTCTCACGCCGCTAGGTCGGCGTGACTATCGCAAAATTCGGATCAGGCTCGTCAAGGTGCCCCGCAAGTTCTGCGAGTTTCGCCGGGTCGCCGGCAACCGAGATACTGCCGTTCGCAATCTCGGCGCCCAGGTCCGCACCACCGAGCAGCACACCGAGTAAGCCGAGACGACTCACACTGAACGTCGCATCCACAGACCCAGCATCTGCAGACCCACCTTCCACGTCGAAGTGGATCAGCACGCCGTTGCTCAGTTCCGTTCGGTGCACGATGTTTTCGTCGGTGATGTTCCAGTCGATGACGATGTGGGAATTCGCTGCACTCACTCCGTCCACGCGGAGCGACACAGCGTCGAACACCTGCTTCACCGACAACGCTGCGGTGATATCAGGAGCTGCAGCAACTGTGGGCGTACCCACCGAACCGTTGCGCAGTTCGTATGCACCGGTGAGGTAGAAGTTTCGCCAGGTGCCGTTCTCTGCGCCGTACCCGAGCTGCTCGAAGGTATCGGCCTGCAGTGTCTTGGCCTCGGTGTTGCCCGGTTCAGCAAAGATGACGTAGTTCACCACCTGCGCGACCCACCGAAAGTCTCCGCTCTCGTATGATTCCCGAGCTTTTCGGAGCACCTCTGCCGATCCGCCCATGAACTCCACGTGACGTTTGGCCGATTCGACGGGTGGATGCTCCCACAGATGCGCAGGGTTACCGTCGAACCAGCCCATGTAGCGCTGGTAGATGGCCTTGACGTTGTGGCTGACGGAACCGTAGTACCCGTGCGTGTGCCACGCCTGTGCCAATGCAGGTGGCAGTTCGATCGATTCGGCGATCTCGAGACCGGTCCACCCCTGATTGATACGACGAAGTGTCTGATCGTGAAGGTACCCGTAGAGATCGCGCTGCAATGACATGAACTCGGTGAGCCGTTCGGTCCCCCACGTCGGCCAGTGGTGGGAGGCAAACAGAACGTCGGATCGTGAGGCGTAACGATTGATCGATTCGGTCAGGTACGCAGACCAGACGTGAGGATCTCGTACCAGGGCACCCCGTAGCGTGAGCAGGTTGTGGAGAGTATGAGTTGCGTTCTCCGCCATACACAGCGCGCGCAAGTCCGGGAAGTAGAAGTTCATCTCGGACGGGGCCTCGGTTCCGGGCGTCATCTGGAACTCGATCCGAACGCCGTCGATCGTCTCCGTGTGACCTGTCGTCGAGATCGACACCGTCGGCGAAATGAGCGTCGGCGTCCCGGTTGAGGTGGTCTGCCCCAACCCGGCTCCGACGGCACCGCGAGGACCTCGGGGCAATGCAGCCCCGTACATATAGGCCGCACGTCGAGCCATTGCCGTTCCCGCATAGACGTTTTCCTCGACGGCATGCTCCACGAGTCCAGTGGGGGCGACGATTACGCATCGCCCGGCAGCGACATCGTCGTCGGTGGTCACCCCTTTGACCCCACCGAAATGGTCGATATGCGAATGCGTGTAGATCACCGCGACGACCGGTCGATCACCACGATGCTCCCGATACAACGCGAGACCAGCGGCCGCGGTTTCCCGAGAAATCAGTGGATCGACGACGATGATCCCGCTCTCCCCCTCGATCAACGTCATGTTCGACAGATCGAGGCCGCGTATCTGATAGATCGAATCCGTCACCGCAAAGAGTCCCTGCTTGGCGACCAACCTCGACTGACGCCACAAGCTCGGATTAACGGTCGGCGGGCACTCCTCATCCAGGAATGAGTAAGAGTCGTTGTCCCACAGCACTTTTCCGTCCGGACCGGATACCACGCCGGGATCGAGCGCGCCGATGAACCCTCGCTCGGCATCGGTGAAATCGGTCTCGTCGGAGAACGGCAGGGTCTCGGAGACTCGGGAGTTCGCCGCTTCGACTGCGGCCGATGCTGCGCGTGGATCGATCATAGATCAGCCTTTCATCTTCAATTGTCCAGTGTGGTAAACCCGTTCAGGACTCCAATAATCAGCGGGGACTAGCTCAACAGCTGCGATTTTGCCGCCGCGAACTCCGCGTCGGTCAACACGCCGGACTGATGAAGCTGCCCCAGCTCCTGCAGCTTGGAGACCAGATCGTCAGCACCTGAAGGGGGAACGGACTGCACGGGAGCGACCTGCGCCGGCGGCGCTTGTTGCTGCTGGTACTCCTGCTGATATTCCTGCTGCTGCTCGGAGGCCTTCCGTTGACTCCGTCGATCCATGGCGTTGGACGTCGCTTTTGCGGTTCCAGCCACTACCGCAGTGCGTGCCACCGTGCCGAGCAATCCGGGCCGCCCTCTGCGTCCACCTCGAAAAACCATGCCGAACTCCTTGGGTAATTGTCGCTACTGAAATGCTGCTTCTACCGCTGCGACGACTACCTCGCGCGGTATCTGAACGTGAAGGACTACATCGCCGCCGCCACCGCGAACCGTCGTCGCGAGCTCACGCGCCCACGTCTGCTCGTAGACGATGACTGCGGCGGACGTTCCTGGTTCGAGTGACTCACGGACCACGTCCAGGTCCTCGTCACTGATCAATGCCTTGGCTTCGATGGAGAGAATCGCCAGTCCGATGTCGGTGAGATCTTCGTCGACGTCGATCTGCGACACCTGTCCGTTGGCGTCCTTGGCGATGTACACGAGGTCGAGCAGGGTGACAAAACCTCGTTCCACCACGTTCTGCAGCGCGGCGACAGCTTCAGGATCCATAGTTGAACCTGGGAATGCCAGCACCACGAGCTCGACCGGTCCGATGTTCATTGTGTCGTTCATCCATCAAGCCTGGTAGCTCTGGCGCGCAGTGACCTCACCCGCAGGGGATGAATTACCCGAGGCGATCGAGTTATTTGTTGCGACGAATGACTTCGCGGATCGGGCGTACGTGCACGCCTTCTGCCGCGAGGGCGCGCCGGGCTTTGCCCCGGGTGACGAGTACGCCGATGATGCCGAGAACCCAGACCGGATATTGCACCATCCAGGCGACGCGGAATCCGTCGAACGTGTACCCACCCATGTGTCCGAGGATCACGCCCATCACTTGAATCACGATGAGGGATGCGAGGAATCCGCCGATGTTGACCATGCCCTGGGCGGTTCCCATCGCCGAACTCGGATTGGATGTGCGCGCGTAGTCGAAGCCGATCACCGAACCCGGCCCACCCACCGAGATCACAACCACCAGGATCGTCAACAACCAGAGCGGAGACGGTTCGCTGCGCGAAAGCACGATCGTCCACATGAGCGCGCTGGCCACCATGATGGTGAGAACCAACCACGATCGCCGCATGGGATAGCGACCGGTGAGAATGCCGAGGATCGGGCCGGCCACGATTGCCGAGATGACCGACAGCGTCAGCAGCGAGCCGACGGTCGCGGAATCGAGACCCTGAGCCGATTTCAGATACGGCACACCCCACAGCAGTGCGAACGTCGTGATCGAGAACTGCGTCCCCATGTGACTGAAGAACCCGAGTCGGGTGCCGGGTCGCATCCACACCGTCTTGATCTGTCGCCCGATCTCCTTGGCACCGGCAGGCACGGCCACCACGTCGGCACCGGGAGGCGCGTCGCGGATGACACTCAGCGCCAGAGCAAACGCCAACAGTCCGACGGCCGCAGCGCTGCCGTAGGCAAAAGTCCAGCCCGGACCGGACAACAGCAGCATGAACGGGAGCGCGGACATCACCTGGCCCAGCTGACCGAGAATGCCCGTGAACTGCGAGACCAACGGCACCTGCCGGGGCGGGAACCACTGTGGTACCAACCGCAGCACCGAGATGAAGGTGAGAGCGTCGCCGGCGCCGACGGCAATACGTGCACCGATCGCGACGGGCAGCGATTCGGTGAAGGCGAGGGCAAACTGCGCGGACATCATGATGAACGCACCGACTGCGATCATGATCCGCGAACCGTAGCGGTCGAGGAGGACTCCCGCCGGAATCTGCATACCGGCGTAGACGACGATCTGCAGCACGACGAAGCTCGACAGAACGCTGGGTGATATCGAGAACCGATCAGCAGCAGACAGACCCGAGACACCGAACGAAGTGCGGTGAAGCACGGCGATCACGTAGGCAAAAACACCGACACCCCAGACCAACCACACTTTTTTCATCGGGTCTGTATGTTACTCCTGTCTTTCGCAAGGCTCAGGACATGATTATTCGCGGCCCTGAGACACCCAATTCAGATCAGCCGACCGGAAGCCTTCGGTGATCGCGGCGAGGGAGTCTAGGCGAGCGATCTGGTCTTCGCTCAGAACGATGTCCAACGCTCCGGCGTTCTCGGTCACTCGTGCAGCGAACCGAGTGCCGGGAATCGACACGGAAGGCAACCCGTACTGACGGCCCTTGGCATCGAGCCATGCCAGGGAAACCTGTGCAGGCGTCGCGCCGAGCTCGTCGCCGACGGCGCGGACCACGTCGAGAACCTTCTGATTGGCAGGGAGCGCGGAGTCCGAGAAGCGGGGGAAGCGTCGGCGCAGGTCGTTGTCACCGAGCGTCGCCGCATCGAACGATCCCGCCAGGAAGCCTCGACCGACCGGCGAGAAGGGCACGAATCCGACTCCGAGTTCAGCGGCGGTGGGTACTACCTTGTTCTCGACGTCCCGACTCCAGATACTCCATTCCGACTGGATCGCCGCGATCGGATGCACCCCGTACGCACGACGCAGTTCGTCACCGGTCGCCTCGGACAGGCCGATGTTGCGGACCTTGCCCGCCTTCACCTGCTCTGCGATCGCGCCGACGGTGTCTTCGATCGGGACGTTCGGGTCGACCCGGTGCAAGTAGTAGAGATCAACATGATCGACGCCGAGTCGTCCCAGAGACTCGTCGAGTGCCTGCGGTACGTACGCCGGGTCTCCGTTGATCCCGCGCTGACCGTTGGCGATGTTGCCGACAAGACCGAACTTCGTCGCCAGCTGCACTTCGCCTCGGCGGTCCTTGAGAAGCTCCCCCACAGCACGCTCACTCGCGCCCTCGCCGTACACGTTGGCGGTGTCGATGAATGTGATCCCGATGTCCACCGCATGGTGCAGCGTGGCAAGCGCCTCGGCCGGGTCCACCGGGCCGTAGACCGGGGCGACGGACATCGCGCCGTATCCCTGAGCACTGACGGTGAGGCCTTCAGCCAGGGTGACGGTGGGGACGGTCATGAAATCTCCTCGATTCGAGTAAGCGACAACCTCGACAGTCTTCACCGAATCGAAGCCTGACGCACCGATTAACGTCACGCTGATCGGGTTACCCTCGAGTGATGGCATTCGATTGGCTCGAACTCGTGCTCACCGCCCACCGCGAATTCGGTTCACGACTCGCCGCAGTCGAGGACTGGAACGCACCCACGCCTGACTCCGACTGGCACGTCGAACACCTCGTCCGCCACGTCATCGAGGAGCAGCAGTGGGTACCGCCGCTCCTGGCCGGACTGACGGTCGGCGAGGCGACACCGGACATCGTTCCCGTCGGGGACGACCTGTGGACCGAATGGCAGAAGTATTCCGATGCCGCCATCAAGGCGTGGAAATCGACGGACCTCAGCGCCCACGTTCACCTCTCGTACGGCACGGTGAAGGTGGAACCGTATCTGCGCCAGCAGACTTCGGACGTCACGATCCACACCTGGGACCTCGCGCGAGCGGTCGGAGCAGACGAGCGGCTCGATCCGGACCTCGTCGAGGCCGTCTGGTCCGACCTCGACGGGCAGCGCGACATGCTCGCCGAGAGCGGACTCTTCTCCGCTCCCGTCGACCTCCCTGACGATGCGTCGTTGCAGGACAAGCTGATTGCCCTGACCGGTCGCGATCCTCGCTAGACGTTCAGCGACACACCCGTCGTGCGAGCGACGCCGTCCCAACCACCGGCAGGTGCACCGAGGCCGAGCAGAGCCGCAACCGTCGGCGCGACGTCGATCGTGCGAGCCTGCGTGTCGATCTTCCGTCCACCGTCGAGAGCGGGATGCCCACCGCTGAGAAAGAACGGAATGGGCAACGTCACGAAGTGGCCGTGGTTGCCGGGAATCGGATTGGACAGCGGAGTCGGATCACTGAACCGCCAGCCCTGAGCGCAAAACGCAACGACGTCACCGGCATTGGTGCCGAGATCGAATTCGGCCGGGAGGTGACTGGATTCGACGCCGTCGACACCCTCCACGATCTGTTGAATCCGGCTGACGGCTTCGGCCCGTTCGCCGTCCGGCCCGACGAAGTAGATCAGATCTGCGCCGCCGTTCTGGGCGATCCGAATCTTGCCTGCCAGCAACGGATCCGCGTTCAGCGGTCGATCCAAGCCGATGAGCCGCGCGGGTTCCGACCAGTCCATCGAATGGTCGGCCAACACGATCAGAATGCTCCGATTCCAACGACCGGTGTCATGAAGGAAGTCGACGAAGCGGCGAACCTGGTTGTCGGTGTTCTGAAGTGCGGCTGTACGTGCGATACGAATGGACGGACCGGACAGATCCAGGTGCCCGACCCGATCGACGTCACCGAGGTTGGTGAACGACAGTCGCGGGGAGTTTCCGCCGACGATCCGGATCAGCGCGTCGATCGTGAAGTTGTCCGGTGCGTGCTCGGTGCCGGGAACGAGTGGCTGCGGATCCCACACCAGCGAAGCGCGGTTACCGAACAGCCCGTGCAGGTAGTGCTTCGAGAGCACACTTGCAGTGGTCAATCCGAGTTCGGTGCGCACCCGATCCAGAACCGTCGACGTCTGCAGGTCGGAAGGCCGATCGAGGTCACGCTTCTTGTCGATGGACGGATCGTAGACGGAGTTGGCGGGTACGCCCGAACGCGCCGGCAGCACTCCCGTCATCATCGCGGTGTGGTTCGGCAGCGTCTCCGCGATCGGGATGGCGCTGGCGTCCGGGTAGTGAATACCGCCGACCGCAAGCCCGGTCAGCGTCGGGGTGAGCTCCGATCGCAATTCGTCCGGACGCATGCCGTCGACGACGATGACATGCACGTCCAGGTCTGGGATTCCGGCGCTGGTGGGAACACTCGCACGAGCCGGCGTTCCGAGCAAAGCCGTTCCGGCGACAACACTTCCACCGATCAGAACGCTACGACGCGAAACTTCGATACTCACTGGTCGACTCCTGGTCGGTACGAGGCCTGATCGAGGGCGGCCGAGGTGGGTGAGACTCTACTGCCCGCGCCTGCCGGTAGACGGTAGCTCACGGCGTAGTCCGCATTGCTCTGTGGATTGGTGAGATCGTCGACGTAGTACCAGTCCATCTGAGTACCTTCGCGGGCGATTTCGAATACGCCGTAGCCGTGCGAATCCAGTTCGACGTACCGCACATGTCGGTTCACGGCCTTGAATGCCTCCTCTGCCGCAACGGTTACCGTGCGCGGCGGCACTTTCAGCATGTCGTCGATGTTGGGCGAGGTCACCGACGGGACGACGAACTCGGCGCCGACGGTCGGCCCACCCGGATAGTCGGCGGCGTTGGTCGGTAGGTCGCAAGCCCACGACGTGTGGATGTCACCGGTGATGAAAACGGTGTTGTCCACACCGTTCGAGGTGATCGCGTCGAAAAGCCTGGTGCGGTCGGCGGTGTACCCGTCCCACTGATCCGTGTTGTACGGGACACCGGCCTGCGGCACTCCCACCAGTTCGGTCAACGCCGCGGTGGTCGCCGGCTCCAGCGGCGGGAACACGCACGGCGTGATCATGACCGGATTGCCGACGATTTTCCACTGCGTCGGGGAGGTGACGATTCCGTTGGTCAACCAATCCATCTGTGCGCGTCCGGTAATGGAGCGCGACGGATCGTCGACCTGCTTCATGGTCGGTTGCTCGTCGCGGTAGGTACGCAGATCGAGCATCGAGATCTCGGCCAGATTCCCGAAACGGAACCGTCGATACAGCTGAACGCTCGAACCACTACCCGACGGCCGGACGGGCATCCACTCGAAATATGCCTTGGCCGAGTTCGCCTTTCGATCTGCCCAGTCGCCTTCGACGCCGGGCGTGTGGTTTTCGGCGCCGTCGCGGTACGCATTGTCGGCCGATTCGTGGTCGTCCCATGTGGCGATGAACGGCAACTTCAGGTGAAGGGCTGCCAGATCCGGATCGGTCTTGTACTGCGCGTGCCGAATTCGATAGTCGGCCAGCGAGATGATCTCGTGGGCCGGCTCGTGAAGGCGAACGGATCCGTTTCTCGCGCCGTACTCCCCCTGCCCGTACTCGTAGATGTAGTCACCGAGATGGATGATCGCATCGAGGTCTTCGCGGAACGCGAGATGACGATAGGCACCGAAATACCCCGCCTCCCAGTTGGAGCAGGACACGACGCCGAAGCGAAGCCGATCGAGATCCGTAGAGTTCGACGGAGCCGTACTGGTGCGGCCCACCGGAGAAACTGCCGAACCCGCAATGAATCGGTACCAGTACGTCGTCGACGGATCGAGTCCGGTGACGTCGACCTTCGCGGTGTGATCGGAATCTGCCGAAGCAGCAACACTTCCGGACGCCACGACGCTCGCGAACCCCTCATCGGTCGCGACCTGCCAGTTGAGCGTCACCGCCGGCCCGACGCCGGAACCGGGCGTCGCCTCTGCCGTCGGGGTGATGCGGGTCCAGATGATCACCGCATCCGGCAACGGGTCACCGGATGCCACGCCGTGCGCGAAGCCCGGGCTGCCACCCGGAACCTCGGCACCGGCGTGGCTCGCCGAAGCGACACCGAGGCCTACTGCGCCGGCGAGTGCCGCCGATCCCTGCAGCAGGCCACGTCTGGATATTCGATCGAAGGCATTCGTGTGCACGCTAGGAGTGAACCCGCACCTGAACAGCCGTTCAAGAGAGCTTCGGGATGTTCACCCAGGCTTCGCCTGCGCTTCTCTGCAAGTTTGATCGAGTCGATCCGGATTACAACCGGTAGTCGAGGGCCGAGCCCCGAACCACACCGACCTTGACTCCGATGTAGCCGCCGAGTGCACCCCCGGTCGCAATCAGGATCCAGAACACCGACGGAATCAGAGTCTCGGACCCGTCGACCTGGGTGAACGCGGCGTAGCCGACGATCAACGCACCGAACAGCACGGGCAGAATCAGCAGTGCGGCAAAGAACGTCAACCACACCGATACGAATCGACCCTTCCACCGGGCAATCTCGTGCAGGACCGTCAGAACAACCAGGAAGACACCACCACCGGTCAAGACCGCCGACAGAACTGCAAACCCGAAAGCTGACATCAGCTCCGACTCCACTTGAATCCCCCCGTATTCGAAGCACCTGCGCACCCAGCCCCAACTGCGATGCAATGAGTCTATTCAAGACGGCCGGCGTTTCGTGGCAACTCGAGTCGCTCGTCTGCCGGAAACACACCCCGCCGACGCCTATGCTTGGAAAATGACCGAACCCGACATCAAGCCCAGAAGTCGTGACGTCACCGACGGACTCGAAAAGACCGCAGCGCGCGGCATGTTGCGTGCAGTAGGAATGGGTGACGACGACTGGGTCAAGTCGCAGATCGGCGTCGCCTCGTCCTGGAACGAGATCACCCCGTGCAACCTGTCCCTCGATCGCCTGGCCAAGGCCGTCAAGGAGGGCGTCCGAGAGGCCGGCGGGTTCCCCCTCGAATTCGGCACTATCTCCGTTTCCGACGGCATTTCGATGGGTCACGAGGGCATGCACTTCTCCCTCGTCTCCCGTGAAGTGATCGCGGACAGCGTCGAGACCGTCATGCAGGCCGAGCGCCTCGACGGATCGGTTCTTCTCGCCGGCTGTGACAAATCCTTGCCCGGCATGATGATGGCGGCGGCCCGCCTCGACCTCGCCAGTGTGTTCCTCTACGCCGGGTCGACTCTCCCCGGCGTCGCCAAGCTGTCCGACGGCAGCGAGCGGGAAGTCACCGTCATCGACGCGTTCGAGGCCGTGGGCGCCTGCTCGCGTGGGCTGATGAGCCGCGCCGACGTCGACACCATCGAACGGGCGATCTGCCCGGGCGAAGGCGCGTGCGGCGGTATGTACACCGCGAACACGATGGCCAGCGCCGCCGAGGCCATGGGAATGTCTCTGCCCGGCAGCGCTTCACCGCCCGCACCGGATCGTCGCCGCGACGGATTCGCGCGCGAGAGCGGCAAAGCCGTGGTCGAACTGCTGCGCCGCGGAATCACCGCGAGGGACATCCTCACCAAGGAAGCGTTCGAGAACGCCATCGCCGTAGTCATGGCATTCGGTGGTTCCACCAATGCGGTGCTCCATCTCCTCGCGATCGCGCACGAGGCGTACGTCCCGTTGACGCTCGACGATTTCGCCCGCGTCGGCGCGAAGGTCCCGCACCTCGCCGACGTCAAGCCTTTCGGAAAGCACGTCATGACGGACGTCGACCGTATCGGCGGCGTCCCCGTCATCATGAAGGCATTGCTCGACGCGGGACTCATGCACGGAGATTGTCTGACCGTCACCGGCAAGACTGTTGCGGAGAATCTGGCGCACATCACCCCGCCCGATCCGGACGGCAAGGTCTTGCGGGCGATGAACAAGCCCATCCACCCGACCGGAGGCATCACGATCTTGAAGGGATCGCTCGCTCCCGGCGGCGCGGTGGTCAAGTCGGCAGGATTCGAGTCGGATGTATTCGTCGGCACTGCACGAGTTTTCGAACGCGAGCGCGCCGCGATGGATGCTCTCGAGGACGGAACCATCACCGGCGGTGACGTTGTCGTCATCCGTTACGAGGGCCCGAAGGGTGGTCCCGGCATGCGCGAGATGCTCGCCATCACCGGCGCGATCAAGGGTGCGGGTCTCGGCAAGGACGTCCTGCTGCTGACGGACGGACGATTCTCGGGCGGCACCACCGGCCTGTGTGTCGGACACGTTGCGCCCGAGGCCGTCGACGGCGGTCCCATCGCGTTCGTTCGCGACGGCGACCAGATCCGGCTCGACGTGGGTACCGGACAACTCGAATTGTTGGTCGACGATTCCGAACTGGAAGCTCGCAAGGAGGGCTGGGAGCCGTTGCCACCTCGCTACACACGTGGTGTGTTGGCCAAGTACTCCAAGCTCGTGGGATCAGCATCTGGTGGAGCGGTCTGCGGCTGATCCCCGCTCGCTGCTAGATGGGCCGGTACCCGGCGCCGACACCTCCGTGGGCATTGATCGTGTCCACGATGGAGGTCATGTTGGTGCCGAGTTCCGGCCCCAGGCACGGCACCCAGAGATAAGCGTTGACCATCGCGACCAGCGTCGTCCCGACCGTGACCGGGGCTCCCGAATCACCGTGGTCGACGCAGATCTGAGTCCAGGTGGATGCGTCGGCGCTCAGGTCTCCCCAGACGACGCCGCAGGTGGTGCCCGTCGTACGGCCTTCCTTGCAGGCTGTGGCCGGGAAACTGGCCGGTGCGCCGATCGAGGTGATGGTCGCCGCGCCCACTGTGCGCACTGGTGTGACCTTGCCCGGATCGAACTGGATGACCCCGTAGTCCAGGTCGGGGTTCGACTCGACGAAGGTGCCGACCACGCCGGCGTCCTCGTTGCTTTCCGGGATCACGAACGATCCAGGACCGCCGCAGTGACCTGCGGTGATACCCACGAGTCTGCCGCCGTTGTCGTGACCGATGGTGGTCAACGTACACACCAACTGGTTGTCGATGATGATGCCCGAGCCACCACCCATGGGCGTGGGTGCAGCAACCGCATTGCTGCTGACGATGAAGCCGAGTCCGAGTGCCAAGACCAACGCTGCCAGAGCCGAAACAATTCGCTGCAACATCACAATCTCTCCGCCGGTAATCTCCCCGCTGCAAAAAACGCATACCCCGGAAAGTGCGGACTTACGCAGCGGTTCTAGTCGGTGGCTCCGAGCGCCTCGAGCATCTTGCGCGCCTCTTCGAGTTGGCGGCTCAACTCGTCGACTCGAGCCGCAGCCATGTCTCGCGCAGCGACGATGATGGACTCGACGGCTTCGATGGCGGTGGGCTCACCCAACTCGCGGACAGCTCGCTCGACTGCATCGGGTGCGACCGGAACTGCTTTGCCCGGACGCTTCGCGCCCTGTGTGACCGTCACGCTCCAGTCGTTGTCCGCGCCCGCATGGATCGTGACGCTGATGCCGGCCGGCAGTTTCTTCGCACGCTTGACGGCCGGACGAGGTGTCGCAGCAGGGGCAGCAGTGGTAGTCGGTACCGGAGCGGGTGCAGGCTGCGCCCGCGGCTTCGGTCGAACAGGCTCTACGAGTGGCTCCATCAGGGGTTCGGACTCCACAACTGGTTTGGGCCGTGGCGCCGGTTTGGCCGGTGCCGCGGAGACGCGGTTGATGCGCAATTCCTCTGCCTCGAAAGGCAATTCGTCGTTGACGCCCTTGGGGCGAATCAGCACTGTGTTGCCGTCCACCGACACGACTTTCGCCGAGGTACCGGCTTCGATCCCCAGGCTGGGAGTCGCCTCGCGCAGATAGACGGTGGCGCGCTTACCTTCGGCGACAGCCGTGGCGAGCGCTGCCAGATTTTCCGCAGTGAGGTGATCCGGCGTTGATGCGGCGGCGCCGGAACGTCTACGGGGTGGCATGCGCAGGTCCTTTCAGAAGTACGTGGTGCATTTCAGTATCGACAGTGCATTTCTCGGGGCAACTCTTGCACAAGCCACCGACGTGTTGACTCTCACCGCCCGCCTGACCCCGAGGATCCGTAGACGGTTCGGCCAATTCAGTACTGTTCTCGGGGCACCGCGTGGAAGATGGTGGACAGAGATTCGTTGCGGCAAAAAGGAGCACGGTGAGCAGTTCGGAGTCAGAGTGGATCGACGAGGTCACCGAACCCGCCCCTGCTGAATCTCACGCTGCCGAACATCACACTGCTGATCCGGTCGACGTCGATGCTCATCTGCTCAGCCGGATTCAAGCCGACATCGAAGAGTCTCTCCTCGGCGGGCCCCGTTGTTTCACTCAGTCACAGATCGCAGAATTCGCCGGTGTGACACGCGAGCGTGCCGATCGTTTGTGGGTCGCGATGGGCTTTGCCGTCGACGAGGATCCCGACGCCGTCATGTTCACCCAGCAAGACGCCGACGCCCTCAAGACGATTATCGACATGGTCAATCGAGGAGTCATCTCGCAGAGCAGTGAGGTCGCTGCCGCCCGCTCACTCGGGCAGTCGATGTCGAGGTTGGCCGAGTGGCAGGTCTCGCTGATCAGCACGCACATCATCGACCAGCTCGCCGACTCGGCAGATCACGAGCCCGAAGCGATCCGGAAGATCGTTCTGCGCCTCGGCGCCGAGATCATTCCCGCTGTCGAATCTCTGCAGACGTACGTCTGGAAGCGCCACGTCGCGTCCTCGACGGGCCGCAACGTCGGAAACCCGGGCGAAGAAGTAGCGAGTCGTGTTCTGGTAGTGGGTTTCGCCGACATCGTCGGGTACACCTCGCTGACCCGCGGCCTCGACTCCGCCGAACTCAACGATCTGCTCGAGCGGTTCGAGTCCGCGTCCACCGAAATCATCGGTCGCAACTACGGATGGGTGGTCAAGACCGTCGGTGACGAGGTCATGTTCGCCGCCGAGAGCCCCCACTACGCCGCCGAGATCGCCTTGCAGATCCAGCAGGCGGTCCTTGCCGATCACGACGATCCACAGCTTCGGGTGGGTCTGGCCATGGGGCCGACGTTGGTTCGCTTCGGAGATCTCTACGGTTCGGTGGTCAACAAGGCCGCGCGCCTCACCAGCTCCGCTCGTCCCGGCACTGTGCTGATCGACTCCGAGCTGGCCACCCAGCTCGGCTCGGACGCCAATTTCAAACTGCGACACCTCCGTCCGCGACGAGTACGCGGAATCGACAGGCTCGAACAGTACGTCCTTCGACGCAATCTGGAGCCGTGAGCGTCAGCTCGACACTCCGCGTGCAGCCAGAAAGTCATCCACGATCTGCTCACACGCAGCCTCCCCGAGAGGCGTCAGCGTGGCCAGCTTGGTGAGCACCAAAGGTCCCACCAACTGAGCAAGTGCGACGTCGTAGTCGTACTCCCCCAACGCGTCGATCGCGTCCGGCGAGCGCAGGATCCGATCGAACGCGTGACGGTACTGCTCGAAAACCGTCTGGCGCAGCGATCGCAATTCGGGCTTGTCCGTGGACAGGGCATCGACGCTCGAGTAACCCTTCAGCTCCGGTCCCAAGCCGAGCCAGCACATCGCCGTCACCTGGATCGGTGCGCTTTCGATGGCCTTGGCCTGACTGGTCAACAACTCGAGCAATTGCGCGCGGAGATCGCCTTCACCGGACATCTCCGGCACCGGCGGTAGTAGACGTGCAAATGCCGCGGCGAGTAACTCCGTGCCGCTGTCGAAATGGCGATACAGCGTCGCACGCGCGACGTTGGCCAACTTGGTGACGGCATCGATCGTCACGGCGTCGACACCGCCTTCTGCCAGCAGCGTGGTCGCTGCGTCGAGCAACCTCGACCTGGAGCGCTGTTTGCGCGGGTCCTCGTCGTTTCCCTGCTGATCGATTCCCTGCTTGTCGATTCCCACCGTCACAACTTCAGTTATACCCACTTGGGGGTTGTGGAACTGCTGTTCTTGTAACGATACTGATGGTCTTGTTTCTATCGGGAGGTTTCGTGAGTAGCGATACGACGCTCGAACAGTCGAGGTGGACCATCCGACAGATCTGGATGCTGACGGTCGCATGCTGCGCTGTCGCGCTGGTCGTCGCAGCAATGGCCGCACTCAACACGGCCCTTCCCGACCTGGCCCGCGATACCGGAGCAACACAGAGCCAGCTCACGTGGATCGTGGACGGGTACACGCTCACACTGGCTTGCCTCCTGTTGCCGGCGGGCGCACTCGGCGATCGCTACGGTCGACGCGAACTGCTCATGTTCGGACTACTTGTTTTTGCTGCCGGCTCGTCGATTCCGGTCTTCGCGGACGAGCCGTCGTGGATCATCGTCTCCCGCGTGATCTCCGGCGTCGGCGCCGCGTTTGTCATGCCGGCGACGTTGTGTCTGCTCACTGCAGGTTTCCCGCCGGCGCAGCGTGCCCGCGCCGTCGGAGTCTGGTCCGGCGTCGCAGGGTCCGGTGCAATCGCCGGACTCGTCGTCTCCGGACTGCTCCTCGAAAAGTGGTCCTGGCATTCGATTTTCGTCAGCCTGGCCGTCGTCTCCGTCCTGATCCTCGTGGTGTCGTTCACGATCGTGACATCGAAAGACGCGGAGGCAGCTCCCCTCGATCTACCTGGCACCGCACTGATCGCCGGCTCGATCGGACTGTTCGTCCTGGGCATGATCGAGGCACCCGCCCGCGGTTGGCTCGATCCGGTGGTTCTCGCGTTGCTGATCGGCGGAATTGCCATGACGGCAGTCTTCAGCTGGGTCGAATTACGCACTCGCCATCCACTTCTGGACGTCAGACTGTTTGCCAATCGCGCATTCGGCAGCGGCGCGGCGTCACTGACCCTGCAATTCCTGGCGACCTTCGGCCTGTTCTTCCTGATCGTGCAGTATCTCCAACTGGTGCTCGACTACTCCCCCCTGCAATCGGCACTCGCCCTCATGCCTATCGCCGTGCCGGTGATGGCCCTGTCCGTGGTTGCGCCCCTACTGATTCCGCGCATCGGCCTTCGCGCCCTCACCGCAACCGGCGTCGCCTTCCTCGGAACCGGAATTGCACTCTTGACGCACTTGGACGCCAGTTCGACCTATGCCGAAGTCTGTGTCCCCTTGGTAGTAGCCGCTATCGGATTAGGCTTGTCGACAACCCCCGCCACTGCTGCCATCGTCTCCAACGCACCGGACTCCAAACAGGGTGTTGCATCAGCAGTCAACGACGCAACCCGTGAGATCGGCTCTGCCATCGGCGTTGCACTGGCGGGAAGTATCCTCGCCGCCGGCTACGGCAATCACGTCCAGCCCGCGGTCGACTTGCTGCCCGAACCCGCCAAGGAACCGGTATCCGGTTCTCTGGCCGCTGCTCTCCATGTCGCCGAAGCAGCCGGGCCGCAGGGTGCCCAGTTGGCCGAATTCGCCCGTGAATCCTTCATCAAAGGCATGGATCAAGGAGCACTCACGCTCGCCGCGATCATGTGGGTATCCGCGATCGTTCTGGGATTCTGGGCTCCGGGTCGTCAGCGAGACTGACCGTCGCGTCGATATGCCGGGGCCTTGGTCGCCTGCTTGGACTGCAACGTCTGCAGCAGGGGCATCGACCGGAGCGGAACTACCACCGAGAGAACCATGACGCTGGTCGACCGGGTGGCTATCCCCGACCGATTCAGTTCGAGCAGCGTCGCTTGCAAATCCTCGTGCGACGCAGCGGCAATCCTGCACAGCACGTCGCCGGAACCGGTAGTGGCAAAGGCTTCGAGCACACCGGGGATTGCCTCGAGTTCCGCTGTGACGGTGTCGAGCGCCCCTTGGGCGATCTGCAAAGTCACGAATGCTTGCACTCCGAAACCCGCTGCAGCCAAATTGACGTGCGGCGCGTATCCGGCGATGACGCCCGCGTCTTCCATCCTTTTCAATCTCGCCTGCACCGTCGCCCGGGCAACCTTGACCTGACGCGAAAGCTCCAACGCACCGGCTCTCGGGTGCTTGTTCATCGCGTCCAACAGAGCCAGATCCACTGCGTCGAGATTCACGTCTGCTCCACCCACCATTCAACTATGCAAACTGCCTAGAAAATCATGCCACTGTCTTCGGATTCCGGCGCTGTGTCTACTTTCAACTACCTCCGTTGACTACCCAACCTTGGAAGGACTTATCTGTTTGTACTGGCAGTGCCGAACATAACTCGAGCACCGCGCTGTGGACATCGCACTCAGAGGGGACTCATCATGACCGTCGAACAGACTCTCACCGACGACGAACAGTTGGCAGGCCTGGATCTGGAGCAATTGCGCCAGTTGGTCGGCTTGGTCGAGTACGACAGCGATCACGATCCCTTCCCCGTGAGCGGGTGGGACGGACTCGAATGGATCGTCGGAAACGCCACGCAGACTTCGCATTTCTTCCAGTCTGCGTTCGGCATGGAATTGGTGGCCTATTCCGGTCCGTCGACCGGAAACCGCGACCACCACGCGTTTGTACTCAAGAGCGGGGCGGTCCGGTTTGTCGTCAAGGGTGCTGTGGATCCGGCTAGTCCGCTGATCGAACATCACAGCCGTCACGGTGACGGCATTCGCGACATCGCGCTCAGCGTCCCCGACGTGGACAAGTGCATCGGGCACGCCATCACCCAAGGTGCGACGGTGTTGAGTGAACCGCACGACATCACCGACGAGCACGGCACCGTCCGCCTGGCCACCATCGCGACGTACGGCGAGACTCGGCACACCCTCGTCGACCGTTCCCGCTATACCGGCCCTTACCTCCCCGGCTATGTCGAACGGACGTCGTCGTACCGCAAGCGTGACGGCGCACCGAAACAAATCTTCCAGGCCCTCGACCACGTCGTCGGCAATGTCGAACTGGGCAAGATGGACCAGTGGGTCGACTTCTACAACCGGGTCATGGGATTCACCAACATGGCCGAGTTCGTGGGCGGCGACATCGCGACCGACTACTCGGCACTGATGAGCAAGGTCGTCTCGAGCGGCAATCACCGAGTCAAGTTCCCACTCAACGAACCTGCTGTCGCGAAGAAGCGGTCACAGATCGACGAGTACCTCGAGTTCTACCAAGGCCCAGGCGCTCAGCATCTTGCACTTGCGACCAACGACATTCTCGCAGCGGTGGACGCTCTGGTCGACGAAGGAATCGAGTTTCTCTCCACTCCTGCTTCGTATTACGAGGATCCCGAACTCCGAGCGCGCATCGGCGAGGTTCGAGTCCCGATCGAGGAATTGCAGAAGCGAGGCATCTTGGTCGACCGCGACGAAGACGGCTATCTTCTACAGATCTTCACCAAGCCGATCGGTGATCGGCCCACCGTGTTCTTCGAGATCATCGAGCGCCACGGATCGCTGGGATTCGGGCTGGGAAACTTCAAGGCCCTGTTCGAAGCGATCGAGCGTGAGCAGGCTGCGCGGGGCAACTTCTGAGGTAGGTCAGCTGTTTTCGGTCCAAGCCCAGACCACCGCGGGTCGCCCGGTGGCGCTGACCCGGACTCGTTCGTCGGTTCGTTCCAGTCCGGGCAGCGATTTGAGTGTGCGGTTCAAGTTGCCCGGATCCGGACGCACACCGGAAAGCTCCTCCGCCACGGCCAAGGCGTACGACGCCGGAAACGACGGTCCCAGCAGCGCTCGTGTGAATGCCTGATCTCGCCACAAGAGGGTGTCCGCAAGGATGGGGCGAGTATCGGCGACTATCCGATTGTGGTCGAACGCAAGGTCCCCCGGGTTGTCCCAGCTCACCCATTCGGCTGAACCCGGCACCTCGTCAGACGAGATCACTGCCCACATGGTCACCGAGAGCGTCGGACCACGAGGGTCGCGATTGGGCTCGTCGAACACGGTCAGTTGTCCACCGGCCAGGATCTTCTCTTCGGGAATTCCGAGTTTGGTGGTCACCGCTCGCCTGGCGGCATCCTGCAATCTCTCACCGGCACCGAGAAGTACACCGGGCAGCGCCAACTGCCCGGTGTACGGCTCTGCTTGCCGCGGCGTGACGGCAAATCGCAGTTGCCCCGGCTCCGGGTTACCGAACCGCAGAGCGATGACGTCGATCGAGACGAGAGACTGGTCCACACCATCCATCATGCAGGCACAGGGCTCCACTCACGACGATCGGCCCGGTCAGGGCCGTCGGCAGTCAGAACCACCGAAACTCCCATTTCCTGACCCAGGTAACCGGCGAAGCCCTCCCTGTCAGTCGGAATACCCTTCGGCACAACCGCTACGGCCTGCAAGGCATCTGTCAGTGCCTGTTGGTGATCGAGATCCTTCCACTGTCCGACCGGGAGGGATCGCCACCCCTCGTATTCCTGCACCCCGTGGATCGGGATGCCTGCCGTCAGGCCACGATCCATCGCATCGAGGTGCGTCAGCGCCAATCCGTCGACGCCACCGCTGACCTCGATTGCGTAGCGCAACAACAACTCGTCGAGGTGCCCGATCCGAAACTCACCTTGATACTCGCCGGTGCCGTTGTGCTCCTCGGGCAAGACCTTCGCCAGCGCTGGATCCTCGGTCGGGAAGGGCCCAGCTCCGTGCCGTGTCATGTAGGTGCGGGTGACACCGAGTATGTAACTGCCCCGGCCCAACTGGTCGATCATTGCTCGCGCATTCGACGGCTCGACCGTCGACCATGTGGTGTGTGGGTGAAAGCCCCGCCACTCGTCGAGAAGGACACCTTGTGCCCCCTCGAACACCAATCGGCCATCAGCACCGATCGCACCCAAAGCATCCGGACCGGTGATGTCCACGACCGCAGCGAATTCCGTATACATGTCGACCATGTCGTCGATCGGCGGAAAACCGTGGCGACTCTCCGCGATCATCGGATCGTGGAATGTGGCCAACGCCGACAACTTACGACGCAAGGAGTCCGGCCGAAGGCAGTCCCCCACCGTAGGCGCATTCGCAACTTCGAGCGCATACGCCGCAGTCTCACCGATCCCCTTTCCACACGAGCCGTGTCGGTTACCGCCGCGAGCATCCTCGCGGGCCCTGTTGGCGGCCACGTGAATCGATGTCGTCAACAATGCGCGCGCGTCGATCCGTATCAGATCGAACGGGTTTCGAACTCCGAGCGCTTCCAGAGCACGCGCCTCCCGGGCGAGCGCGATGGGCTCGACCAACACGAATCTCGAGAGAAACGTCGGGACGCCGGACAGCGTGCCCGAACCGAACTGCGAAAACGTGTGGTGCCGCTCGCCGACCGTTACGTTGTGCGCTGCCTGTGCCCCACCGTTGAAGCGGACCACTGCGGCCACATCCAGGTCGGCTTGATCGGAGCACAGCCAATCGACGGTTGCTCCCTTCCCTGCATCTCCGAACCCGAGGTCTACGACGACGATGTCGCGGTCTTCGAACGGCTCCATCATGTTCTCCTCTCAAGCGAAATCGACATCGTCAGTGCTCGTTCCGAGATCGCGGGGCAACCCGGCCACCGTCGCGGTGCTGCGCCCTGGAATCAGGGCGAGAGCCTTGCCGACAGTCTCGGCTTCAGCTCTTGAACCGATGTCGCGGAGATCCGCCAGTCCGTCACGCAGGTCGATGCGGTCCTCGCCGATTCCGACCGTCAGCGCGATCAGTTCGCACACCGCGGCGGGATCGTCGAGTTTGACGAAGCGTTCACCGAGCAACGTCTTCCAGTGATCCGCGATTTCCGGATCGTTGAAGTACGACGACTGATCCGGCAGAACGAAGTAGACGTTCCATCTTTCTTCGAGTTCACGGTAGATCGACGGCACCGACACGTCCTGACGTACCTTGTCCCCGATCACCGAACGGATGTGACGAGCCGAGAGCCGCGGCTTGTTCAGCTCGTCGCCGATGATGAAGAGGTAGCCTTTCCTTCCGCGCTTCTCCCAGGCATCCGTACTGGTGTGACGTGCCATGAAATATGCGGCCAATTCATAGCTTTCCGACTTCTGACCACCACCGTTGCCCTCGAGGAAGATCGTCCGAAGCTGCTCGTCCATCGCGTTACCCGACTCGAACTGGCCGACTTGTAGTGGCACCTGATCGGAATCGGCGTCGCCGATACCACCGAACAGAATCTGCGGATCATCCGCATATCCCTTGCGTTGCAGCAGCCCGTGCAGCTTTCCGAGCTTGTCCTGCATGATTCGAGGAACAGCGCCCATCGAGCCGGTGACATCGAAAAGCACTGCTATCGGGAGAGAATCGGGGTGCCCGTCCGAGTCTCGGCATTCACGCTTGTCGACGCCGAAGGGGTCGAGGGTCGGGTCCGCTTTCCAACTGCTTCGCGGACGCGACCGAAGCGAATCGGTGTAACCGAAGTCGTCGACACCGCGTGCGGCACGAAAAGTCTTGCCCGCCAAATAGGTGTTGTCGTCCCAGTATCCGTAGCCCATGACAATCACTGTCCTTTCGTGGATGGAACGGCGAACGGACGAAATGTCCGCTGGCCATAGAGAAGATCGAGGAGTTCGTCGAACTCGCCAAGTAGGTCGACCGCGTCGGGACGCAATCTCGGGTTGTCCTGCATGCAGCCGTCGGCAAACGCCTTCATCCGTTCGTGGGTCTGCTCGCCCAGCATTCGGAGCATCAAATGATGAGCCATGTACACGTCCCAGGCCGGAGACGCTCCTTCGCCGAGTTCCGGTGGGTACGAATCACGATCGGAACCGATCGTCGCCACCGGGCGGCTGCCCGTACGGGTGGCAAAGGACCAGCCGACCAGCACCACCCCGTGCCGATCAGGCTCGATCAGCACGTTCTCCGCGGTAATCGCGGTGTGCACCCAACCAGTCGCATGCGCTGCTGCCAGAGCACGAAGTAGCCGTCGGTGCATCCACGCCCAGTCCCGTGGATCGAGGCCACCTGGATACGCCTCACGGACGTCGGCGAGACTCACAAAACCTTCGGTCAGATCGTCCAGCACGTCGATCTGGCGTCGCGCGCCGGCGTCCACATGAGTGATTCGGTCGATCAACCGCGGGAAGTACGGCGCTGCCCAACCGGCTTCGCACGAATTCTCGATGTCCGTCAACACATTCCGTTCGGCCTCGATCATCGAGTTCGCCCGAGGGTTTCGCGGAATCTTGAGTACGACACCGGCATCGGACCGGTACAGGTTGGCGACCGAGCCGCGGGCTACCAGTCCACCCAACGAATACTCTCCCCGCTCGCCTACATATACGGGACGAGAATCTGCGGACTCGAACTCTGCCGACCAACTCCGGTAGAGCTCGTTCAACCGAGATGTTGCCGCCGAGTACCGCACCCGATCTTCGGGCTTCGCCCGGTCCGGATGGATGGCAGAGGCGAGCCGATGAAAACGACGCTTTGCAGCGCGGCGGGAGTCGAGATCACTGGAGACTCCCCCGAACACATCAGCCGAAACCTTTGCCGTCTCGACCGTTTCGAGTGCAGTGCGCGTCGTTTTCATGGTTTTAGTCTAACTGACTAAAACGAATGCGGCAACAATGCGTATTGCATCCCGGTAGATGCGCATTGCATCCTCACCATCGAGACCGGTCTCGCTTGAAGATAGGTATACCTAACTTCGATTGCTTCCAAGGAGCACCACATGCAGGACACGCAAACGGCCATCCGCCCCCGATTCACCACCCATCGCGCTGTCGTCACAAGGAAAAGGGAGATAGGGCCTCATTTCGTTCGAGTGACGTTCGGCGAACTCCGCGACTACGACTGCGTCGGCATCGCTCCGAAGGTGAAGATCTTTCTGCCCGATGACGCCGACCATTCCGCAGCCGCCCGAGAACTGACGATTCCGACCGTCGGGGTACACGGTTTCGAGTACCCCGACGACGCACCCAAGCCGATAGTGCGGACGTACACGATCCGCGCACACCGCCGGGAACTGTGTGAGGTCGACATCGATTTCGTCGTCCACAGCGACGGGCCGGCAGGCAGATGGGTCACGAACGCCGTTCCCGGCGACGTTGTCGGACTGACCAATGCTGCAGGGAACCAACCACTCCCGGAGCTGGCGCGTTCCCTGCTGCTGCTCGGTGACGTGTCCGCGCTCCCCGCGATCATGACGATCTTGGAGTCTCTCACTACCGATCAGGAAGCGATCACGCTCCTGATCACCGACAGCCCGGAGAATGAGATTCCGTTGGAAGCGGCCGCCGACGGTCGCGCTCGGTGGATCCACGGGTCCGACGAAGAGACGATGATCGAAGAGCTCCGTCAAGCGTTGTCGGCACATCAGCCTGACTACGTCTGGGCCGCGGGAGAGGCAGGCTCGCTCCGCGGAGTCCGTCACCTCCTCCGCCTGGACATCGGCTACTCCCCGATGAACTCGCATATCGTTGGATACTGGAAACGCAAAGCCGACGCCGACGAGGTGGCCGACGACGTCTTCGCCCGTATGCACGCGGCGGTCGCCGAAGGCCGGAACCTGACGCCTCAGGAACTGGACGAACTGACAGTCGACGATGTGGAGTTCCTATCGACGAAGCCGTGAACTGCAAGGGAGGAGGGAAACGTGGGCGTCACGCCGACGAACACCACGGAGCGTTCCCGTCGCCGAGTGCGCGCCGAGCATCTTCGCCTCGACAACGACGTGGAAGTACACAGCCACGACGTGGTGGAATTGGCTCTCGTACGAGATGGCCGAGCAGTCCAGCGCAGCGCAGACGATGTGACGGATATTCGTTCGGGTCACGTGTTGATCCTCACTCCCGGCACACGCCACAGCCTCGAATCGAATTGCCTGCTGACCACCAATGTTTTCCTGGATCCGACGCTGTTCGTCGACGAGTTGTCCTGGATCACGAGAGTTCCGGGCTGGGGTGCCGCGTTTTCTCCGCAGTCGCGCGCGCCTCGCCCCGTTCTCATCCTCGATGCCGACGACCGCACCGCGCAACTGGCCGAACTCTTCGACGAACTCGCAGCAGGCACGGGCCGATCCCGAGATCTCGGGATCGGAATTTTCGAGCAGTATGCCCTGCTGTTCGCAGCGTTCTCCGTGCTCGAGCCTCTCGTCTCCGACACGGTGAATAGCCGTGAAGAACGCGGCTACCGTGCAACGGTCGAACTGGCCGTGGAGTTGATGAGCAATAACCTCGATCATCCCTGGACTCTGGGTTCGCTGGCCGCGGAGGTCGCCCTCTCGCCTTCACAATTGAGCCGCGTGTTCGTTGCCGACACCGACTCCAGTCCGATGTCCTATCTGCAGACATTGCGCGTCGAACGTCTCGCATCTCTCTTGCGCACAACAGAACTCAGCATTTCCGGAGCTGCCCGCGCCGTCGGATGGCACGATCCCGGCCACGCAGCGCGTAGGTTCCGATCCCGGTGGCAGTGCAGCCCGAACCAGTATCGCGAACGGTTCGCTGATCACTCCACCTTTCGGTCACTCGCTCGTCGTCCTGCCGAGGCCCAGGGCGGCTACGGCTTTGCGTAGCTCGATCACCGCCGGACCAGTGTCCCCCTCACGGGTACACAGATCGATCGAACACTGCTCGATGTCGGAGATTCGCACGAAACTGACATCCGAGCGGGTGTAGTACTCGGCAATGGTTGCTGCCGTTATGACCACCGCTCGACCGTTGGCGACGACCTCGAGCGCTTCGTCCATCGTGCGGACCGAGGGACCGTACCGGACGGGTACACCACTCGGGCGTGGGTCCACCGACCACCATTTCACCCATTCGAGTGGTGCACCGTCACTCGAAACCTGCACCATCCCATCTATTTCAGAAATCTCGATGCTCGTACGACCCGCCAGTTGGTGTCCTCGAGGCAACGCCGCCACCCGCGGTTCGACGCCTATCCGTTCGAGCACCACACCGTCGAGCACCGGCAGTGGCGGCCGCACGAAGGCGGCATCGACGGTCGCGCTCGCCACCGCGGAAACCTGTTGGGACCAATCCAATTGGACCAGCTCCACCTCCGCATGCAACGAATCGATCACCGCACGCCCCAAACTTCCGGCAGCCCCGTTGATGAATCCGATCCGCAATCGCCTGGCCCGCCGACGCTCGAGTGCATCGAGCCCGTTCATCGCGCGAACGGCGAACTCGAGCGCGGGCCGCGCATCCGCGACGAACACCTCACCCGCGGCGGTGAGCACCACCGGGTGTGAACTGCGATCGACCAACTCGACTCCCACCTGCTCCTCGAGTCGACGAATCTGCTGACTGAGAGCAGGCGCCGTGACGAACAACCGGTCTGCCGCTCGTCCGAAGTGCCCTTCCGCCACGACGACGAGCAACGAGGACACCAACCGCAGGTTCAGATCCTCACCTCTTCGCGCCTTTTTCATTACCGTCCATTCGGTTGTTTACGGCCGCTGTAGACCCATGAAGTGATGACCATCACGGTATCTGAACAGCGGCGTTAAGCAAACTGGCAATTTTCGAACGAAGTTCTACATGTACAGCGAATGCCTCGCCGGGTCACAGTTGTCGCAGATCCGGACAGCCCGCCGAATCTGCGAAACCAGGAGATGTGATGAGCAAGTACGAGCACGAATTCGTCCACATGATGGATGGCGTCGAAAAGCAATTGGAAACCATCGACAATCCACGGCACCAGAAGATCCTCCGCAACTACCGACGCCACGCGTTGCTCGAGGTCTCCGGTCGTTACAAGGAAATCCTCTCACCCGACATGACCGTCGAAGAACCCGTTTACCGGTTGTTCGAAGACGGGCAGTCGATTGTTCTGGACGGCATGGACGCCGTCACCACCTTCTACCAGTCGCTCGCCGAGACGGACACCCTTGTCATGTGGACCGGCAAGTCCGACTTCGCCGTATCCGACAGTGGGTTCTCCGGCGAGACCCTCTTCAGTCAGTTCGTCCCCGGTTCGATCCTCGGAGACGGGGTGTTCGGCGGTGTGCACGAATCGGGTGGATCCACGTCCACCGTCCTCGAACAGTCGTCGGACATCGACCCCGACGGTTGGTACCTCGTACGTCGGACCTTGGCATTCGTCTGGCCATATGACGAGCAGGGTCGACTCATCGGTGAGCACGTCTACGAAGATTCTGCCTCGAAAGTGGTGACCAAGGTGGACCCGAGCGAAGTCATCACAGCAGCGCGCGCGGCCGAACTGCTTGCACCACTGCTCGAAACGCATCTGCCGTGAGCGCGCCGGTAGCGATCGTCACCGGCGCAGCAGCCGGGTTGGGTGCCGCCATTGCCGAGCGCCTTGCCGAGGACTTCGGCACCCTGCTTCTCCTCGACATCGAAGAGGCGCCGCTCGCCGACACCGCAGCCCGCCTGGAAAGCCTTGGCGTAGAGGTTCACACGGCACGATGCGACGTTCGACGTGAAGGCGAAGTCAAGAACGCGTTCGACGTGGCTGCGTCGATCGGCAGACCGGCAGCACTCGTCAACGGTGCCGGCATCGGCGTCTTCACTCCGTTTCTCGAAATCACCGAAGACCAGTGGGACAACACCTTTGCGGTGAACACCAAGGGCAGCTTCCTGATGTGCCGAGAATTCGTGAGTAGAACCGAGGGTCCCGCAGCGATCGTCAACATCGCGTCGATCGGCGCCCGCTTGGGCGGTGACATGCTCGCGCACTACGGACCGTCGAAGGCCGCGGTGATCGAGATGAGTCACAGTGTCGCCCGGATCGGCGCGACCCGAGGACTCCGTTCGAACACCGTCATGCCTGGACTGATCCTCACCGACATGTGGTTGCGGACCATCAAGGAACTGCGTCGACGCGATCCCTCGCTCGCAGATGTCTCCGATTCCGACGTCTTCGATTCTTTTGTCGCCCAGATGGTTCCGATGGGTCGAGCTCAGACACCCGGAGACATCGCCGAGATGGTCGCGTTCTTGCTCAGCGACAAGGCTCGCAACGTCACCGGGCAGACGATTGCCGTCGACGGCGGCGCCGTGATGACCTGATCGGGTAGATGGCGGTCAGCCCCAGCGTGACTGGCCGCCGTCGAGTGGGATCGTGGCACCCGTGAGGTAACCGGCGTCTTCACTGACGAGGAAGACGACGGCACGCCCGATGTCGGTCTCGGGATCTCCGACTCGTCCCAGCGGAATACCCGCGACAAATGCCGCCGCCTCTTCCGGATTCTTGTCCATCCACCACTGCAACGCGGGAGTCTTGGCGTGCGGGGCGACGTTGAGAACTCGAATGTTGTCCTTGCCCCACTCGCAGGCCGCGGCGCGGGTCAACGAGCGCATTCCTTCCTTGATGGAACCGTAGGCGCCGTAGTTGCTGGCATCCCAGCGCACGGCCGCCGAGGTGACCATGTTGATGATGACGCCACCACCACGACTGTTCATGTGCGGGTACGACGCCTGCATCATGCGCAGGGTGGCGAGTGGGCCCGTCGCGAAGGAACGCTCGAAGTCTTCGTCGAGCACACTCAGGAGAGGACCCGGCTTGCAGTCGTTGGCGTTGTTGACCAGGATGTCGATTCCGCCGAACAGTTCGACGGTACGGTCCACGGCCGCCGCGATGTCGTCCTTCTTGCTGACGTCACAGACCACGGCCTCACCGCGCGCACCGATGTCAGCGAGTAGTCCGCAGGTGGTGTGCAACTTGGATTCGGTGCGACCGGCAACGGCGATCACGGCGCCCTCTTTGGCCAAGGCCAGGGCAATCCCCTGCCCGATTCCCTGACCCGCACCCGTGATGAGTGCAACTTTGCCTTCGAGCTTGCCCATGTGACTACTCCAATGTCTGTCGACGCAGAGGTCCCTTTTGCGGGAAGGACCGGTCGATTCTGGTGACTGCCGCCGTTTGTCGTCTACACTCGACCTACAAAACAACCAAGCACTTGCTTGACCCTAAGGTGTGCGACCACGTCGCGTCAATCACATTGGGCGGCAATTCAGCTCGGCACCGCACCAGGAAGGCTCCACCGTGACACTGCCCAACCCCGTCGATTTCAGCGGACGCTCGGTGATCGTCACCGGTGGCACCAAAGGCATCGGCTACGTGATCGCCGAAACCTTCCTCGCCGCGGGCGCGAACGTGCTGGTCTGTGGCCGTAACGAGCCCGATTCTCTACCCACCGCCGACGGTCGTAGCGCCGCCTTTCGCGCCACTGACGTCCGCGATCCCGCCGACGCCGCAGCCCTCGTCCAGGACGCAGTCGAGCGCTTCGGTCGTCTGGACGTCCTGGTCAACAACGCCGGCGGCTCCCCTGACGCCGATGCTGCGACGGTGTCGCCCCGCTTCGTCGAGAAGATCGTGGCACTGAACTTGTTGGCTCCCTTCAACGTTGCCCAGGCTGCCAACGCAGTCATGCAGACGCAGGACGACGGCGGCGCCATCATCAACATCGGCAGCGTCTCGGCAATCGACCCGCAGCCCGGAACCGCGGCGTACAGCGCGGCCAAGGCGGGCCTCCTCGTTCTGACCAAGGCGTTGGCCCTCGAATGGGCGCCCAAGGTCCGGATCAACCACATCACCACCGGCTTGATCCGTACGGAGGCTGCCGCCGAGGTCTACGGTGCCGACGGCGGCGCTGCGGTCACCAAGACCATTCCGATGGAGCGTATGGCCGTACCGGCCGATATAGCCAACTCCTGCCTGTTCCTGGCGAGCCCACTCTCCTCGTACGTGAACGGCGCCGACATCGCCGTTCACGGCGGCGGCGAATACCCGGCTCGCTACATGGCGACCCATCAGGACTGAATCACTCGCAAAGCAGCCCCTGAGCGAATGTGCTCAGGGGCTGCTTTTTCGTGCGAACAACTGCGGGGCGCGACGAGGGGGTCAAGCACCCCGCAGTTGAGTATGGAGGGGCTAGTGAGTGGAGAAGCTCACTCGTGCACCGGAAATCGCCACCTGATCACCCTTGACGACCTGGAACGCAAGGTCGTCGGGAGTTCCCCACGCAACGATGGACGGCGCTTCACCCGGATGGATTGCCGCAGCGAATCGGCCCTCGAGGCCGACGAGATCAGCCGGATGCACTCCGGCGACCCGAGCAAGCTCGAGTGTGCTGGCGGCCAACGTGCACAACCCGTGCATGATCGGACGCGGCTGGTTGATCCGCGCCGCAGCCTCGGGATCGATGTGGATGTGGTGTTTGTCGCCCAGGAGCCGGTACATCGCCGTCTGGTTCTCCGCGGTGGTCAGCACACCGGTGAGCGAGGGCTCGCCAGTCGGCTCCGCCGGACGTGAGGGTCCACGTTCTCCGCCGAATCCACCGGCACCGGGAGCGAACAGTGACCAGGTTGCGACGAAGTATTCGCACTCGACCTTCACCTCGAACACCGCTGCTGCACCCTTGTCCCACACCTCGCCGACCGAAGCCTTCAAGGTCACGTCACCGCTACGCGGCAGCGGGGCAAGCACTTTCAGTTCCTGCGAGCCGTGCAGTGCCGTCGAGGTGTCGAAGGCGCCCGCCGAACCCAGAGCGTCGGGAGCCCACTGCGCCAGCGTCAGCGCAAAAGTCGGCAATACCCGAAGCTGATCCTCGAAGACGAGGTCCAGTTCGGTTGCCTTGGCGCCCACGGCAAGTGCGTACAAGATCGCATCGCGCTCGGTGTACGACACGGTACGGGTACCGAGATCGGCTCCGCGCCAATCGCCGGCGGTCTTCGCAGCTTCCGAAGTTGTCACTGTCATTTCCTCTCTCAAACAGCGCCGAGAACGAGACCGCTGGTGGGTACGGCCGTCCCGGCTGTGACCAGCACGTTTTCGACGCCCGCCGGTTGATTGGTCGATGTGCCTCGGACCAGACGCACACCTTCGGCAATTCCGTTGACGCCGTGCAGGTATGCCTCGCCCACCTGACCACCGTGAGTGTTGGACGGCAGGCGTCCGCCGATCTCCAGGTTGCCTTCACGGATGAAGTCCTTGGCCTCACCGGGCTTGCAGAAGCCCAGTTCTTCGAGCTGCGGAAGCACCAACGGGGTGAAGTGGTCGTACAGGATCGCTGCGTTGATGTCATCGGGGCTCAGGCCGCTCTGGCCGTACAGCTGACGAGCAACCAGGCCCATCTCGGGGATACCGGAGATGTCGGGGCGGTAGTAGCTGGTCATCATGTGCTGATCCTTGCTACTGCCCTGAGCGGCGCCCTTGATGACGACGGGCTTGTTGGCCAGATCCTTTGCGCGCTCGGCAGAGACGATGACCAGCGCCTGGCCGCCGTCGGTTTCCTGGCAGCAGTCGAGCAGGTGCAGCGGCTCGGCGATCCAGCGTGAGTTCTGATGATCTTCGAGCGTGATCGGGCGCTGGTAGAACCACGCAGCCGGGTTGTTGGCGGCGTGCTTGCGCGCCACCACTGCAACTCGTCCGAAGTCCTCACTCGTCGCACCGTACTGGTGCATGTATCGACGGGCGAACATGGCGACCCACTGAGCGGGAGTCGACAATCCCTGAGGAGTCATCCACGCATATGCCGCTCGGTCCGCCGTGCTGTCCATGGGTCGATCGTGCTGCCCCAGGCCGTATCGCACACCGGAGCGCTCGTTGAAGGCTCGGTAGCAGACCACGACGTCGGCAACACCCGTCGCAACTGCCATAGCAGCCTGTTGCACCGTGGCACACGCAGCGCCACCACCGTAGTGAATACGCGAGAAGAACTTCAGCTCACCGAGGCCGCAGTTGCGAGCCACGATCGCTTCGCCGTTCGTCTCCGACGTGTAGGTGGACAGACCGTCGACCTCGGAGGGATCGATACCGGCGTCAGCGAGCGCCGCGACGATGGCCTCACACGCCAACTGCAGTTCGGTGCGGCCGGAGTTCTTCGAGAACTCGGTGGATCCGATGCCGACGATGGCAGCGGCACCCGAGAGCGGGCTGATCGCCATCAGGGCCTCCCCTCTTCCTTGAAAGCGACTGCGACGGTGCCGGATGCGTGATTCCCCAGGCTGTTCGCGCCCTGTACCTTGACCACGACCACTCCGTCTTCCTTGGAGACGACTTCACCGGTCATCGTCATGGTGTCGCCCGGGTAGTTGGGCGCCCCGAGACGAATGGCGATGCGGCGCAAGGTCGATGCAGATCCGGCCCAGTCGGTGACGTACCGGCCGACGAGACCGTTGCTCGTGAGGATGTTCATGAAGACATCCTTGGAGCCGCGCTCCTGAGCCAGGCTCGGGTCGTGGTGCACGTCCTGGAAATCGCGGGTGGCGATCGCGGTGGCGACGATCAACGTACGGGTCAGCGGGATCGCCAACTCGGGCAATGCCTCTCCGACCATGATGTCCGCGTAACTGCGACCGGCAAGAACGGTCATGCGAGCACCTCCACACCGGATGCGAGCTGCGCACCCAGACGCGCGAGGTCGGAGCTGGAACCGCCGAGGGTGGCAGCAATCTGCTTGCCCCACAGCAGGTGACGGTGAACCGGATAGTCGGTGTCGACGCCCATGCCGCCGTGGACATGCGTGGTGCGATGCACGACGCGCTGTCCGCCGTCGGTTGCCCACCACTTGGCGACCAGTACCGAGGTGCCGAGATCCAGGCCCTCGGAGATGCGCCAGGCGGCCTGCCACAGTGTCACGCGCATCGCTTCGAGATCGATGTAGCAGTCAGCGAGTTGATGATTGACAGCCTGGAAGGTCGCGAGCGGACGGCCGAACTGCTTTCGGCCGTTCAGGTACGTGACGGCCTGCGCGACTGCGCCCGATCCGACACCCCATTGGATTGCTGCCAACGCCAGCTGAACTCGGTCGATCAGCCACGGAACCGTCGTACCGTCGGCCGCACCGATGAGCTGCGCCGGCGCACCGGCGAAGGTGACGTTGGCACAGATCTCCCAGTTGGTGGACTGCGTCTGTTCGAGCGTCACTCCTTCGGCATTCAGATCCACCAGCAGCAGTGCCGTACCGGTGGAAGCGGTTGCCGAAACGAGAGCAAGGTTCGCGACGTGAGTCATCGGCACTACGGCCTTCTCACCCGTCACGGTCCAGTTGCCGTCGGCGTCCTGCTCAGCCGTGGTCAGTGGGTCGCCGCCCGTGTACGGACCGAACTCTTCGAGACCGATGGTCAGGAATCGACTGCCGTCGGCAACACTCGGAAGGATCTCGGCGCGAAGGGAATCGGAGCCGAATTCATTGACAGCCGATGCTGCAAGGGTCGTCTCCCAGATCGGCACGGCCGCAACGTGACGTCCCTGCTGTTCGAGCAGTGCGTACAGCTCTGACAATCCGAGGCCGCCGCCGCCGAACTCCTCCGGCAGTGCGATGCCGAGCAGCCCGGTGCTCGCGAGTTCACGCCACAGTTCACGGTCGACGCGCTCGGCCGAGAGTTCGATCTCCTTGGTGCGCTCGATCGTTGCCTTGCTGGTGAAGACCTCGTCGGCCAGTGCGCGAATTGCTTCCTGCTCTTCGCTGAAATTGAAGTCCATCAGTGCTCCTCGCGTACGGCCGGCCGGAACGCGGGAAGCGTCAGATCCGGGTCGGCGTCGATCCAGTTAAGTTCCACGGGCATGTCGACCACGACATCTTCGGGCGCGATACCCACCATGTTGGCGATCAATCGTGTTCCCTCTTCGAGTTCGATTACCGCAACGACGAGCGGGTAGTCGAACGCGTCGATCTTGGGATGATGATTGACCACGAAGCTGTACACCGTGCCGCGCCCCGACGCGTCGATCGTGTCCCACTCGAGTGACTGGCACTCCCCGCACATCGGGCCGGTGGGATGACGCAGCGTCTTGCAGGACGTGCAGCGCTGGATCACCAGACGGTGCTCCTTGGCGGCTTCGAACCAGAAAGCGTTGTCCGCGTTGAGAGCCGGACGCGGACGCAGAGCGCGCGGCGCCTCCGGTGCAGCAGCTTCCTGAGGCTTGAACCGCAGCGTCCGCCACCGCTGGGTGCCGACCACCTCGCCGTCACCGTTGCGGTAGGTCTTGAGCGTCGTGACAAAGTGTCCGACACCGAGTCCGGTCTTCTTCTCCGGCGAAATCGACTCGATGACCTCGGTGTAGTTCACGCGATCTCCTGGCCGCAGTTCGGCGAAGAACTCCTGATCGGAATCGGTTGCCACAACGGAGCTGTAACCGGCTGCGTCGAGAGTGGCGATCAGATCGGTCCACACCTGCGACGGGTCGTTGCCCGCCATCTTGTCGGTGAACGTCCGCATGATCCAGACCTGGAGCATCTGAGCGGGAGCGACAACGCCGTCACGTCCGGTGGCGCGGGCGGCTTCGTCGTCGAGGTAGACGGGGTTGGTATCGCCCATGGTCTCGGCCCAATGGCGGATCATGGGGATGTTGACCTCGTCGGGCCCCCAGGTGGTGGGGACCAGAGTCTGGCCGACAAAGGCGTCTAGTTGAGCCGAAATGTCGCTCACTTGACCCTCTTTTCGCGAACGAGTCCCAAACCGATGGTGCCGACCATGTCACGCAGAACTTCGTTGACGCCGCCTCCGAAGGTGTTCACGACACCCTGACGCGAGATCTGTTCGATCTGACCGGCAAGCAGCGCACCTGGGGACTCCGGGCGAATGCGTCCGGCGGAACCGAGAATTCCGAGGAGGGTGCGATAGACATCGACGTGAGTTTCGGTGCCGTACGTCTTGGTGGCACCGGCGTCGGCTCCGGAAAGCGTGTCCTGCGCGACGGCTGCCGTCATCTTCCAGTTCAGCAGTCGCATGGCCTCGAGCTTGGCGTGTGTACGAGCGAAGTCCTGCTGCACCCAAGGGATGTCGATGGCGCCGTTTTCCTTGGCCCAGTCCAGGACCAGGTTCCACAGACCGTAAGTACGCCCACCGATCGCTGCCAAGCCGATTCGCTCGTGATTGAGCTGAGCCGCGATGAGCTGCCAGCCGCCGTTGACCTCGCCGACGACGTCCTTCGACGGAACACGAATGCCGGAGTAGTACGTGGACGTCACCATCAAGCCGCCGACGGTGTTGATCGGTGACCACTCGAAGCCTGCGTCCTCGGTGGGGACGATCAGGATCGAGATGCCCTTGTGCTTGGGGGCATCCGCGTCGGTGCGGCACGCCAGCCACACGTAGTCGGCGGTGTTGGCGCCACTGGTGAAGATCTTGTTGCCGTCGACGATCCACTCGTCACCGTCGAGGACCGCACGGGTCTTGAGCGAAGCCAAGTCCGTTCCGGCCTCGGGCTCGGTGTATCCGATGGCGAAAACGATGTCGCCGGCCAGAATGCCGGGCAGGAATCGTTCCTTCTGCTCTTCGGTGCCGTACTTCATCAACGTCGGTCCGACGGTATTGACCGTCACGAAGGGGAACGGCAGACCCGCGCGCTGAACCTCGTCGAAGAACACGAACTGCTCTTCGATGGAGCGTCCCTGGCCACCGAATTCCTTGGGCCAGCCGATGCCGAGCCAGCCGTCCTTACCCAGCAACTTCACGATCTCGCGGAAGTACTCGCCGCCCACACCTTGCTCGCCGGCCGCGCGACGCTTCTCTTCCGGCAGCAGCGCCGCGAAATACGCGCGCAACTCCTTGCGGAGCTCCTGCTGCTCGGGCGATTCCCTCAGATCCATCGCTGTTTCTCCTATGGCATTCATGGCTGGCAACTCTTGGCCTGGACGCTAACCAGATGCCCAGGTGGGCGCTGTGAATGTCTCGTTGAGCGGGAAGCCGAAACATGAGCGGCGTCACATAAGGTGAGATATGCGCATGGACTCCTCGGATCGCGTCGCTCTCACCGACTTGGCCGCCAGGTACGCACAGGCCGTCGACCGCCGAAACACCACCGCACTTGCGGCTCTCTTCACTGACGACGTGGCATTCGTCTTGCCGCCGGCATTGAACGGAACGGATGCACCGACGGAGATACGTGGGAACTCCGTTGTCAGTAGTTCAGTGGTCGATGCCGTCTCACATCTGCACTCGACCCGGCACATCGTCGAGCAGCAGATCCTCGACCTCGACAGCCCCACCACCGCGCACGGTGAGGCCTACTGCTCCGCCCACCACATCTATCCGCGGGGCGAGGGCCACCGGGACAACCGGATCGAGATCCGTTATCAGGACAGCTTCGAAAAGGTCGACGGCACCTGGCTGTTCTCGCGTCGCGAATTGGTGGTCGATTTCGCGGAGGACGTTCCGGTCATCCTCCTCGGACAATAGGTAGATGAAAAAATCGCGGTGATTCTGTATCTCCTCACAGGAGGATTACCGGGCTAGCGTTCACGAACTGTCACGCCATCTCGGCGTGCCGTTCGGCTATGTCTTGGAGATTCACATGTCACGCTCGCGCACCAGAAGATTCCTCGCTGCCTTCGCAGTGGCCGCCGTCGCAGTCGGAACCGTCGCAGCGTGCTCGAGCGACAACTCCTCCGACGAGAACGCACCCCTTCGCATCGTCGCTTCTTCTGTTCCGCATGCCGAGATCCTGAAGTTCGTCGAAGAAAAGGGCCTGCTCGGCGACACCAAGATCGAGGTCAGCGAGATCACCGGCGATCTCGACGCCAACGAGGTGCTCGAAGCCGGAGACACCGACGCCAACTTCTTCCAGCACGTGCCGTACCAGGAATCGTGGTCGAAGGAGAAGGGTGTCGACGACCTGGTCGCCGTGGCGAAGGTCCACGTCGAGCCCCTCGGTGCATATTCCAAGAAGGTCACCAATGTGGCCGACCTACGCCAGGGCGCAACGGTCGCGTTGTCCAACAACGTGACGAACTTCGCCCGTGGGTTGTACCTGTTGCAGCAGACCGGATTGATCAAGCTCGATCAGCAGTTGGGTGCCCCCGGCACCGACATCACCCAGATCAGCGAGAAGAACATCATCGACAACCCCAAGGGGCTCACGTTCACCCAGGTCGATCCCCCGCAGCTTCCGCGCACGCTCGATGACGGAAACGTCGATCTCGCAATCATCAACGGCAACTACGCAATCGAAGGCGGCCTCAATCCCGCCAAGGACGCACTGGTGCTCGAGAAGGCCGAAGGCAACCCGTACGCCAACGTCCTGACGGTTCGTACCTCCCTCGAAAACGATGCGCGAGTGCAGAAGTTGGCTGAAGCATTGACGTCCACCGACGTCGCGACATTCATCGAGCAGACCTACCAGGGCTCGGTCGTTCCGGCCAGCGCCACCTGATCGAGACCCGTCATGGTCTTCTCGATCGAATCGGTCTCCAAGGAATACCGCAGCGGCACGAAAGTTCTGCATGCACTCGATTCCGTGTCCCTGAAAATCGAAGACGGCGAAATCTTCGGCATCATCGGCAAGAGCGGCGCCGGCAAGTCCACTCTGCTGCGCTGCCTCAACCTGCTCGAACGCCCCACCAGCGGCCGGATTCTGCTGGGCGACACCGATCTGACTGCGCTGAGCCCGGCGCAGTTGCGCGATGCACGCAAGCGGATCGGTGTCGTGTTCCAGCATTTCAATCTGCTGCATTCCCGCTCCGTCGCCGCCAACATCGCGTTTCCTCTCGAAGTGGCGGGGTATTCGCGGGCAGATCGACGTGCCCGCGTCGACGAACTGATCGAGCTGGTCGGTCTGGAAGACCGACGCGACGCTTTCCCTTCGCAACTGTCCGGTGGCCAGAAACAACGCGTCGGCATCGCGAGAGCCTTGGCGGCTTCACCCGATGTCCTCCTGTGCGACGAGGCCACGAGCGCCCTCGACTCGGACACGACCGACTCGATCCTCGACCTGCTCGCCGACCTCAATCGACGACTCGGTGTCACCATTGTTCTGATCACCCACGAGCTCAACGTGGTTCGACGGATCTGCCATCGCGCTGCTCTGATCGATCAGGGACGCATCGTCGACGAGGGAACTCTCACCGAACTGGTCGCGGACCCGGACTCGCCTCTCGGTGAAGCACTGCTGCCGACCGGAACGGTGCGAACATCCCGGACCGGAATTCCGGCGCTCCTCACCTTTGTCGATTCACTGTCGACCTCGCCCGTGATTTCCCAACTCTCACGGGATCTCGACGTCGACGTCACCGTGATCTCCGGCGGGATCGAGGACATCGGAGCCCATCAGGTCGGCCGTCTTCGCGTGGAGTTCGCCTCGCACACGGGACTCGCCAGCGACGAAGAGACAAGAAAGGCTGTCGAAGAACATCTTTCGCAGCGCGGAGTGAAGGTGACGTTCTCATGAACAAGACGTCCTGGCAGGATTCCCTCGGCGAAGCGTGGGAAGCCCTACTCGACACGCTCTACATGGTCGGCGTCTCGTTCGTGCTCACCGTGATCATCGGTATCGCCCTCGGCGTTCTGTTGCACGCGAGCGCGCCCGACGGAATCCGTCCCAACCGCGTCCTCAATTCGGTACTGGGCACCGTGGTGAACATCGGCCGTTCGCTGCCGTTCGTCATCTTGTTGGTTCTACTCATCCCGGCGACGAGGGCGATCGTCGGGACAGCGCTCGGTGCCACGGCAGCTATCGTGCCGTTGACCATCGGTTCGGTGCCATTCTTCGCGCGCGTCGTCGAGAACGCTCTGCGTGAGGTCGACTCCGGACGCGTCGAGGCCGCACGGTCCATGGGCGCTACCGACAAAGACATTGTCGTCAAAGTACTACTGCCCGAATCGGTTCCGGGCTTGGTAGCCGGAGCAACCCTGACGGCGGTGATGCTGATCGGTTTCTCGGCCATGGCAGGCGCCATCGGCGCCGGTGGTCTCGGCGACTTCGCGATCAAGTACGGCTACCAACGATTCAACACCCCGGTGCTGTTCGTCGCAGTCGTGATCTTGATCGTGCTGGTCCAGGCGATCCAGTCGACCGGCGATCTCGTAGTTCGTTCAATGGCGCACAAGCGGTAACCGTTCAGTTCGAGACCATCGCGATCGCAGTTCTCAGGCCGCGCCGCTTACCGGTCTGCGGATCGACGCCGAAGACTTCCTTGATTCCACCGCGGATACGGAACTTCAACTCCGAATGCGTCTCCGGAGCATCGTCCTGAGACGCGGAGAGAAACCTGTTGGGCAGAGACAACTTCCAGATGGTCCGCAGCGTCAATCCGTATTGCTTCCACAACGGGCCGGTGGTGTACGGGAGGTCGTACTTGTCGCACAGGTCGCGCAGCGGCACAGCGATTTCCGAGTACCGGTTGCTCGGCAAGTCGGGGAAGCAGTGGTGCTCGATCTGGTAGCAGAGGTTGCCGCTCATGAATGCCATGACCGGACCGGCGTGAAAGTTGGCTGACCCCAGCATCTGTCGTAGATACCACTGAGCGCGCGATTCGTTCTCGAATTCCTCGAGCGTGAACTTCTCGGCACCGTCTGGGAAGTGCCCGCAGAAGATGACGGCGTAACTCCAATAGTTGCGGATGAGATTTGCAACGACGTTGGCCGTCAACGTGGTCTTCCACGCCGGACCGGTCAGAGCGGGGAACAGGATATAATCCTTCGTCACCTGCCGCGCGATCTTCTTTCCGACGTCCTTGGCCATCTCCGATTTCTCGGACCACTTCACCTCACCCTTGCGGAGTTTGTCCGTTTCCAGGTGATGCAGTGCCACGCCCCACTCGAACAGTGTCGCGAGAACGAAATTCGTGATCGGTTGAAAAAGATAGTCGGCGTGCCACTTCTGATCACGGGTGACGCGCATGATTCCGTAACCCACGTCGTTGTCGAGGCCGACGATGTTGGTGAACTTGTGATGAGTGAAGTTGTGCGAGTGCTTCCATCCCGAGGACGGGCAGGTGTTGTCCCACTCCCAGTTGCTCGAGTGAATCTCGGGATCGTTCATCCAGTCCCACTGGCCGTGGATGATGTTGTGGCCGAGTTCCATGTTCTCGATGATCTTGCCGGCACCCAGGAGCGCAGTCCCCAGAATCCAGGCAGGCTTCTTCTTGCTGGCGAACAAGACGATGCGGCCGGCCACCATCAATGAGCGTTGAAACGCGATCGTTCGCTGGATGTATCGAGCATCGTGCGCGCCGCGCTTCTCCTCGATGTCGAGCCGAATGGCATCCAGCTCGCGCCCGAGCGCCTCGACGTCTTCCTCGGTCAGATGGGCATATTCCTTGATGTCGGTGATCGCCACAGTGTTTCTCCGTATCGGTTTTCTCCGTGCCGCAGGACTGGTCCGTCGGGCGGTACCCCTGGGAGCCGGTGAGGAAACGTCAGCCCCGATATTCATGTGCGTCTTCACGCAATCTATGCCAGAGTCGATATACGTGAGCCCCGAAAACAAGATCACCATCCGCACCGCTACCGAGAGTGACTGGCCGGCTCTCCAACTACTCGACTCGGTGGGGTTCGGTTTTCACCCGTCTCCCGCGGTCAGCGAACTGACGAAGGCGCTCTACAAGCCCGAGGACATCATCCTCGCCGTCGACGGTGACTTACCCGTCGGCGTGGCCATCGAAATCGACATGGAATTCACCGTGCCCGGCGGCCGCCAACTCCCCACACGCGGAATCACCTGGGTATCCGTCGCCCCGACTCACCGTCGTCGTGGCGTCCTACGCTCGATGTTCACTGCACTTCACGCCCACATCGAGTCGACCGGAGCACCACTTGCCGCCCTGACGGCCAGCGAAGCCGGCATCTACAACCGCTTCGGATACGGCCCCGCCACCTTCAGCGAGGGCATCACCCTCGATCGCCGCTTTGCGCGATTTCGCCCCGAGGTGCCCGACAACGGTGGCGTGTCCATCGTCGACATCAAAGCTGCCTCGACGCTTCTACCCGAGATCTACGACCGCTGGCGGCTGCAGACACCCGGCGCTCAAGTGCGTCCGCAACCGCTCTGGGACCATATGTTCGCCGACCCGTCCGAGGATCGTGACGGCGCCTCCGGACTGTTCTTTCTGACACACGCGGACGGATACATCGCTTACCGGCACACGAGCGAGGGCCGCGACAGCATCGCCCGGATCGACGAGTTCGTGACGATCACCGAAGATGCGCACGCGGCGCTGTGGCGCACGATCTGCGGCCTCGACCTCGTTACCCGGATCGAGACACGCCAGCATCCTGCCGATCCACTCCGGCTGATGCTCACGGACTACCGCCTTGCCCGGACGACGACGCGCTCCGATCGCCTGTGGCTGCGCATCATGGACGTGCCCGCGGCTCTCGAGGCTCGTGAATATGCTGCTGACCTGGACACAGTCATCAAGGTCGACGATCCGTTCCTGAAGGCCGGCGGAGCTTTCGCGCTTCAGGTCAAGGGCGGCAAGGCCACCTGTACGGTCACTGACGCGGAGCCTGCGATCACGATGCCCTCTGATGTTCTGAGCAGCTTGTACCTGGGCGAGCACCAGGCCAAGTCCTTCGCGGCGGCGCACCGGCTCCACGCGTCCGATCCGCAGGAGATCCGGAATTTCGACTTCGCTTTCAACGCGCAGAAGCCCGCAATTCTCGGGTACGGATTCTGATGATCTTGCCGACACGTGGGTGGACGATTTGTGCCGTCGGCCGTATTCAGGGTTAGCCTCGAACAATGGCGTTTGTCGGAAAGATGGTCAATAGGCTTCCTGAGCGGGTCCTCGTGCGCGTCCTGCCGCACGCAGAAATGCTCAAGTTCCTGGTGGTCGGCGGCATCGCCTTCATCGTCACCACGGTTCTGTTCTTCGGTATCAAGTGGACGGTCCTGCCTCAGCACCCGGTGACGGCCAACATCCTCGCAGTCCTCATCGCGACGGTTCTGTCCTACGTGCTCAACCGCGAATGGTCGTTTGCTCAGCGTGGTGGTAGACAGCGCCATCACGAGGCCGCGCTGTTCTTCATCGTCGCGGGTATCGGTTTGGCCATCAACCAGGTTCCGCTGTGGATCTCCAGCTACGTGTTCCACCTGCGCCAGCCCAACGTCTCCCTCTTCATGGAGAACTTCGCGGACTTCATCAGCGGATCGATCATCGGAACCCTGCTGGCCACGGCCTTCCGCTGGTGGGCCATGCGTCGGTACGTCTTCCCCGAAGAAGCCACCGACAGCCAGGTCGTTCTCGACATCGAAGCGACTCCCGGCACCAAGACACCGACAACCGACGCCACCGCCCTCGACTGACTTTCCGGATCGACGCACCCGATCGCTCGCGCTTCGATCAGAGTTCGTCGATACCGATCAGCCCGTCCTGAAGGGCGCGTGCAAGCAGTGCCATCTTCGTCGGGGCTGTCCGGCCCACTCCGTCGTACTTCCCTCGAATACGGGCGAGGTGCGTATTCACCGTTCCCTCCGCGATGTACAACTCACGGGAGACTTCGGCTTTCGAGTCGCAGCGAATCCAGGTCAACAGCACCTGTACTTCACGCCTACTGAGGCTGGGTGAGTCGGCAGTCTTCATCGGTGGTGTCCCTTACTTCCAGGCTTTCAGCGCGGTCGAACTCCCATGGAAACGGAGCGTGGTCGCGGGGTCACTCCGTTTGTTGACTGACCGCGACGCGTCCACCATGCAATTCGTCGATGCAGGCGTGACGACGCTCGTCGAGGCCCCTCGAGACATTCTCGAACGCGGACTTCGGAGCGAACAGGTCGTCAACCACGCCGGTGCATCGCAGGCCACGTTCTTTCGCAAGTTCCGAACCAAATCCGAATTCATCGAGGCCGTGATCACCAGCCTCACCGAATCGACCTTGGACAGCGCCGACAAAGTGAAGCAGACCGTGCGCGCACAGTTGGTAGCAAACGACGACGCGCTTCGTCCGACGGTCACCACTCTCGTCAAAGAGGCATTCGACGCAATCGTCAACGACGCGTCGACTGCAAGAAGTCTTCTCTCACACATTTTTGCGGGCTCACACCGGCGAACCTCCACCGCTCTGGGAAACGAATATCGTCGACGCGACGAGCTCGTGTCCGCGGCCTACGAGGCCCTCTTCGAGAAAACCGACGCAACACTCCGAAGGCCGTTCACCACCAAGTCCTTCGCTGTCACGGTCAATGCGGTGATCGACGGCTTCCGCATTCGTAGCCGCATCGATTCCCGCTCCGTCTCACCCGACGTCATGTCCGACGCGCTGCTCGCGATATTGGGCGCCGTCGTCGACACGTCTGGCCTTCACCAACACCTCGATGACGTTGTCAGTCCCATCGACCAGCCCGCTGAGACGCGTCCGCTGCCGCGTGATCCGCGAGCGGCGTTTCTCGCCGCCGCCCGTAGCGAATTCGGCAAACGCGGATACTTCATGACGCAGATCAACGACATCGCCGACACTGCGGCAGTCCCCCGCGCCGCCGCGAACAAAATGTTTCCCACCAAGCCCCACATCCTGGTGGCAGCCCTTCAGAGCCGAGTGGACTCACTGCGAGAAACCGTTGCCGACGACATCCTGATCGGTCTCGGCGACGTCGCGATCATCGAGAACTTCCTACTCCGCTGTGCTCAACTAGCCTCTGACGAAACAGAGTTCATGGATGCACTGCTGGTTGCCGTTGCCCACGACACCTACGGCGAGCCCGAGAGCCTGCTGTCACTCAAAGAGAAACTCAACATTCCCTCGATCATCGCGCCGATTGTGCAGCGGGGCCAGGACAACGGAGTCTTGTCGACCATCAGTGCTCCGATGGACATCGCCGCGGGAATAACCAACACGCTCCTATTGCGGTGCTTCACCCGCCGAGCCGACAGCCCGGCCGACAACGCAGCCTTCGTCGGCGCGATGCTCCTGAACGGGCTGGCCCATCCCTGATCAGACGGGGCGAATTACGCTACGAGCCCCAGCCGCTTCGAGCATTCGGCCATTTCGTCGATGATCAGTTCCAGCGACGTGCCACGACGGCTGGCGGACAGCACGATTCGATCGGCTCCCAAGCCGCGTGCCCACTCGAGTTTCGCTTCGTCGAGCCTGGGCAGGCTCGCACCGAGTACCAGAGAGACGTCGGCAGAATCTCGATCTGCCTTCACCGCAGCAGCTTTCATCGCTGCAATGGCCTTGTCGAGATCTTCACCGGCGAGTCCCAGCGGCTGGAAACCATCACCCAACCGACCGGCACGCCGAGCAGCAGCAAGACTGTGTCCACCGATGTAGAGCGGAACTCCGGACTCGCGATGAGGTTTCGGCCAGCTGTACGCACCCTTGAACGAGAAGTAATCGCCGTCGAAATCGACTGCTTCCTTGCCCACCCAGAGTGCACGCATCACCGCGATGGCCTCATCGGCTACCTTGCCGCGGCGCTCGAAGTCACCGCCGCACGCTTCGATCTCTTCCTTCATCCACCCCAGACCGAGGCAGATGCGCAATCGCCCACCCGAAAGGCGATCGAGCGTCGCCAATCGCTTGGCGAGCACTACCGGATTGTGATTTGGCAGCACCAGAACTCCAGTGGACAAGCCCAACGTGGTTGTCGCACCCGCCACGAACGAGAGCAGTTCAAGCGGATCCGGGATGTCGCAGTCATCGGGAAGATGCGATTTGCCGGTCGGAG